>JAABUM010000083.1_pt1 | contig 205010 bp, 135 predicted proteins | sample 5559161 | NCBI WGS metagenome assembly JAABUM01 (sample SAMN10711868, study PRJNA513369) | rock metagenome | isolation source: Antarctica rocks | place: Antarctica: Victoria Land, Siegfried Peak nord | reverse complement strand
GTGATTACACCGATGCCGACACGCTGTTTTATCGAACGCACCAGGCTTTAGCTGCCGTGGGAAACCTGCTCAAGATCAACTTCTCCGAGTTCGCTCTTGGGTTAAAGTAATTAGGTCCGACTACTTAAGTAGTCAGACCTAATTACATTGAACCATTTGAACCAGCAAAGGTGGACTTGAGGCCAGAGTTTTGTGCCTGAAATCCTGAGATTTCGCGGTGTTTTCTCTGTATCCGAAGGTGTCGAAATAGTTCAATGTAATTAGGTCTGACTACTTAGTCCCGCGCCGCGAGAAGTTGGGATTAGCACAGCACGCCATGATGCGTCCGCGCTCATCAAGCGCGCTTGCCGGCAAGGGAGGAGTAGGCAAAGCGAAGGCAGATCCTGGTGTAGAAGAGGAACTGAGCCAGCCAAGGTGGGGTCTGCAGCGGCAGGCGCAGGCCGACTGAGGCCTCGATGGGATCGGGCCAGCGCAGGCGCAGGGCGTGCACAAGGGGCCCCAGGCGGCGCGGCGTCCCAGCCAGCAGAGGAGGCGCGAAGTGATCGCTGAGCATTGGCCTGCCCCACTGCTTGAGCACAGCGAGCACCATCCAGGAGCGCAGACACCAGCCGCTCTCGGCTCCAGGCGTGCCCTCGACGTTGGCGCCCAGAAGCTGGTGAGCCAGCCCCAAAGCGCAAGCGACCCACTCAGAGCGTCTCTGATTCGAGCCCAAGCAAAGCTCCCAGCTGAAGTCAGCGGGCCGCGTTTCCAGGGCCGCTGCAATGTCGCACAGCCACAGAGGACGCCAGGCTCCATGCCTCAGGAAGTGCAGGCACAGCAGGCGCAGGTGGTGCTCGGGGCTCAGCAACCGGACGAACGCGCCTCGCAGCGGCACGCGCGGCGCTACGGCCAGAGCCTCTTCCAGCTCAAGCCCGTAGACGGGACGCAGGCACGTCTTGAGGTCAATGGAGCCAGCCTTGCTTACGTCCGAGTCCACGGGCACATTCAGCACGGCACCGGCCAAGGCGCCCTGCTCGGGACGCACCCCGAGATCAACATCGCCCAGGGGACGCAGGCCAGGCTCGGGGTAAAGACGCGCGCTGGCCCAGCCCTTAATCAACAGCGGCTCGATACCATGCTCGGCCAGCATGAGCAGCAGCCTCTCGATCTCGATCTCCTGCACCTGAGCTTCCAGGGCCTGCTGGACGTGCGATTGGCGCAGGCGTGCTGCTCCAGGCTGCCGGCTCAGCGTCAGGTGGCGCAAGCGCCGCCAAGCCAGAGCGCCCGCTCCCGAACCGGCCAGCAGGGGCGATAGCGCTTCCAACTGCGCCTCGTCCAGTTCCAATGAGGGCGGCGCCACTCGCCAGCAGCCCTCAAGTACTTGAGCCAACGCGCGGCCTGTGCAAGCACGACTTGTGCAAACCATAACCAGGAACTTCCGTTTCTATGCTGAAGTAATCTGCTTCGACGGCAACAGCGGCTTGCCTTAGCTGCTTCAGATCGTGGGGGCGCTGCAGGCGGCGCACCGGGATCAGGCGGGCCAAGTCGCTACAGCGCCCGAAGTGCACAGCGGCTTCGTCTGGTGGCAGCAGCCCGGTGCAGGTTCCGTGCTCCACCATCGAGATGATGGCGCTGGCCGGGCGCAGCGCGCTGATGCTCACCTCCTCGCCCCTCGCGAGCACATACAGGCAGTGCAGAGGCAGGCCAACGCTGGAAAAGCCCTCGGACGCACCCAGCGCTCGCTTCTGGCCGCCTGGATAAAGCGAGGGCAGGGCCTGGGCATCCTGGCCCAGAGCCTCCAGCGACGATGGCCACAGCCTCAGCTGGGGGAAGCCCGCGTGGATTAGAGGCCCTGGAGCCGCCCCAAGTACTTGCGGGCTTAGCGGCACGGCGATGAAGTCATCGGCCAGAAGAGTGTGGCCGCGTGCATGAAGAGCCGCCGCCAGAGTGGACTTGCCCTCGCCCGAGTGCCCCAAAAAGGCCACCGCTCCCATGGAGCCATCCTCGCCGCGCAGGGCCACGGCGCTGGCGTGCAAGACCAGAAAGCCCCGCTGATACAGCAGCACGCTCAGAGCAGGCCCCAGCACATAGGCGCGCAGCACACGCTCATCCACACCGGGCGCTGGCTCGATCAGCATCTCGCACCCGCCCCTCATCCAGAAGCGGCCCGCCTCGCGCCAGGACAGAAACGCCGCCCGGCGCGTGATGCAGTGCTCATCTTGCACCGGCGCGCCCGATTCTCCAGGCAATCCTCCGCACCCGCACTCCGGCCTGCCGCAGCCTCGCTGAGCCGCAGGCTCACGGGTGCAAGGTGCAAGAGAAGCGCGCGCCCCGTGCTCAGCAGAAGCCAGCCTCACCGTGACCTGCGCGCCTGGGACGGGTTGAGGCCCTGGCAGCAGCTGGGGCAGCGATAGCTCGGAGCAGATAGTCAGGCCATACGCGGTGGCAAAGTGAAGTGGCATGAGCCGTCAAGGTGAAGCGTGTTCAGCAACCGGGAGCATCGGGGGTAGCATCGCAGTCGACGCTGGTGGATGGCCCTCCCAGGCTGGCGCCCGTCATTGCCTGGAATTTACCGTAGACCGTCAGGCATGGGGTGCTGTAAGGTTCGCGTGCGTGCTCGGGTGCGTCTTCAATTGGACGGCTTTGTAGCTGCTGTTCTTTTAGTGTCATGGTGTTGATCTTTGGTTAAGTGCCTGTTCATCGACGCTTGGAAGCAACGCTCAAGCGTGCTTCGCTTGAGCGTGCTCCAAGTGCCAACGAAAACTGAAGGGGGTTACGGAGTCAGCACAGCTTCGAGGTTGAAGACCACAGAGAAGCTGCCATCCTGTGCTACGCCGAAGAGGAAATTGTAGGAGCGCGACTCGCCTGGGCCAAGCGCCATGCCCAGCATTACGGTGCCCACGGTTCCCGCTCCCGCGCTGGGAGTGCCTACGGTTTCTGTGGTGGAGGTTGTGTTCTCGGTCAGGCTGGAGTTCTGGCCGCCTCCGTTGGGCTGCGCTGGCGGCACTTCCAGGCTGGTGCCGAAAACAGGTACTGTCACGCCATCGCTGAGGCGAGCCACGTTCTGCTGGCCACTGGACAGAAAGCGCAGGTCTGCCTGAGCGCCGCCCGAGGCGTAGCCAGGGCTGTTGAGCGTGGTGATGGTGTTGAGGCGAAAGCGCAGGTGGGTGATCTTGCGCGTGCTGTTGTTAGTGATGGTGCGCCTGAACAGGATGGTGCCCACAGCCGCGTTGGCGCCGGTGGCTCCGGTCTGGCGATCCCGGTTGGGGCGGCGGTTGGGGCCGTTGGGCGAGGCGGGGTCGAACAGAGCCACCGAGATCACATCGTCGCGCGAGACCGGGCTGCCTATATTCTGCGGACCGGGCGCGCCCAGCACAGCCCTCAAACTGCTGCCGAACGAGGTGCCGTCCACGGAAACCAGCGTGAAGCTGCTGCCGGCTCCAGCACCGGGCGGACGCACAAAGGCGAACTCGCCATTGCTCGTAGGTGAGGTGCCCGCTCCTCCTGTGCCCGCCGTGTCCTGAGCCACGCCCGCCGCGTTGCTGAGCGTGAGGGCAGAGCCATCATCGACATCACCCGTCAGCGAGGCATCCGCAACCGCGTTGGAAGTCAGGCTGTAGCCCGTGCCCGCTCCCGCACCGGGATTGACCAGCAGGAAATGGCCGCGAGAGGGAAGGCTGCTGTTGGCCGGGATGGAGAGGCTGACGGCGCTTCCGCTGCCGGTGTAGCTCAAGGTCCAGCCGCTGATGTTGAGCGCCTCGTCGGTCGTGTTAAGCAGCTCGACATACTCATCGCTCGTCCCCTTCGAGCCGCGGGTGCGGAACTCCGAGATGATGGCTCCGCTGCTGGCGGAAGGCCCGGCCGCAGTGAGGGTCACGCTGTTCGCATTATAGGAAACGGCGAAGGTGTAGGTCTGCCCGCCATACATGGCCGAGACGAGGTTGCCGTTAGCGAAGCTGCCGTTGCGCGCGCCCCCGCTGCTCACGATGGTGAAGGTCTGCCCGGCTGTAGGCGCAAAGCCCAGCGTCAGCGTGAGCGTGCTGTTGCCCAGAGCGACCGTGCCGCTGGCAGCGAGCGAATCGTAAGTACTTGTAGCCAACAGATCGACGTTGAGCCTGCCGCCGCTGCTCATCGTGACGTTGCCTGTTGTAAGAGTCTGGCCGCTGCGGGGCGTGCCGGGGTCCAGGGTTGACCCCGCTGTAGCCGCGACGTTAACCGGCCCGACTGTGCCGCTACCGCCCAGCAGCCCGCCATTCACACTGACCGCACTCGCGGGGCTGAGCGAACCCGTCACTACCAGAGAACCCGCGCCGATCGTGGTGGCGCCCGTGTAAGTGTTGGCGCCACTCAAAACCAGGGTGCCCGAACCGTTTTGCTTTACAGCTAAGGCAGCGCCGCCGTTCTGCGCGATTGGGCCAATGCTTGTGGTGGCGCCCGTGCCGTTGATGGTCAGGCTCTGGGAGTTGCTGGCGCTGTCGGTGAAGCTGGCCAGTGTGGTCATGCCGTTGACCGTGTTGTTGGTCAACGTGGCGGAAGAAGGCGAACTGGCCGCCCCGAAACCCAGGTTGTAACTATTGCCATTGGTCAGGATCAGGGTTCGGTTCGAGCTCAGCGTGCCCAGAGCCAACGTGTGGCCGCTGTTGCCTGAGGTGGCCTGGTCAGCGTTGACAATTGAGGCTCCCGTGCCCGCCAGCACCAAAATGGGATTCCCATAGTTGGTGTCAGCATCATTGCGCAGGTTCAGAATAGCGGTGCCTGTTGTTCCGTTGGTGCCGTTGGCCGGGCTCAACGCGATGGTGTTGGCGCTGCCCAGAGAATCCTCATTGAACAGGGTCAGGCTGCCGCCCGCGATGGTGGATCCGCCCGTGATAGTGCTGCCGCTGCCTTTCAGGACGACGTTGCCCGCAGTGCCTCCCGAGCTACTTGTTCCCACGTTGAGGGCCACATTGGTGCCCGTGCCGCTGCTGATGGTGAGGGCACCGTTGCTGGTGAAGGCTCCGGTTCCAAGTACTGTCAGCGACTTGCCCGAGGTCAGGGCCACACCAGCCACCGTCACGGGAGTCGCATTGGTGTTCAGAATCGGAGCGCCCGTTCCCGTGCCTTGGGTTAGGGCACCGGAGAAGTTGGCCGCGTAGCCCTGCGTGCCCGTGAAATTCAGCGTCCCCGTGGTGAAGGTCAAGGTGCCCAGCTGAACTGTGTTGCCTGTGCTCGTGCCACCGCTCCCCAAGACAATGGTGCCGCCCGAGGAGGTCAGGTTGTAGCCGTTGAGGTTGGCCGTGCCGCCATAGGTGATGCTCTGGCCCGATCCCGTTCCGTCGCTGACCAGGATCAGGGTTCCACCGGCCACGTTGAGGGTGTTCGTCCCAGTGCCCAGGCCAAAGGACTGCACATTGGTGCCCTTGAGAGTAGCGCCCGTGTTCACCGTGACGCCACCCAGGTGGGTGTTGGCGTTTGTCAGCGTCAGGTTGGTTGCTCCCGAAGCCGTAATGCCGACACTGCCGGTCACCAAGCCACCGAATGTGGTCGTCGAGGAACCATTCAAGACCAACTGCCGCAGCGTGCCGCCGCTGTTGGTGACGATTCCTGCCGTGACGCCGCCATCGCTCAAGCTGGCGATGTTGACGCTGTTGATGACCCCGCCCAGATCAAAGGTGCCGCCATTGACTGTCAGGGCGTTCGCTGCGCCCAGGGCGCTGCCACTGCCCGCCAGCTTCAGGGTGCCCGCAGTTACGGTCACGGTACCCGTTGCGCCCGTGCTGCCAAAGCCGCCTGCGCTGGTGTTGGCGCCCGAGAGAATGAGGGTCGAGCTGCCGCTGCTCTGCGTGATGCTCGTCACGCTGGAGCCTAGGACGGCGCTGATCGTGGTGGTGCCACTGCCCGCGCCCGCGTTGGTGAAGGTGCCCGCGTTGTTCACAGGCGCGGTCGAAAAAAGAATGTTGCCCGTGCTGTTGGCCCTGGCAGTGAGATGAGCCGCTCCCGTGACACCACCACTGATGTTCAGGGGATTAGCCGCGCTGCTGGTGAAGGCTTGATCGCTGCCCAGTACCAGTGGAGCCTTGATGTTAACCGATGCGCTCCCTGACTTGAGGATGCCTCCGTTCCCCACGGTGAGATTGCTCGTGGAAGCGCTTCCTGGATCAATGATTTGGGTGGCCGTGCCGCTGAAGACCAGCGATTGAGCCGCCTGATTGCCATCCAGAGTCGTCGTAGTGGTGGTGGCCCCGTTGGGAAAAGCCACATCGTCATCGGCATCTGGGATGCCATCGTCATCGGCGCCCGTATACGTCCAGGTAGCTGGTGCTGCCCACGAACTGGTTGCTGCAGAAGTTCGGGTGAAGCTGGCCGCATCCGCCGCACCCGCCATCACCATCAGCAAGCCAAATACGGAACACAGCATTGAACTGGCGCGCAGAACACCCAACACAGCGCCGACGACTTCTTCTTGCCGCACGCAGGCGGCTGAAGGAACTTGCATGAACTCTTCTTCTCCCCTGTACCCGAATTCCCCAATAGAAGGTAGCACTGGTTCCCCAACCAGTCGCGTAACGCGCCCGTCATCAAGCTGATAACGTTCGGCTGCCTCTCAGCCCGCAGGATCTATAACTCTCTGCGAATTGCGAATATTCTACACAACGCCATCAGAGGTTGCAACCTGTTGTTATGAACGGCAAGTACTTGCAGGCACCCCTTTGTGCAGAAGCATCGCAGCAACAGAAGGGCGACATCGTGCTTACGGCCTTCGAATGGCCAGTGGCTGCTCGCTGGAAGTGCCAAAACTTTGCCTGGCGGCGGTGAGGGTCTTGCCGAAAATCGGTTATAGTGTGGGGAGTCAGCGCAGTCCCCTGGCGCGTGCTTTATGGAAAACTTCGTCGCGCTGCATCCTGCAGGATCGCTTCTGCTTGCCGGCTATTAGATTCGAGCCGCTTTCGAGGCTGCGCAGCCAGGGCTTCCTTCAAGTACTTACCGCGCCCTGAAGCCGTATCGCCTTTTCGAGTGCCGTCCTTACCATGATCCTCGACCTCTCGCATTTCAAGGGCTCGCCCTGGGCTGCCTTTGTTGCTGCTCTGGTGGTGGCTTTTTTGGCTACGCCTGGGGCGCGGCGCCTGGCGCTCAGGTTTGAGGCGGTCGCCAAACCGGATGCGCGGCGCCTGCATCCCGAGCCCATCGCGCAGTGGGGCGGGCTGGCCATCTTCCTGGGCGTGAGCATGGCGGCTCTGCTGTGGCGCCAGCCCACGGGAGCCGACATCCGCCAGCTGTCGCCATCGGGAGAGGCTTCGGTTGTGGCCGCCACAGCTCAGAGCCTGCACCTCTCCACCGTCTTCTTCGGCAGCGGCCTGCTGATCCTGATTCTGGGGATGCTCGATGATCGCCTGGAGCTGTCGCCGCTGTGGAAGTTCGGCGGCCAGATCGTGGTGGTTTATCTCCTGTGGCGCGGCGGTATCCGCATCAACACGCTGCCCTTTACCTCGGGCACGCAGCCGCTTCCGGATCCGGCTTCGCTGGCCCTGACGGCTTTCTGGGTGCTGGGCATGACCAACGGCATCAATTTCATCGACGGCGTGGATGGGCTGGCCTCGGGCGTGTGCGCCATAGGAGCGGGCTGCCTGTGCATCATCGAGGTAAGCAAAGGCGCGACCTGGGCCGCTGCCGCCTCAGCCGCTATCTGCGGGTCCTGCCTGGGGTTCTTGAGGTGGAACTTTCACCCCGCGCGCATCTTCCTGGGCGACACGGGCTCGCTCTTGCTGGGCTTCTGGCTGTCCTCTGTTGCGATTGCAGCGGCCTCCAAAACCGCAGCCGCCACCACTCTGGCCTTGCCAATACTGATTCTGGGCGTGCCAGTTATAGACACGGCCTGGGCCATTGTGCGCCGCTCGATGGCGCGCCAACCCGTGTGGCGCGCCGATCGTGGGCACCTGCATCATCGCTTGCTCGCGCGCGGCTACTCGCCTGTAAAAACCGTGCTGGTGATTTACACCATCTCGCTCATCCTCGGAGCCACCGCGATCATGCTGTCACGTGCTTAAAGCCAGTCGAGAATCCAGCCGCGTAAGCTCTTTCTATGACGCCGACATCAGAGCCTGCGCTGGCTTCTTCTCAGCACGCGCCCGCCATGACTATCGCGCCCCTTCAGCCCAACGCGAGGGGCTCGGGCGCTGGGATCAAGATCACGCCCACCGATGTGTCGCAGTTCGTGCGCTACGAGATGTGCGAGCGCTTCCTGCGCTTCCAGTTGCACGGGCGCAACATCGCCTACGACTTCATGCGCGACTTCGGTCTGCGCCAGCAGGCCCTCTCGCCCATCCTCGCCACTGCGGGCCGCGACTTTGAAAAGAGGCTCGAAGGCGCTCTGCAAGCTCGTCAACAAGCCTCCGCGCGCTCGGCTCCAGGCTCAAGCTCCCCTCCCTCCGAAACGGTGCGCGACTTCGCGGCCCAGGCTCACAGCGGCAACCGCAGGCGTCGCCCCGACAACGACGAGGTGCTCAGCATCGCTCGCCGTCTGGAGCCTGGCAGCACGCACTGGCTCCTGCAGCCTCGCCTGGTCGTACCCCTGCACGGCTGGGAAATGCGCGGCGATGTCGATGTGCTGCGCTTGCGACGCGAGGAGAATGGGCGCCTGCAAGTACTTGTGGCCGACATGAAGGCCTCGCCGCACCCCAAGGTCGATCAAAAGCTGCAGGTCGCCTTCTACCACGAGATGCTCGCGGTCCTGCTCGGCGAAGCCCACATCGAGCACGAGCCCATCGCCTGCGGCGTGCTGTATCGCGGCCCTTTAGATCTCGATTCAGTCACCGACACCGAGGCCCTGAGCCTGCTCCAGCAGCACAAGGCCAACGCCCTGCGCGAGTTCGGCAGCCTCTTGCCTTCGGAGGATGGGCTTGAGCCGAATGGGCTCACACACGCTTACTTCGATGCGATGGAAGACCGCGAGGCCTTTGTGCTCTCGGCGCACCAGATGGTTTTCGAGGAGGGCTCTTACGCGAGCCAAGCTGCGCTCAAGCCCTTCCACGAAGTGAGCTGGCACCTGAGCCACAAGTGCGACGGCTGCCCCTTCTCCGAGTGGTGCCTCCAAAGCGTCAACCAGGACGACGACCTTTCGCTGCTGCCCCATCTGGACCCGGACCTCAAGATCGCGCTACACGCTCGCGGCGTGCGCACCGTCGAGGCCCTGGCCAAGATCAAGAACCTCAAGCCCGATGCAGTGGTGCGCGCAGAAGCTCTCTCGGACGCGGGCGTCTGGCAAGACGAGCACATCGAGCCCGATGCTCAGGCCTGGAACGAGCTCGAAACCGCGCCCGAGCACAAGTACTTGGCCGGCCAACTCTCGGGCACGCGCGGGCTGGGCGCGCGGCTGGACGAGATGATCCTGCGCTCGCACGCCCTCCTGCGCAAGCGAGGCGGCGACTTCGCCGAACTGCGCGCCAAGAAGCGGCTGTCGCGCCGAGGCCACCCCAGCCTGCCCTTCACCTCAGTTGAGGTCAACCCCAACTTGGTCACGCTGTATCTCGACGCGCAATACGACTTCCTGCACGAGCGCTTGTACGCCCTGGGCGCTCTGGTCGTGGCGCACCAAGACGGCGAGGAAAAGGCCTCGCGCTCGGTTGTCCACTTCACCCACGAGCCGCCCAAAACCGCGAGCATCGAGCGCGAGATGCTGCAGAATTGGATCAACGAGACGCTCCAGGCCGTGCTGGAACTGGCCGTTCCTACGCCCGAAGGCGAGATGAAGGCTCCTCTGCACCTCGTTTTCTTCGATGCTCGCGAGCAAAGGGAGCTGCTCGAAGCGCTGGGGCGGCACTTCGAGGGCATCCGTGAAGCCACGCCCTTATACGACTTCGTGACCCAGATCGGAGCCTTCGATTCGAGCCTGGCCTCCTTCCTGGATCAAGAGATGCGCGAGAGGCGCAACTATCCCCTGACCTGCCCTTCGCTTTATGAAGCCTCGTCCTGGCTGCGCTTCAGTTGGGACTCGCCCAGGCCCTTCCGCCAGATGTTCCGCGAGCGCCTCTTCGATGGCGGAGGATTTCTGGAAACCCAGGATGACACCCGCCAGTGGCAGCAGAAGCGTGCCCGCTACGGCTCCTCGATCCCCCTGGAATACGCCTACTCCGCCTGGAACTTGATCCCTGAGCCCGAGCCCAACGACGCCTGGAAGCCCTTCCGTGGCGTCAATCGCCAAGACTGGCTGGCCTTTGCGCATCGCCGCCTGGAAGCCATCCAGCACGTGGCGCGCGACTTCGAGGGCAACAAGCTGTCCTCCAAAACCCCGTTCTCGCTGGCCGGCCTGAGCACGAAGCCCAGCTCAGCCGCGAGCTTAGCTGATGCTCTGGAAGAGTTCCTGATGCTGGAGCGCCACGCCGCTCTGGGCACCTGGAAGGCCGCGCGCAACGCCCCGCCCGAGCGCAGAGCCCTGGCCGGCGATTCCCTGGTCTGCAAGTACTTGGAAGAGGATCAAGAGGCCCCGGTGCGCGAGCAGAACCAGGTCAACGCGCGCATTGAGGCCCGGCGCCAGGAGTGGCGCGAGGCCAACCCCGACAAGAAGCAGCTGCCTCGCGGCTTCAACGCCGCCCTGGGCCTGGGCGAGCTCGACGCTGAGCTCAAGCTGCGCCTGCGCCTGGACCCGACACGCTCGGGCGTGTCCGTGGGCGAGATACTGGCCTTGTCCGGCTTTAGCGAGGGCTCGCGCGTCATCATCGCACCGCGCTACTCGGTCGATGGCCGCCTGCCACCCGACGAGCAGAAGCCCTACCAGACCACGGTCAAGCAGCTCCTGTATGGAATGCGCGGCGAGCTGGAGCGCATCGAAGTCGAGGCTGGGGGCGAGCGGGCCTGGCTGCACATCCAGCTCACGGGCAAGGGCGGCACGGACAAACAGGGCTTCACCTTCAGCGGCAGGCTGTCCCCTCTGCGCCAGGGCGAGATGTTCTCGATCGAGGAAGAAGTCAGCGACCACGTGGGCTCGCACGCCCTCAAGACCCTGCACCTGCTGCGCAAGCTCAAGGCCCACAACACCCTGCTCGACCGCTTGCAGCACCCTGAGCAGGCCCACGTCTACGCGACCCGGGCCAGCCAGAAGGCGCAGCGCAAGTTCATGGAGGGCCTGCAAGTACTGGCGCTCAAGGACCCTGCGCTTGAGATGGAAGCCTCCAAGCAGGATTTCATAGGAGGCCACGGCGACGCGCCCTTCCTGCTGGTGCAGGGGCCGCCTGGCACGGGCAAGACCTACGCGTCCTCGTGGGCGCTGTGGGCCAGGCTCCAGGGCGCCATCGAAGACCGCAGCCCGCTGCGAATATTGGTCTCGTGCAAGACGCACTCGGCCATCGACGTGCTGCTGCGCGGTCTGCAAAAGGCCAAGGACAGGCTGCAACAGGCCCAGAGCGAGCAGCCCAAACTCTTCTCCAAGTACTTCGACGCACGCCTGCTGGCCATCCCTCTGCTGCGCTACGAGCCCAGAGATCCCCTGAGCTGGGAGCAGAACCCGGCCAACCAGCACCTGCTTCCTCTGCTCGATCAAACCAACATCAAAGATCTGGGGCGCCCTCAACTGAGGGCAGACAAGTATCTGGAGCAGCTGGACTTCTGCGTGCTGGGAGCCACGCCCAACGCCTGCTACAAGATGGCCGCCCAGACGGGCAAGCCCGATGAAGGCGCCCTCTTTGGCCACGATTGGTTCCAGATGCTTGTGGTGGACGAGGCCTCGCAGATGTCGCTGCCCGAAGCCGTCATGTCCTCGCTCGCCTTGGACAAGAACGCGCCCATTTTAATCGTCGGCGACCCGCGCCAGATGCCGCCGATCGTCTCGCACGACTGGAAAAACGAAACACGCCGCACCTTCGCCCGCTTCAAGGCTTTCGTCTCGCTGTACGACGCCGTTTCCGCCCTGGATCAAGCCCAGGAGCCGCCTCAAGTACTTGACGTGACTCGCGAGTCACAAGCTCTTGAAGAGCTGGGAGTGATGCCCGGCGTAGGCCTTGGCCACACACGCGAAGGCATCAAGATACCGCGCATTCGGTTCGAGGAGAGCTTCCGCCTGCACCGCGACATGGCCGAGTTCCTACGCCGCGAGATCTACCACAAGGACAACATCGCCTACCACTCCAGGCGCACGCAGACGCTCAAGCCGCCTCGGATCGAGAGCGACGATTTGTTTGTGCGGGCTGTGCTGAACCCGAGTCATCCTCTGGTGGTGATTGTGCACGAGGAAGAAGGCAGCGTCCTGTCCAACGAGTTCGAGCACAAGCTGGCGGCTCCGATCTTGAGGGCTCTGGCTGGGGTTGAAGGCCACGCTCTGGATGCGCGCGAGGGGCTGGGAGTGGTGGTTCCGCACCGGGCCCAGCGGGCCCTGATGCGCGACGAGGCGTGGAATGTGGACACCGTCGAGAGGTTCCAGGGCGATGAGCGCGAGGTGATGCTCTTCTGCGCTACCGAAAGCGAGCGCGGCCATCTGCTGCGCGCCGGAGGCTTTCTGTTCGATCCCAGGCGCTTGAACGTGGCCCTGTCGCGGGCCAAGAGAAAGATGATCTTGATCGCCTCGCGCCAGGTCTTCAAAGGCTTCTTCGCCGACGAGGAGACCTTTGTCAACGCCATGCTGTGGAAGAATCTGCTGCGCCACACCTGCAACATCGCGCTCTATCAAGGCGAACTTGAAAGCGTGAAGTTCGAGGTGCGCGGCAACAATCCCGGCTGGAAGTGGGACGCTGAAAGTCGCCTGTGATCACGGGTCACAAAGCCGCTATAAGTACTTACAGCTCCCGCTTCCTGCTTCATCAAGCCCTTGAGCCTTGCTCAGGCGAGATACATCGAGCTGAGCCGCCTGGAGGTGCGCGGTTGTGCGAATTAAAAATGTTATGCTAACTGAGGCCGCAACTACGGCTGTGGAGGTCGCGTATGGCATCCGAATCCAAACACTCCCGCGCTGGGGCGCTCAAGTCGTCGCAGCTTTCCCTGATTTCCGAAGCCGAAGCCGCACCCGCAGCGCCACCTGCAGCGCCGCCCAGAGCCGCGCCTCTGGAAGTGCGAGGCGAGGTCGTGGCGCACGATGAGCTGGCTTACGAGCCGGCTTCTGAAGAGGCTCTGGTGCACGGGCCGCGCGACATCTACGAAGCCTTTGCGGTCTTCTTGCAAGTCGATGTGGCGCACGGAGGGGCGACTGAGGATACGATCAAGGCGTATCACCGCGAGGTCAAGTACTGGGTTGAGTGGTGCCAGAAGCACCGCATCGCGCCCGAGAAGGCCACGCGGCGCCACATCGAGGCCTACCGCGAGGACTTGAAGAACAGGGGCCTTAACGTGTCGACGCGCTCGCACAAGCTGTCCATCGTGCGGCGGTTTTACGAGGCCGCGCTCAAGCACGAGCTGATCGACGTGAACCCAGCCGCGCGCGTCAACGGAGGCAAGGACACCACGCCGCCCGAGGAGAAGATGCACTCCTTCACGGGCGATGCGCTGATGTCTCTGTTCAACCGAGTGCCCGCCAATACACTGTCCGGCTCGCGGGACCGGGCGATTGTCGCTCTGATGGCGATCCATGGGCTGAGGCGAGTCGAGGTGCACAGGCTCAACCATTCGGACGTGATTGTTGAGGGAGACTCGGCTCACCTGGTCGTCACGGGCAAGGCCAACAAGGTGCGGAAGGTGTATCTGCGCAGCGACACTCTCTCGGCGATTGCGACCTACGCCAACGCCAAGAAAGAAGCCGGGCTGCCCACCTCGGGCGCTCTGTTTGTGGCGCACGGCAACCGCGCGCGCGGCCAACGCCTCAGCCGCCGAGGGCTGAACCTGGTGGTGGATCTGTATCTTTCCGAGACCTCGCTCAAGCGCGCGGGAGTCTCGTGCCACGCTCTGCGCCACACCTTTGGCACGCTGGCCGTGGAGGGCGGAGCCGGGCTCGAAGACTTGCGCGAAGCGATGGGCCACTCGGACATCGAATCGACGGGCGTGTACGCGCGTGCCGTGGCCCGCAAGCAAAACAACCCCTCGAACTTCATTGATGTTGAGGTGTGAGGGCTCGGCAAGTACTTGTACTTGAGGGGGCGCAAAGTTGTGCATTCGTAACCCATGAACTGGCGTTGGAGGCAGGCGGGCAAGGCTGTAGTGGTGGCTGGCGGCGTGCTGCTGGTGGTGTGGCTGGCGCTGTCCAAGATTTTGCTGGACGGGTTCGAGCGCGCGGAGGATGACGCGGTGCGCCAGACGACCCAGGGCGCGCGGCACGCCTTCGAGCAGCGCATTAGCTCGTTTAACGAGAGGTTCGCGGATTGGTCGAGCTGGGATGGCTTGTATCGCTTCGCCCAGCCTGAAGAGCCGCGCTCTTCGGCTGCCAGACGAAACCTGTCGGCTTACCGCGCGCCTTTTGTGCGCTCGAAGCTGGTGCCCGCGAGCCTGAGCCTGCTGCGCGTGAACCTCCTGGCCATCGTGAGCCGCGATGGGCGCTTGCTGTGGGGCACCAGCTTCGAGAGCGCTTCCAACCGCGTGGGGCCGTTGCCCGACGCGGTGCTGGAGCGTCTGAGGCCGGGCTCAAGGCTGCTCAGCTCGCGCAACGGTCAGGCGGTTCAGGGGTTGCTGCAGCTGCCCTGGGGCGTGGACATCGTGGCCTCGCGCCCCATCGTGAAGTCGGATCGCAGCGGGCCGGTGCGAGGCTTCCTCATCGCGGGCCGCCCGCTGGACAGCAGCGAGTGGAGCCAGCTGCGCCAGGGATCAGGGCTGGATTTTTCGCTGCTGCCTCTTGCGCCGGGCGGTCAGGAGGCAGCGGCACGAGAGGCGTCCACGCCACGCGAGAGGGAGCTGCAAGCTCAGCTGATGCAAGCCTTCGGTCAGGCAAAGGGCGAGGGCGCGGCAGCCTCGGTTGTGGTGCAGCCTCTGGGCGAGGAGCAGATGGCGGGGTTTGTGCCGGTGCGCGATCTCGATGGGCGGTTGCTGGGCGCGCTGCGATTGGTGCAGCCTCGTGCCTTGAGGCAGCGAGGGCAGAGCACGCTGCGCATCTTCCGCTGGGCTTTCTGGTCGCTTGGGCTCGGGGCCTTGAGCCTGTCGCTGTGGGTGCTGCGCCGCTCCGAGGCCAGGTTTCGCGCTCTGGTGCAAAACGGCTGGGACATCGTGGCCATCCTGCGCCCCGATGCGCTGGCCCAGGCCCGCTCTCAAGTACTTGCGGGCGGCTCGGCGCCTTCGCCGCTGCAGCACTCGCCGCAGCTGATTTACATTTCGCCCGGCGTGTCGCGCGTGCTGGGCTTTGGCGCGCACGAGGTCGAGGGCACCAGCGCCTCGATGTGGATCCATCCCCAGGACAGGGACAGAACCCTGGAGCAACTGAGCCGCTGGATGAAGGCTGCCGAGGGAGCGCGTCTGGAGGCCATGATGTGCCGCTGGAGGCACCGCGACAGTTCGTGGCGCGACCTGGAGATCACCGGAGCCCACTGGCCGCGCGACCCCGACATCGCGGGCCTGGTGCTCAACGCGCGCGACGTGTCGCAGGAAAAGAAAGCCCAGGAGCGCCTGCTGGCCGAGGCCGCGCGCTTCTCCTCGCTGCTGCACGCCACGCCCGAAGCCGTGCTCATCGCCGACGCCCACAACCACATCATCGCTTCCAACCCAGCCGCCCAAAACCTTTTCGGCTACGCGGAAGACGAGCTGCAGTGCCTTAACATCAACAGCCTGCTGCCATCGGGTGTTGGACTGGCCGCGGGACTGGCTCGGTCCGAGGCGGGCGAGGAGGGCGCTGCGCTCAGGCCGGGGACATCGCTGGCTGAGGTGATGGGGCGTCGCGGCGACGGGAGCGAGTTTCCGTGCGAGCTGTCGCTGGCCTCGTGGCGCTCGAAAGCGGAGGCCGGGGAGGACGAGGGGTTCTGCGCGATCATATTGCGCAACATCTCGGGGCGCAAGCGCGACGAGGCGCGGCTCGAAGAGAGCACGCGGCGTGTGCAGGCCTCGCTGCGCGAGAAGGAGGTGCTGCTCAAGGAAATCCACCACCGCGTCAAGAACAATATGCAGGTCATCTCCTCGATCCTGAGTTTGCAAGCCTCGATGCTCGACGACCCTTCGGTGCGCGCCGCCCTGCGCGAAAGCCAGGGGCGCATCAAGTCGATGTCCCTGATCCACGAGAAGCTGTATCGCTCCGATGACCTGGGCCGCGTGGACTTCAGCGACTACCTGCGCGGGCTGGCCCAGGATCTGGTGCGCTCGCACCCTCCGCGCGGCTCCCAGCGCTCGGCTCGCCTCGAACTGGAGCTGCAACCGGTTCATTTGAGCATCGACCAGGCCGCTCCCGCCGGCTTACTGGTCAACGAGCTGCTGTCCAACGCCCTCAAACACGCCTTCAGGGACTTCAGCTCCGCTCAGGAGCCGCTGCTGAGGGTGCGCCTGAGCCAAGTCGAACCCCAAGTGCAAGCCCAGGCCGAAGAGGAGGTCGAATCCCAGGTGCAGGTCGAAGTTGAGGACAACGGGCGCGGCATGGAGCCCGGCTTCGAGTGGCGCTCCAGCGAGTCGCTGGGCCTGCAGCTCGTCTCGACCCTGGCCGAGCAACTCGAAGGGCAGATCGAGTCCAGCCCAGGCCAGCCTGGAGGAACCAGGTGGCAGCTGAGGTTCCAGGCGCCCGCGAACCGGGCGCTTTAGGTGTCCAAGTACTTGTGGCGTGTCCGGCGGCTCTGGTGGCAACTCTGGCGGCGGCTCTGGTTGTGAAGTTGAGATGAGGAGGAAGACGGAGGGCGAAGAGGTTGCGTTAGGCTCTGGTTATGGCGAACGAGTTGATCCTGGTGGTCGAGGACGAGAGCATCGTGGCGCGCGACATCCAGTACACGCTGCGGCGCCTGGGCTACCGTGTGCCGCGCACCACGGGCACGGGAGAGGAGGCCATCAAGCTCGCGCGCGAGCTCAAGCCCGACCTGGTGATGATGGATGTGCAGCTGCGCGGCGTGCTCTCGGGCGTCGAGGCCGCGGCCTTCATCCACAACGAGAACTCGACCCCAATTATCTTCCTCACGGCGTTTGCCGACGAGGCGACGTTGGAGCGAGCCAAGAGCGCCGGGCCTCTGGGCTACCTCATCAAGCCCTTCGAGGAGCGCGAGCTGGGCATAGCGGTCGAGATGGCCTTGCACCGCGCCATGATCGAGAAGCAGTGGCGGCGCGCGGCCCAGCGCTTTCGACGCGTCATCGACCAGGCCGCCGACACCATCATCGTGCACGACTTGGAAGGCCGCATGGTCGATGTCAACGCGCGCGCCTGCGAGAGCCTGGGCTACACGCGCGAGGAGCTGCTGTGCCTGAGCCTGGGCGACATCGAGCAGAACTCCATTCCCGGACGCCTGGCCGAGCGCTGGGAGTCCATGAGCCCCGTTGCCCCGATCCACGTCGATGGCATCCACCAGCGCAAGGATGGCTCGACTTTTCCCGTCGAAGTTCGCGTGGCTCAGTTCGAGGACGAGGGCGAATATGCCGTGCCGGGCGAGCCCAGGCGCCGCCTCGTCCTGGCCATTGCGCGCGATGTGTCCGAGCGCCACAAAGCCCAGGAAGCGCTGCGCGATTCGCAGGAGCAGCTTTCGGGCATCGTGCAGGCTTCGGCCGATGCCATCTTCATTGTGGCTCTCGATGGGCGCATTTCGTTTGCTAATACCGCTGCCACCGCGATCTTCGGGCTCTCGCACCAGGAGCTCATTGGCCGCGCGCACAACGACGAGCGCTGGGCCTGGCGCACATTGGAAGGCGGGCAAGTACTTGCAGCCGATCTGCCCTTTGCGCGCGTGCTCTCTGCGGGAGAGGCCAGGAGCGGCCTCTTCTTTTCGCTGGCCAGGCGCGATGAGAGGCGCGTGCTGGTTTCGTGCAACGCGTCTCCCCTGCGCGGCGCCAACAGCGAGATCTCAGGAGTCGTGCTGGTGCTCAGCGACATCACCGAGCGCAAGACCCTGGAAGAGAGGCTCACGCACCAGGCTCTGCACGACCATCTCACCGGCTTGCCCAACCGAGCTCTGTTCTCGAACCGCCTGGAGCACGCGCTGACGCGCGCTAACCGCTCGCGCGAAGAGATCGCGGTCTTGTTCCTGGATCTGGACAACTTCAAGCTCATCAACGACTCGCTGGGCCACGCGGCTGGTGACCGCCTGCTGATCGCAGTCTCGGCGCGCCTGCAAAAGTGCCTGCGGGCGGGGGACACTGCGGCTCGCTTTGGCGGCGATGAGTTCGTGATTCTCCTGGACCACGTCAACAACCCGTCCTATGGAATGCGTGTGGCGCAGAGGATCGTCGAGGTGATGCGCGAGCCGTTCGAGATCGAGGGGCGCGAAGTGTTCAGCGCGCCCTCGATTGGCCTGGCCTTCTCGCGCGGCAGCGCGAGCGAGCTGCTGGATCATCCCAACGAGATGCTGCGCAACGCCGACACCGCGATGTATGAGGCCAAGCGCCGAGGCAAGGGCCGCATCCAGGTCTTCGAGGAGAACTTGTCGCAGGCCGCCCTGGAGCGCATGGAGCTGGAAAACGATCTCAGGCGCGCGCTTTCCCGCGACGAACTCGTGCTGCACTACCAGCCCAAGGTCGATCTGGCCAGCGGGCGCGTGTACGGAGTTGAGGCCCTGGTGCGTTGGAACCACCCCAAGCGCGGCCTGATCTCGCCCAACGACTTCATCCCCCTGGCCGAAGAGACGGGCCTGATCGTGCCCATCGGCTGCTGGGTGCTGCGCCAGGCCTGCGTCCAGGCCCAGAAGTGGCAGCAGCAGTTCCAGAACAGCCCCCTAGAACCCGGTTCCTCTGCGCCGGGCGCTCTGTTCGAGATGAACGTGAATGTTTCGGTACGCCAGCTTCAGCACCCTGATGTGATCGCCGAGGTCGCCAGGGCGCTCAAGGAAACGGGGCTGGAGCCATCTTCCTTGGTGCTGGAAATCACCGAGAGCATCTTGATGGACGAGGGCAGCGGCATGGTGCAGGTGCTGGGCGAGCTGAAGCAGCTGGGCGTACGCCTGGCTATTGACGACTTCGGCACGGGCTACTCGGGCTTGTCTTACCTCAAGTCGTTCCCGCTCGATATGCTCAAGATCGACCGCCGCTTCGTCTCCAACCTGGGCGAAGATGCGGGCAGCAGCGTCATCATCTCCTCGATGATTAACCTGGCCCACGCCCTGGATCTCACCGTTGTGGCCGAGGGAACCGAAACAGGAGCCGAAGTCGAGCGCTTGAAGCACCTGGGCTGCGACATCGCCCAGGGCTTCTTCTTCGCCCGCCCCATGAGCCAGGAACAGTTCGAGACCTACCTCCACGGCATCAACCACGCCCGCGAAACCCAGGACAAAGCCCAGGGCGAGCCTCCAGGCACCCCAAGTACTTGAGGCCGCCCCAACCCTCTCAATTGACAGCGCCTCAAGCTGGGTTGCTGGAGCCACTTGTGCGCTTGAAGTCCGCGTTCAGCACGCTGCTTTTGGAAAGCGTGATAGCGCGCAGGGCCGGGTCGATCGGCGCAGCACTCATCGATGCCGCGCTCTTGAGGCGCGGCGCAGCCAGGTTGGGCAGCCAGAGCGTGGCGGCGCCTGAGTCCAGGGCCCGCCTGAGTCCAAGGCCAGGCTGTAATTCTGGCCGCGCGCCAGGAAGCCCACGCCGCGCCCGAACTGGCCCTGGTTCTTCTCGAAGAGCAACGGCAACCGCGCCAGAGCACTCTGGAGGCGGGCTCGTTGCGGGTGCAAGTACCTGGAGCCCGCTGCTTGCGACGCGCGAGCCTGCGCCATGAACGCCTCTACGTTGGCGCTCAGCAGAATGAGCACCAGCACCCAGACCTTGAATCGCTTTCGCATCATTTCCTCCTCCACAGTTCCACCAGGCAAAATCAAAACGCGGCTAAGACTTCAGACGGTTCTTCTAAGCTTTCTTAATTACCCACTAACGGTCAGGAGGACGTAATGTCATTGGAGGACAGCATCAATTCCCTGGCTGACGGGACGTTATCTGTTCTGGCCCGGCGAGCCTTGAGCACGGAGCACGGTTGAGGCACACCATAACCACTGAGCCTGAACAAACCCTGAACAGGGCGACCCTTGAGCCCCAAGTACTTGGCCTGCCGCGATGAGGTAAACGATGCTCATCTTGTTTAGCGGAGCACCATGAAAAAGAGCATCAGCGCCTGGGCCTTCGCGCCCACGCGCACCCCGCACGAAGTCTTCTCGATGGCGCGGGAGCACGGCTTTGAGGCCGTCGAGGTCACAATCGACGAGCCCGGCGGCGAATCCTGCCACCAGGCCACCACACACTCAACCCAGCAAGAGTGCGAGCAGGTGCGCGAGGCGGCGCAAAAAGCAGGCGTCTCCATCGCGAGCGTGGCTTCGGGGCTGGGCTGGAAGCGCCGCCTCTCAGCCAGCGATCCCAAAGCGCGAGCCGAGGCCGTCGAGGTCTGGCGCGCCCTCGCGCAGCGTGCGGCTTGGCTGGGCTCGGATGCTCTGCTCTGCGTGCCCGGCGGCGTCGATGAAAGCACGCGCTACGATGAGGCGCACCACAACGCCAAGCAAAGCCTGGCTCAGCTGAGCCAGGACGCGCTGGAGATGAAGGTCACGCTGGCCATCGAGAACGTGTGGAACAAGATGCTGCTTTCACCGCTCGAAATGCGCGCCTTTATCGATGAGCTCAACGCTCAATCAGGTGGGGAAGAAGCCTTTGGCGTTTATTTTGACGTGGGCAACGTCTTGCAGACGGGCTTCCCCGAGCAGTGGATTTCGATTCTGGGCTCGCGCATCACGCGCGTGCACCTCAAGGACTGGAAGCGCTCGATCGGCAACATCGACGCCTTCTGCGCGCTCCTCGATGGCGACGTGAACTTCCCGGAAGTGATGAAGGCCCTGCGCTCAACAGGCTACAAGGGCGCTTTGACCTCCGAATTCTTCAACTGCGAGGAAGACCTCGGCCACATCTCGCGCGCCATGGACAAAATCCTGGCGATGTGAAGCTGCAAGTACTTGAGCGGCGCTTCCGGCTTGTTCGGCGGCTCTTTCTTGACGGTTGGGTGCACATGGTAGATATGTTGCTCCTCGTCTGGCCGGGCGCAACAGTGGCGAGAGGAAGCGCCCTCGCGCGGCGCGGGAGCCGGGAGCACGGCGCGGCCTTCAGGAACTTCTCATGGCGTCCAAACAACTGCTGTCTTCGGCCAAGATCCTCATCGTGGACGATGACCCCAGCATCCTCGCGTTTTACCAGATGATCCTGGAGCGCGAAGGGTATACGCAGATCAAGACGACGCTTGATTCGTGCGGTGTGCTGGCGTTGTTTGTCGAGTATGAGCCCGACATCCTGATCCTGGACATCGCGATGCCGCATCTGGATGGGCTGCAGCTGCTCAAGATTTTGCAGGGTTCGGTTCAGGGCGGGCTTTCGCTGCCCGTGCTGGTGGCCACGGCGTATCCCACGCGGGACAACCGCTTCAGGGCCTTGAGCGAGGGAGCCGTCGAGGTCGTGTCCAAGCCCTTCGACCGCTCGGAGCTGGTGCTGAGGGTGAGCAACTTGCTCAAGGTGCGCATGGCAGTTCACGAGGTCGAGGCACAGACGCACGCCCTGTTTTTGGAGCTTCTGGAGCGCACCGAGCAGCTTTCGAGCTACCAGGCCGAGCTCAAGGAAGCGCAGATGGAAGTCATCGAGCGCCTGGCGCGGGCGGCTGAGCAGCACGATGAGGAGACCTCGGAGCACACGCACCGCGTCTCGATCACGGCGGGGCTGCTGGCGCGCAGCCTGGGGCTGAGCGCGGAGGAGGCTCATGTTATCCAGCGCGCCGCTCCCCTGCACGACGTGGGCAAGATCGGCGTGCCCGACTCGATTCTGCTCAAGCCAGGCCGCTTCTCACCCGAGGAATACGCGGTGATGCAGCGCCACTGCCGCTTCGGGGCCGACCTGCTTTCGGGAGGGCGCTCCGAGATCGTGCAGATGGCCGAGTGCATCGCCTTGACGCACCACGAAAAGTGGAATGGGCACGGCTACCCGCACGGGCTCGAAGGCCAAGAAGTGCCCATCGAAGGCCGCATCGTGGCCGTGGCCGATGTCTTCGACGCGCTGACGCACGGGCGGCCTTACAAAGAAGCCTGGCCTCTCGAAGCCGCGCTCGAAGAAATTCGCCAGCAATCGGGCCGGCAGTTCGACCCCAAGGTCGTCGAGGCCTTCCTACAGCTGCCACACGAAGAACTGGTTTAATGCAGAAAACAAAAGCGCTTTGCAAGTACTTGCAAAGCGCTTTTGCCTTCCTGGTGGGATCTACTTTCCCTTCGGCTCCTCGCCGCGAAACGCGCCGCGCTTGGAAGCTGGCGTGAGGCAGATGCTCTTGCCTTCGCGAGCGGATTGGTAGGCAGATTCGTTCCAGCATCGAAGGCGGCAAGCGAAGCGGCGTGCACGGAACGCCCACGTTCTGGATCAACAACCACTTCCACGACAACCGCGAAGGCCTGTGGAAGCCCGAACGCCTTATCGACGCCATCAACGAAGCCGTCTCTTGAGCCGAAGCATCTCAAGATACTTGCAGGCGTCGCGGCTGGGCTCGGATAATCTTTAGCCATGCTCTTAAAGATCGCACGATCAACAGCCGCCCTGCCCTTGCTGCTTGCCGCTGCCTTGAGCCCATCCGCTCGCGCTCAGATGGTCACGGGCTCCGATATGCAGAGCTTCGGCTCAGTGTTCAAGCTTCAGTTGGGACAGCGCGAATATCCTTACGCAGCCACGCTCACCAAAAGCAGCGCGCCGGGCAACATCTTGTTCCCAGGCGAGCAGCCCACTTTCACCTTCCAGCTTTCCAACAACCGCGACGCCCCGCTCCAAACCCAGGGGCGCGTTGAGCTGATCCCTTACGGCACGCGCGGGCTGCCCGGCGACATCTGGAAGCCCGAGGTCTTCATCAACGGAAGTGTTAGCTCAACGCCCATCGAGGTGAGCCTGAGCGCCAAGGGCTTCCAGGACATTTCGGTCTCGCCGCGCGTGCCCGAGAAGATGGGCGGCTACGCTCTGGTGGTCGATCTGGGCGCATCAGGCCGCCAGTTCGTGACGAGCTTTGTGCGGACATTCAAGGCCAGCACAGGGCGCATCCAGCATCCCAAGATGTCGCTCGACTACATCGGAGACGACGTGCTGCGGCGGTTGGGCGTACAGGCGATTCGGCTGGGCCTGGATTACGTGCCTTCGGACGACCCGCACTACCCCGAGTGGAAGAAGAACCTGGATGACTCGATGAGCCGCCTCAAGAGCAACAACATCACGGCTCTGGTGATGTGGGGCACGTCTGGCCGCGCTCAGCCCTTGGGACGTGGGCGGCCTCACTTAGATGAAGCGGGCGTGATGAAGGGCGGCAAGGAGGACATGGCCTGGATGCCCGATCACGATGCCGACTTCCAGAAGCAGTGCCACGAGTTGTCCTCGCAATACGGCTGGCCTCGCGGCCCGATCACGGCGATGAGCCTGTGGAACGAGCCGTGGGAAGGGCTCTCCATCTCGGGCTGGGGCGCCGATATGCTGCGCTACCGCGAGATCTTCACCCACATGGCCCAGGGCGTTGAAGCCGCGCGATCTCAGGACAAGGTGCAAGTCCTGCTGGCCGGAGCCGATTCCTCGTCCAACACGCTGGACAAGTTCTTCTCTGATGGAAGCGACAAGTACTTGAAGTGGCTCGACGCCGTAACGATTCATTATCAGGGCCTGGCCGCGCCCTCGACTTACAAAGCCTGGATCGCTCGCAAGAGCCCGCGCGGGCGCGTCAAGATTTGGGACACCGAATCGTGGGTCGCCAACACCGATGACCGCCTGGCCGCTGTGGTGGCGGGCAACAGGGCCGCTGGCTACGACCGCTCGATGGGCATCTTCGGCGGCAACATCTCCGAGGGCAACCAGAGCCGCGAAGTGATGGGAGCCAACGGAACTCGCGTAAAGGTTGAGGTGCCCGGCCACACCTGGAGCCCGGCGGCTTCAGTGGGAGCCGTGCAGCACTTCATCGGCGAGCGCCCGTTTCGACAGATGTTGTTCACGCGCGGCCTGCCCTGGGTCATGCTCTTCGATGGGCTGAACAAGAAAGTGGACGATGGCACCGTGGTTGTCGTAGGCGACCTGGGCGAAGCCTTTGGCAACGACAACACGCTGTTTCGTGGCGTGCGCGGCTTGGCTGAGCTGGATGCCAAGAAGAAGATGCGCCAGCAGATGATGGTCAGCCGCTACACCAAGGAAGGCGCAGCCGCGATGCAGGCCAAGCTGGACGCGCCGATGGTGCTCAGCGGCGGCTCGATGACGCTGCCCGCCTCAAGCGATTACTCGCTCTTCGACTTCTACGGCAATCGCGTGCCAAGCAAGAACAACAAGATCATCATCCCGCTCGACAGCCGTGGCTTCTTCCTGCGCGCCTCGGGCAAGGCGGGCTCCTTCGCTCGCTTGACCAACGCGCTCAAGACGGCCCGCGTCGAAGGCTACGAGCCCCTCGACATCATCGCGCACGACATGATGGCTCCCATCAGCTCCAGGCCCACGCTGCGCCTTTCGCTGAGCAACATCCTGAACCGCCCGATCAAGGGCACGCTGAGCTTGTCGCTGGGCGTGCTCCAGCTGAGCTACCCCAAGAGCTTGAGCTTCAAGCCCTTCGAGACCAAGCAAGTACTTGTGAAGGTGGTCGGAGGCCAGGCGATTCCAAGCAACTCGTATCCCTTAGCGGTTCGATTCAACGCGGGCCGCGACGGGCGCGCCGAGCACGATGAAATCATGCACGCCAACGTCATCGCCAGGCGCAGCATCAAGGTGGATGGCAAGCTGGACGATTGGAGGGGCGTCTTGCCGCAGAGCGTTTCGGGAACAGATGGCCCGCGCGAGATGACCGAAGCCGCCTGGTTTCCATTCACCACCTTCGGCTCGAACGTGAGCGGAGGCGTGGCCACGGGCTACGCGGCTTACGACTCGAAGTACTTCTACTTCGCCACGAAAGTCGCGGACTCAACGCCAAGCGAAGGCAGCGTGAGGTTCGAGACGCGCGACGACGACGCCTATTTCTACCCGCCGACTTCCTACGAATACGACCGCGACAAGACGCTGCTGCAGCAAGTCGGCGATGACAAGCCCAAGAGCGACGACACCAAGTACTTGCAGCTGCCGTACGGCTCGCCGCAGGGCGAAGGTCGCAGCGGCCAGTTCTGGGAGCACACGGACAAGAACCTCTCGTTCGCCATTGACCTCGACTTGCCGTATGAGGAGCAGGTCGCGGTTTATTTGGGAGCGGGCGAGCTGCATCCCAACGGCATCGAGCTGTCGATGATCGACCGCGAGACGGGCAAGGTCTTGGACACGCAGAAGACCTCGAAGCTATGGAACGGCACCTACGCGGTGTGGACTGCTCAGGGTAAGGTTCGGCTGCGCGTGCAGACCAACGGCGATTGGTACGCGGCGCGCGTCTTCGGCGTGTTCTTCGATCGCGTTATGGCTCAGGCTGGCCCTACCTCAGCCACCTTCCAGAAGTGGGATTACGACACGCACGGCGACTGGAAGGGCGTCTATGGCTCGGACGGCTACGCCATTGTCGGCCAGGATTACAAGCTGCCCGCAGGAGCCAAGCTGAGCGTGCCCGAAGAGGTCGCCAAGACCGAGCACGTTTGGCCCGCTGGCGTGCGTCGCTTCTCGTATCGGACGTGGCCGGCGATTCCAGGCGGCTTCGGCGCGCCTTATGATGGCGTGCAGCTCGCCTTCAACGTGCTACCCGACGAGGCCAAAGATATGCTGCCCAACCCTCCGGGCACGCCCAAGGACTTCACCGACTACAAGAGCACGGATTACGAATACGACCTGCATCCCGTGGCCCAGAAATACGGCGGAGGCACCGAAGTCTGGAGGATGCTGGTGCCAGGAATGCCGCGCAAGCACTTCTACCCGCGCCAGCCCAAGTCCAAATTCGATGGAGCCGTCAAGGGAGCTAAGCTCGTCGTCAAGCAAAGCGGCAATACGCGCATTATGGAGGCGGCGATTCCCTGGAGCGAGATGCCCGATGTGCACAAGCTGATGCTGAGCAAGCAGCCCGTCAAATTCGCGTTCTTGGTACAGGACGACCAGGGGCCGGCCCAGATGGAAACCGACCGAGGCCGCAGCGTGTCCAAGAAGAGCGGGCTGAGCTTCCACGTTGATTGGGGCGGCCACTGGAGCAACGAAGTTGAGTTCGGCTGGGGCCAGTGAAGCTCATCCTCTTCCCGCGCGTTCATCGAACGCGCGGGTTTGCTTTTCAGGCTGCCTCAAGTACTTGCACAACGGTAGTGGCTGAATTGTCAGGGGCAGGTTTATTCGCCGCTCTTGGCAGCCAGGCTTTTAATGGGCTCAGGCTCTGCGAGCGAGCTGCTTTCCAGAGCATCGACCAGGGCAGGCGTTACCATCTCTAAAAGTAGGACTTCGTCATCGCTATAGGGATTGGGCGTGAAGTCGAAGTGGCAAACGGTTCCAACCAGCTGAGTGCCACTCGATTTCAGCAGCGGCAAACCACAGTAGGATTGGATGGTCGCCTGTTTGGGATGCCCCTGCACCCGCTCATCAACCAGCGAGTCGGGAACGATGAACGTCTGCCCCGAGTTGCGCACAAAGACGCAGTAAGATTCGGTTATCTCAATCGTATCCATCTGGCGCACGGAATCATTCTCCTTGTCCACCAAGCAGACGTTCCTCAGCATCGGGCCATCAAAAACATACAGGGCGGTGAAGCGATGCACCGATTTCGAGTTCAGAAAACGCACCGCTTCAAAGAGGCCCTCTTGCTTGAGCAAGTCCTTGAATCGCGCTCTGTCGGCGCTGTAGTTGATGGAAAGCATCAGCGATTTCACTCCTGCAAACTCCTGCGCGCGAGGATGTCTTCAGCCTTCGGAATCCAACGGCGCAACCCCTCATTCTATACCGCATAATCCAAGGTGCCCACAGGAAGATTTCTGCAACGCCGTGCTCTCTGAAAAGCTGGGGCCACGAAGTACTTAAAGGAGCCTTATGAACCGTTTTCTGCTGCTGGGTTTGCTGCTGAGCGCCTCGTGCCTCTCGCGACCGCGCGTGCCATCGAGCCGGCTTTGCCTCCCCTCGAATCCTACTCCAAGCGCGACGCCTTGCTGTGGCCCAAGCTAAAGCTCGGCTCGAAGGGCTTTGCCGTCAGCGCGCTGCAACGCCTACTCTCGGCGCGCGGCTACCCAACACCCGTTGATGGCGCGTTTGGACGCAGCACTCAGGCGCTCGTGCGTCGGTTTCAGCGCGCCCACCACTGGAAGAGCGACGGCATCGCGGGCTACCAGACCTGGGAAGCGCTGACGCCCACGCTCAAGCGCGGCTCCCGTGGGCCGCTCGTGCGCGCCTTACAAGCTCAACTCAACGCTCAGGGCACGCCCGTTGGCATCGATGGCGTGTTCGGAGCGGCCACCGAGCGCGCCGTGAACAGCTTCGCGCAGGGCAACGGCATCGAAGAACCAAACGGCTTGGCCGACGCGACCGTCTGGTGCTACCTCGTCGGCGGCCACCTTGATGGCGAGTAGCAAGCACAGAGGGCGCTGCCAGTACTGGCAGCGCGCTCCAAGAACCAACATTCGCAGCCACAAAGACGCTCAGCGCGCTTTTTCTTCGAGCATCGAAATCAGCGGCGAGTCCTCGATTTGCAGCGGCAGCTCGATGCGCTCGCGGCGCCGGCTCGACTCATAGGTCGCGAAGATCAGTTCGGTGGCGGCTGAGGCCTTACGCGAGCTCAAGCGCGGCTCGCTTCCGTTGCGCAGCGATTCAATGGCGTCCACGACCGAAAGCGAAGTCGAATCGCCGTGCGGCACATCGCTCAGGTCCACCGTCTGCCAGCCGCTTTTGCCCCCGCTTGCGCCTGAGCTGAGCAGGCGCACATCGCCGCCATCGGACTTGACGATGTCGATGATGCCCTCAGTTCCAATGGCTCGAATCGCGCCGCGCTCCCAGGCCTTGGGGCCGGTCAGCAAGAGACCATCCACGTTGTTGCTGAACGAGACAAAGGAGACTCCGGCCCACTCGACGGGCACGCCGAACACGCTCTGTGGGCGTGAGGCGTCGGCCTGGCCGATGACCCATGCGGCGGGCTCCTCGTTGTTCAAGAAGAAGAACATATCGAACCAGTGCGTGCCCCAGTCGAACAGGTTCGGGCAGAAGCCTTCGAGCCGCTGCAGCTTGCCGATCGCTCCTTGCTGGATGAGCTGCCTGGCCTTGACGAACTGAGGGTTGAAGCGCCTCTGGTGGCAAAACGTCAGCTGCACATTGGCGTCTTGGGCGGCCTGGTTCATGACCTTGGACTCGCCCCAGGTCGGGGCCATCGGCTTCTCGCAGTGGATGGCGCGCGCTCCGGCTTTGATCGCCGCCAGCACCTGCTCCTGATGCTGAGCCGGCCAGGTGCAAATGCTCACGATGTCGAACTTTTGCGAGCCCAGCATCTCGTTGTAGTCCAAGAACTGGTTGTCAGCTGCCACGCCGTGCGCCTGGCCCAGAGCGCGCGCGGACTCGGCCACGGGATCGGCCAGGGCTGCGATCTGAACATTGTGCGCGGCTTCATAGCCCTTGGCGTGCTCGCGCCCGCGCCCACCGCAGCCTATAATGGCGGCCTTCAGGGTGCTGTTTGATGTCATGGTTGGGGTCTTCCTTGCAAGTACTTGTGGTGAATGGTTAGCGCTTGGCGCAGTGCTGGCTGATAGCTTCGGGGAAGGTGAGCGCGACCTGGAGCGTGGTGTCGGTGTAGTGCTCCAGCATCTCATAGGCTGAGGCGGCCTGGCGGAAGGGAATCTGCTGCGTGATGAGCGAGAGCAAATCCAGACGACCTGCGGCCTGGAGCGCCATGATGGTGCGCTCCAGACGAGCCACGTCCCAGCGGAAGCTCAGGCCGGGAGGCACGTTGAAGATCTGTGAGCAGATGACCTGGATCCGGTTGTGGTGAAACTCTTCGCCCAACTGCAGCGCGCCAGGGCTGCCCTGGTAAAAGCCCAGAGAAACCACCTTGCCCGCATAAGCCACGCTGCGAATCGCTTCGCTGAGCGCGTTGTAGTTGCCCGTGGCCTCGATCACAACATCGGCCCCACGCCCTCCGGTCCACTCCTTGATGGTCAGGGCCGCATCTTGGGAGATGAACTCATCGGCGTAACGCTGAGCGTTATGCAGGCGGGCCTCGTTGATGTCCACGGCGTACACGCGAGCGCCCGAAAGGTGCGCCAGGGCCATGCAGATCAGGCCCACAACGCCCGCTCCAAAGACCACGACCGTCTCGCCCACGTTGATCTGAGCATCCAGAATCCCGTTGAGCGCAATGGCCCCGATGCGCGCGAAGATTCCAGCCCTGGGATCGAGCTCCGAGGGCAGGATGTTGCGCGCGGCGTCCTCGGAGTGCATCACGAACTCGGTGCGGTGCCCCCACGAGCCCCACACGCAGTCGCCCACCTGAACTCCTTTGGCTTCAGGCCCCACCTCGGTGATGAAGCCGACTTCCTCGTAGCCCACCACAGCCGGATAGAAGTGGTTCTCGGCGGCTTCGGGCAAGAACAGCTTGAGCGAGGCGTCCCAGCGCTTGTGAGCGTAGGGGTTGGAGCCACGAAAAATCGTCATCTCGGTGCCAGCCGAGACGCCCGAATACAGGGTGAGCCCGCGAACCTCGTGCGGCAAAAGCGGGCCGGGCGTGTATTGATCGAAGGCTATCTGCCCAGGCTGGCGGATCACCATCACTTCCTCGACGCCCAGCGGCTTGGAAGGCGGAGGCCCGCCGCGTCGCCTCTCAACAAAGAGGCGCTCGGAGGTGGGCACCAAGCCGTCGAGCTGAGCCAAGCCGTTGGCTGGAGAGCCGTCGAGCGGCGCCTCATCGGGCGGAGGAGCCTGCTCGGGAGCTCCGGCGGCAACATCGGCGGCAACCTCAGCAGCGGCGTTGGAAGCCGCAGCAGTTGTGGTGGAAGTGGTTCTCATAATCCAACCTTAACGGCTCTTGAGCACGCGCGTTCTCTTGCGCAAAGGGATCTGGAACGGGCACTCAATCGCCGTTGCCTCAGCCTATAAGATAACCCTCAAGCTCACCCTTGAGATTCTCGCTCACAGTCCGATATTCGTGCCGAGAACGGGCTCCAGAACGGGCTCCTGTGCGCGAGGCGACCCTGGCTCTTGCTCTTTGGTTGGGAGCGCGCCCACACTTGAGGCGACCTTCCCCATCACCACCTACAAGTACTTGAGCGCGTGCAACATCGGCGCACGCAAATTGTCATTGGCCTTCACCCGAAGTTGTTGGACCCAGAGTTGTTCCAGGAGCCGCCCCATCCATGCCGTTTTCTAAGCCCGCCACAAGTACTTGCCGCACCCGCTGGACCCGAACCCGCTGGATTCAAGCCGGGCTTGCGGGTGTGCTGGCTCTCAGCAGCCTGGCTCACGCGGTACGCGCCGACACGCCCGACGAGCAGTGGGCCTTCGCTTCGGGCCTCTACAACCAGAAGCTGTGGGGCCTGGCCTCCCAGAACCTGGACAAGTTTCTCAAGGCCAACCCGCGCGATCCTCACGCGGCCCTGGCTTCCTACCAGCTCGCGGCAGCCATCCTGCGCAACGAAGACAACGGCAAGATCGACTACGCCCGAGGAGCTGCCGCTTACGAAAAGGCCTTGCAGCAATTCCCCGACCCCAAGCTGGCGCCTGCCGCCTACTTCGAGCTGGCCGATGCCTACTTCAACCTGAACAAGTTTGAGGCCGCTGCCAGTACTTACGCCCGCTTCGTGGCCACCAAGCCCAAGCCCGATCAAGCCGCAGAAGCCCTTTATATGCAGGGCGAGAGCTTATACGCCGTCAAGAAATCCGAGCCCGCGCGCACAGCTTACGCTCAAGTCCTCAAGGACTACCCCCAGAGCCGCCCCGCGCCCTACGCGGCCCTGGCCCTGGGCACCTTGGCCGAAGACGCCGGGCAGATGGCTCAGGCCGCCAGCGCCTATCAGAACGTTTGGCAGAAGTATCCTCAGTCCGATGTGGTGGGCGAGGCCAGGCTGCGCGGCGCGAGCGCCTTCCTCGCCCTGAGCCAGTGGGACAAGGCGCGCCAGGGCTTCGAGGCCGTGCTGGGCGATGCGAGGCTGGCCAAGTGGAAGCGCACCGCCCTGGAAGGCGTGGCCGATGCTCAGTTCGGCTTGAAGAACTGGCCCGGAGCCGCCGATTCTTACCAGAAGGCCCTGGCCGAGCCCAAGCCAACGGACCCTAAGATCACGGTCAGCGAGGACGCTTCGCTGCAGCAACGCCTGGCCGACAGCCTCTTCAACGCCAAGGATTGGACGCGGGCCGCTCAATCTTATGGCTCGCTGACCAACGCGACGGACGCGGTTGCAGCGGCCAACGCGCTTTATTTTCGGGGCCGAGCCCGCTCCGAGGCCGGAGACAAGGCCGGGGCTCAGGCCGATTTCAGCGCTTTGCTGCAACGCTTCCCAACGCAGCAGAAGGCTCCGCGCGCCGCTTTGCTGCTCGGCGACTTGAAGACCCAAGCCAAGGATGCGGCGGGCGCGGCCCAGGCTTACCAGCTTGTGATCTCGAAGTTCCCCAAGTCGCCCGAGGCCAAGGATGCTCAGGCCGCCCTGCTCGATTTAGTCGGCTCGGTCGCGGCTACGACCAGCACAGGAAGCGCTGTGGGCGGTGCAAGTACTTCGGGGGCCGGGGTGCCTTCGGCTCTGGAGAACGTGCTGCGCGCTCTGCCTCCTGGACGGGCGGCCAGCGGAGCGCGCGAGAAGCTGGCGCGCGCGGCCTTCGACAGAGGAGATTGGGCTCAGGCTTCAACCTTGGCTCAGGGCGCCCTGGACGCCAAGCCCGACGCGGCCACGCAGGAAAACGCCTTGTATCTGCTGGGCTCAGCTCAGCTCAACGCGAACCATTCCACTCAAGCCGCCGCTGCCTTCGAGCGCCTGCTCGCAGCGAATTCCAGAAGTACGCTGGCGCCCTCGGCTCAGTTGGGCTTGGCCTGGGCTCGACTCGACTTGAAGCAGTGGAGCGCGGCTCAGGCTGCGGCCAGGGCGGGCCTGGAGGCTGTGGCGTCGAGTTCGGCCAAGGGCAGCGAGGACACCGCGGCGCGCTTGAAGCTGGCTCTGGGCGAAGCTCAGTGGCGCGGCAAGAGCTACGCTCCGGCGGCGGCGACGCTGACCGGTTTCGCTTCGAGCGACAAGGAAATGGTGGCTCAGGCGGCTTTCTTCGCGGCTTCTGCGGATGAATCGCTGAGCAAGTGGAAGGAAGCGGCTGCGCAGTGGGCCAAATACACGGCCTCGGCCAAGGAGCCGGGCGAGCAGGCGCGAGGCCAGCTCAAGCGCGGCCTGGCTCTGCTCAAGAACCCGGACGCGGCTTCCAAGACCTCGGCTCAAGCGGCTTTTGAGAGCGCTGTGGCGCTTGATCCCAAGGGCGAGACTGGCGCTCGGGCGCTCTATGAAAGTGCCTGGGCCGCGACCGAGGCCAAGAGCGCCGGAGCAGGAGCCTTGTGGGAGCAGCTAGCGCGCGACTTCCCGACCTCGAAATACGCTTCGAGCGCTCAGTTCCAGATCGCCGAGAGCCTGTTCGCGCAGAAGAAGTGGGACGAGGCGGCTCAGGCTTATGCTCAGGTCACCAAGTCGCAGGCGAGCGAGGACGCTCCCCTGGCCTGGTACCAGATGGGCTCGGCTCTGTTCAACGCGCAGAAGTGGAGCGAGGCCTCAGCCGCCTTCGAGCACGCGTCGAGCTTTCCCAAGAGCGATTCGGCGCAGGAGTCTCTGTTCTGGGCCGGGCAGAGCCAGCTCAAGGGGCAGAACTTGAAGGCCGCGCGCCCATTCTTCGAGCGCTTCCTGAGTGGAGCCGCCGCCAGCACGGATGCCAAGGCCGACTGGCGCAAGTGGGTTGCTCCGGCCCGCCTGGGACTTGGACGCGCTTTAGTGGAGAGCGGCGAGAACGCCCGAGCGGAAGGCCTGCTGCGCCAGGTCGCGGCAGGCGCTGCGAACAGCAGCGCAGCCGAGGCGAACTTTGAGCTGGCCCAGGCTCTGTTCGCCCAGAGCAAGTGGAAAGAAGCCTCAGAAGCGGCGCTCAAGGTCACGACGCTGTTTGGCTCTTCGGAGTGGGCGCCGCAGAGCGCCTGGATCGCGGCTCAGGCCACCGAGAAGAGCGGCGACAAGGCCTCGGCCACGGCTTTGTATCGCGCCATCGCGCAGGCCCAGCCGCCGAGCCAGTGGGCGACTCAAGCTCAGGAGCGGCTCAAGGCGCTGGGCGCGGGCTAAGCAGATTGAGATACGCTGCAAGTACTTGTGTGGCCTTAAACATTGGAGCCGTGCCAAATTACCATGAACAAGCGCCAGCAGGCCAAGATCGCGATGGGCATCGTGGGCGTGTTCCTGCTGATTGCACTGGGGGCTCTGCTCGGCATTTCGTGGCTGGCTCTGGCGCGGCTGCCGCTGGCGCTGTTGCTGTGTGGCGCGGCGGCCTTTGTCCTGGTTCAGCTGGAGCGCAATCTGTTGTAGTCCGTCAGGCTCGGCGTGGCACCACAAGTACTTGGCACCACAAGTACTTTAGGAGTTACGCAGTTGAGAATTCGGCTGCGTAACTCCTATTCTTGTAGGCGCTTGAATCAAACTTTTCCATGAACTGGCTTCTCAATCACTTTGCGCTTCACGCCACGGCCTTGCAAAACGGCGATCTGGTGCGCCTGGGCGTGCTCATCGCCGCTGATGTGCTGATCATCTTCTCGATCACTTCGCTTTCGATTGTTATCGAACGAGCGCTGGGGCTGAGCCGGGCGCGCAAGCTCGAAGACAGCGAATACGCCGTTCTGCGCGACGGCCTGCGCCAGAACAGCCCTCTCATCGCCGATCGCGTGGCCCAGAGCGAAGCGCCCAGCGCGCGAGCCGTGCGCAACGGGCTCGAACTGCTGAGCGATCTGCAAAGCCCGGCGGCTCGCACGCGCACTTCGGCCTCGACAGCTCGTGAGTTGGCGCGCGAGGCCGTGACTCAGGGGCTCGATGTCGAGAGCGCGCGATTGGGTCGCAACCTGGCGATTTTGGGTACGGTGGCCTCGACAGCGCCTTACATTGGACTCTTTGGCACCGTGCTGGGCATTTTGTCGGCGTTTGCGCGCATCGCGGCGACGGGGCAGACCGGAGCGAGCGCGGTGGCGGCTCCGATTGCCGAAGCACTCACGGCCACGGGCCTGGGCCTGGGCGTGGCGATTCCGGCTGTGATGGCCTACAACTTTCTTACGATCCGTGTCAGCACCCTGATGCTGAGCGTCGAGACGCACGCCTTCGACCTCAGCGCGCGCCTGATCGGTGCCCACTCCGAGGCCTCAAGCAACGGAACCCCTTCAACTTCTCTGCCCAGCGCTCCGCTGTCTGCGGTGGCTCCCACAGTGGCTTCGGCTCCTGAGCTGAGCAGGGCGGCCTCTGTGCCTGCAAGTACTTCGGGTTCAGGAGGCGGCCATGCGGGTTGAAGGCACGGGAGGAAGGCGGCGCGGAGGGCGAGGCGGGGCGCCTATGGCCGAGATCAACATCATTCCGCTGGTGGATGTGGTGTTGGTGCTGCTGATTATCTTCATGGCGACCACGGCCTTCGTGAAGGAGTCAGGGCTGAACATGAAGCTGCCCCAGGCCAAGAGTAGCGAGGTCGTGCCTCAGGAGAACAAGGATCTCAACGTGGCGCTTTCGCGCGATGGCGGCCTGTTTCTGGAAGGCAAGCCCATCACGGAAAGCGCTCTGGAAAGCACCATGAAGGGGCGCGCGGCCCGTCAGCCCGACACCCGAGTTGTGATTAAGGGCGACGAGAACATCGAGTACAAGCGCGTGGTGCGCATCATGGACATGGCCAAGCAGTCCGGGCTGCCCAAGGTCGCGCTGGGCACCAAGCTGCCCGACTGAGCCCCTCCCAACCCGCCAACCCTCATGCCCACGCTCACGCCTCGCCACACGCCTTCCGGCACACCTTCGCCTTCGCCCACGCCTCTTGCCCAGCCGCCCCAGGCTCCTGATTCGCGCGCGCGCGATGCCAAAGGTGCTCCTCTGCTGCGCCTGCTTCCATCGAGCTGGAAGCAGCGCTTCCCAGCGGCTCTGGCAGGCTCGGTGGCCTTGCACGCGCTGATGCTCGCGCTGATGTGGCGCCAGCCCCTGCCTCCCAGGCACGAGCAACTCATCGAGCTGGACCTGAGCGACCCCACTCCAAAGCCCGAGCCCAAGCCAACCGAAGCGCCCAAGCCCACGCCCCCTCCCAAAGCCCGGCCCACCAAGCCCGAGCCTACGAGCGCCCCCCAGCCCACAAACCCACCGCTGCAAGTACTTGCGCCGCCGCCCAAGTCACGGCGCCAGCCCAGGCCCGAGCCACGGCCCACGCGCGAGAAGCCCCAGGCGCGCGCCACAGCCGAGCCCGTTCCCACAACCGAACCCAAGCCCACAGCTGAGCCGCGTCCCACCCCGCCGCCCCAGCCGACGCGTGCTCCTGAGCCCACGCCTGAGCCGACTGCTGCACCCACGCCCCAGGCCACGACGCCCGTCAAAGATCCACGCTCTTCGGCCACCGCGCGCGCCCTCCAGACCGAAGCGCCTTTGAATCCCGCTTCCTCGCGCGCGCACTCGCGATCCAACCGCCGCGCTGCCAACAACGATGCCTCGGGCTCAGCGGGCGCGCCGGGCGAAAGGTCGAGTCGCAGGCGCTCGTTGGATTCGAGCACTTCGCAGCCCAACAGGAACAATTCTGGCGCTTCGGCTCCAGCCTCGAACCGCTTGAGGCCCGATGAGCAGGCCGGAGGCGCACGCTCTTCCGAGGGCGGAGGCTTGCCAGGCAAGTCATCGCGCACGCACTTCCGGGGCTCGTTCGCTAACAGCGGCGGCGATCCCTTCAGGGGCAACGCGTCGGGCGGCAACTCAGGCGAGCGGTCAGGTGGGCAGGAAAGCGGCTCGCCCCAGCCCTTGTCGCGAGGAACCCGTATGGCGCGCAACGATGGCGCTTCGGATGGCGCGGGCGAGGCTGGGCCTGACTTCAGGCGCGGGACTCTGAGCCAGGCTCCGGGCGGAGGCTCGAACTCGGGCTCGGGCATGACCACGACCACAACGCGCTCGCCAGACGGCGAACAAGCCGGAAGCGGCACGCCAGCCGGAGGCTCAAGGGCCGGAGGGCACAGGGGCAGCGGGCTCGGAGGTCACTCGGGCGGGCGCCTGGCCGGAGGGCGCTTCGGCGATCCCTTCGGCTCGCCGGGAGGCGATCCAAGCGGAGGACGAGGCCGCAACGGAGGCCCAGGCGGAGACGGCGGGCCGGGCCACTCGGGACGCTTCGCCCGTCGCGGCGACGGAGGCAACGGAGGCAACGGCAACGGCGGCAACGGCGGCGATGGAGACGGCGGCTTGCCAGGCAGAGGCGGGCGTCGCAGCGGCCTGCCCGGAGGCTTCGGTGATGGGCCTGGCGGCAACGGCGGCGATGGCAGCTCCGGGAACGGCGGCAGCGGAGGCAGTGGAGGTGACGGCAACGGCGGCAGAGGTGGCCGTCGCGGTGGAGGCGAGGAAGCGGGCAACGGCGGGCGCGGCGGCCAGGGAGGAGATGGTGAGGGAGGAAGCGGCAACGGCGGGCGCGGCGATGGGCCCGGAGGCGGCGGGGGCAGAGGCCGCTACGCAGGCCTGGGGCTGGAGCGCGGCAGGATGAGGCGAGGGCACCAGGAAGGGCGACAGATCGGGCGCGGCATCTGGGAGCCCGGCTTAGTTGGTGTCTACTACCAGGATCGCGATCAGGGGCAGCTCGATCCCGGCCACCCCATCAACTGGCCCACGCTGGGCGAGCCTGGCTCCAAGAGAGTCACCACGCACACCTGCAAGACCATCGACTTCAACTGGGGCATCAGCCCTCCGCTGCCTGGGATGCGCGGCACCTACTGGAGCGTGCGCTGGACGGGTCGCATCTTCGTGCCCAAAGACGACGAATACCGCTTCTTCCTCGAAGACGTGGACGACGCGGGGCGCTTGTATCTTGATGGAGAGAGGCTGATCGATGTGTGGATGGTGCAGAAATCCACGCCCGGCTCCTCCAAGATGCACCTTTCCAAAGGCGCGCACCAGATTGTTCTCGAATATGTCCAAGGCCCTCCGACGGCTTCCTCGGTGCGCCTGATGTGGGAGTCGTCTTCCTTCCCACGCGAGCTCGTCGGCTCCTACATCCCAGGCTCCTGAGCCCTCAAGTACTTGCAGCGATTCACGGGCGCGCGTGAGACGTAGACTCGCGCCGATGGGCGTCGCGGATGGACTTGAAGATCGGGAAGAACAGCGCCATCGCGCCGCACGTAACCAGCACGATGAGGTAGAAATTGAACTCACCTGTGGACATAAAGCCGCCCCGACGTGATTTTGGGCGCATAAAACCTCCTGAATCGCGCTTTGGTTATGATACCCGGCGCAACTCAGCGGGAGAACTTTATGGAAGAACAAGGGCTCAAGCTCAGCCACATTGCGCGCCGCTTGCAGCCGGGGCGCCGTATCGAAGGCATCTCAGCCGTGCTGCTGCCCTTTGGTGGGCACGGGCAGATCGACTGGGACTCGTTCGGGCGCAACATCGGGCGCACGCTGAGCGCTGGCATCACGCCGGCTCTCAACATGGACACCGGCTACACCAACCTGCTCAGCCCTCAAGAGCGCACCCAAGTACTTGAGGCCGCGCGCGACGTTGCTCAGGGCGCGCCCTTTGTGGCCGGAGCCTTCATCGAAGGCCAGGACGGAGCCGCCTTTGACCTGTACGCGCGCGCCGTCGATGAGATTGTGGCGCACGGTGGCACGCCGATCTTGTTCCAGTCCAGCGCGCTTAAGGCCCTGAGCTCAAGCCAGAAAGTGGCGCTCTACGCCAAGATCGGGCAGCGCACCGGGCAGTTCTACGCCTTCGAACTGGGCGAGATGTTCCTGCCCTTTGGCGAGATGTTCCTGCCCTTTGGCGAGATCTACTCGCTCGATGTCATGCGCGACCTGATGCAGATTCCTCAGCTCAGGGGAGCCAAGCATTCTTCGCTGAACCGCGAACTGGAGTGGCAGAGGCTGGAGTTGCGCGACGAGGTTCGTCCTGAGTTCAAGGTCTTCACGGGCAACGACCTGGCGATCGACATGGTGGCTTACGGCTCCGATTACCTGCTCGGCTTATCCACGTTTTGCCCCGAGGCCTTCGCCCTGCGCGACAGGTTGTGGGCCGAGGACGACGCCCGCTTCTGGGGGCTCAACGACCTGATTCAATACCTGGGCTTCTTCGCCTTTCGCCCTCCTGTCCCGGCCTACAAGCACAGCGCAGCCCAGTTCCTCAAGCTCAGGGGCCGCATCGTCTGCGATGCTCCGCACCCTAACGCCGCGCGCCGAGCCGCGAGCGACATCGAAATTCTGCGCGACATCTCGCTTCGGCTGGACGCCATGATGGAAGAGATCGAGAGCGGCCTGGAAGCCGCAGGAACTGGGCCGCTGCACCAGGAAGGCGAGGCACTGTGAGCAAGATGATTATCGCGGACCTGGAAGCCATCGAAGGCCGCGCCTATCCCGCGCGCCGTCGCACACAGAATTTGGTCGGCGGCGCGTCTCCCGTTCAGGCCCAGAACTTCTCGATGGGCTTCGTGACTCTGGAGCCCAACGGAGGCCAGGTGCCGTGGCACAATCAGGAGCAGGAAGAAATCTACTTCGTGCTCGAAGGGCGCGGCGAGATGTGCTTAGATGACGAAAAGCGCGAGATGTGCTCAGGCCAGCTCGTCTTCATCCCGAGCGGTGTGTTCCACCAGATGACTAATGTCGGCTCCTCTCCGCTCAAGATGATCTATTGCTACGGGCCTTCGGGCGATGTGGCCCACTGGAAGCAGGAACTCGAAGGCACGCTGCCGCGAGCGGGAGCCGAAGCGCCACCTTTGCCTCAAGGCGCCCGTGAGCAATGCACCAAAAAGCTGGGGTGAAAGAATCTTCACCACAGATGGCCACAGAGAAGCAGTGATGGATGATCTGCAAGTACTTGTGGGTGCTTTCTAAATCTCTGTGCCCCAGCTGTGGTTCTTTGTGGCCATCTGTGGTGAAGATTCTGGCGATGAAAACCATGAAAACACACACTATTGGCGTCATCATGAACGGCGTGACGGGGCGCATGGGCACCAACCAGCACCTCTTGCGCTCGCTGTGCGCCATTCGCGAAGCCGGAGGCCTCAAGGTCTCGGATGCCGAAATCGTCTGGCCCGAGCCCGTTCTAGTGGGCCGCTCCCAATCGAAGCTCGAAGCCCTGGCCAAGCGCGCTCAGGTCGAGAAGTTCACGACCAACGTAGACGAAGCCCTGGCTGACCCGAGCAACAGCGTGTATTTCGATGCTCAGCTCACGCAGCTGCGCGCGCCTGGCGTCAAGAAGGCCATCCAAGCGGGCAAGCACATCTATTGCGAGAAGCCTTCGGGCACCACCACCCAGGAAGCGTTGGAGTTGTACACGCTGGCCAAGGCAGCGGGCGTGAAGCAGGGCGTGGTGCAAGACAAGCTGTGGCTGCCGGGCTTGATGAAGCTGCAGAAGCTCAAGGCGAGCGGCTTCTTCGGCGACATCCTCAGCGTGCGCGGCGAGTTCGGCTACTGGGTCTTCACCGGGCTCGACGGCGTGCCTCCGCAGCGCCCCTCGTGGAACTACCGCGCGGAAGACGGCGGCGGCATCGTCGTCGATATGCTGTGCCACTGGCGCTACGTGCTCGACAACCTGTTCGGCTCGGTTCAGTCCGTCTCGTGCCTGGCCGCCACGCATATTCCCGAGCGCCTGGACGACAATGGCCAGCCCTACAAGTGCACCGCCGACGATTCGGCGTATGCGACTTTTAACCTGGATGACAACGGACGCTCCGTGATCGCGCACTTCAATTCGAGTTGGTGCGTGCGGGTGCGGCGCGATGACTTGCTCACGGTTCAAGTCGATGGCACCAGGGGCTCGGCGGTGGCTGGGCTGCGCGAGTGCCGCATCCAGCCGCACGCAGCCACGCCGCGCCCGACCTGGAACCCCGACATCGCACAGCCCATCGACTTCTTCCACGGCTGGCTGCAAGTCCCCGAGCAGGAAACCTTCGACAACGCCTTCAAGGTGCAGTGGGAAATGTTCCTGCGCCACGTCGCGCTCGATGAACCCTTCCGCTTTGACTTGCGCGAGGGTGCCAAGGGCGTTCAATTGGCTGAGCTTGGCCTGCAATCCTCGCGCGAGCGCCGCTGGGTCGATGTTCCTGAGCTGGCGGTTTAGAGAAGGGCGCTGCAAGTACTTGAGACACTCCGTTATGCGAGTAGAAGTTGTGGAGCCCGATGCGAGCTGGACGCGCCAGTTTGAGGAAGAGGCGCGCCTGCTGAGGAGCATCTTTGGCGGCGAGATCATCCATGTTCATCACATCGGGAGCACCGCAGTTCCCGGCCTCAAGGCCAAGCCCGTCATCGACATCCTACCCGTGGTGCGCGACATCGCGCGCGTGGACGCCTTCAACGCGCAGATGGAGGGCATCGGCTACCACGCGATGGGCGAGTTTGGCCTGGTCGGGCGGCGCTACTTCCGCAAGGGCGGCGACAATCGCACGCACCAGGTTCATGCTTACGACGAGCGCAGCCATGAAGCCATCGCGCGCCACATCGCCTTCCGCGACTACCTGCGTGCGCACCCCGAAGTCGCCCACGAGTATGGCGAGCTAAAGGCCGCGCTCGCCCTGCAGCATCCCAACGACATCGAGAGCTACATGGACGGCAAGGACGCCTTTGTCCTCCATATTGAGCGGCGTGCACTGCTCTGGGCTGGCCTCGGAGTTGGAGTTGAGTAGGAGAACGGAGCGCCTGCTCCATCGTGATCCACTTGCTGCGCTCACGGCGTTCGCCCCGCCCTAAAGCCCAAGCCTCAAGTACTTGCAGCGCTCAACATGAAGAAGAGGACGCTCCGCCTGCCCAATCGCCTGCAAATCGACGCTTGTGACACCGGCAACGCGTGACAGGTCTGCACCTGCAACGGGTAGCCCTGACAATTTCTACCCCACCGGGAACAATACGACCTCGACCTGGGTCTCCGCCTGCAACTGGTAGCCCTGCAAAGCACTGTAGCCGCTTCCAGCGGTTTTGGAGGAGGAACACGTTATGGTTCAGAAACTTCTTCCCGCTGCGCTTTTGGGCTGCGGAATAGTCTGCGCGCTGGCTTTTGTGCCACACGCAGAGCCTGTCCAAGCGCTTTCCACGCAGGGTCAAGCGCTGCCGACGCCGCCCCAACAAGATGCTGCTTGGCCTCACGGCGATGATGTGCTCTCGAAAGCGGCGGCCACTTTGTTTGAGCAGGGCTTGGCCGATCCGCGCGGGCTGGAGTATCGAGAGATCGAGATCGCCGTCGGGAACCCGTGGAATGGCGGCGGCCAGCCTCTCAAGACGCACGGCTGGGTCTTGCCTGCGGCTGGCAAGGGGCAGTTCGCCGTGGCTTGGAACGGCCTGGTCTACCCGCTGGTGAAGGCCGGAGCTGGGGCCAACCTGCGCGAAGACTGGGCAGCCGAAGGCATGGCCCGAGGCCGCGCGCTGCTTATGAAGGGGCGAAGCGGATTCGAGGCGAGCAGCGTCCAGTTCGGGGTGCCCGACCCGCTCAAGGCCGTCTTGCTGCTGCGTCTGGGCGAAACCACGTTGGCGCGGCAGATCTGGAAGCCCGCGCCTCAAGAACAGGGCGGCCCTTACCTCGCCCTGGCTCGCGACTGGACGTGGAACGCCTTCGAGCGCGGCGTGGCCGCTCATATGCGTGGCGACGACCGCCTGGCTCTGGCCGATGTCCGCCTCTTGACCCAAGCCCAACCCGCCGTCGAAGCCGAGGCTGGGCGGCTCGGCTTCCAGCCTGCCCGTGACGATTCCAACACACGATTCCGCGACCGCAGGCAGCCGCTGCTGCCGTTCCTGCTGCAGCTTCCGGCCTTGCTCAATGACTGCGAGCGCCGCGTGGCGAGCCCGAGCCTACGGCGCCAGAAGGAGGGCAACAGGAGCATTGCGGCTCTGATTGACGACTTGCAGAACGTGGACGCCCGCCAGTGGGGGCAACCAGGCGGTGTCTCTTTGGCCGAGGACCCGCGCGTGCAAGCTCTGGTGAAGCGCGGCAACCAAGCCGTCGAGCCGCTGCTGCAAGCCCTGGAAAACGATGAGCGCTTGACACGCTCGGTCTCGTTTGGCCGCGACTTCTTCCGCTCGCGCCACCTGATCCCGGTTTCCGCAGCCGCCTACGCCGCTCTGGTGGACGTGCTGCGCGTCGGGTTCAAGACTTATGGCGAGGACGGCGAGCCGCTTTCCAAAAAGCGGCTGGCGGCCCAGGTTCGCGCTTACTGGGCCAAGAGGGGCGCGCTGTCGCCAGCCGAGCGCTTCTACGCGACGCTCAAGGACGACAATGCTGGCAGGGATCAGTGGCTCCAGGCCGCCGCCAACATCGTGCAGCCCATTGACGTCGAAAGCCACGGAGACTGGGTGACGATGCCCAAGCGCAAGCCGGGCCAGAAGCTCAAGCTGCGCGGCGAGAGCCTGCGCGATGGGCGCGTGCCCTCAGTTTCGCAGTTGCTGACCAAGCGCTCGGATGACATCGCGGCCATCCGCACCGGCTCCTCAGGCGACGACTTCCTGTACCTCGACGCCTCGCAGTTGGCTCTGGAGCTGGCCGACTGGGACCAGGCAGCGGCCATCCCCACGCTCAAGAAGCGCCTGGCGCGCGCCTGGAGCATAGGCGCCCAGCCGCACGACAGCTTAGCCTACGGCAGTTCTGTCGAGCATTTCGGAGCCATGGTCGTCAAGATGACCCTGGCCCGCGCGAGTTGCGGCGACCTCAAGGCCTACGACGAGTACGCGGCGTGGGTGCAGAAGGTCGATCTCAAGGGCTCTTTCTCCAGCAGCAGGGAACTGCTGAAGCCTCTGGCCCAGGGCGCCGCGCGCCCCAGCATCAGGCGGGCTTTAGACTACGTGTTCAACGATCCCCGCTCCGCGTGGTCCAACGTCCTGGTCACGCGCAACGACTTCTCACTCATAGACTTCTGGCAGACGCCGCTTCCCCTCACGAGCGGGTTCCGCAAGCAGGCTCTGCGCGCTCTGGCCGACCAGTCGCCTGCGGGCACCATCACCTTCTATCCGCGCGAGCAGTGGAAGAGCCGCATGGAAGCCGAGATCCATCTGCAGGGGATAATGAGCATGGGCTTCCGAGGCTCCAACGGCGACCCTGACACGCCGCCGCCCGGCCAGAAGCGTCCCTTCCGCGTCTGTGATGCCTGTGCTTACTTCTACTCGCAATACCGTAACGGCCCCAAGTTCCAGCTCTTCTGGCCCGAGAAGAAGCGCGACAAGGGCGTCCTGGCGTGCCGCAACTGGCTACAAGCAAGGTAAGGCGTCTTCCAGGTGAAGCGATGGGTTGTGACTTTAATGCAGAAGCGCTTCCGAGTGGGCTGCAAGTACTTGCAGCCTCAGCCCAACGTCCACTCAATGCCGCGCGGCCCGGCGTTGACCACGGGAACGCCATCGATCTCGGCCCAGCGCCCGCCACTGGCATGGATGTGGCCGCACACTACGAGCGCGGGCCGCTTCTCCTCAACAGCTCGGCGCACGGCAGCACTGCCCAGACTCTGGCCGCGCGAGGAAACATCCAGAACGCCCAGCGGTGGCGAGTGCGAAATCAGCACGGCTCCTCTGGGGCACTCTCCAAGCAGAAGCGCCGCCTCGCCTTCGCTCAGGTCAAAGCTCCAGGAGCCAAACGGAGTCGGAGGCACGCCGCCTCCAAGCCCGAAGAACTGGACGCCGCTGAGCTCCTCTCCGCTTCCATGCAGCACGCGCGCCTCGTCCCAGACCTCACAGGCGGCTTGGAGTTCTTGGTGCGACTCGTTGTTGCCCGCGACCAAGATGGCCGGGCACGCCATGCCCTTCAAGATGGCGATGCACTCGCTCAGGCCACGCCGCTCGTTAGCGAAGTCGCCCGCGCCGATGGCCAAGTCGAAGCCGCTGCTGTGCTCAACAATGGAGCGAGCGGCTTGAGCATCGCCGTGCAGGTCGCTGAAGAGAAGTAGTTTCATGGTTCGATTGAAGTTGGTGCCTCAATAAAAAGCCCCAAGGACTTGCTACAAGTACTTGGGGCGTCTTTGCTCAGGCGTCCTAACGTAGCGTGCTTTGCGAGCGCAGCCACGAAGCTCCGGCGATAGTCACGGAGGCGAACAGGTTGCTGAGTACCCACGGCCACACGGCCCAGCCCATCGCGGTGCCCGTGAAGGGCGAGAGCAGGCCGCCCCAGCACGAGGCCAAGAGGCACAGCGAAGTGCCCACGGCCAGAGCCAGCGTGATGCGGCTGCCGCGCACATCGGGCATCTGCCAGAACATAATAGCCGGAGCCAGGGCCGAGAAGGCGAGCAGGTTCAAGGGCGAGTTGGCTCCCGCGTAGGCCGCGATCCAGTCCGGCCCAAAGGCTCCCAGCCAGAAGGCCACGCCCAACAGAGGCCGCAGCCACCACGAGCCCAGCACAGCCCACGAGCCCGGCGACCACCACGAGCGAGGCTTCTTCCAGGCCAAAGGCAGCACCAAAAACGCCCACACCCAGGTCTTGAGCATGGCCGCCCAGCCCCAGCGACGCGCCAGGGCCGTGGCCCTATCCGCTGAGAGAATTCCGGCTCCGTATTGCAAGCGCGGTCCTCTGGGCATAGCCGAGCGCAGCAGCAAGTCGCGCACGCGCGAGGTGTCGTGAACGCCCTGAGCCATCAGGAGAGCGGCCACGGCAGCCACGTGAGGCGAGGCCATCGAGGTGCCCTGGAACTGAAAGTAGCCTTCCTCGCCATCCAGGATGGTGCTCTGCAGCACGCCGCCGTTCTCGGGATCGGCCTGCCTGTCGCCTCCCGGAGCCGCCAGCGCGACCTGAGGCCCATACGACGAGTAGAACGCCATCTCGCCGCTTGGCCCAACAGAAGAAACCGCCACCGCGCCCCTGAACCCTGCGGGATAGCCCACGGGCTCGCCGAAGCCGTTGCCTGCCGCGCACACCACCAGAACGTTGTGGCGCCGGGCGTAGCGCACCGCCTTCGCGATCACTTCCGAAGGGTAAGGTGAGCCCAGGCTCAGGTTCAGGATGTTGGCTCCGTTGTCCACGGCCCAGCGTATGCCCTGAGCGATGCCCTCGGACGTGCCAAAGCCATCGTCAGAAAGCACCTTGACGGGCATGATGCTCGCCTCGAACGCTAACCCAGCCGCGCCCTCGCGGTTGTTGGTCGATTCGGCGATCGTGCCCGCCACGTGCGTGCCGTGGCCGTGCCCATCGTAAGCGTCGTCGGTGCCGTCGATAAAGTTGTAACCTGGCACAAACGAGGTCTGCTCGAAGTCGCGCGCCTTCTTGCCCTTGGTCGGCCCAGCCGCCACTCCGGTGTCCAGAACCGCCACGATCACGCCCTCGCCCTTGGAGCGCTTCCAGGCCCGCTCTGCTCCCACCATGCGGAAGTTCCACTGCTGAGAATACAGCTCATCGTTGGGAACCCAGCCTCGCTTTTTGGGCTTGGGCTCAGGCCTTGGGCCAGGCGAATGAGCTTGGGTGCAAGTACTTGCACCCAGGCTCTTCGTGGGCGCGAACACGGCGTTAACGTCGCAATCGCCGCCGTTGCAAGTAAAGCCTCCATTGGCACCCAGACTCACCCAGCCCGCGCCGAGTCGGAAAGCGTTGGCTTCGGGGATTTGGAAGCGCACATCGGGCTCGGCGGCTTCGACTCGGGGGTCGGACTTGAGCGCCTGGATCAAGGCGTTCATGTTCTGGCCGGGCTTCAGGTCGGCGTGCAGGATGTTGGCCCTTGTGACGGGTTGCCCGGCCTTGTTCAGCTCCGAGTAGCGCAGGCTGATGCCAAAGCGCTGGCTCAGCTCGGCGATGTCGTGGGGCGTGGCATCGTCGCGCAGATCGACGATCAGGCGCGTGGCCGAGAGAGCCTGAGCCGCCGAGGGCAGCAGAGGCGTTGGCTCGGGCGCGTTCTGGGCGCGCCAGGCTTGGGCCAAAGGAATGGCGCTCAGGCCAACCAGCCCGGCCAGCGCGCCCCAGGCGGCCAGCGCGCATCTTTGAAGGTTCGGCTGCTGCTTGCGCTGCCTCATCATATCTTGCTCCTGTTCAACCGTTGCAACTCACGCCCGCCCCAAGTACTTGAAGCCCTTAAAGCAAGCTCTTCAGCTCGGGGTGGCGGCCCAGAATGTATTCGTAGCGGTCTAAAAGTCCCGCCCGGCGCTCATCGAAGAGCGGGTTGCCTCCGGCGTACACGGTGCTCTTGGGGTCGCCGTATTGGTTGCGGTTGTTCTGCTCGATCCATTGGTCGATCCGGCGCTTGGCCTCGTCGCTGATGTTCATCGCGCCTCCTCGTGGCTTGTGCCTGACTTCCCTCTTAGGATTATCCACGGCTCTTATTTTCTAACATCTGAGCGCCTCAAGTACTTGAGGGCACAAAAGCAAAATCCCGTGCAAGTACTTGCACGGGATTTTGAGGCGCGGATTGGAGCGTCTACTGGCAGGCCGGGTGCGGGCCGTTGACGTCGGTGGCCCACAGGCAGATGTCGCCCACGACTTTCTCGTAGCGCATGGCCTTGACGTGGCCATCGACGAACAGGCAATTGATGGTCTCCAGGTGGCGCGTCTTGAGCAGATCCTTGGCTTGGGCGGGCGTAACCGAGGCCTGGGACTTGGTCCAGTTGGCGTTGCCTATGTTCTTCCAGTAGTTGGGGTAATTGCCGCTCTGTGCGGAAACGAAGTTAGCGTCCGGGCAGTTGGTGGCGCCTGGGCCGCAGGTTCCCGTTCCACCGGCGGCGTTGACCAGCCAGCCGCTCTCGTTGTTGACGTCTGGCCCTGCCCCGTAGTACGAGGCGTCCACCGCGTTGATGGTCGTCGAGACACGCTCGATGGAAGCCAGCGAAACGCCCGGAGGCGACGAGCCCACGCTGGCGAACTTCTCGGCGGGGCTGAGCCAGAAATCGTTGTGGCCGTAGGAGTTTTGGCCCCCATAGCCATGCCCTCCCGCGCCGATGCCCGCGGTGCCCATGTCGAAGCTGCTGCCGCCAACGAAGCCGTCCGGGTTGGACGGGCACTGGAAGACTTGCAGGCTCTTGGCGTAAGGCTGCAGCAGGCTGATCCAGAAGGTGCGATCGGTGGCCGGCGAGGTGATGTCCGAGTTGGGAACCGGGCCGCCATTGGACTGCATCAACGGATTGGTGTTGGCGCCGCTGTTGTAGCGGTGCGCATACAGCCTCTCGTCGTAGTCCTGCGCATACTGCATCGAGGCCAGCCCGATCTGCTTCAGGTTGCTCTGGCAACTCGCACGCCGCGCATTCTCGCGAGCCCGTGCAAACACAGGAAACAGAATTGCCGCCAAGATCGCGATGATCGCGATGACGACTAAGAGTTCGATGAGCGTGAAGCCCTTGAGCTTGATAAAGCCAGGGGCCTTGCCTCGGTTGAGTGCGCGTGGATGGTGGACCGGTGTGAACATGAAAATCTCCTGAATTGATTTAACAGGGCAATTGTGCGCTCAGCCACTTTAACATCTGATTGAAGCCAGCTTAAGCTTGAACTAAGAGCAGGTTAAGCCTTACGTGGGGCTGTGGAGCGTTTTGGATCAACTTGCCAAGTGCGATTGCGGCGTCATCCAGACCTTTTGCGATACTCTTTTGGGCTCGCCTCGGGGGAGGAAGGGGCCTGGGACAAGAGAAAGAGGAGTTCGATGGACGCAAATTTAAAGGGCCTGACCTCAGACGAGGTCGTGGCCGCGCGGGCTCAGCACGGCGACAACGTGCTGACGCCGCCGCCTCGCGAGCCCTGGTGGGTGCAGTTCCGCGCGAAGTTCGAGGATCCCGTGATCCGCATCCTCATCATCGCGGCCCTGGTTTCGCTGGGCGTGGGCCTGAGCGAAGGGCACGTGGCTCCCGAGAGCATAGGCATCCTAATCGCGATTCTGCTGGCCACGGGACTGGCCTTCGCCAACGAGTTCAGGGCGGGCCAGGAGTTCGATGTGCTCAACCAGACTTCCGACCGGGCTCAGGTCAAGGTGCTGCGCAATGGTGTGCACGCCCTGATTGCGCGCCGCGAAGTCACAGTGGGCGACATAGTTGAGCTGAGCCAGGGCGACGAGATCCCAGCTGATGGCCTTGTTTTGGTCTCCACGGCCCTGGAAGTCAATGAATCGGCGTTCACGGGCGAGTCGCTGCCGGTGCGCAAGAGAGCAGAGTCCAGCCCGACCCAAGGCAGCATCTACGCTCAGAACCAGCTGCTGCGCTCGACGATGATCGCCGATGGAAGCGGCTCGATGCGCGTGCAGAAAATCGGTGACGCCACCGAGATCGGCCAGACGGCGCGCCTGGCAACCGAGCCAACGGGCGAGCTGTCGCCGCTCAACGCCCAGCTGGAGCGCTTGTCCAAGTGGATCGGCGTGCTGGGATTCGCCATCTCCGCGAGCACCTTCGCCGCTCTTTCTGTACACGCGGCCTCGATCGGCGAGATAGCCATGAGCCGAGCGCAGTGGATCGCCAGCCTGTGCGCGGGTCTGGGCCTACTGATCGCGCTGACACCGATCTGGCTGCCCTTGATCTACAACTTCTTCGAGCTGACGGGGCGCCACAAGAAGCCTCCGGCCTGGCTGCACGCGGCCTGGAAAACCTGGGCCGGGCTGCTGGCGCTGGGCTTAGCGATCTTCGCCATCTCCATCGGGCTGTGCGTGGCGCTGGGGTTGGTGCCCCTGGCTCCCTCGGGATGGTTCTCCGCGCGGGCCTCGAAGCAGTTCCTGGAGTTCTTTATGATCGCGGTCACGATCATCGTGGTCGCGGTTCCCGAAGGCCTGGCCATGAGCGTGACGCTGAGCCTGGCTTACTCGATGCGGCGCATGACATCAGCCAATTGTTTGGTGCGGCGCATGGACGCCTGCGAAACCATAGGCGCGGCCACCCACATCTGCTCGGACAAGACGGGCACGCTCACCATGAACCAGATGCGCGTGCAAGAAGCCCACTTCGGCCACGCATCCAGCCTCCCAAGTACTTGGGAGCTGATTCACGAAGCCATCTCAGTCAACTCGACGGCCAACCTGGGCCACAAAGCCACTGAAGCGAGCGGGCCTCAAGTCATAGGCAACCCAACCGAGGGCGCTTTGCTGCTGTGGATGCACGAGCGCGGCCAGGATCACGAAACTGTGCGGCGCAGCTTCGAGATGATGCGGCAGTGGCCGTTCTCGACCGAGCGCAAGTTCATGGCAACTGTGGGCCGCTCGGCTCGCAAGGGGCGCGTGCTGGCGCACTTCAAGGGCGCGCCCGACATCCTGCTCGCGCGCTGCACGCACATGATGAGCGCCCAAGGCCCGCTCGCGCTCGGGGAGCAACGCGCGCAAATCGAGGCCGCTCTGCTGGATGGACAGAGCCGGGCCATGCGTACGCTGGGCTTCGCGGTGCGCGATGTCCAGGAGGCGAGCGGCTCTGGCGAGGACGCCGATTTAGAGGCCCTGGCTTGCGGCTTGACGTGGCTTGGCTTTGTGTCCATCGCAGACCCGGTGCGCCCCGATGTTCCGGCTGCTATCGAGAAGTGCAGGCGCGCGGGCATCGATGTCAAGATCGTCACGGGCGACAACCCGCACACCGCCCTTGAAATCGCGCGCCAGATCGGGCTGTGGGATGCTGCGGGATTGGATGGAAGCGCTTCAAGTACTTACGGCGCTCCTCTTGAGGGCGCTGGGCGGGTGATGCTGGGTTCGGAGTTCGCGGCCTTGTCGGATGAGGCGGCTGAAGAGGCGGCTCAGGGGCTCAAGGTGCTGGCGCGGGCGCGGCCCTCGGACAAGCTGAGGCTGGTGGACTCGCTGCAAAGGCGGCAGGCCGTGGTCGCCGTGACGGGAGACGGCACCAACGATGCTCCGGCCCTCAACTACGCTCAGGTGGGCCTGGCTATGGGGCGTGCGGGCACGGCTGTGGCCAGGGAAGCCTCGGACATCATCATCCTGGACGACTCGTTCGGCTCGATCGTCACGGCTGTGAAGTGGGGCCGCTCGCTGTATCTCAACATCCAGAAGTTCATCCTGTTCCAGCTGACCATCAACGTGGCGGCCTGCGGCATCGCCCTGCTCGGCCCGTTCATAGGCGTGGACTTGCCGCTGACCGTGATGCAGATGCTGTGGGTCAACCTGATTATGGACACCTTCGCGGCCCTGGCCCTGGCCACCGAGCCGCCCCAGGAAAGCGTACTGGACAAGGGGCCGCGCGCAGCCAACGAGTTCATCGTGTCGCCCGCGATGGCGCGCGGCATCTTCGCGACAGGCGGCCTGTTCCTGCTCTTGTTCGTGGCTCTGCTCAAGATCCCGGCCCTGAACGAGTTCTTCGCTTCGGGCCGCTACGCGCCGGGCAGCCGGGAGCACAAGGCCGAAGCCCTGACGATCTTCTTCTCGTGCTTCGTGCTGCTTCAGTTCTGGAATATGTTCAACGCGCGCACCCTGGGCTCAGCTCAGTCGGCCTTGGCCGGGCTGAGCCGCAATCCTTATTTTGGAGCCATCGCCGCTGCGATTGTGCTGGGCCAGATCTTGATCGTGAGCTTTGGCGGCAGCTTCTTCCGCGTGGTGCCGCTGCAGACCTTGACCTGGGTCAAGATTATGGGCGCGACTTCGCTTGTGCTGTGGATTCCAGAAGCGCGGCGGCTGGCCACTCGCGCCGCACAATCCGCCACAGCGCATCCAAGAGAGATTGCTTGACAGAAACGCAAGTACTTGCAGCACGAGCACAACGTCAACACGAAGCGTCAGGCAAGTAAGCTACAGAGCACGATCCACAACAAAGAGCTGGCTAAACGGAACAGAACATGACTCACCTCAAGACCAGGAAGGCTCCAGGCCGCGCGCTGGGCTGGGCGCTCAAGAAGCCTCTGCGCTCGTTAGCCCTGCTGCTTTCTACGACGCTTCCGCTGGGGAAACCAACAATGGCACAGCAAACGATTTACCTGGGCACTTACACCGGGCCTCAGAGCCAGGGCATCTACCGCAGCGCTCTGGACGAGGCTACGGGGCAGCTCAGCGCGCCTGAGCTGGTGGCTCAGGCCAAGAACCCTTCGTTCCTGGCCCTGAGCCCGGACGGGCGCGCTCTATACGCCGCTCTGGAGGCCGATGGCACGGTGGGCGCCTGGGCCATCGCGAAGGATGGAAAGCTCTCGGCCCTCAACCAGCAGCCAAGCGGAGGCGATGGCGCCTGCCATGTGTGGGTCGATGCCACGGGCAAGAACGTGCTGGTGGCCAACTACAACAGCGGCAGCATCGCCTGCTTCCGGGTGCGCCAGGACGGCTCCGTGGGCGAGCGCAACGCCTTTGTCCAGTTCACGGGCAGCGGCCCGGACGCCAACCGGCAGCAGGGGCCGCACGCGCACTCGGTCTACACCAACGCCAGCAACACCCTGGTCTACTCCTGCGACCTGGGCACCGATCAAGTCCACATCTTCCGCTTCGACTCCGCTCAAGGTACGCTGCTGCCCAACGATCCGCCCTCAGGCAAAGTGCCTCCAGGAAGCGGGCCGCGCCACTTAGTACTTGGGAGGCGGGGTTTCGCCTACGCCAACAACGAGATGGGCCTGAGCGTCACGGCCTTCAAGATAGATCCGGCCACGGGCGCGCTGACCGAAATCCAGACCATCCCGACCGTGCCCCAGGACGCTCCCAGAGCCGGCGTTTCCACCGCCGAGATCTTCGCTCATCCCTCGGGCAAGTGGCTCTACGTCTCCAACCGAGGGCGCGACACCATCACCGTGTACGCGATCACTCAGGACGGCAAGCTGAGCTTGGTCGAGGAAACCCCTACTCCCCAGGAGCCGCGCGGCTTTGCGATTTCGGCTGATGGCAAGTGGCTCGTCGTGGGCGGCCAAAAGGATAACCGAGTGCAAGCCTTCCGCATCGACGCGGCCACAGGCAAGCTGAAGGCAAGCGGCCAGCCAGTCGAAGTCGGCTCTCCCGTGTGCGTGCTGTTCGCGCCACACGCTGCAGCGGACGTGAAGTAAGTACTTGTGGCTCAGCTGTGCTTTGTGACCCACGATCACAATCGACGCAGCGAAGGCAAAATACCAAATGTAAGGTGCTTGTTCTCGCTGCCAGAACGTGAATATGAGAGCTTCCTTGAAAGAATTTCTTCGGGACGGTAGGTTTGGCTCGATTGAATTAGGAGCGGGTCGTGCTGCCATCGAGCAACTGCTTGGCCTACCCGAAGCGTGGGAAGCCAAGGCTCACAACTACCAGCAGGCGAACATTTGGAAGTTTGGAGACATCGAGTTTTACTTTCAGAACGACGCGCTCTGGATGATCTTTATGGATGACTTCAAGGTTCCGACCGGCGGCAACAAGATAGATCTGGATGCCTGGGCTATCAGCGCTCATCTCACCTGCTCACAAGCAGAAGCACATCTGTCATCAGCAGCAATTCCCTATCAAAAGGGGAACTTTCCTTACACCGACAATGGCGTTCGTTTAATAACAGGTGCCGGCACCCTGTTAGCGTTTTCAGGCGAGAATCCAGCTCAGCCAACTCTGCACGCAATCCAGCGGCGACTCGAAGCGCCTTAACAGAGGAACAGCGAGGCGCAGCATCCAGACACTTACCTGCTTGTGTTCGCTTCACTTGACCTGATGCGCGCAGCTTTCGCCGAAGCCACGATACAATGGCAAGCATGGCCAACATCTCTTTACCTGAACGTGTGCGTGTTCACAAAGATGGCTTCGTGAACACGTTTGTCTCCCGCACGCAAAGGCAACGGTGGAGAGCTCTTCTTGCTTTAGATGAGAAGAGGTGGGGCGACATCGACGTTCACGGCTTTGAGGGCCAGAACAGCAAAGGCCTGTTCTATGAGACTAAGCATCGTGCGAATGTCGGCGGTTTGACGCTACAGCCGTTCCTGGATGCTGATGTGATCGTCCTTCGGTTGGGGCACAGCAAGGTAACGGGCGCTGTTCTCGCGCCATTACGCCAGGCGCTTGACGAGTACGACATTATCTTCGAGGGCGTCATTTCCGTTGTCGCAGGCAAGTTGGCCATCGTCATCAACCATGACGATGAGGCGATCCTTTGTGAATCAAGCTAACCAGTTGCGGCTCAGGGCAGCCGGAGCAGGCACAAAGAAGCCGCAAGTACTGGTAAGTACTTGCGGCTTCTTTGTGCTTTGTGACCCACGATCACACGCCCTACAAAAGCACAGCAACTGGCATACGCTCTAAGTTCTCCGCCTGAATCTGCTCCGCAGTCTCTCAGGAGTTGCCGTTGCTCCTGAGAGCGGTGGCATGTGGCTCGTGGTGATGGAGCTCGCGCAGCATCTTCTCTTGCTGAGCCAGCTTCAGGTCCGAGTGCACCATCTCGCGCACCAGCTCCTCAAAGCTCACGCGAGGCTCCCAGCCCAAGTACTTGCGCGTCTCGCTGGGATCGCCCAGCAGATAGTCGACCTCAGCCGGGCGGTAGAAGCGGGGATCGACCTCGACATAATCGCGGTAGTCCAGCCCAACGCAGGCAAAGGCACGCTCGGCGAACTCGCGCACCGTATGAGCCTCGCCCGTCGCGATCACGTAATCCCGAGGCTCGTCCTGCTGCAGCATCATCCACATCGCCTCGACGTAGTCGCGCGCGTGGCCCCAGTCGCGCTTGGCGTCCAGGTTGCCCAGGAACAGCTTGTCTTGCAGCCCAACTTTGATGCGCCCCACCGCTCGCGAAATCTTGCGCGTCACAAAGGTCTCGCCGCGCCTCTCGCTCTCGTGGTTGAACAACACTCCATTGCAGGCGAACAGGTCGTAAGACTCGCGGTGGTTGACCGTCTGCCAGAAGGCATACACCTTGGCCACGCCATAAGGCGAGCGCGGGTGGAACGGTGTGGCCAGGCTCTGGGGCGGCGGCGCGGCCCCAAACATCTCGGAAGAAGAAGCCTGGTAGAAGCGGACTTCGTGGTTGGTGCGCAGGCGGTAGTCGCGGATGGCTTCGAGCAGGCGCAGGCAGCCCAGGCCCGTCACATCAGCCGTGTATTCGGCCTGCTCGAACGAGACCTTGACGTGCGACTGCGCGGCCAGATTATAGACCTCGTCGGGCAGCACGGCTTCCAGGATGCGGCGCAGGCCGGACGAGTCGGACAGGTCGCCGTAATGCAGGAGCAGGCGCGCGTCCGGCTCGTGCGGATCTTTGTAGATGTGGTCGATGCGTTCGGTGCCAAAGGTCGAGGAGCGGCGCACCATGCCGTGCACTTCGTAGCCCTTTTCCAACAGCAGCTCGCAAAGGTAAGAGCCGTCCTGGCCCGTGATGCCTGTAATGAATGCTTTCTTCATGTCGCCATTATGCCTGATTTTTGCCCGCTCAAGGAGCGTAGCGAATACTATCTTCTTCACCGCGCGTTCGCTTGATCTCAGCTTCCATCAAGAAGGCGATGAGATGCTCGAAGGAGACGCGGGGTTTCCAGCCCAGCTTGCGCTCGGCCCTGGCGTTGTCGCCCGAGACCTCAAGTACTTCCGAGGGGCGCAGCAGCTTCGGGTCCGTGCGCACATAACGCTCGTGCTCCAGGCCCACCGAGGCGAAGGCCAGGCGCACGAAGTCGCGCAGAGAATGCGCCTGGCCCGTCGCGATGATGAAGTCGTCCGGCTCGTCCTGCTGCAGCATGAGCCACATCGCCTCGACGTAATCGCCCGCGAAGCCCCAGTCTCGCCACACATCCAGGTCGCCCAGGGTCAGCGATTCTTGCAGCCCGGCCTGGATGCGAGCCACGGACGAGGTGATCTTGCGTGTCACAAAGCGCTCGGGGCGCAGCGGCGACTCATGGTTGTACAAGATGCCGCAACTGGCGTGCAGACCGTAAGCCTCGCGGTAGTTGACCGTCATGCAGTGCGCATAGACTTTGGCCGCGCCGTAGGGCGAGCGCGGGTAAAACGGCGTCTCCTCGGTCTGGGGCGTCTCTCGCGCTTTGCCGAACATCTCCGAAGAAGACGCCTGGTAAAAGCGCGCCTGGGGCCTCACTTCGCGCAGAGCGTGCAGCAGGCGCGCCACGCTTAGGGCCGTGACCTCGCCGGTTTCGGTCGGAGCCTCGAACGAGCGCGCTACGGAGCTTTGAGCCGCCAGGTTATACACCTCATCGGGCTGAGCCAGGTCGATGGCGCGCGCCAGAGAGTTGATTTCGAGGTAGTCCACGCCGATCAGACGCACACGCTGCGCCACGCCCAGAGCCCACAGCGCGGGAGCAGCCTCCTGGCCTTCGCGCTCGACCAGGCCGCACAGCTCGCGCGTGACGCCGGTGCGAGCGCCGTCCGAGCGCATCGTTCCCCACACTTCGTAGCCCTTGTCCAGTAGCAGCCTGGACAAATAAGCGCCATCCTGCCCGGTGATTCCTGTAATTAATGCACTGGGCATAAGTTGATCGAGCCTACAAGCAGCTCGCAAACGGCTGAACTAAACCTCTTCCAACCTATCGCGCGGGTCAAAGCTGCCACAACTTCACCCATCTTCCTGCAAGTACTTGAGAGTGCTCCAAGCATCAGCCACCACAGAGAATACCAACTGCGGCTGAATCTGGCTGCAGAACTCAGGCGCCTGAGCTCTAAACAGCATCAAGGCACGGTCAACGGGCCGATGTGCCCGGAGACGAGGCGCCCGCTCAAGTCACGCAAGTTATCCCAGCGCACCGAGACACGGGCTCCCCTGGGCAAAGAGCCCTCAGGCAGGCGCAGCAGCACCACGTTTTGGCCCACAATGGACGGCGTGGCTTCCACCACAGCGCCATTCACGGTAAGGGTGAAGGCCGCGCCCGCAAGCACGCTCCGGGCATCCAGCGAGCCCATAAAGCGCAGGCGGATGCTGCTGGAAGTGCCCACAACTTCAGAGGAAGAAAGCTCCAGCGGCGACTTCTCAGCCGGGCGCAAGTCCTGATCCTCGTCCCGCGTGTTGCCTTCCAGAATGATCGAGGCCAGCGCAGTTTGCTCCGTGCCCCACCCTTGATGTTCTGTGTTCGAGGCGATGTTCGGGCTTGGCCTGCTGCTCTGCTCCAAGCTCAGTTCCGTGCGCGCCCGAGCCACTGGCGCTGAACCCCAGCCCGTCCAGGTGCGCCAGGAAGCATCGGCCCGAGCCTCTACCTTCGAGGCCTGGATGCGGCCATTGAAGACCATCTGAAGCCCGCCGCCATCCAGAGCCAGCCTGTAGCGCCCCAACTTCTGCACGCCGAGATGAACTCTTAGCTCCACCGAAGCGCCTGGCGCGATGCTCCGCGTCCCGGCGTCAAAGGTCAAGCTGGAATTGAAGCCTCCGCCTCTCGGTTGAGTTGGAGGCTCATCCAGCGCGCCATAAAGGATTGGAGCCACGCCCGCAAACTCAGCGCCCTTTGCTGAAGGCACAGCCTCAGATACAGCACCAGGCTTAAGGGTCAAAGGCAAGGGCAGCAGACGCACATCGGCTAGGCCCGAGGGAGCCGCGCCCGCAGTTACGCCCACAACGTGCAGCTGAAAGCGCCGCATCGCTTGGCCTGAGGCGTTCACCAGGCGGCAGCGCAGCACCAGAGTTCCCAGGCGATGGTTGGCTCCCACATCGCCTCGATCGCGCAGGGGAGCCAACTGCCTGGCGTTGTCCTCGCTCTTGCCCTTGTTCTTGCTCTGCTCTGGAACGGCGCTCAAAGCCAGGCTCGCAGGCTTGGTATTGAAATCGGCAGCAGAAGAAGGTGCCGAATCGTCGAGCCTGTCCGCGTCCCTGTTCTGCGGGCCGGGCGCGCCCAGCCGGACCACGTGGCCGCTTAACGTGCCCGAGACAGAAGCGATGATCCAATCGCGGGCGTTGTCGTTGGTGTCGCGCACCTGCCCGCCTCCGCGACGGCGCACGCACGAGAACTGCGCAGTCGGCTCAAGTACTTGAGCCAGCCGCGCACTCTCTGGAGCAAAGGCCCAGGTGGGCAAGCCTCGCCCTTCGTGCCAGGTTGATGCGCTGTGCAGATCGACATCGGGCCACTGAGGACCAACGGCATCCACAACGAGGCCCGCTGCATCGCGCAGGCAGACGCCACCCGCGATGGGCTCGGGCAAGGGCAGATCGGGCTTGGCGTAGGCGCTCAGCGAGTAGCGTCGCCCCGCAAGCAGCAAGTGGCCGCGTGGCAGAGCGATTGTCGCGGGCGCAAGAACCACCGTGACCGCAGCACCCTTGAGTCCGCGAAACTGCACGCTCCAGCCGGATAGATCCAGAGGCTCGTCCGTCGTGTTGCACAGCTCGATGAACGAGTCTTCGGCTCCACCCGGTCCGTAAGCGCGCACCTCGCTGATGACAGCCCGCGCCAGCCTCGGCTGGGGCACGTCTGCAAGTACTTGAGCCGGGATCTCCTGGCCCCAACTCAGCCCAGGCACGGCCAAGGCACTCAGCGCGGCCAGAAGCTTTCTGGCCAGTAGAAGGCGCGCTCCTTGTTTCTTACTCCGCTTCAACATAATTTCTAAGCCCCGCTCTCACGTGGTAAAGCGGGTTCAAGCCTCAACGTGCTGCACTTCATCCCAACAAAACGAAGGGCCTCGTGCAAGTACTTGCACGAGGCCCTAAGTCTGCGGAAGCAGTTCCGCACACGGTTTAGTAACGGTACGAGTCGGCCTTGTAGGGGCCGTTGACCGGGACGCCGATGTAATCGGCCTGGGCCTGGGTCAAGGTCGAGAGCTTGGCTCCGATCTTCTCCAGGTGCAGGCGCGCCACCTCTTCGTCCAGGTACTTGGGCAGCACATACACCCCGACTTCATACTCGTCGCGCTTGGCCCACAAGTCCAGCTGAGCCAAGGTCTGGTTAGCGAACGAGGCCGACATCACGAAGCTCGGGTGGCCCGTAGCGCAGCCCAGGTTCACCAAGCGCCCCTCGGCCAGCATGAAAATCGAGTGGCCCGTAGGGAAAGTATATTGATCGACCTGCGGCTTGATGTTGAGCCTGGACACGCCTGGAGCCTCGTTGAGCTTTTCGACCTGGATCTCGTTGTCGAAGTGCCCGATGTTGCACACGATGGCCTGATCCTTCATCTTGGCCATGTGCTCGAAGGTCAAAATATCCACGTTGCCTGTTGTCGTCACGTAAATGTCGCCCCAGCCCAGCGTGTCCTCAACTGTTGTGACTTGATACCCTTCCATCGCAGCCTGTAGCGCGTTGATGGGGTCGACCTCGGTCACGATGACGCGCGCGCCCATGCCCCTCAGCGACTGAGCCGAGCCCTTGCCCACGTCTCCGTAGCCGCAGACAACAGCCACTTTGCCCGCCAGCATCACGTCAGTCGCGCGCTTGATACCGTCAGCCAGCGACTCGCGGCAGCCGTAAAGGTTGTCAAACTTGGACTTGGTCACCGAGTCGTTGACGTTGATCGAGGGCACCAGCAGCGTGCCCTCCTGCTGCATCTTATACAAGCGATGCACGCCCGTCGTGGTCTCCTCGGACACGCCGCGCCACTCGCTCACAATGTCCTGGAAGCGCGTCGGGTGCTCCTCATGGATCTGCTTGAGCAGGGCCTTGATGACGCCTTCTTCGGTGCTGGAAGCGGGCTGGTTCGCCCACTCCGAGCCCTTCTCCAACTCGACGCCCTTGTGCAAAAACAGCGTCACATCGCCGCCGTCATCGACGACAAGCTGAGGCCCCAGCCCGCCGGGAAACGAGATCGCCTGGTTGGTGCACCACCAGTACTCTTCGAGAGACTCGCCCTTCCAGGCGAAGACAGGCACGCCCGAAGCCGCAATCGCAGCCGCCGCGTGATCCTGGGTCGAGAAGATGTTGCACGAGGCCCAGCGCACGTCCGCCCCGAGCTCAGCCAAGGTCTCGATGAGCACAGCGGTCTGGATCGTCATGTGCAGCGAGCCCGTGATGCGCACGCCCTGGAGAGGCTTCTGCGCCGAGTACTTGCGCCTGATCGCCATCAGGCCCGGCATCTCGTGCTCAGCGATCGTGATCTCTTTGCGGCCCCACTCGGCCAGCGAAATATCCGCCACCTTGTAGTCGCTCAAGTTCACGTCGATGTCGGCGACCAAACGCTCGCCTGCATTGGGTGCGTCGTCCGTGGCTGTTCTGCTCGTCAGTATGCTCATCTTGGGTTCTCCTTAGTGCTCGGTTCATCAAGAGATTATGATAGATTGATGAACAGGTCAAGCGAACCGAGATCGAAAATGGAATTACTGAAGACGCTGCGTGTTTTAGGTGACGCGAGCCGGGTGCGATTGCTGAGGCTTTTGGCGCGCGAGGAGCTGAGCGTGGCCGAGATGCAGGAAGTACTTGGCATGGGCCAGAGCCGCATTTCGATGCAGCTTTCGCAGCTCAAGGCTGTTGGCCTGGTCGAGCTGAGGCGCGTGGGCCAGAAGAGCCTGTATCGAGCGGGCGAGATGGACAGCGTGGTCGGGGAGATTCTGCGCTATTCGGAAGAGCTTCCCGAAGTTGGGCACGATAATGAAGGGCTGCGTTTAGTGTTGGAGAGGCGCAAGGACATGCTGCGCCAGCACTTCGACGAGTTGGCCGGCAGGTTTGGGCGCGATCACCTTCCGGGACGCTCGTGGAAGGCGCTGTGCGAGATGCTGCTGCGCCTGCTGCCTCCACTGGAAATCGCGGACCTGGGCGCTGGCGAGGCCACGATGTCGCTGCTCCTGGCTCAGCGCGCGCGTCGCGTGGTGGCCGTAGACAACTCGGAGAAGATGGTCGAATATGGGCGCGGTTTGGCCGGGCGCAACGACGTGTCCAACCTGGAGTACCGCCTGGGCGACATGGAAGAGCTGCCTTTGCAAAGCGCCGAAGTGGACCTGGCCCTGATGCACCAGACGCTGCACCATACTTTGCATCCCGGAGCGGCTCTGGGCGAAGCCTGGCGCGTGCTGAGGCCCGGAGGCCGCATCGTGATTCTGGACTTGCTGCGCCACGAATACGAAGCCGCGCGCGAGTTATACGCGGATGTGTGGCTCGGCTTCTCGCAGGTCGAGCTGCTGACAATGCTGCGCGAGGCCGGGTTTGAGGGCGAGGAGGTTTCGATCGTGGATCGCGAAGCCGCGCCGCCGCACTTCCAGACCATCCTGGCCATCGCCCAGAAGCCGCTTTAGAGGGCCTCAAGTACTTGAGGATTACGGCTCAGGCTTGGGCTCGCTGGCTCAGATACCACTCGTAGGTCTTCTGGATGCCTTCGCGCAAGCCGGTTTGGGCGCGCCAGCCGGCTTGCTCCAGGCGCGAGACATCGAGCAGCTTGCGCGGCGTGCCGTCGGGCTTGGACGCGTCGAAGCTGAGCTTGCCCTCATAGCCCACGACATCGCGGATCAGGAGGGCCAGGTCGCGGATCGAAATGTCCTGGCCCGTGCCCACGTTGATGGGGCCGGGCTCGGCGAAGCGCTCCATCAAGAACAGGCAGGCTTCGGCCATGTCGTCAACATACAAAAATTCGCGCAGAGGAGTCCCACTGCCCCAGATCTCAACGGTTGGAGCCTGGCTTTGCCTGGCCTCGATCACCTTGCGCAGCAGGGCGGGTAGCACATGGCTCGACTGCAAATCGAAGTTGTCGCCCGGCCCGTATAAGTTGGTCGGCATGGCCGAGATGAAGTTGCTTCCATACTCGGCTCGGTAAGAGTCGCACATCTCGATGGCCGCGATCTTGGCCACCGCATAAGCGCGGTTGGTCGGCTCCAGAGGCCCCGAGAGCAAGCATTCTTCGTGTAAGGGCTGAGGCGCCAGGCGGGGGTAAATACAAGACGAGCCCAGGTTGAGCAGCTTGGTGCTGCCGTTTTGATGAGCCGCCTGGATCACATTGGACGCGATCATCAGGTTGTCGTAGATGAACTGAGCCGGCAGCGAAGAGTTGGCCAGGATGCCCCCGACTTTGGCCGCGGCCAGAAACACATACTCGGGCCGCTCGCTGTCGAAGAAGCTGTTCACCGCGCTCTGGTCGCGCAAGTCCAGCTCGCGGCTCGACCGCAGCAGCAGGTTGGAGTAGCCGCGCGAGCTCAGGGCGCGCACGATGGCTCCGCCCACCAGCCCACGGTGCCCCGCAATGTAGATCTTCGATTCCAAAGGCAAGCTCAAAGGCGCTGTTGTCATAGAAAACGCTAACTCAATAGATTTTGTCGCGAGCCGAGGCGAAAACCCGCTGTACTCCGCTCGTCTCGTCGTGCCCATCCCTGAGAGCTTATCAAGCCGATGCCGCTCCAAGAAGACGAGACGGGGAGCGGCTTAACTCAAGGGCTGGCTACCGCTGAGGACTGCGCAGTGGCTTGTTCTGGGTCACAGCCGCGCCATTGAGTAGGATGAGCCCAGGCCAGGGACGGGTAAGTACTTGCAGGCCACAAAGGATAAACAATGAGAAGCCAGTCTGTTTTCTACCCAGCCGCTCTTGCCCTCGCGGGCCTGGCCGCTGCTCTGCCGCTGCGGGCGGCGGAGACGGGCAACTTGCGGGTTGCAGCCGGGAATCTTGCTTCGGCTCAGGCTTCGGCTCAGGGGCCGTTCAGCTCGGCGGCGAGCTCGCTTCAGCAATACAAGACGCCTCAGTGGTTTCGCGATGCCAAGTTCGGCATCTGGGCGCACTGGGGGCCTCAAGCGGTGCCGCGCCGGGGCGACTGGTACGCGCGCAATATGTATCGCGAAGGCGAAGGCCAGTATCAGCATCATTTAGCGACCTACGGGCACCCCTCGAAGGCGGGCTACAAGGACATCATTGGGCTGTGGCACGCCGAGAAGTGGCAGCCCGAAGCGCTGATGGCGCTGTATGCCAAAGCCGGAGCCAAGTACTTCGTCTCGATGGGCGTGCACCACGACAACTTCGACCTGTGGAACTCGCACTTCCACCGCTGGAACGCCGTGCAGATGGGGCCCAGGCGCGATGTGGTGGGCGAGTGGAAGCAGGCGGCCCAGAAATATGGCCTGCGCTTTGGCGTCTCCGAGCACCTGGGCGCGAGCTACACCTGGTTTCAATCCAGCCACGGCGCGGACAAAACCGGCCCTCTGGCCGGCGTGCCTTACGATGGCGCCGATCCTCAATATCAAGACCTCTATCACCCGCCAGCCGCGCCCAATGACAAGGGCTGGTACTCGAACAACGCGGCCTGGCAGCGCGAATGGACCCAGCGCATCCAGGATTTAGTCGACAATTACCAGCCCGACTTGCTCTATTCCGACGGCGGCATTCCCTTCGGCGCGGTCGGGCGCTCCATGATCGCGCACCTGTATAACTCCAGCATCCAGCGCCACGGCGGGCGCAACGAAGCGGTGTACAACTACAAGGGCGAGTTCGTGGGCGGGGGCGTACTGGACGTGGAGCGTGGCGGTTTGCAGAGCATCAACCCGCTGCCCTGGCAGACCGACACCTCGATTGGCGACTGGTTTTACTCGGAGGGCTACCACTACAAGACGGCGGACGACGTGATCCACACTCTGGCCGACATCGTGAGCAAGAACGGCAACCTCTTGCTCAACGTGGTGCTGTACGCCGATGGCAGCCTGCCGCCCGAGTCGCAGCGCTTCCTCACCGAAATGGCGCAGTGGATGCCCATCAACGGCGAAGCGATTTACGGCACGCGCCCCTGGAGCGTCTTTGGCGAAGGCCCAACTCAGGCCAAGGCGGGCAGCTTCAAGGAAGACTTTCCCTTCACCGCCAAAGACATCCGCTTCACCCAGAAGAACGGCTCGATCTACGCCCTCACGCTGGGCATCCCGACCGAGCCCGTGGTGATTAAGGCGCTCGCCTCCAACTCGCCTCTGGTCAGCGGGCAGCCGACGCGGGTCACGCTGCTGGGCTACAAAGGGCGGCTGAGTTGGGCTCGCACCAGCGCGGGCCTGACGATCCAGCTGCCCGCGCGACTGCCCTCGCAGCACGCGCTGGCCTTCAAGATCAGCGGCTTGAAGACCATGGCCAACGTCGCGCCCCAAGTACTTGAGGACTGGACCCAGAAGCTGATGCCTCCGCTCATCAAAGCCCCGCAAGTCGTTCAGATCATCTCAGACGGAGCCGATGGCGCGTTTGATCTCGCGCCCGCCACGGCCACGCTGCACGGCGACTTGCAGCTCGAAGGGCCAGCCCAGAGGCCCAACATCGGATTCTGGAACAACGCTGGAGACTTCGTGTCGTGGCAGCTCAAGGTCGGGGCGCCAGGCACTTACCGCGTCACGATGGAAGCATCCGCGGCCAACGAAGGCACCGACTTCATGCTGGACATCGGCGACAGCCACCTGGCGGGCAAGTCGCTCCCCACGGGCGACTGGAGCGTTTACAAGAGCATCGAGGTGGGCAACATCGAGCTCAAGCCAGCGGGCACCGTCACCCTGAAGATTCGGCCCGCGAGCGCCGCGACCTGGCGCGCCTTCAACCTGCGCTCGGTTCGCCTGACCAGAGCACAGTAGAGCGCCGGGCCGCGCTGAGCAAGCCCGGAACACTCCTTATGATTCACCGATTTATGGCCTTGACTATGGCAACTTCCATTGCTCTGGGGCAAGCGCTCCCTTCTGGTGCCGCACCACTTCCAACTTCCAACAGCCTGACGCTGTGGTATAGCCAGCCCGCCGCCAACCCGATCAACGAAGGCTTGCCCATCGGCAACGGGCGCATTGGCGCCTTGGTGTTGGGCGGCGTCGAGCACGAGCGCATCGTGCTCAACGAGGACAGCCTGTGGACAGGAGGCGACAACCCAAGCGGCGACTACAACAGCATGGGCTCTTACCAGATGCTGGGCGAGTTGCTGCTCTCCTCGGGCGCTGGGCCACTCGTCTCGGTGCCCAGCGGCCAGAAGGCGTTCTTCCCGAGCGAGGAAGTCGAGGCCTCGGTTGATGGACGAGTGGACACCAAATGGTGCGTCGAGCACCACGACAAGCCCGTCGTGTGGCAGGTTCAGATGCCTGCGGGAAGTGCGCCCGCCACGTTCTACAGGCTCACGAGCGCGAATGATACGCCCGAGCGCGACCCGCGCGATTGGCAGCTCGCGGGCTCTCAGGACGGAGCAGCCTGGACAACCCTGGACACGCAAGCGAATCAAGCGCCGTTTGCCCAGCGAGGCGAGGCCAAGACCTTCCGCTTCCAGAACGCTACGGCCTGGGCCTTCTACCGCTTGACCTTCACCAAGAACAACGGCGAGGCGCGTTACCAGTTCGCCGAGATCAGCCTGCCCGGAATGCCCAACGCCCAGCCCAGCCCGCCCCAGAACTACCGCCGCGAGCTGGACCTGAGCACAGCCACCGCCCGCACCTCGTGGACGCGCGACCGCGTGCGCTACGAGCGCGAGATGTTCGCCAGCCAGCCGGCCCAAGTACTCGTGCTGCACCTGAGCGCCGATAAGCCGGGTGCGCTTTCAAGCACAATCGAGCTCAAGGGCACGCACAACGAGACGACCCAAGCCAACGGCACCGCGCTCTCCTTCCGAGGCACGCTGAGCAACGGGATGCGCTACGAAACTCTGGCCCGCGTGGTCGCCCGGGGTGGAACCGTGAGCGCTCAGGACGGCTATCTGCAGCTAAAGGGTTGCGACGAGGCCACGCTGCTGCTCGCCGGAGGCACCGATTACGTGATGGACTTCGCGCGGAATTACCGAGGCGAAGACCCTCACGCGCGGCTCCAGTCTCAGCTGGACGCGGCCTCTCGCCAGAGCTACGCAGCCCTCAAGTCCGAGCACATCCGCGATTTCCAGTCCTTATTTCGGCGCGTCCAACTTGATCTGGGCCACTCTACTCCCACTCAGAGCGCGCTGCCGACAGACCAGCGCAAGGTCGAAGCAGCCAGGACGGTGGATCCCGAACTCGAAGCGCTGATGTTCCAATATGGGCGCTACTTGCTGATCTCGTGCTCGCGACCCGGAGGCCTGCCCGCCAACCTGCAGGGCTTGTGGAATGACAGCAACAACCCGCCGTGGTTCTCGGACTACCACGCCAACATCAACGTGCAGATGAACTACTGGCCCGCCGAAGTCACAAACCTCGGCGAGATGCACGTCCCGTTCTTCGACTTGATCCAGAGCCAGCTCCCAGCCTGGCGCCAGGCCACAGCCCTCTCGCCCGACTTCAAGACGCCCGCAGGCGCCATGACCACGCGCGGCTGGGCGATACGCACCTCGCACAACATCTCGGGCGGCATGGGCTGGAAGTGGGACAAGACAGCCAACGCCTGGTATTGCCAGCACCTGTGGGAGCACTTCGCCTTCGGACGCGACCTCAAGTACTTGCGCGACGTGGCTTACCCGATTCTGAAAGAGACCACGCAGTTCTGGCAAGACCACCTCAAGGCGCTTCCTGGCTCATCGCCCCTGCGGGGCCGCCTCGTTGTGCCCGACGCCTGGTCGCCCGAGCACGGCCCAACCGAGGACGGCGTGAGCTACAGCCAGCAGATCGTGTGGGATCTGTTCACCAACACCATCGAGGCCGCGCAAGTACTTGGGGTCGATCAAGACTTCAGCGCCCAGGTTCAAGCGATGCGCCTCAAGATGGTTGGCCCGAAGATCGGGCGGTGGGGCCAGCTTCAGGAATGGATGGAAGACCGAGATGACAAGGACGATCATCACCGGCACACCTCGCACCTCTTCGGCGTCTTTCCAGGGCGCCAGATCAGCGTCTCGAAGACACCTGAGCTGGCTCGTGCCGCCAAGATCTCGCTCGATGCGCGCGGCATCGACGCGGGCTCAGATGTGCGCGAGTGGTCGCTGGCCTGGCGCACGGCTTTGTATGCGCGCCTGCACGACGGGGCGAGCGCGCACAAGATGCTGCAGTATCTGTTTGATGACCGCAATACCTGCCTCAACCTGTTCGGCCTGCACCCTCCGATGCAAATAGACGGCAACTTCGGCATCACGGCGGGCATCGCCGAGATGCTGCTGCAATCGCACGAAGGCGCCATCAGCCTGCTGCCTGCGCTGCCCTCGGCCTGGCCAAATGGCAACGTGAGTGGCCTGCGCGCACGCGGCGGCTTCCAGGTCGATGAAGCGTGGCACGGTGGCAAATTAACGAGTGCTACGATCCGCAGCGAGCGCGGAGGCTCCACTCAAGTACTTGCAGGCGACAAAAGCATCGCCGTGAACCTGAAGCCGGACGGGAGCGTGCGGCTGGACGCGAGCCTGGCGCCGCTCAAGGAGCAGCATGAAAACAAGTAGCTTCCTCTTGATGGCCCTGCTGGCTCCGGCAGCTCAAGCCGCGTCCGCGGTTCTGCCCACCAACGCGCTCGACGCCATCGTCTTCGGCGACGCGGGCTCGGAGCAGGCGCACCACTTCGAGGGCCGCGACACCAAGATCGTGCCCGGCGCTCTGGGCGAGCCGACTCGCGTCTCGTTGCCCAAAGCTCCCCTCGACTACTACGGCGGCGACTTGAGCTTCGACCTCAAGGTCGATCCCTTCAAGCAGAACTATCTCACGGTGAAGTTCTGGGGCAGCGACCTCAACGGAGGGCAGAAGGCCCTGCTGTACATCAACGGCGAGCAGCTGGGCTACCGTCACCTGGGCGACTACGAAGCGCTCAATCACGGCGCGACCGAGCCCTCGTTTCGCAACCGCTTCTTCTACTACACGAGCATCCTGCCGCTCTCGCTGACGCACGGGCGCAAGTACTTGACGCTCACGCTCAAGACCATCGGGGCCATCAACGGCTACTCAATCTTCGGCGCCTACGACAGCTACCAGACCAAGATGGCCGCTCCCTCGCGCGGCTACTACCGCGCCTACACCCACACCGACGACGCCTTAGCCGGGCTCGAACGCGAAGCTCAAGGCACGGCTCCAGCTCCGCCCCCGGTTCGCCCGCCTCAAGATGATGTAGCCGCCATCGCCGCATACAAGGCGCGCATGAGCGATTCCATCCGCAACTTGATGACCTCGGCTCAGGGCCAACTCGGGATCAATGACATCGCGTTTCTGGCCTCGGCTCTGCCGCACGATTGGACTCCCTCAGGCCAAGATGTCGCGAGCAAGAAGCAGGCGATGGCTCAGGTAGTGGCCAGCATCGACAAGCAAGCGCAGAACGTCCTGACGCCCGACTTCGTGGCCAAAGGACGATACCAGGGCGACTGGGGCGGCTCCTTCGCGCCCATCGGCGACGCGATTTATTGGATGGACAAGGCGCAAGTACTTGCGCCCGCGCAGTGGCAGGCTCTGCTCGACGAGAAGATTCCCTTTGGCCCTGAGACCATCTCGCGGCGCGAGGCGTGGACGCGGATGCTCAAAGCCAATTTCGACTACGCGCGCACCCACATCGCGCTGATCTCCAACCAGGCCGAGATTTGTCTTTACGGCGCCTATCGCTCCAACAAAGGCCTGCAGATCATCAACCCAGCAGCCGCCGAGCCCGAAGACTCGGCCAAGCGCTTCTTGTTCGAGGCTGCGGGCATCGCTCCGTTCAAGGGCAACAATGTTCTGGACAAGAACGGCAAGCTGATCGGGCGCGAGGCGCCTCTTGGCGAGCACTACTTCCAGGTGACGCGCCGGGGCCTGACGCGCGAGTGGACTTACGTGGCGATCTACGGCGAGTGGACCAACGACATCGGGATGTGGTGGGAGATGTATGGCCACGACGAGCGGCTCAGGCAGGCCCTGCTCAACTCCCATGCGCGCGCCCAGATGCGCGAGCCCGACTTCGATGAGGAAGGCTTCCGCGCCATGCGCATGGAAGGCGTCATCGAGTCGCGCGGGACGGCTTACCCCGACAGCCTGGGCTACGGCGTCCGCTGGAACGGAGGCCGCGGGATGCAGGTCGCCCGGCTCAAGCGGCTGATGGACACTTCGGGCCGCTACAACGGCGCGCAGTGGGCGCCGTATCGCAAGCTCGCCTCCGATGCCGTGGCCTACGCCCAGCAGATGCTGCGCGACAACCAGTATCTCGACTCGATCAAGGAAGCCGGAGACCTTGAGCTGCCCGCAGACTACGCCTACGTCAAGAGCCAGCCTCCTGCCGGCACCTTGCTGCCGATGACGTATCTGAACTGGTATCGTCCCGCTGAGTTGGCTCCGCTCAGGGCCGCCGGACTGAACGAAGCGGCTTACGAACGTGGGGCCTGGGCCGACGAAGACGACGGCGTGGTCGCCCTGCGCGACGGCGATCTGAGGATGTATGTCGGGCTCATCATGCGCACCAATCAGGGCATCAACGGGCTGGCGCGCGTCCATTGCATCACGCCTCGCTTCGACCGCTTAGCCGCCCTGATTCCCGATGTTCAGTTCGAGAATAATGGCGAGTTTTCGATTCGGCCCGACTGGACCAACGGAGGCTTCACGGGCATGAACCCGCCGCCCGAAGGCCCGCGCCAGGCTTTGGAAGGCGAGATTTTGCCCATTGCCACCCAGCCCAACGTGCAAGTACTTGCGAGCCGCCGCCACGACTCGCCGTATGCGGGCACGGCCAACTTCTACTCGCTACGCTACCTTGGCTACCTCATCGGCATGAACACCACGCGAGTGGAATACGGCAACGCGCGCCCCTACGAGCTGCGCCTGCCCCGAGACTTCAAGGCCGCCACCGCCTTCGATTTCGTCTCGAATCGCGAGGTGCCCGTCAAGAACGGCGTGGTGCAAGTCGGCCCGCTTTCAACAGTTGCGCTCAAGCTGCCCACGCAAAACGACGCTCAGCCTTATCCCAACGCCCCGCGCGTGGTCGCGGCTGGGCGCGAGGCGGGTGGCGTCCTGGTGCGCTGGGCATTCGCGCCCAACGCCGAGCACTACATCATCAAGCGCGCGGCTTCGGTGAATGGGCCTTGCGTTCAAGTTGGCCAGACCACTGGTGAGAATCGCTTTGTGGACGCCACGGCGCCAGCTGCGGGCGAGGTGTTCTACAAGGTCGCGGGCGTGAACGCCAACGGAACGGGAGCAGATTCGCCCTCGGCTAAGGTCGGCTCGCTCGCCCCTGAGATCGTGGCCTGGCTGGATCAGAAGCCGGTTGAGCTCTCCGAGACGCCGGGTGCGGTCGCGGGCTTGAAGGGCGAGAACATCAAGCGGCGCGTGGCTTTGTCGTGGAGGCTGGCTCGCGCGGGCTGGACTTACAACGTGCTGAAGAGCGTCGGCAACGGCGCGTTCGCTCCTGTCGCGACTGGGCTCAGCACCACGAACTGGAGCGAGAACGGATTAGCTTTCGGGCAACGCGCTTCCTACGCCGTGGTTGCGCTCAACCGCGCCGGAGTTGCAGGGCCGCTGAGCGCTCCTGTGAGCTTCCAGCCCATCGACGACACCACGCCCGCGCCCTGGAAAGGAGCCGACATCGGCGACGCGGGTGCTGATGGCGTCCGGGGCCATGACGGCTTCTTGAACGGAACCCTTACGATCCACGGCTCGGGCGAGGATGTCTGGGGCTCTCAAGATGCCTTCCGCTTCGTGTATCAACCTCTCAACGGCGATGGGCAAATCATCACGCGCGTGGCCACGCAGGAGAACAACAGAGAGTGGGCCAAGAGCGGCCTGATGATCCACGAGTCGCTGGACGTGGGCGCTAAGAATGCTTTTGTCTTCCGCTCGCCCGGCCACGGCATCGTGATGCAGTGGCGCGGCTCCACCAGAGGCGGCACTGAGGGCAAGGGCGCCGATGGCGACACCAGCCCCTCGCCGTGGCTCAAGCTCGCGCGGCGCGGCGCTGTGTTTACCGCGTGGGTCTCCAAAGATGGCCTGGCTTGGACCGAGTTTGGAACCGTGACGGTGGCGATGAACAAATCCGTGCTCATCGGGCTGGCGGTCAATGCGCACGCGCGCGGCGGGCTCAACCGCAGCAGCTTCGACCACACGGCTATCGCAGAGGGTGCGCTTGCGGCTCCGTAATGCGCTTTTATGGGAAGCGCATGGAGACGATTCGCGGAGCCGAATCAAAGGCAGGGCGCGCCAAGCATCAAGTACTTGACGCGCCCTGCTTTTGAGAAGGCGTGCCGCGTTTTATTCAGGGCGCGGCGGGCTCGCCCACGAGGATGCCGCGCCCGTTGGTGCCAAAATACACGCGGCCAAAGACGCGTGGGTCTCCGGTGATGCTCTTGGGCGTGATGCCGTATTTATGCGCCTCATCGTTGATGCGCGCCCCGCTCAGGCCCCCATCCAGCGAGCGGAAGATGCCCCACACGTCTCCAACGCGCCCGCTCAAGAACAGCGTGGGATATGCCGAGCCCGGCGCGGCCTTACCAAAGCCCACGGCCTCGGCGTTTTGCACGCTCGCCGCCTGCAAGAATCTGGCGCCGCCATTAATCGACTGGTGCAGCCCTCCATCGCCTAAAGCCAGCCACAGGTCGCTCGCTCGACCCGGAACAGCAGCCAGCCTGCCGCCTGACTTGGGCAAATTGGTGGCGCGAGCCGCGAAGTTCAAGCCTCCGTCCGTGGAGGCCAGGAGCGTTCCATTCTGGCGATCGAAGGCGTAGAAGGCGTTGGGCTGGGCTCGGTCGGCCACAACATCCAGGCCCTGGGGCAAGCCGTTGCAGGCCGTCCAGGTCGCGCCTTGGTCGCGCGAGACGAAGGAGCCCATACGCTCGGGCGTCCAGAGGAAAGTCGCGCCATCAGCCGAGGCCGCCACGCTGCCCGCAGCCGGGCGCGCGTTGCCAGCTCCAATCGGCTCGGACGCGAAGGGCGCCCACGTAGCGCCGCCATCGAGCGAGAAGGCGCCGTTTCTGGCTCCGTTGTTGGCGTGGCCCGAGCGCAGCACGATGTGGGGAGCCAGCTCAGCGAAGTCCAGGCCCGTGGCTGTGGAAAACGTCGGGTTGGTGGCCATGCCCGCGCGAGGCGAAGTGTTGAGATCGTCGTGGCGGAAGACGCCGATGTCGCCCAGCGCCGAAAGCAGATGGGCTCCAGAGGGAGGCGAGGCCAGGGCGAGCACGGCGGTTTCTTCCAAGCCCTGCGTGCGCGGCGTCCATTGCGTGCCCTGACCCTTGTCCGAGGCAAGCAGGTCGTCGGTGCCCCACATGGTGGCGCCCGTTCCATACAGGGCGTGGTTCGAGTTGAAGGGGTCGATGGCAACCGAGCCTATCCAATGCCCGAAGGCCGCTTCCTTGCCGCCCCAGTTCAGGAACGGAGCCAGCGAGCTGTCGCGCGTGGCCCGAGCCTTGAGGCCGCTCCAAGTCGCCCCGCCATCGTTGGAGCGGAAGATGTCGTCGCCCGGATTCCAGCGATCCATGGTCGCCACCATAAGCGTGCCGGGCTTCTGAGCATCCAGGGCCAAGCCTGCATAGCCGAAGCCCCCAGCCCCGTTCTGGTTGGGCTTTTGCGGTGTGATGTCGCTCCAAGTACTTGTGCGCGTGTCCAGCTTCCACACCGCGCCATCGCTCATCCCGTTGGGGCCTGGCCCGTTGCCGTAGGTCAGAAACAGCGTGCCGCTCGCGTCGAAAGCGCCGTGGTGCGGCAACAGGCCACGCGGGCCGCCCTGAACTTCTTGCCAGGTCGCGCCCTCGTCGCGCGAGCGGAAGAGGTTGGCGCCCTTGTCGGCCACGCCCGCATACAGCGCGTTGTCAGGCCCGAAGATCACGAACGCGACGCCGATGCCGTTGGCGTTCTCGGGAGCGGGCCAGCCAGGGAGCTTAGCCCAGGTCGCTCCCGCGTCCACGCTCTTCCACAGCCCGCTGCGGCGTGTGCCGAAGAAGAGCACGTTGGGCTGCCTTGGGTTCACGACAAGCCGCTCGCCAATCGAGCGCCCGTCTTCGTTGCCTCCGTTCTTGAAGGGCAAATTGGTGCGAGCCCAGATGCGGCCTCGGTCGTTCGAGCGCAAGATGGCTCCGTTGCCGGCCCAGTTGTTGGTGTAAGTACCTGCGGCGATATACACGCGGTTGGGGTTGGTGGGGTCCAGGGCAATGCTCTCGATGCCCAGCATATTCCAGTCCTCGCTCCCGAACTGATCGGTTAGAGGAACCCAGTGCCGAGCGCCGTTATCCCATCGGTAAGCGCCGCCCATATCGGTGCGAGCATAAGCCAGCCCAGCCTGTTGGGGATGGAAGAGGATGCCAGGAATAAAGCCTCCGCCTCCAATGTTCACGCTGCGCCACAGGTAAGGCACGGCCCGAGCCTGGGGCCTGGCGGGAAGCTCAGCCGCAGGCCCTTGAGCCCAGGCATGAGGCTGAGCCCACAAGCTCAGCACAACGGGCAGCGCGCACGCAACAGCAGCGGGAATGATGAAGCGGGGTTTCATGGTTTGAATATGGTTTGAATGCAGCTTCCAGAGGCAAGTACTTGCACTGCCTCAAAAACGAACTCACTTGGCTCGTAAAATCGCCACGCCTAAGCGCGGCAGCTCCAGCCGCCCCTGATGCGAGCGGCCCGTGAGCAGATCGAAGAACCCGCCTTGGGGCAACGCGACTTCCAGGGGTGCGGCGTTGTGGTTGAGCAAGTAAAGCAGCTCAGAGCCATTCGATCCCACGCGCGGCATAACTTCGAGCCCAGGCGCAACTTCGGGCAGCACGGGCAACACTTCGGCCCGCGCGCACACCTCGCGCAGCACGCCCTTGAGAGGCGCCTCTTCCAGAGCCGAGGCCAGGTAATAGGCCTGGCCTCTTCCGAACTGGTGGCAAGTCACAACAGGCTCGCCCTCATAGAAATCCTGGCCGTAAACCGCCAGAGCCCGAGCGCCTTCGAGATGAACTCGCTCGCACAGCAGGCCGCAGGGCGCGCTTCCGCTGACCTCACCAAAAGAGTCTTCAAAGACCGCAAAGTTGCGCTCATCGGGCCTGAGAGCGTCGACTTCCTCGACCCAGAGGCCAAGCAGAGCGCGCAGAGGGCCGGGGTAGCCGCCCAGGTGAACCGAGTCGCACTCGTCCGCGATGCCGCTAAAAAATGTCGCCACCAGGGAGCCGCCCGCGCGCACGAACTCTTCCAGCTTGAACGCGATGCCTTCCTGAACCATATAAAACACAGGCGCCAGCACAACTTTGTAGCCCTCAAGATCGGCCTGGGGCGAGACGATGTCGCACACAATGCCCTGCTCGTGCAGAGCCGAGAACATGGCCTGGCACTGCTCCAAGTACTTGAGGTTCTGGCTCGGCCCGCTGGCATAGCTCACCGCCCACCACACCTCCCAGCTGAAGAGCAACGCCACTCGCGCCTGCACGCGCCCGCCCAGAGTCTGCGTCCCGAGCTGCTTCAGCTCCGCGCCCAGCTCAGCCACTTCGCGAAAGACGCGTGTGTTGGGCGTGCCCACGTGCTCGATGACGGCGCCGTGGAACTTCTCGATGCCGCCTCTGGTGCGGCGCCACTGGAAATACATCACGCTTTCGGAGCCGTGGGCGATGGCCTGGAAGCTCCACAGGCGCAGGATTCCGGGTCTCTTGAGCGCGCACTGCGCCTGCCAGTTCTGCTGCGAGGGCGTCTGCTCCATCAAGAGCCAGGGCTGGCCTTCCTTGAGCCCACGCATCAGGGCGTGGCTAAAAGCCACCTGCGAAAACGGCGCGTCCTTGGCCGGGTAGCAGTCCCAGCTCACGATGTCCATCTCGCGCGCCCAGGCGTGGTAATCCAGCGCGCTGAAGGTGCCCATCAGGTTCGTGGTGAGCGGAACGTCGGGCGTGGCCGCGCGCAAGATCGAGGCTTCGGCTCGAAAGCAACTGAGCAGGCTATTCGATTGGAAGCGGTCATAATCGAGGCGCAAGGCCTGGATGCTGGTCTCGCCGTGCTCGAAGGGCGGCTCGATCTGGCTCCAGGACGTGAACGTCTTGCCCTAGAAAGCCGTGTCCCAGCGCTGGTTGAGATGAGCCAGCGAGCCGTAACGCTCCTGCAGCCACAAGCGAAAGGCCTGGGCGCACCTGTGGCAGTAGCAGCGGCCTCCGACGGCGTTGCCTCCATATTCGTTGGAAACGTGCCAGATTTTGAGCGCGGGATGCTGAGCGTAACGCTCGGCCAAGCGGCGCACCAAGTTAGTTGAGAGGCGATGGAAGGAGGGCGAGTGCGGGCAGAAGATGTGCCTCCCGCCGTGGCGCATCTGCTGGCCGCGCGAGTTGACCGTAAGCACATCGGGATAGCGCTCGCTGATCCAGGCCGGAACTGAGCCCGTAGCTGTAGCCAGGCAAGCCCCGATGCCGCCCGCGTGCAGCTTGTCGAGCACACGATCCAGCCACTTGAAGTGGAAGGTTTCGTCATCGCTTTGCAGCGCGGTCCAGCCGAACACGGGCAGCGTGGCGATGTTCCAGCCCGCCTGCTGCATCAGGGCCACGTCCTCGTCCCATACGCTCTCGGGCCACTGCTCAGGGTTATAATCGCCGCCGTGCCAGATGCGGCCCAGGTAATCTTTGGTGTTCATGTTCTTGTTCTTGCCGAGACTTCCAAGTACTTGCTCTATTTTGGCTTCAGGTTATGGGAAAGACGAGGTCAGCAATGCCCGTCGCATTGTGCTCAAGGCCCCGAGCCCGTCATAGTGAGTAGCTCGTGAGTGAAGACCAGATTCGGAGAACGATTTTGACTCAGCACGCCGCTCACACCATCCACTCGCTTGATGATCCTCGCGTCGCGGGCTACCGCAGCCTGCGCGAGCGGAGCCTGCGCGACGAGGGCCTCTTCATTACCGAGGGCGCTCTGCTCGCCGAGCGCCTGCTGCAAAGCCGCTTTCCCGTCGAGTCTCTGCTGGTGGCCGAGGAAAGCCAGGCTCAGTTCGCCGCCCCAATGCCCGATGGCGTGCCTTTGTATGTGGCTGCCTCAGCGCTCGTGCGCCAGATCGTGGGCTTCGACTTCCATCGCGGCGTGCTCGGTTTAGGTCGCCGCTTGCCCTTCCCCACGGCCCAAACTCTGGTTGAATCGCTGATCGAGTCCGAGCATGAGCGGCCCAAGTACTTGCACGCGCCCCTGCAATTGATCGCGTGCCCTGGAACCGAATCGGGCGAGAACCTGGGCCTGATCCTGCGCTCCTCAGCGGCCTTTGGCGTTGGGGGCGTGCTGCTGCCCTCGGAAGGCGCTGATCCCCTTTCGCGACGCTGCCTGCGCCAGAGCATGGGCAGCGCTCTGGCCCTGCCCATCGCGCGCGCGGAGGATTTGCTGAGTGAACTGCGCACGCTGCGCCCCAAGTTCGGGCTGCGCCTGGTCGCTGCCGTGGCCGCCGCGAATGGGGAGCAAGGCGAGCGTGGCGTTATTCCTCTGCTCGACTTCAGCTGGCCCCGGCGCGCCGTGCTGGTGGTGGGCAACGAATTCCATGGCCTGGATGAGCTGTGGCTGGAGCACTGCGACGACCTGGTGACCATTCCCCTGGCTCCAGGCTGCGACTCGCTCAACGTCGCGGTGGCCACGGGCGTGCTGCTGCATCATATGCGCTCTTCGCTTGGAGCCTCTGGATAGCATTCTGCAAAGGTGTCACAGAACCCGAAGCGTGAGCGAGGGCCAAGTACTTGTGGTGCCTCCGGCTCTCACTCACGCTCAAGGCACCAAAAGCGGCGCAGCTGGAACGGCCTGGGGGCTGACCTCAATCTCATACAGCCTCTGGCACAGCTGGCTTCTGGTGATGGGAGACGAGCCTTCTGTTTTCACCGGGAACAGCCTGGGGGCATCGGGCCTGCGGTTGAGGAAACGCAGCGCGCCCTCAACCCAATCCTGAGCCACGGGCAGCAGCAGAGGCGCATCAGCCTTGATCTCATCGGAGCGACCGATGATGTTCAGGCTGCGCAGCGCCTCCACCGAAGCGTCAGCGCCCTGGGCCTCGGGAAGCTCGGGCCTGTGCTCGCGCAGCCACAGCCACAGCCAGCGCGCCGATTCGCCCTGAGTTGCACTCGCCTCGGGGCGGGCGGCGAACTCGGGGAAGAAGCCCTTGGTGCCGAAGTATTCGAGCGCGGCCCAGTTCGGGTGTTCAAGGGGAACATCGTGGAACACGCACAGTACTTGCTTTTGATCCAGCAGGCTTTTTTGCAGAGCTGTCAGGCTGATTTGCGAGGGCGGCACGTTCTCAATTAAGGCCAGATGAGCCGCCATGCCAGCCGCCGTGCCCAGAGACAAGAACACGGGCTCCATGCGCAGCGTGCCGTAGCCGATGTGCGTGCACGAGACGCACACGCTCACCAGAACCCCCTCAATTCCGCTCGGCGTCATCACGCCATAAGGCACCTGCGAGGGCTGAGTCTGCGCGCCCGCGAGGTAGAAGAAGCCTTCGAGCAGCCCGTTCTTCTCCCACGAAGTGGCGTGCGAATCAATGGGATAATCGGCGACTGCGATGCTGTCCGCGTGGAAGTTGGGGCGCACATCGGGGTCGCCCGAGCGCGCGTCGTTCTCGGTGAAGAGGCGCGGCCCCAGGATGCGCCGCCCCTCGCGCACATAAAGCTGAGTCGGGAAGTGGTCGTTGTCCACGAACTCATCAGCCGCAAAGCCCCAGCGCCTCGCCTCCGCTCGGAAGCTCGCGGGCACTTCAGAATCGTTCTGCACGAAATACAGCAGCCCCAAAATGTGCTGGCGGTGCGCTTCGGCGATGGGCTCGCGCTGCCACAGATCGGACTCGGGATAGAGGTCGGCGCCGCCGATCAAGTCGCTCGAAGGGTTGCCCAGGGGATGATTATTGGCGTCCCACTTGGCGTTGGGCAAGGGCAAGATGCTCAGCACTTGCTCCATGCTCTTGACTCGCCCTGAGGCGATGTCGGGGATGAGCGAGGTGTAGCGGCTTCGATTGTAAGCCGAGGGCAGCGGGAAGGGCGCGAGGTTCTTGGGGTCGCGCGTGAGGCACAGGCGGTAATTGTAGGCCTGCACCTTGCGGTCGCCCTTGCCTGAGCCGAACACAATCTTGGTGTGCGTGGGCTCCCAGAACATCTCGCCCGCGTGCTCTTCGTTGAACTGGGTTCTGTCCTCGCGCCCTATCAAGTACTTGGCTCCGGCCTGAGCCGCCAGGTCGCCCTCGTAAGTGGCGTCGATGAAGACCTTGGCCGAAAGCGTCTTGCGGATCATGCGCGGACGATCGAGCACATAGAGCTTGGTGACGCGCGCGCCTGCTTTCTCGACCGCCCGCGAGTAGTGGCTGAGCATCACCGAGATGTTGGGCTGCTCGGCCAGCATCTGGTGGAAGATCCACTTGGCCACGCGCGGCTCGAAGTAATAGCCGCCCCTGCTGGCCTTGAGCTGAGCCGAGTTAGCGCCGTAAGCCGCCGAGTAATAAGCACTGACGCGATCCACGAACTCCTTGAAGAAGCCTCCAGCCGACTTCATGCTGCCGAAGTCGGTTCGGCTCAGCCCGCCGGTCATCATGCCGCCCAGCCAGGGCGAAGGGCTCACCAGAGCGACACGGTGCCCCAGACGAGCCAGCGTCAAGGCCGAGGCGATGCCCGCAGGCGTGGCTCCGACCACAACCGCATCATAGGAGGACGGGACCTCGCGCCCGGCCTCGTTGGGCAGCCGCGTGATGTCGGCGATGGGCGGCGAAGCCACTTCCTGCTCGGCTCCAGCCGCGCCCACCAGAGCCGCCACAGAATACGAATACACCGTGGAAGGCTTGAGCCCAGCGTCCCTGAACTCGCGGCTCGAAGCGCCCACATTGCCCACAACTTTCCCATCGCGGTACACGCGAAACCCAAGTACTTGAGGCCCGCCAACAGCCGCTTCATCCGCGCTCCACTGGAGCAGGAACGTCGTCGAAGAAAGCGCCCTCAGCCGCGTGATGACGGGGCGCGGCGCGGCCACAGCAGCCACAACAGGCATGGGCGCAGGCCCTGGAGATGAAGGCGCTGGAACTTGCGATGTTGTCTGGGCCAGCGCGGGAGCGGCGAGCAGGAAGAGAACTAAGGCGGATTTTGCGACTTGGGGCACGGAGGTTCCTCTCAGAAGCAGTATCGGTATAGTGAGCGTTCTCAAGTAGGACTATGGCTTGGCGACTGAAGTCGCACCTATGCCCCTGGCCGCAAGCGGGTGCCCGAGCGGGACGAAGCCCACTATAAGGATACGACGAGCTGCCTTTGCCGCGCCTAAAACGGCAGCTCGCCCGCCTCGCCCAGAGCCTGTCCTTGCCCTTTGGCCTCGTCTCGTGCAAGCCCAGCACGATGCGCTTTTGCCACTCGATTTCCACAGCGACCTCAGTGCCCCGCTCGCCCGGTCGTGTGTGGCAGCGGACAGCACCGCGGGCACCAAGAAACAGGCGACGCTCGATGTTGCTGCTTTCAGTTTGCAGCGAGACGAAGCTCAGGCCCCAGGCTTCGGCTGCGGGAGCTAAGCGCGTGATGTGCTCAAGAGCTGGCTCGACGCTTGGATCGATAATATCGCACCACGAAATCAGGGGTGGGCCGAGGGGCCTTTCGTTCACCTCGTCCATGCCCTTGCCCCACAACTGCTGCACTACGCAGCCCCGCGCGCTGAGCAAGACGCGGAAGATGTGCCGCGTCCTCTCGTCCAGCACGAAATGCGCGTCCAGCAGGTAATCGCCCTGCACTTCGAGCTGAGCCACATTGCGCGCCGTGATGTCGCGATGAATCAAGCGCCGCACAATGGGAACCGCGTCGATCGAGTCGCGCCCATCGCGCCTGAAGACGCGGTGAATCTCTGCGCTCTGGCTGTCGCTGAGCACGCCAACGCTCCCGTTGAGCGGAGCCTCGATGAACACGATGCGCTCAGCAGGCAGCGCACGAAGCGCTTCTTCTTCCGTTTCCTCCTGAGCTTGACGAGCGCGGTTGCCAGGGAGAAAGCGGAAGAAGAACATGGACGTTGCGATTTTAACAGCGGGGAGAGCAAGCACTGCTTTGTTATTTCCGCGCACGAAAAAGCACGCTGCAAGTACTTGCAGCGTGCTTTTTGAAACGGTTGAGCTTAGGTCAGAGCGCGCTCTTCGCGAATTTCCTGCACGGTGGCGGCGGGAGCGATACGGGGCAGCAGCAGAGAAGCGATCAGCAGAGGCCCGGCCACGGCCTGCACGCCATCAATGGCCGCGTCTCCGACAAGGCCCAGAACGGGCATCAGCAGGGCGATGGCGCCTTCCAGGGGCAGCTCCATCGCGACCATACCCGCAGTGAGGGCCGCGCCCGCGCCCAGAGCCACGGCCTTAGAGGCCAGGGGAACGCGGCGATCCTTGAGCAAAGCAAAGCCAAAGCGAGCATCGAGCACGCCTCCATCGGTGTGCTTGCTGACGTGCTTGCCAACCTGACCCTGCATGAAGCGGCGACCGACCAATCGAACCAGGCTTTGCATAGTGGTTATCCTCCACCCAAATTTCAGCGTCCCGCGTTCCAACAGCTTTGTGCAACGGCCCCAAGACGAAGCAGCGAACTCACTCGTTCGTTATCGTTTACGCAGCCGCCCCGCAAGTACTTGCCGCCCTTGCACAATCGCAGCCACCAAGGAGATCCGCCATGCGTCCCGACGCGCCCCAAGATTCCGCTTTCTCTCACCAATCCAACCCAAGCCAGCCCAGCGGAAGCCATCAGCCCATCGACCTGCGCGACCGTGCCGAGCGAGCCGCCCGCGATGCCGGTTTCGAAACCCACTTCTCGCCCCAGGCTCAGGCCGAAGCCGCGCGCCTGAGCCAGTTACCCTCAGCAGACGACGCTTCGATTCGCGACCTGAGCGGGCTGTTGTGGTCTTCCATTGACAACGAGGAGTCGCGCGATCTGGATCAAGTTGAGTGGTGCGAGCGCGGAGGCAACAACTCGATCCGCGTCCTAATCGGCATCGCGGATGTGGCTTCTCAAGTACTTGAGGGCTCCGCCATCAACACGCACGCCGCGCTCAACACGACCTCGATCTACACGGGAATCGAAACCTTTCCGATGCTGCCCGAGCGCCTCTCGACCGACCTCACCTCGCTGCTGCCCGGAGAAGAACGCCTGGCGATTGTCATCGAGATGAGCGTTGCGTCCGACGGGCAAGTACTGGCCAGCAACATCTACCGCGCGCGCCTGAAGAACGCGGCCAAGCTGGTCTATGAGAGCATTGGCGACTGGCTGGACTCGTCTTCCCCGGCTCCTCCCGAAGTGGCGCGCGTGGCTGGGCTCGAAGCTCAAATGCGTTTGCAGTGGGAAGCCGCCCAGAGGCTCAAGGCTCAGCGCGAGCGTGAGGGCGCGCTGGATGTGGACCTGCCCGAAGCGCGCGCCGTGGTTTCGAACGGGCGCGTCACCGGGCTGGAAGTGCAGCGCAAGAATCCGGCTCGGCTCATCATCGAGAGCTTCATGGTGACGGCCAACATGGTTCTGGCGCAGTTCCTGGAGGCCCAGAACATACCCGCCATCCAGCGTGTGGTGCGCCAGCCCGAGCGCTGGCCTCGCATCGTGCAGCTCGCTCAAGATCACGGCGCCCAGCTGCCTGCTCAGCCCGATTCTCGCGCTCTCTCAGCCTTCTTGAGCGCTCAGAAAGCTCAGGCTCCCGAGCGCTTTGGCGACTTGTCGCTCGCGGTGCTCAAGCTGCTGGGGCGCGGCGAATACGTGGTGGTGCACGGAGCTGGGGACAGCATCGGGCACTTCGGGCTGGGGATGCACAATTACGCGCACAGCACGGCTCCCAACCGCCGCTTCCCGGATTTAATCACGCAGCGCATCCTGGGCGCTCTGCTTGCCAAAGCGCCCGCGCCTTACGCGCCCGCTGATCTGGAAAGCATCGCCGCTCGCTGCACCGAGCGCGAGGCCGCCGCTCAAAAGGTCGAGCGCTTGATGCGCAAGGTCGCGGCGGCGGCTCTGCTCAGCGATCGCGTTGGCGAGGTGTTCGGGGCTGTGGTGACGGGAGCTTCGGACAAGGGAACTTATGTTCGCTCGGACTCGCCTCCGGTCGAAGGCCGCCTGATGCGTGGTGAGCGCGGGCTGGATGTGGGCGACAAGGTGCGCGTGCGCCTCACGCACGCCGACGCCGAGCGCGGCTTCATCGACTTCGAGCGCGCTTAAGCTCTTCAAGATGCTCGCGCAACAAACCAAGCAGCAGAACCGCTCGACACCTCAGCAGAAACTCTGCTCTCAAGTACTTGCAAGCCCGCTGCGCACAGCCGCGCAGCGGGCTTCACTGCGCTTATGAACCCCTTGATCCGCCGCGTTCTGCTTAGCAGGCCTGGTCGCCCTGCTCTACTTGTGCTGCAAGGCGCGGCCTCTGGCGGCTCAGGGCAGCCAAACCGATTACACACGCGCCATGAGCCTGGCCCGCCGCACTTCCAACAAGGTCTTTCGAGCCGGCATTTCGGCGCATTGGCTCGAAGGTGGCAACACCGGCTGCAAGGACACCGTCCTTCCCGCTAAAACGCTGCAACCGCGCAAGTACTTGAGGCTTGTGGTTTAAAATAGGCTCGAATATGCGAAACATCTCCGCCTTCATCGGGCGCTTCCCGGCGCCTCTGGCCCTTCTGCTGGGGCTGTCTCTGCTGCCCGTGCTGCCTGGATGCCACAACACCCAGCCCCAGGCGCCGCCTCCGCTGCCTCGCGTGCCTTCCTCACGCCGCCCGCCTCTTGGGAGCGGCTCGGGCTCCTATCCGGCTCAGCCCACGCGCCCTGACGACGACAACCTGCTGCTTGGCAACCCCAGCGGAGCGGGACGTGGCCCCAACAACTTCCTGCTGGAGATTCCGCAGTATGCTCTGGCCTACAACGAGAGCACAGGCGGGCCGAACTGGGTTTCCTGGCACCTGGAGGCCAAGGATCTGGGGGGCACGGCTCGCTCGACGTTCCACCCCAACGCGTCTTTGCAGCCCGCGATGCAGATTCGGCCCAGCGATTACAAGGGCTCGGGCTACGACAGGGGCCATATGTGTCCTTCGGGCGACCGCACGGATAATCGCGAGGACAACGAAGCGACCTTCATGATGAGCAATATGCTGCCCCAGGCCGCGTCCCTCAACCGCGAGGTGTGGAAGAGGCTCGAAGAGCACTGCCGCAAGCTGGCCGATGCGGGCAACGAGCTGTATATTATGGCCGGAGGCGCGGGCTCGCTGGGGCGCATCGCGGGCGGCAAAGTGAATATTCCCGCTGCCTGCTGGAAGGTGATCGTGGTGCTACCTCGGGGCGACAACGATCTCAGGCGCATCAACGCGGGCACGCGCGTCATCGCGGTGGCCATGCCCAACAAGGACACCGAGGACGTCGCGCACGCGGCCTGGAGCCAGTACTTGGTCAGCACGGCGCGCATCGAACGCGGCACGAACCTGCGCTTCTTCACGGCTCTGCCTCCTGCTGTGCGCCAGGCTCTCGAAGCCAGAGTCGATAGCGGAAGCGACGACACTGAGCGCGGCAACGTGGGATCGGGGCGCAGCAACGGGAGCAGCGTGGATTGAAGCGGTTTGAAATTACGCCCTTGAGGAAGACGCGTCTTGTAAGGGCGCCTTGCAATGCGCCCCTACAGATCAACTGCGTTACGCCAGCACGTTAGAAACAGGTCCCAAGTACTTGGGGTGGCTCAGCTTTGGGCGACTGTGGTTTGCAGCCCGGCCAGCCCCTTGGCCGCGCGCCCGATGATAAAGGCATCGATGGTGCCTTGGCCCACCTTGAAGACAGTGGCGTCGCGCAGGTTGGCCTTGAGCGTTTGCAGCAGGGATTGCAGTCCTTTGGCAGCGGCGCGCTCCTGGGCATTCATCCAGTCTTCCTCGGCCACGGCGGGCGCGAAGAACTCTTCGAGCGACTGCTGCTCGATGTGGGCAGCGGCAGGCAGCTTGGCCGCGCGAGCCACGCTCTGAGCTGTGACCTCGGCTCCGGCCTCGGGCCAGGCAAAGGGCTTGAAGGGAGCATCGGTTTCGGAGGGAAAAGTCAGGCCCGCACAGGCCTGGCTCAAGATGTCCTGGATGCTCTGCACCGGAGGCTGGACGCGCAGTTCAGTGGGCGGCGTCGGGGGTTGAGTTGGCGTGCTCATATTGGCCTTAGTTTGATCGCAATCAAGGACTCTGTGCGCCTTCGGCGCAGAGCAATCACGTGAGAGAATTGCTGTCTGAGAACCTGGGGATCGGGGCTTGCGCCCTCTTTCAATCGCTTGTTGCGAGCGAAATTCTGCGGCTGCAAGTACTTGCTGTCTCCTCGGATACGCCTGCAACAAGTGATTGGAAGAGGGCGCAAGCCCCGCTTCGTTCCCGGACAGCTTCTTAAAGGTGTTGACCTGGCCTTCACCTCTGCCGCAGAGATTTGGTTGGCACTTCTGTGAGCAAGGGCGCGGGCGCTGTGTTGGCGTCCATTTCCCCGCGCACCTGAGCGGCGATCTCAAAGGAGCGCAGGCGTGCGGCGTGGTCGTGGATCTGGGCGGTGAGCAGAAGCTCGTTGGGCTGGTTGCTCAGCACGAAGGCTTCCAGCTCGCGCCGCACCGTCTGGGGCGAGCCCACCATCGAGCAGGCCAGAGCGCGCTCGACCATCTCCTGCTCCGGGGGCGACCAGAAGTCCTCGATGCTGTCCACGGGCGGAGGCAGCAGCCCCAGCTGGCCCCGGCGCAGCAGGACAAACGCCTGCTGCTGCGAGGTGAACAGCAGTCTGGCCTCCTCATCGCTGGGCGCCGCGAACACGTTGACGCCCAGCAGAACGTAAGGCTTCTGCAGAACATCCGAGGGCTCGAACAGGCTGCGGTAGATCTCCAGCGCGGGCGCGAGCAGGTCGGGCGCGAAGTGCGAGGCGAAGGCGAAGGGCAGCCCCATCCTGGCCGCCAGCTCCGCGCTGAACAGGCTCGAACCAAGCAGATACAGCGGCACCTCCAGCCCCGCTCCCGGCACGGCGCGCACCATCTGGCCGGGCTGAGCCGGGCCGAAGTAACCCTGCAACTCGGCCACGTCTTGCCCGAAGCGCTGGGGGTTGTGCCCCTCACGGCGCAGGGCACGAGCGGTCAGGGGATCGGCGCCCGGAGCACGTCCCAGGCCCAGGTCGATGCGGTTGGGAAAGAGCGTAGCCAGCGTGCCGAACTGCTCCGCTATGACCAGGGGAGCGTGATTGGGCAGCATAATCCCGCCCGACCCGACGCGGATGGAACGCGTGCCTGCCGCGACGTGGCCGATGACAACAGAAGTCGCGGCGCTGGCGATGCCTGGAATGTTGTGGTGCTCGGCCAGCCAGAAGCGCTTGTAGCCCCAAAGCTCGGCGTGCTGAGCCAAATCCAACGTGTTGCGCAGAGCCTGCGCCGCGTCGCTGCCCGAAGCAATCGGGCACAAATCGAGAACGGAAAAAGGAATCATGATGCTTCACTGGCTTCCACAGGCGCGACTTGAAGGCCAGCACGCCGCCAGGCTCAGCAGCTCAGCCCAGAGGTGCAGTAGTTCCGCCTGCGTCAAGAGAAACACGAACCTCAAGTACTTGCGCTGCACTTTGGCAAGAGCAAGGTCGTGGCGGCTTCAGGGATTGGGCGGAGCAGCTACAATAGCTTTTTGCATCGGGATTATCTGCTGCCGGCGTGTCTCGCGCTGGCTCTTGTGCGCTGACTTGAGCGAGGAAACCTATGGCACCTTCATTTCTGAACCGTCGTGCGTCGCTGCTGGCGCTTTCCCTCACAGCTTCGGCTGCCTTGAGTTCGGCTTGTGCTCAAGCTCAAGCTCAAGCTCCGACCCAGGCTCAGGACGCCAAGCCGTTTCTGCACCCTCTGTTCACCGACAACATGGTCTTGCAGCGTGGCATCGTCGACCCCATCTGGGGCTGGAGCACGCCGGGGCAGGCCATTACGGTCAGCATGGGCGGCAGGAGAGCGCGGGCCGTAGCGGGCGCCGATGGCAAGTGGATGGCGCGCATCGGGCCTTTTGCAGCAGGCGGGCCTTACGCCTTGACTGTTTCGGGTCCTCAAACCGTGACGCTGCACAACGTGCTGATGGGTGATGTGTGGATCTGCTCGGGCCAGTCCAACATGGAGTTTGGAATCGGCAACGCGGTCAACAGCGCTCAGGAAATCGCCAGTGCCGACCGCCCCAACATCAGGCTCTTCAAGGTGAAGGACGTGGCGGCCAACAGCCCTCGCGAAACGCTTGGGGTCAACGAGGCCGAAGGTCACTGGCAGGTTTGCAGCCCCAAGACCGTGGCCATGGGCGGCTGGAACGGCTTCAGCGCCGTGGGCTACTTCTTCGCGCGCGACTTGCAGCAGTTGGTTCCCGTTCCCATTGGCTTGATCGAGTCCAACTGGGGCGGCACCATCGCCGAGGCCTGGGCCAGCGCCCAGGCGCTCAACACCATGCCCGACTTCGCGCCCGCCGTGGCCAGCCTGCAAAAGTCGGTCGCAGCCGCTCAAGCCGACCCCGCCACGAACGACAACACCTACGAAACCGACATCGCGGCCTGGTATCTCAAGCACGATCCCGGCTCCTCGGCAGCGACCTACGCCGACCCTGCTCTGGACATCGCGCCCTGGAAGAAGATGCTCTTGCCTCAGCTCTTCCAGGATGCCGGAGTTCCTGAGCTGGCCAACACCAACGGCGTGGTCTGGTTCAGGCGCACCTTCGACTTGCCCGCAGGCTCGCAGGGCAAGGACGCCGTGCTGCATCTGCTGGCCGATGACAACGACACCACATGGGTCAACGGAACCCAGGTCGGAGCCACCTCGGGCTTCAACACGCCGCGCGCTTATACAATTCCGGCCAGGCTGCTCAAGCCCACGGGCAACGTGGTGGCCGTGCGCGTGCTGGACACCGGAGGCAAGGGCGGTATCTGGGGCGACGCCACGGGCCTGAATCTGCAAGTACTTGGAGGCGCCACCATGTCGCTGAGCGGGCCGTGGTCTTACAGAAAAGGAGCGGATCTGCCGCCGCAGAACAACAACCCCAACGTAGTCACGGTGCTGTATAACGGCATGATCGCGCCCTTGATTCCCTTTGGTATCAAGGGCGCGCTGTGGTATCAGGGCGAGTCCAACTCGGGGCGCGCCAGGCAGTACCAGACCCTGCTGCCGACCATGATCCAGGACTGGCGCTCTCGCTTTGGCGTGGGAGACTTCCCGTTCTTGATCGTCCAGCTCGCGGGCTGGAAGCCTGGCGGAAGCGCCTGGCCCGAGCTGCAAGAAGCCCAGATGATGACCGCGCAGAGGGTTCCCAACGCCGGCATCGCCACGGCCATAGACGTAGGTGACGAGACCGACATCCACCCCAAAAACAAGCAGGATGTCGGGCGTCGCCTGGCTCTGGTGGCCCAGGCCAGGGTCTACGGCGGCCAGAACGAATACTACGGCCCGCTCTACAAGTCCATGAAGGTCGAGGGCAGCGCCATCAGGCTGAGCTTCACTCACCTGGGCGGTGGCCTGGTCGCCAGGGATGGCAAGCCCCTGGCCAGCTTCACCATCGCGGGCGCGGACAACAACTTCGTGGCTGCCGACGCCAGGATCGAGGGCGACACGGTTGTGGTCTCCTCGCCCCAGGTTCTCGCTCCGGCTGCCGCGCGCTACGCCTGGGATTCCTACCCCCAGACGAGCCTCTACAACAAGGCCGGCTTGCCCGCCTTCCCCTTCCGCACCGATGTTCCACTTCCCGCCACGTTTGGGAGGAAGAAGTAAGGCGCCAAGGCTTGGCTGTTGTTGTCGGGCCTTGCCCGCGTCACAACGGAGGGCGGAAGGCGAGCGATTGGATAGCAACAATTTCAGGCGCATCGCCTGAGCCGACTCAACGTCCCGCACTCGCTGCGCTCGCCCCACGGAATGAGGCTGCGATTTCACTGCTGGCGTACCCGTAGTTACAGTGACCGGCGCCCGTCCCTCCCGCTGAGCAGCCCTCGCTCGCCTTCCTCCGCCTTCCCCAACGTCAGGCCCGCAGGAAGCGGCTTCTGTGAGCGCAGAAAATGTTTTCATCCAGAACAGAAAAAACGTGCTTGAAGCCCTTGACGCGTGATGTCTGGCAGGTGAGAATCTTGTTCGCAGGCGAGAAGCGTTCGGCAAAAGCCTCCGGTGCATCGCCGGAGCCGACGTAACACCTCGCACTCGCTGCGCTCGCTTCACGGAACCCCGCTGCGATTTCACTACGGGGCCGCCTACCCCGTGCTTCCGTTCGCGCTGAAGGGCTGCGCCACGCACGGAAGCACGGGGTAGGCGGCCCCGTAGTTACAGTGACCGGCGCCCGTCCCTCTTGCAAAGCGAACGCTTCTCGCCTGTTCCTCAAGCCTCATCCCACGCCGCAAGTACTTCCGGGTACTCGCGGCGTTTGGTTTTGCCCCGCCGGCACAAATACCCGCAAGGACTTGAAGGACTTAACGCCGACCCACAGCCGCCGCCGCGCCACAATCTTGGTCGCAGGCGAGAGCGTCCCGCAGCAGTCTCAGGCGAGCCGCCTTTACGCCCCGCACTCGCTGCGCTCGCCGCACGGGACGAAGCTGCGATTTCACGTCGCTGGGAGCAATTGAGTTCTGCTGAGCACGCTGCAAGGCTGCGCCACGCCCAGCAGAATTCAATCGCTTCCAGCGGCGTTACAGTGAGCACCGCCCGTCCCTCCCGCCAAGCGGATGACCCCGCCTGCACCTGCATCTTCCACCGCTCTGCACAACCGAGCCCCAAGTACTTGAGGCTCTGTGCAGGCATTCAAAATGTTTTCACTCAAAGCAAAAAAAACGTGAATTTGGCCCTTGACGCGGGTGCTCTGGCGGATGACAATTCTCTCACCTGAGCTTGCGGGCACGAGTCGGCAAAAGCCTCTGGCGCATCGCCTGAGCCGATGGAACGCCCCGCACTCGCTGCGCTCGCATCACGGAATGAGGCTGCGATTTCACTCCCACGTCGCACCGGGGGTGCAAACGAGCGTGGCGAAGCCACTCAGCGTGAACGTTTGCACCCCCGGTGCGACGTGGGAGTTACAGTGAGCCTCGCCCGTCCCTCTTGCCAAGCGGCTCTTGCCCGCGGCTCAGGTCGATTCGGTCTTCAATACGCTGGCTTCGTGGTGCTCTATGGCTCTTTCCCCTTCCGGTCCGCCGCCCGATCTGCCCCAGGCACCCGCTCTGGCCGAGCGCTTGGAAACCCTGAGCCCAACCGAGCGAGACGGGCTGCTCGAATGGACGCGGCGCACCGAGCTTTCGTTTGGGCCGTGGCGCTCGTGGAAGAAGGTGCTCAAGATCATGGACGCGCGCGCTCTGGAAGGGCGCGAGGTGGATATTGAGTTGCTCGGAGCTCTGCTGTGGCGCGTGGATTGTCACCTGCCTGGAGCTCGCGAGCACACCTGGAGGAAGGTCGCTGAGCCTGGCGAGTGGCGCGCCTACGGACGCATCGCCGAGGTTAAGTCGGAGACGCACCGCTTCCGTATCGCGCGCAACGCGGCTGTCGGCTACCGCTGCTGGGAAGTGCGCGTCTCGCCTCTTTCCAATCCGGTGCCCGTGACCCCAGTGCAGCCTGGGCACAGCACGGTGACCGCGTCGATCGAGGGCGAGGTGACGTGGCGCTTCGAGGGCACCGAATACTACGGCGACTTCAAGAACGTCAAGATCACCAACAACATCCTATCTTTTGATGGCCAGTATCGCGGCTCCTACCAGGTTGATGTGTCCGACCTGTCGTTCCTGCACATCGTGGGCGATGGGCCATCGAACGCGACCTGGGGCTACCTCAAGCGCCGCGCACGCCGCCTGATGCGCAAGCTCGCGGCCCACAATCCGGAGAGATTCTGGCAAGTACTTGGGGCTTACGCGCGCGAGGGCGCGCTGGTGGGAGACCAGGCCAAGGCGCTGCCTCTGGCCTGGGCCTGGCTCGCGGATGACCTGTTCCTGGGACGCTCGCCTCGCCTGGCTCAGGAGAGGCGCGGGCGCGGCGTGGTCAAGGTGGTGGGGCGCTTGTTCTGGAGGCGCGCCCGATTGGAGCGCGCGCCCGAGATCTGGGACGCGCACATCGAAGAGGCTCGCACCTTGATGCTGGACGCTCGCACCTTGCCCGAGGCCGGAGCCGTGGCCTTCAATGTCCTGCGCTCGCGCGGCGAGGGAGAGGCGGCTCTGCTGGGCTCGATGGGCCAGGGCACGCTGGAGCGATGGGCCGCAGGTCAAGTTGCGTGGGCTCGCAGCGCGGCTTTCAACGAGCTGGCGCGGCGCTGGGAACTGGATTCTGGCGCGGTGCCCAACGCCGAGGCTTCGGCTCGCCTGCTGATCGAGGCCGGGGCGAGGACGCGGCGGCGCGTGCAAGTACTTGTGGCACACGCTCTGGAAGAGGCGAGTGGGGAGTGGAAGCAGGCGTTCGCGGCGGCTCTGCAAAGGTATCTGGATGCGGCTCCGGCCACTCAGGGTGTTGTGGACTTGAGCACGTGGCCTCGGCGCTCGCGCACGGCGGCGCGCGCGATGTTCGAGCTGGTGCGCGAGTCGATCAACGAAGAAGGCTTCTGGAAGTACTTGACGCTGTGGGCCAGGTTCGCCCGCGAGTCCGGCGAGCCAAGCGGCTTCCAGTGGATCGAGGGGCGCGTAGTCGAAGCGGCACGCCAGGGTCAGCTGGAGCGGCTGGCCGATCTGTCCAGGCTCGAAGAAAGCGAGCGCAATTGGCTCAGCGAATCCTTCGTGCGCGGCGCGGCGGGCATCAGGCTGGACCACTCCAAGGCCATCAGCCTGCTGACAGACCACAACGCCTCGACAGCGCGCCTGGCCTGGAGACTGATCGAAGCGGCGGAGGGTATGGGGCCTTCGGCTCTGCGCACCATCTTCAAGGCGCTCTACGAACGGTATTACGCTGACTCGGGCCTGGCTCAAGCGCTGTATGGCGACGAGGCGGCGCGGCTGTGGGGGCGCTGCGAGTGGCCCCAGAGCGATCTGCAGCCGTGGCTTGAGGGAGCCAACTCGAACGGCTACAACGTGTGGCGCTCGCCCTGGGTGCGCGTTCTGCCGCACGCCTCGGCCCGCTTCTTCCTGGGCGTGCTGGATGCTCTGGCGGCTCAGTTCGGCACCCGGATGGGAGGCGGCAACATCGTGCGCGCTCGCTACGGGCTGCGCGGCATCATCCTGCTGCCCGCGTCTTCACAGAACGGGGTTGTCGAGGGGCTCACGCAGGCCGTGTGGCGCTTCGAGCCCGGCGAGGAAGACCTGCGCCTTTCGCTCTTGCAGTTGGGCTATTACGCCCGCCCTCAGAGCTACGAGGGAGGCTGGAGGCTGCTGGCATTAACTCAAGTTGCGTCCGAGTTGCTGCGCGCCAACTGGCAGGCCCTGTTCTCGCTGCGTATCGAGCCCGGAGCGGCTCAGGCCGCCATCGAGCTGTGGCAGCGCGCCGGAATTGAAGCGGCTGAGGTGTCGCCCTGGCTGGCGACCAAGAGCCTGGCTTCGTTCGCGCCCGACTTCCTGGCCTTCCTGCTGCGCCGCCAGCCCGGAATTCTGTTTGAGAGCCTGGCGCGCGCCGAAGAAAGCCAGGTCGAAGCGCTGCAAGTACTTGTGCGCGAGATCGTGGGCGACCCCTCACGGCGCACCGCCTTCTGGGAAGGCCTGTTCCCGCGCCTGCGCGAAGAAGCGATGCGCGTGGTCATCGAGTCGCGTCTGCTCTTGGATGAGCAGATCTTCGCCTCGTTCGCCCTGCTGCCCAAGAACGCCGTGGCCGACTTCTTCTCCAAGGGCCGCGAGGAAGCCGAGAGGCTCCTGCTGTCGTGGCTCGCGGCCAACGAAAGCTCGCTGCAGCGCGACGACATCGCCCTCTTGAACGCAGCCATCTCGCCGCTGCCTCCTGTGCACGAGCGCGCCCTTACCTTCATCGAAGGGCTTGGGCTGACCTTGCCCTTAGCTTTGCGCTTGTGGGAATCGCTGCTGCCCCCGGCCATCGCAGCCGCGCGCCGCTTCGCCGAGCGAGCCCAGGCAGGCAGCGAGGAAGAAGCCGAGGTCGCGCTCGCCCTGTGCGACTCGCCCTCGTCTCCCGTGCAGGCGGCGGGGCGCGCGTAGCTTGGAGGCGCGGGCTCAGGTGCTCTCGGGCGCAATGCTGCAGCGCTTGTCGGAGAACACCAACCCGGCGATGCAAGCCTGGGTCGCCGGCCTGCTCAACGAGCGTTTAGTTGGTTCTCATGGCGTCGCAGCCCAGGAGGGCGAAGAGAACGAAGAGGCTGCAAGTACTTCAGAGGCTTCGGGTTCTTCAGCTGGGCTGGAGCCTCACGGGTTCGACCGCGTGGTGCTACGCGAGCGAGGGCGAGCAAGAGAGGCCAAGGAAAAGGTGAAGCAGAGGCTTTCGCGCAGCAGCGAGAACAGCCTGCAGCCCGAAGTCCTGCTCGAAATGGCGCGTGGCCGCGTGGCCCGCGACCGCGAGTGGGCGCTGCAGCAAATCGCGAGGCTGCAGCTGAGCGGCGTGGAAGTCGCGGGCGTGGAAATGCTGGGCGAGCGCTGAAGCTGCAAGTACTTGAGGGGTTATGAAGTTTTCGTTTCTGCTGGCGTGTCGGTTGTAGGGGCGAGGTCACCTCGCCCGTGCTGCACTTCCGCAGCGGTCATAGGGAGAGGTGACCTCGCCCCTACACTTCTGGCAGCCGAGAGGGAAACACCGCGGCCCTTCAAGTACTTGCAGCTTCAAGCTGGATCAAGAAGGAAGACGCATTATGGAAATCACGCAATCTTACGCCAGACCATCGGCAGCCTCGGAGCGCGGAGGGCGCATGGCCTTCGAGCTTTCGACCGAGGGCGCGCGGCCAGGCGTCCAGCTGTCGGCTCTTGTTCTCGATTCGCCTGGCTACGCCCGCGCGATGCTGGCTTTACACCGCGTCGTGTCGGGCGACGAGAGGTTCCAGCAGAAGGATCACAGCGCGTATCAGGAGTGGGTGCAGGCGCGCTACATCGAGATGCTGGGCGAGGTGCACGGCCAGAAGCTGGCTCAGGTGCCCGCGCTGCAGGCCGAGCTCAAGGACATCCGCGACAAGCTCAAGCCACTGCGCACCCAGGAACGCGAGGCCTTCCAGCAGGTCGGTTACAACGATGTGATGTGGAACGCACGCTCGCGCTACTGGAAGTACTTGAAGACCGCCAATATGGCCCTGTGGTGGCTGCTCGACCCTGTCGTTTCAGTGCATCCAGACGCCACGATCTTCGAGGTCTTCTCGCAGGACGAGTCGAGCTACGCGCGCGTGGTCGCGCCGTCTTCTAAGCTGGACACCGTGGGAACCGAGGTGAGCTACGGTACCACGAATGTCGATTTCTCGCAGAGATTGGCCGATGAGCTGATGCGCGTGCGGTCGTATCGCCCCGCGATGCTCGATGTCGGAGCCGGGGGAGTTTCAATCGCGACAACTGCGGGTGAGCAGTTCGAGAAGAAGATCGACCTGCCGCCTTCGTGGGTGCGCGGCTTCTTGCAGGTGCAGTCCGCAGCGGGCTTGCCAGGCGAGTTCGTGACGCTCTCGGCTTCGGCTGTGGCCGAGATGCTGGCGGTCTTGAAAGAGCGCCGCGAGAAGGAATCGCCGCGCTCGATACGCTTCGACTTGAAGCCCGGCGAGAAGCCCGTGATCACGATGGAGCCGTGGAACATCCAGGTGCGCGAGCCCGAGCACGTCTGGAACGGGCGCGAGGCGCAGGAGATCCGCATCTGGGGCCGCCGCCGCCTGCTGATCTTGGATGAGCTGCTGCCGTTTGCGAGCGCTGTTAAGGTCAAGCTGCTGGGAAGTGGGATGCCTTCGTATTGGTGCGTTGAGCAAGGTCAGGACGGGCACCGCTTCGAGCTGGGGCTCTCGGGCTGGACCAAGAACGATTGGTCTTCGGCAGCGAGGTTTGATTTGCTGGCGGCCACGCGCGATGTGTCGCCCGGCGATGTGGAGGCGGCGGCCTCGAAGCTGGAGAAGGCGCTGAGGCTTTCGCCCGAGGAGCTGGCAGGCCGCTCGGACCTGGGGCGCGAGGCGGCTGGGGCGGCGCTCCAGGCCCTGTGCCGCGAGGGGCGCGCGATGTTCGACATCGAGGGCGGGTTCTACCGCTGGCGCCAGCTGCTTGCGTTCCCGGCTCCGGCCAGCGAGGAAGACGGCAAGCTGAAGTCGGCGCGCTCCTGGGTCGCCGATGGCAGCGTGAGGTGCGACGAGATCACGGGCTCGGCTGAGCTGAGCGAGTTTCTGGAGCGCTACAAGGAAGCGGGAGCCAGGATTTTCAAGGGCGTCGTGCGCACGCCTGGCGGCATCTTCAACCCAACGGTCGGGCTCGATGGCGACGGGCGCGCCGTCTTCGCGCAGTGCGACTGCGGCTTCTTCCGCACCAACAAGCTCAAAAAGGGGCCGTGCGGCCACATCCTCGCGCTGTCTATGGTCGCGGGCAGACAGGGTGCAGTTGAGGAGAAGGCCGAGAGGTTCAAGGATCAGACCTGGGTCTTTACGGGAGCGCTGAGCCTGTTCACGCGCGAGGGGGCCGAAGAAGCGATTCGCAACGGAGCGGGCACGGCTTCGGGCAGCGTGAGCCGCAACACGACATTCTTGGTCGCGGGAGAGAAGGCGGGTTCGAAGCTGGTCAAGGCCAGGCTGCTGGGCGTGCCTGTCTTGAGCGAGAAGCAGTTCATGCAAGTACTTGCGGGGAGCGACCCGCGCGAGCTGCTGAAGAAGGGATCGTCCTCTTAGCGCGAAGGCACTTTGAACATGGCTGAGACAACTAAAGACGAACTGGCCACGAGCGAGGACAAGAACTGGCGCGAGCGCATCAAGCTGCTGGGCAAGCGCGCCTTCGAGATCGCCGAGATGGAGCGCCTGGGCTTCTGGCCGCCCGATGAGGCCACGCGCATCCGCACCGAGGAAGCCCGAGCGGCCCTGGCGCGCGTGCAAAGCGAGATCGAGCCGCTGCGCAAGCGAGAGCGCGAGATCGAGAAGACGCTGTCGCAGCTCTCGGATCTCGAAGCGCTCATCAAGGAAGCGCGCGCCGTTCGCATCGAGCGCTCGCGAACCCAGCGAGCCGAGCGCAAGGTGCAGCGAGCCAAGGATCTCGGCGAGAAGCGCCAGGCCGATGAGAAGTGGCGCTCCGAAACGCTGCCGCATTTGGGCGTTGGGGTCTCGAAGGGGCTCAAGTTCGAGGGCGGCGATGAGGAGCGGCTGAAGGCGAGTGGCCTGCCTGAGCTGAGCTCAGCTCAGCAAGTCGCCCAGGCGCTGGGGATTGCTGTTGGCGAGCTGGCCTGGCTGTGCTACGACCGCGCGGCTGATGGCGTGGATCATTATCGCCGTTGGAGCGTGCCCAAGAAGAGCGGCGGCAAGCGTCCCATCTGCGCGCCCAAGCCCAGGCTCAAGGCCGCCCAGAACTGGCTGCGCGAAAGCGTGCTGAGCAAGATCGAGGTTAATGAAGCGGCGACGGCGTTCCGGCCTGCGACCCACATCGGGCACAACGCTCGGGCGCACGCGCACCTTCCGGGCGGGCCTGCTGTTGTGCTGAGGCTGGATCTGGAGAACTTCTTCCCCTCGATCGGCGTGGGCATGGTCAAGCGCGCCTTCGAGCGTGAAGGCTACAACGAGGGCGTCTCGACGCTGTTCGCCTTGCTCTGCACGCAGCGCGAGCGCGTCGCCCTCAAGCTGGACGGCCAGGTGCATTACGTTGGCGTGAGCGAGCGCACGGTTCCTCAAGGCGCTCCGACCAGCCCGGCTTTGACGAACGTGCTGTGCCGTCGCTTAGATGCGCGCATGATCGGCATGGCGCGTCGCTTTGGCTTCACCTACACGCGCTACGCCGATGATTTAGTGTTCTCCTCGCCCGATGAAGGGGCCAACGCACAAGCGATGCAAAGCGGCGCGGCCAAGATCATCGCGGAAAGCGGCTTTGTGCTGAACGCGGGCAAGACGGCCATCATGCGCCGCCACAAGCGCCAGAGCGTGACCGGCCTGGTCGTGAACGCCCCGACGCGCCCGACTAAGAACGTCGAGCCCGCAAGTACTTACGAAGGGCCTGCGAGCGTGGGCGAGCGCATCTCGCGGCGCGACATGAGGAACTTCCGTGCTCTGCTGCACAACATCCAGGTGCAAGGCCGCGAGGCGGTGAGCGCGAAGATAGGGCAGGACGCCTTGGCTTATACGCGGGGGTACCTGTCGTTTGTGCACATGGTTTCGCCTGAGCAGGAGGCGAAGATCAAAGAGAAGTTCCCGTGGCTGGAGCGGCGCAGCGAAACATGATTGGCGGAGCATGATTTCAGAGGCCGCAACGACAAAGCCCGAGGCGACGGCTCGGGCTTTGTGCTTTGTAGACGCGCACAGAAGAATCCTGCGTAAAGGCGCGAGCGCGTTGTTGCTGCCGTGCCCAACGCAACGGTTGCTGAGATTACTAATCGTAGCCCAGAACGCGTTGTAGATGCGGCTCGATGGGGTACTCCGTCTCTTTGGGCACTTGAGGTAGGGCACTGCCCCGGCTCTTGATCGCCATGCCGATGGCGCGGGCCAAAGGCGTGACATCCTCCACGCCCTGTATCCACTCCTGCACGTAGAGTCGAACCGTCTCGCCGCGGATGCCCAGTTGGATCGCACGATGATCCAGTTTGCGGTCGCGCAAATCCCGGTCGGGATCCCACTGGTAACGAACATCAGACTTTTCAAGCGCCGCAGACCAGGCGCGCTCAGAGTCAAAAAGCTGCTCGTCGTAGAGCGTTGGCACAGCCTGCTGCAGGATTGCTAAAAATCCGGCGTGGCTCAGATGAACTCGCGCGATAGCCTCTTGCCGGTGCTTGGTGGCATAGCCGGAGCGATGCAGCATCCAGCCAAACGAGGGCTTGATCCAGGTCATGCGATCAAGCGTGAAGCCTGCGCCGAACGTCCCTCTGGCCACAGCAGCTTGCACTGTCGAGGGTTTGAACGCCTGGTACACGTAAAGGCCGTGGTCGTCAGAGCAGGCAAGGATACGCTTTGAGGGTCGGTCATTCATATTTCACGTTGGAATGCTGAGGTTCCTACGTCCACGGGCGCCTCCGCTTCTCGGCCTTTACAGCTCTCGCCCAGCGCCTGCTACTGTTCCAAGCTCAACCACAAGTACTTGCCTACAAATTCCGGTAGAAGAACAGCCCGTTGCCATCGCCATCGTAGAAGGCGAACTCGCGCGTGCCCCAGGACGTGTCTTGAAGCCGCGTGCGCTCGTGGAAGACATCCTGAGCGGCGAACTCCTCGAACAGAGCGTCCACATCGTCCGCGACGAAGCGCAGGCTCAGGCGCTCAACTTTGTCGAAGTCCCGCTCATCATGCCATTGAAGATGAAGCTGCACGTTGTCGCGCTCCACTGCGGCGAAGCGTGGCGCGTCGGTGTTGTCCTGGAATTTCAAGGTGAAGCCCAGGCGCTTGTAGTAGGCGATGGCCCGACTCACGTCGCGCGCGGGTAGGACGGGGTGGACGGCTTTCAGCATAAGTTCTCCAAGTACTTACAGCTTCAAAATCCAGGTGGCAGAGCGATGGCGGCCAGCAGCCCGCGCGCGTTCTGGTTCCAGGCGACCTGCGGGCTCTGCCAGGGCAGCTCAAGGGTGACGACGGGGGTCTGGATGATCTTGTCGCAGTAGCCTCCGAAGCCTCCGAAGCCTCCGGGCGTAGGATACCCGGCTCCTGTCTGGATGGGGTAGCTGTTGTTTTTCTGTAGCGCCAGAGCCAAGGTCTTAGAGCGTTGGCCTGAGTAGATGATGCAGTGCAGGGGCTGGTGGATCGAGACGATCTTGCGCGGGCGGTAGAGCGTGACCAGGCGGATCATGGCGCGGGTTTCGGGCTCCGAGGCCGCGCTGCGCCCGCCTCGGAAGCCGCTTTTTTCGCGGATGAGCTTCCAGGTGCCGGGGTAGTTGCGGTTGATGTCCACGTTGTGCGCGTTGCGGCGCGTGCCATGAGCCAAGCCGTCTGGGTTGAGCGTGGGCATCAGCAAGATGCGCCGCCCGCGCACGATCTCGGGATGCTGCTTGAGGTGGGCACGCAGGCGCTTGACGACGCCCGGCGTGCTGCTCTCGTTGCCGTGCACAGCGGCGTAGATCAGCGTTATGTCCCTTGTGCTCGAAGGCGTGCGATTTTCGAGCACATACACGCGGATCGGGCGATTCTGAACCGAGCGCCCGATTTCCTCGACGCGCTCGCTCAAAGCATCAGCAAGTGGCTGAGCCGAAGTAGCAAGGGGCGAAGGCTGCGAGCAGGCTGGAGAGCAGCAAGTGGAGGCCAGAGCAGCCAGCAAGGGAGCCAGAAAGGCGGCGGGAAGTCGGAGCATAAGCACGCGTAGTTTAAGCGCCGTCCCTGTGTCCTCATCTTCCGTGGGCGCGGCGGGAGTGGCTTGCAAGTACTTGCGTGCTTGTGGAAGCCGCGTGTAGAACTTTGGGCAGCTTTGTTCGTAGGCATAGCGGCTCCGGCGCGGCTTCGCGTGGAGCGCAGTGTGAGCCTGAGAACAACATGACATCGCAATCTCCTTCCGCCACCAAGCTGCAGCACTTGCGGCGTCAGCTGGGCACATGGCCTGTGCTGGCCGCCTCGCTGGTCCTGCACGCCCTGATCCTCATCTCAGCCGCGCGCTTCTCGCCTCCGGCCCGGCCCGGCGAGAAGCTCATTGAGGTCGATCTCAGCACGCCGCCTGCTCCCAAGAAGCCGCCCGCACCCACGCCCCAGAGGCACGCTCAGCCACACAAGCCTCCGGCTCCTCGCGAGCCGGTGCGCAAAGCTCCCAGGCCCGTTCAGGAGCACAAGGAGCGGCCTCAAGTACTTGTGGCTCAGGTTCAGCCCACAGCTGTGCCCAGGATCAAGCCTGAGCCCAGCCCGCAGCCACGTGAGACTCAACCGCCTCAGCCCACGCCTGAGGTGCCGACTGAGGTGCCGCCCACTCCCGCGCCCCAGCCCACGACGCCCGAGAAGCCCAAGGCTCAGCCAGAGGTGCCGCCCACTCCCGCGCCCGCAGCCAAGCCGGCAGCGGTCGCGACCACAGCGCCCGTCTTGCAGGCCACACCATCTCTGGCCAAGGCTCCTTTGGCTCAGTCCGCGCCCAATCCCCAGCCCTCTTCTTCCACCTCGGCCAAAACGCCCGAGAAAGGACAAGGCTCAGGCAGCGGCTCGGGAGCGGGTTCGGGAAGCGGCTCGGGAACAGGCTCAGGAGCGGGTTCGGGAGCAGGTTCAGGGACGGGCTCAGGCAGCGGTTCGGGAACAGGTTCGGGCAGCGGAGCCGGTGAAGGCTCGGGCTCTGGTTCAGGAACGGGCTCAGGTGAAGGCAGCGGGCAGGGCCAGGGCTCGGGCTCAGGTCAGGGCGGAGGCAACGGTGCGGGTAACGGCAACGGGAATGGCAGCGGAAGCGGAAGCGGTGGTGGCAATGCGGGCGGCGCTGGAGGGGGAGGCGGAGGAGGGGGTGGCGGCGGTGGTGGAGGAGGAGGGAATGGCGGGATAGGGCCGTTCGGGATTCGCACGGGGAGCGGGCCTCGTCACGTGGTCTATGTGGTGGATGTGTCGTCGAGCATGATCGAGCGCATCGGCAAGGCCAAGCGCGAGCTGCACGCCGCGCTGAGCACGCTGCGGCCCGAGGAGAGCTTTGACATCGTGGCCTTCTTCGCGGACATCCAGGTCTTTCGTGGCTCTCAGGTGCCGCCCACGCCCGACAACATCGGCGCGGCCAACGCCTTCGTGGACAAGCTCGATCTCGAAGACGGCACCAACCTGGAGAAAGCCATGCTCTCGGCCCTGAGACGGCCAGGCATCAACCTGGTCGTGCTCATCACGGATGGCGTGCCGACCCAGGGCCAGACCAAGTGGAAGAAGCTCACGCGCGAGTTCAAGGCGGAAAACCGGAACGGAGCGCGCATCTTCACCATCGGCCTGGTCGGGAAAGATCCCTTCGGCAAGGATCAGACCTTCGCGGCCTCGCGCTTGCTGCAGCAGATTGCCAATGATTCCAACGGCGAGTTCAAGCTCTACCCTCTGGGCTAAGTAGTCCGTTACCCAAGTGAGGTTGCATTTCTCTGAGCCTGCTTGCGGTTGCGGAACCCGTCAGGTAGAGACTTCGGAGCTACGAAGACCATTTCTAAAATGCAAGCAGACTTGGGTAACGGACTACTAAGCCGAGAAAAAGCCGCGCCTCAAGTACTTGGGGCGCGGCTTGCGTCGTCGGGTTCATCTCGCGAGGCTTGGGACTCGGCCTTGTGCATCCGCCCCAGGACGAGCCACAGCGTCATGCCGATGGAGAACAAGGCGTAGGTGATCACGAGCAGACCTCTCTGGCTCTGGTCCAGCCCTAGGTTGTGGCCGGAGGCCGTGTGGCCATCGAAGCAGAGGCCAGCCACGCAAACCGCGCACGCAAAGCTCAAGAACGACACGAAACCCATGGCGCACGCCGCAGCGTCCCTGATTTTCTTCCTCAGCATCATCCACCTCCCGCAAGTACTTGAGCCGCGCTTCAAGCCAGCAGCGATTTGTAAACGCCGTGCATCTGCTGCGCCACGCGCTCCCACGTATACCTCGACTCCGCCTGAGCCCGGCCTGCCTCGCCCATCGAGCGGCACAAAGCCTCGTCGCCCGCGAGCTTCTCAATGGCCTGGGCTAAGGCCTGCGGGTTGCGCTCGGGGACAATCAAGCCGCCCTCGCCCACCACATCGGGGATGGCGCCCGAGTCTGAGCCGATCACGGGCGTAGCGCAGGCCCCGGCCTCGATCAGCACGCGCCCGAACTGCTCCTTCCACGAGGCCGTGGTGCGCGAGGGCAAGGCCAGCACATCGATGGCGTTCATGACCTTGGGCAGCTCTTGAAGCGGCCTCGCGGCCTCGAAGCGCACGCGCTCACCCAAGCTAAGGGCGCGCACTTTGTCCTCAAGTACTTGCTTCCACTCGCCATCTCCAACCAGCAGCAGATTCACTTGGGGCGAACACAAAGCCAGCGCTTCGAGCAAATCTTCCAACCCCTTCTCTTCGACCAGGCGCCCCACGTAGCCCACCACAAAGCCGCTTAAGCTCAGCTCAGAGCGGCACTGGGCTCGGTTCAGAGGGCGAAACAGCTCGGCGTCCACCGCATTGGGCACGACTTCAAGAGGGCCGCTGTAGCCTTTGCGCCTCACCACATCAGCCGCCTCAGAGGAGCGCGCGATGACCACGTCGGCGCGCTTCAAGGTGTAGGAGCGCACGGTTTCAAACGGCGGCGGCAGCTTCTTGAAGATGTTCTGCTCGGTTTCGACAACCAGCCTGGCGTGGGGCACGATGCGCTCGCGCAGCCAGGCCGCCTGAGCCGAGACCAGGCCCCAGGGCTCTTCCCACAGGTCGATGATGTCGGGCCTGAAGCGGCTGAGGCTGGCGCCCAGAGCCGGGTAGAAGTGCGCGTAGTTCTGGATCGGGCCGAGCCAGGGCAAGGCGATGCGCGATTTTTGGAAGCGGAAGCTGGGCTCGATGGGCTGCTGGGCGCGCCGCCACTGCCCGTAGTGCATCCAGCGCTCGGGCGTGAGCAGCAGCAGCTCCACGCCCTCAATGCGCCCCAGAGCTTGAGCGCGAGGCTGCCCCTCGGTGCGCGACTGGCAGGTGTGCGAGATGAGCAGGACTTTCATCAGGTTCACGAATCAAACCAAGAGCGCTTCAAGGGTAGACGCCGGGTGGTGCAAGTACTTGCAGATGAGCCTAACGCCTCACGCTCAGCCTCAGCGAAGCCGGCCTGAGTCCCTGCGAGCGAGCCGTAATCGTCACGCCTCCAGGCACCTCAGCCGCGCGCACAATCGCCATGCACAGGCCGTTGAAAGCGCTGCGCTGCGGAGCCTTATCCGATTCCAAACTGCTCGGGTTGCCGTTGCCCACGCCTGCGGTCATGCCCGCGCCGCTCACGCTGAAGGTGACCAGGTTGTTAGCAGTTGGAACCACGCGGCCCTGAGCATCCACGATCTGAACCTCAACAGGCGAAGCGTCTTCTCCATCCGCTACGAGCGCGGGGCGATCGGTTCTCAAGCGAATGGCAGCAGGCGCGCCCGTGGTCACAACTTCATCGGTCGCGATGACCTTGCCCCTGCCCATGGCCCTGGCGACCAGAGTTCCAGGAGCATAGGACACGCTCCACGAAGCGTGGCCGTTCTTGGGCATCTCCTTGACACCCAGGCTGGCTCCGTTGAGCAGCAGCTCAACTCGATCCGCGTTGGAGTAAGCCCACACATCAATGGGCTGACCCTCGCGCCCGGCCCAGTTCCAGTGCGGCAGAACATGAACCATCGGCTTGGTTCCCCACACGGATTGGTAATAGTAATACGAATCCTTGGGGAAGCCGCACATATCGAGGATGCCGAAGGCCGAGTTGATGGCCGGCCAGCCGAAGGGCGTGGGCTCGCCCCGGTAATCGAAGCCGGTCCAGACGAAGCCTCCCGCGTTGAAGGGGCGTTCGGCGATGGGCCTCCAGGCGTCTTGGGCGGTCTGGCCCCAGCCTGGACGGTTGAGGTCGTAGGCCGCGACCCAGCTGTTGGCCTGGTCTCCGTGCTGAGTTGTGCCCGCGCCCTCGAAGGTGTTGGTCGTGTACACGCCTCGCGTCGAAAGCGCGCTGGCGGTCTCGCTGCCATAGACGGGCTGGATAGGGTTGTTCTTGCGGTGCGCGTCATACAGGCCGGGGCTGTAGTTGACGCCGAGCAAGTCCAGGATGGTGGCCGAGCCTTGTTCGTGGCGGCTGTTGACGGCTTCTGTGACGGGGCGGCTGCCATCGAGCTGGGTGATCAGGGCCTTCATCGCGGTTCCGATGCGCAGGCCTCCGGCTGAGCCCTGGGCGCCTTCCTCGTTGCCTATGGACCACATAATGACGCCGGGGTGGTTGCGGTCGCGAAGTACTTGCTGGCGCAGGTTGTCCAGGGTCTCGGCTGGCGTGTTGTCCGAGGCCTTGCCCGCCTCGCCGTCCCCGAAGTGGCGCGTCTCGTCCATCACCAGCATCCCCTGGCGGTCGCACTCATCGAGCAGCTCCGAAGCGACTTCGTTGTGCGAGGTGCGGTAAGCGTTCGAGCCCATGGACTTGAGCCTGGCGATGCGCCAAGCCAAGATTCCATCGGGCAGGGCCACGCCGATGCCGGCGAAGTCCTGGTGGTTGCAAGTACCTTGGATCTTGACCGGCTTTTCGTTGAGGAAGAAGCCAGCGTTCGTGTCGAAGCGGATCGAGCGCACGCCAAAGGGCGTGTCGTAAGAATCCACGACCCGCCCGCCCACCGAGACAATTGAGCGCAGACGATACAGCTGAGGCCGCTCCAGCGACCACAGCGTAGCCTTGGGCTCGCTGGCGGGCTGAGCCACTTCAATGCTGCTGTTTGCTGGAATCGCGACCTGCGAAGTACTTGTGGAGGCCTGGCTGCCGTTAGGCCGCGTCACAACTGAGGTAAGCGTGGCCAGGACGGGACGCGCCGTGGAGTTGAGGAGCGTGGTCTTGATCGAGAGCGTGGCGGAGGGCGTCTCGCCCGCGCCCAGGCCCTTGACTTGAGATGTGACGAGCGTGCCATAGTTGGCCACGCTGACTGAGCTGGCGATGTTGAGCCAGACGTGGCGGTAGATGCCTCCGCCTTCATACCACCAGCCCTCGGGCTTGCGCGCATCGGCGAAGACGGCGAGCTGGTTCACGGCTCCGTAGCGCGCAGCTGAGCTGAGATCGGCCTGGAAGCCCGTGTAGCCACAAGCGTGCTGGCCCACGAGCTGGCCGTTGAGGTAGACCTTGCTGTCGCGATACACGCCGTCGAAGTCGAGCCACACGCGCTTGCCCCGAGCCGAAGCGGGGATCGTGATCGTCTTGCGATACCAGGCTGCGCCCGAAGGCTTGTAGCCGTGGCTGCCGTCGCTCTGGGGGTCGAAGGCGTTCTCGACCACGTAATCGTGCGGCAGATGCACAATTTGCCACGAGGCAGCGTTGAAGTTGGCTGCGGCCTGCACGGGAGCCGGCGCGGGCGCTTGAGCCGCGCCCGAGACCAGGATCACAGGCGCCGTGATGCCTCCGGCTCCGGCTGTGTTCTCGACCAGAACAGCCAGCCTGTTCTCAGCACCCAGGCGCCAGCCCGAGCCGATGCTGACATCGAAGGGCTCGTTCCAGCCTTCGTGACGCCCGAGCAGCGTGCCGTTGAGGTAGACCTCGGCGTTGTCATCCACGGCCTCGAAGTGGATGCGAGCCGGAGCTTCGCCCTTCGTCTCGCCCACACCCGCCCCCAGCCGGGCCGTGAACCAGGCCGAGCCGCGAGCCCCGCCGAACACATCGTCACCGATTTTGGCGTCCTTCCAGATGCCGCCGCTCGTGTCCAGCGCGGGGTCGGAGACAGTAGCCGCGTTGAGAGCCGCGTTCTGAGCCGAGGCCCAGCGCCAGGCCGCAACCGGAGCACCCTGCACCGAAGTCGAAGGCCCTGTCGTCGCGCGCTGGAAGCGCCAGCCGCCGTCGATGCGCTCGTGAACGCGCAGAGGAGCCACAGGCGCCGCCAGCAGGCGCGCGCCACAGTCCAAGCTCAGCAGAGCCAGAGGCAGCACCAGCACAGCCGCGCCCGTCTTGCGAGCCAAAGCGCGTCCAGAACCGCTCCCACGCGCAGCGGCTGAGTTCAGGGGTGTTGTCTGGGTTATCAAGCTGTTTTTCATCGGTGCTTTATTTTAAAGCGCTTTCCAATGGCAGTGCTTGATCCATTGAGAACAACGGCTCCCTGTTTGTTGCCGAAGCGCTCCGGCTTAGAGCGCGAGCAGATCCAACTCGATGGCCGAAACCGAGGCCGCGGGGAACGTCCACTCGCCACCACTGAGCTTCGTCTCCGTGACCCCGAGCACATCGGAGCAGCTCTCAAGTACTTCCAGCTGCGGGTCTGCGGCGATTTCAAAGCAGCGACCACTCGCAATCGAGAAGTTCTGTACTTCGAGACGTGCTGTTATGCTCTGCTCGCGCCGGGTGTTGACCACGTGCAGGAACAGCTTCGGCCCGCTGCGGCTTGAGGTAACATCCAGCCCTTCGGGGCAGGCCAGCACCGAAGTCGCCTGCTCGCCTCCGTGCCGCTTGTAGAGCCTCATCACGTGAGCCACGGGCAAGAGGTAGGAGCGGCCCGAGGGAGTCGGGATCATCACCGAGTTGACCTGCCAGCGCGTGCCGCAGAAGTCGGACAGCGTGGCGATCTTGAGCAGGTCTGCGTGCCTCTCGTGGATGTGGAGCATTCGCGCGTAGGCCACGCCCACGGCCCACGAGCTCATCACGTCGCCCCTGTCGCGGCCCCGAATCGTGAAGAAGAGGACGCCAGCCCCGCACAAGCCATTCAGGACGGCAGATCATCTTCGGCTTCAGCCTCGCTTGCGCTGCGGATCTTGGCGATGCGGGCGGGGATGCCGACAGCCACGCCGTGAGCGGGAACATCGCACAGCACAACGGCATTGGCTCCTATAATGGCTCGCTCGCCGATGGAGATGCCGCCCAGGATCTTGGCTCCTGCTCCGGCCTTGACCCAATCGCCGAGGATCGGCTGGCCGTCGCCCTTGCCCGAGTCGCCCACGGTCACGCCCTGGAAGCAGATGAAGTGCGCTCCTATCTCGGCCCTGTCGCCGATAACCACGCCGTTCGAGTGAACCAAACACAGGCCGGGCCCGATGCGCGCGGCGGGATGAATCTCGGCTCCCGCGAGCGTGAGTTCGAGCGCCTGCATCCAGTAAGCCAGCGGCGAGAGCCCCAGCCCCAGCAGCGCGTGCGAGAGCCGAAACAGCAGCACGGCCTGGATGCGCGGGAACAGCAGCAGCTTCAGAGCCACCGAAAGCCCATACACCACAGGCCCGCGCCCACGATCCAGCACCATGGCCCGCACGTCCGAGCACATCAGTTCCCACAACCCCAGTTCGCCAGACTCCCGCCTTTGCCTGCTCATATCATTCGCCCTCGCTGCTGCACGCTGCAAGTACTTGAAGCTCACGCTGCGGGTTCGGTGAGCTGTCCATAGAAGAGACGCGTTTATTGGGGCGCATTGCAATGCGCCCCTACAAAGGCTACAAAGACTGGGCTCTTCAGCAGCAGTTTGCAACGGGAAGGCTCAACAAGTGCAAAGCCTGCCTCGTGCTGAGCCCGCCTCGCTTCCAGTTGCTCAGCGCCCCTTGGCCTGAGCCCGCACCTCGCGATAGACCTCGCGCACTTCGCGAGCCATGCGCTCCACGGTGAAATGCTGCTCATACACCTCGCGGCCATGTCGCCCCATGGCCCCAGCGCGCGCGGGATCGAGGAAGAGTTCTTCCAGGGCCGAGGCCATTTCGCGAGCCGAGAGAGGAGCGACCAGCAAGCCCGTCTTGCCCGGACGCACGATTTCCAGAGGGCCTCCGGCTCGCGTGGCCACCACGGGACGAGACAGCGCCATCGCCTCGACAATCGACAAGCCGAAGGGCTCGGCCACGCTGGGCAGTACGCACGCATCCGAGGCCGCCATCAGATCAGCCGCGCCCGGTATGAAGCCAGGCATCTGCAAAGCTTCGCCCAGGTTCAAGCGCGCCGCCAGAGCTTCCAGAACCTGTCGCTGCGAGCCTTCGCCCACCACCACGCACCGCGCGCGCGGCACGCTCTGGCGCAGCAGAGCCAGAGCTTCGAGCAGCGTGCCAATGCTCTTCTCTTCTTCCAGGCGCGCCACGCACGCAATTAGAAAATCGTCCGGGCCCGCCTTCCACTGAGCGCGCTTTTGCTCGCGCGAAGTACTTGGATCGGCCCTGGGCTCGCCTACTCCGTTGAGCACAACTGAGATCTTGTGCGCGCTGACATCGCCTCGTTGCAAGGCCGCGTCGCGAGCCGCCTGCGAGATGGCGATGGTGTGCGCGACGTGGCGCGCCACCCAGCCATGAACAAGGTTCGAGAGGCGGCCCTTGAGCCCTGAGCGAGTGGCGTGCGCGGGCTCCAGAAAGTGCTGCGTCACGATGCAGGCGCCGCGCCCGGCCAGCGCAACCGCCAGGGCTGAGGCCAGGCTGGTGCGCCCGTTGTGCGCGTGGATGAGGTCGATCGAGCCCGCGCGCAGGCCGCGCGCCAGACTGAGCACAGTGGAAGGGTCAAAGGGGCCACGCCGCGCGACGCTCATGGTGCGCAGCTTCGAGGCCCGAGCTCGCTTCCACAACGGCGAGACGGGCGGGCAGGCCACGCTCACCGCAACGCCCAGATCTTGAAGGCCAAGAGCCAGGTCGCGCACGTAGGCCTCGGTTCCGGCCCAGGCCCGCGTGTCCAGCAAGAGAGCCACGCGCGGCTCACACGGCGTTGTTGAAGCATCGGTCATGAGAGGCAGTGTGCCCGTTCAGGTGCCACAACGGGCGCTCAAGTACTTGAGGCACGGCATTTTGCGGGAGGCTTGCGCTATCGCTTCTGGCCCAGAGCCAGGGTGTGGCCATAGCCCGCCGAGAAGCTCGTCACCGCGCTCAAGCCGTGCACCAGAACCGGAGCGTCGCGGTTCTGGGTGGTGCCCTCGCCCAGCGTGCCGTATTGGTTCCAGCCCCAGGCCCGCAGCAGCCCGTCGCTGCCCAACGCAACCGTGTGGCCCGCTCCCGCGCTGATCGAAGTCATGCCGCTCAAGGCGCTTGAGGAGCCAAGTCCTGAGACCACCGCGCGCAGCGTGCCGTCGGCGTCCTGGGCCGGGCGCCCGAGCTGGAGGAAGTAGTTGTCGCCGCACGAGAAGACGCGCCCATCCAGGGCCAGCAGAGCCGAGTGCACGTAGCCAGCCGCCACGCCCTTCCAGCGCGGAGCCGGAACCTTCTGGCTGCCTTCGAGCGCGACCACGCGGATCTGGAGGGCGCGCGGCACATCCGCCCCAACCTGGCGATCCGTGTTCTGAGCGAGCTGGCCATCCTGGTTAGAGCCCCAGGCCAGGGCCACGCCATCCGAGCGCAGAGCCAGGGCGAACTCAGAGCCCAGCGAAACCGAGACTATGTTCGAGAGCGGCGTGCCGTCCTCGCCCAGCACGCGCTGGGGCACGGCGCTCGACTGGGTGCTTCCATTGCCCAGCTGCCCTCGCCCGTTGCGTCCCCAGGCCCACAACGAGCCGTCTTGAGTAATCGCCGCGCTGAAGTCCACGCCCGCTGCGATGAAGCGCACCTTCGCCAATCCTCGCACCCGCACGGGCCGCGACCGAGCGGTGCGCGTGCCGTCGCCCAACTCGCCATCGGCGTTGCGGCCCCACGAGAGCACGGTTCCATCGGGCAAGAGCGCCAGCGAGTGATACCAGCCAGCCGCCAGCTGAGCCACTCCGCTCAGCTGCCCTGATCCCGCCTCGCTCAGCACGGGAACGGCGCGCGGGCGCGCCTGCGTGGTGCCATCGCCCAGCTGCCCCGCGACGTTGTAGCCCCAGGCCCAGACCTTGCCGCCGCGCTGGAGAGCCAGAGAATGCGAACCTCCAGCCGCCACCTGAACCGCGTCGTCAGGAGCCAGCGCGTTCACGACCAGAGGGCGATCCACCGTCGAGCCGTCGCCGACCTGACCATAGTGGTTGTAGCCCCAGCTCTGCAGCGGCGGCCCGAGCGTGGGTGTGGGCACCGCGGTGGCGTCCGTGATTTGCAACTCGGCGCTCGTGCTCTGGCCACCGCCTCGCGCCGTGATGCTCGCCGCGCGAGTTCCCTGCGCGCTGCTCGAAGGCGCGCTCACCGCAAAAGTTGTGGTCGAGGCACCGGCGCTGAAGGTGACGCTTGAAGGCAGGTGCAGCGTGCTTTCGCTCGCCGTGAGCTGAACCGGGAGCGGCTGAGACAGCCCGAAGTTGCGCGTCAATGTGGCATTGGAGCCGGTCGCCCCTTCGGCCACAGTATTTGGGGACAGGCTCAGCTTCAAGCTTGGCTTATCGCCCTCGCTTACCTCAAGCGCGAGCCTGGCCGCTCCCAGGCCGCGCGCGGTGGCCAAAATCGAGACTTGCGGCGAAGCGTCCACCACGCCGTTGTCCAGCGCCTCAATGCGAAACGCAGCCGAGTGCTGGCCCGCCAAGATCCTCACGCTCTGCGGCACGTGCACCCGGCTGGAATCGCTGCTGGCCAGCGTGACGAGGAGGTCGCTCTGCACAGCCGTGTTGCGCGTGACGGTGCCCACCGCAGCGTTCTGGCCCGCGCGCTCCGAGAACGAAGTCGGGCGCGCCGAGAGAGCCAGCCGCGCGCTGGCGTTGTCGATGACCGTAACTGCTTGAGCCGCGCTCAGGCTGCCGCTGCGCACCGTGATGACCACGCTCTGCGCGCCGTCGTGCAGCCCGTTGTCCACCGCTCCAAGCAGAAACGTGGCCGAGGTCGCGTGGGCCGGGATCGTGACCAGGCGCGGCACCCTGACCTTGCCCGTGTTGCTGCTGGACACAAGTACTTGCAGCACGCGCCCCAGCCCAAAGTTGCGCTTGATGGTTCCAACGGCGGCGCGCCGCCCGCTCGCCTCGGAGAAGGAGCGCGGCGAGATGGCGAGCTTGAGGCTGGCGACGTTGTGGTCCAGGTTGAGCACGTGGACAACGGGCAGGCTCAGCTTGTTGAAGTGGCTGTCTCGCGAGGCGGACTGCCCCGTGATGGTGTAGGCGACCGGCGCGTCCACAAGGGCGTCGCCCACGCCGCGCACCGTCACCCTCTGAGGCGTGGCGAAGTTGGCCGAGGTGAAGGTCAAAATCCTGGGCGAGACGGTGCCTTCGCGGGTGTTGCTGCTCTTGAGGGCGATGGTAACATCGGACGTGGGCTGCGAGGAAAGCGAGACGCGGAAGGTCGCGGTGCCGCCGCCCTCGCTTGTTCTGAGGCCTCTGGTGGGCGTGACGGTGATGCCGGCCACGTCGTTGTCCGTGATGGTCACGCTCAGCGTCGAGGAGGCGAAGCCGGTGGCTGAGGCCGAGAGCGTGGTCGAGCGCGTGCCCTGGGCGATCTTGTCGTCCGGCACCGCGATGTTGAAGCTCACCGAGGTCGCGTCCGCGGGAATGGTCACGGTGGCCGGGGCCGCCAGGCCGCTGCCCGCCGAGATCGTGACCGTCAAGGACGTGGCTGGGGCCGCCGGGCGCTGCACGGTGCCCGTGGTGCCCGTGCCCTCAAGCACAGTCGAGGTTGCGAGCGAGAGCGTGAGCGCCTGCGAGGTCGGCTTCTCGTTGTCCAGGTTAATCAGGTTCACGAGAGGCAAGGCGCGCCCGTTGTAGTCGGCTCCCTGGCTGGCGGCCACTCCGCTCACGGTGTAGGCCTTGTCGCCATCGGCGATCGAGTCGTCCACGCCGCGCACGGTGACAAGCTGAGGCGTGGCGTAATTGGCTGAGGTGAAGGAGAGGATGCCGGGCGAGACGACGCCTTCGGTGGTGTCGCTGGAAGTGAGGGTAACGGTGACATCGGCGCGAGGCTGGGTGTTGAGCTTGACGGTGAAAGTACTTGTGCCTCCGCTTTCTGTTGTGGTCGGGCTGCTGGGCGGCGTGACGGTGAAGCCAGCCGCGTCGTCATTGGCGATTGTGATCTGAGCCGTGGCATCCGGGAAGCTCGCGGCGCTGGCCGTGATGGTGACCAGCTGATCGCCGTTGTCCACGTTGTTGTTCACGGCCTCAAGCGCAAACGCAACCGAAGCCGCTCCCGCTGGAATCGTGACCGTGGCTGGCACGCGCGCCTCGCTTGTGTCGCTGCTTGAAAGCGCCACGGTGAGAGCGTTGGTGGGATCGGTGTTGCGCGAGAGCGTACCCGTGGCGGCGTTGGCACCCGCGCTCTCGGACACGTTGGTGGGCGAAAGCGCAAGCGTGAGAGTGGGCGTCTTGTTGTCGAGGTTGGTCACGCTCACGCTGGGCACGGCGCGCCCGTTGTAGTTCGCGTCGCTGCTGGTGGCCGCGCCGCTGATGGTGTAGAGCCTGTCTCCACTGGCGATGCCGTCATCCACGCCGCGCACCGTGACCGTCTGGAGCGTGTTGTAGTTGGCCTGGGTGAAGGAAAGGGTGTCGGGAGAAACCGTGCCCGCCGTGGTGTCGCTGGAAGTGAAGGTGATGCTGACTGGAGCGGTGGGCTGGGTGTTGAGGGTCACGCTGAAAGTACTTGTGCCGCCGCTTTTGGTAGTAATCAAACCGCTCGTGGGGCCGACCGAAATGCCGGGCGAGTGGATGTTTGAGACTGTGAGCTGAGCCGTGTCCGAGGTGAAGCCCGTGGCGCTGGCCGAGATGGTGACGATCTTGGTGCCATCCGCGATGTTGTTGTCCACGGCGTCAATCGGGAATGTCACCGCAGCGGCTCCCGCTGGAATGACCACGCTGGCCGGGACGCGCGCCTTGCCCGTGTCGCTGCTGGCCAGAGCGACGGTGAGCGCGGCTGAGGTGTCCGCGTTGCGCGTGACGGTGCCTCTGGCGGCATTGGCTCCGTCGCCTTCGGAGATGATGGAGGGCGCGACCGAAAGCGAGAGAGCAGCGGCAGACAAAGCCACGCTGTGGCTGAATTCGCTGGTTTCGATGGCGCGCGCAGAAGCGGTCATCGAGTAGAACACCGTGGACGAACTGAGGAAACTGGGGCGGAGGCCAGCACCCGTGTGGCCCTTAACGCCCGCAGCGGCTTTGCCACGGGCTTTAACAGCGGCTGGGGCTTTAACAGCGGCCCGGACTCTGGCATTGCTGGAGCTGCCTATCGTGATGGTGAAGTCGACGTGCCCATTGGCATTGGTCGTGACGGTCTGGGTGGCGATGAAGGTCGCGCCCTCGCCGTAGCCGCTGGGGTCGATGGAGGGGCTGGAGTACAAGTCCACGCTGTAGCTCTGGCTGGGCGCGGCGTCCAGAGTCCCGAAGACCGTGACGCTGTTGTTGAGGCCGACCACGCGCGTGATCACGGGCGCGTTGGTCAAGTCGTTGGGGCCGCTGGCCGAGTTGCCTGTGTGGTTGGCCGTGACGCCGTAGGAGTCTTCGACGCCTCCCACCAGGTCGATGGCCAGGCCGCCGTTGTCGTGCATCGAGTTGAAGCGAATGGCGTTGTTGACGCTGCTGGCACCGCTGACCTGAACGCCCGTTCCCGCATTGAAGGCGATGGTGTTGCCGCTGTTCGCGCCACCGATGCTGTTGCTTGAAGCCCCGCCACTGATCTGCACACCCAGGCCGTTGGGCACGCCTGCGCCTGTTGTGTTGGTGCCGATCAGGTTGCCAAGCACTTGGTTGCCCGAAGTGTTCGTGCCCGAAAGCAAGACGCCGGCGACCGCGTTGCCCGCGATGACGTTGCCCGCGCCGGAAGCAAAGCCGCCCACGGTGTTGCTCTGGGCGCCGCCTGTGATAACCACGCCGTTGGCTGAGGGCGCGCCGTTCAGGGCCGCCGCGCCCGAAGCATTCGTGCCGATGAGGTTGCCAAGTACTTGGTTGCCCGTCGTGCCCGCGCCGCGCAGGGCCAGGCCGCTGGAAGCGTTGCCCGAGAGCACGTTGCCCGCGCCCGCAGCCGTGCCGCCGATGGTGTTGCCGTGGGCCCCGTTGAGCAGGGCCACGCCATCGGCTCCGTTGGCCAGGGCCGATGTGCCCGCGGCGTTGAGCCCGCAGTAATTGTTCTGGGCGGTGTTGCCCGTGGCCAGGGCGCCGTCGATCTGCACGCCGTAGCTGGCGTTGCCCGAGATGATGTTGCGCGCGCCGGAGGCTGTGCCTCCGATCAGGTTGCCCGTCGAGTTGTCCTCCACGAAGACGCCCGAGTTCCTGTTGCCCAGGATCGCGGTGCCTGCGGGGTTGAGCCCGATGATATTGCCCTGCACGATGTTGTTGCTGGTCGAGCCGCCGCCGATGGTGCTGCCGTCGAGCTGCACGCCGTAGCCGTTGCCCGAAACCACGTTGCCCTGCCCGGCTACCGTCCCGCCCACCGTATTGCCCGAAGCACCGCTCTGGATGATGATGCCCGCGAAGCCGTTGCTAACCGTGCCCGTGCCCGCAGCGTTGAGCCCGACGAAGTTGCCCCGCACGCGCACGTTGGTCGAGGACTGCCCGATCTGAACCGCGTTGACGCTGCTGCCCGAGATGACGTTGCGGCCTGCCACGGTGCCATCGCCCAGATCCAGGCCGTTGACTCCGGCCACGATCACGCCGAAGGCGTTGCCAACAGCACCCGTCCCGCTCGCATCCGTGCCGATGAAGTTGCCCAGCACGAAGTTGTTGCTCGCGTTCATCGCCACGCCGCTGCCCGTGTTGCCCGAGATGACGTTGCGCGCGCCCGCAGCGGTGCCGCCCACGGTGTTGCTCTGCGCGTTGCTATTGAGGCTCACGCCATCGCCGTTGGGCACGGCCGTCACACCGTCCGCGCCCAGTCCGATGAAGTTGCCAAGGACTTGGTTGCCCGTGGCGGTCTGGGTGGAGCTGTTGGTGTCGATGCGCACACCCGCCGCCCCATTGCCCGCGATGACGTTGCGCCGTGCCGCGCTCACGCCGCCGACGATGTTGCTGGAAGAGGAGTTGACCAGCACGCCGCCATCAGCGTTGGGCAGAGCCGAGATGCCCGTGGCATCGGTGCCGATCAGGTTGTTCTCGATGGTGTTCGAGTTGGCGCCGCCGAAGAGATCGACGCCCAGGTGCGTGTTGCCCGAGATCAGGTTGCGCGAGGCCGGCGTGGTGCCTCCGATCAGGTTGCCCGTGGCGCCCGGGTCCGAAATCAGCACGCCGCGGAAGTTGCCGTTCGCGCCCGCGCCTGCCGCGATGCCCGTGGAATCGGTGCCCAGGAAGCAGCCCTCGACGACGTTGTTGGCGCTCCTGATGACGATGGCCCCGCCGCCGATGGTGCCGCCGACCGGGCTGAAGCCGTTGATGATGAGCCCGCGCACCGTGGCACCGCCTCCGCTGAGCGCCAGCCCCTCCTCGCCCGCATTAGTGCCCGAAAGCTGGATCAGCAGGCGGGCGTTGGTGCCCTGGCCCGTGCCCAGCGTGTTGGTCGAGGCTCCCGGCTCTGTGCTGCCGTCGATGATGGTGCCCGCAGCTCTGATCGCGGGCAGAGGCGAGAGGGGCGAGATGGTCTGCACGCCGCCGCCTGGGATGTTGAAGGTGATCGTGGTGCCCGGCGCGGAGTTGGCGAAGGCGATGGCATCGCGCAGACTTCCGGCGCCGGAACCGTTGGTATTGGTGACGACGCTGGCTGGCTGCACCGCGCCCTGCGTCAAGATCAGCGAAAGGTTATCGGCATAGCCGTCGTCGTAGCTGCCCGCCGTGCGCGTGAGCGTCAGCGCGACGAAGATGCTGCGCGTCCCGGCGGGCACAGCGCCGCTTGTGGCGCGCGCCAGCAGACCGGTTTGCCCGTTGCGGTCAGCCGATAAGACCGGGCCGATTTGCGCGGTGCCGAGCGAGCCGCCGCCCCCATTTTGAAAGGTGAGGGACAAAACGGCGTTGTCGTCCTGACCGTCGTAACCGCCCAGAAAGCCGGACAAATCGAAGGTCACAGTTCCAGCGTCAATCGGCGCCGCGCCGGGCGACACGTCAATGGTTTGCGTGCCGGTCGAAAGCGCGGTGAACTGGCCGCCCGAAAAGAAGTTGACGCCGCGATTCGCCGGGCCGGGATCGCTCGAAGCCGGAAAGCCGCCGTTGGCTCCGTATTGCACCGCGGTGAACTGGCCGCCCGGCGTCCAAGCCGGCACCGGCACCACATCGCCGGTCGGCGAACCGGCTCCGGCTTCGGCGCCAGGATTGATGATCAGGTTGTTGCTGAAAGCGAAGGTTTGCGCTCCCGCCGCGACCGTCTGCGAGAACTCACTCGTGTCGCCCGCAGCATTGGTCGCCGTCGCCGAAGCGAACTTGCCGGTCAGGTTGACGCCGGTCGCGGTGAAGGTGAAAGTCGCGTCGCCATTGGCGTCGGTCGTCACCGATTTCGAGCCGAGATAGGTTTGGCCTTCGACGTAGCCGCTGGGACCAACGGCGTCGTTGGAATAAAAGTCGAGGGTGAAAGTTTGCGGCGCGCCGCCGACCGGACTGGGTGTCGAATTGAACGTGCCGGTGATGACCGAGTTGGTGCCGTTGGTCCCGCCCGTGATAACCGGATAATTTTGCTGATTGTTGGAGCCGGTGTCGGCGTCGCCGGGATCGTTGGGAATTGGGGCGGCGCCCGGATCGCCGAATTGAATGCCCAGCCCGCCGTTGTCGTGAATCGAGTTGCCGAGAATGCGGTTGCCGGTCACAATCGGCTGGCGGTCGATGAGAATGCCGTCGCCGGTGTTGAAGGCGATGAGATTGGCCTGTCCCGCTGCTGTGCCGCCGATGGTGTTGTTGCTGTTGCCCGGCGCGAAGGCCGCGTCTAAGTTGATGCCGCTGCCGTTGGGCAGCGCACTCGCGCCCGCAACATCCGTCCCGATTTTGTTGCCGTAAACGCTAACGCGCGTGCCGTTGGGCAAGCCGCGATTGAAGCTGAAGCCGATTTCTACGCCCTGCCGCGTGTTGCCCGCAATCAGGTTGCCCTCGCCCGCGCCCGTCCCGCCGAGGGTGCCTTGCGAGCCGCTGTCGTAAGACACGCCGTAAAGGTTGGGAATGGCGAAGGTGCCGCTGGGGTCGGTGCCGATCAGGTTGCCTTGAATGCGGTCGTTGAAGGAGGCGGCAACGACGATGCCGGCGCTGGGGTTGCCCGAAATGACGTTGCCCAGCGGCCCAGGGCCGCCGATGGTGTTGCCGGCAGTGGTGTTCACATCGGCGATAACAATGAGAATGCCCAGTCCGCCGCCCTGTCCGGGGCCGATGCCGCCGTTGCCCAGCGCGCGCGTGCCGGTCGCATCCAGCCCGACATAGTTGCCCTGCACCACGTTGCCGACGGTATTGGCGCCGCCGCCGCGGACAAAGGCGTCGCCGATGTAGATGTTTGCGAATCCGCTGCCGGAGATGATATTGCGCCCGCCCGCGCCGTCGCCAATGACGTTGTTTTGCGCGCCGCCCTGAATTGTTAAGCCCTTGCTGTAGAGGCGAGCGAAAAAGCCGGTGCCCGCCGCCTTCGGCCCGATGTAGTTGCCCTTGACGATGTTGCCGTTGGTGCCCGCGCCTTCGATGAGGATATTTTGGGAGTTGGCCGAAATCACGTTGCGCGCGGCGGCGCTGGTGCCGCCGATGAGGTTGTTGGTGCTGGCGTTGGTGATGTCAATGCCGATGTCATTCGACGCGGCGACGTTGCCGGTCGCGTCCGTCCCGATGTAGCAGCCAGTGACGACGCTGCCGCCGCCGCCCGACAGCAAAATGCCGTTGCCGGTGACACCGCCGATATTGCCGCCGAAGTTGTTGATGTTGAGTGCGTTGATCGTCGCCGAAGTCGTTACGATCAGGCCGCTGCCCGCCCCGTTGGTATTGGTGCCGTCCAGAGCAATGAGCGGCGCGCCGCCCGCCGTGAAGCCTGGCTGCGTGGCGCCGTCAATCACGGTACCCGCCGCCGTAATCGTCGGTAAGTTGGTGGCCGGGCTGATGGTCTGCACGCCGCCGCCGGGGATGTTGAAGGTGATCGTCGAGCCGGGGCTGGCGTTGGCTTCCTGAATCGCTGCGCGCAGCGTGCAATTAACCGCGCCAACAGTTGTGGTGCAGGTGCCATCACCAGGGTTGGCGTCAGGGGCGTCGCCCGTCGAGTTGACGGTGAAGGTTGATCCCGGCCCTTGACCCGCCCGCGCCAGGTGCACCAAGCCGCCCAGCAGCAACAGCACGGCCAGAAGACCTGCAAGTACTTGCAGAGTCCTGCGCTTCGGGTTGCGCTTCGAGAAGCCGGTGTTGGATTGGACGACCTGAGAAGAACTCTCGTGGGCGCCGGGCTGCGAGGCGGGTTGGATCTGTTTCATGGATGAGGCTTTGGGGCTTGGAGGGGGCTTTCTGGGGGCTGGCGAGCGCCTGGTGGCTGTGGAGAATGTTCTGGGCGGGTGCAAGTACTTAGGGCAGGCCGCCGTAGCGTGTGTCGCGGCTGCCGCCGATCGAGAGGCCGACCGAGAGGCTCCAGCCCGCGCCGCCGCCAAAGTGCGACAGGGTCGCGATCGAGTTGGCCACGCGCCCGATGCGCTTATACACCCTCAGCGTCACCTCAGTGGGAGGCGTGCCTACGGGCGCTCCCCCGGCTCCGCTGCTCTGGCTTAGCTTGGCGTATTCCAGGAAGGCGTCGAAGTTGGTGCGCTGATACAGGCCGGGAAAGCCCAGGCCCAGGGTTGTCAGGCGGCGCCTGAAGGGGTCGCGGCCCACCTCGCCGTAGAAATCGACCTCGTTGCGCACCACGGGCAGCGTGAAGTCCACGGTCGTGCCCGTGGTGGTGCTCACGCCCGCGCCAAGCCCCGAGGTGTATCTCAGAGCGTTGAGCCCAACGCTGAAGCCTCGCCGCCGCAGCGCGGCCCGACCATACAAGCCCTTTTGCGCGCCTCCGATCTGAAAGGGCAGGTTCTTCGGAAAGGCGTCGTAGATGTAGGCGGCCTGGAGCTGAAGGCCGTGCCTCAAGCGTGGCTGGATGCGGATGGCGTCCATAGTCTCGCGCCCGCCCTGGCGGATCATCGAGCCGAAGAAGGCGGCCTGGGTCGGCCCAGCCACGAACCTCTGGCGCCCGATGAGGATCTCGCCGCGCGTGTCGCGCAGCAGCAAGTAGGCCGTCGCCACCGAGGAAAAATCTCGGCTCACTCCATTGCGTCTGAGCTGCAAGGGCATCAGCGTGCCCTCGAAATACGCCTTGCCGAGGGCGCCGAAGCCGCGCAGCCGCGCCCCATAAGCGCGCGTGCTCTGGTCGGAAGCCGCTCCAACCAGCCGCGCATCGCCGTCGAAGAAGCTCCCGCGATTGCGATCCACATCGTCGATGTGATCCAGAGCGGGCCGCGTATCCAGGTCGAAGCCCGCCAGCAAATCCTCCGCGCTCAGACCCAAAGCCGGCCCCGAAGCCACGCTGGAAGTACTTGCAGCCCCGCTTGAAGGCGTCGCAGCGTTTCCAGAAGCACCAGAAGCACTTGCAGGCGCTTGCTGAGCCTGTGCCTGAATTTCTTGGCCTGCCGCAGTGATGATGCGCGAGGCCGAGGGCACCTGAGCGAGTTGCAGTAACGGAGCGTTGAGCGGAGGGCGCGTGGTGCCCGAACGGCTCCACGGCAGGCTCGGCGTAGCGGGAGGCGCAACCGAAGAGAGCGAATCGCGCAGAGGTTCGAGCCTCTCAGAGCGTAGCCTCTGGCTCTGAGCGAGGCTTGGCGTGGGGAAGGGTGTGGGGAAAGGCTGGCCGCGCGGCACACCGTTGTCACCCGTGGCGATGGGGTTGCCAAGAGGCAGCAGTTGATCTATGCCCGTGCGGTCGGCGCCCTCGCGGATGCGCTCATTGACCTCGCCTCCAGTGAAGGGCCCAGGCTCAGGCTCTGTGAGCAGGTCCGGGTTCAGCTCGCCGTTCAGGTAGCCAAACGGAGCCGCGCGCCGCACGCGTGATAAGTGCCCTTGAGGGTCCACTGTCACGCTCTGGCCGGGCAGCAACCGCACGGTGCGGTCGCCCGAAACGTCCATGACGCCCGAGTACAGCGAGAACTCGCCCGCGTTGTTTCTATCGAGCCCGATAACGGCCACGCTGCCCAGGATCTCGGCGGTTCCGTTCCCGGCCAGCACGCGCCCAGGCTTCAGGGCCGTATACAGCAGCCGCCCGCCCGAGAGTCGTACGCGCTTGGTGCTCTGGATCTCGATGGAGGTGATCTGCCCCAAGCGCAGCAGCGAGCCGTCGGCGAACTTCATGTCGGCCTTGCTCCTCTTGCCTGTGCGCAGGCCGTCGCCCACGCCCAGCGTGGCCCCCACTGCGGCCTGGCGAAACGGAGCCGCCCCACCGCGCTTCTCCACGGTGAGCTGCACGCTCGCCACGCGCGCCACCACTCCTTGAGCACACGCCATTGGAAGCCGCGCCACCTGCGCCAGCACAAGAAAAAATGCTGTCAGCGCCACCACGCTCTTGAGCCCACCCTGCCGGAATGTACTGCCTTTCATAATGAATGCCGCCGAGGATCGGAAGTTTTAGTTGCGCCGTATTATGCAACATATTAGCGGCAGAGGGTGAAGATTGTGTCTCTGTTACAGCAACGGCTTTGGAGCAGCCCAATGTTCGTGCTCGCGCTCTTCTCAAGTACTTGCAGCCTCTGTGCGCTCGCCGTCCGGGTCACGAGCTTCTTCCGTGCGTGGAGAGGGCAGCGCGAGCGGCGCGGGCGCTGCTTCGGGCGCGGGCAGAAGGGACGGTGCCTCGTCTCCAAAAGCGCCTGGCTGTGGGGCCGCCTCGGGCAACGAGTGCCAGTTCTCGCTGGGCGGCAGGGCCTTGAGCCCGCGCACGACCCACACATCGACCTGGCGCTCCAGGCCCTTGATCGAGACGCGGGTGGGCTCGGCCTCAATAAGCTCAGGGGCCATCGCGAAGGTGTTGCCCGAGCACAGGATGCGCGAGCCCAGTTCCTTGTTCTTGGATTCGAGCCGCGAGGCCAGGTTGACGGTGTCGCCGATGACGGTGTAGTTGGCGCGGTCGCGCGCGCCCATCATGCCCGCGATCACCTCGCCCGAGTGCACGCCCACGCGCATATAGAACTCGATGCCCGTGTCGCGCCTGAAGCGCCCGCACTCTTCCTGCATCGCCACGGCGCACGCCAGGGCCTGAGCCGCGTGGTCGAAGCGCGGCGTAGGAGCGCCGAAGAAGGCCATCACGGCATCGCCGATGAACTTGTCCAGCGTGCCTCCGTGCCCGTGCACGACCTCGACCATGCGCGTCATGTATTCGTCCAGCGCTTCCCCCACTTCCTCGGCGGAGTGGCCCTCGGAAAACGAGGTGAACCCTTCCAGGTCCGAGAACAGAACCGTGACCTGAGCGCGGTAAGGCTTGTCGTCCACTTCCTCGTGACGCGCCAGCTGATCTTCCAGCACATCGGGCGATACCTGACGAGAGAACCGCGCCATCACCTTGCGCCTGTCGCCCGACTCAGCCACGAAGAACAAGAGCAGCGCGCTCGAAGCGCTCACAACCGCGCCCAGCAGCGGGTAGATCATGACGATCGAGGTATCGCGGTTCGAAAGCTCCCACTGCGCCCAGCTCCAAAACCCGATGACCGGCAGCGGCCCCAGCAAGGCGTATAAGCCAAACCACACCAGGGAGTGGATCCGCCCCGGCGCCTTCAAGCGGCTCCACGCGCCCTGTGCGCGGCGGGCGGCGCGCGAAACCTGGGCGCGCAAGATGCTCATCCACACCGCGTTGCCCAGGCACATCGCGAAGAGCCAGGCCCAAGTACTTGAGGAGCTTTGCTGCTGCAAGTAGCGCCCATCGAGCATCTGGGCGGCGATTCCGGCCTGCAGCTCCACGCCAGGAATGGTAGCGCGGTAGGATTCCTTGTTGTGGTTGTCGTTGAAGGGCGGCGCGGCGAAGGTGTCCTTGAGCACGCTGGCCGTGGCTCCCACGAAGACGATGCGCCCCTCGAACTTGCGCCTGAGCCCGGCATCGGACCACTCTTGGCTGGTGCCGTGCAGCACGCTGGCGTAAGGGTAGGTGGCGAAGGTACCCTCGGGGCCCCAGAAGAAGATCGGCGTGCTCCAGGCCCGGTCGTCGGGCCCGACGCGCATCTCGTGCAGGGGAACGGGGATGGCGCGCCCGCGCGCGTCGGGCCACTGGCCGCGCTCAAGTACTTGGAAGAACTTCTTGTTCTCGCCGCCATCGAGCTTGTTCTGGAACATCCCAACGGCCAGGGCCGACAGCGAGGCCAGCTTGACCCCGGCGACATCGGCGCGCCAGGCGTAGCTGCGCGTCTGGCCCAGCGCGTCCGAGGGTACCCAATTGAAGCCCACGTCCGTTGAAGTGGCGTCCAGCTCGTCGAAGGGCGTTGAGACCTCGTTGCTGTCGCGTGTCTGCCCTCCCGCGCCGCTCTCAACTCCTCTGAGCTGCGCGCGGAAGCCCGAGGAGAACAGCACGTTGCCCGCTGCGGCGCTGGCCGCGACCAGAGATTTGTCGTCTTTAGACAGCGCTCCGTTGGGCAGGGGGTTCTGCTTGTAAGCGAAGTTCACATCGAGGACGATGACGCGCGCCCCGGCTTTCTTGAGGCGCTGGATGAGCTGGGCGTGCCAGGCGCGAGGCCACGGCCACTGAGCCATCTTGCGCAGCGAGGCCTGGTCGATGGCCACGATCGCGATATTTTTCGCGCTGCGGGGCACGATCGCTCCGCGCGCAACGAAGCGCTGATCCAGCAGCCATCCCTCAGCCGTCTCCAGTACTTGCCAGCCCAGAGCGCCCCTCACGATGTCGCGCTCGAAGTCGTCGCGGTGTGCGAAGTTGAGCACCTGCGGGCAAAGTGCAAGCGCCACCATGAGCGCCACCAGCAAAGCCGACAAGTCGCGCTTGTGCGCGCCCACGTTGAGACGCCACAAAGGAGCCAGCAGCAAGCGCGGCGCTCGCAAGCTGGGCTCACTCCCATCGCGTGCGCGGCGCGAAAGAGCAGTCGAAGAGGAAGGCCGGAACGGGAAGAGCTTCATGGGCGCCCTCAAGTACTCGGAAGCAGGCGCCAGAACTCAACACCAGCGCAGTAGTAACTTGCGCTTCTATGGTAGCACCAAATATGAAACAGCGAACTCCACGCTCACGACCTGCGCCGCGACGTGCACTTACAACTGCTTCCGTTGGGCCTATTCTGCCTTCAAAAGAACCAAGTGCCACCCCTCATGCTCAACGGGCTCGCGAGGAATGGGCTTCACCCATGACCTGGACGCGGCGGCGCTCGGCTTCAATGACGGCCAGGGCGACCAGGGCTCGGATGCGCGGGGTGTGGCGCGTGGCCTGGGCTGGGTTTTGCAGGCGCTCTTGCAGGGAGAAGTACGCTCCCGTGGCCATGCCCGCTCCGGCCCAGGCCATCATGGTGGGGCCGCGCGCCCAGTAGTGATCGACCATGCCGTGCCCCAGGCGCGCCAGAATCAGGGCCCCGCCTATGGCCGCCAGCGAGAACAGTGGGTCGCCCCGGCCCAGGCTGGCCTGCGTGTTCCACACCATGCGAAAGAAAGCCGCGTGAATCGCGACCAGGGCCAGCAGGCCCAGAACGCCTGTCTCGGCCAGCGTCATCCAGATCAGGTTGGTGGCGTCGTGCTGCTTGCGCAGGCCCACGCCTATGCCCACGATCGGGTTCTGCTCGTAGGCCGAGCGCATATAATCCAGGTTCTCGTAGCGGGCCTGGATGTTGCCGCGCTCCTTGTTGAACGAGGTCGCGTAATCGCGCTGCTCCTGGGGCAAGGAGCTCCAGGCCACAAACAGAACGGGCAGCAGAACCAGCATCGCACGCCCCATCAGCATCCACTGGCGGCGCATCGCGAAGATAAAGGCCACGCCCAAAATCGTGCCCAGCCACGAGCCTCGCGACAGCGTGATCAGCAACCCGCCTCCGATCGCGCCCAGACTCAAGGCCAGAGCCCACTTGCGCCAGCCCCGAGGCTCCTGGAACCACAGCTCCAAGCACACCAGGAACGAGACGCCCATCGAGCCGCCAATGCCGTTCTTGTGGATGCCCAGAATATACTGTTGCCTCGTCACCAGCAGCATCACCGCGAAAAACAAGGCCACGCCCAACAACGCCAGCAATGCTGGACGCACGTCCTCCACTCGCGGCGTCAGCGAGGCGAACAGCATCACCACAACCACCAGGAACAAGAACATCTGCAGGAACGAGCTGATGGCGTAGCTGCCTCGCCACGTCAGGATCGATGAAACCAATCCGACGGCGAAGTAGGCTGCGACGGGCCAGGTGAGAGGCCCGATCGAGAGCTTGCGGTGCCGGAGCAGGAACAGGGGCAGGGCCAGCAAGAGGTTGACCTCGGCGAAGGAGAACTTCAAGCCGCTCACGCCGCCGTCGTTGCCCGAAAGATCGTTCTGGAACGGAGCCGCAGCGAAGATCAGCAGCAGCGCCATCCAGGGCACGCGCCAGCCCACGGCCCAGAACACCAGCGCGTAGATGCCTCCTCCAACCAGCAGAATCGGATTGCCCATACTCTTCGCGACGAAACAACATCCGACGAAACAACATCCCACCCCGCAAGTACTTGCGGGGCCTCAACCGCCCGCGCTCCGCCCGGCATGGCGCCGCACGAGCCACACAGCCTGGCGCATCTTCAAGCGAGCACGGCTTTTGCCTTCGCCTCGCGCCACCAGGCTCCGAGCCGCGAAAGCCCCGACACGCAGCAGGGCGCGCACGAAGTTCGCCCTGCGGAACAGCCACAGGCCGCGCGGCCCGAAGTGCTTGGCGATAAAGCGATCCTGCCCCTCAAAAAACAAGGGGTTCAGGCCGGGCTTGCTCCCGCTCGAAGCTCCGCCCAGATGCGTCACGCGCGCCTGGGGCACAAAAGCAATCGGCCAGCCAGCCTCGTGCATCCTCTTCATCCAGTCTGTTTCCTCGGCATACAAGAAGAAGCTCTCGTCGAAGCCGCCCACCGCTTCATACACCTCGCGCCTCAGCAGCACGCAGGCCCCGATCACAAAATCCACGTGGCGCTCAGAATCGTGAGCCCAGCGGAAGTAATCGCCAAAAACAGGATGATCGGGCAGCAAGGCGGCCAGTCCCACCGCCTCGGCCCAGGCGCGAGGCGGCGAAGGGAACTTCCAGCACGAAGGCTGCAGCGAGCCATCACCGTTCAGCAGCCTGGGGCCAACCGCTCCCACTTCAGGGCGCTCCTCCAAGTACTTGAGCAGCGTGGCGATCGCACCGAGCAGAGGAAAAGCATCCGAGTTGAGCAGCAAGAAGAACCGCCCGCACGCCTGTTCGAGCGCCCTGTTATTGGCCGCGCCAAAGCCAAGGTTGCGCTCGCTGGCAATGAGCTTTACGTCGGGGAACGCTTGGCGAATAGCCTCGACGCTGCCATCGTGCGAAGCATTGTCTACCACCCAGACTTCGCTTTCCAGGCCTTCGATGTCAGCATACAGCGAGCGCAGACAGCGCAGCGTCATCTCGCGCGTGTTGAAGCTCACGATGACAACCGACAGCAGCGGAGAGGGCTCAGGAGAAGGCTCAAGATTCATGCGGGGGCGTGTCTGCAGGCAGGTCTGAAGGCGGCTCAGCGGGCTCGCCTTGAGGAACTCGAAACTTGATGACGCGGGCCGGAATGCCGACCGCGATGGCGTTGGCGGGAATGTCGCGCGTGACAACGGCGTTGGCTCCAATGATCGCGTTGTCGCCGATGGTGACGCCCTTCACTATTGTGGCCTTCGCTCCGATCCACACGTTACGCCCGATAACAACGGGAGCCGAGTCCGCGCCCTGCTCGCGAATGGGCACATCCAGCTGATCGAAGCGGTGGTCGTGGTCGCGCACCGAAACCATCTCGGCCAGGAGGGAATCGTCGCCTATGATGAGCGATTCGCGCGAGGCCAGGGTGCAGTGGTGTCCGAAGATCACCTCGCGCCCGATGCTGAGCACTCCGAAGCACTCGATGGTCATGCCTCGATCCAGCACGCAGCGCGGGCCTATGCTCAGCTGAGCGCCTTCGCCCAGCACCAGATGAAAGCCCGAGCGGATGTCGCAGCGCGCGCCCAGGCGCGCCCGCCTCCAGCGCGCCTGCAAGTACTTGAGCCGCGCCCGCCGCGCCACAGCCGCCCACGCGCGGCCCACACTTATGTTTCGCGCCATCTCAGCCTCCCACCGCTTGAGTATTGGACTGAGCATCGAGCGGATCGACCAGGCGGGCCTCCCTCAGAGCTTCGAGCAAACAATCCAGTCTCGACTCCCACGAGTGGCACCCAGCCTCCTCCCGCCTGGCGCGCGCGACTTCTGCGTCCGGGCCCTCACGTGCTTCTTGCAGAGCTTCCTCGGCAGCGTGCAGAAACTCCTCGGGAGTGGAGGCGATGCGGCAGAACTGAGGGTAGTCGCGGAAGCCCGCCACGTTGCTCGCCACGATGGGCTTGCCGCAGGCCAGATACTCCCACAGCTTGATGGGATTGAGGCTCTCGACAAAGGGGCTCTGGCGGTGGGGCACGATGCACACATCGAAGCGAGCCATCTCCGAGGGCACCTGAGCGTAAGGCACCGGCCCGACCAGGCGAATGTTAGGTCGGGAGCTAATGGCCTTCTCCAGAACGCCGTGCGGCCAGCTGTTGGGGCCGACCAGAACCACGCTGCCCTCGGGATAGGCGCGCGCCAGAGCCAGAATCAAATCCAGATCGACGCGCTCGGGGTGCAGCGTCCCGGTGTAGCCAAACGTTGGGCCGGGCCAGTGCCGGGTCGAGGGCGCGGAGGCTTCTTCGTAGTGCTTGGCGTCCACGCCGTTGGGCAAGAGCAAGAGACGGCGCGCGAAGGGCTGGCGGCTGTCATAAAGCGCCTGCGAGCAGACAACAGTCAGGTCGGCGCGGCGGCACAGAGCGCGATCCAGAATCGCGACCTGGGCTCGCCTGGCTGAGTCTGGCTCGGCTAACTCCCAGTCGTCGGTGATGTCGTACACCGCGCCTCGCTCGTTGAGGTGTCCAATGAGGTGGCCCGCGTCGTTGGGGTTGAGCCACAGCAGAGGATCGCGTAGCCCAACCTGGCGCGAAATCTTGGCGATGTGAGCACGCGCCGCAGCTTCGTTGAGGCGGCGCCCGCCGGGGATAGGATTGAAGAGGGGCTTGGGGATGAAGGTCGCGGTGATGTTGGGCAGGCCGGGCACGCTCCAGGACGCGCGCCGCAGCAGGCGGCCCAGAGTGCCGGCCTTGAGGTGCAAAGGCAGCAGCTGAGGCCGGCCCACGAAGAGGATGCGGCTCGAAGGAAAGCGGCGCGCCCAGGCCGCGCACAAAAACTGATTGCGCCGCCAAATCTCATCCCAGTTTTCCAGCGACACAAAGATCAAATCACGCATCAACGAAATTCACACCGATCCACCCGCAACCACCAACTCTCCTGAAGATGCCCGCAAGTACTTGGGATGAGGATTGTTTTACAGGTGTGGCTCGTGGCCCTCTCCCCGGCCCCTCTCCCGAGTACAGACGAGGGGAGCTTGAGGCACCCACGTCATCTTAGCCGGGCAAGCACAGGTTCACCCCACAGATTTTAGGGCATCGCCCAGCCTCTTGAGGTCCACCACGATGTTGTCGCCTTGATTGGGGCAGGTCAAGCGGCTGTAGCGGTTGCCCAGGGCCTGAGCCAGCAGCAGATAATCGGCCCCGCCGTAGGAGCCTATGAGCTCGACCAAGTGCGCACGAGGCGCGAACAAAACATTGGTCAGCCCGGCCCCGTGCATTCCCACGATCACACCCGCACGCGCAAAGAGCCGGATTTGCTGATCCAGGCTCATCGTCGCGGGCCGTAGAATCTCGAAGCCTCGCGCCTCCAGGAAATCGCACACCTCCTGCCCGTTCTCCACGCACCTCCAGCCACCCTTGGCGCGGTGGATGTAAATCTTTGGCCCGCTCCCGCTTGGCGACGCGCTTCTTTCAACGTTGCTTCCATCGTGCTCTCTCCCGGCTTCCTCGGTGTCCTGGAGGAAGGTGCGTCGCAGCCAGCGCAGCGAGCGCGGCGAGTGGCCCAGAGCGTAGCCCCGCCACGAAGGAACCACCAGCCGCCCCACGCGCCGCGCCAGAATTTGAGGAGGAAGATCCTGGCTGCTCTGGCCCGGAGCCCACTTCAGCGGCCATTCGAGCAGGCGCGACCCGTCAAAGCCCAGCAGCCCAAGGCTCTGGCGCACAAAGGGAGGAGCCGAAGCGCGGATCAAGATCTTGGGCTCGACTCCGCTCCTCTCGCGGTAAGTGTGCAGAGCTTCGAGCTGGCCGCAGATGTCGGTCAGCCAGTGGAAGAAATTCAGGTCCAGACGCCCCACCAGCGAGCACACGGCGTCTTCGCTCCACTCGCCTTCCTCGCCCTGGGGAACTCGGCTCCAGGATTGGGACTGAGCCCAGCGCAGCAAATCGGCGTGCTCATCGGTGCCCATCACGGTCAGGCGATCCAGGAAGGGCGTGAGCAGCATCTGGCCCTGGCTCGTGAAGGGCGTGGCGTGGCGCCCGACCAGCCAGGCCTGCTCCAACTGAGCCACAAACGGAGGCGCCAGGCGGCGCGGCCTCAGCTCCAGGGGCAAAATCTTGATTTCAGGCCCCGCTTCGGGGCCGGGCTTGTGCGGGCGCACGTCCTCAGCCGGAGCGAAGCGCCACACGCGAGCGCCCGGCAGCGCGGCGATTTGCTTTTGAAAAACGGCTCGCCCGCGCAGTTCTTGGGGCACGCGGCTGGCCACAGGCCCGCGCTGCTGGATCCAGGCGTCCACGAGGGGAAGCTGGCGCAGCTTGAGCCAGGCCCCCTTCAAGGGAACTTTCGCGGCCAGAACGGTTTTGAGCATAGGAACACAAGCACGCAGCAGAAGCAGGTCGGGGTGCAAGTACTTGCAGCTTCAAGAGCGCGCGGCCACAACCTCGCGATAAACCTCACGATACTGCTCGGCGATGCGCGGCCAGGTAAAGTCGCGCGCGAACTGATGCCCGTTCTCGCCCAGACGCGCCCTCAGCTCCTGGTTTCCAGCCAGGCGAACTAAAGCCTGAGCCAGAGCGGGCACATCATCGCCGGGCACGAGCAGGCCGTTTTCTTCCCCATGCACGATCTCGGGCACGCCTCCCACGCGGCTCGCGATGACGGCTTTGCGCGCGGTCATGGCCTCCAGGTTCACAATGCCAAAGGGCTCGTGGCGCGAGGGCAGCACAAAGAACGAGCAGCCCTTGAACAAGCTCACCGCCAGGGGACGAGCCGCTCGCCCCAGCAAATGCGCCCGCCCTTTCAAGCCCAACTCTTCAACCAACCCTTCGAGCTTTGCACGCTCGCTGCCTTCACCTGCCAAGAGCAAATCGTGGTCGAAGGCGGGATCTTTGGCAGCCTGAGCAAAGGCACGCAGCAGAACATCAAAGCCCTTCTGCGGCACCCAGCGCCCGATGCCCAGGATGTAAGGCCGCTCGTGAGGGTGCGGCTGGACTGAGTCGTCCTCGAAGTCCTGGGCCGCGATGCCGTTGTAAACCACGCGCGCCCGCGAGCCAAAGGGCTGCCCGAAGTAGCGCTCCAGGTCTTCCAGAGTGTCGCGCGAGCAGGCGGTGAGCGCGTCGCCGCAAGCGAGCAAGTCGCGCATCGTGGCGTTGAGGAAGGCCGAGTGCTCGTAGGCTTGGGTGGCGTCCATGGTGCGCTCGCCCTGCGAGGTGACAATCAGGGGCAGCCCAAGTACTTGAGAAGCGAGGCGCGCGTAGTGCCCGTTGACGCTCACGCACTGCACGTGCAGCATCTCGATGCTGTGGCGCTTGAGGATGGCGAGCATCTCAGCCTCGATGCTCTTGTGCGTGAGCTGGTAGTTGAGCTTGGCCTTGAGCGAGCCCTCGGGGGCGCGCATGGCCAGGCGATAGACCTCGGTGCCCTCGTAGTTCTCGTGCGCGGGCAAGTCGCGGGGCCAGCGGTTGGTGAGCACGATGGCCTTGTCGCCGCGCGCGTTGTATTCGCGAGCCAGCTGGCGCACCAGCTCCTCCACGCCGCCCACGTGAGGATAAAAAGCCGAAGCAAACAATGCGATGTTCATAAAGATGCCGCCTCATCAAACCTCAGCTAAGATAGGCCCTCGATGTGGGCGTTCATGCGGGCGAAGGCCTCGCGATCCGAGATGCGGCGCAGCGGTTCTTCGAGCTTGCGCTGGCGCTTCATGGCGGCGCGGCGCGCCAGGGCCTGGCGGAATCCCTTGAGCAAAGGCAGGTCGCGCGAGGCCGCGGCGCGCGCCAGGCGCGGAGCTAAGTTGAGCAGGTGCTCGCGGCGCATCGCGGGGTCGTCGAAGTTCTTCCACTGGATCAAGAAGGTGTTCTGCATCACGATGGTGCGCAGCTGGTCGCGCTTATACATTGAGGCCGAAGTCTGCCCGCCCAGGTGATACAAGACGCTGCTCGGCTCATACAGCACGCGCCAGCCTCGCCTCCAGGCCCGATACGAGAGGTCGATGTCCTCGTGATACAGAGGCCACAGCAGCTCGTCGAAGCCGCCCAGCTCCAAGTACTTGGAGCGCGAAAACGCGGCCTGGCCGCCCAGAGCGAAGAAGCACGTCGAGGCGCGCTCGATGTCTGGCAGCTGGTGATACCACCACAGCCCACGATGAAAGCCGCCCGAAGTGCGCGAGCCCTGCGGCGTGATTCTGTCGCCCGTGAGCACGCGCGTGTTGACCCCGAACACATCGGGCTGCTCCAGGTGTTCCAGCAAGGGAGCGATGAAGTCGGGCTCGACGATGATGTCGTTGTTGAGCAGCAGCACGGCCTCGGTGTCCAGGCTTGGGATGATGTCGTTGTAGGTGTACAGAAACGCGTTGCGCGGCGCTCGTACCACCTTCACCCAGGGAAAGTGCTCCTCGATCCACGCGATGCTCTGGTCCGTGCTGCCGTTGTCGATCAGGAACACGTCATGATCGCGCCCGTGGCCAGTGGCCTCGCCCAGCGAAGCGAAGCATTCTTGCAGCAGATCCAGCCCGTTGAAGTTCAACACCAGCAAACTGGCGCGCATAAGTTCTTCCTTGCCTCTGCCTCAACCTGATCTAAACCTTCGCCTGCGCGACTCACTTGCCCAGGCGAGCATTGAGCATAGCCTTGACCTTGCTCGCCTCGTCCAGCAGCGAGGGGAACAGAATGGCCAACTCGCCCGAGGTCACGGCCAGGGCCACGCCTCCGCCCACGATGGCGCGCGCCCAGATCCCAGCCTCAGCCAGCGCCGGGGTGCTCAGCACGTAGATGCCCGCGCCCCAGCCGCCTCCCGTACACAGCAGCGCGATGAGCAGCGTGCGCGGCAGCTCAGCGAAGGCGCGCGGGGCCAGGGCGCGGCACCACAGCGAGCGAATCGTAAACGACAGCCCGTAAGCCATCACTCCGCCCCAGGCCGCGCCCATGGCTCCAAACTTGAAGGTCAAAGCGGTCACCAGAATCACGAACACAATGGCCTCGATGGTTGAGGCCTTGGCGTCGATTTCGGGGCGGCCCAGGCCATGAACCAGAGGAGCCAGAATCTGCGTCAGCGAACGGAACAGGCCACCGATCAGCATCACGCGCAGGAGGGGCGCCGCAGCCAAGTACTCGGCCTTGCCGAAGATGGCCAGTACTTCACTTGAAAGCAGGAACAGAGGCAGAATCAGCAGCGCCAGTATCGAGCAGCCCAGCACAAAGGCGCGCGAGATGATGCGCTCGACCTGCTCGCCGCCCTCGCGCGCCGCGGCTGCGAACGCGGGGAACAGCAGCGCGCCCAGCAAGCCTCCTATGACTTTCTGGGGCAGCGCTGCCACCCCGAAGATAGTGGCATACACGCCCAGCACAACCGTGCCCGCGACCTTGCCCACGATGAGGTTGTCGGCTGTCATCGCGATGTAGGCCATCAGCCCGCCTACGAACACCGACTGCCCAAAGCGAAAGCCAACTTTGAACGCCTCGCGATCGAAGGCCAGGCGCGGGCGGTAGGGATGAAACCGGTAGGACAGCGCCACCAGGCAGCCCGAGAAGACGAAGTTGGAGAGCACGATGCACCACACCGACCGCATTACCCAGGCGAAGGCAATAGTGAGCACCACCGTAAGAGTGGCGCAGGTGAGCTCAAACTGCGTAATGCGCGCGATGTTGACATCGCGCCGATACAGCGTGAGCCCGATGTTGTGGAACGAATGCAGAAACGGCGACAGGCACGAAGCCAGCAAAAGCGGCCCCAGCAGGGGCTGCCCCATCCAGCGCGCCACCGGGAAGGCAGCCAGGCATAGCAGTAGAGAGAAGCCCGCGTTGCGCAGGATCTCAAAGCTCCAGGCCGTGTTCATGTAGCGGTGCATCTCGCGCTCGTCCTCGAAACGGCGCGTCATCAGAACCGAGCCCATGCCCAGGTTGGTCAGCAGCCCCAGCGCGCTGATGATGGTCAGCAGCAGGTTCGCCATGCCCACATCACTCAGGCTCAGCAGGTGAGGCAGGGCGATCAGGCGCACCAGGTTGAGCCCCTGCGTCATGACCGAGGCCAGGGTGCTCCAGGCCGCGCCCTTGTATACCTTCTCGCGCAGCGTGCTCGCCCTGTCCTCGCCAGCGGGAGCGGCCTGGGCAGCCTGATTCGGCTCCAACAGCAGGGTCGAACCGGAGGCATCAGGCTCAAGCGAGCTGGAATCAGGAAAGGCAGGCGGCGATTTCATGGTGTTAAGGCGGCTTCGAGAGAATAGTCAACGGAGGCGACGCTTGACTTCGGGCGCGAGGCCTGCAAGTACTTGCTGCGGCTACCCGCGGGCTTCGCGCCCAAAGTTCCCTGTTGAGATTCCAGATACTTGCCATCCGCCGCGCCTCCACAAGCATCGCACAACGCCCCTCATGCGCAAAGACACTTCTCCCCCTCAGACCTCGCGCTCAGGCTCCTCGGGCACGATGCGCGAGCCTCGCACCATCGTCTTCTTCGACCACACCGCGACCCTGGGCGGAGGCGAGATCGCGTTGCTCAACCTGCTGCTGGCCCTGGATCAGACACTCTGGAAGCCCGTGGTAGTGCTGGGAGCCCACGGCCCTCTGGCCGACAAGCTGCGCGAATCAAGCATCGAGACGCGCATCTTGCCCCTGGATGCTCAGGTCGCGCAGGCCCGCAAGGACTCGCTGGGCAGCGACAAAGCCTCGCGCGTGCGCCAGGCCCTCAGCTCGCTGCAGTATGTGGCCCGGCTGAGCCTTTTGCTCAAGCAAAGCAGCGCGCGCATCCTGCACACCAACTCGCTCAAGGCCGACATCCTGGGCGGCCTGGGCGGGCGATTAGCGGGAACTCCCATCTTGTGGCACGTGCGCGACCGCATCACCGATGAGTACTTGCCGCCCACAACCGCGCGCGTGTTCCGCGCTCTGTGCCGCCTCCTGCCCCAAGCCATTGCCACCAACTCGGCCTCGACTCTGGGCTCACTTGAGCTTGCCCCAAGTGATTTGGTGCGCGTCATTCACGACGGCTTCGTCGAGCCGTCCCTGGAGCCGGACGGGGTGCAAGTACTTGAGCAGCCGCACAGCCCTTTGATCGGCCTGGTCGGTCGCATCAGCCCGTGGAAGGGCCAGGACATTTTCATCCGCGCCGCCGCCCTGGTGCTCCAGAAGTTCCCCTCGGCTCGCTTCCAGATCATAGGCTCGGCCCTATTCGGCGAGGAAGACTACGAGGCTCAGGTGCGCGCCCTGGCTCAGGAGTTGGAGCTTGGCGATTCGCTGGAGTTCACGGGCTTCCGCTCAGATGTGCAGAACTGCATCGCGCGCCTGGACATCTTGGTTCACGCCTCGACCATGGGCGAGCCCTTTGGCCAGGTCGTGATGGAAGGCATGGCAGCCCGCAAGCCCGTTGTGGCCACACGAGGCGGAGGCGTCCCCGAGATCGTCGAGGAAGCACGCAGCGGCCTGCTGGTTCCGATGGGCGACGCTCAGGCTATGGCTGAGGCGATTCTGTGGCTCCTCGAAAACCCCGAGCGCGCCCGCGAGATGGGACTCGCGGGTCGCAAGCGAGTCGAGGAGCACTTCACAATCGCGCAGGCAGCGGCCAAGGTTCAGGCTCTGTATGAGGCTCTGGAAGCCACGCGCAGACGGAGGGCGCTGAGCTCAGCAACTAAGCTCGGCGCGGCGGCTCTTGGCGTGTGGATGCTGCGCAGGCTGCGGCGCTGAGAGGGCCGTCGGCCAAAGCGTCAAGTACTTGATGCTCCCTTCGAGGACAAGATGATTCCACGCAGCCGTGCGGCCAGCACCGCACCATCTTGAAGCAAATCACGCCTGCACCTCAAAGCCCATCCTATTCACACCGCCCTTCGCGGGTGGAGTGCCCAATCAGCAACGGCCAAGCCCCTCACCTCAACCCACTTTGACTCTCGTCAAATGTGTATATCTTGTTCAAATTCCACCTAACTTTAATAACACTTATTTGATCAGCCGTATTGAGAGAGGAGTTGAGCGCCCGCTTTGTAATGGAGTTTTAATGGCCTCCAAGTAAGATCCGAACAGATCTCTTTATGGGAAGGGATTTGGTGATCCTCGCAGCCGCTGTGGCGGGCGCGGGACATCGAGCTGCTGAGTCTTCATTGCCGTGGCTATTGGCGCAGCGTTTTGGCTGCGCCCAGGAGAACCTGATGTCTCGAATCAAACCGCCCTTGGCTGGCACCGCGCCGTCGCACCGCACCCTTCAAGTGGTGCTCGTCGCACTCTTGGTTCTGGCTGCCTTCAGCTATGCGGCTCGCAGCTACGCTCACGGTGGCTTTTCCGGCAGCCCAGCCTCCTCTCAGGCCACGGCTGTCCTGGAGCCGAGCCATGGCCTCACCCTCTCGCTGATCGCGGCCTCACCCAACGAGGCGGGCGACGGGGATGACTTGCTGCCCGGCCCGGATGTTTACGCTGGCGACAACGAAGGTGTTGCCGGGGACGGCACGGTGCAAGGCTGCTTTGGCTACGATCTTTCGCGCCTTCCGGCCAACGCCGTGATCACCAGCGCGACCCTTCTGCTCCGGGAGAACCCCTCGCACCGCATCGGCAGCCCGTTCAGCCTGGGCCCTCTGTACCTGGAGCGGACGCGTTCAGATGCCAGCGGCACCTACGCCACGCTGAACCGCTTGGAAGTGGCCACGGATGCCAGCCGCGTGCAGGCGGGTGCGGGCAGCGTGTACCGAGCCGAGGTCAAGGCCCTGGTGCAGCAGGCGTTGCGCGAGCACGACCGGCACGCCGCATTCCGCTTGCGCTTTGGCACCCTGAGCAACCACAACGGCCGCGTCGATAGGGCGCAGTTCGCGCTGCTCCCGCTGCGCCTCAGCTACATGGTGCCGCGTGCTGGAGCCCTGGATGTGGGTTCGGGCCTTTCTTACACCTTCGTGGGCGGGTCGCCTGTCGATTCCACCAATTGGTTCGATGCGCGCAACTGGAGCCCCCAGGGCGTGCCCGGCCCCAACGACAGCGCCACCATTAACGGTCGTGTCAACATCACGGGCACCGGGGCCGTCGTCGTCGCACAGTTGAACCTTGTCTCTGGCTCTCTTAGTGGCAAGAGCCTCGGTTTCAACCCGGCTGTCACGCCCAACGGCCTCAACTGGTCCGGCGGCACGCTCGGTGTGCAAATCACCACCATCCAGGCTAACGGCACCCTCAACATCAGCGGGGACGCTCCCAAAGTAATAAGTAGCCTGAATGGCCAAACCATCGATAACTTTGGTATCGCCACCTGGACGGGCGCGGGGGACATCGCGGGCGCGGTGAACCTCAACGAGAGCCACAGCCTCACAAATGAGAGCGGAGCGACTTTCAACGCGCAGAGCAGCGGGACGATATCGGATATAGGTTTCACGTTCAACAACCTGTCGGGTGCCACCTTCAACGCCAACGACAGCAGCGGAGCCGGCACCACCACCTTCGACACGGGAAGGGACACCAACACGAGTTTCAACAACAAAGGCATCGTTAACGTGCTAAGCGGCACCCTGGAACTGGGCAATGGCACCAGGCACCGCCGGGGTCTTCAACGTTCCGGCAGGCGCGAGCCTGCTGTTTGATCGCGATGGGGGCTACCGCTTTAAGGATGGCACCCACCTGCTGGGCGCAGGCCGCTTTCATGTGGGCGCTGCTACCGCCCCAAATATCGGTGCCTACTTCGAAGGCACCGTGACAATCGGCACCCCCACGGTGGCAGGCACCTTCGAGTTCGGGCCCTTCGCCTCCTCTTACGCCAGCAATGGCACGCTCGTGAGCAACGGCACATTCAATTGGACAGGTGGCGAGCTTGACGACAATCTGCTGCTCATCCCCGCCAATGGTGTGCTTAACATTAGCGGCGACAACGTCAAGATACTTGGTGGTCACGGTAATCCAGGCACCGGCATCGACAATCGCGGCACCATGACTTGGACGGGCGCCGGCAACCTCGACGCTCGCTTTGAAACCATCACGAACGAAAGCGGCGCGACCTTCAACGCGCAGAGCTCCGGCCAGTTGACAGGCACCAATGGATACGGAATTTTCAACAATTTGCCGGGCGCCATCTTCAACGCCAACGACAACAGCGGCACCGGCACCACGCGCTTCGACGGCCAATTCGCCTTCAACAACAGCGGATTAGTCAATGTGCTAAGCGGCACCCTCGATCTGGGCGGCGGGGGCACCAACACGGTGGTCGCGGCTGCAAGTACTTCCGGCGTCTTCCACGTCCCGAGCGGCGCGACCCTGCTTTTCAGCAGTGCTTATCACCTCAAGGACGGCACCCAACTGCTGGGCATGGGTCACTTTCGGGTGTTCAACGCGCAGCCTGGGGTGGGGCTTCTGTCCCTGAACGGCTCGGTCGCCCTGGGAACGCTGGCTGAGGCCGGCAGCTTCGACCTGGGGACCGGGGGCACGGTGGGCGACGATAACAGCGGCGTCGGCCACGGCACCCTGATCAACCACGGCGAATTCAATTGGACGGGTGGCACCTGGAATTCCAGCCTGCAAATCACCCCGGACGGCGCGCTCACCATCTCCGGCGATGAGGACAAGAAGCTCACCGGCGATGGCAACCGCGTCATCGGCACCATCTACAACGCAGGACACGCGTCCTGGAGCGGCGCGGGCAACATCGTGGGCAGCACAGGAACCTTCACCAACCAGAACGGCGGCGTCTTCTCCGCGCTGAGCAGCGGGGCTTTCACGGGCAGCGAGAAGTTCGTCAACAGCGGCTCGCTGGAGATCGGGAGTCCGCTGGGCACCCTGAACTTCCCTTCTCAGCCCAATGTGGGGGCCTGGAACTTCACTCAGACGGCGACCGGCGTCCTGAACCTGGACATTGCCGGCACCACACCCGGCAGCGGCTTCGATCAATTCAACGTGGGCGGCGCCTCCACCCTTGATGGCACGCTCAACGTGCGCTTCCTCAACGGTTACGTGCCGCCTCTGGGCGCCACGTTTCCGGTGCTTTCGTACCTGGTCAACAAGGGCAGCTTCGCCCGCCTCACAGGGGCGGGCCGCTACTTCACGCCGAGCTACAACGCCACGGGCCTGGTGCTCAGGACGAGCAGCGTGCCTCTTGGCCCGGTGCTGAGCCTGTCCAAGACGGCCTTCACCAACAGCCACAACTCGCTTGTGCTTCCGATCACCGCCGTGCCGCAAGAGGACATTCACTACACCCTGACCTACAGCAACACCGGCGATGCCACGGCGACTGATGTCACGGTGAGCGATCCCCTGCCTGGAGGCACCAGCTTCGTGAGCGCGGGCGGCACTTCGGGCGATGGCAGCCGGCGCATCAGCGGCACCCTGAGCAACGGTGTTGTGACGTGGAGCGTGGGCGATGTGCCCGCTGGCGCCTCGCAGACCCTGGTCTTCACGGCTCAGGTCAACGCGCGCATCGGCGCCATCATCCACAACCGCGACTACACCATCCACAACGCGATCAGCAGCAAGCCGGGCACCACAGGCGATGTGCAGGTCACCGTCGTCAACCCGCTCAGCGTGACCAAAAAGGTGCTCAACGCGGGCCTCAGCTACGCGCCGGGCGAGTTGCTCAAGTACTTGCTGACCGTGACCAACACGGCGAGCTTCGTGGCCGGCAACGTCAGCGTCAGCGATCCCCTGCCCGCCGACCCCTCCTACTACACCGCCTCCTTCTCGGATGCGCGCGGCAACCCGCTCAGCGGCTCGGCCCAGCCCCTCCTCACCACCAGCGCCACGGGCACCAGGATCATCACCTGGAACCTCGGCAACCTCGGCCCGGAGGTGCATTACCTGAGCCTCAACGTGCGGGTCAAATACGATCCCCAGCACTCGCTCATCACCAACAGCGGCTACGGGATCCACGGCACCAGCCCGGCGGGCACGCCCGACGATCTTGCGGTGGCCGACAATCCGCCGGTCAGCATTGCGGTGGGAGCCAGTGACGGGCGCGCGCCGCAGCTGGGCCTGTCGCAAGCCGTGGTGACGCCCAACAGCGGAGGCCGGGCCCTGGCCGAAGGAGCCACCGCCTTTGTGGGCGACACCCTGACCTACTCGTTCTACTACCTCAACACCGGGTCGGCCGATGCTTCCAACGTGATCCTCACCGCTCACGTGCCCACGCTACCCAGTGGCGCGCGCCTGATCCCCCTGCGCAACAGCATCAGCGCGGGCGGGCGCTATGACGCTCGCAGCGGCCTGGTGCAGTGGTCGCTCGGAACCGTCAAGGGCAACGCACCCAGCGCCGCCAACTCAGCGGGCTTTGTCTTCTTCCAGGTCAAGGTGCCCGCTCAGGCGGCGCCCGGCACGCTGCTGAGCAATCAGGCCTGTCGCTTGACCTCAGACGACCTCAACACGACCATCAACGGCACCCCCTCTTCCAGCGAGGTCAGGATCCTCGCCCCGGCGACCTTGAGCCTGAAGCTGTTGACCGAAGTGGACTCCGTTGAGGCCGACAACACCCTCACCTACAATCTCTTCTACGGCAACAGCGGCGACGTGAGCGCCAGCAACGTGGTCATCAGGGATACCGTTCCCGGCGGCTCCAGCTTCGTGGCCGCTTCAGACGGCGGCACCCTGTCCGGCTCGACGGTGACCTGGCGCATCGGGACGCTGTTGCCCAACCACTTCGGCTCGGTCACGCTGACGGTGCAGGCCAGTGGCAACCGGGGCGGCGCAGGCGTGCTCAGCAACAGCGCGAGCATTGAAGATGGGCGCACGTCCGCCAACACAGGAACGCTCTCGACGCCGGTGACGGTTTCGAGCAGCGCGCGCTTGACGGTCGATGTGCAGGCGCCCTCCTTCGTGGCTCAGAACGGGAGCACGATTCTCACCTCCGTCATCTCCTACTCCAACCTGAGCGGCCAGACGGCGCACGGCGTTCTGCTCAGCAGCCCGGTCGATGTGGCCCGCGGCACGCTGCTGCACGACGCGGCTTCCACCTCTGCGGGCTTTGGCACCACGTCCAACAGCATCTTCTGGAACAAGGGCGACCTGGCGCCGGGCGCGAGCGGGGCCGTCAAGTACTCGGTGCGGTTGCTGAGCACCTTCACCGGCGGGCTGGTCAACAACGGCACCTCGATCACGGCCCGCAACGCGGCTCTGGTTTACGCCAGCCCCGCAGGCACCGGCGTGCTTTCCAGGGCCGCCGTGCAGAGGTTGGCCAGCCGGGGCGGGCTGGAGCCGCTCCTGCTGCCCTTTGGCCTGGACAACTTCTTCGTGAACTTGTGGAACAACCTCGTGTACCAGATCCGCAGCCGGGGGGCGGCGGCGGCTCTGCAGGAGGCAGCGGCCCGGCGCGATGCTCTGGGCGCCAAGGCGCGGGCCGATGTCGAGAAGATCAGCATCAGCTCGCGGAGCCTGGGCATTGGAGGCGCCGATCTGGTGCAGCTCAAGAACGGCGCGGTTCTCATCGCAACCGGCAATGGCCAGGTGAAGGTCGAAGGCCCCGCTGGAGTCATCACCGCAGGGGCGGGCAACGTCATCACCTCGGGCGCGGGCAATGTCATCACCTCCGGGGCCGGAAACGCTATCTCCATCGATGTGGGAGGCGGCCTGGGCAAACAGACGGCGGCCTACCTGCTGACACCCGGCGGCATCGGTCGGGTCATCACCTCGGGCGCGGGTAATGTTATCACAGCGGGAGCGGGCAACTTGATCGCCCGTAGTGCAAGCGGTCAGCTGACCTTCCGGGACAACAACACCGGCGCCCTGCTGGGAACAATCGCTGAGCGCGCACCCGGCGTGATCACCTCGGGAGCAGGCAACGTCATCACCCTGGGAGCCGGCAATGTCATTACCTCGGGGGCCGGCAACATCGTCGGCAAACAGGTGACCAGCGTCATCACCCTGGGAGCGGGCAACGTCATCACCTCAGGCGCTGGAAACGTCATTACCTCTGGGGCCGGCAATGTCATCACCTCTGGGGCCGGCAACTGAGCGACAAAACGGTGTCTTCTCCGCCAGAATCTCCGTTTGCGGCTTCTGCACACGGAGGCCGTGAAAAAGAACAGGGGCTGAGCCAGTTGGCGATGGCTCAGCCCCTGAGTCGTCATCGAGAGACAATGGGGCGATGGCTGCGCGTCAGAGCCGTCGCTGAAGCTTGTCTGCTCCGTGGAGAGTGAGCGCGGCGGGGGGCGGACATCTGGAGCCGGAAGAGCGTGGCTTGCCTGCAGCCGCGCCCATCCAGAACTTCGCAGGCTCGGGTGCAAGTACTTGCTCAGGCTGCTTCGGCGCGGGCTTTCTTGGAGGCGCGGGCATGGCTCAAGTAGCTGGCGATCAAGTGCGAGGAGCGCACCAGAGGGCGCAGCCGCTCCAGGGGGCCGGGCAGCACGAGAGCGGCTCGCTCCTCAGCTGGAGGCGTGGTCGCTACGTGCAGCGCGAAGCGCGCGCGGTCGCGCCACGAGTCCATGGCGCGCATCAGGAACCACATCCCGGACAAGTTCGCTTCGCCGCCCGCTTCGTCCTTGTCCGGCGTGGCGAACAGGCCCGCGCGCACCTGCTGCGCCAACGCCTCGACCGGAGGCAGAGCGCGCGCCCATCCAAGTACTTGAGGCGGAACCGGGGCCTCCAGAACATCGTGCGCCAGCACCAGGCCCAGAGCCACCATACGCTCCACGCGGAACCGAGCCGCCAGCCCACGCACCCGCTCCCAGTCCAACACCGAGGTCGCGCACTCGGCGTTGGACTCGGCCTGGCGCAGCACCTGCGAGATGTCGGTAATCCACTGCAAGCGCTCCCACAGGTGCTTGGTGCCGTGCACACACAAAATAATCAACAAATCCGCGGGCTCCAGGTGCAGGGCCGTGCCTCCAACCAGGGGCCTGGGATGCAGGCGCAGGTTCACGTGTTCGAACGAGATGGGCCGCGCAAAAGCACGCGCTGTCAAGGCCCAGTGCAGCTCCAATTCCGTGGGTCGGCCATCCAAGCCTTCATCGCGCACCAGATCGAAGACCGAGTCGTCGCGCAGGTGAGCCTCTTCCTGAGCCTGCGCCAGCTCCAGGCGCGAGCGGAAGCCGCTTTCAATCAAGACCCGGCGCGCGTGCAGCACTTGAGCACGAGGCACCAGAATATCCAGATCCCCAAACTGGCGCAGGGCCACGCTGCCGTAAGCCGAGAAAGCCAGCGTCGGCCCCTTCAGCGAGACCATGGGCACGCCCGCGTCTTCGAGCAGCGCGCTTACGTGCAGCAACTCGCGAGCAAGAGCAAAGGTGTGCGAGGCGTGGATGTGAAAGACCGCGCTCAACCTCTCGCGAGCCCAGGGCGGCACATGAGGCCAGCCCAGGGCCTGCAAATTCCAGAACACCAGCGGCGTCACGTGGTGGCCAATGGACAGCTCCAGCAAAGCCTCCCAGTCCAACTCGCCGAACGCGCCCTCGCCAGCGCAAATCCGCCGTAGCTCCAGCGCCTCGCTCTCGCGAAGCGGCACGCGCAGGCAAGCCAGCAACGCCCTCTGCTCAGCTGAGAGTTCAGGCGCAGCAAGCGCAACGGCTGGAGCCGCAAAAGAAGCTGAAGGCATACGCATAAGAGCACGCGGGCTGGCGGGTGCAAGCAGTTTGCCTTGTGCACGCCTGCACGACTCGCCGGAACAAGACGCCCCTAATTTACCCCAACTCGCCCGCGCCAGTCGCGAGCTTTGGGCCAAGGCTCAGCGCCCGGCCCTTTCATCAAGCGCTGCAAGTACTTGTCTCTACTTGTACGCGCGCGCCTGACGCTCGAACAGGTCGGCGTACACTCCGCCGCGCGCCATCAGCTCGTCATGCGGCCCATCCTCGACGATGCGCCCGTTTTGCATCACGCAGATGCGATCGGCCATCTTCACCGTGGACAGCCTGTGCGAAATCAAAATGGCGGCCTGCCCCGCGACCAGCTCGCGGAACTTGTCGAACACTTCGGCCTCGGCGCGCGGGTCCAGGGCGCTGGTGGGCTCATCTAAGACAATGAGCTGCGAGGGGCGCAGGAAGGCGCGCGCCAGAGCGATCTTCTGCCACTGGCCAATCGAAAGCTCCTCGCCGCCCTCGAACTGGCGGCCCAGTAGCGTCTCGTAGTTTTGCGGCAGCTTGCCTATGACCTCGTGCGCGCCTGAACGCCGAGCGGCCTGCACGATGGCAGGATCATTCTCATCCAGCAGCGTGTGGCCGACCCAGATGTTCTCGCGCGCCGAGAGGTCGTAGTGCACGTAGTCCTGGAAGATCACGCTGACCTCGCGCCTCAGCTGGGTTAAGTCCAGCTCGCGCACATCGACGCCGTCCATGCACACGCGGCCCGAATCAGGATCATACAAGCGGCACAGCAGCTTCACCAGAGTCGTCTTGCCGCTGCCGTTTTCACCGACAATCGCCACCGCTTCGCCCGGCGCCACGTGCAGGTTCAAGCCCTGCAGCGCGGGCCTCTCGCTGCCTGGGTAAGCGAAGAAAACGTCCTCGAAGCTGATGCCCCCTTGCATCGGGCGCGGCACAGGCTTGGGTTGAGCGGGCGAGGCGACTTTGGGCACGAGATCCAGGAACTCATACAAGTAGCCCAGGAAGCGCGAGTCTTCGTGCAGGCTGAGCAGGGCTCCGAGCAGGCCTTGAACCGCGCCCTGGCCGCGCCCAAAGGCCAGGAAATACATCGTCACGGCGCCCAGCGACATCCTGTTCTGCACGGCTCCCACCGCGACGAAGGCCATGCACGCGAACATGGGCAGCACAACAAAAAGCTGAGCTCCGGCTTCGGCGTAGGTGCGGCGCAGCGAGATGGCCAGCTGCTCGCCTCGCATCTCGCGCCTCAGCGTCGCGTGGCGCTCGATGAACAGGCCGCTCAGGTCGAACAGCCGCACTTCCTTGGCCCAGGGAGCCAAGGTGAGCAGCCAGTTGAAATACGAAGCGCGCCGTTCGAGAGCGCTGCGCCGCTTCTGCCAGGCCAGCAGGATGTTGATGAAGCGCAGGCGAACCAGAACTCCGGGCAGAGCGCCCAACACAATCACCAGGATCACGACGGGGTGCAGAGTGGCGAGCAAAACCGCAACTCCAATGAGCGAGATCAGGTTCTGCCCCAGCGTCGAGAGCCCGTTCACGATGCGCGTGGGGCGGTAGGGCGCTTCTTCCTGAGCTCGGTGCAGGGTGTTGAAGAACTCGGCGTTCTCGTAGTATTCGAGGTCGACCTCGACGGCCTTGCGCTGCAGAATGGCGCTCATGTAATCGGCCATGACGCGCCCTTGCCCCTCGTTCACGAACGAGCCCAGCGAAGAGCACAGCGAGGCCACCAGAGCCACGGCCCCGGCCAGCACGCACAGCAAAAGCGCGTGCTGAAGAGCCGGGCCTTTGTCCACGGACTGAGCGCCCTGGGCCACGGCATCGACCAAGAGCTTCATCAGCCACAGCGAAAGCAGAGGCAGCAGCCCCTGAGCCAGAACCAGAACAAAGTTGGCTATGGTCCACAGCGGGCTGGCCTCCCACACCAACGCCACAGCGCGCCGCAGTTCCAGCGAGCGCCTCAGCTTTTGGCCAAAGCCTTCGCGCGGCGAGGACGACGAGGACGGTTCAAGAGAAGGAGCAGTGTTTTGAAGCACGGGAAGTCTTTATCGGTTGGAAAGCGATGCGGCGTTTGAAGCCTGCAAGTACTTGCAGCTTACACCTGAGCCACATCCTCTTCGATTCTGCGCGCAGTTTCGCCCAGGAACTCCAGGTCGCGAGGCCGTTGCAGCAGGCGCACGAAGCCGCCCGAAACCAGCCGCGAGCACATCGCCAAGTGACGAGCCGCCGCTTCTCCATGCAGCAGATGCTGGCCAAAGCGGGCCGCATATGACTGGGCCAGCACATGAGACAGCGCGGCTTGAGCCGGAGGACGGCTCAGCTCCCAGTCGCCAATGCTCAGGATGTACACCCGCCCCAGCGGAACATCCCGCTCGCAAAAGCGCTCGCTGATGCGGTGCGCGCGCTTATCGACCAGAGGCCCCACATGAGGCAGTTCGTGCTCCTCCATGTTCAGCGTGGCCTTGAGCGAATCGGGCACCAGCTTGAACTGAGGAAAGCCAGGCCGCACCACCAAGCCGCCCGAAGCACTTGCAGAAGCACTTCCATTCGATCCGTTTGTGGGCTCAGTGATGACGGCGATGTCATCGGCCAGCAGTCCGTGGCCACGCCCATACAGAGCCGAGGCCAGGGTCGATTTGCCCTGTCCCTTCTCGCCGATGAACAGAGCGGCCCGGCCCCCGATCGAAACCGCGCTCGAATGCATGGCGAACAGGCCGCGCTGCTGCAGCAGAATCGCCGTGGCCGCACCCAGCAGAGGCAGGCGCACCGTGTTTTCGGCCACTCCCTCAGCCGGGCTCACCTCGATGCGCCGCCCGCCCGAGATGCGGAAGGTGCACACGCGAGCGAAGTGCAGACGCGCCACATCGCCCTCCACTTCCAGCCACTGGCTCGGCGTGGAAGGCTCGGGCACATCGTTCCACACGATCTCCACGTCGGGCTCGCGCGGGATTTCGTGCCCGCTCTCTTCGAGCGAGCGCAACTCGGGCAGGGCGCGCTGCGAGGCGATGCTCAGGCCGTAGGCCGTGTAGTGAAAGGACATAGCGAAAACAGTGATCCGAAGCGGCTCAAGTACTTGTAGCACGCCTTTCGCCAGTGTGCCGCGCCAAGCGAGCGCGGCGTGTGAAGAGGCAAGCCAAAGCCGTCGCGCGGTTGCACGACGGCTTTTGGAACGGCTTGGGAGAGGAGGTGGGTTGCGGACTTACTTCTACCGAATCGCACTGCGGATTGTTGCGGCGTCTTCCGCTTAGCGCCCGCCGAAGCGGGAGCGGGCCGGAAGGTCAAGACGGGAAGATCCCGTGGTCTTACGACTGTGCGATGGGGTCGACGCCGGCCACCTGGTTCTGGTTGTACGTGCCGTCCAAACGGCCCAGAATCTTCGTGCCCTGCGTTACCTGCTCGACGGTACCGTGAACGGTCAGGCGAGGGGATTCGTAGCTCTTCTTAATGATGTCACCTCCTGTAATCGTGATGTCAGCTCGATCCGGCAGAAGTAAAACCGCACCCACTTCAACTCTCCCGCTGGCCGCCCTCTCAAACGCCCAGCGGAACATCCCTCATCCTCAAGCCTGCGCAAGTTCCCGCATCTCAGCTCCAGACCCTTCAGCTCCAGGCCTCTGGGCTTCGCTCTGCATCTGGAGCCAGCTTTCCAGTGCCGCCGCTCGCACCACCAGAGGAGAAGGGCCGGGAACGGATTCTGGACTCTCCAGAATCAAGTGCGCGCATCTGCTCGCTTCAACTGCGTCAACATATTGTAGGCTAAACGGCAGTTCTCTGTCATTCAGGCGTTTGAGCCTGTTGGCATCGTAGCGGCGCAGGGCGCGCCAGGCTTCGGGTGTGAAATCGACTTTGGAGCCTCTCCACTGCACCTCACGCGGCAGCACGCCTTCTAAGGAGCGGCGCAGGATGGAGCGAGTCCAGCCCTGACGCAGCTTCTGTTCGGGTGGCATCGACAGGCACAGCTCGACCAGCCTCTTGTCCCACAGCGGATACCTGGCCTCGACTCCGTTGGCCGCCGCTGCTTTGTTCAGCTCCTCGAAGGCCAGCGTTTGCAGAGGCGCGCTCAGCGTCTTCTCGTTGAACCTGCGGTCGCCGTCTATGTTGCGCGGCTCCTCGCTGTGGCACTTGCGCTGCATGGCTTCGGCTCCTACGCCCGCGGCAAACTCTTCGTTCAACAAAACCTTCCATGGCGCTTTCTCTACTGATTGAGATGATGCACCGTTTCGGCCCTGCACACGCCGGGCCAACCCATTTTTCAGGCGACGCACCAGGCGCAGAGGAGTCAGGCTGTGCTCCAGCGAGCGCCTCATGATCTGAGCCGCGCTCAGCCCGCCTTCCAGGAACCCGTTGTGCTCCAGAGCCTTCAGCTCGCGCCACAGCTCGCTCCACTTGTGCCCCTGAACCAGCTCGGCCAGCAGAGGAAGCCCGTAGCCCACTGTCTCGTCGCCGCCGTGCCCATCCAGCAGGACGCGCACTCCGGCTTCGCGCACGGGCTTGTAATGCGTCCAGGCCGAGCACAAGTTCGGCCCGAGCACAGGCTCGTCGGTGTGCCAGAGAACACGCTCCAGGTTCATCAGGGGCGAGCGCTTCTCGCCCTGAATCCAGTGCGGCTCCAGCCCGCCCATCTTGAGCACGGGCTCGATGAAGGGCCGCTCGTCGCACTCGGGCACCTCGTCGAAAATCGCCGAGAAGACCGGCAGCTTCTCGTCCCCGCGCCCTTGCTGCTTTTGAACCTCGCGCGCCACGCACATCACCGCAGACGAATCGAGCCCACCTGAGAGGAAGCCCCCGACCGTGTTGCCGTGGGGCGCACGCATCCTGCAGCACACGGCCTCGAAGAGAACCGAGCGGAAGCGCTCCTCATACTCGCGATCCGAAAGCCCACGCAGCATCGGGACAGCCTTTATATCCCAGTAGCGCTCGATCTCGACCTTGCCGCGCGAGAGCGTCAGGGTGTGAGCTGCGGGCAGGCGCAAGATGCCCTCGAAGGCCGTGTCGTCGAAGCGGTCGAAGGCGACCATCAAGTACTTGGCGATGCGCTCTTGGTCCACTCGACGCTCGACGCCCGGCACTTCAAACAGGGCCTTGATCTCCGAAGCGAAGGCAAAGAGGCCGCCCTGGTGGAAGTAGTAAAACGGCTTGACGCCCACATGATCTCGCGCGCAGAACAGTTGCTCGGTGCCGCAGTCCCAGATCGCGAAGGCGAAGTCACCCAGCAGATGAGCGGCGCACGCGCCCTTCCAGCGCCCGTAAGCTGCCAGAATCAAGGCGCTGTCCGCGATGAGCACGGGATGAGGCTCGCCAAGTACTTGCGCCAGCTCGGGGCTTAGCTCCTCTATCAGTTCGTCTCGGTTGTCCAGGCGAGCATCGCACGTCAGCACCAGATCGCCCTGGGCTGAGCGCAGGGGCAGCGTTTCTTGGTGAGCTTCAGGCGTGGCGTGCAAGGCCAGGTGCCCCAGGGCCACGCCCGCACAGGCCGCTTCGTGTTCCTGAACCCAGAAGCTCTGCCCATCAGGGCCGCGATGGGCCAGAGTCGCGGCCATGCGCTCGAGGATGGGCTCAAGTACTTGCAGCCCGTCCCCGGTGTTTGGCGCCTGGTGAATCCCAATGATGCCGCTCATGCGTGTGGCGTGTCAGAGTTGCCCGCTTTATTCAGGACCTTGTCGGGGGCCACGAAAAATCCCACGAGGTCAGGGGAGTCCAGCTTTCCTTGAGCGCAGCCTCGCTGGAGCCGCCGATGAGGACGCGCCCGCCGCGCTCGACCCAGGCGTGCGCCTCGAAGCCGCTCGCGCTGCCCTTCCGCACTCCTATGCACAGCCGCGAGCCCAGCCCGCGCCGCCCCAGAAGCACCTGCAGCGACAAGGCCTGCGTCAAGCACGAGGCCCGAGGCACCAGGCGCGCCGCCTTCCCCACAGCCCAGCTCAACTCGCGCTCCGCCTCGCGCTCTTCCCGCGCCACGTCCTCCTGCACTAAGGGAAGCGGAGCGGAGCCCGGTGGAAGCGGCGCCGAGTAGCAGCCTCGTGCCAGCCTGGCCACAAGTACTTGCAGCGTGCGCAGAGGCAGAGTCCACAGCCCCAGGCGCATCAGGATCACCAGGCCCAGCGAGCGCAGCCACAACCACTTGCGGCCTGCAGGCGCACGCAGAGCGCGCACCAGGGCGTGCGCTCGACGCACAGGACGGGCAGCGTGGGCCGCAGCAGGAAATGTGTCAGGCATAAGAGCGGGAATCAAGAAGATCAGGCGGCGAGGATCTACGAAACCACTTCAACCAGGCCGTGGCTTTCCATGTCGCTGACCAGGGCCTTGATGTCGCCCTCAACGACCGAGGGCTCGACATCATATTCTTCGAGCAGGGCATCGCGGATGTGGCCGATGCTCGCGGGCTGCTGGATCAGTTCCCAGATGCGCGCGCCTATGGCGTCCAGCCCGTAGTAGATGCCCGTGGCCATATTCAAAATCGCGGCCTCGCCCGCCAGGTCGCACGACATCTGGCCGGAAGCCGCCTTGACGACCGTTTGCGCGGAAAGCGTCTTGGTTTGATCCATAAAGTTGAAGATTCGTAAGTACTTGCACGTGCCTGAGAAAGGTGGGCGGCTTGGTCAGCGATCGTCGGAAGCACCGTCGCTGTCATGCTCGTTAAAAGAGCGCTCGCCTAAGCGACCAATGCCATGATCGTTGTGGCCATTGGTACTGTGGCCGTTGCTATTGGAAAGGTTCGCAGCTCCCACCATTTCCACGAACAAGGATTGCTGCGCGGGCTGAGAATCGCTGGGCGCAAGGGGAACGATGCCTTCGACCGGGACACTGGGGCTGGCCGGACGAGCGCTTCCGTGCACCCCGTTGGTGGCGTGCACGCCGTCCGTGCCGCCAGTGAGCGCGTGCGGGATATTGGGCCGAAACGTCTCGCCCTCGCGATCGGCGCCGTGGTAGCGGCGGTCATACCAAACCGGCACGCTGTTCTCGACAATCACGCGGCGGCGCTCGCCCGGAACGGCCCGCCCACGGTTACTCTTGCGCCGATCCTGGCCCCGGCCGCGGCGGTCTCCAACTTCAGTACTTGCAATCGCGGTCAGAATCTTCTCGCGGAAGATCTTGATTTCAAAGCGCAGGGCGTTCTCGCGAATGCGCTGCGGATTCCACTCGATGGTGTCCAGTTTCTCCACGGCGTCGCACAGCGAGTCCACGGTCTGCTCCTTGAAGAGGATGCCCGTCACGCCATCGACTTGCACATCCAGCGCGCCGCCCGCAGCAAAAGCCACCACAGGCCGCCCACAAGCGTTGGCCTCAACAGGCGCGATGCCGAAGTCTTCCTCGCCCGGCATGATGTAGGCCTTGGCCTGAGCCATCAGCACATCCAGCTCCTTATTGCCCACGTGCCCCAGGAACTCAATGGTCGGGCCTGCGATCTTCTTCAGGTCCTTGAGCTGGCGGCCCGTGCCCACGACCTTGAGGGGACGGTTCATGCGCGTGAAGGCTTCAACCGCCAGATCGATGCGCTTGTAGGGCACGAAGCGCGAGACCACGATGCAGTAGTCCTGAACCTTATCGGCATCCGCGATCTGGAAGCGCGAGGTATCAACCGGTGGGTGGATCACGTCGGATTCGCGCCTGTAGAACTTGGCGATGCGCTTGGCCACCGCCGAAGAGTTGGCGATGTAGCGATCCACGCGCGTCGAGGCGATCGAGTCCCAGTTGCGCAAGTAGTGCAGGCCGGGCGTGAGCAGCGAGCGCAAGGGCCCGCCGATGCGCTCCTTCTGCACATAGGACGACGTGCTCCACACATAGCGCATCGGCGCGTGGGTGTAGCAGACGTGGACGGCGTCGGGCGAAGTGATCACTCCCTTGGCAAAAGCCGAGGACGAGGAGAGGATCAAGTCGTAGCTCGACAGGTCGAAGGACTCGAAGGCCGTAGGATACAGCAGCAGAGCCGCACGGTGCGAGTACTTCTTGAAGATCAACTTCTGCAGGAACGAGGTACGGATGTCCCACGTGCGGTAGTAGTCCGGCATCGCCTTAGCGTCGTAGGCCGAGGTGAACACCGGGGCGTCGGGAAACATCTCGTGGAAAATTTCCACGACCTTTTCGGCTCCTCCCATCTGCATCAGGAAGTCATGCACAATCGCGACTTTCATGCTCTGCTCCAACTATCTCTGCCTGCCCGCTTCTCACTTGAGGTCACTCTTTCAAGCTCGCTCCCCGCTGCTCTCTCAAGAGCTTAACGGCAGAAGCCACGGGCTAACGCACCGGATGGGCCCGCGTTCAAATCGAGAATCGATTATTCTCATTGGAATCGCGCCCCCTGTTTCGTTCTGTTCTCCAACGGACTCAGCACGGGCAGGTTCAACAAGCCACTTCAGTGGCCCGGGTGCGTTCTTGTCTGCATCGTAACACGAAAATGATGCAAACAGGTTAACCCCGGCCAACTTCTGATGTGCACTCTGCACCTGCTGATTCTGCTCGTGGCTCACGCCCGGGACTGGCAGGCCCACGAGTTGGAGAATTTGTGGAATGCTCAGGCGCAAGGCCCTCCACAGGGCTTTTGTGCTCTGCTCCTGCTGCCACGAGCGCAAGCACAAGTAGCAGCGTTTTTGCCGTTGTGTTGGCTGTGCCCCGCAAGAAGTGGTGCAGCAGGCGAAGGCCGTGGCCAACAGCATGGCAACAGCGTGGCAACCGGATCGACTGAGGAAATCGAACCCGCCACGCGCACCGCAGTTCAGCGCGCGCCAGAAGTGAAATCAGGGGCAAATGGGAGCGAAGAAGACAGTATTCCCCTGTCGGAGAAAAAGCAAACCCTTATAGGTGAGATATGCATTTAGCAATCATTGGAACAGGCTATGTCGGGCTCGTGGCGGCGGTTTGCTTTGCCGAAGCGGGTAACGAGGTGCGCTGCGTGGACATCGACGAGTCCAAGTTGGAGCGTCTGCGCGCCGGGGAGCTGACGTTGTATGAGCCCGGCCTGGAGCACCTGTTCGCGCGCAACAGGCGCGAGGGCCGCCTTCAGTTCACCAGCGACCTGGAAGCCGCCGTGCGCGCCTCGGAAATCATCTTCCTGGCCTTGCCCACGCCCATGGGCCAGGGCGGTGAGGCCGACCTGCGCTATGTCCTGGGCGCCTGCGAGCAAATCGGCAAGCATCTGGACGGCAAGTACTTAGAGAGCAGCTCACCTGATGCATTGAGCCCCAAGATCATCGCGACCAAGAGCACGGTTCCCGTGGGCACGCTGGACAAGGTGCGCCAGGCCTTGAGCCTGCACGCGGCGGCTCCGTTTGAAGTGGTCTCGAACCCCGAGTTCCTGCGCGAAGGCGTGGCCGTAGATGACTTCCTCCGGCCCGAGCGCGTCATCATAGGCACCGATTCGCCGCACGCCGAGGCCAGGATGCGCGAGCTGTATCACCCGTTTTTGCTCTCGGGCAACCCGTTTCTAGTGATGGACGCTCGCTCGGCTGAGCTGACGAAGTATGCGGCCAACGCTATGCTGGCCCTGCGCATTTCGTTCATGAACGGCATCGCCAACCTGTGCAACGCCTGCGGAGCCGACGTGGACAACGTGCGCCTGGGAGTCGGGCTCGACTCGCGCATCGGCAAGAGGTTCCTCTTCGCGGGCATTGGCTACGGAGGCTCCTGCTTCGGCAAGGATGTCGAAGCCCTCATCCACACGGGCGAGCAGTTCCAGGCGCCTCAGATGCTGCTTGAAGCCACGCAGAGCATCAACAAGGCGCAAAAGCAAGTACTTATGGCTCCCATTGTCGAGGAGTTCGGTGAAGATCTTGCGGGGCGCCGCTTCGCCCTGTGGGGCCTGGCCTTCAAGCCCAACACCGACGATATGCGCGACGCTCCTTCGCTGACCTTGATCGAGGAGCTTACGAGGCGCGGCGCTCAGGTGGTGGCCTATGACCCCGAGGCCATGGCAGCCACGCGCAAGATCGTGGGCGAGCGCATCCAATATGCCGAGCGCCATTACGATGCCCTGCAGGGCGCCGACGCCCTCATCATCGCGACCGAGTGGAACCTGTTCCGCGAACCCGACTTTCCCCTGATGAAGAAGAAGCTAAAGAGGCCGCTCATCTTCGATGGGCGCAACGTGTACGCGCTGCAGACCATGCGCGACGAAGGCTTCCGCTACCACTCGATCGGCAGACCGCTCATTGAGGGATGAAGGCGCGAGGGGTGAAAAGCACCTCAAGTACTTGAGCGCGCGCGGAGCCTTCAGCCCAGCGCCTTCATCGCAAGCGCCGCCGTGCCACACTGCAGCCGCGCAAGTCGAGACGCGGAACGGAGCAAGAGCAGCCTGGCTAAACGGAGCCGGGAGCAGGCAAGTTGAGATTGTTTAAAGGTGAGTATGTTTTACCCGGTGGTATTAATAGGCGGCTCGGGCTCGCGTCTGTGGCCGATGTCGCGCACGGCTCAGCCCAAGCAGCTTTTGCCCATTGCTTCGGAGCTGTATTCGATGCTGCAGGAGACGATGCTGCGCTTGAGCGGCTTGGCTGAGGCCGGGCCTGCTCTGGTGATTTGCAATCACCAGCACCGCTTCCAGGTGGCCGAGCAGCTGCAGCAAATCGGGGTCGCGCCGCGTGCCCTGATGCTGGAGTCCGCGCCCCGCAACACGGCGCCGGCTGTGGCCGTGGCCGCGCTGCTGCTGCTCGAAGCCGACCCGGATGCTCTGGTGCTGGCTCTGCCTTCGGATCACGTCATCAACGATGTTCCGGCCTTCCACGCGGCTCTGGCCCAAGCCCAAATCCTGGCTCATCAAGGGCGCATCGCGCTGCTTGGCATCGTGCCCGACAAGCCCGAGATCGGCTTCGGCTACATCCAGCAAGGCAATGCGATCAAGGATGAAGGCGGAGGGGTGAAGGATGAAGAGGGAACGCTGCCCGCTTCTTATGAGATCGCGCGCTTCGTGGAGAAGCCGGACGCGGCCACGGCCAGCGAGTACGTGGCTTCAGGCGAGTATCTGTGGAACGCGGGCCTGTTCATCGCGCGCGCCGATGTTCTGGTGCGCGAGATGGAAGCGCACGCGCCCCAAGTACTTGCGGCCTGCCGCGAATCCTTGAAGCAGGCCTACCGCGACCTGGATTTCCTGCGCCTGGGCCGCGAGGCGTTCGAGGATTGCCCCTCGATCTCGATCGACTACGCTCTGCTGGAAAAGACCTCGCTGGCGGCTGTGGTGCCCGTCGAGATGGGCTGGAGCGACGTGGGCTCCTGGACCGCGCTGTGGGACTTGTATCCCAAGGACGAGGACAACAACGTGCGCCGGGGCGATGTCGTCGCGCTTGACACCAAGGGCTGTTTGATCTCAGCCCAGACGCATCTGGTGGCGACAGTCGGCGTGCGCGACTTGATTATTGTGGAGAGCGGCGATGCGGTTCTGGTGGCGCATAAGGATCGCGCGCAGGACGTGAAGAAGATCGTCGAGGCGCTGCAGCAGCAAGGCCGCTCCGAGTCCGAGATTCACAGGCGCGTCTATCGGCCCTGGGGCTGGTATGAGGGCATCGACCGCGAGCAGAGGTTCCAGGTCAAGAGGATCATGGTCAAGCCCGGCGGCCAGCTTTCCTTGCAGAGGCACTACCACCGCGCGGAGCACTGGGTCGTGGTCTCGGGCACGGCTGAGGTGGTGCGAGGCGAGGAGAACCTGCTGATCTCGGAAAACCAGTCGATCTACATTCCCCTGGGCGCGCTGCACCGCTTGTATAACCCCGGCCACATTCCCCTGCACCTCATCGAAGTGCAGTCGGGCGCGTACTTAGGCGAAGATGACATCGTGCGCGTGGAGGACAACTACGGGCGCCTGGATGAGCCCACCGCGCACAGCCGGAGCCAGGCAAGTACGGCCATCTCCGCTCCCACGATCCTCACGGAAGCCTCGGCTTCTATTGCGGGAGTCGCCTCTAATGGCCAGGCAGGAGGCGCTTCGGCTTCCGCTCAAGGCGAGCGGCGCGCCCGGCCCGAGAAGAGGCGCACCGAACGTCGAGGCGGCGAAAGGCGCCGCAGCGAGCGCCGCTACAACGAGCGCCGAGGCATCGCCAACAGCCCAGATGTGCAGTCCAGCGCAGCACCCAACCCAGAAGAAAACCCGAGCCGCGAGGAGAACAAGGAGAACAATGGCGGCACCCTTTAAGGCCTACGACATCCGCGGCCTGGTTCCCCAGGATCTCAACCCCGACCGCGCCCGTCTCATCGGCTTGGGCCTGGCGCTGGAAGTGTTCGGCACTTCACAACCGCCCTCAAGTACTTCAGCAAAGGCCCCGCTCATCGTGGTCAGCCGCGATATGCGCACGCACTCGCCCGAGCTCAGCGCCGCCCTGATCGAGGGGCTAAGGCAAGGCGGCTGCGATGTGCTCGACATTGGGCTCGCGGCCACGCCGATGAACTACTGGGCCAACGTGCACTTCGAGGCCCGAGGCAGCGTTGCGGTCACGGCTTCGCACAACGGAGCACGCTACAACGGCTTCAAGGTCTCGGACGCCCAAGCCGTCCCCATCGACTACTCGACCGGACTGGATCGTGTCGAGGCTCGCGTTCTCGAATGGGAGCAAGGCCCGGAGCCTTCAGCTCAGCTGGAGCCTTCAGCTCAGCTGGAGCCTTCAGCTCAGCTGGAGCCTTCAGCTCAGAGCTCAGCTCAGTTGGGCACCCTTCGCGTGCAGGAGGATGTGCTGCCCAAGTACTTGGAGTGGATGGACGGCTTCCTCACGCAAGAGGGCCAGCCCCTGCGCATCGGCGTGGACGCGGCGAACGGAATGGGCGGCTTCTTCTTGCCCGCGTGGTTCGAGAAGCGCGCCTGGCTTGAGTTGAAGCCCCTTTTCTTCGAGCTGGACGGCACCTTCCCCAACCACGAGGCCGACCCTCTCAAGGCCGAGAACCTGCGCGATGTGCAGGCCTTAGTGACGCGCGAAGGCTGCGATTTCGGCGCGTCCTTCGATGGCGACGCGGACAGGTGTATGTTCGTGGACGAAGCGGGCCAGACGATTTCGAGCGACTTAATCACGGCCCTGATCGCGGCCCAAGTACTTGAGCACTCGCCCGGCAGCGCGATTTTGTATGACCTGCGCTCCTCGCGCGCCGTGCCCGAGTCGATTGCCGAGCACGGAGGCCGTCCTATCCGCGAGCGCGTGGGCCACACCTTTATGAAGCGCACGCTGCGCGAGACGGGAGCGCGCTTTGGAGGCGAGCTTTCGGGCCACTACTACTTCCAGGACTGCTTCAACACCGATTCCGGCCTGATGGCTTTAGTCCAGATCGTCAACATCTTGCAGCACAAGCAGCAGCCCTTGTCTGCGCTCATCGCTCCTCTGCGACGCTACAGCGCCACGGGAGAAATCAACTTCCGCGTGCCTGATGCGCCCGCGATGATGCGCCACATCGAAGAGGTTTACGCTTCTCAGAACGCGCGCATCGACCATCTGGACGGGCTGAGCGTGGACTTCGAGAATTGGTGGTTCAGCCTGCGCTCCAGCAACACCGAGCCCCTACTGCGCCTCAACCTGGAAGCCTCCAGCGACGCGGAGCGAGAGCAGAAGCTGAATGAAGTGCAAGCCATCATCCTGGCTCAAGGCGGAGCTCCGGCGGATCACGCGCACTAAAAGCGCGCTTCAAGTACTTGGGGCGCGGGCACAAAGGAAACGAAGGAAAAGAATGAGAATCGTCATCACGGGAGCGGCAGGGTTTCTGGGCTCACACCTGGCCGATCGCTGCTTAAAGGAAGGCCACGAAGTCGTTGGCGTGGACAACTTCATCACGGGAAGCCCCGAGAACCTGGCTCACATCACCAGCCCGGCCTTCTCGTTTCGCAAGCAGAACATCTCCGAAGGCCTCTTCATCGACGGCGCTGTCGATTTCATCCTCCACTTCGCCAGCCCCGCCTCGCCCGTCGATTACCTGGAGCTGCCTATCCAGACGCTCAAGGTCGGCGCCCTGGGCACCCACAACGCGCTGGGTTTGGCGCGAGCGAAAGGGGCGGGCCTGCTGCTGGCCTCGACCAGCGAAATCTACGGCGACCCTCTGGTGCATCCTCAGCCCGAAAGCTACTGGGGCAACGTCAACTCGATTGGCTTAAGGGGCTGCTACGATGAGGCAAAGCGCTTCGCTGAAGCCATCGTGATGGCCTACCACCGCCAGCACAGTGTTGACACGAAGATTGTTCGTATTTTTAATTCGTATGGCTCCCGGATGCGTTTGCACGATGGGCGGATCGTGCCCAACCTGTGCCGCCAGGCTTTGCTGGGCGAGCCCCTGACTGTTTACGGCGATGGCTCGCAGACGCGCTCATTTTGCTTTGTGGACGACTTGGTGGACGGGATTTACCGTCTGGCGATGTCGAAGGAGAACCTGCCGGTGAACATTGGCAACCCCAATGAGTTCACCGTTCTGGAGTTCACGCATCTGGTGAAGGAGCTGACGGGCGCGCGCTCAGAGATCATCTTCCAGCCCTTGCCTCAGGACGACCCCAGGCAGCGCCAGCCCGACATCACACGCGCGCGCACCCTGCTGGGCTGGGAGCCCAGGGTTCAGCTGCGCGAGGGATTGGCAACAACGCTGGAATACTTCGCGGGCAAGCTGCAGGCTTAAGTTCGCGCAGGAACAAGTACTTGCACCCGCAACTTGACGCCTTGCCCACGTTCGGAGCTAAATCAAGCCAGGCTCAAACTCAGTCAAGATGAGCCTGCAAGTACTTGCGGCGTCAACAGAGTTCTATGTTGCTTTTCGATTTGCCTCTTTTCAAGCGTGCCCTGGCCTTGAGCGTGGCCGGCGCTCTGCTACCCGGCGCTCTGCTGAGCCCCGCGCGCTCGGCGCCGCGCCGAGGCGGTGGCTCGCGCCTGGCTGCTTCCTCGGGCGGGGGCGGCGCGGCGCGTGCTGCGAGCTACTTGCTCGGGGCCAGGGACGCGATTCGGGTCACGGTCAAGGATTACCCTGAGTTCAACGTGGACAACGTGGTCATTCCGCCCGATGGCGTGGTCTCGATGCCCTTCTACGGAACGGTGCGCGTGGGCGGCAAGACTACGGCTCAGGTCGAAGCGACTCTGCGCACGATCTTGCTGCGCGAGTTGCGCGAGCCTCGCGTCTCGGTCACGATCACGCAGTTTCGCGACCCGACCATTGGCCGCGTTTATTTGCTGGGCGCGGTGGCGGCTCCAGGCCCCATCGACATCCGCGAAGGCTTTCGCCTGACCGAAGTACTTGCGGCCATTGGCGGCCTGGGCGGGCGGCTCGAAGAAAAGAAGGCCACGCTCACGCGCGCGGGCCAGGCTCCTATCGCCTTGAACTTAGCTGCGGCCCTGGCTCAGCCCAACAGCGCGGCCAATGTTCATCTGAGGCCCGATGACGTGCTCAGCATCACGGCCATTGATGCTGGGCGCATCGTCATCGCGGGCGATGTGGCTCTGCCGGGCTCCTACGAGATGCACCGCAATGCTCAGCTCAGCTCGCACGAGCTAAGCCTGTCGCCTCGCCTGAGCGACGTGATCTTAGCCGCTGGAGGGCTCAGGCCAGCCGGGTCAGCTTCAGTCGCAGGAACAGGAAGCGCGGTCAGCGGAGTCGCGGGAACAGCGGCTGGAGGAGCGGGCGCAGCTAACGGAGCAGCCAGCACAGGGCTCAACGCAGCATCGTTTAGTGGCTCTGGAAGCGGCGCGGGCAGCGTGAAGTTCAGCGGCTTTTTGCAGCGCGCGGGGCGGCGCGTGGATTTGAACATCGAGGAAGCGCTGGCGAACGTGGGCGGGATTTACAACATCCCGCTGCAAGCCAACGACTTCGTGACGGTGGAAACCGTGCTGCCTCCGCCTCCGATCAGGGTGTTTGTCGATGGGTTTGTGGGACGCGCGGGCTCGCTGGACGTGGCGCCGGGCACGCGCCTACTGCAAGTACTTACAGAAGCCGGAGGGCTGACCAAGACGCCCGACAAGGTCGAGGCCAGCGTGCGCCGTGGCAACACGGCCATCGCGGTGGACTTGCCCTCTGTTCTGCTCAACGCGGGCTCGAATTCCAACATCGAGCTGCAGGCCGGAGACGTGGTGCAGATCCACGAGCCCGAAGTCATCCGCGTGCGCGTGGCCGGCTCGGTAGTCAGCCCAGGCGAGCTGAGGCTAAGGCCTAATGCGACGCTGTTGCAGGGTCTGCTCGAAGCGGGCAACCTGTCGATCAAGCCCGAGGACGCCCGCCTGAACGTGCTGAGGCGCGAGGAAGACGGCTCGCAGAAGATCATTCCCGTGGACGCGGCTTCTCTGCTGGAGCTGCGCTCAACCGAGGGCAATATCGCGCTGCGCGAGGGCGACATCGTGAACGTGTCACCGCTCAAGATGCAGACCATCTTCGTGCAGGGCCAGGTCAAGAACCCAGGAGCCATCGAGGTGCGCGAAGGCGAGGGGCTTATCGAGCTGCTCACGAGGGCGGGCGGGCCAAGTGAAAGCGCGGCCCTGACCAGGATCGCCGTCGAGCGCAACGGGAAGACGCTGAGCGTGGATGCCCTGGACGCGGTTAAGGCGGGCAAGCCTCTGGATTTCCCGATGCAGCAGGGCGACAAGGTCGTGGTGCCCGAGAACCTCAACCGCGTGCTGGTTCTGGAAGCCGTGGCCAAGCCCGGCTCTTACACCATTCCCGAGCGAGGGCGCCTGACGCTGGCGGATGCTCTGGGCCAGGCCGGAGGGCCGAGCCAGAAGACCAAGGAGATCGTGCTGGTGCGCAAGGTGAACGGCGCGCTGCAGGAGATCAAGTTCCCCATCGCGCAGGTCAGGAGCGGCACGGCGGGCCAGACCGTGCTGCAGTCGGGCGACGCGATTTATGTCCCGGCCACAGTCGCCAAGCGCAACCTGCTGGAAACCCTGGGCTCGACTCTGGGCCTGCTCCGCCTCTTCCATCCTTGAGGCTCAAGTACTTGAGGCGCGTTTTGGGGATGCTTAAAGACGTGTTCAGAAGATCTTCGAGACGCTTCTCAAGTACTTGTGCCGCGCTCCCTCTGCAGCGAACATCCAACACATGACACCCACACCTTCGCACGAGCCCGACCACGATCCGCCCTTGAGCCCGGATGCGAGCGCCCACAACCGCGAGTCCTCAGCCCTGGCCTGGCGCGACCCTGCTCTGGACGGCACGAACGGCGCCGGCTCGAAGGAAATGCTGCGGACGCGGGCCGAGGACGACACCACGCGCGAGTTGTACGCGCACCTCATCAACCTGCTCTCGCAGGACGGCACGCCGCGCGAGGAGCCGCCGCGCAAGCCTCCGCTCGAAGGCGTGCTGGCCCTGCTCAGGCGGCGCTGGCTGCCGATGCTGCTGGTGTTCGCGCTCAGCTCGTTGGCCCTGTCGCGCGTGCTCAAGCCCGGCCCTCCGATGTTTAGCGCCACAGCCTCGATGCTCTTGCCTCCTGCTCCGAGCGTGGGCAAGAGCGCTTCCATCGACGACGGCAGCGACACCGTAGCGCGCCAGTATGACAACGAGGCGCAAATCGCCATCATCACCGCGCCTCGCATCGTTGATCGCTCGGTGGCCCTGCTGACGCCCGAGCAGAAGATCGCGGGCTGGGGCAGCGACAAGATTCGCAGCGTGCCCATCCAAGCCTCGTCCTTGACCTCGCCCAACATCATCGACATCACGGTCACTTCGCTGAACCCCAACGCGTCCAAGAGGCTGGCCAACATCATCGGCGGCGTCTACAAGCTCGACACCTTCGAGCGCACCAACCAGGCGCGACAGCAGGACGTGGAGTTCATCACGCAGCAGGCCACCTCGGTGCGCGGCCAGCTGGCCGCGGCTCAGGACGCCGTGAGGAATTTCAAGCAGCAGAGCGGGGTCAACAACGCGCAGACGGCCATCGCGGGCAGCGAGCAGAACATCCAATCGCTCCAGGGAGCCGCCGAAGCCGCGCGCACCGAAGCCGCTGCTGGCCTGGGCTCGCAGACCGTTTCGGGCGACAGCACGCTGTCCGCTCTGCGCCAGGCTGCCGAAACCGCACGCGCCCGCTACGAAGCCCTGCGCGTGGACTTCCAGGACACCGCCCCACGCGTGATCCAGGCCAGGGTGCAGTGGCAGACGGCTCAGCAAGCCGCCGATGCGCGCGCCCAAAGCCTGCTGTCTGGGCTGCAGCGCAAAGCTGGGGCGGCTCAGGAACAGCTCAGCCGGGCGCGCGGAGCGGCGCAGTCGCTGCCCGCCATCGAGTCGCAGTTGGACAAGCTCAACGGCAACGTCGAGCGGCTCAACACCACTTACAATGATGTCTCGAAGCGCCTGGGCACGGCTAACCTCGCCCGCAACGCCTTTATCGCGGTGCCCACCTTCCTGCGCCCGGCGACTCTGGCCGGGCAGCCCTTTGGAGGCCGCGCCAAGTTCCTGGCTTTGAGCCTGCTGGGCGGCCTTGTGCTCGCGTCGCTCGCGGGCCTCCTGCTGGATCGCACCGATCGCGGCGTGCACTCGGTCGATGACCTGCACAAGATCATCGAGATGCCCATCCTGGGCTCGCTGCCCGCGCTGCCTCGCGGAGCCGAGGGTCGCCTGACGCATATGAGCGCGGGCCAGGGCCGCAAGACAAAGCAAGCCGGGCTGCTCGAAGCGTCCTATAAGCTGCGCTCGCGCATCATCGCCGAGGCCTACAAGAGCGGCGTGCGCTCTCTTCTCTTCACCAGCCCAAGCAGCGGCGACGGCAAGTCGCTGTGCGCCCTGAACGCAGCCGCTGCCCTGGCCTTCGATGGGCACCGCGTCCTGCTGGTCGACGTCGACTTCTGGAACCCGGCTCAGCACCTGCTGGCCGAAGTGCCTCTTTATCCCGGCTACAGCGAAGTGCTGGGCGGAAGCGCTGAGCCCGAGGACGCGATGCGGGCTTCGAGCGTGCGCAACCTGTGGATTCTGCCCGCTGGGGCGCGCGCGGCCAACATCAACGAGTTGGCTGCGGGCATCCGCAATCGGCAGCAGCTCAAGGCCATGGAGAAGGCCTTCGACTTCGTGATCATCGACAGCCCGCCTACACTTTCGCTGGCTGATGCGCAGGTCTTGTCCTCGCTGGCCGACGGCGTAGCCCTGGTGATCGCGGACTCGACCTCGCGCGAGGAAGTGCAGCGGGTCGAAGCCGTGCTGCGCCTGACTGGAGCCCATCTGCTGGGCGTGATTCTCAACGGCGACAAATCGCCCGGACGCACCTCTTCGAGCCGCCCGGCCCACAGCTCAGCGAGCGACGAAGGCAGCAGCAATTCCCTTGATGGCCGAACGTCGGCGCGCCTGCCTGGAACGGGACACCAGCCCGCTCCGCTGGATGTGCACCGGGATTAGAGCGGTTCACGGCTGAGGTGCACACGGCTGAGGTGCATCAAGACGCAAAAAAGAGAGTGGGGCTGTAGCCCTGCTCTTTTTGCGTCTGTTTAATGGGCGAGGTTTGTGCGGCGGGCACAGGTTACCGGGCGCGGCTTATAATGAGGACAGTCCAAGTACTTGCGGAGGAAACTCATGTGGATCAAATGCGGCGATGGTACTCACCTGCTCAACGCGGGCCAGGTTCTGCACTTCAATGTCGAGACTGCAGGCGATGCGTGCCAGATGCAGCACGAGGACGGCTCGGGCATCAAGGATCACGGCCTGCCTGATTCGGGCGTGCTTGTGATTGCGCGCATGGCCGATGGCATCCCCATCTGCGTTGGGCGCTACGAAACTCAGGAACACGCCAACGTGGTGCTCAACACCATCTCCGCCGCTTTCGAGAGCGGAGCTCGCACTCTCGATGTTCATCGCCTGCGCACCGGGCGGCGCGGCGGCGAAGGTGCGTAAGCGGCCTCAAATCCCGGCGGGCTCGGCTCTCCTCATGGGGAGCTTGGGCCGTGCCGCGGGCCACAAGTACTTGCACCGAAGACATTCCGCATCAAACGAGAGGGCTCAGCACGAAGCCATGCCTTGAGCTACGCCTTGCTCCTGCACTTCGCGCAGCACTTGAACCAGCTCTTGAGGCAGCAGAGGCTTGTGCACAAGGCGGTTGGCTCCCTCCTGAATAGCGCGAGCCCTCATTTCGCCGCCGTAGCCTGTGAACATGACAATGGGCACCTGCTTTCCCTGGGGGAGCATACGAATGGCTTTGAGAGCCTGCCACCCATCCATATGGGGCATCTCGATGTCGAGCACAATCACATCAAAGGGCTCGGCGCTCTCTATCACCGCAGCAAGGGCCTCAACTCCATTGCTGGCGGTTCGGGTGTGAAAGCCCTCAAGGGCGAACACAAGCGAAAATAGATCAAGCGTTTCCGTGGTGTCATCAGCGAACAGGATGCGCACGAGCATCCTCCTTTTGATCAAGAGATTCAAGTGGGCTCTCAAGAGCCCCCTCTGAAGCTGCTATTGCTCAGGATTGGCCATTTCGAGCAGAACTAAAGTTGCGCGAGCCTGGTGCTGGAGCCAGGGGCGAAGGCGGCAGCCGTGATGTTGTCGGCCTCGGTGCCAGAGGCACCCACCGTTGGTCGAGCGGTAACGCCCGCTCATCGAGCCGACCCAGACCTCGTTGCGCCTCGCGGGGTGCCAGGTGAAGGACGCCATCTCCCACGTCTTGAAGCCGAAGGTGCTCTGCCACGAGTCGCCACGATCCTGCGAGAGCCCGACGCCCAACATATCGCCCGCCACAAGTACTTGGCGCGAGTCGAAGGGCGAAAGCGCGATGTCCACCATCGCCCCTCCCGAGCCAGGCTCCATCAGAGGCTGCCACAGCAGCCCTCGCCCAGCCGCCACAAAAGCGCGCCTGCCAAGGTGCAAGTCCTGCGGGCGTGTACAATGGTCTTTCTTTGTTGTATTCCTGCTGATCCTGGGGTTTGGGCTTAACACGGTTCCCAACTGGAGAGCGGGGCAATAGGCTGGCTTGAACATTTAGCGCATCAAAACTCAACTGTGTGCTCCTAACAAGTTTCCAGTTGCTCAGGGTCGGGCTCCACACAGAGTCGCTTCTGTGGATGGGCAAACTGCCCTGATGGGAAGAATAGAGCGTTGGCGTTGTGGCGCGCGCGACTCGGGAGAGAGGGCACAGCGCGCCAGGACAAGCAAGCATGATTCAACCTCCTCAATTGAGGCCGCTCGTATGAACAGAATGCACAGGTCTATCGCGCGGCTTATGCTGGCGTTGCTCGTTGTTGGAAATCTCGGCGTGGCAAGGCGAGCGTTGGGCGCGCCTGTGGAACCGATGAAAGAGGCGGCGCGAATGCAGGAGGTTGTGCCTGTGGCTGGCGCCGAGCAACTGCATAATCCCGGCATGGGCATTTACTTCCCTGGCACGCTTCAGCAAAGGGAGATGCGGGCTCAGGATTGGTATTCGACGGTCATCGACATCGGCTACTTCCGCGACGACTGGGCGGTTCTGGAACCCTCGCGCGGCGATTACCAGTTCGCGCGCTACTTCGATCCCATCTTCGACCTGTGGGTCAAGAAGTGGCACAAAAGGGTGGCCTTTCGCTTCATGTCCTCGAATATGCACTCGCAGCGCCCCTTCGTCACGCCTCAGTGGGTGTTCGAGGCCGGGGTGCCCTCGGTTGTGCACAAGGGAATCTCCGTCCCGCAGCAGACGGACCCCGTCTTCTGGGACGACAAGTACTTGCAGATTCAGGAAGAGTTCGTGGCCGCGCTGGGCAAGTACCTGGAAGGGCGCGGGGGCGTGGAGTTTGTGGATGTGGGCGGCATCGGCGAGTGGGGCGAGATGCACCTGTCACGTTGGAGCAGCGCCGACTTGGAGCGCACGGGCTACACGCCAACCAGATACGTGGCCGCCTACCGCCGCCTGATCGACAGCTACGCGCGTGCCTTTCCTCACACTCGCGTCTTCCTCAACGTGGGCGACTGGGATCAGATCAACGACTACGCGGCCATTCGCGGCCTGCACTTCCGTCAGGACGGCCTGAACCCCGCAGGCCCGAGCTCCAATGTCGGCAAGCGCTTCTACGGCCCTTACTCAAGGCGAGGCGTGATCTGCAATTATGAGCTGTACGCGGGCTACGAGGAGATGAAGCAGAAGGGCTGGGACGTGCGCCAGACCTTCGACAAGGGCCTGGAAGATCCCATTTCCTACTTGCACATCAACCTGGGCGGCTACGACACGCTGCGCCAGCTTCCAGCCGAGGTGCAAAGCGCCGTGCACGACGCCGCGCGGCGTCTGGGCTTTCGCTTCTCGCTGACCAACCTGAAGTGCAACCGCGCTCTGCGGCTGCGGCCCAACAGCAACGCCCGCCTGGTGCTCGATCAGACGTGGAAGAACCTCGGAGTAGCGCCCTGCTACAGCTCTTACGCCCTGCAATGGACGCTGAGCGATGCCCGTGGCCGCGCCCTGTTTTCCGCTCTCACCTATCCACGCACCCCGACCACGCAGTGGTGGCCAGGGCAGAGCGTCACGCTGCACGACCTGCTTTCGATCCCGCCCCAAGTACTTGAGCACGCTTCCGGCCCGCTCCACTTGGCGGTCCAGATGCTGGAGTCTCAGGCCTCGCCCCAGCCCATTCAACTGGCCCTGGGCCAACCCGATGAGCAAGGCCGCTACGCGCTGGCTACTCTTGAACTCGCGCGCCAGACCTCAGCGCAGCCAGCGCTTGCCTTCGAGGACAGCTTTGAAACCACGGCTGCAAACACCCCAGCCTCGCGCTGGGTAGGCGTCAATGGCGTGACCGCCGGAATCTCGACTCAAGCCCACGCAGGCCAGCGCGCGCTGCACTTGGCGGGAGCGCCCACGGGCCCGAGCTGGAGTTATGGTGGGCTCAGCCAAGCGCAGCCTCTTCAGGCCAGCAGCCTGTACCGCTTGTCGTGCTGGATGAAAGTGGATTCTCTGTCCGATCTGGCCCACACGCCCTACCTGAAGCTGGGCGTCAATGATGCCGGGGGCAAGTGGATCAACAACTTCAACACCAGCCACTATGACACGGCTCGCCTGGGCACATGGCAGCACCTGAGCGGACTGGCCGATGTACCAGCCGACGCCGCCAGGGGCGACATCGTCATCGAAAAGGGCGACCTGGAATCTAAAGTCTCCCTCTCGCTGTATCTCGATGACGTGAAGTTGGAGCTGCTGGAAACACCGTGAGCGCTCGACTGAAGCCGGCGCTTGAAGTTGAGGCGGCGCGTAATACGCACGGCGCGGGTGTGTTAAAGAAAAGCCCGCACAGGACTTGCTTTATGAACTCAATCAGCAGCGCCGCTTTGAGCCTTATCTTGATCGTAGACGACAGTGCCACGCAGCTGATCTTGCTCAAGCAGCTGCTGCGCGGGGCGGGCTACCTGACCACAAGCGCGACCAACGGCCGCGAGGCCATCGAGAGGGCGCGCAAGGACAAGCCGATCTTGATCTTGAGCGACATCCTGATGCCCGAGATGGACGGCTACGAGATGTGCCGCGTCCTCAAGAGCGACCCTGCTCTGCACCTGGTGCCCGTCATGCTGCTGACCTCGCTCACCGACACCCAGGACATTATCTCGGGCCTGAACGCGCGCGCCGACTACTACCTCACCAAGCCCTACGACCCTTCCTACCTGCTGAGCCGCGTGGCCAGCATTCTGGAAGGGCACACCTCGACAAGCACCCCAGCGACCGAGGAAGACGAGTTGGAAATCAGGCTCGACGGCCAGCCCTACACAGTCAGCGCCAGCCGCCGCCAGATGCTGAGCCTGATGTTCTCGACCTACGACCACGCTCTGCAGCGCAACCGCGAGCTGGCGCGCGCCCAGGCCGAGATGCGCGCGCTCAACGAGGAGCTCCAAGGCCAGAAGCACCAGCTTCAAGAGGCCAACGCCCGCCTGCAAGCGCTGGCGACAGTGGACGGCCTGACCGGGCTCAAGAACTTCCGCGCTTTCCAGGAGCGTCTGGAAGACGAGTTCCTGCGCGCGCGCCGCCACAACCTGGCCCTCTCTCTGATTCTGCTTGATGTCGATAAGTTCAAGCTGTTCAACGACGGCTTTGGCCACCCCTCGGGCGATGAAGTGCTCAGAGGTGTGGCTCAGCTCATCGCGTGCACTGTTCGCCCCACCGACTTCGCCGCGCGCTACGGCGGCGAAGAGTTCGTCGTCATCCTGCCCAACACCGATTGCGTGGGCTCGCTCGTCATCGCGGAGCGCACACGCTCGGCCATCGAAACTGTCCCGTGGCCTCAGCGCGCTATCACAGCAAGCCTGGGCGTTGCTACCCTCGAAGGCAGCGACCACAACCGCGCCTCGCTCCTGTCCCGCGCCGACGCCGCCCTGTACCGCTCCAAGAGCCATGGCCGCAACCGCGTCACCCACGCCATCGAAATGGCCGCGCCACCCCACCCTTCCGAGCCCTCGCTTCAAGCCCAAGCCGTGCCCCAAAGCTCCGCCACCTGAAGAACCACAGCGCCTTTACGCGGAGTGCTTCCAATCGCAAACGCAGTAGTGCTTGGACAGCGCCGCAAGTACTTAAGGCTTCCGTGCCGGATATTGCTTCAGCACTTCGGGTGCCCTGTGCCAGGCCGCTTTCCCAGTCTGGTGAGGTGAGGATTATTTTGTGCGTGCGGCTTCGGGCCCGCACGCACAAAACAATCCTTACCTCAGTCTCAATGACAGTGAAGCGTTATCACTTCAACTGCAAAGAGCTTCAGGGAGTGAACTTCCACTCGCCCCAGTTCTTGGGCTGCATCATCAGTTCGGCCACGGCGTCGTCCACGATGCCCGTCCCCTGGTTGCTCCAGTAGGAGCGCAGGCGCGTGCGCTGGCCCGCCTGATCGCCGTAGGTCACGCCCACATCTCCGCGCACCGTCAGGCCATCGCTGGGCTTCAAGCCAAGCGCGCTCAAGGGAATCGCGGCCTCGACAACATAGCCTTTGTCTCGCTTGACGACGCTGATCTTGGCTGTGGAAAGCACGCCGACGTATTCCATCACGTAGTTCTTGAACACGCCCGAGTTGAAGGCTCGGGGTTGCTTCTGCAGCGAAACGCGGCGATAGAGCACAGCCGTATTCTTGCCGCCGAAGTTACCAATCGAGAGACGCAAATCGCCCAGAGCGGATTCGGTTCGGTTGCTGTCAGCATTGGAATCGGTGCCGAGTTGCAAGTCCACGGTGTCGCCCGAGGTGTACATCTCTTCGGGCACGCGAGCGGCGTTAGTCCAGGGCGTGTTGTCCGAAACGTCCCAGCCGACATATAGATTCTGCTCGTCCCAGGCCATAGCCGAGCGAGCTGTGGCATCCTCGCCCTTCTGGTAAGTCACGATGTCGCTGTTCTTGAAGTCGGCGTCGAGGTTGGCCGTGAAAGCCGGGGTGTTCCTCTTGACCGCAGCGGTTCTCTTGCCTGCAAGTACTTGCAGCTGCGCTTCTCGAATCATTTGCGCTTGCGGGATGTCGCGTGGGGCCAAGGCCACGGTGCCGCCTGGCAGAGCGCGCACGGTGTCCAGGCCCGTGACTTCGAGGTTCCAGAAGGCGGTTTTTCCGGCCTGGATGTACAGCTTGCCGTCTTGAGCCAGCGTCATCGAGCCGCCGAAGTCTTCGCCTCCCAGTCCAGGAGGCGCCTGGCTCATGTCGGCTCCTGGAGTGGCCTGCTCGGGGAACTTGACCTTGAGAGGGTCGGGCTGGAACAGGCCCGCGAGGTAGAAGCCGTCCTCGGTAAGCAGGTGCCACTCGCCCACGTTGGTCGGGATCGCCCAGATGTTGCCAATGGGAGCGGGCAGCTTGGCCGTGCCCGCGATGTCGAAGGCGCCCCGTATCATGCCGACCTGCGCGGGCGTCGCGTTGTGCGAGCCGTGCACGCCCACGAAGTTGCTTGGGTAGCTCCACAGCATCTTGCCCGAGGCGATGTCGTAGGCGTTCGAGGTCGAGCGGTCAGCAGCGTAAGCCGCGTTATACAGCACCAGCCGCGCATCAGCCGAGCCCAGGCCGGTGATAGCGCCCATGCCGCCGCCCTCGCCCGCGTTGGGCATTTTGATGGGGTGCGCCAGGTCATAAAGGGGCGCGCCCGAGGCGCTGAAGCCCGTGGTCTTGAACTGAGAGTAGCCCGCGTAAGCCGTCAGGTCAGGACCCATTCCCATATACCAGCCGCCGATGCGCAAGTAGCCCGGCACCGATTGCACTTCGTTCGGTTGCTGCTGCCCGTCTCCGTTGGCATCGGCCCAGTAAAGGGTCGTGCGCTTGTCGCCCTCGCCCGCGTAGCCGAAGCGGCCTCGCACCTTGTAATCGGCATCGCCCAGGCGCTCGTAGATGGTGACCGTGCTCGATTCCGAAGCCACCGCTCCACTCGCCACCACAAGATACAGACGCCCGTTGGAGCCAGTCGCAAAGCGCGAAACGCCCATCGAATCAGCGGCCACCACGCCCAGGCAAGCCGCCTGCCCGGTCTTGGGGTCGATGCGCCACTCGCAGCCGTTGCCAACCATCAAGTTGGGGTCGCGCGGGTTGATCGCGCCGCCAAGAGCTCCGTAGGTTGTGGGCCCAAACAGCTCTTTGGCCAATGTTCCGGTGCGCGCGTTCCACACGCTGAAGCGCTTGGGATAATCGGCGTTCTCTGCGGCCCACAGCTTGCCTTCGCCATCCAGGGCAAGCCCGCTGATGTTGAAGAAGGTGTTCGCGACCCACGGCCCGCGCTGCACGCGCCCGCCCGCGCGCCCGATGCTGCGCAAGTACTTGCCCTGAGCATCGAAGACCTTGACTTGGTAATCCGGCGCATTTGTCCCGACGTAGAGCGCGCCCGATTGGTCTCCCACCAGCCCGGCGGCGTTGGCCAAGCCGCTGATGATGGTCTTCGATGTGCCGTCTGCTGGGTTGAGCCGCACAACCGACTTGCCGCCCGAGATCACACACAGCTGCGTCGCGCTTGCAGCCCACAGGCTGCCCGGCGCGGCTGCCTCAAGTACTTGCAGGCGCTTGCCACTCTGGGCATCGAGCACCAGAATCTTGTTCGCTGCGCCAAACGACAGGAAAATCTTGCCGCCCTTCACCGCAATAGCGTCGGCTTTTTCGGGCGCGTCCTTGGCCTCGCCCCACAGCGCCTTGAGCGAAAGATCGGCCTCATCGCTGCCTGCCCACGGCACATAGGAGCCGTTCGAGGTGGCCAGCTTATAGATCGAGCCGCCATCGCTGGCCACTCCAGCGGTTCCACCCAGCACATAGAGCACGCCGTCTTCAACAGCCAGCCCGTGCACGCCGCCGATGCCGCCGCGCTTGTTGCTCCAGCGCACCTTGCCTTGCAAATCGGTCGCGACCAGTGCCTTGCCCGCTTCGGCCAGGCCCCAGCCCAGGTAAACGCCCTGAGCATCCGAGGCCGCGCTGATCGGGTTGCCGAAGTCGCCGCCCCAGTTGGACGAGGGGCCATTGTCCCACGGCACTGTTCCCGCGTTGTGCGCCCAGCCGCGCAGCTTGAGCCCGATCCCGGTGTGGAACAGAGCGCTCCAGCGATAGCTTCCTGCAGGCAAAGGCTCGCCCGAAAGGTGCAGGTTCGGCGTGGGCAAGCCGTCCCACTTCACGGTGTGGGCGCCTTTAGTAAAGAACGCTGCGCTCAGCAATTGGCGCATGACTTGGCCCGCCTCATTCTTGATGTTGAGCGAGATAAAGCCGTCCTGGGGCATCGTGAAGGTGATGGGCTTGAAGCCGGGCGTGCTCTCGACCTTAATCAGCCCATCCCAGTTCACAACCGGAACGCCTTTTTCGAGGTGAACCGGGAACTCGCGCCCATCGGCCAATCGCACCGGCTGAGGCGGGACGGGATGCTTGGTTTCCAGAATCCCCGGCCCCCAGCCGGGCCAGTTCTGGAAGGTGAAGACGCGATCCACGCTCCGATTGGGCTGGAAGTTGTCCTTGATCGACATTCGCCCGTTGATGCCGACCGTGAAGTTGGGCTCGAACGTGATCTGCATCGTGGAGCCCGCTCTGGGCGCTTCGCCGTCGCGCGTCAGGATGCTCCAGGGCAAGGCGATTTCCTGCACGTAGCCTTTACCGTCAGCATCAATGCGAAAGGCTTGCCTGGCTCCCACGGTCTTGACATCGCGAATGTTGGGCTCGTTGAAGGTCTTGCCGCCTTCCATCGCGATGACGTCGGTGCCTCCGGCTCCGCGCCAGGCCGTGAAGTGGTTGCCTCGCTCGCTCTGCGTGCCCACGTTGGTGACGATGCGCGTTTGCAGACTGTCGCCCCCGAAGCCGAAGTCAGCCAAGGTCTGGCCCGGATTGTTGAGCGGCGACTGATCCTTGAAGCGCGCCAGCAAATACAAAAACTTCTGGTCGTATTGCGCGTGCATCCAGACGCTCAGGTTGCCGCGCTGCGTCTGCACATCGTCGCAGATGAAGATGCCGCCCGACAAATCCCAGTCGTCGGTTTTGCCGTCGATGCTCATCGTGGGCGGAGCGGGCAAAATGCGGATGCCGTTGTTCTCGGTCGGAGTAGCCCACGCGGGCGCCTGGGTGAGGGCGAGCAAGATCAGCCCGCTAAGTACTTGCTTCATCATTTTCCTTCGAGGCTCACAACCAGAGCCTATGCTTTGAATCGTGGAACCGTCTCTCACATCAGCGCCTATTTGGACGCTCTTAAGGCACGCTCTTGAACTGCCACTGGCCCCACAGCTGAGGTGTGAGCTCGGCTTCGCTGGGCACATCGGCGGTGATGCCGGAGGCTTTGTTGCGCCAGTAAACGCGCTGCAAGGTCTGGAAGCCGTTGCCGCGCAGAATGCCGATGTCGCCCTTCAAGCTCTGCCCGGCCTGCGGTTTGAGCCCAAGTACCTGCAGAGGAACCGACAGCTCGTAATTGCCCGCGCCATCGCCCGCGAGCTGGACTTGATCGCTCACATCGTCCACGCGGTCGAACTTGATGGTGCGCAGAGGCGAGGAAAACGCAACCGGCTCACTCGTTGTACCCGGCACGCGCGGGCGATACAGCACCGCCGTCGTCTTGTCCTTGACCTGAGTGACAAGCAGGCGCTCGCCCCCAGCCGTGGCACCAATCATCAAGTCGAGCGCGCCGCCGAACTTGAACAGGTTGGGCAAGCTGTCGCCGCTGTTGCTCAGCAAGCGCCCATCATTGGTCTTGAAGGCGGCGTACAGGCGGTCGCCGGAAACCGAAACCGCGCCTTCGGTTTTGATGTCGCCGCGTCCCCAGTCGCCCTGTTGTTGCGAGCGCACGTCGATGGTGGCCCAGTCCGCGCCCGCCCAGTCGTCCAGCTTGCCGTCCACAATGGGAGCCGCGCCTCGCAAGGCGACGGTCAGAACGCTTTTGGCCGCGCCTTCTCCGGCCTGGCGCGCGGCTTCGGATTGCACGAAGTAAGTGCGCGCGGCTTCAAGCGAGGCGGGCGTGATCTGAACCGAGGTCGAGGGCAGGCGCTGGATCGAGTCCAGGCCATCGACACGCAGGATGAAGCTGGTGCCAGCCGTCAGGAAGACGCGGCCATCGTTGGTCTGCGTCAGCTCGGGCCAAAAGCTTTCCTGGCCGTTGCTGGCCTCATTGACCAGCAGATCGGGCTTGGCCTGCGGGAAATCCCAGCCAGCCGTGCGGTGATCCTTGAACAAGGTCGCGACGAACAGGCCGTCGGTCGTCATCAAATAGATGTTGCCCATGTTGCCGTTGATGGCCCACATCTCACCGCCCTGGCCCGGCTTGCCGTCCGCGCCGCGCGGGGTGATGGTGCCGCCGACCAGTCGCGTGGTGCCGATCATCTCGCCGGGATGGTCCGGCAGGGGCGAGATGTGCGAGGCGTGCAGGCCCGGCCACATCGAAGGGTAGCTCCACATCGTCACGCCGCCCTTCACGCCGGCCATGCCATAAGGCGCGAAAGGCTGCGGCGAAACGGTGAGGATCGTCCAGCCGTCGCGGGCCGCCAGAGCCTGGCCTCCGCCCGATGTCGTGGGATGCTGCACGCCGCTCGCAAGTACTTGCAAGCGACTCGCGTCGTAAGCCGGAACTCCTGAAGCCGCAATGCTCATGGGCGCAAAGCGCACCGTCTGGCCATCCATGTTGGTCACGACGAAGGACAGGTCGGGCATCACGGTCACGCCGTCGATGCCGCCATCTTTCAAGGCGCGGAAGGTGACTTCCTCCGGCTGCATCTCGCCGTCGCCGTTCTTGTCCTGCCAGAAGAAGAAGTTGGCGCCTTTGGGCGCCAGCGCCGCGTAAGGCGCGGCCTTGGGCTCCAGAGGCAGGCCGTTCGCCCAATCGGTGTCGATGGTTGGCTCGATAAGCGTCGAGCGCAGCTGATCGAAGTTGGTGCCGTTAAAATATTCGGCCTTCAGTCCGTGCTGCTTCGAGCCCGCTGCGGGCGCGAAGGCACTCGCGGGGATGATGTTCTTGGTTTGGCTCGCGCTGCTCCAGGACAAGTGCGCGGCGTGGCCTCCGTTGCCCTGAAAATACTCCATCTTGATGCTGACTGGCTTCCCGGCCTGCAGAGCCATCGTGCCGCTGTTTTCCAGCACGCCGCTGGCCCAGTTGTCGATGATCTGTTGGCCATTCACCCACAGGCGCACGCCGTCATCGGTCTGGGTCGAGAAGGTGTAGGTCTGCGAGTACTTAGGTGTAACGGTTCCGCTCCAGCGCACGGAGAAATCGTTGTCGCGCGGGCTCAAGCCCTGGAAGAGCGGGAAGTCGCTCGTCGATGCGGCCTGAGCCACCGCGCGGGCGACGCCCTTTTCATCGACGCGCCACAGCCCGGCTGAGGAGCCGCCTGTTGGGTTGGAGTTGTAGCAGTTGGTCATGTACCGCTTGCCGTTGAAGTACAGCGGCGTCTGCGGGCTCGCCGTGCGCGAGTAGATGTCGATGGGCCTGGCGCTTCGGTTGGCCCAGTCGAGCTTGAAGGTCATGCCCATGTAGTGCCACAGCGTCGGGTTTTGCGAGTCCAACTCGCCGCCGCCGCCGTAGATTGGAGGGCCGTAAAACGCCTTCAGCAGAGCGCCGTTCGCGGCGTTCCACACGCTGATGCGCTTGGGCGAATACTCGTTTTCGGCAACCCACAGCTGACCGCGCCCATCGATGGCCAGCCCGTGCGGGTGGTTCATGTGCCCCTCATCGTAAGCCCCAACCGAGGGCGCGCCCGCGTGCCCGATCGAGCGCAAGTACTTGCCGCTCGCGTCGAACACCTTGACCTGGTGCGAGGTGCCCTGGTCGCTGACGAAGATGTTTCCTGCGGCATCGAGCGCGATGCCCTGAGGGTCTTGAAGGTTGGCTGCAAGTACTTGAGGCGCGGGCAGCGGAGCGGGCTTGGCGGGCGCATCCAGGTTCGCGGCGGCATACAGGTTCAGCTCGTTGATGCCCCACCAACTGCCGCTGCGCCCAGTCTGCACGATCTTCAAGTAGCGCGCCGAAACCTTTGGGAAGGCCACGGTCGCCAGCTGGCCCGCGCTGTGTCCCGAAGCGATCGGCTTGCCCCAGTTCTGCCCGTCGTTCGAGACGTAGACCTCGAAGGCCGCAGGCGAATCATCGGTCGAAGCCGTGCTGAGCATGGCCACGCGCGAGAATGTCTGCGGCGTTTGCATATCGATGGCGATGCTCTGGCCCGGAACCTGGCTGCCGCCGCTGTCCCAGCGCGAGCTGAAGTCGCCATCCAGAGCACGAGCCACTGCGTCCTTCTGCGAGGCGTCAGCCGCCACCCAGCCGCGACGCGACAGTGCCGCTCCATAAGACTGAGGGCGCGTCAGAATCGCCAGGTCGGAATCGGTGGGCGCGTTCACCACGTCCAGCGAGTTGATGCTCCAGTAGCCGAAGAAGTCGGGCGTCAGCGAGCCGGTCTGCTCGATCTTCACGTAGCGAGCCTGGACGCGCTCGAACGAGATCATCATGGTCGAAGTGCGCGAGCCCTCGCCGCTCGCCACGGGCTTCCAAATTTGCCCATCGTCCGAAACCGAGACCTGGTAAGCGCGCGGCATATCGGAGGTGTTGCCGCGTAAGACCAGACGCGAGAACCTCTGCGGATGCTGCATATCCAGCGTGAAGCTCTGCCCTGGCTGCTGAGCGGCGTTGGTGGACCAGCGGCTGTTTTCGTTGCCATCAATGGCGTCGGGCGCGGCTTCCCCACGCACGCTCGCTGTTGCAGTCCAGCCTGTCGAGTCGAGCCTGGTGCTGGCCACAATCGTTCGGGGCAGCGTCAAGCGCAGCAGCTTCTGGCCCGAGAGCACGAGCAGGCGGCCCTGAGCATCGAAGGCCACGCCTCGCCCATCCGCCAGGGGAACCGTGCCCAGCTCCTTGCCCGCCATCGCGTCTACGAGGAGCAGCTTGCCGCCCTCGATTTTGCGCAGGCTTGCGACGAGCAAGTTGTTGCGCACCGCGATGCCACCCACATCCGAGGAATCGACATCGCCCGCGCCCGCAGCGCGCCGCAGCGCGTAAGTCGGGGTGAGGACGGGGCGGTCGCCGTTCTTGGTGAGCGCAGTCAAGCGCAACTCGTTGCTGATGGAGGCTCCGACGAAGGCGTAGGTGTCGGGCAGTTTTTGTGTGCCCACATCGCGCGCCAGAAAGCCCGCGCCCGACCAGTTGCCACCGATCCAGCCCACGCCGTATTTCTTGTTGCCGTTGAGATCGAGCCACGCCAAACCACTGCCGCCCTCAGTGATGGGCGAGCCCACAAGTACTTGCCCGCCCGCAGTGCGGCCCGCAGGCATGAGAGCGGTCTCGGCCTCGGGCACAAAGAGCGCGGTCTGGGGCGGCGTGTGGTTGGCCAGCCACTCGCTGCCTTTGTCAGCGGTGTTCCACGGCGGGTTGCCGTTGGAGTAAGGCGCCATCTGGTAGCGCAGGTCGATCTGCTTGCGGAACAGGCCGCGCACCGCGTAGCGGCCCGCCGCCACCATCTTGCCCGGCACGTGATAAACAGCGTGGCCCGCAGCCTCGGGATCGCGCCCGATGTCATCCAGGCCATCCCACCAGGCCGTGTTTTCGCCAGCCGGAAAGGGCGTTTCCGAGACCAGGTTGCGCACGCGCTTGCCGCTCTGGTCTTCGATGACAAGCGTCACGAACCCGGCTTCTTTCAAGCTGAACTTAATCGGAATCGGAGGATGAGGCGCGAGGGCCTTAGGCTGTTGCGCTGTGGCGCTGACTTCAATAGCAGCCAGGGCCAGCAGCAAGGGGCAAATGATTTTGCTTTTCATCAGGCGGAATTCCAAGACTTCAAGGGGACGACTTTAGCTCAGGCCAGCGCGACTTCGCGGCGAGAAAATATCTCTGAGGCGCCGGGCGCGCGGTGCCATTCCTGGCGGCAGGAAAGGCGAGGAATCAAGTTCATGGGCACTAATCGCTGCTGAGCTGGCCCGCTCAAGCGGCCTTGCGAGCGCTCCCACAGCACCGTAGCCGCCTCACGCCCGATTTGCTCCCAGGGCAAGCGCAAGGCGGACACCACGTTCATCGCGCTGTACTCACGGCTCATGATCTCGCTGTCGAAGCTCACGATGGCGGGCCAAGTACTTGGAGAGCGCCCGGCCTCGCGCAACGCTTGAAGCAGAGCCTGAGTTGCAATCGAGTTGACGACCACAACCGCTGTGACTTCTCCACTCTCCAGCAAGGCGCGAGCGGCCTCGTGCGCTTTGGCTTGCACCTCGCGAGGCGCTACAGCTGGCGTCTGCGCGGGGTGAAAGGCCAGGCCGTGCGTCTTGAGCCCGGCCTGGCTCATGCTCTGTCGCCAGCCCTGATCGCGCTGCCTGGACCACAGGAAGAACCCGGCCTCGCCTTCATGAGGGTTTCGATGCGGCTCAGGCGCGGCCCTGCGCCTGGCTCGGCCTGCGGCAGAGCGCGCAACTGCTGGATCTTAGGCGCCAAGTGCTGCAAGGCCAAGGTGTAGGGGCCCAGAAATTCGGTGCGGCGCGTCAGCAAGAAGCCGCGCGTGCCGGTTTCGGCGTTGACGACCAGGGTGAGCAGCTCTTCCAGGCTGGTGACGGGTTCAAAGTGGCGGGCCACATCGGTTTCGGCACGCTCGCGCTGGCTGTTGCCGAGAAACGCAAAGGACGCCGAGACCAGCAGAGCCAGCAGGGGAATCGCGGCCAGCACGATGCCCTTCCAGCGCAGGGGACTATGCTCCCACGCCTCAACCGCTCGCCGAACAGGAGAAAGCATCGCGAATGAGTGGCTGATCCGGCTAATCGCGGCCCAGCATCGCCAGCCAGACGGCAGCTCCCACCAGAACCAGGGCCAGGGCGGTGTTCCAGCGCACCTTCTCGTGGAACACAACCCAGGCATAAACCACGAACACCGAAAGCGAAATCGCTTCCTGGATGATCTTGAGCTGAGTCAGTGAGTACACCGAGGAGCCGATGCGGTTGGCCGGCACCTGGAACACATACTCGAACAAGGCAATGCCCCAGGAAAGAGCGATGACTACGATGAGCGCCTTATCCTTGTGCTTGAGGTGGCCATACCAGGCCACGGTCATAAAGGTGTTCGAGATCGCGAGCAGCACCACAACCTGCAGCAAAATCGGGGTTTTGAAATTCACGAACGCACTTCCTTGTTTGGCAGCGTGTGACAGCACAATTGGACGGCCTCAAGTACTTGAAGCCGCCCGATCAGCGCAAGGCAAAGGCCTTTAGCGCTTGAGCCAGTCGAAGAGACCGGGCAGCTCGACTTCCATAATGAGGCAGACGCCGATGCCGCAGGCGAGCAGGCCCGTCATGGCGCGCGCGCCCAGGATGATCTGAGCGCCTCGCTTGCCGCCCCAGGTGATGACGCTGCCAAAGAGCCCGGCATATAAGCCCATCGAAAGCAGCACGCCGATCGAAAAAGACAGCGTGTAGGCGAACACCATCGCGAAGCCGTAGCTCGAAACCGCCAGGGCCGCCTGCGAGACAAAGGCGCCGGTTCCAGCCGCTCCGTGCAGCATCCCCATCAGCAGCGAGCCGTGCTTGTGCTCGCCGTGCGAATGGGAGTGCCTCGTGCCATCGGCGTGGAGGTGCGGTTTGCTCGGTTGAGCTCCTCCAACAGCACTCGCATCATTGTGGCTGTGGCTGTGATCGTGGGTGTGGTGCAGGGTTCCGGGGCGCAGCTGGTGCAGGGTCCACAAACCCAGCAGCACCAGCACAACACCGACCAGGCGGTCGAGCACGCCCGAGGAAAACAGGACGGGCTGCGACTTTTCGAGCGCCATCTTGAGCAAGGACAGCACGGAGCCGATGATGAGCAGGCTCAGCCCGTGGCCAATGGCCCAGCGCACGCCAAAGCCAATGGCCTCGCGCGGCGTGGGGCGGCGCGCCACAAAAGTGGAAACCGCGGCCATGTGATCGGGCTCGAAGGCGTGCATCGCGCCAAAGCCAAAGGCCGTGGCCAGAATCAAAACAATGGGAAGGATAAATAGTCTCCTGCTGGGTTCAGCTTAGTTTAGTGCGATGCTTGCAGTTGTAACGGTGTCCAACTTAGCACAGTCACGCGCGCCCCAATCAACTCCTGCTTCAGAGGGTCGATGCAAGTACTTGCCAGGCCCGGTGCGCACGTTCCGGGTTCTCGTCGGGTTCTCACCGGCGAATGAAGAAGCGGACCTTTGGCGAACTGGCGAGGGGCAGCCCGTCGCGCAGGGCGGGCTTCCAGCGCCAGCGACGCGCGGTGGACAGCACGGCCTCATCCACTTCCCTGCTGCCCGATGAATCGAGCAGCACCACCTCGAAGCTGCCGTCAGAGGCGATGAGGAAGCGCACCCGCACAGAGGAAGCCTTCGCTTTGGCGGCAACCTCTTCCGAGATGCTGGGCTGAGGATCGCGCGTGGCAACCGCCTCGCGCGTCACGCCCCGAGGCCGTGGCGTGGAAGTGGGCGCGGGCTTGGGCGTCGCGGTAGGCCGGGGCGTTGAGGTTGGCAGCAGCGTCGGGCGCGGCGTGGCTGTTGGGCGCGGCGTTGGCGTCGGGTCAGGCGTTGGCGTGGCTGTGGCCCGAGGCGTTGGAACCGGAGTTGGCGTTGGAATCGGCGTAGCGGCCACAGCCGCCGCACCTGAATTTCCCGCCGCAGACGAAGGCGAGGTCGCGCCCGGCTCGCCTCCCGTGTTATTAGCGCGGCTCTGGCTGCTCTCAGCTCCGTTGCTCTGGCCGTCGCCGGGCTTGGCGCTGCTCGTCCCCGTGTTGCTCGTCCCCACGCTGCTGGCGGACGCGCCGTTGTGCTCGCCTAAAGCGGAATCGCCAGTTGTAGGAGCGGGCGTTGTTGGATCTGGTGAACCAGTGGACGAGGCTCCAGTTGGCGCGGGCGTCCAAGTATTTGCAGGCCGCCCCTGCGTGCTGCCCGCCGCAGTTGGCGCCGACGTTGAGGCTGCGAAGGGCGTCGAAGCTGGAGCAGGTGTCGAAGCTGTTACTGGCGTGGGAGTTGGCTTGAGTTTGAGGCCATCGCGCTGCGCCAGACGAAGCTGGGCGATGGGACGAGGAGGCTTAGCTGGACTCGACTGGACTGGACGTAGCCGCACAACGGGAGGCGGCGCAGTAGAAGGCCGCGCAGCGGAAGCCGTTGTGCGAGCCGATTGGCGCTGCTGCGCGGCGATCTGGCGCTGGAGCGCCAGGGTGCGGCGGGCGATGTGGGCCGCAGAGACGCTCTTGAGGCTGCGGCCCCTGGCGCTGAGCACGAAGCGGCGTACTTCCAGGCCGCCGGGCGGCGCGTCATTGCGGCGCCCCGCGATCAGGGCCAGAGCTTGCCAGGCCAGAAAAGTCAGGCCCAGCCCAATCGGCAGCGCACGTCCATAACGAAATGCAGCCACCTCGTTCTGAACCAGAGCCGCGCGAGCCGAAGCCGAAAGTATTGTCAACATTTATCGCGCGCCAGGCGCAGAGGAAGAGGCCTGGGAGGAGGCTTGGGAAGACGCTTCGGTCGCGATGCCGTAGTGCGTGATGCCGATGTCGCGCGCCGTATCAATGGCGCGGATCACAACGCCGTGCGCCACCCGCCGATCCGCGTTGATGACCAACGAAACCCGGCTCAAGTCAACTCCGTTCCCCTGGGCTCTGCCTTCGGCTCTACTCGCTCCGTGAGCGGAGGCAGCTTTATCGAGCAGAGCGCGCTGCAAATCGGGCCAGGCCACCGCGACTTTTTCCAGGAAGAGGCGGCCCTGGGCATCAATGGTCAAGGTCAGGTCGCTGGGCTGCTGGCTCAGAGAGGTGCGGGCCTGGGGCAAAGCGACGGGCAGGCTCTTGAGCCGTGTCATCGACAGGCTCGACAGCATGAAGAAGACCAGCAGGAAGAAGATCGTGTCGATCATGGGGATGATCTCGATCCTGGTGCGTGGCAGCTCGCGCCGAGTTTTGAACTTCATCGCGCCTCCTGGCTGGATGGGGAGCGGCCTGGAACTTCGTCCAGCACATTGAGCAGGCGCGTCACGGCCAACTCGGTTTCTCCAGTAAGCTGGCGAATGCGAGCCGCGAACGCGTTGTAGGCCACGAACGAAACCACGGCGATCGTGATGCCCATCGCCGTAGCATACAAGGCTTCTCCCACTCCGCTCAACACCGTGTCGGGGTTGTTGCGCGAGGACTGGGCGCCTATGGCGTTGAAGGCGCCGATCATGCCCAGGATCGTCCCCAGCAAGCCCAGCAGAGGCGAGATGGTGGTGGCCGTGTCGAGCACACTGAGCCCGCGCTCCAGGCGCAGCCAGAAGCCGGCTCCCACTTCCTCGACCCGCCTCTCGATCTGGGCCGTGCTCGCCTCTCGCCTCTCGATGACCGTGCCCAGGCAGGCCGCCACAGGCCCACTCGACTGGCGGCACAAGCGCAGGGCCGCCTCGAAATCCTCGCCTCGCCCCTCGCCGCACAGCGCAAGTACTTGGGGCAGCAGCTGGGCCTGGGCGCACCCCCACTGGCGAAAAGCCAGCATTCGCTCGACGATAACCGTAGCGCACAAAACCGAAAGCGCGAGCAGAGGCCACATCACCCAACCTCCGGCCCGAAAAAAGTGCAGCAAAGAAACCATGCAAGTACTTTGAACGCTGCGCCCTCCGCGTGCCACCGCTTCAGGCAGCCTCTTTACGATCACCACAAGCGCAACCTGCAGTCGACTCTGACCGACCTGCAGCACGACAACTGCCTGGAAGTACTTGTGGTGCGTGGGGCTTCCTCGACCATCAAGCGCATGGCCAATGCTTTGCTGGCGGCCAAAGGCGTCAAGCACGGGCGCTTCACCATCACCAGCATCGGGCGCGATCTTTCGGGCTAAGTTCGGGCTAAGCCAGGCCCACGCTCCAAGCGAAGCCCGCGCAAACCACTTTCGATGCGCCCCTCTTCTCATCGGCTTCAGTTACCTATAAATCAGATGCGTGCTTTTCTCAGCGCGTTAACCTGTGCTTATGGCTCTGAATTTGAATCTGCTGCGTTCGTTCTGGTTGGTGGGGCAGGCGGGGAGCGTCTCACGAGCGGCTCAGGCGAGCTTTGTGTCGCAGCCCGCGCTGTCCAAGGCGGTGAAGGAGCTGGAAAACCAGATCGGCCTGCCTTTGTTTGAGCGCGGCGCGCGGGGCGTCACGCTCACAGAAGCGGGAGGCGGGCTGTTTGAGTTCTGCAAGGCGATCTTCTCGCTGGAAAGCGAGGCGGAGGACTTCTTAAGCTCGCTCAAGAGGCTGGAGGGCGGCACGTTGCGCCTGGGCGCTTCGACCACGATTGCCACGGCGATTTTGCCGCGTCTACTGGCTGATTTTCGTGAGCGGCATCGGAATTTACGCTTTTCCTTGGCGCGCGGCAACACCTCAGAGATCGAGACGAGGCTGCTGGACTTCCAGCTGGACATCGCTCTTGTGGAAGGGCCGCCGCGCTCGCCCAAGATCGAGAAGCTCATCTGGCGCGACGAGGAGTTGGTCGCGATCTGCGCGTCCAATCATCCTCTGGCCGGGCGCAAGTCCGTGACGCTGGAGGACTTGAAATCCTGTGCCTGGCTTTCGCGCGAGCGTGGCTCGGGCACGCGCGAGGTGGTGGAGGCCGCGCTGGGGCAGCACGGCCTGCCGCCCTCGGGCGCGCTCGAAGTGACGGGAAGCGAGACTCTGCGCCAGGCTGTAGCGGCCAACCTGGGCATCGCGTTCGTCTCGCGCGAGAGCGCCGCCGACCAACTCGCGGTAGGCAAGCTGCGCGTCCTGAACATCGCTGGCTTCAGCCTGCGCCGCCCGTTTTACGTGCTGCGCCTGCGGAGCCGCCCGCTTTCCATAGCCGCGCGCGAGTTCGAGAAGTACCTGCTGCTGGCCTCGTAACCGTGGCCACTGCAAGTACTTGAGGGGCCACGGAGTTGAGCAGGCAACTCCAACACCACTCTCGTAGGTGTTCAGTTAGAGCGTGGCGTGGCGGCACAGCAGGAGTCCGTTCGAGAACGAGGTCGAATCTGAGCCTGTGCGGGCGACTATTTTGAGATCCCGCGAGGCGCTCTGAATCTTTGGCACCCACTCTAAAGCCAAGCGTTGGCTTGGAAGCGTGCAGCAGAAGGTGGCCGCCGTGACAAGGAGCAGCTCAGCTACTCGCGCACAACATTTCAAAGCAGCCAGAGCAGCCGGGGCCTTCAGCAAGGAGAACGGATGAAGCAGCGTGATTTGGGTTTGCGAGCCAATTCGAGCACAAATTCGGGTGGAGCCAGGCTGGTAGCTCCCTTGAAGCCGTTGCATTGTGGCGCGAGGCGTGTTGTGGGTGCCCTGGTTGTGCTTGGCACCTTGAGCGCGGGGCTGAGCGTGGCGGCGCCCGGCGCGTGGGCAATTACGGATCAGGAAGAGGCCAGGATGGGCCAGGCCATGGGCAGCAGGATCGCGGACAGCATGGGCGGCATCTTACCCCTGAGCGACCCCATGGCGCAGCGCGTGCAGAACATCGGGCGCAGGTTCGCGCACCTGGCGCGCCCGCGCTCCTTTGGCTACCGCTACCGCGTGCTGCACAACAACTCGATCCTGAACGCCTTCGCCACGCCGGGAGGCACGATCTACATCACGAGCCGCCTGGTCCAGTTCGCGCGCTCGAACGACGAGTTGGCCTCGATCCTGGGCCACGAGACGGCCCACGTTTCGCAGCGCCACATCGCCCAGGAAATCGACGACCGCAACGCCTTCGTGCACTTCGGCGCACGCCTGGCCGAGATGCGACGCGAGGCCGCGCAGGGCTCCGCCCAGGGCACCAAGGGCGTGCTCAAGAAGGTCTCCAAACCCAGGTCAGCCGCCGAAAACGACATGGAAGCTCAGACCCGCAGCGCCTCACTCGGCACCATGCTGACCTACTGGATGCTCTCGCGAGGCCGCTCGCGCGCCCTGGAAAGCGAGGCTGACGCCGTGAGCGTGCGCTGGATGAAGCGCCTGGGCTACAACCCACGCGCGGCCATCACCCTGCTCCAGCACGCCTCGTCCACGATGCCCTCGTCCTCTTCGCCCCTGTCCTCTCTGCTCGCCTCGCACCCAGGAACGCCCGAGCGTGTCATCGCTCTGCGCGAGCTCATCGAGCGCGAGAAGCTCGACATCGCGCCCCGAACCAAGCCCGCTTCAGCACCCAAGATCGCGCCTCTCAAGAACCCGGCGCCCTCAAACACCTCCGCCCAGCCAGGGCTCGACTCAGCTCCCGCCACGGCCACCTCAGACGTAGCGGCAGCCGCCTCAGCAGGAACAGCTCCGCCCAAGAGCCCCGCCGCCGCACCAGCCGTGCCCCGAGAGCGCTCAAGTACTTGCCCATAGCAGACGCCGCCCGAGCTTTGATTAGCTCAGGCGGCGTTTGCTGTGGGCGGTTCGCGCTTGGAGTGCATCAATGTAGGGACGCATTGGCGCTCGTACATCAGGTCGGTGAGGCGGTTGAGATCGTCGAGGGCGTAGCTGGCGCGCACACTGGTGCCTGGTCGGAGACGTGCCGCAGCTGCCCCTGGACGTCGTAGTCGTAGTGGCTCTAACCCGTGGATATATCGAGCACAAGGTTGCTGTAGCACCATACGTGGTGCTATAGTGCGTTTAGATGCTTGACGAAGTCCTCTTTCGACATTGCCAATTCCCGATCCTGCCAACTGTAAAGCAAAACTCTGTTGGGCTTGAGATTAACGGCCTGCAGGGTGTAACTCCTCCAGTAAGGCTTCGCTCCTGCACCTGATTGCTGCATTTCAAGAACGCAGGCCGCTTTAGCAACATTTATAGAAGTCCGATTCTCTGTTGGCGAATCGGCGTCGGTTGTGTCGATCTCATTTGCTGTCACTTCTCGCCACCCCTCTTCAGGCTTGAACGTAGAACCACTCGGACTGAATTCACTGCTGCTGCGACTCCTCAGCGCTTCAATGAATTCCAGGTTTTGTAGTCGCCCCAAAGCAACGAAGCCGGAGTCAGCCCAAAGCCAATTACGGATCTGCGTGTACTGTCCATCGCCTTCTCGTGAGCTGTAATACAGGCGTCCTCGATAGAGGAGTGGGCTTCCGAAGCCAGCGTTCTTGAGAAGGTTCTTCTGCAGTTTGCCACCATGCAGATGCCACACCACCAGATCATGATGCAACCAACTCCCTGAGCCGGAGCCGATCACCTGTTGCAGCAGATACGTTGCTCTGTTGCATATCTGTCCCAAGGTATCGATCCGGACGAAGATGAGCAAGTCATCGTTGTGTTGCACTGCGGAAACTTCCGCTGGCTCTCTGCAGACAACGTAAAGTTGTCTGGACATGAAAGAACCGGCTACTATCCAGCACAAGCCAAGTGGCAGGAGTATCTTTGGAAGCTTCATGTGGCTGTGTTTGTCGTAGTAAAGAATCCCACTGCTTACGGTGGGATTCTTTACTTACCCTTCTGGGCGGCGAGTGTGGCGCGCAGAAGGGTACGGCGCATGGCTTCAAGAGCGGAAGGCGCGCGTCCCGCCATGCCCAGTACACCCAGGCGCTCGCGGGCCTGAGCCTCGATGCGGGCCCGCGCGGGCTGATCCATCAACTGCCACAGAGCATCCAGTTGAGCCGCCTCTTCCAGGGCCGCTTGCTGCAGGGCCTGCTCTTTGGCCTGGCGAACCTCCCTGGCTTGCTCGGAAGCATGGTGATCTTCCTGCCTGAACTGGCGCGCCTCCTGCGCTCGCAGCACGGCCTCGCGGCGATCCGTGAAGGCACGAGGCGGCTCCCAGCCCTCGCGCGTGGCCTTGACGAAAACCGCGGCGGGATCCTTGGGAGCACGGTCGCTCAAGCAGTCCAACTGCTCGCGCAAGACCCGCAGCTCCACGCGATCCAGCAGCTCGTGCGCCACTTCACGCCCCACCTTCAGCTCCAGCATACGATGCAGAAGCTCGCGCTCCTCCTCGCTCCTCCGCCCGCCCGAAGCCTGAGAACCCGCCTCAGAATCAGCAGCTGCAAGTACTTGAGCTTCCTCCACAGCCTGCGTGGACCGAGCAGAAGCTGCTGGAGCCGGAGCCTCGCCATTCTCCTCAGTGGTTACCTGAGAGCCGCCTTGCGCGTTGCCGTTGTTCTGGGCTTCGACTTCGGCCTCCGCTTCGTAGAGGCCCTCATCGGCCTCCTCACGCCAGTTCTCAAAGGGCGCGGCAGGAGGCGAATCATCGGGCGCAAGCTGGCTGGAGGAGCGTCTCTCGGCGAAGGTGTAGCAGACTTTCTCGGCCTTCTTGGTGCTCATGGCCTCGTAGCGCACGCCGCTCAAGAAGCGGCGCTCCAGAAGCTCGTCGTGAGCAGGAGAAAGCCTTTCCTTGAACTTGGATGGATAGCGGCACGGCTTCATGCCCAGGTGCCTCTCGCACAGCACGGCCAACTCAACCTCGAACTCTTTGCGCCCATCATACGATTTCTTACCCAGGTAACGGTATAAGCGCAGCGCAATCGAAGAGCGCAGAGAAAGAGCAAAATCCAGATCAATGGCGCGTATGTAACCCGACTGGAAAGACTCGAACAGCACGTCGTTCCACTTGAAAAACGAAACGGGCAGCGAGATCTGGGCCTCGGCCTCCCTATTGTCCCTGGCGTCCTTGCGCTTGCGTCCGCGCCTTTCCTCCAGGATCTCGAAGTTGTCGATCAGGTTGAAGCCTATGGTCTTGAACGAGCGCGCCTTGGCGTCCCAGAAGGCGTTCTGCGAGGTGATGAACACCGCGCCCAGCCGCGTGAAAGCGTCGCGCAACAAGTTGTAGTAATGCTGATCGACTGGCCAATTCAGGCGCCTGAGCAAATCGTGCCTCGTGAAGTGCACGCTGGGCGAGCGCAGGCCCGTTTCCTCGGTCAGCTCCATCAAGGCCAGGTAAACCTGCTCGTCCGAGGGCGTGGGAAGCCCCAGCTTGGGGTCGCCCGTCACGCGCCAGAAGGCCTTCAGCGTGCGTCCTGTTACGGGATGCTCGGTTTCCCATTCGTGCAAGATCTCGGTTCCAGGCTCAGTGTTCTTCCACAGCGAGGCGAATGGGTACTCGACCAAGTTCATCTCGTCGCGCCCGTGCCGCACTACTTCGACCTTCGCCCCGCCCTTGCCTCTCGCGGCTTTCTTGCCGCGCCCCACGCTCTTGCCGGTCTCAACATTGTCGCCGTTGACGATTCCCGCCTCGGGCTGGTTGGCAGTCACCCTACTCGCCTCATTCATTGGTGCATCCCAAAGCTGACCTGTTGATGATGCCGGTGATGGACTTGCCGGCTTTTCACCCTCAGCCTGAACCTGCTCAGCCCGCGACTTTTTCCCAGAACGCGTTGAACCCTTTGACTTTGAAGTGGCTGGCGTGACCGTGACAGCCGTGGGCAGCGTGACAGCGGGAGCGATCGGGCTCGATTCCATTGGGTTCGATTCCGCGATGAAAGCTGCCGATATTTTTGCTTTGGCTCTGGCCATCGCTCGATCTCACCTCCCAGATGCTCCACCCGCTCAACCGTTGCCGTACTCCTGGATTTATCACTCTTAACGCCACCCCCCAGTGACGTTAAGCCGACTAAACTTCCGACTGTCCCACGCGACGCGGGAAGCATGGTCAGCCGCGTAGTCGGATGTGGTTTTCAGGAGCCGCAAGTACTTGGCGCGCATCGACCCGCGATGACCTATGGATAAGACAGGCGACCCAAAGGCCGAGCAACTAGCCTTATTTCCAGACTGGCCCGTCGCTTCGAGTGTGAGCGAGGTGGCACAACTGGTGGTGCCCAGCAACGGTGATGTAGCTCCTTCACTGCCGGACACTCTCGACATTGAGGCGGACGATGCAGCCGCGCTCGTGCTGGAGAACACGCTGGGCGTCGATGCTCTCAAAGGGCCGCCTCTGTTCCGCTGCATCGACGGCACGATCCCGATGGCCAAGCGGTGTGAGTGGGATGCCGAGCGCGACGGGTCGCCGTGGGACTGGCCCCAGCGCCAGGTCGAGGTCGCGTTCAGGTCGCTTCACGCCTCTCAGCTTGTGGCGGCAGTGCAGCAAGCGCCGCGCATCGTGCGCGATTCAGGGTCGGGAGCTGCCTTTCGCTACTTGGAGTTCTTCACGCTCATCTCCAACGCGCACACCGCGCGCGCTTATCGCCAGGCCGTGGATCAGTTCCTCGCCTTCTGCGATCCTCACGCGCGCACGCTCATTGAGGTCGCGCCCTATCTCGTTTCGGCCTACTTAGAGCAGAGCACACTTTCCATTCCCTCGCGCAAGCAGCACTTGGCCGCGCTGAGGCGTTTCTTCGGGCACATGGTGGCACAACACGTCCTGCCCTTGAACCCGGCGACTGCGATCCATGGCCCTAAGTACTCGCAGACACGCGGGAAGACGCCCGCGCTCACGGCTCCCGAGGCGCGGTTGCTGCTGAACTCGATCGAGACCGACTCGATCATTGGGCTGCGCGATCGGGCCCTGATCGGTGTCATGGTCTACTCGTTCGCGCGCGTGGGAGCCGTGGTCAAGCTGCAAGTGGGTGACTACTTCTCGGTGGGCAAGGCGTGGTGGCTGCGCCTGCTGGAGAAGGGCGGCAAGCTGCACGAAGTGCCGGCCCACCACAACGCCGAGAAGTACTTGGATGAGTACATCGAGGGTGCGGGCATCCTCGGGCAGCACAAGGCGCCGCTGTTTCGCTCCTTGCGTGGAAGAGCTAAAGGCCGGGATGCGGATCAGGAGGGCACGCGGCAGCGGTACTTGGCGGCTGGGGGCATGGACACCAACGATGTGCTGCGCATGATCAAGCGCCGCGCCGGGGCTGCTGGGCTGAGCACGCGCATCGGCTGCCACACCTTCCGCGCTACGGGCATCACGGTCTTCTTGCAGAATGGTGGCACCTTGGAGAAGGCGCAGCAGATCGCCGCCCATGCCGACCCCAAGACCACCAAGCTCTATGACCGATCCAACGATGCGCTCTCGCTGGATGAGATTGAACGCGTCCTGATCTGAAGCCGCGCCAGGCGCAGTGGGATCGATTTATGGTCTGGCGCACACGCCGGATGAATTCGAAGAGCCATCAACAGGTCACGGTTATTGCTTATCGTGCCGCCGTGGTAAACGACTTTCAGCGTCTCCCCGATTCGGCAGTCCACTGAGGCTTTGCTTGATGCGATGAGGCACAGTTGGCGTTGCGCACTGAGTCGCCACCACGTGTGAGCACTCAAATACCTGCTCGCCATGCGCTGTGATGTGGCGCATACTCAAGCACGGCTGTGCGCCCCACATCCTCCACCTTCGACATCTCCCGCCACATTCTCCTACATCGACAAGCAAAATCGGACGGCGGCGCGAGCACCGAAATGTTGTTGCTCGTCCGCCTATAGAGAAAACTCAATCCCTAAAAACCGAACAGGAGAGCCTGCCATGTGGTCGCGCCGTTACGAAATAAAGAAGCCGCGGCATCCCCTTGCCAAAGCAACTTCCAAGGGCACTCGCGTGAACCGCCACAGCCCCGAGCACCAGGACAAGGTCATGGAGCAGGTGCACCGCCTCATCCGCGACGAGCGGGCCTACCGCGACCGTTGGGCTATGGACATTGACGGCGAAGGCGAGCGGTTGCGCGTCGAGCGTGGCGTGCGCCGTCCAGAAGAGAGCAACTACGCCGTGTCGGTGTGCAACACGTACTTGCGAATGGGGCCGTGTCGCTCCTTTGCCAAGTTGCTTGACAGGTTGCAGTGGGACTTCGAGCACGGCTTGGCGGCTAAGGTGCCCACCCTCAACACCCTCAAGAGCTGGTCGCGCCTCTACGAGTGGCAGGCCCGCGCCTACCTCACCGACCACATCTCGCTGGGGGAAGTGCTGCACCTCAACATGCAAGCCGAAGAGATGCGGCAGCGGTCGCGAGAGGCTTTGGAGAGGCGGCGCAGTGACTTTGGCGAGGAGACATAGAAACCGACCAAAGTAGGCCAAAACCGACCGACCATACACCAAGATGGCTGGTCGGTTTTGATGCCATCGTTAAGTACCTGCTCAAAGATCTGATAGGTGAGGCGACCCGTTGACTTCAGCAAGTAGTTGGGGTCTTGTACCAGTCTCTACGAAGTAGCCCAGAGTGCCCCGCTGCTTGCGGCGGGGATGAATGGGCTGGAGGGAGGAACAGACTCGATGTCTGTTTCTTCCTCGGAGATTCAGGGAATGTGAGGCGGCATCGAGCCGCCTCACATTCCTCGTCGTTGCCGTTAATGCCTCACCGCTTGCGGTGGGGTTCTTTACTCGACAAGTTCACTTGCTGGGTGGCTCCAAGCTAATACAAACGGACGCACACAGATCTGCCACCTGCTGGTCGGGCAGGTCAAGCGCCAAGTAGCGCAAAAGATCCTCTTGACGTGCCTGGCCGAAGACCATTCGGTAGATCGCGAGCGATTCACGCAGGCGTTGCAGACGGTCATGCTCGCGGCTCAGGGGCAAGATCGGGACATGCCGTTCAATAAAGGCCCCCTTGTCACCCGAAGCACAGAAAGTCCAATAGGGCTCTAATCCCATCGCCTGAGGCGCACAGGTTTCTTTGGCGAGCTCAAAAAGATGAGCCCAGGGGTCTTCTGTGCTTCCCAACGCCTTTAGCTGTTCACTGCCAGCGGCGGCAACATTTTTTCGTACTGCGTGGCCCTTGAAACGATGGACGCGCCCTTCGCGCTGTTCCATGTCGACCGGGTTGGCTGGTAGGTTCCAGTGAACAACCGCGTGGCAATAGGTGTGAAAGTCCAGCCCTTCCTGTCCAACGGAGGTGGTCGCCAAGACAAAGGGCCAGAACGGCGAGTTGAAGGCATCCTTGACCTGTGACGGGCGCGTGTACTCTCCACCTGTGGCTGTCGACTCTCGGTTGGACTGCTCGATGCCAAAGTGCAACGCGAAGTGCGCACGCAACTGCCACTGGCTTCGGTTGTTCTCGTGCCTCTCGAAAGCAAAGCACGCACGTTTGGCATCTTGGATCAAGCTATCGACGCTCAGTGAGGACACACGTAGCGTGACCGCTTCTTGCATTGAGAGCGCCACCTTGCCTGCAACTGCTTGCGCCTCTTCCTGTGGAGCACACTGGGATTCGCGCAGCGTATGCCCATACTCATCGAGAACAGACTGCAGATTACCGCCGAGGCAGTAGTTCAAGACCTGCCGCCAGTAGGCCTGGGAACTGGCCCCCTGGCCGGGGGCGTCGCCCGCCGCAGCGCGCACAACAGCCGTGGCTTCAGCTTGATTGAACAGATGCACAAACCCCAGGGCTACTTGAGCCGCACCATTGCGCTGCGAGAGCCCCACCTCGGGTGTAACATCAAGACCTCCGGTCACACGCGAAAGAGCACGCAGCGCCGCGACTCCAGGTGCCGCCAAAGCGACCAGGGTGAGCACATCGGCTAAGTCCTTTGGTGGACGCCCTAAAACCGTGGGATCCGATAACACACGGCGCGCGCGCTCAACGTGCGCCGCACGATACGAATACTCCTCGACCTCAGAAGTGCTTCCCAACCATCTGGTCGGGAGATCGCTTTGAGCGAACCAGTTTTGGCTGTGAGGTGCTTTCAACTGCGCGTCCAGCAGCAGCGGAGCCGCCCAGTACCAGGAGTCATCTGTCGCTCCTGGACGCTTGGCGTGTCCTGCTGTGAGTGGCCGCAACAGCTCCACAACTTGCTTTCGCACGTGCGATCTCACCTTGCTCAACGATGGAACACCTCCAGCATTCCGCAGCGTAGCAAGCGCAGCGAGAGGATCTCCAACACGGGCCAAGGTGGAGCAGGGGTAGATAAGGCCTAAAACCGGCATCCCGGTTTCACGCCCACCGGTGGAGGCTGTGGCGGCTGCAGCGGAACCTGTAGCCTCCACAGCCTTACCCTTGCGCTGTTCTTTGGCGACCGCAAACCGCAACAGGGGTGAGTGACTCGCGCGGTTGGGTAATTTATCCTGGCCTTTTGATTCAGCCTCCTCTCGAATCCGCCGCTCCACTTCATAGGAGAGGAGAGTCGCAATGACACGCGGCACCATACGCCAGGAGGAGAAGATTAGGCGCTTGGTGGCCTGCTCAGCTTGAGGCTGGGCGAAGGCGCCCATCGGCTGGTAGTACGGAAATGATGGTGGCAGCCAGAGCAGACGCCACCACCCAGGATCGAGCACGTCGTGCATCAGGGCGCGCAGTCTGGCGTTCGCGGGTTCGAGCGGCTCATGCTGTTCCATGCTGCTGCGCTGGAGCAGCATGTCGGGTGCGGCTTGCAAAGCGTCCAGCGCGGCGGCATTGCGTGTGTCCAGCGCCTCTTCGCTTTTGCGCTTGAAGTCGTAGTCACTGGAGAGCATGAAGTTCAGCAGGTAGGGCGCTGACTTCCAGTACTCCATCACGTCGGGGTGGCCAACAGATTTCGCCAGTTGCTGCAAGGAGAGGTAATCTTCCAAATCACGTGCGAGCAGAGGTGGCGCAGTCGTGACTTCGCGCAGCATACCGTTGCGGTCACTCGAAGCCGCCAGACGCTCCGTCCGCACCATGACTTGACGCAACTGATCTTCCAGTGCGCCCTTGATGCGCTGCAGTTGCGAGCTCCCCACATCCGATAGGTGGGTCAGCTCGCGCCGGTAATCACGCAGTAAGTTCTCTGTGGCAGCGAAGGACTTCGGATCGTTGTGCAGAAACTGCAGGGTGTTGCGAAAGTCCGCGTAATGATCATCGGTAGCTGACTCATGGCTCACCGTATACATCTTGTACGGCGTGGCCGAGAGCAGGAGGACGCGGGCAGCGCTGTTCTTGGACTGGCGCCCAACATATTCAAAGAGGTCACCCGCCAGTTGTCCTGGCGCGCTCTGAGGATCCAATAGATGCTTGAAACGCTGAAATTCATCCAGGATGATGAGTTTGGGCTGCAACGCCTTCAAACAGGCTTGGGCGAGGAGCCCTCGCAAGTCACTGATGAGCTGGTTGCGCTTCCGGTTCAAGTCAGCTGGCACATTCTTGCGGACTCTGCGGAAGTCGGCATGCAAAGCATCGAAGCGCACCTTGAGCTTTTGGCGCTGGACTTCTCGCAGGAACAGCTTGGTGATCTGTGGATTGATGGGCGTGTTCCACAACCGATCCACACTCGCTGCAAAGTTGCCCTTTTCAGAAGTCGCCCGCAGCAGGTTCAAGGTTCCGCTGTCGGATCGCTTGAGGCCCCATTCCTCAGCCAGCATCTTGAAGATCAAGGCGCGCTCCTGGGCGACGCCGGTACCTCCCTGCAGATCAAATGAAGTACTTGGCGTGAACGAGATGAAGTTCACTTTCTGTCCTGTCAATTGATCGAGAACAAGAGGCAGCAAGGTGATGCGCGATGCCATCTCGACACTCCTGTCGCCAGTCACGTTCAAGCGCCTGATGTTCTGGCGCGCGATGTCGAGGTTGGAGCAGATGTAGAGGATGTCGATCCGGCCAGGCGCTTTCTGCAGATGCTCAATGGCACGTGCAATCACGCCCGCGGCAACGACCGTCTTGCCCAAGCCAACCTCATCCGCCAAGAGGAATCTATGGGCAGGTGGATCGTCCTGGTAGAGACGCTTGAACACGAAGTCGGCCGTGTTGCGCTGGAACTCTTTGAGGCCATGTAAGACGGGCTCGGCATCAAACTTTGCAGTGGTTCGGGCCATCTTTAGTTTTTCCTCGCTGGTCGGATTGTGGCCGGCTGGGATGCACTCATGGCCTGTGAGCGTAGGCGAGATTGAACTTGCTCTATAGGCTCCCACAAGGCAGCCAGCCCTTCCGGCAGCAGCTCCCGTGTTTGGGGGTTCTTGCTGAGGTCGTCAATGAGTCGCCCCACCGCGTCCAGTCGCGCCGGGTCTTCATGCAACGCTCGCACAAGGTTTTCAAACAGCGGCAGCCCCAATGAAGAAGCCGTACCCGTTACCGCACCCGTTGGAGAAGTCTTGTTGGCACGACCCACAGCATCCATATCCGGCAGGAAGTGCTGCGCCTCGATGCCATCCCGTGCCAGAAGTAAGTGCAGGAGACGAAGCACCTGGTTCTTGTCACCCAGCACCTGCTGCAGGATTTGCTCATGGCGATCGGCTGGAGCACCGATCAGGGGCAACTGCAAGACGAAGCGGATCGGAGGGTGCTGGTCCGCTTTGTCGGACACCTTGAAGGCAAAGAACGCGGTCAGCGACTTCAAGGTCAAAGATTCAAAGCGGGCTGCTACACCTTTGGCTGGCGCAATGTGGGGCCATCGCACCTCGTGCCCTTCACCGATGGTCATGGGTCGGCAATGCACCTGACCAACCAGCTCTGGCAGATCGACTTTGTAGGGCTTGCAGCACAGGTTTATGCTGTACGTGTCCTGACCGGATGGGATTACGACGGCACTTAAGTCCAGATGTGTCAACTTCCGGCGCACTTGATCCACAGCCGCTTCCCAGCACCCCGCCTCGACATCCGCTTGATTGGGCTCGCCGGGTTCGTATTTCTCCAGCAGGTCGAGCAGGCCGGGTGGCTCTTTGGGGGCTGATTCCCGCAGCACACTGTCCACGCCGCAGACGCTGCGTTTACCCTGCAGCTCAACCAGGAACTCCACGTTGCGTTGCAAAGCAGCGCCTGTTGCATTGGCCGAACCCGTCCACACGCTGGCCTCCCATCCTCGATCAGACACATACAACTTGGCATGCAGTCCCGAGAGCATCTCCAACTCCCCCGATGCGGCCACATCACCAGTTAGGGTGGTACCTGCGGGAGAACCATGCTTTTCCAATGATGCTCCAGCATCAACCACGGGCTGGTCGTCTTCCTCAGGTAGGGCATCCTGCCGCAGGGTGTAGATGGCCTTGAAGGTGGCCAGGACATCGGGATCAATTCGATCCAGGGTTTCAGCTCGGGAGACGATCGTTACGTCATTGTGCCCATCGAGGTGGCGGGGGAACTGCTCGTCAAGAAACGGAGAAACCACGAGCATCTTGCGGCTTTCAGCTATGCGCAGCGGCCACGCAACCGCACGAGTCGATTTCGCTGCGGGCACCATCGGGTGAAATACGATGCCGTCAAAACCAGATGGGCACTTCCAATGCACGCGCTTAAGCTCCTGCTGCGCTTGGGTGATCTGATCTTGCACGCGACTGGGCACTGGATGCGATGGGAGCACCCACTGGGGGAGCTTGGCCACGAAATCACCCAGTGGCCGACTATCGACCAGGGTGTCCCTTTGCTTCTGGACACGACCTTCCAACACGAGAACGGTGTCCCAGGAACGATCGAAGGTTAGGTTGCGGCTCAGGCACAGGACACGGTAGCAAATGGGGTTCTGGGCGTCCTCGGGCTTAAAGCGCAGCACCCACAGCTTGGGATGGAACAGCCCTTCTGCGTGTGGAGAACAGACGGGCAGGATTGACTGCTCCAGCAGTGTGAAGAGCGGCGAGTGGTGACGCGCCAGGTTGATGTACCCAGCCTGGTGGAACACGCAGAGGCGCTCTCCATGGCGGCGAATGCTTTCTAAAAGCGCCAGGGGATCGGGTGCGACACGGCCTTGCTCATCGGTCCAGTCGAAGAGCGAAAATGCAACGGGCGCCACAAGAAGCGCCATTAAATCCAGCGTGAAGGTCGTCCCAATTGCGCCGTTGACCCGGTAGCCTTCGGGCGGTCGCAGAGACTCCATCAAGTGCCGACGATCGTGCGGAGCAAGCATAAAGCACCTCAAATACCTCGGCCCACATGAACTGAGCACCCTCGATCACATAACCCAGCCGATCAGGGCCCATTCAATCAGGGTAGGCCCGCGTTCAGCGTAAGCCCGCGTGAATGTCAGCGATGATCTGACTCGCTACGCCCCAGCGAAAACTCATCGGAGCCGTGCCGGCAGCACCAGTCCACTTTCGCAACGCGTCGCTGTTGTGTAACCGAGCGAGCTTCTTTTTAAGAGCACGCTCACGTTCTGAGATTAAGTCGCGGGCAGCACTACCCTTCTTCAAGCTTGCCGTCCTGCCACTTCCAATGGAGAGGTCGAGCCAGTGGTTGATGAAGGTCTTTGTGGAGCTTGAGAGCCGTGCTCCTGTGTCATCGGTGATCTCCCAGAAGCGGCCGCGATCCCAGGTGCCAAAGGCGGGTGCGCTGGATTGGAGGCCTTGGCTCCATAGCCTCAGAGCGTTCTCATAACGCCTCTCCAGATCCGCGTTCTGGGCTTTCTCAGCCAGCATCAGGTTGTAAAGCAGAGCCGTCCCATGCATCACCTGTGAGAAGTTGCGCGCATGAACCACCTTTTCTCCCAGATCTGGAGTCAACTCTCCCAGTGCCGGATGCTCCCACAAAAAGGATGATCCTCCTGCATCGCCTTGCGGATGGTTGGCCAGCCACTCCAAAAGGGATCCAGAATGGGTGAAGGTAATGCGCTCGCGCAAGAACTCCGCTTCTTCGACTGTCAGAGCTAAGGTAACTCCAAGGGGAAAATCTTTCGGCACTGGCGGCAGGTACGCGTGCCAGTTGCGTTGAGGGGCTTCGTCGGCAGCCTCACCCTCATGCTTCTCACGCGCCACGCTGGGCTTCTGAAGGCGCGTGGCGCTGTGGTGATAATGACCCTGCGAGCCACGAAAGCAGCAGATACCCCATGATTGCAAGCCCTGCCAGTAAAGAACCCCACCGCAAGCGGTGGGGCATTAACGACCACGACAAGAAGTGCTCGGTGGCATTGAGCCACCTCCCACTTCCAGAACTTCCGAGGAGGAAACAGACATCGAGTCTGTTCCCTCCTCCAGCCCATTCATCCCCGCCGCAAGCAGCGGGGCACTCTGGGCTACTTCGTAGATGTTGCTGGGGAGGCGCTGCAGCTTGTCCCGCGCCACTCGCCCGATGATGCCTTCACTCTCGTCTGACTTGAGAAGAGCATGGAGCAGCTCGATCTCGGCCACACGCAGCGCCGAGGCTATTTGAGCAGCTCCAGTGGCTCGCTTTTCCACTCGTTGGTAGATCCAGGGCACGAAGAGGAGGTAACGAGCCCGAGTCTGGATGGTGCTGGTGCCGGGGAAGAGAAGGTCAGCCCAAGCGTCCCGAATTGCACCCAGCCCCATCTCGTCACGGGTGTCGTTCTCGCGAAAGAGCGCCAGCACATTCAGCATCTGAGTGCGGTCTCGCTCGGAGTAGTCCAGCCAGCTGAATGTAGATAGCAATTCCATGGTGTTCCCTTGCGGATCGCTGAAGAAAGTACTTAGCGTCTCTTCCTGGGTTCTTGATGTACCGAGGCTCCGTAGCAATCGAGAGAGCCTACTACCGGCCAAGTCTCTGTGGTTCTCCGATCATACACCGCGACATGAACCTATTCGAGCCCTGGATAATCACAGTACCAAACAAAGCAAAGTGGCTTTGCTTTGTTTGGTGCTGTGCCACGTCCTTATGGAGCAGTAAGGCGCTGTGAGTTGGAGCCCGTGAACGACAATATGTGCCTCTACAATGAGATGTGGAACATCATGCTCGATGACGCCACCCGCAATTGCTCTTCCATTCCGCGCGGCGCAATTTCGCGGTGGAAGAGCGCCAGGCGGGTTAGGCTTCAGAAACAATATGCTTTCGCCACCCGCCGACAGCTACGCCATCTTCCCCTACCTTCGCACCTCGGAGCCCGTGCAGTGCTGCGGCCTGACGTTGCGCTCATCACGCGACCTGAAGGGCTTGACAGGTGAGAACCGGGCGCATCTGAAGAAGCTGCTCCCGATGTTCTTCCTCGGCGACCACTTCCGCATCCGCGAGATGACTTACGCCATCCTGCCCGCCAGCAGCGACGACGAGGTGCGGCAGCGGCAAGCGCGGGCCTTGTGGCGTGCCAGAACGCTGATGGCCTACCTCTACGGCAACCCCGATAAAGACGGCCAGCCGTTCTACCGCTTCGAGCACGCAAGTTGCTGCTGGATGATGCCGGGCCGCGTCTCGCGCTGGTCTCTGGGCGAAACCAAGCGCGCTCAGGATTTGTGGCCATCCAAAAGCCGGCCCACCTTCGACGAGTGGCACTGCACAGACGGCTACCACGGCGTGCTGAACGCCAACATCCACTTGTCAGCTGTGCCCGGCAGTCGACTTTACCCTCCTGCACCTGGCATATACCTCAATCACAATCAGGATTTGTTCAGCGACTTGCTCGTCTTCGATTCACGCCCTTACAGCTGGGCGTTGGAGCATCTTTTCGAGGAGGAAGATGGCGAGCCAACAGAAATCTCGCGTCGCGCTTTCAACGCTCTGGAGTGGTATAACCGCGCCTCCGCCCTCAACATCTCAGAGGACGTGGCCCTGCTCAACCTGGCGGTCGCTCTGGAATGCCTGCTCAACTTGGAGCCAGGCGAGGGCGTGACGCGACGCTTCAAGGAAACCATCACCACACTGCTCGGCCCGGTGCCCCGCCTCGACAGCTGGCTGGAGCAGTTCTACACCGAGAGATCGCGCATCGTGCACGATGGAGGCTCGCCACACCTCGAGTTCTACCCGGTCGACAACGACAAGAAGCACTTGGCTGACGCTCGCAAGGAGAAGGCTCAGGCCCACGGCTGGCTTTCTGGGCACGCTCGGCGTGTGTTCCGCCTGTGCCTGCAGACCATCTTGTCTGGCGCGCTCATGGCACAGGAGGCGAACCTGGCCGGGTCAATGGTTCCCAACGACCAGCGCCTGCAGCGCATCGTCCGCGCCCTCGATGACACCAGCCACTCGCCTCTGGACAGACTGCTCGGCATCCGGCGCGATGTTGTTGACCTCAACGAACTGTGGGGCTCCTGCTCCGTTCTCTCCTTCTCGACAGATACCGAAGTGCAGGCTCTGTGCGCCGCCGCAAACCAGATCGCCAAGATCTGCCTCGACTTGAGCCTGCCGCTGCCAGATGAGGTCAGAGTGGCATTGGAGACTGTGGTGGCAACCGCGAGCAAGACGAAAATCGCTCGCAAGCTGCGCCTGCTGGATGAGGCCGCTGCTGCCATCAAGAAGTGGAAGGGCGACACGCCGTTTCACTGGCGAGTCAACGGCGCACGCCTGCAGATGGACTGTATGCGTGAAGACCCCAGCGAAATCATGCGTGCTTTCTTTGACTACGCTTCCCTCGCGCACCACCGCTTGGGACGGATTGATCTGGAGGAAGCACAAGCCGAAGCGTGATGTCTTCAAGTACTTGCGAACAACTAAGTTGACAATTGGTTGACGAACACCCTCTTTGTGAACCACACTAAGCTGCGTAGAGCAGGAGGTCAGGCATGACGAAGGTCGCGGTGATTGGCGGGCGTCGATTGAAGAAGCGCATTGGCGCTCGGTTGCGCCACGCCGGGATGGAAGTTGAGCACGTCCGCGCGCGCGCGGACGGCAGGGAGGCGTCTACGCCGAGCCGCCCTGACGTGCTGATGCTCGACCTGTCTTCGTCACGTGGAGAGCAAGCAAGCCCGTCTACTCTCAAGTCGCTGCGCGAAGCGCAAGGCGCGACCAAAGGTAGCCTTCCGCTGCTGGTGCTGGTGGCTCACGGCAACGCTGCGGTGTTTGCCTCGCTGCGCCCGCTCCTTCAGGAAGGCGTGGCCGATTTCGTGCTCCTGCCTTCGGCGGACGCAGAGGCGGACGTGGACGAGGAGGCCGCCGAGGAAGTCTTGGAGCGCACGCAGCTTTTGCTTGAGCGCGCGCGGCATGAAGCGGGGAGTGTTTTGCCTGGAGTTCCAGGCAACTACTGGCATGGTCTCCTGCCCGAATTGCACGCGGAGAGTGGGCGCTTAGACGCGCAGCGTGTCGCGGACTTCTTCGGGCTGCCGCTGGCGGCTCTGGGACGCGCCGTCGGCGTGAGCCGCGCCGCGTTGCACAAGACGCCCGATGCTTCCTCTTTGCAAAAGAAGCTGCACCCGTGGCACGCAGTGGCGGGCGCCCTGCTCGACATTCTGGAAAGCAAGGAGGCTGTGCGGGCTTGGCTCCACACGCCCAACCCTGAACTGGAGAGCCAGACGCCGCTCGCGCTGATGCAGAGTGGCGAGGCGGATGTCGTGGCTGCTTTGCTGCGTGACGCTATGACGGGGCAGCCCGGCTAACCCGGCTCAGGCCGCTTCCCATGCTCTCAGCATCCAAGTTGCGCCAGGCTCTGGCGGCGATTCCCAGCGTCCCATTCGAGGGAACTTTGCACCGCGCCGTCCACCTGCACTGGTTGATGAACCTGCCGCCCAATGTGGTGCCGCAGCCGCTCTACAGCCTGGCCGCGCCCACCACGGGCGCGCGATTCACGCCGGTCGGCGGCCCACCCATGCTCTACTTCGCGGAAGATGCAGAGACCGCCTATGCGGAGGCCAACCAGGTCGGCTCGCTGGTCAAGAGCGTCCTGGAAGTGGCGGCGGCTCCGCCTACGGTTCTGGTCGCCGCCAGCGTGAAATTGGGCTCTGTCCTCGACCTAACTGACAGCAGTATCCAGGCGGCTCTGAGCCTCTCCCTGGCTGAGATTGCCGCGCCATGGCGGTTGGCATCCGCGCGTGCAGCCGGCAGCCGCAGCAAGAGGCCCACGACGCAGCGGCTGGGGCAGGCCATCTTTGACTCTGGCCGCTTTCAGGCGCTGCGCTACGAGTCCACGCGGCTGCCTGGGCATCCTTGCCTGGCGATCTTCACAGGGCGCGTGGCTGCTCCCAACTTCATCGAGGTGCATGACCCGCACCACAACATCTCGCAGCGCATCCCGTAGGCAGCACGCAAGCGTGCCTGTGGCATCGGACAAGGCCGCGGCGCGCAGGAAGTCATCTCAGCAAGCAACCCGCGCTATCGGGTGCCCTCAAGTACTTGGGGCGCTCAAAAGCAGCTCTCGCTGGCGAGCTTTGCAGGGGCCACCTCGGGTGGAACTTCGCTTGACCCTGCCGGAAGCGTGGAACCAAACTGCGCCGAGATTAGCGATGCGTTACAGCTGTGCGAAGGAGCTACCAAAGGAGCTACCACATGAAATACGAATCCATGAAGGTCAAAGAGGCCATGCAGAAGATCTCGGGGAATGAGATTTACCTGCCGGCGATTCAACGGAAGTTCGTCTGGGGCGCTGACCGCATCGAGAGGCTCTTTGATTCGATCATGCGCGACTACCCGATCGGGACCTTCCTGTTCTGGAATGTCAAGGGCAAGGCCAAGGACGAGTACACCTTCTACAAATTCATCCAAGACTTCCACGAGCGAGACAACGCCTTGAACACCGTGGCGCCCAAGCCCGATCTCCGAGAGGAGTTCACCGGCGTGCTCGACGGCCAGCAGCGTCTGAACTCGATGTATGTCGCGCTCCAGGGCAGCTACGCTTTCCGGCAGAAGTGGAAGCGGGCGAACAAAGACGACGCTTTTCCCAAGCGGGAGCTTTACCTCAACCTGTTCTTTCAGCGTCCGGATGACGATGAAAGTGGCGTGGCCTACCAATTCAAGTTCCTAACCCAGGAGCAGGCCCAGGCTGTCGATGATCGCCACTTCTGGTTCAAGGTTAAGGACGTTCTGGTGTGGCTTGCCCTGAAGGACATGAATGGGGCCGTCAGAGAAGCGTGCGAGGATCATCCAGAGCACGAAGCGCTGCTCAACACTCGTGGCAGAGACTTGCTGACGGAGCTCTGGCAGCGTCTGTGCTCAGATGAAGTCATCAACTACTATCCCATTCAGGAGCAGGAACTGGACAGGATTGTCGACATCTTCGTGCGTGTCAACAGCGCGGGCGTGCAGCTTACCAAGACCGACCTGCTCTTCTCCAGCATCGTCGCTCACTGGGACAATGGCAGGGATGAGATCGAGGAGCTGATCAAGACCCTGAACAAGAAGGGCAGCGGCTTCTCGTTCGACAACGACTTTGTGATGCGCAGCTGCCTTGTCCTCACCGACCTCCCCGTGCGCTTTAAGGTCAACTCCTTCAAGAAGGAGAACATCGACCGCATCAAGCAAAGCTGGCCAGGCATCAAGAAATCGCTTGAGTCAGCAGCCGACCTGCTGGTCGAATGGGGGTTCTCCGCCGAGACGCTGCCCACGCTGAACTCGGTTGTCCCCATAGCCTACTTCGCCTTCAAAGACGGCGACGTCAAAGCTGATGCCAGCAAGGCCGACCTGCGGCAGTATCTGGTGAGGGCTCTGCTGAATCAGATTTTCACCAGCAACACCGACCGCGTCCTGGGCGCGCTCCGCGATCACTTGCGAGTGGAGCAAGCGGGCGGCGGATATGATTTGAAGAGCACGACCTTCGTGCTGAGCGAGGTCTTGAAGGTCAACTTGCCAGCCAACAGGACTTTGAAGGTCACGGACGACGACATCGACGACTTCCTCTCGGCCAAGAAGGGGCCTCTGACTTTCCTGCTGCTATCTCTGCTGTATCCGCACCTGAAGTTCAACGTGGACGACTTCCACCAGGATCATATTCATCCTTGGAGCACCTTCAAGACGGCGGATCTCACGGGCTTGGGGCTGGATCAGGACAAGGTGGCTCGGTGGCAGGATGACCGCGACAGGCTCCCCAACCTCCAGTTGATGGATCGCCTCACGAACATCAGCAAGAACGCGACGCCCTTTGAAACTTGGATCCAGCACGGCCCGCTGAAGCCACCCAACAGAGATGTGTATGAAGCGACCAGCTTTATACCGCCGGGCGTGAGCCTGGAGCTGAGCGACTTCGAAGCGTTTTACGACGCGAGGAGGGATTTGCTGAAGCTGAAGCTGAAGGCTCTGCTGGTCGTTTGATGCTTGTGAAGCTACCCTCACGTCCAGAATTACTGCTCGTCATAAGCCTCAGGCGAGTGCGTGTTCTGTTGCACATGAGCAGGTGCTAAAAACGTGCATTTTTAGGGAGTACGTTCAGTTCCTGCCCAGCAGAATCCCCAACTTCGCCAGACTTATCGCTGTTTGCAGCACTTTTGGGAATGACAACGCGACACAAATTACGGGGCAGAGACCCACTATTGAGGACGATTGTCACCACGCGCAAGAATCCTCAAGGCGCCATCACACAGCTCAAGTCACAGCGTTCGTACCGACAAGCGAAGAGGATCATCAAGAAGTTGCGCGCGTTCCGGCTAGGACGAAGTATCTCCGGTGAGCGCGTGGCGGAGGCATGGGATGCCGTCCTGACTCCACCTCCTCTACCCGCGTCTTCCGACTGGGTGCAGGAATTCGGCTGGCTGTGCCACGGCTTCCAGGCGCATGCGCAGCAGCTCAACTCGTTCCTCGGCCAGCGGAGGCAGTTTGGCGGAGCGCTCCTACTGGGCGACTACGTGCGCGCGGAGGAAGTACTTGACGAGATCGAGGAGGAGCATGGACACAGCTTCTGGCTGGCCGAGCGGAGGCTGATGCTGGGTCAGTTCAACGGCGGCTTCGAGGCTCACAAGGCGCTGCTGGCGCAGATGCAGAGCCAGGTCAGCGACCCGCTCACTGGCTACGTCATCACTAAGCTGAGCCACCGCCTAGAGCCTCACGTCAATTACGAATCGTTCCAGCACTCGACCAAGTCGATGCTCCGCGAGCTGGAGGCGGGCGGCCATAATCTGGTAGCTGCCCTGATCGAGATCCAGATCTCACCCTGGACGCACGCCTGGAAGTCGCAAGGGCAGGAGATGCTTCGATGGTGCTCCGGGCGGCCCCTGGTCGACCGCTACGACAGGGCCATGAAAATCCTGGCTTATATGTCTCTGGGCGCTCTGGCTGATGACCAGCGTGCCGAGCTGAGGCTCATCCTTCGTGACCTTCAGATGGTGCTGGATGATCGCCAGCTGGCTCATGTGCAGTGGATCGCCCTCGGCGCAGAGGGCGGCGCGGAAGCTGAGATAAGTGCCGACTCGACTTCGGCATCATACATTCGTGCCCTTGATGATTTCGCCCTGGGGCGGTTCAAGGCCAGCGCGGAAGCTGCTGAGGCTCTGCTGAAGAAGGACCCGACCTCGTTCGACTTCTACGAAGTAGCCCAGAGTGCCCCGCTGCTTGCGGCGGGGATGAATGGGCTGGAGGAGGGAACAGACTCGATGTCTGTTTCCTCCTCGGAAGTTCTGGAAGTGGGAGGTGGCTCAATGCCACCGAGCACTTCTTGTCGTGGTCGTTAATGCCCCACCGCTTGCGGTGGGGTTCTTTACTGGCTCCTGGCTCGCGCGGCGGCCTGTAGCGCGGAGTGCCACCATGTCGACATTGAGGAGAGGTCGCTGGCGGCGGACATACTGAAGAGCATCCAGGCTGTGGCTGAGAATCGCGTTGATCTCAACGTGCCCCTGCTGGCGCTGCTCACCATCGCCATCAAGCTGGGAGACAGCCACATCGGCATGAGCTTGTGGCAGTTTGCCGAGCGCGAATCCATAGGGAACATCAGTCCAGAGGCGTGTCGCCATGCGGCGATCCAGAGCAAAGTCCACTCGCCCGAGTCGACCCTGGCCGACGACAGGATTTACCAGCAACGCAGCATCGAGAGCCTCCTGAAGCTCTTCCCGGACAGCCCCAGCCTGGAGCTGGAATGGTACAAAATCAACCTCGGCTCGGCTGAGACAGCGCTTCCCAGCGGTCTGGCCGAAGGCTCTGCGCGCCTGGCGCTCGCTGAGAAGGCGGATCACGACGACGATCCCGAGGAAGTGCTCCACCAAGTGGATCCAATCCTGAGGGGGAACCTATCCAACACAAATGAAGCGCGCTTCCACGCCGCCTACGCTGTGGCTCTGGAGTTCGACGCACTTATTGCCCTTGGGGAGCCGGAAAGGGCCGCTGCCGCAGTGGTGGAGCACTATGTCGCTAACTCCAACCTCCTCCGGCACATCCCGTTCGGGCAGTTGATCGAGGGCGCCAACGCTGGCAAATGGTCGGGGCTACGAGAGCAGGCATACTGGCCCATCCTGGTGTTCCTCAACGAGGGCGACGAGCAGGACATCTACGAGGCCATGGACGACCTCCTCATTAGCCACGGTTGCTCCTCGCCCCTACAAGTACTTGAGGGCAGTGTGCCGTGCCCAGACAGCGCGCTTCGCATCCTGCTGCGAGACGTTCTCAGTGTGCGCGTGCTGGCGCGGGGCGCTCTATGGGGCCGTACCCAGGAAGACCGCCGGAAGCTACGCACCGAAATCCTCCGCAAGCTCTATTCCCTGAGCACGGAAGATCAGGCGCTTGTGGTGGATGAGCTTTCCGAGCTGACGCAAGCCCGTGTTCTGGAGGAGGCCTACCAAAACGTGGAAGGCCCCAAGTTCTTCCTGGACTTCGGCGATCTGAACAAGCGGCTGGCCACGCTCTTGGAAGATTCCTACGACCGCTACCTCTCGTTCAAGAGCTACGAGGAGAAGGGCGGGCAGCTGACTGACGAGTCGGAACTGCTGGAGATGGTGATTTCAGGCGTCCCAAAGCCAGCCGACGACAGGAAGGGCGAAACCAGCGAGATCATCCTGCAGAACCTCGCCACCTACGTCTTTGGCCAGTATCTGTTCGACCCTGACAGGGGAGTGAACGCCACGCTGCGCACCCGGATCATACACGGGGCGCTGGAAAACCAGCTCAAGCGGGTTCTGGGTGCGCACTCGCTCCTGGCCGCCAAGGGGCTTGACGGCAACTACAAGTGCGACAGAGCCGTAGATGCGAGGATCATCGAGTGCGCCGCGGAAGACCGCGCGGTGATCGAGGCGGCTTACATCGGCTTCACGGAAACCATCGCCGAGATTTACGGCTCCTTGGTCGCGTTCAGGCTCCGCATCAGGTTGCCCGAGAGCGTCATCTCACTCTTGGAACTGCCCAGCTTCGCGGTCAGGGATCTCGTCAGCGAGCAAGGCCTGATCGACTTCTCAGGCTTATTCCACGAGCAGGTCTTCGCGCGCCTGCGCGAAGCTCAAGCAGGCGCGTTTTCGACCTTCGTGACGGAGCTGCACAGCACGTTCGTGGCTCAAGCGCACGAGACGTTCCGAACCGTGCGGCAGCACATCGAGACGGAACTTTCGCAGCAGGTCGCCTCCGCCCTGGATGCTCTGGACAGCGCCCTTGTGAGCGCGCTGGGCGACAGCCCTCTGCGTGCGGCCTTGCGGGCGGACGTGGTCGCCGCCAGGGACGAGTTTGCGCACGACCTTGGGGTCATTCGAAAATGGTTCTCCGCCGCCGCTCCCGAGGACGTAGGCATCAAGTCCCTATCCGACATCATGGCCACCGTGGGAAGCGTGGTCGACTTCGCCAGCAACAACAGGCTCGGAACACTGGTGCAGGGGCCGTGCTCGGAGGAAATCTATGAGGCGCTCGACTTCGAGGTTGGCGTGGCCCTGTATGAAGTCCTCTCAATCCTCCTGCGCAACGTGGTGCAGCACTCGGGCCTCGACGGCGGGCAGAGGGTCGAGTATGGCTTCGAGGTCAGCGGCTCCGGGCGCAGGACGCTCACCTTGATCAACCAAGTGGCTGACGTCCAAGCCTGCGCAAGCGCGGTAGAAGAAGCCGAGCGGGCGCTCTCCAAGCCGGGTGACCCAAGAGTCCTCGACCGCTCGCCGGGAGGCACCGGGCTGGGCCGCATCCGCGCTCTGCTCGCGCCCCACAGCGCCGAGCGCGTCGAGCTGCAGGTTCGGCACGGCCACTCACCGGCTCAGTTCATGATCATGGTCACGTATTAGTCATGAGAATACTTGTGGTGGAGGACAGCGACATCAAGTACTCGACGGTCGAAGGGTTCTTGCGCGAGGCGTTCCCGCACGCGGGCACCAAGCGCGCTGCGTCCTACCAGTCCGGCATCGAGGCCCTGGTGTTCGAGGAATTCGACCTGGTCATCCTGGACATGACCCTGCCCAACTCCGACATCCACCACAGCCTCGTCGGATCGGAAACCTTCCCCTTTGGCGGCGAGCTGATCCTGCGCGAGATGAAGAGGAGGCGCATCGGCGTGAAGGCCATCGTGCTGACCCAGTACGACACGTTCTTCCGGGGCGAGGCCGAGGTGCCGTTCGCGCAATTGTGGGAGGAACTCAGCGCGAAGTTCGCTGGCTTGGTCTTGGGCTGCGTCCGGCTGGACTCCTCCAGCGTCAACTGGGAGACGGAGCTGGCGGCCCTGATTCACAATGAAAATCTTGATCGTTGACGACAGCCAGGACAAAGCGCAGCAGTTGGCAAGGGTCATCGTGGAAGTTGATCCTTCCGCCCAGGTCACGCACGCCCCGACCGCTCACGACGGCTTCTGGAAGATTACGCAGGAGGCGTCCAGCCAAGAGCCGTTCAACCTTGTGCTACTTGACCTCGTGCTTCCACTGAGCCTCGGCCAGGAGCCGTCCGAAGCTGGGTCGGTGTGGTTCGTGAAGGAAGCGCAGAGGAAAATCCCCGGCGACTCCTTCCCGCTGATTGTGGGCACCACCAAGTACTTGGAATCGATAGCGAAGGTGGAGGACACCTTCCGCGAGTATCTGCGAAGGGTCATATATGTGGGTGATGCTGACGACCGCTGGCTGCGCCAGATCGGCTACGCCCTGCGCGAGGCGCGTCCAAAGGCCCAACAGCGCAGCCTATCCGCGCAGGGCCAAGGCAGTGGGGTCGATGTGGCTCTGGTCACAGCTCTCCAGATGCCGGAATTTGAGGAGTTGGTGGACGCGTTGGGTGGCGGAGACCCCTACTACATCAAGGAAACGGGCGAGAGCTGGCTCCACTGCAAGGTCGACTTGGCTGGGGGTCGGCAAGCTGAGGTCATGGCCGCGTGCGCGGACGAGATGGGGATGCCAGCGATGGCCGCTCTGGTGACGAGGCTCTGCATGGTGTGCCGCCCCAAGAAGCTTCTCCTGGCCGGCATCATGGGCGGCAACCCGGCGCGGGTTGGCCTGACCGACTTGGTCGTGGTCGAAGAGACGTGGAACTCAAACGCAGGCAAGATTAGTGAAGCGGGCTTCGAGCCTGACCTGAAGCTTCAGAGGTGTGATCAGCAACTCGCGAACCTGGCGAAGCTGGTCGCGACTGACGATCTACTGATGAAGCTGTGGCGTGAGTGGAAGGGTGAGAAGCCAAACCAGTTGCCCCGGTTCCATCGAGGAGCAGTCGCCTGCAGTCCGGCAGTGATCGCTGATGGGCAGACTTTCTCCAAGCTGGAGGATCAGAAACGCAAGATTTATGGCGTGGAGATGGAGGCATTCGGTTGCTACGACGCGGTTTGCCGCCTCGGGAGCATCGCGCCAAAAGTCGTGTGCATCAAATCCGTGTGCGACTTGGGCGACCAGATGAAAAATGACAGGTACCAGCGGTTCTGCGCTCATATTTCCGCCTCCGTTATGGTCAGCTTCATCAAAGACGAGCGGTTCTTGGATTGTTGATGCTCTCTGATTGCTGTCTATCCACGCCAGTCAAGATGTACCCAAAGCTGGTGTCAGGTCTCTGACCATAGGACGTCACGGTAAAGCTTCCCTGACAGTTGCCGTTCATTTGGCCTGCTGCCAAAATGCATTGTCTACCTGTGGCAATGTGATCCGGTACGAGCCCCAGCTCCTCGTTGTGGGGAATTAGCCAAATCGGTGTCAACGTATTTTGGCAGCACTGGATAGCGCCAACAACGGACATCTGCAAGACGCTGGGCATCGCGCGTACCACCTTCTACCGCTGCATCGGCAAGCACGCCGGTAAGAAGAGCTGAGGCGTGGTGCAAGTACTTGCACCTTGATTCACGAGCGTAGGATCATCTCGTCCTCGGCGTCCTGCTCGGCCTCGCGCTGGATGTGCTCTTGCCCGCGATCTCGCATCTTGAGCAAGAAGGCGCGCCCCAGCTCGTCCTCGCCCTCTTCGGGCGCTTGCTCCAGCGCCTTCTGCGCACCGAAGAACATGGCGTGCGAGACCTCGCCGCGGTGAGAAGCGGCAGCACCGGGCGGCCCTTGCTCGGCGTGGCGCAGCAGCGAGCCTTCGATCTCCTCGAAGAGATCCTGGCTCTGCTCGTGCGCGCGGCGCAGCAGGCGGCCAATGAGGGCAGCGTGCTCGAAGCAGAAGCTCATCCCGCTCCACTCCAGCAGGCGCACCACACCACGCAGCTTGGCCTCCTCGCCCGACTCGATCCACTCGTTCAGTACCTCGCGCCCTGCCTCGCCGTAGCCCAGCGAGAAAAGGCGGAACAGCTTGGCCGCAGGTGCTTCCCAGTGGCTCATGCTCCGCCCCAAGCTCCCGTCGCGCAGCAGGCGCAAAGCGGCGCGATGATCCGGGTGCGAGGCTATGGCCTGCAGGTCGTCCTCATAGAAGCCGCTGCGGGGCAGAACATCGAACTTATCGCCTGAGCCATAGAGCACCTCGTCATCATAGAGCGCGGCGTCGTGCGGGCGCCTCAAGGCAATATGGTGCTGGACGCGGCTCATCAGCAGGTGAGCCGCGTCCACGGGGTCGCGCGTGGCCACATGGCGCAACACACGCCCTACCTGGTAGCCGCCCAAGTTCGAGACACCGGCCAGCTTGCCCAGCAAGGCTTGTAGCTGGGCGGGAGAAAGGTCTTGCACCTTCAAGCCGTAGCCCTTCGCCGTTCGGTCGAAGAGGCCGCACAGCTTCTCGGCCAGCTCGGCGTCCTCTCCGACATGGACTTCGAGCATCATCTCAAGAGCGCGAGGTGCATCGGTATTGGCGGCGTTGGACAGAATTTCCGCAGCGGCGTGGCGCACCGTGGAGTGCTCGAAGGTCAGCAGCTCGCGCGTCATCTGCCAGTCGTGCTCGCTCAAAGGCTCGTCCTTGTGCCTCGGCCAGGGCGAGCGGGACAGGCTGTGCGCCACGGCTTGGGCTAAAGCCGGATCGCGAGAGTCCAAGAAGCGACGTGCCAGATCGCGCTCCAGCCTGGCGTCCTGAAGTCCCAGCGCCCACAGCAGGTCGAGGCACATCGCGGACAAGCGCGCGTTTGGATGATCCAGGCCTGTCTCGCACCAGGCGCGGGCGTAACTGGGGAAGTCCGAGGCGAGCCGCAGCAGGAAGGCGTTGAAGTGCGTCCAGGGAAGCTTTCGCCAGCCACTTTCCTCGATGCGCCTGATCCACTTCTCCAGAGCCTCGAATCCCTCGTGCGGCAGGGGGAACTGCTGTACCCATTCCGCCACGACTTCGCGGCTGATCTTCTCGCCGCGCTCGGTGTGCCGGAGGTTATCGACTTCGCAGTCGTCATCCGCGCCCGGCTCGCCCTCTTCCCAGGCGCGGGCATAGCTGTCCCACGCGTGCTGGCCACAGAAGACCAGGACGAAGCGGCTCTCGAAAGAATGTGGCAGCGCGTCAAGTACTTGGCGCGCTCGCTGGCGCACTTCGAGACGCGGCCCGCGCTCCGCCTGCCAGTGCAAGACCTCCCAGATTTTCAGCCTCACGAACGGGTCGTTGTTGGACGTGGCCACGCGGGACACAATCTCGATGGCCGCGAACTGCTCGCTGGCCCATCGCTCGCGCGCGTCGGGGTCACGCTCGGATATCTCGAACAGCCCCCGCTCCGTGATGGCCTCCTCCAAGTACTTGAGGGCGCTCAGCACGACGGGGCGGCGACCGCTTAGAGCACCCTGCTCCAGTAAAGAACCCCACCGCAAGCGGTGGGGCATTAACGACCACGACAAGAAGTGCTCGGTGGCATTGAGCCACCTCCCACTTCCAGAACTTCCGAGGAGGAAACAGACATCGAGTCTGTTCCCTCC
>JAABUM010000081.1_pt1 | contig 210087 bp, 185 predicted proteins | sample 5559161 | NCBI WGS metagenome assembly JAABUM01 (sample SAMN10711868, study PRJNA513369) | rock metagenome | isolation source: Antarctica rocks | place: Antarctica: Victoria Land, Siegfried Peak nord | reverse complement strand
TGCGAGGATCGGGGAGATCGGCAAAACACTCGGTCAAAGCAGAGGCGGCAGTCATGAGACAACTCCTGTTCGGAAGATGTCTCAGCATACCTCAGTTCAGTTTACAATTTAGATGCGCTCGCCCTGCGGCTCACGTGGGACCCGCGCCTTGCGGTCGTCGGCCTGCGTTTCCGGCTCCGGCGCAGCGGGGGCCGGGGCGATCTTGCCGGTCTGCCGGGCCTCGCGGCGGTTGGCGTTGGAGATCAAGTCATCCGGCAGGTCCGACCACAGGCGGTACAGGTGGACCAGCGTGACAATCGCCAGGGCGGCGACGGGCGCGGCGAACAGTGTCCCGACGATGCCGTTGATCTCCAAGCCCGCGAACAGGACAAACAGGACGACGACTTCGTGCAGGCCCAAGGCGCTGCCGACCAGCTTCGGGTACAGGACCTTGCCGCCGACCTCGTTGATGATGACGAACCACAGCAGCACGACGGCGGCGGAGACGACGGGGTGAAAGTGCGTCGGGCCGATCAAAGCGGCGATGATCGCGGGGATAGCGCCGATGTAGGGACCGAAGACCGGAATCAGGGCGGCCACTACAACGAACAACCCGATCAGGAGCCACGGGCCGATGCCGATGGCGAGGCATCCCAGGGCCGCCGCCGCGCCCATAATCAGAGCGATGATGAGCTGGCCGCTGACGAAGCCGCCCAGGATGCGGCTCACGTCCGTCTCCCACAGATCGGCGCGGCGGCCTAAATCGGCAGGAAGCATTCCGTTGAACTTCTCGCGCATGTCCGGGCCGAAGATGAGAAAATACAGAGCGATCAGCAGCACGATGACAGCCTCGGCGGCATCAGTGAACGAGCGGCGCAGGAGCGGCAGGGCATCCTTCCCAGCCTGCTCCCCCAGCGTCTTGAACTCGGCGGGCGGGCGCTGGATCGTGTCCGTCAGGCTAAAATGGATATGACGGGCGGCCAGTTTTTGATCGAGAACGCCGGCCCGGTCCAGCGCGGCCTGCTTGTATTGGGGAAAGTTCTGCTGAATGTCCTGCACCTGCGCGACAAGTTTACCTTCCAGGAACCAGCCGCCCAACCCGAAAAGCGCAAAGAGACAGAGAAAGACAACCGCCACACTCAAAGGCCGCGAGAGCCGTGTCCGGCTCAGGCGCTCCACCAGAGGACTGAGGGCATAGGCCACCAGACCGCCCAGGGCGAACAAAAGCAGCGTGTGGTGGATGTAGGTCGCGATGTGGATGCCGACGCCGAGGAATGTCAGCATCAGCAGCACGGTGGCGATAATAATAAGCAGGCGCGTCCATTTTTCCATGCCGCCTTATACCCGCCCCCCGGCAAAGGCAACCGCGCGGGCTACCCCAGCCGCGCCGCAATCTGGGCGACATCCCGACCCATCTGCGCGATCAGTGTGTCCAGCCCGTCGAACTTCCGCTCGTCCCGGACCTTCTCCCGAAAATCCAGCGACAAAGGCTGGTCGTACACGTCCCCGGCGAAGCCGTCCATCAGAAACGCCTCGACCTTGCGCCCGCCGTCGCTGTCCGTCGTCGGGTTGGTGCCGACGCTGACGGCGGCGCGGACCGTCCGCTCGTCGGCGAGCCGCGCACAGGCCGCGTAGACGCCGTCGCCGGGCAAAAGCTGGCCGGGCTGTGTCGGAATAAGGTTAGCCGTGGGATACCCTAATGTCCGGCCCAGCCGCTTGCCGTGCCCGACGATGCCCTGCACGACAAACGGGTGGCCGAGCAGGCCGAGCGCGGCGGGCAGATCGCCCCCCGCCACCAGCCCGCGAATCTGGGTGCTGCTGACACGCGCGCCGCCGATCAGGATGGGCGGCACGACGGTGACGGCGAAGCCGCTCCGCGCGCCGTCGCGCAGCAGCGTCGTCACCGACCCCGACCGCCGTGTCCCATAACAGAAGTCCGCGCCGACCAGGACGTGACGCGCGCCCAGCGCGCCCTCCAAGACCTCGGTGACAAACGCTTCCGGGGAAAGTCCGGCGAAGTCCCGGTCAAAACGGACCACGGCAACGGCCTCAATCCCGCCGCCGTATTCTTCCATGAGTTCCACCCGCTGCGGGAGTGAGGCGATATAAGGTGGGGATTGGCGGGGCGCGAACAATTCGGTGGGATGGATGTCGAAGGTCAGCGCGACAGGCATCAGCCCTTGTGACCGGGCCTCGCGGACCGTCTGCTTGAGGATCTCTTGATGCCCGCGATGAACACCGTCAAAGACGCCGATAGCGACAACGGTATCTTGCAGGGTTTCCGGCGAGTCTTGGAGTGGATAAATGGTACGCATGGCTGGCAATCCCGGCCTTAAAAGGCCGGTCTATTCGCAGTGAAAGTCGCTCCGCGACTACAGAAGGACCAATTCGCACTTGTCTTCAGTGCCGGAGGCACTTTCATTCACCAGTAGACCGGCACTTCCAGTGCCGGGATTTAGGATGCGAACACCTTGAACGGGCGCAGTTGTTCCCCATCCGCGCGGCCCAGCGCGAGGAGCGCGCCGGAAGCGTCTAAAATGCGGGCTACCGTGCCCGGCGGCAGGCGTGAAGGCAGCGCGCGCCCGTGCCGGATCGCGTCCTCGTCGGCGTCCGTCTCGATGCGGTGCGCGGGCAGCCTGTCCAGCGCATCGGCGGACGAGACCAGCCGTGCCGATAAGTTTTCCCCGGTCAGATCGGCCAGCGGCGTCGCCGTCTCGATGCCGAACGCGCCGACGCGTGTCCGGCGCAGGGTCGCCATGTGGCCCCCCGCCCCCAGCGCCGCGCCCAGGTCCGCGCAGAGCGTGCGGATGTAGGTCCCTTTGCCGCAGGCAACCTCAAGCGTCGCCGTCGCCGCTTCGCCCGGCATGAAATTCATCAACTCGATCCTGTCAATCCGAATCGTCCGCGCCGCGCGCTCCACCGTGACGCCCTCGCGGGCCAGTTCATACAGCCGCCGCCCCTCGTGATGCACGGCGCTCACCATCGGCGGGATTTGGGACACATCGCCGACAAAGCGCGGCAGAACGGCGGCGAGGTCTCCCTCGGTGACATGGCGCGCGTCTGTCCGCGTCAAGACATCGCCCGACGCATCCTCGGTCGTCGTCGTCACGCCCAGGGCCAGCGTCGCCCGGTACTGCTTGCCCTCATCGGCCAGGAAGTCCGAGATCCGGGTGGCCGCGCCCAGGCAGACAAGCAGCACCCCGGTTGCATCCGGGTCCAGTGTCCCCGCATGGCCGACGCGCTTGAGGTGCGCGATGCGTCGGACGCGGGCGACCACATCATGCGAGGTCATCCCCGCCGGCTTGTCAATGTTCAGGACCCCGTTCATGGTAGGCCATTATACCCCGCCGTGTAGTAGCCTGCCTCCTCGCGGACATGGACCGGCGCGTCGAAAAGCGTCGTTAGGTTGGGCGCCGTCAGCACGTCTTGCTTTGGGCCGTCGCGGAAGACCTTGCCGCCCTTCATCAAAATCACCCGCCCGATCTCCGGCAGTATCTCCTCGATGTGGTGCGTGACCAGAACAACGGTCGTGCCGCGCCGGGCGATGCGGCGCAGGGTTTCCAGAAAGCGGCGGCGGGCGATCAAATCCAGGCCCGTCGTCGGCTCGTCCAGCAGCAGGGCGCGCGGGTCATGGACAAGCGCGCGGGCGATGAGAATCCGCCGCGCCTCGCCCGTAGACATCTGGGCCATCGGCTTGGCGGCCAGCAGGGCGGCTTCCATGAGAGCCAGCGCCTCCTGTGCGCGCTCGCGCATGGCTGGCGTCACGGCATAGTGCCGTGCCAGGCCCTGGGAGGCGAAGAAGCCGGACAGAATGACCTCCAGGCCGGAAAGCGCACCGTCGCTGACAAATGTCTGATGCAGGTCGGCAGACACGATGCCGAGCAGCGTCCGCATCTCGAAAATGTCCCAGCGGCCACGGCCAAAAATGGTGATCTTCGGCCTACCGTCCTCACCCGCCAGTGGGTAATGCTGGCGCGTGATCAGCTTGATGAGGGAGGATTTGCCCGACCCGTTGGGGCCGACGATGGCGGTGTGCTCGCCCATCGCGAGGGTCAGGCTCAGGTCGTCCAGAATGCGCGTACCGCCTTTGACAAGGGTGGCTCGGTCTATCTGAAGCAGGGGCGGGGCGCCGTTCTGGATGGTCATAGGGTCTCAACGGCATCGCCGACGCGCACAACGCCCGCGCCGCCGGGAATGAGCAGCCGCCCGAACAGGACCTTTTGGTCTTTGAGCCGGTAGGCCGCCAGCGTCTTGAGCGGCTCCGGGCCGGCAGCTTCGCCCATCTCCTGATCTACGGTGATTAGCGAACAGCGGTCACACGACTTGACGCCATGGAATGTGACGCCGCCGATGCGAATGGCGGTCCAGTCGTCTTCGGCATACGCGGGCGCCCCGGAAATGACGAGGTTGGGCCGGAAGCGGTTGGTCGGCACAGGCCGTTCCAGACGGGAACTGAGGTCATGGAGCGACGCTTCGCCCAGCAGCAGAAGCGGATACCCGTCGGCAAAGCTGACGATGCCTTCGCCCGCATGAAACTCCGGGTTGACTGCCCGCCGCGTCTCTTCGGGCATAAAGACGAGGCGGCAGGAGACGCCGAGGAACTCCCCGAACCATCGGTCGGCCTCCGCGCCCGCCAGCCCGGCCCGGCAGACGCTGCGCCACACGCGCACGGTCTGGGTTGCCGCGCCAACCGGCTGAAGAGGCACATACAGGGGCGCGCGGCCCGGAGCGCGCAGGATCAGACAATCCCCCTCGACGGCGGTGGAAACGAGTGCCATGCGGGGCAGTTCGCGCTGGGTCAGAAAACGTCCATCTTCATTCACCAGCATCCAGCGGCGGTCATGCTGCAAGCCGCGCGGCTCGACATTCGCCGAGGCTGCGGAGAAGCCGCCCAATGATTTGACGGGGTAGACATTAATCTGGGTGAGGGTGACGTGTGCCATCGTGAAAAAGAGTGTACCTGATTTAGCCTAGCGCCTGATGTTACGCACTCCCAATGATTGGGCGAGAGCGATCAAAAAACGAGTGAGTGAACTCACTCGTCCATTCGTCAGTAAGGCCCCCGGATATTCTCCGCCACGCGCGCCCCGTAGAACTCGCGCAACTGCTGGTGCAGCGCGGGCGACAGCGGCGGCAGGTCGCTGGCGGCGGCATTGGCCTCGGCCATCGCCGGGTTCTTCGCGCCGGGAATGACGGCGGTGACCGCAGGAAAATCAAGACACCAGCGCAGGGCCGTCTGCGCCATCGTCATGCCGGGCGGCACGAGCGGCTTCAGAGCGTCTGCCAGGTCAACGCCGGTCTCGAAGGACAGGCCGGCAAACGTCTCCCCGACGTTGAACGCCTGCCCGTCCCGGTTGTAAGTGCGGTGATCGGACGGGGCGAACTGCGTGTCCTTCTTGTATTTGCCCGAAAGCAGGCCGCTGGCGAGCGGCAGCCGGACGATGAGGGCGACGTGTGCCGCCTGCGCCTGGTCGAACAGTTCATCAATCGGCTTCTGCCGGAAGATGTTGAAGATGATCTGGAGCGATGCCAGCCCCTCCTGCCGCAGACAAATCCGGGCCTCGTCCATGGACTCGACGCTGGCCCCGAAGCTGCGAATTTTGCCTTCCTGACGCAGCTCCCGCAGCCACTCAAAGACCTCGCCCTGTTCCAGAACTTGCGGCGGGAGGCAGTGAAGCTGCGTCAGGTCCAGCGCCTCAATTCCCAGGCGGCGCAGCGAGCCTTCGGTGTGGGCGCGGACGGCGGCGCGCGTGAAGTTCTCCGCCCCGCCCGGTTCGCCCGCGCGCCCCAGTTTGGTCGCCACGAAAATAGACACGGAGGTCTGGGCCAGGAACTTGCCGATCAGGCTTTCGCTGCGGCCCCCGCCGTACACATCCGCCGTGTCGAAGAACGTGACACCTGCCTCGGCTGAGGCGCGCAGGATCGCCAGCGCCTCGCCCTCACTCACTTCGCCCCAGTCGCCGCCGAACTGCCAGCAGCCCAGCCCGACCTCGGATACCTCAACGTCACCGCCGTTGAACACTCGGTTTTTCATGGCTTCTCTATACCCAGTACGACCCGGCCAATCCGCCCGCCTTCGAGCCGGGCGGCCACCGGCGCGGCAGCGATGCGTTCGGCGCGGACGCTATCGCCGCCTTGAAACCCAAACTCACCGTGCTGAAGGCCCGCTTCGGCGACACCACGGAAGACCTCGCCGCCGTCGCTCTGAACTACATCCTCGCCCAGCCGCGCGTTGCCTGCATCATCCCTGGCTTCCGCAACGAGCGCCAGGCCCGGTGCAACCTCGCCGGGACGGGCCGGACGCTGACCTCGGACGATTTGCGCTTCATCCGCGAAACGCTGGCCTAACCTCGCCGCCACGGGCCGGGCCGCAAGGTCCGGCCCCAACATTTTCACGGGAGTGTCCAGTTTAGCGCAGGAGTTGCCGAGAATATCGGCATGAACCCTTGCCTAAACACCTGCCCTTCCTGCGCCGCGACCACCCGCCAGACCAGAGCCGGCAGAAACCGCTGCGGCACCCAGCGCCTGCACTGCCAGCACTGCCGGCGCTACTACACCCGTCAGCCAAAGAAGAAGGAATACCCCCAAGAGACGCGCCGGGCTGCCCTGCGGCTGTATGTGGACGGCACCAACCTGCGGCGCACCGCCCGCCTCGTGGGCGTGGCCCCCCAGACCGTCGTCAACTGGGTCAACGCCGCCTGCCACGCCCTGCCGCCCCGCCTGGCTCCCCCACAGGCCGATACCGTGGAGATGGACGAGCTGTTCACCTTCGTCACGCACAAAAAACCCCGCCTACGTCTGCACGGCGGTAGACCGGCAGACCCGCTGCCTGCTGGCCTGGACGGTCAGCCTCGTGCGCGACGTCGAGACACTCCAGCCGCTGGCCGACCAGACGGCCCCATTGCAGCCCACGCGCTACTTCAGCGACGGGTACGAGGCGTACCGCAGTTTGTTGTACCGCCAGGGGCAGCACCAGGTCGCGCCGGGCAAGACCGAGACGTACTCGGTGGAAGGCGACAACGCGGACCTGCGGCATTATCTGGCGCGGCTGGGGCGCAAAAGCCGGTGTTTCAGTCGCAGTTTGGCGGCACTGGCACGGCAGGTGGGGCTGTTCGTGTTCTGTTACAATGCGCGGCAGTTGTTTGTGCGCCGCTTTCCCAAACTCAAAGCCCACTTGATTGATTTCCTACCTGCGCCAAACTAGACACTCCCATTTTCACGTCCCTGTTGACAAACCCGTCCCGGAGCGGGTAAGATTGCTTCGCTCCGTTCCCCGACTTGGGGGACTACCACACAATGGACGGTTGGCGCAGTGGTAGCGCACTTCGTTGACATCGAAGGGGTCACAAGTTCGAATCTTGTACCGTCCATTTTCTCGCCCGGTTTTGAGAGCATCCTGGCGGTTTCACTCTCAAAGTCCGCACTTCGTTCCTCAATTCCGGGTATCCCCGTTCCATGGCTCGACTTTTCCTGACTGAACTGACCGAGGGCGCTGATGAGTGGTCCGATGCCCTCGAAGCCCGGCAATACTCCCCGCCACGAGATCCTCCCGTTTGACGCAGGCCCTCAGAACTTGATGGGCGAGATGGGTTTAAACCCCTCCAGTTCGGGTATACTGCTTTCGATATTTAACCGGGGTTAAATTAAAAATTAACGAGAGGCAATATGCACACCGCTGCCGTGGAAGATCACGTCAAGATCATTTACAAGCTGCAAACGCAGACCGAAACCGTGTCTACGTCGGCCCTGGCCGAGCGGATTGGGACCACGGCTGCCGCCATCACCAAGATGCTCAAGCACCTGGCCCAGCTCCACCTAGTTTCCTATACCCCGTATCACGGCGTCCGCCTCACCCCGATGGGCGAAAAAATCGCCCTGGAAGTGATCCGGCATCACCGGCTGCTGGAACTGTATCTGGCACAGGCGATGGGCTACTCCTGGGATCAGGTGGACGCCGAGGCGGAGAAGCTGGAGCACGTCATTTCAGAAGAGTTCGAGGCGCGCATTGACACGCTCCTAGGCCACCCGCAGACCTGCCCGCATGGCGATCCCATCCCCGGCCCGGACGGGACGCTGGTGGAGGAGCGGCTGCGCTCCCTCAGTGAGTGTCAGCCGGGTGAGGTCGTTGCCATCGCGCGCGTCAAAGACACGGACGCCGCCGTGCTGCGCGCCCTGACCGCGCGTACCATGCGCCTCCAGACTGTCATCGCGGTCGTGGAGCGCGACAGCATTGACGGCCTTCTGACCGTCCAGGTCGGTGACCAGAGGCACGTCCTCGGCCCCGCGCTGGCCGGCAGCGTCTTCATCCAGCCGGTCGTAGAAAGTTAGTACGCCCCCATGTCCTCTGCGGAACGAAATGTAGATGCCCTGCCGCTCGGAGCCTTGCTGCTGTCTCGTCTTTCGCCCTGGGAGCGCCTGCGCGCCTTTGTGCCCTATCTGGGGCCGGCCTTCCTGGTCAGCGTCGGCTACATGGACCCAGGCAATTGGGCCACCAACATCGCGGGGGGCGCATCGTTCGGCTATGCCCTGCTCTGGGTGCTGCTGCTGTCCAATCTGATGGCCCTGCTGCTGCAAACGCTGGCCGCCAAGCTAGGGATTGTGACCGGGCGGACGCTGGCCGAGAACTGCCGGGACCAATTCTCCCGCCCCGTGACCTTCGGCCTGTGGCTGATTATCGAGGCGGCGATGCTGGCGACCGACCTGGCGGAGCTTCTGGGGGCGGCCATTGGCCTTCAGATACTGTTCGGCCTGCCGCTCTTCCCGGCGACGCTGCTGGCGGGCCTGATCGTGTTTCTGATTCTCAGCCTCTACCGCTTCGGCTTCCGGCATTTCGAGGGGGCGGTCATCGGCCTGATCGCCACCATCGGCGTTTGCTACGTCTGCGAGATCGTCACGGCCCATAACCTCATCCACTGGCCCGCCGTTGTGCGGGGCACCTTCGTCCCCGCCCTGCCGCCCCGCCCCGCCTTTGCCCTGCACGCGCAATCCTCGCTGCTGATGGCGATCGGCATGATCGGCGCGACGGTGATGCCGCACAACCTATTCCTCCATTCGGGCGTGATCCATACCCGCGTCGGCCAGGAGGATAACGTGGACACGCCGGGGCGCGAAGACGTTCACACGCGCAAGATCGTCCGGTTTGCCATCATAGACAGTATCCTCGCCCTGAACATCGCATGGCTGGTCAACTCCGCCATGATCATCGTGGCGGCGGCGACTTTTTTTGAGCACAAGATGGCGATTGACAGCATCGAGGTCGCTTACCGGACGCTCAAGCCCCTGCTCGGCGGGGCCGCGCCGCTCTTGTTCGGCATCGCCCTGCTGGCGGCAGGCATCTCCTCGTCAGTGACGGGGACGCTGGCCGGCCAGATGGTCATGGAAGGCTTTCTGCACCGGGAAATCCCCCTCTGGCTGCGCCGCCTGGTGACCATGCTCCCCGCCCTCGTCGTGATCTACCTCATGCCGCGCTTCGGCTGGGGCGATGCGAACATCCTCGTCATCTCGCAGGTCTGCCTGTCGCTCGCGCTGCCTTTCGCCGTCATCCCGCTGCTCCTCTTCACCCGCCGCCGCGACCTGATGCGTGAGCACGCCAACCGCCCCTTGACGAATGTTTTCGCCGTGGGCGTCGCCTCCTTGATCCTCGTGCTGAACGGCCTGCTGCTCTGGCAGACCTTCGGCGGGCCGCTGCCGTTCTAGCCCATTCCAGCCTGCCGTTTCAAGCAGGCGGCCTGCCGGGTACTTTGTTTTTAACTTAACGGGCAACGCACAGGAGGATTTCCCCTTATGGCACTGCAAACGATTTATGCGCTCTTTCAGGATGTCGCCGATGCCGAGCGCGCCATCGGCGCGCTCCAGGACCACGGCGTCCCGGCGACCAATATCGGTATCGCCACCCGGCGGGCCGCCGAGGAGGACGAAGCGGGCCGCGTCCGCACCGGCTTCACCCGCCTGACTGATGACGGGGCCGTCCGGCAGGGCGAACCCGAAGTCGCCTACGCGGCCCAGTCGGGGACGCTGCCGCCCGCCGCCCTTGCCACGACCGCCGCCCCGGTCACGGACGTGGACACCCCGCTCAATGTCGCCACCGTCGGCAAAGAGGGCCTCACGACGACGACGCCCCAGGACGCCGCCGCCGGGGCGGCCGTCGGCACCGGCGTCGGCCTAGTCACCGGGCTTCTGGCCGCCGCCGCCGCGCTCACCATTCCCGGCTTCGGCCTGGTCCTGGGCGGCGGCGTCCTGGCCGCGGCGTTTGGCGCGACGGTCGCCACGACCGCCGCCGGGGCCGCTGTCGGCGGCGTGACCGGCTACCTGCGTGACATGGGGATGCCCGAACAGGCGGCGGCCAGCGTCAGCGACCGCCTGCGCGAAGGCGATTACCTGCTCACGGCGACGGTGGACCCCACACGCTACGACGAGATCAAGCAGCTCCTGCAAAAGTACAACGCCGTGGGCGTAGATGTTAACATCAGCACGGCGGGCGAGCAGATCACCGCCGTCCGAGGCAATGATCCCGCCATTGCCGAACAGATCCGGCAGGTTCCTTCGTGGGAAGCTCCCGTCGTCCCCGGCGCCCATGCAGTCGGCGAGACCCCCGACGAGGCGCTGGCGCGGGAGGAAGCGGTCCGGGTCGAGCGGGCGCGCACCTACGAATCGGAAACGCGGGACGCGATCACCTAGCATAATAGGAGGATCGGGGCGAACTTCGGCTTCGCCCCTTTTTTCTGTCTGATGTTCACTTGACCTCCCTCTGCCTTTGCGGTTATAATGGCGCATGGCCGTTGTCTTTCCCGCGCTCCGCGCCGTGCTGTTCGACCTCGATGGGACACTCGTCGAGACCCACATTGATTTCCCGGCGATGACATACGGCATGGAGGAATTGGCACGGGTAGCGGGCGTACCGGAAGAAGTCACGGCGGGCAAGGACATCCTCGGCCTGGTAGATGCGGCGACCGAAGACGTGAAGGCGCGCGGCGGCGACGGTCCCGCCCTGCGGCGGGCGGCGTTCAGTCTGCTGGAAGAAATGGAAGTGGACGGCTGCGCCCACCCAAATCTGCTGGGTGGGACGCGCGAATTGTTGACGGGGCTGCTCACGAGTGGGATCAAGGTCGGCATCGTCACCCGCAACTGCCGCCGCGTCTCGGTCGGCCTGCTGGCGCGGTTCGCCCTGCCGCACCACCTGCTGCTGACGCGCGACGACGTCCCCCGGACGAAGCCAAACCCGGAGCATCTGTGGGAGGCGCTGCGCCTGCTCGGCGAGCCGCCGGACGCGGCGGCGATGGTCGGCGATCACTGGATGGATGTGCAAGCGGGCATCCGTGCCGACTGCACGGCGACATTAGGCGTTCTGGGAAAACACGAGGCCGACTGGTTCGCCCCCTGCCCGCCCACAGCGACCGCGCGCGACTTGGCGGAAGCCGCGCCCCTGTTCGGGGTAGGTCGCGTATCCCAAGTCCTTGCGGGCGAATAAATTCGCAGCAACAAAGGCACAAAACCTGCCTTCGCAGGTTAGGAGTATCAGAAGGAATCTGAGTCCACGAAGGTGGGCTTTGTGCTCTTGTTGCTGCGGTTTCAACCACCCGTCCCATGCCGTCATTACTCAGGCTGACCCATGCGCCTGTCCGTCTGCATCGTCAACTGGAACACGCGGGACTGCCTGCACGAATGCCTGACGGCGCTCGGCCAATGTCCGCCTGCCGGGGCGGAAATGGAAGTGATCGTCGTGGACAATGCCAGCGCGGACGGCTCGGCGGCGATTGTCGCGTCCGAGTTCCCCTGGGTGTCGCTCATCGGCAACTCTGACAATAAAGGCTACGCCGAGGGCAACAATCAGGCGCTGGAGCGGGCGACGGGCGACTTCCTGCTGCTGCTGAACCCGGACGTTGTCGTCCACCCCGACAGCCTGACGCGCGCCCTGGCCTTCATGGCAGAGCGCCCCGACGCGGGCGCGCTGGGCTGCCGGCTGGTCGGCGCGGACGGCGAAACGCAGCGGTCGGTGCGCGGCTTCCCCGACCCCGGCCCAGTGCTATGGGACGCCGCCGGTCTGCCGCGCCTGTTCCCCCGCTCACGTCTCTTCGGGGCGTACCGGATGACGTTTTTTGACTATGACCGCGTCTCAGAAGTAGACCAGCCGATGGGGTCGTTTTTGCTGCTCACGCGCGCTGCACTGGACAAAGTGGGATTAATGGACCCGCAGTTCCCCATCTTCTTCAACGAGGTGGACTGGTGCTGGCGGGCCAAGCGCGAACACGGCTTTCGCATCTACTACACGCCCGATGCCGTCGTGACTCACTACGGCGGGAGCAGCACGCGGCAGGTGAAAGCCGCCATGATCCGCGAGTCGCATCGTTCGCTGCTGCGCTTCTATGACAAGCACTACGCCCGCCTCGCCCCGCCGGTGCGCGGGCTGATCCGCCTCGCTGTCGGCCTAAATGAGTGGCGCCTGACGCGCCGGACGAGGGGTTAGTTCCGATGCGTTACGACCTCAAATATAAAATCTGGCCGATTGGCTCTCAGGGCGTGTGGAAACATGGAAGTCTCAAAGAACTACTCCTTGATATTCCGCACTTTCGCTTGGCTCGAAACGAAGGCACCTTACCACCACTCACGGAGATGAACGCGGTTCTAACGCAAGGCAAAAGCGATGCAGGGATGAGTGGCTTTTGTGAATGGCTTCCGTTCCAACTGTCCGAAGTTGAGTATCAGGAAGTGGTACTTGAATTGCTAACTGAACCTGGCACAAATTTCCGTCAGTCTATAGTCATTGGCGGCGCGGTCTAAGACTGAGAAAATACGACCCATGACTGACATTGCCGTCATCATCGTCAACTGGAACGCCCGCGAGGATTTGCGGCGGTGCCTGCAGTCGCTGTACGCCGAGCCGAAGCCAGAAGCCGCCTACGAGGTCTGGGTGGTGGACAATGCCAGCGACGACGGCTCGGCGGGCATGGTCGCATCGGAGTTTCCCCAGGTACGCCTCGTCGTCAACACGGTCAATGCCGGGTTTTCCAAAGCCAACAACCAGGCCATTGCGCGGACGGACAGCCGGTACGTCTTCCTGCTGAACTCGGACGCCTTTCTCCACTCCGGCGCGCTGGATCAGCTTGTCGCTTATGCCGACGCGCACCCGCAGGCGGGGATCGTCGGCCCCAAAGTCTTGAACTCGGATGGCTCGCTGCAATATTCGTGCCGCCGGTTCCCCTCGCTCGGCGCGGGCTTCTTCCGCAACACCTATCTGGGCCGCCTGTTCCCACACAACAAGTTCGCCCGCGACTATCTGATGAACGATTTCGACCACGCCCGCGACATCGCCGTGGACTGGGTTTCGGGCTGTGCCATGCTGATCCGGCGCGACTTGCTCCAAAAAATCGGGGGGCTGGACGAGCGGTTTTATATGTACTGCGAGGACGTGGACCTCTGCCAGCGTGCCTGGGAGGGCGGCTGGGAGGTCATCTACACGCCCCAGGCCGTCGTCACCCACGCCATCGGCCGCTCCAGCGACAAGAACGCCGACAAAATGATCATCGAGTTCCACCGCTCCTGGTACGAGTATGACCGGAAGCGGCACCCAAAGGCGTCTCTCCTGCGCCGGATGGCCGTCTTTTCCGGGCTGTGGCTGCGGGCCGCCGTCCGCATTGCCAAGCGCCGGGCGGCGGCGCGTCGTAACGCACACTTGGCGCGGGCAGCCTCGCGTGAGACGGCGCCTGTCCCGATCACGCCGACCGCCGGCGGGGGCAAGGGCAAGCCGTGAGACTGACCGTTAGCGTTCTCCTGGGCCTGGCGCTGCTGCTGGCCCCCATCTATGCAGCCATTCCTGACGATCCCCTTCCCATCTGGGCATACTGGCTTTCGGCGGGCGTGTTCGCGGCGGCACTCGTCGCTCTGTTCGCCGCCTGGCGCGGCGACCGGACATTCCTTCTGTCCTTCAGCCGTGCCGAACAAGTTTTTCTCGTTCTGCTGGGGCTGGCCTTCCTCTCGATCCCCAGCCGTCTGATCATCCAGCACAGCACCGCCTATTTCGGCCCCATGCTGCGCGGATGGGCAGATCTGGCGACGGGATTCGCCGCGTTCGCCCTAGCGCGGCGCGCGGCTTCCCGCCGGACTTCGTTGTACGGCCTCGTCTTTGCCGCCATCGCCGCCTCCGTCATCGTTGCCGACATTGGTGTGCAGGAGTACGTTTCTCATGTCCGCGCGGGAGACCCGCATGCGCGCACGTTTGCAACCAGCACCCCGGATTACCTGGCCGCCTACTTCGTGCTCCTTTTGCCCGTCACGCTGGCCGCCTTCCTGCAAGCCCCGGCGGTGCGCGGCTTGACCCCTCTGCTGCGGACGCTGGTCCCCCTCGTTCTCGGCGTCATTCTCCTGTTCCAGTTCGCCTCCCTGCTGACGACCGGCTCACGCTTCGCACCCCTCTCGCTGGCGGTCGCCCTGGCCGTGTTTGCGGCGTCGCTGGGGCGCGCGGCGCGGCATGGGCTGGCGCTGGACAAGACGACGCGCCTTCTGGGCGTGGTGCTCGGAGTCGGATTGCTGCTGGGCGCCCTCGTCTTTGCGCGCCCCGTTTTAGGGCGACTGAGCAACCTCAACGACAATTCCGCCGCGTTCCGGGTCTGGACATGGAAAGGCTCGGCCAGAATGGCGGCCGCCAACCCTGTTCTTGGAACAGGCATCGGGACATGGGAGAATTTGTACCCGCGCTATGCTCTCACGGGCTTTACCCGCGCCGCCCACAATTCGTACCTGCAACTGGCCGACGAGTGCGGCATCCCCGCCTTGCTGGCGCTGCTGGCGACATTGGGCTTTCTCGGAGTTTCTCTGGCGCGCGGGCTGGCAGCCGCCCCTGTTGAGGTCCGGCATCCCGCGCCTCCGACAGCCGTCACACTTCCGAAGGCCGACTGTCTGCCGACGGACCACCGGATTCTGCTGTGCGGCCTGCTGGCAGCCCTGGCAGGAGGCGCAGTCCAGAACCTGATCGACTCGGACTGGTATGTTTTCTTTTTCGGCTTCACCTTTTGGACATTGGCCGGGCTGGCCGCCGGCATCGTCGCTGTCGAGGCAGAGAAAGCCGGGGATACGCCCCCGCGCCCCCAACTCTGGGGGGATCGGATAAGAGGGCGCTTCCCTATTCCTACTCCCCCAGAATTGGGGGCCGGGGGGCGATCTGAGCCGTCCCGCTCCACGCTCCTCCCCTTCGGAAGCGTGGCCGCCGCCCTGGCCGCGCTTTCCACCGCGCAGGCGGTCGGGGCGATCTATGCGGCGCGGGCGCAGGAACAGACGGCGGCAGAGCCGCAGACCGCCGCGCGCACTTACGATGCCGCCCGCGCCTGGGACCCGCTGAACGCGCACTACGCCAGCGACCAGGCCTACAAAGTCTACTTCAGCCGTCTCGGCGAGTTGACGAGTGCAGAAGCAGCAGCGCGCGCCGCTATTGCTCTGGGTCCCGACGCGCTCAATCATCGGCGGATCGGGGACATCTTGCAGCAGTTCGGCCGTCAGCCCGAAGCGCTGGCGGCCTATGAGGACGGCCTGCGCGCGGACCCGCACTCGCTCGATCTGCTGCTGCGACTAGCCCGCCTCAGTTCCCCACCCCGTGCGCTCGACTTCTACCGCCGCATCTCCCAGTTGGAGCTGACACCTGTAGGCACCGTCCGCGCCCTGGGCGAATATGTCGAAACGAAATTCGCCGTTGCGGACGCCGTCCTGGGGGATGAGGCCGCCAAAACCGACCCCGCCCAAGCCGTCACCTATTATGCACGGGCCGCGCGCGTCCTGGAGCAGTATGCCGACGGCGGCGGCAGTCAGAACTCACAGCAGGAGGCCCTGAACGGAGGGCGGCTGGTTCCGCACCAGGATGCCTACCTGAGCGGGCTGTACGGGCACGTCCTCACCGCCTGGATCACCCTGGCCCCGCCGGACGGGCGGGACGCGCTCCGGCAGCGGCAGGAGAAATACCGGCAAATCTATGACGCCCTGATCGTTCAATCGTCCAAATCGGGTACACTATAGAGCAGATTTCTCAGGAGACACTACCCGCTTATGAATATCACCGCTGTCAAGCGCGGCTCGCAGACGAAGGGCGAGCGCAAGAAACGCATCCGCCAGGGCTTCATCCCCGGCGCCATCTACGGCAAGGGCCTGGAGCCGGTCAACGTCGAAGTCCCCGTCAAAGCCATCGCGGACGTGCTGACGGCAGAGACCGGCCTGAACACCATTATTGACCTGACGATCCAGGGCGACGCTAAGCCGCACACGGTTCTGGTTGACAACCTGGAACGGAACCCAATTACGCGCAGCTTCATGTCCGTCGGCTTCCACCAGGTCAAAAAGGGCGACAAAGTCACCGCCCAGGTCCCCATCCAGCTCATCGGCGAACCCGCCAGCGTCGGGACGGGCGAGGCCGTTTTGGAGCATACGCTGGAAGCCATCACGGTCCATGCCGAGCCGGCAAACCTGCCGCCGCACCTCGATGTGGATGTCTCGCACCTCACCCCCGGCGACGTGCTGCACGTCTCGGACCTGCCGCACAACCCCAACCTGGAGTTCACGACGAGCGAGGAGACAGCCATCGCCGCCGTGCATTACTCGCGCACGGCCCAGGCCGTGGAGGAGGCCGACGTGGCGGCAGCCGAGGTGGCGGCTGAGGCCGAGCCGACCGGCACGGACGCCGTGACCGAGCTTCGCGCCGATGCCGACGCCAACTCCGATTCGGTGACGGGGACGTAGGATTGCGCCCGGCGCGCGTGCTCGGCACTGGAAGTGCCGGTCTATTAAGGAGTGGAAGTGCCTCCGGCACTGAAGAATAGGCCATCGACAGCCTTTCCTGAGTCGCGGAGCGACTTTCACTTCGCGTAGACCGGCACTTCCAGTGCCGGGCACGTGCGCCGGGCGCCCCCGCGTACAATGCCTCTATGACCGAGCGCATCTATCTCGACCATGCCGCCACGACCCCGCTGAGGCCCGAAGTCCGGGCGGCGATGGAGCCGTACCTGACGGCGGGTGGCTCCGGCAATCCGAGCAGCCTGCACATGGACGGGCAGCGCGCCAAGCGCGCCCTGGACGCCGCCCGCGACACGCTGGCCCAGGCGCTCGGCGGCCAGTTCTCCGAAATCACCTTCACCAGCGGCGGGACCGAGGCGGACAACGCCGCCCTGGTCGGCGTCCTGTTCGCGCGGGGGCGCGGCAGCCATCTTGTTACCACGCAGATCGAACACGAGGCCGTCGGCGAGACCGCTCGGTTCTTGGAGAGGCTAGGCTTCGGCGTCACATTTCTCCCTGTAGATGTGCAGGGGCGCGTGGCGCCCCAAGCCGTCGCGGACGCCCTGACCGACCGGACCGCGCTGGTCTCGGTCATGCACGCCAACAATGAGGTCGGCACGATCCAGCCCGTGCGCGAGATCGCCGACATCGCTCATGCGCGCGGGGCTTATTTCCATATGGACGCCGTGCAGACGTTCGGCCAGTTGCCCGTCCATGTCCATGATCTGGGTGCGGACCTGTTGACCATTTCCGCGCATAAGATTTACGGACCCAAAGGCGCAGGCGCGCTGTACGTCCGCTCCGGCGTCCCCATCGAGCCGCTGCTGCACGGCGGGGGTCAGGAACGCGAGCGGCGGGCGGGCACGGAAAACGTCCCCGCCGTCGTCGGCTTCGGCGAGGCCGTGCGCCGGATGCTTCCCGAACGCGAGGCCGAGGCGATGCGCTTGACCAAGCTGCGCGACCTGTTCCTCGCCGCCCTGCACCAGCGCATTCCCGGCATCGTTCTCAATGGTCACCTGACCGAGCGGCTGCCGAACAACCTCAACGTCTCCTTCCCCGGCCTGGACGCCGAGACGCTGCTGCTGGCGCTCGACCGCGCGGGCATTTCCGCTTCCTCCGGCTCCGCCTGCACGTCCGGCAGCATCGAGCCGAGCCACGTCCTGACGGCGATGGGCCTGCCCGATAACCGAGTGAGAAGCGCGATCCGCCTGACGCTAGGCCATGGCACGACGTCAGATGAAGTTCACCGCGCTGTACACATCCTGGCGGACATGGTCACGCGCCAGACCCCATTCGGTTCCCTCCGAATGGGCGGCTAACCGGCTGCTTTCTGCTATAATGGGGCATGGAGAACACGCACCCCTGCCCCCACTGCGGCCAGCCCATCACGGCGGGCACGATCATCTGCCCGTACTGTCAGTCATCGGTCGTCACGAGCACGGAAGGGCAGGCATGGGTGCCGCCCGTCGTAGACAGCCGGGGCGTCGGCCCCGACGCCAAACGGCGGCGCACTCTGGTCGCCTGGGGCTTGCTGACCGCCAACGCGGCGGCGGCGGCACTGATCGGGCTAGGCTTCTGGCTGAACCACATCAACGGCGCGGCGGCCGGCATCCTGATCTCCTCGGATTTCCTCCTCGTCCCGCTCGTCATGGGCCTGATCACAGCGTTCTTCTGGAGGGGACTGGGGCTGACCACGACCGAGTATTTCCTGTATTCGCTGCTGAACAGCGGGCTGGGGATGGTCTCGGCGGGCGTCTTCATGGGCGAGGGCGTGATCTGTCTCATCATCGTCTCGCCCCTGCTGATCTGCTTCGTCTTTCTGGGCGCGCTTGGGGGCCGGTGGCTGTTCCAGTTTTCCAACAACCGCCTCAACCTGTCCCTCGTTCCCCTCGCCCTGACGTTTCTGGCCCTCGACGTGTTCTCGCCGCACCACTATGAGAATGCCGTCTCGGACCGCGTTCTGATCCATGCGCCGCCCTCCCAGGTGTGGACGCATCTGGCCGCCGTCCCTGTCATTGGGGAGAAGCCGGGCTTCTGGCTGTTCCAGATGGGCCTCCCCTACCCCGTCCAGTCGGTCGTCTCCGGGCACGGCGTCGGGGCCAGCCGCCGGTGCGTCTTCAGCCAGGGCCGTGTCTTCGAGGAGCGCATCGTCGAGTGGCAGCCGGGCAGGCGACTCACGTTCGACATCACCCGCCAGCCGCGCGACCCCGAAATCCTAGGACATGCCCGCGTCCGGCGCGGCCAATTTCTTCTGCAAGACAACGGCGACGGGACCACGACGCTGACCGGCACGTCCTGGTACGAGCTGTACGTCTACCCGTCCTGGTACTACGACCTGTGGGCCAGGAGCATCGCCCGGCAGGTCCACATCCGGGTCATGGACCACATCAAGACCGTCTGCGAACAGGGCCGGGCAAAGGCGGACTGACATGCTGGCCTGGCTGTTCCGGCACGTCCCCCTCCTGCGGCTCGTCCCCGGCCTGCCGCCACTCTTCGACGCCCTCCTCCTGAGCGCGACGGCCCTGCGGCACCCGGAGCGCCTGCGCGCCATGCACCGGATCGAGAAGGCTATCCTGCCCTGGCCCGGCGTCACCACCCAAATCCACCGCTTCGGCGGCACGGAGTTCAACATTGATTTTGGCCTGGGTCGGCGCGAGATCGGCCATTTGCACGGTCATGGGCTGCTGGACATCCCCCTCACCCGCCTCCTCAGGGATGAGGCCGTGAAGACGGGCAGGGCTTTGCCGCACCACATCTTTCCTCGCTCCACCTGGGTCAGTTTCTATGTCCGTGCGGAGGCGGACGTACCCAATGCCGTCGCGCTCCTGCGCCTGAACTATGAGCGGTGGCAAGCGCAGGACGCCGAACGGCCCGGCGTCGCCGATGTGCTATAATAAAGAGAGAAGTGGAACAAGGATGAGAGGCACGCATGGACGCTTGGAGACTGTGGCAGGAGATGGCGCGGGAGTCGGAAGAAGCCGCACGGATGGCAAAGACCGGCGGGTGCCTGCGGCCCGCCGGTACTACTACGCCGCTTATCAAGCGGTGACAGCTTTGCTGCTCTATCGCGGGCTGACGCCGCCGACAGGACGTGAAGCATGGGGCCATGAAGAAACACCGACGCTTCTGCAAGATCAATTGCAAGCACTGATACGCTCTCGCGACAGGCGGAACGATCTCGCGGATCGCCTCGCCAAACTTTATCGGCTGCGACTAATCGCCGACTACAAAGCGACGAGATTTGTGGTCGCCGCTCAGGTCGTCAAGGCCGGTCGGGATGCGCGCTTTATCCTGCGCGTGGCAGATGAGAAACTGCCGAGGAGTCTCTGATGTTAGCGGAAGAAGAACTCACCCAACTCGGAACCATTCCGCAGGCGGTAGCTTGGGTCAAAAATGAAGCCGAATCACGCCACGTCACGGCTGAGATTTTTGCGGAACAGGCCGAGGAGCGCCAGGGCGATTATTACACCTTTATCATGCTTCCCGTCGAAATACGCGCTTTGGAGACGGGAGACTTTCTTGACATACTCAGCAAGATCGAGAGCAAGTGGAACAATCGGGAGCCGCGCCCGGAGAAGCTGTTGTTCTTGTACCCGGCGGGAGTACCCCGCCATGCGGTATAACTATGAAGTACGACTATGACGTGATTATCATCGGCGCGGGCCACGCCGGGGCCGAAGCCGCCCTGGCGTCCGCCCGGCTCGGCGCCCGCACGCTCTGCCTGACCCTGTCGCTCGACAAGGTGGCGCTGATGCCGTGCAACTGCTCCATCGGCGGCCCGGCCAAGGGCCATCTCGTGCGCGAGGTGGACGCACTCGGCGGGCAGATGGGCGTGAACGCCGACCGGACGCTGACCCACATTCGGATGCTGAACACGGGCAAAGGCCCCGCCGTGCAGGCGATCCGCGCCCAGTGCGACAAGGACGCCTACAGCCGGACCATGCGGCAGACGCTGGAGGCAACGCCCAATTTAGACCTGTGCGAAGACATGGTCGAGGACCTGATCGTTGAGAACGGCGCGGTCACGGGTCTGAAAACGGCGGACGGGGAGACCTTCCGGGCCAAAAGCGTCGTCATCACGACGGGGACGTTCCTGCGGGGCGTCATGCACCGGGGCGCGGAGCGGACGGCGGGCGGGCGGCTGGGCGAGGAGCCTGCGGGGGCGCTCTCGGACACGCTGCGCGGGCTGGGCTTCCCGACCCTCCGGCTCAAGACCGGGACGACGCCGCGCGTTGACAAGAAATCGGTAGATTTTGCCAAAACGAACCCCATCGAGTCCGAGCCGGAGACGCCCCCGTTCAGCTTTCTGCACACGGAAATTGATAAAACGAACCTGCTGCCCTCCTGGCTGACCTATACCAACGAGCGGACGAAGGCGGTCATCGAGGCGAACCTGCACCGGTCGGCCATGTACGGCGGCATGATCGAGGGCCAGGGGCCGCGCTACTGCCCGTCCATTGAGGACAAGATCGTCCGCTTCCACACGCGCGACAGCCACCAGGTCTTTCTGGAGCAGGAGGGATGGGACACCGACTCGCTCTATGTCCAGGGCACCAGCACATCCCTCCCCGCCGAGGTCCAACTGGAGTTCCTGCACACCATCCCCGGCCTGGAAGAGTGCGTCATGCTCGTGCCCGGCTATGCCGTCGAGTACGACGCCGTGCCGCCGACCGAGCTGACCCACGCCTTGATGACCAAGCGCCTGCCCGGCCTGTTCCTGGCGGGCCAGATCAACGGCACGTCGGGCTATGAAGAAGCGGCAGGCCAGGGCCTGATGGCGGGCGCGAATGCCGCGCTCTATGCCCTGGGCCGTAACCCCTTCGTCCTGAAGCGCTCCGAGGCTTATTTAGGTGTGATGATTGACGACCTGGTGACGAAGGGTGCGGACGAGCCATACCGCCTGCTGACTTCGCGCGCCGAGTATCGCCTGCTGCTGCGTCAGGACAACGCCGACCTGCGCCTGACCGAGCGGGGTCACGCCGTCGGCCTGATCCCCGACGCCCGCTGGGACCTGTTCACCCGGAAGCGTGACGCCATCGCAGGGGAAACGCACCGCCTCGAAACCAACTGTGTCAGCGGGACGGACAACGCCCGCCTGGCTGAACACGGCCTGCTCCCCGTCGCCCAGCGCGTCCCGCTGGCCGACCTCCTGAAGCGCACCGGTGTGGACTATCCAACCGTCGCCGCCCTCGCCCCTCCCCTCCTGGCCCCCCTGCCGCGCGCCGTGACGGAGCAGGTCGAGATCGGGTTCAAGTACGACGGCTACATCCAGCGCCAGTCCGCGCAGGTCGAGTCCGCAGGCCGCCGCGAGGACGTGCCCATCCCATCCGCCTTCGACTTCCGGGCCATCCGCACCCTCTCCAACGAGAGCCGGGACACCCTCACCCGCGTCCGCCCCGTCTCGCTCGGCCAGGCCGCCCGCGTCCCCGGCGTCACCCCCGCCGACATCGCGATTCTGAGCGTCCACCTGGAACAGCAGAGGCGGCGGGCTGTTCCTGCCGCTTTGGTATGATAGTAGGCCGCTTGCCTAAGGTTCTCCCAGGGCTGAACCCCTGGGCTTTAATAGTGCAAGCCCCCACCTGCGCGGGCGAAGATTTCCGAGATTTCCCATGCCCGCGCAGGCGGGGATTAGCTTTACCGAAGCACGGGGGTTCAGCCCCGTGTCGCTTCAGGGCAGGGAAACTTTCTTTATTAACGGAGCAGGACGGCCTACTTCCTGCCGATGGCCTCCCGGAACTCCGGGTCATCCCGAACGCCCGCAAACTCAGGGCGCTCGACGAACAGCGGAACCATATCCCGATCGTCGTCGGCGCGGGCCTCCCGGAGCAGGGCCAGGGTGCGTTCCCGGTCCTGAGTCACCTGCCAGAGCGTGGCGGCATGCATCAGCCAGCCCCAGCCACCGATCTGCCCGCCGCTCGCCGCGTTCGCCTCCCACAGCGGCAGCGCCAGGTCGTGCCGCTCCCCCCAGACCAACTGGCAGGCCAGGTCATGGCGTTCGCCGCGCACCCAGCCGGCACGACTTGGTTCCTTCTGCTCCGATGCATTCAGCAGCGCCGTCATCTCCGCGACGCGCGCCGTGAACGCCGCCTCGTCCTTCCTGCGGCGTGCCAGGCCGATGTCATGCCCAAGAGCCATCGCCTTGATTTCGGCCTTCAGCGCCTCGTCCTCCGCCCCGGCGGCGAGATCGTGCATCTGCTGAATGTAACGCCCTGCGCGGTCCCAGTCTCCAGCGGACTCGCAGGCGTTGGAGGCCATCCGCAGCACAAAGAAGCGTTGACGCCGGTTCCTCGGCGTGATGGTAATCTCGGACAGCACGGCGTCCACCTTTGCCAGATAGTCATTGTTCCGCCAGACGCCGAGATAGGAGGTGGAGAACTCCCCCGACTGCGCCAGGAAAAGCAGGCGGACTTCGTCCCCGGCATAAACGGCGTCCGAGACCTGCTCGGACACAGGATAGTAAGGCCAGTGGGCAGACAGGTGGGGCGATTTCCCCGGAAGCCAGCGTTCAAACGCCTCATGCGCCAGCACCGCCCCTGCCGCGCTGCCGCTCACTGCAATCATGTTGGCAAGATGCACATAGGCCCAGGCGGTCTCGGAGTCGGAGAGCGGTTGTGTCAGATAGCGCATCAAGAGGGCGGCCAGGGCCGCCCAATCCCGTTTGCGCCAGAGCAGGGTGAAGCCGTCGCGCACGGTCTGGTCATCCAGGGGCGTGTCCCTCCCCAGCGTCTGAAACAGCGCCGTCCGGCCTTCTTCCAGCAGGCCCCGATTGACATTTTGTGGGTCGGCTACTTCCTGCTGCTGGAATTCGCGCAGCACCCGCGCCAGCACGTTTTCCGCGAACGCTTCGCTTTGCGAGGGCTTTTCCGTTTCAAGAATCGTTTCGGCCATGGTCCATAACTCCTTTCGCAGCCGCTTCCGAGCGGCATGAAGCCGGTTCTTCACCGTCGAGGGCGGCAGGGCCAGAAAAGCCGCAATCTCTTTGATGTCGTGCCCGGTCAGGTAATACAGCAGGGTCGCTTCCCGCAGGAGGCAGGGCAGCGCCTCAATCGCGGCCCGAACCCGCGCCGCCTCGTCCGCCCGCTCGACGACCGAGGCCGGTTCCTGGTCATCGGGGAGCGGCAGCGCCTCGGCCAGCGGCAGCATGGGCCGGGCGGAGCGGCGGGCGCGGTCGCAGAACTTGAACACGAGGCGTCGCAGCCAGGCCCCGAACGCGGCCGCTTCCGTCAGCCGGGGCAGGTCGCGCCACGCCTGCACGAACGCCTCCTGGGCCGCATCCTCGGCGGCGGCCGGGTCAGGCAGCAGGGTCCGCGCATACGCGACCGCCGGGTTCTGGAACCGGCGCACCAGGGCGTCGAAGGCGCGGGCATCCCCGCGCTGCGCCCGCGTCACCGCCAGGATCAGAGCATCATCCGTCATCGTTTCCCCCTACTTCTTATGCCCCATCTGCGCGCTGATTGGTTTACGAGACACCCCTAACCCCCCATGCATAAGGTATAATAGCAGGCGATCCTACCCGGAGGAATAAAGACGTGACTACCACTCTCAGCCCACAGAAAATCAGACCGCCTGAGACGGCAATGCGACCGCAGGACGCTTCCCAAAACGGCCTGCGGCGTTGGACACCCGATGAGTACCACCGCATGATCGAGATGGACATCTTTGATGGCGCGCGTGTTGAACTGCTGAGTAGCGGCATCTGGCAGGTACACACCCCTGACTTGTACCGATGGACGCCGGAGCAGTATCATCGTCTGATCGAAGCCGGTTTTTTCGATGACGGGCGGGTGGAACTGCTGGAAGGACTGGTCTGGGACATGGCCTCACAACTGACGCTGCATACAACCGGGGTGCGTTTAACCCAGCTCGCTCTGGAGGATGCCTTTCAAGGTACGTTCGAGGTGCGCGTTCAGATGTCTATTACCTTGCCGGACGGAACAGAGCCGGAGCCGGACGTCGCCGTCGCACCAGGGACGCCACTCAATTACCTGGAACACCACCCTGGCCCAGAGGAGCTACTGCTGGTCACGGAAGTATCGGACAGCACACTGGTGAAAGACAGGGGACCGAAACTAGTTTCCTACGCACAAGCCTTCATTGCCGAATACTGGATCGTGAACCTCGTCAACCGGCAGTTGGAGGTCTACCGCCAACCATCACCCGCAGGAATATACACGGACTTCAAGGTTTACCTGCCGGGAGAAAGCATCGCGCCGCTGAACGCACCCGGCAAGACAGTCGCGGTCGCCGACCTGCTGCCGCCGGAGCCGAAACAGAACCTATGACAAACGCCATGGAAATATTGTCCTCTCCTTGGGACGCTCAGTTTTATGATCTGGTCACATCAGCCCAAACAGATTTGTTGTTGATGTCGCCCTTCATCAGTAAAACGCCATTGGAAAACATCCGACGCATCATAGACGCTAGAGGCAGTAGTAAGCCCCTGCAAGTTAGTGTCATCACGAATCTCGCCATAAACAGCATAGTAGGTGGATCACTCGATTTGGATGCTTTAGTTGGCTTTGTCAAAGCTGTACCAGAAACGCAGGTGACTTATCTGCCAAGTCTTCATGCAAAGGTCTACATTGCAGACTCGCAGACCGCAGTTGTAACATCGGGGAACTTGACAATCGGTGGATTGAAAAACAACCACGAGTATGGCGTTCTGATGCGTGAGCCGGGGCTTGTTGCCCAAATTAGGATAGACTTGTTAAAGTACGCCTCTTTGGGCAGTCTTGTCCCGATTGACATGTTGCATGATATTGGCGAGGCAACAAAGGAGCTAAAAGCAATCAGCAAAGCGGCTGACAAGACTATCCAAACAAAAATCCGAGCGGTCGTTGAACAACGCACTGAATTTGCTAGACTTGAACTGCTGAAAATACGCGCCAAAGGCAAGACGACTCACGGGATTTTCAGCGACACAATTATCTATCTCCTGAGACAAAGAGGGCCTTTGTCTACAGCCGATCTACAACCGCTCATCCAACAAATTCATCCTGATTTGTGCGACGACACGATTGATCGTGTCATTGACGGTGTTCATTTTGGCAAGAAGTGGAAGCATCACGTCCGAAACGCTCAACTGTTCCTAAAGCGGAAGAAGGTTATCGCTCTTGATGGGGAACGGTGGTCGCTATCATGCTAAGAATTGACTACAGCAAGGGCGACTCACGGTGGAAACTGGCACTTCTTGACCACGAAGAGCTTGTCGAAAAACTAGCGGGCGCGGCTGCCTCAGCGGGCTGGAAGTTGACTTACCAGGAGCAGACGGACGAACAGGTTTCACATCTTAGGTTCTCACGGGAAGAAGAGCATGAGAATGTTCTTGCTTACCTCTGGAACCTGAAAAGCCACAGCGACGGCCACGGGAGCCATGAGTTCTATGTGGAGTCAAACAACGGCTTACCAATCCGTCAGGTAGCAGGGGTTAAGACGCTTCTGATAGGTTACGAATACTTCACGGAACGGTTCGTTGGCTGGGACGCAAGCCGAAACTCCCGTGCTCCTATAGTTTCTACTCCATCCCTAGCAGTATCAGAAAAAGACTTCTCGCGAGCCTACCCTGACGGGCTGGTTTTTTGCCCCCGCAGCCCGAACGAGGTCGCTGTCATTTTCTACCCTGATGCGTTGATGAACTACGTCTGCAACCTGGATGCCTTCCACGGAGCCGTCTCGGAACTTGAGCAGAACATACTGAGGCGCATGTCGCAAGAAGATGGGCCGCTTGAAGACGCCATAGTTCAATCTCTACCGACTGACAGGCAAGTAGCAGTGGAAGCAATCACAAGACATTGGGCTGAGACAAGTTTTCGCAGGCGTGTACTTACAGCGTATGGAAACCGATGCGCGATGTGCAGCGGTCAGTCAGATGTTCGGGTGGATGTTCACGCAGTTTATATAGTGCCAGCCGGACATCCCGAATTTACTTCCAAGACTAGGAATGGCCTTTGCCTCTGCGCGCTGCATCATCGGGCGTTTAATCAAGGGCTAGTTGCAGTCATGCCGGGCTACCGGGTCGTTGTCAATAGAACAAGGTTGGCTGGCTTGCGAGACTTAGGCTTGAATGGCGGTGAAAACGCATTCATGGCAACTTTCCGAACTCACCTCTCGATACCGGCTGAGGCGAGTCTATGTCCTCATACCTCAACAATCAAAACTGCATTGCGGGTTCGCGACTTGCAGAATGACACACTGGAAGCCGTGCCGGTCATCACGGCATGAATAAACCTTAATTCCATGACAAACACTATTACGCAAACTGCCAAGAAAAAAGTCGTCGTGCTGGGGAGCGGCCCCATCCGCATCGGGCAGGGGATCGAGTTTGATTACGCCAGCGTCCACTGCGTCCGTGCCTTGCGCGAGGCCGGATACGAAGCCATCATCATCAACAACAACCCCGAAACGGTTTCGACGGACTTTGACACGTCGGACCGGCTGTATTTCGAGCCGCTGACGCCGGAAGACGTGCTGCACGTCATCGAGCGGGAAAGCCCGATTGAAGGCGTCATCGTCCAGTTCGGGGGGCAGACGGCAATCAACCTGGCAAAGCCGCTGTCCGATGCGGGCGTGCCGATCCTCGGCTCGTCGTTCGACAGCATTGACCTGGCCGAAGACCGGGACCGGTTCGAGGGACTGCTGCGTGAACTCGACATCCCCAAGCCGGCGGGCCGAGCGGTCACATCTGCGAACGCCGCTGTGCAGGTGGCCGACGAGATCGGCTACCCCGTCCTGGTTCGGCCCTCCTACGTCCTGGGCGGGCGGGCGATGGAGATCGTCTACAACCATGCCGACCTGCGCGAGTACATGCGCCGCGCCGCCGACATCTCGGACGGGGCGCCCATTTTGGTAGATCGCTACATTGTGGGGAAAGAGGCGGAGGTGGACGTGATCGCCGACGGCAAGGGCGGCTGCCTGCTGCCGGGCATCATGGAGCACATCGAGCGGGCGGGCGTCCATTCCGGCGACTCGATGGCCGTCTACCCCCCGCAGACCATCAAGCGCGAGACCATTGACCAGATGGTCGCCTACGCGACGCGGCTTTCCGAGGCGCTGAACGTGGTCGGTCTGATGAACATCCAGTTCGTCATCGAGGACGACCAGGCGTATGTCATCGAGGTCAACCCGCGCGCCTCGCGGACGGTGCCCTACCTGAGCAAGATCACCGGCATCCCGATGGTGAAAGCCGCGACCTGGGCGTCGCTGGGCCGGACGCTGGCCGAGCAGGGGTACACGAACGGCCTGCACCCCGACCAGCCCAACATCGCGGTCAAAGCCCCCGTCTTCTCCTTCGCCAAGCTGACCGATGTGGACATCAATTTAGGCCCGGAGATGAAGTCCACGGGCGAAATTTTGGGCATTGACACGGACTTCTCGCGCGCCCTGTACAAAGCGATGGTGGCGAGCGGCATTGATGTCCCCGCCGGGGGCAAAGGCGCGTCCCTGCTGGTGACGCTGGCCGACGGGGATAAAGAGGAGGCCCTGCCGATCATCCGGGACTTCGGCGCGCTGGGCTTCCAGCTTTATGCGACCGGCGGCACCGCCCGCTTCCTCCAGTCCCACGGCCTGGAGGTGACGGCGGCAAAGAAGATCAGCGAAGGGACGCCGAACCTGCTGGATTTGATCCGGGGCGGACGGGTCGCACTGCTTATCAACACGGTTTCCAAAGACAAGCAGATCGAGAAGGAGGCCGCCCGGATCCGCCGCGCCTCGGTCGAGCACTCCATCCCCTGCCTGACCTCGCTGGACACCGCCCGCGCCCTGCACACCGCCCTGGCGACCCGCCAGGAGGGGGAGCCGTTCGAGGTGATGACGGTGGACAAGTACGTCAGGTGAGGGTTGGGCGTCGGAAAACTAAGGATCGGCGAAATATATCTTCCTGATATAGAATACTTGCCTATCCTTCGCCCCGAAAGCTAGTTCAGTAACGATCTTTAAATTCTGCAACCGTTCCACTTGGTTAGTTGCCGCTCGGGCGGACAGTTGGGCGGCTTCACCCTGTAAAGGTATATGGTACTCTTGCCAGTCCGTGGAAACATCCGAGAACGTTCTTTTGAACTTCGTTTGGGCGTCCGGGTCCTTTGCTCCCTTGATCCCTATGTCAACATTTCTGTCAGGGTCGGCACTTTTTAGCTCCACAACAAGCTCCGCGTAGTTGGAAAAATCTTGGGTTCGGGGCGTTGTGCTTGTCTGATGCACCATAATTTGTAGTACGCCATATTCTTGATTGGCAGGATAATCCAATCTCAAAACCGTATCATCTCCGTCCTGTGCTACTTGATACCAGTTTGGAATGTTTCCACTGGTAAAAGTCTTCATGTCAAGGTCTGGTGCAAGCACGCCACCGCTCCAGATGTACTTCACGCGCGAGGGGGGCGGCGCCTCCGGCATCTTGGCCCACTCACTTAAGGCTGATTTCGCCGCGGGCGCTGTCTCTGGATTGGTGCTGGAGTCATCCAGACGTGAATTACGAACGGCGATTAAGGCGGCGAGAACCCGCTCTGGATCGTCCTTGCGACTCACATCGTTGAGAACGTCTCTCTTGTCCTCCGGTGATCCGATCTTTGCCAGTCCTGACCGTGCAGGGCGGAACAGCAGTGCCGAAGAATTGGCGGACTGCACACGAAGATAATCCAGGAACTCTGTCTTGATTTGAGGCTTCAACGCTTCATCGGCAGCAAGAGCCTTGATTGCATTCGCGCGGATGCCTGGAAAAGCATTTTCATCCTTCATAAGCGTCATGAGGCTGCTTTGGCTGATGCTGACGTTCTCTCCATTGGCACGCCGGATTATGTCGAAGTAGAGGGCTTGACGGTTGAAGAACTGGGGTGCCATGAATGGCTGTGCTGTGGAAGCGGTTTGGAACTGTTGGATTGCACCGCTTAGGTCCGGGTTGTTACGGTAAGCGTAACGCAGGGACGCCAGATTTTGCTGGAACACGTCATATGATTTAGTCAGGTTAAAAGCGATGCTTTGCTGCTTCAAACCCTCTAAGAGTTCTGCGCTCGAGGCGTAAGCCTTTTTAGGGATGACACGGTGCATCTGGACGGGCGGGAAGATAGGTATGTCGCTTGGCTTGTCGATGTTGATGTAGCCATCGGTGCATAGCGGCTGGTAATCATCGGCGACAAAGCGGAGGCGTACCCGAACCGGGCCAACGGGCACCCGACAGGAATATAAATCCCATTTGGTGTTTTGCTTTGATACCGGCAGATTTTGTGGCTTTTCATACTCGGCACAGACCTGCACATAGTAATGGTCGGACTTGGAAGCAATGGCGTGTCCCTGCAATTCAACTCGCCCATACAGGAAGGCATTGTCGCTCCGCGCTGGCTTTACAGCCACACAGAAGGTAAAAACAAAGATCAGAAGAATTGCGGCAGCCCTTGATAAGTTCACGATCCTAGTTCTCCTTTTCTGGTAGGTCAAACCAGTATTCACCCTCAATCGCGGGCGGAGTTGAGTCGCCTGGTTTCGTGCCTAGCCAGGCAATCACTTCGACTACCATCTTGCCGTTCATGGTACGCCTGCTTCGGCCAGATTCCCACTCCCATTTCCGATGTGTCTGGCCGTCGGTCGCAACCTCGGTATTGCCTTCCGGTTCGTTCAACTGAGCTAGTACGACGTGCGCCTTCTCTCCGCACGAGATGGAAACGTACAGTTTGGTGAAGTCTTGTGGAACGGCTATGGCCTTTCTAAGCCGAAACAAATGAAGATTGGTGAAGCCGTCTTCGGGCGTAACCCCGGCCGGCGGGCGATAATTTTCCGGCCGCCAGTCTACGGCGTCAAAGGCCACCGGGCGGGAGGGTAAAGTGGTCGCTGTTACCTCAGTGCTGGTAGGCACAACCGCATCATGCCCATGTTTGATCCGCAGTAGTACAAAACTTGTAACTAGCACAGCAACCGCTACCCATGTGAGCCACGGGGCACGCCCTAGTCGCCGGGCGGTATCCTCATCTTGGACACGAGTATGGATGCTCGGCAATCCAGGCGCGATGTGAGAGGAGAGTGTTGCCCCTAAAGGTGTTCTTTCTTCTATCCCAATAGCCTCAGATGAGACGAAGTGCTTGGCTTCTTGCTTTATCGCGGCATAGCGATTTGCTGCCTCCTTAGCCTTCTCGGATTTAGCCTTGATCTCAGCACGCTCGGCCTTAATCCATTTGCCTTTCACGCCTTCGAGTAAGTCGCCTTTGTAGCATTTGTTCGCCTCGTTCATAAGGCGGCCATATTCATTTTCCTCAGCCCCCTCGGCAGCTTCATAGTATCCCAGGAAAGTCTGCAAATCGGTTTCATATGTGCCAGGATTTAGGTAGAAGATGCGTTTTTTCGCATCTGCCGTGATATAGTCCTCCCACTTCAAGTTATCCTCAGTAAACAATTCCTTCACAGAGTCGAGCCGTTTCCGTAAAGCATCTCCGCTGTTCGGTTTATCAGTCTCTTCCCAGCAATTATCATCGATGCGGTCATAACTACATTGGGTTCCTGAGAATGCCATGTACGCCAGTATTGCACTCTTTATAGGAGTGACGTCTAACTCCTTATATTCCCCTTGACCAATAGCGTACTGGAACCTTCCGAGCAGAGTGAAGCGCAGCCGAGGCTTTTCCATTTGCTTTCTTCCAAAAGTCCAGAGTGGTCGTATCCTGCCAGCACTAACCGCTGGCTCACCGGTTTACGAAGCGCGTGGCCTTCATCGTTCAGGCCATTTTGGAAATGCTATAACTGGCTCGACAATAGACCTCTTGCATAAGCCCCCTGGCCCTAAAGGACCAGGCTATTCCGAAGGGCCGCCCCTTCGGGGCTTCGGATAATGCGACTGGAAATGCCACTGGAAATGAGTGACCTTCTCTGTAGCCCCGATCTGTAGCCCCGAAGGGGCGGCCCACCGGCGGAGCCGGGAATAGGCCCGGCCTTCAGGCCGGGTGGACTTATGCAAGAGGTCTAATAAAATCGTATGCCCCTCGTGTGATGAAATGTTTTACACTAGGCTAATTTACTGTGAATCCTACAGCAAATTTGTCATTTCCGCTAGATTTCCTCACTTCCGCTGAAAATCCTGCAAACATCCCGTAAACATCCTGATAGGCTTCAGTATTTCCGTATTGCCTCCGCCCTAATATCGTACTATATTCGTGAAGAAGTCGCCCGGCGATTAAGAGGGCGCGACACTCACGAAAGGGGGCAATACAGAAGAAACGCAAACGATCTCAATCTCATGCCGGCTAATGCACCAGCACGTCACCCTTGAAAAGTGTAAGGTGTGTTCTCGATTCTATAGGGTCAAAGGAACAATATGAAAAACAACGTCTTTCTGGCCGCAGCCCTTGTGGCCGTAGTGATCGGCGCGTTAAGCGCCGGACCTGTGCAAGCAGGCCCCGCCTTCCAGGGGAGTGGTTCGTTCAGCGAGCCGCAGAATGCCGCCGCTTCAACGGTATTCACGCCCGATGAGGAGTACGACGCTCTCGACAACGGAAGCGAGGGCCTCGAGGGTGAGGGGTTAGTCCCCTACATGGGCTACTCCCCGCACGTCGGCTATCGTCCCATGACCGTGCTTCCTCTGTACGCGGCCAACAGCGTAACCATCTTCGGGCAGCGATGGTCGCCGTGGGCGGGTGACGTGCTGGGGTGGAACGGCAATGGGTACTGGTCGACCATCGGGCAGCACGGATGCGCTCTGACCTGCATCGCCATGGAGCAAACCTTCTTCCGTGGCTATATGGACCCACGCGCCATGAACGTGTGGATGAAGCAGCACAACGGCTTCTGGTACAACCTGGTCAACTTCGGCGCCGCGCCGGGGTTTGCCGGAACCCGTGACTACAGCCGTTCAGCGGCCGATCTCGGATATATCAACAACCTGCTTGACCGGGGCTACCTGGTCATCGCAATGACCTACTTCCCGCCGTCCCGCACGATCACGCATTTCGTGCTGATCACGGGGCACAGCGGCAATACATATGCAATCAACGATCCGTGGACAGGCGACAGGACGACCTTCAACGCCCGCTACGGTGATCCGAGCCGCTGGATTTACAACATCAACTTCTATCACTGAGGCAGGCAAGACCTGCCTTCAACCCAGGGCGCTCCTGCATCGCAGGAGCGCCGCTTTACTTTCGTGTGCTTACAGCAGGTTCTTTTTGACCACTGTTCCCAGCGGGGAGTCGCCGACGGTGTAGCCCTGCGCCTCGATCTCGGCCCGCAGGGCGTCCGAGCGGGCGAAGTCTCTGGCCTTGCGCGAGTCGTCCCGCTGCCCCTTGAGGGCGATGATCTCCTGGGGCAGAGCGTCCGCATCGTTCTCCGCCGTCGGCAGGGCGGTGCGGGAGCGGGCCTCGATGTCCAGGCCGAGCACCGAGTCGAACTCGCGCCACAGGCGGTAGGATTTGGCCTCATGCAAGGCGGCGACGGCGCGCGGCAGGTTCAGGTCGTCGCTGATGGCGTCGAAGACCGTCTGCCGGGCGCGGGTGTATTCCTGGTCCGAGAGGCCGTCGTCCTCGCCGATGCGCGCCTTCAGCTCGTAGACCTTGCCCAAGGCTTTGGTCGCGGCGTTCAGCGACTCCCAGGTCTCGACGTTGAAGGCGAGTTCCGAGCGATAGTGGGCCGTCAGGCACAGGTAGCGGTAGGCGAGCGGGTCGTAGCCCTTGTCTATGAGCCGCTGCACGGTCAGGAAGTTCTCGCCCGACTTGGACATCTTGCCGCCCCTGGCGTCCGCTGAGGGCGAGACGACGTTGAGAAACGCGCCGTGAACCCACATGCGGGCGAAGGGATGCCCCGTCGCGCACTCGCTTTGGGCGATCTCGTTGGTGTTGTGGACAGGAATGTGGTCAATGCCGCCGCAGTGGATGTCCAGCGTCTCGCCCAGATACTTCATGCTCATGGCCGAGCACTCGATGTGCCAGCCGGGGTAGCCCTCGCCCCAGGGCGAAGGCCACTTCATGATGTGCGTCGGCTTGTTCGTGAACCACAGGATGAAGTCGGCGGGGTGCTTCTTGCCAGCGTCCACATTGACATCCTCGCGCGCCCCCTCACGCTGCGCGCCCAGGTTCAGCCCGGCCAGTTTGCCGTAATCGTCGTCCTTAGCGGTGTCGAAGTAGACACCCTCGTCCGTCTCGTAGGTATATCCCTGCGCTTGCAGCCGCTCAATCAGGGCAATCATTTCGGCGACGTGGTCGGTGGCGCGCGGGGCGACGTCCGGCCGAATGATGTTCAGCCGGGCCGAGTCCCGAAAGAAGGCCTCCTCGTAAAACTTGGCGATGTCCCACGGCGACTTCTGCTCGCGCTCCGCCGCCTTCGCCATCTTGTCCTCGCCCGCGTCCGAGTCCGAGGTCATGTGTCCGACATCGGTGATATTCATCACATGCTCGACGTCCCAGCCGTGCAGCGTCAGGGTCCGGTGCAGTAAATCCTCAAAGATGTAAGTCCGCAGATTGCCGATATGGGCGAAGTTGTAGACCGTCGGGCCGCAGCAGTACATCTTGACCGTCCTGCCGTCGGCGGGCGTGAAGACTTCTTTCGAGCGCGTAAGCGTGTTGTGCAAAACCAGGGGTGTCATGGACTCATTATAGCACATGACGCCCCCCACGCCGCCCGTGAAAGTGGTATACTGAGGAAGGAATACCCGCGCCGAGAGGAGAGCCTTTCCCGATGACCGTCACACTCGATGTTACCATAGATGAAGAAGTGCAGGCGCGCTTTCAGGCCGTCGCCGCGCCCGACGAAGACTTCTCGGCATTCCTCGCCGCCGCCGCCAAAGACGCAATTGCGCGCCGTGAGCGTCAGGCGGCGGGCCAAGCCGAGATGCAGGCCATGCTCGACGGCCCGCGCCGCCGGTTCGACCCGGCGGCGACCTACCAGCAATACCGGGAAAGATATGGATGGTCTGACCTGTCGCACCTATCACGCGAGGAACTTGAGGAGCATGGGGATGCGATCCTGGATGCTCTGCCGCCGGAGAAAATCGCCGAGGCGAGACGGTTGGGCCTGATATGAACAGGCGACAAGAGGACTCACCGCCCCAATATGTCGTTGTTGAGAGCGACCGATTCGCCGATGACCGAGACCAAGCCGTTCTTGGTTTCAACGGCAGGCTTGGACCAGAACAGGCGAACGCTTGGTACAAGGGACTAACTCAGGCATTAGACGACCTCCCCGGCTTCCCCGGCCCACTGTCCCATGCCAGGGATGAGGACGCCTCGGATCGCTACGGTCGCGAGATCCGCCGACTGCTCTACTACGGTCCGAGCCGTAGACGCAGTGGGACCCCCGTTCGCATCCTGTTCACCATCTTGCCGCCCGATCCCGACGAGCCGCCGGAGACCGCCGAGTCGGTCATCTTCTTGCTGCGACTGCTCCACGGTGGGCAGGTGCTACCCTCGGAAGACGCTACCGAAGGCTGAAGTCGCCCGCTCCTCCTCGCGAACTGGGAAGGAAATCGCTATCCCTACGCCGAACCGCCTCCTACCCATCTCATTGAAGACAGGATTTTTCCATGACCACACCCATGAAAGTCGGCATTGTCGGCTGCGGCAACATCAGTAACATCTACCTCGAAGCGGGCAAGAAGTTCGACGTCCTCGACATCGTGGCCGTGTCCGACCTGGACCTGGCGCGCGCCCAGGCGAAGGCGCAGGAGCATGGCATCCCCAAAGCCGTTTCTGTGGACGCGCTTCTGGCCGACCCCGAAATCGAGATCGTCATCAACCTGACCGTGCCGGGCGCGCACTACGACGTCTGCAAGGCCGCCCTCGAAGCCGGCAAGCACGCCTACGTCGAGAAGCCACTCTCGCTGACCCGCGCGCAGGGGCGTGACCTGCTCGAAACGGCTTCGGCGAAGGGCCTGCGTGTGGGCGGCGCCCCGGACACGTTCCTCGGCGCGGCCCTCCAAACCTGCCGCAAGCTGGTGGACGACGGGGCTATTGGGCTGCCCATTGCTGCTACTGCCTTCATGCTTGGGCGCGGCGTCGAGACCTGGCACCCGAACCCCGAGTTCTTCTTCAAGCCCGGTGGCGGCCCGATGTTCGACATGGGGCCATACTACCTCACCGCTCTGGTCTCGCTCCTCGGCCCCCTGAAGCGGGTCACGGGGTCGGCCCAGATGTCGTTCCCGGAGCGCCTGATTACCAGCCAGCCCCTGTCCGGTCAGAAGATCGTTGTCGAGACGCCTACCCACATCGCGGGCATCATGGACTTCGCCGGCGGGGCGGTCGGGACCATCATCACTTCCTTCGACGTTTGGGCGCACAACCTGCCGCCCATCGAGATTCACGGCTCGGAAGGCTCGCTCTCCGTCCCCGACCCGAACATGTTCAACGGGACCGTGAAGCTGTACCGCGACGGCAAGTGGGAGGAAGTGCCGCTGACGCACGGCTACGCCGACAACAGCCGGGGCATCGGCGTTGCCGACATGGCTTATGCCATCCAGGAAGGACGTCCGCACCGGGCAAGCGGGGAGCTGACGTTCCATGTGCTCGACGCCATGCACGGGTTCCTGGATGCTTCGCAGTCCGGCAAACACTACCTGATGGAGAGCCAGGGCGTCCGCCCCGAAGCCCTACCCGAGCAGTGGCCGGCGTAACGACACCTGACAAAAAAGAGGGCGGGCACAAGGCCCGCCCTCTTTTTTGTTCGTCATCTATCGGTGCCGGTGCCCGACGCGGTACTTGCGGTGGATGCGCCCGTTCGAGGTGACGACCGACCGGTAGGTCTTGTTGCCGTTGCGCCGATGCACGACGGACTTCGCCCCGACCGTCCGGTGGGCGGCGATGCTGGCGTTCTCCGTGGTCTTGCGGACAGGGTACTCGATGGCCTTCCCCAGTTTGTGCAGCGTGTTGCTGTCATGCTTTTCGGCCCGCGCCATGGGTGACACCAGGGCGGCTCCCAGGGCACACACCAGAGCGGCGGCGGCGCCGCGTGAAATAAAGCGACTCATGTTCTTCTCCTTCGGCCTTGCCTTTGCAGCAAGGCGGGTTTTGACATCGCCCGTCAGGGCTTACCTGGCGGAATGATGGCTTTCTGTTCGGGTCATTCCAAGAATACCGCCGAGCTAAACCGAAATACCGCCGCGCTAAAAGGCGAAGATCCATTCGATTGCGGCATGGGAGGAGATCGGAGAGGAAGCGGCGAACAGAAGCATCTTAGGAGACACAACACCCTTATGACACACGCATTTGCGCCCGACCGCTATGAAAATGCCGCTTTCCGCCGCTGCGGGGATAGCGGCCTGATGCTGCCGCTCATTTCCCTCGGCTTTTGGCAGGCGCTGGGCGAGCCAGGCATGGAAGACATCTGCCGCCAGTGCATGTATACGGCATTCGACAGCGGCATCACACACTTCGATCTGGCGAACAACTACGGCCCGCCGCCCGGCAACAGTGAGCGGGTGGTGGGCGAGATCCTTAAAGACATGCCGCGCGACGAGCTGATCATCTCGACCAAAGCCGGCTACGGCATGTGGAGCGGTCCTTACGGCGACGGCGGCAGCAAGAAATACCTCGTCGCCAGCCTTGACCAGTCGCTTCAGAGGATGGGTTTGGACTATGTGGACATCTTTTACCATCACCGGCCCGACAACGAGACCCCCCTGGAGGAGACGCTGGCCGCGCTGGACCTGATCGTCCGGCAGGGCAAGGCGCTGTATGTCGGTGTCAGCAGCTACTCCGGGGCGCGCTACGCCCAGGCCGTCGAGATGTGCCGCCAGCACGACTGGGCGCCGATCACCATCCACCAACCGTACTACAATATGCTCGGGCGCGGCATCGAGACCGACCTGCTCCCGCACACGACCGTCCACGGCACGGGAGTGATCCCCTTCTGCCCGCTGGCTGGGGGCACGCTGACAGACCGCTACCTCCACGGCCTGCCGCCGGACTCGCGCCAGGGCAAGCGCGGCGAAGACGGCCAGCGCTGGTGGCGTCAGGAGCAGGAAAAGGGTGTCTGGGACCGTCTGGGGCAGCTCAACGACATCGCCAAGGAGCGCAGCCAGACCCTAGCCCAGATGGCGCTGGCCTGGACCCTGCGGCTGCCCGCCGTCACCAGCGCCCTCATCGGCGCGTCCACGGTTGAACAGGTGAAACAAAACATCGCCGCCCTGGACAACCTCGCGTTCAACGCGGACGAACTCGCCCGCATCGACACCATCCTGCGAAACTGGTCCTGACGCAGTTAGCATCGGATGATAAAAAGGCCAGCGGAGGCTACACCGCTGGCCTTGTCTTCGTGTGGTCTACTGTCCTGCCTGCTGATTACACGCGGTAATGCACTTCCTCATCGAGTATCTCTTTGACGGTGACAGGGATGATTTCCAAATCTTCTTCGCGCCCTGCCCGGCTGATCTCCTGCAAGGCGTCCCGGCTGAAGTCGAAGCCGATGAAGAACCCCTTGTCGCGTCGCTGCCGCTTCATCGCCGTCTCGAAATTGTCTATGTCGGGCCGCCCCACTTTCCCCGTCTCTTTGGTCTGCTGCTTCACCTGCACGGGATACCAGCGGTCGGTTTCGCCGAACAGGTCATAGCCGGTGTTCTTCTCCTTGACCGTGCTGGCTGGATAGATGCGCCCATCAATGCCCATGTCGCCGACCTGGGCGCGGTTGGCAATGGCGTGGCCGTTGCTGATGACGGTGTTGAGGGCAGTCACGGCCCAGTTCTCGAACTCGAATGGCGGGTATTTACGCAGTTCCTCCGCCGTCTTGGGCAGATCGCGCACCCAGAAGTCTTTGCCCTCCGTGATGTGGCACTGTGACACGAGCCGCTGTGCCATCACCCGGCAGGCGGTCGGGCTGACGTCGATCCCGATCCAGCGCCGCCCCAAGTTCTGCGCCGCGTGGAGCGTCGTTCCGCACCCGCAGAATGCGTCCAGAACGACATCGCCGGGGTTGGACGAGGCTTGCAGGATGCGGTTGAGCAGAGGAAGCGGCTTCTGCGTTGGGTAGCCTAATCCCTCGCCCGCCTGCGAATTGATGGGCGGTATGTCCGACCATATGCTGTCTATGGCGACGCCGGGCTGTTCGTCCAAGTACCTCTTGAAGCGGGGGAACCCGCCTTCTTTGCTCGGCCAGTAAATGCGGCCTTCTTGGTCCAAGCGGTCAAGTTCCTGCGGCGTCGTGGACCAGTGGCGGCCCTTATCCGCCGGATTAAAGCCGCGCCACGGCAAGCCGGACGGGCCGTTCCTTAACCCAGCACCCGTCAAGTCGCCAAGCGAGTACCTTCTGTTCGTTCCCGTCTCTACGGCGGCGTAATGCTGACGGATGCGCTCATCGCTCAGAGGCAGGAACGGCCGGTTGAAGGTAAAGTTGTTGCCCTTCGTGTAGAAGAGAATGGAGTCGTGGTTGTTCGGGAACGTCTTGAACGACTGTGATTTGGCCGTCGTGCGCCGCCAGATGATGTGCGTGTTGAACCCGTTCGCCCCGAACTGCGCGTCCAGCATCACCCGGACATAAGCGTCCGCGTGCCAGTCGCAGTGGTAGTAGAAGCTGCCCGTCTTTTTCAGGACACGCCAAAGCTCCGAGACGCGCGGGCGCATCCAGTGGATGTAGTGCTCGACCGCGCCGAAGCGGTCATCAAACGCCCGCTTCTCCTTGACGTCGCCCCAGAAGACCTCGTAGGAGCGGTTGGAGTTGAACGGGGGATCAATGTAAACCAGGTCAACGCACTCGTCCGGCAGCTCGCGCAGCTTTTGGAGGTTGTCGCCGCAGAAGATAAGCTGGGTTTGGAGCATGACATTACTCGACTTAGCCCTACTTATTGCCGTTCTTCGGCATACGGCTAGTTGCCTTTTTGACGTCTTCGGTTTGTCTCTCCTGACGCATAGCTTCGCGTTTGCCCGCCAAGAACTCGCGGCGAAGGTCTTCTACAGTTCGGGTTTCCTCGTGGTATAGCCCCTTAGCCATGCCATTGATAGCATTCGGTCCGATAGAAGTTACTCCCTGATCCATCAGCACTCGCATAGCTTTGGTTTGGAAGTGCTTCCTATGATTCTTTGTTAGTTCTTCAAAGGGAACGCGGTGAGTGTGAACTGGGCCTCCATCGTCTTTGTCATCAGAGGATTTTGGGGCTTTCGGAGACGACTCATTTATGACAGCCGCCTTCACGGCTGTATTCTTATGGAGTTCACCTATGACGCGCGTGAGGTCGGCATGAAGCTTAACACGCAGTTCTTCCTGTGTGCCAAACTCACCGAGTAGACCTTTAGTTCTTGACAGCTTTTTGAATTCGAGCAGCTTTTGATACTGTTCTACATCGATCTCGCCGGGGCTTATAGGCACAGAAGAGAAGTAGACCAGAACAGGCTTTCGAGCCTCAACGAACAGGCTGATTTCTTCCGCAGTCCCCGACACCGCCGCTCCTGTGGGCGAACCTATCCGCGTCCAAAACACGCCCACAAGAACGTCACAATCATCAACAAGTTGCCTGTTGATAATCGCCTGAGGCCTGTCACCCATCTCGGGGGTCGCATGTGTTTCCCACATGACAGGTTCCAAGTTGATGTCCTCTGTCAGCCCTGCATTTGTGTTCCAGTCATGGATGACTTGGCGGATGATACGGCGCTCGTTCATCACGTCCGACGGCGATGCGATTAGGATTGTGTATCGCAGAACAGGTTTTGGCATGATGGCCCCTTATGTCGTGGAAGAAGAGCGCAGGCTGTAAAGCCTACGCCCTCATGTTTTACGAACAGCCCAGGCTGGTTCCGCACGAAAGGCACTTGTAGCACGCTCCGCTGCGGATGGTAATGGCGCCGCATTCGGGGCAGGGGGGGGCGTCGGACTGCATCCGGTAGATTTCGCGCTCGTGGTCGGTGATGGCGGCGGTGTTGGTCTCGGCCAGGTGCGCGAGGTCGCCGCCACTCTTGGGGCCGTTGCCGTTCTTGCCGTTTCCGTTGCTCAGGCTGCCGCTTTTGGCATCGTGGGCAGGCGGGGGCGGCGGGGCCGGGAGCTTGGCGGGGGCGGCGTAGGCCGAGTCGTCCTGGTCGGCGAGCAGGCCGACGTTGTGCCGGTCTTCTTTTTGCAGGAAGCGCAGGGCGAGATACCGGAAGATGTAGTCCATGACGGACTTCGCCATCGGAATCTCTTTGTTGCCGGTGAAGCCGGACGGCTCGAAGCGGGAGTGGATGAACTTGTCCACCAGGGTCGAGAGCGGGACGCCGTACTGCAAGGCCAGCGAGATGGCAGTCGCGAAGCTGTCCATGAGGCCCGAAATGCTCGACCCTTCCTTGGACATGCGGATGAAGATCTCGCCGGGCTGGTTGGTGTCCGGGTACAGCCCGACGGTCAGATACCCCTCGTGACCGCCGATGCTGAACTTGTGGGTGACGCCAGCGCGCTCATCGGGCAGGCGGCGGCGGACGGCCTTCGGCGGGGCGAGGGGCGCTGCTGGGACGGCGGCTTCCGTCGCCGGGGCGATCTTCTCTTTGGCCGGCGCTTCCTTGCTGGTGTTCAGCGGCTGGGTGCGCTTGGAGCCGTCCCGGTAGATGGCGACGGCCTTGATGCCCAATTTCCAGGACTCCAGGTAGGTCTCGGCGATGTCTTCGGGCGTGGCGTCGTTAGGAACATTGACGGTCTTGCTAATCGCTCCCGAAATGAAGGGTTGGGCAGCAGCCATCATCTTGATGTGGCCCCGATAGTGGATCGAGCGGGTGCCGTTCATCGGGCGGAAGGCGCAGTCGAAGATGGGCAGGTGCTCCGGCTTGAGGTCGGGGGCGCCCTCGATGGTGTCGTGCTCGTCAATGAACTTGATGATGCCCTCGGCCTGCGCCTCATCGTAGCCGAGCCGCTCCAGCGCTTCGGGGACGGTTTGGTTGACGATTTTCATCATGCCGCCGCCGACGAGCGACTTGTATTTGACGATGGCAATATCCGGCTCGATGCCGGTCGTGTCACAGTCCATCAGGAAGCCGATGGTGTTGTGGCTGACGAAGCCGTTGGCGACGTAAGTCACGTTCTCAGGGACGGACAGGTCGTAGGTCATCTGCTCCTCACCCAATTCGGCGGCCGTGACCTCGTCGTAGAAGAACTGGAGCAGGTGGCCGAGCTTGGGATGATGCGCGCGAGCCAGCAGTTCGGCCGCGGCGCGGCGCGAGACGGTGCCGGTGCGCGCTAGGGACAGCAGCAGCGACTTACGCAGGTTGTCATTGGCGGGAGCGAGCAGGTCTACCAGTTCGCGCGAAAGCGGAATCTGGTCGTGGCGGGCCGCCTGCGGGTGATCGCCTGAGCCTTGAAGCGCCGCCATCTTGCGGGCCGACAGAAAGCCGATCTGCCGACCAAACTGCTCCGCCGTCGAGACGTTGAGCAGGCGCAGGACATACTGGGTGTTCCGGCCCCACCGGCCCTTAGATCGGATGGCAGGTTGGACATCGGTCTTGCGGGTGGTGACGAAGCCCAGCGTCAGAAGCAGCGACTGCACATCGCGGCTGAAGCACTCCGTAGTCGTGGTCCAGGCGACGTAGCCGTTGGCGTTAGTGCCGTCGGCTTCAAAGAGGCCACGGACAAAGGCCGCGTACACGGTCGGGTCGTTCGCGTGCAGAACGGCGTCGGGGACAAGTGGCGCGTAGCCCTTGCCCGTGTGCGTCTCCGAGGGGGCACGCTTGGCGAAGCCGCAAGCCTCCCACCACAGAGTCAGGCGCACGGAATGGAAGGCGACTTCCGTGTAGCCCGGCTTGTCCGCGATGGCGGCCTCCAGACCGAACAGCGAGCGGCCCAATGCGGCCAGCCGCGTCACGACGTCCCGGTCCTCCTGCGCCACGCAGAGCCGGATGCCTTTGGAGTGCAGGGAGCCGTCGCCCATGAAGTAGCCGACGAACTCAGCCAGTTCGGAGGTCATGCGGCGCGGAACAAACGTCGTGTGGTCGCTCGTCCAGTAGGCTTCGGGCAGGGGCGGCAGGGGAACATGGTTCGGCTCACCGACCATACCGCCGAGCATCAGCGGGACGCGATCGCCCGGCCTGATCTCGGCGAACCGCCGCCACTGCCACTCGCCCAGCGCATCCACGACCTTGATCCGGTGTGTCGGCGTCCCCTGGACGCGGTAGCCGCGCGCGGTTTCGACCGTCACAACCGCTTCCGCTCCGTTGATGTAGAACTGCCTGGCCCGGCGCGGCCCCTCGTCCGTCGCCACTTCCACATCAAGCGGCTGCCACTGCTCGCCCTCGGTGTCGCCGAGGCTTTGCAGGCGCACCAGGCCACGGCTGGTCAGGATGAGGCTGTCGCCGACGAGGCAGCCCGTAGGCGCGAGAACTGTGGACTGTGCGTTGCGATAGCCGTGTCGTTCTCCTAGCTCGACAGTCTCATCCCAGGCGGTGCGGGCGGCGGCGAGCAGGGTGTCGGGGATCAGGGCGCCGTTGATCTGGTCCACCTGGTCGCGGTGTTTGTGCATGACGCGCAGCATCGGGTCGCGGTTCTCAGCGAAGCCCGAAAACGGCCCGCCGCAGTCGCGGGCGATGGCGGCGGACTGGTGGTAGGCCCGGCCCGTCATCAGGGCGGTCACGGCCCCGGCGTAGGCGCGGCCCGCGTCGCTGTCATAGGGCAGACCGGCGGCCATCAGCAGGGCGCCGAGGTTGGCGTAGCCCAGGCCCAGCGTCCGGTACTCGTGCGAGCGCTGCTCGATCTTGGGGGTCGGGTAGGACGCGAAGCCGACGACGATCTCCTGCGCGGTGATCATCAGCCGAACAGCGTGTTCAAACGAGTCGGTGTCGAACGCCCCGGTCCCCTCCTGCCGAAACTTCATCAGGTTCAGTGATGATAAGTTGCAGGCAGTACTATTAAGGAACATGTACTCACTACAAGGATTACTTGCGTAGATGCGGTCCGTGTTGGCGCAGGTGTGCCAGTCGTTGATGGTGGTGTCGTACTGCATTCCGGGGTCGCCGCAGACCCAGGTGCCTTCGGCGATGCCGCGCATCAGGTCGCGGGCGCGGAAGGTCTGGGCGGATTTGCCGGACAGGCGGAACTTGGTGTCCCAGGCGGCGTCGGCCTCGACCGCCTGCATGAAGTCGTCGGTGACGCGGACGCTGTGGTTGGCGTTCTGGAAGGGGACGGTGTCGTAGGCGCCGCCTGCGACGTTGAACGCGCCCGAATAGCCGGCATCAATGAGCGCGTGGGCCTTTTCCTCGGCGTCCTTCTTGCAGTCAATGAACTCCTTGACGTCCGGGTGGTCAATGTCCAGGACGCGCATACAGGCCGCGCGCCGGGTGGAACCGCCGCTCTTGATGCTGCCCGCCGAGGCGTCCAGGCCCTTCATAAAGGAGATCGGCCCACTGGACCGGCCCCCGGCCTCCAGCGGCTCTTTGGAGGACCGCAGGGTGGACAGGTTCAGACCGGACCCCGAACCATCTTTGAAGAGCATTCCCTCGGTCTTGTAGAGGTCTAAAATGCTCTCCATTGTGTCATTAACTTCATTTATATAGCAAGCACTGACAGCCTGCCTTCTGCCGGCCCAGCCGAGGTTGAACCAGACGGGGCTGTTGAAGGCGGCGTACTGGTGCAGGAGGGTGTAGCGCAGTTCGTCGTGGAAGGCATCGGCGTCGGCGTCGGAGGCGAAGTAGCCGCCCTGCTTGCCCCATTCCAAGATGCGGTCGGCGACGCGGCCGATGAGCTGCTTGACGCTGTATTCACGCTCCAGCGTCCCGATCTGGCCCCGGAAGTATTTGGAGACGACGACGTTGGTGGCGAGCTGCGACCAGGATTTGGGTATCTCGACGCCCTTCTGCTCGAAGACGACCGTGCCGTCGCTGCCGACGATGCTGGCAGTGCGAAGTTCCCACTCGACGGTGGCCCAGACGTCTTGGTCCGGCTGGGTGTAGCGGCGCGGGATCGTCAGGCCGGGAGAGTTCGTTTTGGCAGTTTTCGGGGCCATATTTTTCGACGCGGCGGGCGGTTTGGCGGCAGGAATGGCAGGAACAGGAATAGGCATGGGTACTTCGGCGCTCAATTTTAATTCTTCTTCGGCTTTGTGTTCTGTTTTCTGTTCGACTTCGGGCACCGCCACAGGGTCGGCAAAGGCTTCCAAGTCGGATTCGGCGGCCTCTACCACAGAAGCCTCCATAGGGGACTCGATGACGGCTTCCACAGGGGGTTCGGCGACGGCTTCCGTGACCAGGGCGGCCTCCGCGATGAAAGGAGCAGGCGCTTCTTCCATGGACGGTTCTTCCGCCGGGGCTTCCTCATCGGTCCGCAGGTTGAATTCCTCCCGCGCGGCGCGCAGGGGGCTGGACAGCGGGGCCGGCTCGTCGGCCAGCATCCGGGCCATTACGGTGTCCTCGAACGGGTCATCTTCGGCGAACGGATCGCCAGCACCCTCATCCACCTGGGCTATTTGGGACGGGGCGGGGAAGTTGCCGACGGGGACATCGGCGGGGTGGCGCGCGTCCAGGTCTACCTCGTCGCCGCCGAAGAGGGCGCCGCCGACCTCGGTGGGGGCGGCCTGTGCCGCTACGACCGGGGCCGGCGCGGCGGCCTTACGCGCGGCGCGCGGCGGGGCCGGCTCCTCCTCACCCATCAGGTCCAGGGTCGTCCCGGACGTGCTCTTTTTCCCGTTGCTTCGCTCTGCCATGCTGTCTCCTTCGCTTTTCTAATTCTAATCTTTTTCTAATCTTTTCTGATGCGCCCGCCCTGCTTCTTGAGCAGGTTCACGATGTCGCGGAACTGGGTGGCGTCCTCGAACTGGCGGTACACGGACGCGAAGCGCACATAGGCGACCTGGTCGATGCGGCGCAGGTTCTCCATAACCATCTCGCCGATTTCCGAGGACGGAACTTCTTTGTCCAGGCGGTTGGTCAGGGTGCGCTCAATGTCGTCGGCGATGATCTGCAAGGTTTCTTCCGAGATCGGGCGCTTCTGGCAGGCGACGCGCAGCGACCGCAGCAGCTTGTTGCGGTCGAACGGCTCGCGGCGCTGGTGGCCGTCCCGGTCCGGCTTCTTGACCACGGTCAACTGCATCTCCTCGATGGTCTCGAACGTGGTGAAGCGCCGCTCGCAGTGCTTGCACTCGCGGCGTCTCTTGATCGCCTCGCCGTCGCGCATCGGGCGCGAGTCCAGCACGGCATCGTTGTCATGGCCGCAGTACGGGCACTTCACAGGAACTTTATCCCTAAGACTTCACCAAGCGTATCTCGCCTATATCTTGTGTGGATTTCTAGTATATCACACTAAATGTAGCCTGTCAAGAGTGAGGCGATTCTTTTTCATCGGAATGACGCCCTTGAGTTACCAGCCTGAATTGCCATAATCCCGCATAATACCTGACAGCAACGAGGCGACCATATGACTCCCAATCCCATCGGCATCCTGAACGGACAAGGCGGCGAGATTCTCATCGAGATCATTCTGAACCAGGGCGGCGTCAAAGCCTTCCCCAAAAACGGGAACCGCCCGCTGCTGGAAATGCTGGAGCGGCTGGCAGATGACGGCTATCTGGAAGCGCTTGGCGAAACGCCCACGGAAGTCACTTACAAAATCACCGGCGACTGACGCCGGCACGGAAACAGAACAGCAGTGAGGGCGCGGCGAGACCGCAAGGCGGTCCTACGTCACAGCAGTCTCAAAGTAAATCGTCTCCCTATTGACTATATTTGTAATCAGTGGTATCATTGAAACTACACTAGTAGTCAAGCAAGGAGCAAAGGGATGAAACGTATCTGGTGGAACGCTTTCCTGCTGCTGGCCCTGGCCGGCGCCGTCTGGGGACAGTCACCTGACCCTGTTCCCGTCAGCGAAATGCCTGTTCGGGGCGGCAACATCGTCGTCAAAGTGCCGGGCTTCGATGCCGCCCGTCGGCAGGTGATCAACGCGGCGGGTACACAGGGAGCGGAGCTGCTGGCGGCGCGCACCCTGGTAGACGGCAAAGGGCGCAAGCACGGCTGGCTGCAATTCCGCCTGCCCGCCAGCCGCCTGCCCGCGTTGCTGGGGGCCGTGCAGGGGTTCGGAAAGCTATATGGAGAAAACGTCGCCACCACCGACCATGCCTCGGAGTATGAAGAGTTGGCCCGGCGCATCGTCCGCCTTCAGCAGCACGAGACGCGGCTGACCGGGATTCTGCAAAGCGGCCGCCGCCTGCGCGGGGGCGACCTGCTGTATGTGCAGGAACGACTGTTTCGGGCGAGCGTGGATGAAAGCCTGCTGGCGCAGCGCCGGGCGGATCTGGAGCGGGATGCACGGGTCAACATCGTGCAGATCGAGATGTTCGAGCCGGGCGCCTTGCCGCCGACGCTGTCGCCGGCGCCTCCCAACCTGGCCCACGGGTTTCTTCAGGCGGCGAACCTCGCGCGCGCCCATCTCAACCGACTGCTGGCGCGCGGGGCCACCGCCGGGGCCTACGCGCTGGTCTACGCCCCGCTCTGGCTGCCGGTCCTTCTTGCCGGCCTGCTGCTCCTGCGCGCACTCTGGCTCCGCCGCCGCTCCATCGCCCTGCGGCTGCGGGCTGCGGCTCTGCAAACCGCCGCCTTCATACGCCGGGTGCGGGAAGCGCGAGGTCAGGAATGGCACAGGAACCCCTAGTCCCGAGGTATACTCTCCCCGGAGGGTAGGACACCATGCACGTTTTGTTCATCGGCGGGACCGGGCTGATCTCGACAGCGATTGCCCGGCAGCTTTTGGAGGCGGGCCATCAGGTCACGCTGTTCAATCGCGGCAAGTCCCCAAGCCGCCTGCCTGGAGGCGCCCAGGAGATACGCGGCGACCGCAAGGACTACGCCGCTTTCGAGCAGACGTTCGCGGACAAGACGTATGACGTCGTCGTGGACATGGTGGCCTTCCACCCAGACGACTCGGCATCCGCCGTCCGCGCCTTTTCGGGCCGCTGCGGGCAGTTCATCCACTGCTCCACTGTCTGCGTCTATTCCGGTCCCATGGGCCAAATCCCGACAACCGAGACCGAGCCGTACCACAGCATCGGCGGCTACGGCAAGAACAAGGCTGCCTGCGAAGAGCTGCTGCTGCAAGCCTTCAAGGACCAGCAGTTCCCCATCACAATCATGCGCCCGTCGCACTCGTATGGCGAGGGCGGCGGCCTCCTCCGCTCGGTCGGGCCGGGCGACACGTTCCCCGACCGCCTCCGCAAGAGCAAGCCGATCATCGTGCAGGGTGACGGCAACTCGCTCTGGGCGTCGTGCCATGTGGACGACGTCGCGCGCGGGTTCATCGCCGCCATGCAAAATCAAAAGTGCCTGGGCGAAGCCTACAACATCACCGGGGACGAGTGGTTCACCTGGAACACCTACCACCAGCAGGTCGCCGAGGTCGTCGGCGGCACGTTCACGCCCGTCTATATCCCCACTGACACCCTGCGCGAAGTCGCGCTCGGCCTCGCGGGCGGGACCTATGAGATCTTTGAGTGGCCGTCCGTCTTCGACAACAGCAAGCTGAAGCGGGACACCAATTACGCGGGCCAGACCATCAACTTCAAAGAGGGTACGCGCCGGACGCTGGCCTGGCTGGAAGCGAACGGCAAGCTGAAAAACAGCGACGAGGATGACTACGAGGACCGCCTGGCGGCGGCCTGGCGGGCAAAGACGGCGGAACTGCCCCGTCAGGCGGGGTGATCCCAATGGACGCAGAGCAGGTTCGGAAGCGGCTCCGGTCCAAGCAGACGCAGGACCGCATCGGGGCGGTGCGGCAGGCATCCGCTCTGGACGGGCCGCCCCGTCAGGCATTGCTGCTGGAAGCGCTGGCGGATAAGTCGCCCTATGTCGGGGCATTGGCGGCGGAGGCATTGGGCGAAAGCGCCGACGACGCGGCGGCGGAGGCATTGGGCGAAAGCGCCGACGACGCGGCGGCGCTGGCGATGACGGAGCGGTTCGCGTTCCTGAGCGAAGACGGCCCGGCCCGCGACCCCGGCTGCCACATTCGGGGCAACCTGGCCTTCGCGCTGGGCCGGCTGCAATGCTATGCCGCGTCGGACGTGCTGCGGGTCGGCATCCGCACGACGCAGATCGAGGCGGTCGGCGGCGTTCCATTTGACACGGCGGCCCACCTGCGCGGGAACTGTGCCCTGGCCCTGGCCCAAATCCGCGACATGGACAGCATCCGCGACATCGCGCTGTTGCTGTTCGACCGGAGCGGCTTCGCGCACGGCCTCCCCGACCCCAAGGTCAAGATGGAGCCGCGCAAGGCGGCGGCGCGGGCGCTGTCGCTGACCGGGAACGTCCAGTCCCGCCTGCCGCTGACTCTGCGGCTGGTCCACCCCGAAAACGAAGAGCCGGAAGTCCTGCAAGAGTGCATGCAGGCTTTGGTGGAACTGGAAGACCCCCACGCCCTGGAAGTCCTGGAACCCTACCTGCAACACCGCGACATGCGCCTGGCCGCCTACGCCGCGTTGATGATCGCTCAGACCCAGGCCCCGGAAGCGGCGGCCCTGCTGGGCGAAACCATCGGACGCCTCTCCGGCGACCCCCTGCGCGCGACCGTGCTGGCCCTGACCACGCTCCGCACGCCGGAAGCCACGGAACTCCTCTACGCCCTGACCCGCTCCGAGCGCGAAGCCGTCCGCCTGGCGGCGATGGACGCCCTGCCCCCCAACGCCGCCAGCCGGACCGTCCTGGAAGCCTTGTCCGCCCACGACCCCTCCCCCCGCGTCCGCGCCGCCGCCAAGTCGGCCATCGCGCAGTAGCCTAAATGTTCCAGGAAGATTACTGATGTCAGGCGGCAGGCGGACGGCGCAGGCCCATCGGGCTGTCGCTCCGAACTTCCGCCAGCGCGGCGGGGTTCTTCATCCGCTGCAAGTGCTGGCGTATCTGGTCAATCTGCGCCAGCACGGCGGCGGCGAACTGTTCATCCAGCACCGTCGCCCCCTCCTGCGCTCGCTGCAATGCCGCAGACACGAAAATCTCTTTGAGATACGCCGGGGTGAACCCGTGGCTGCGTCCGGCGACTTGCTCAGTCAGTGCCTCGCGATCCAGTGACGGCGCGAGCAGATCAGACAGCGAGGAACGTGACAACACCTGGCGGCAATAAGTGCGCCGTTCTTCCAGTTCCGGCAAGCCCAGGTGAAACACGCGGTCAAACCGCGAAGGCCGCTTCAGTAGGGCCTCGTCAATCTTGCCGGGGTGATTGGACGAGGCAACGATCAAAAGGCCGTCGTTGTTTTGGAAGCCGTCAAGCTCATTGAGGAAGACAGTTCGGTTGCCTTCATCCACGAACCCGTCCAAATCCTCAAAGGCCAAGACGCAGGGCGATAACTTTCGTGCCCGTTCGAAGATCGCCTTGATTGGTTCCTGCCCACGACTAGGGCGTAAGTCACGGACGTAAAGGAACGGCAGGTCCGGTAATGAGGCCGCGATGGCTTTACAGACCATCGTTTTTCCCGTCCCCGGCGGCCCCACGAGCAGAAGCCCTCGACGCCATGCGAAGCCGAGCCGTGCAAACATGGAGCGGTTGGCGAAAAATCCCTCCACAGCTTCTCTGAGTTCCCCGGAAAGCGCATCCGGCAGCACGATGTCCTGCCACGTCACACTGCCGATCTCCGCGTCCAGATCGGGCGCGCTCTTCCAGCCCCCACTGTATTGCAGGCACTGCTTGGCCGGGCGCAAGGCGTAATCCGTCATAGCCTCGGCAAAGTCACCCAGCGCGCGTCTCTCATTCCCAATCGTGATGACCGGAATCAAAGATGTGCCGGGTGGAAGGGCCACTTCAAAGGTATGTCCTTCCCACTCCACTTCATACCAAGCGGCGTAGGAATAACTTTCGTCCAGATTGGCCGCGTTCCGATTGAAGAAGTCAAGGCTACCCGGTATCATAGTTCGGTATACTGGACACTCGCGGGCAATAAACCTTGCTACATCCACACGATCACATTGGACCACCACAACCGCATCGCCGCTGCGGTTGCGACGCACTTCACGCAACAATGCTCTCGTGATCGCTAGTTCACGCCAATCCTGTGCCACACTGCTATCTTCGGGCTGTCGTTCCATCAAAGTTGTTCTTCCTCGGCAATGTCCTGCATCAAGGAAAGCTGCTCGGATCCATCCCGCATCCCTTCGTCTTCCGGGTGAGCTTTGATCCAGTCACGGAGGGTTTGTTGCGCCTCCTGCACATCCGGCAGACTTCGCGCTCGTAGCACCTTTTCTGCGCGCTGACGCGCGAGTATGGGCGAGGCTTTATTCCCCGCAATCTACGCTATATGCGTGAGTTCTACCAAGCATCCCCAATTTGGAACGCACTGCGTTCCGAATCTCACGGATTGTTGAGTTGGACGCACTACCGCTTGCTGGCCCGCGTCGGCAGGCCCGAGGCCCGCGCCAACTCGCGCTGGCTTGTCGGTTCCATCAGTTCATCTTCGTCGAGCACCATGTCGAACTTCCGGCCATCCGCGCCACAGAAAGTGACATCGTAGGCGGGCGGCGTCGTGCTGTAAAGAACCCAAATGACGCCGGTATCACCTGCGCTGAGGCCGAGACTGGGATAATCTTCTGTCAGAGCGACGACGTCACCTTCGGCAAATTGAAACATCTGCATAATCCTCTCATCGGTCTCCGGCACCGGAGTAGCCAATCTGCTCCGCAAAGTCAGGTGCGGAATGGGCGATCTGATCTACCTGACCACGCAGGAACTTCGCCCGCTCTAGATTATAGGTCCGCGCTAGTTCCGCTTGAACACCCACCATCTGGTTCGCCAGTTCTTCATACTGCTGTGCCGCCGCCTCACGATCTTCCGGAGTCATTTCGGCCAATCGGCTGTTATCACGGAAGGCCGCGGTGGCAGCTTCCTTGAGCCTTTTCGTGATCAGCATCTAATGGGCATCCCTTCCTCCACAGCACCTCAGCCGTTGCATGTCAGCGCCCCGCGGCGGGGGGGTTTAGGGCGTTGAAGTATTTGCGGACGTCGCTGCGGTAGGCGGGCGGGATGTCTTCCTTGTCCATGGTGGACTCGGCGCTCTTCTGGGCGGGGGCGACGTAGTCGTAGTAGGGCACCCTGCTGGTCGTCTGGCCGGGCACGGCGTTGGGGTTGGAACCGACCTTGCGGATGGGGCCGGTCTTGCTGGGGCCGGGGTTCAGGGGCTTGCCGAAGTAGAGCTTGACGTTCTTGGGCATCTTGGACGGGTCCATCTTGCCCAGGTGCTTCAGCGGGCTGCTGCCTTCGCCGGTATCGGCGGGCTTGCCGCCGGCCATGCCGCCGCCGCCGCTGCCGCCGTTGCCCTTGCCGCTGCCGTGCTTGCCGTCGGAGCCGTCCAGGCCGTCGCCTTCCCCGTCCCCGTCGCCCTGGCCGCTGCCCTTGCCCTTTCCTTTGCCCTTCCCCTGGCCCTGACCGGGCTGGCCCGAATCGTCCTGGATGTCGCCCGCGCTGCTGGCGCCGGCCATCTCGCTTTCCGCACCCTCGGTGGCATCCTGGGCGTTCTGCATGGCCTGCTGGTCGGCCTGATCGTGCGCCTCGCGCTCGGCGGCGTCGGCGGCCTTCCGCATCTCGGACGCGGCGGCCTGCTTGTCGCCGCGCTTCAGGGCGTCGGCGGCGGCCTGGGTGTGCTTCTGCGTTTCGGGCATCGGCGTATTTTTGAGGGCGTCGGCCAGCTTCTGGAGGTCCTCGGCGGCCTGCCCCTGCTCGGCAGGGGACAATTTGCCGGACTCGGCGCGGTTCGCCATCTGCCTTAACTGCTCGCTTAGGCCCTGCGAGTCGTTCTGCTGCATCGCCTGCGCGGCCTTGCGGAGTTCGGGGGTCGGCGGCAGGCCGGACGGGGACGTGGACGATGCGGCGTTTTTGTTCTTGCTGGCGCCGGGGATGTTGAAGCCGTGGAACGGGTCATTTGCCCCATTCTTGCCGCCCTGGCCGCCGGGCTTCTGACCGGCCTTGTTGCCGCCGCCCGACTTCTGTCCCGCACCCGCCGTCTTGCTGCTGCTGCCCGAAGCGGATGCGCCGGACAGGGCTTGGGCGAGCTGCGAGCCGGCCTGGGCCATGCTCTTGCTGGCTGCGCCTGCCCCGCCGTTCGCCAGGGCCTTCTTCATCTGCTCGGCCTTCATCTGCTTGGTGAGGCTCGCGATCTGCACCATCGCCTGCTTTTTGTCCAGCTTGCCGGTCGCCAGGCGCTTGCCGAGCCGCTGCATGGACAGGGCGGCGCGGCGCGTCCCGTCCAGGTGCTGGCCTTCGGCCTGCTTTTGGATCAGGCGGGCTGTTTTTTGCAGCTTGTCGCCGGTCTTGTGGACGATTGCGCGCTCGGTCAGGACACCGGGCGGCAGGAAGACGGGCAGCGTGGGGAGGAACAGGGCCAGCGCGAGGAAAGCCAGCCCTCCGAGTACGGCCTTAGCCTCCCAGGGCCAGCGCAGCGGGACTGCCTCGACGGCCTTGAGGCTGCGGGCGTGGACGGCGGCGTCCTCCTGCTGCAAGCGCATCAGGAGCACGCCGTCGGGGGCGACGGCGGCCTGGGGGGTGCGCTCGAACTCCAGCGCGGACGACAGGCGCTCCTTCAACCCCAGCCGCGCCTCAGCCAGCCGGGCGGCGTCCATCAGCGAGATGGGGCGCAGGAACGTCGTGACCGTGCCCCCGGCGATGCCGAGCAGGAGCGCGCCCGGCAGGACGGCTTCCAGCGGCAGCCACTCGGGGAGCACATCGAAATGGGTGCAGATCACGGCGACGAGGGCGACGGCGAGGCCGGCCAGCGCACCGCGCGCGGCATGGCGGACCCAGCGCGCCAGACGCAGCCGCACCGTCACCTGGGCCAGCGCCTCCCCAATGGCATTCGGGCCGGGAAGCAAGGCTGGGCCGGGGGCGGGCGGTGGTGTTGGTGTAAGGGTTGTCGCCATGATACTGCCTTTCGAAACCTGACAGGAGCCTAGCCCCGGCGCTCACGCTGGGGCTGGCCTCCTTGTATTATACGTCATTTCGCGCCCAAATGGTGCGCGGCGTCAGGGGTTTTGCAGGTGCAGCAGCGTGGCCGGCGGGGGGACGGCGGGCAGAAGGATAGGCTGGTTCAGACGAGTCTGCGGCGCCAGGAAAATGAGGCGAATGGAGGGGTTGGCGCCGGAGCCGGGCATGGGCTGGAAGACGAGGACATGCCGCCCGGCGGGGAGAGATACCCAGCGGCCTTGCGCCAGACCCGGCGAAGGCTGACCGTCTATCTTGATCCACTCGGCGGCGATCGGCACAAGCTGGGGCTTTTGGCCGGGCAGGGTAACAGGAAGCCAGCCGGAAACCAGGAGGTGGCCGAGGGGCTGCGAAGCAAGCTGCGCCGTCGGCGCGGAAACAGCGGGCAGGGGAATATGCTGGTTGAGATGGGCTTGCGGCACGAGATCAATGTTCCAGGTCTTGGGGCCGAGGCCCAGCGCGGGCGCAGGCTGGAACGAGACGACGTGCGGCCCGGCGGGAAGCTGCGCCCAACGACCGAGCGCCAGGGCGGGAACAGGCTGACCATCTACCTTCACCCACTGCGCGGACGCGCGTTTCGGAGGGGATTGACGGCCAGGCGTGTTGACCCGGACCCAGCCGGAAACGGTGTACCAGCCGACCGGACGCACCGTGGACGCCGCAGTGATGGAAAAGGGTGATGGCGGCTGGCCGGGGCTAGGAAGCGCGGCGGCTGGAGCCGCCGCGGCGCCGATCATGATGGGCAGCAGGATCTGCTTGCGGACGTGCGCGCCCGGCGTCAGCATCACCACGATATGCTGACGCGGGGCGAAGCCGCTTTTCGGGTCGGGGATGAAGGAGACGACATGGCGGCCCGCAGGCAGAGAAGCCCAGCGCCCCTCGGCGAGATAAGACGCGCGGTAGCCGTCCACCCACACGGACTGCGGGTTGATGCTCGCCACGCGCTCTTCTGATCCCGTCTGCGCGAGGTATTGCTTGGCGAAGACAGACAGCCAGGCCCGCTGCGGCGTAGTCTGCTTCGGCGTGGTCTCTGCCGCTGTCTCTGGCCCGCCCGCCGGTGCCGGCAGGCGCGGCGGATTCAGCATCGGAGACGGCTCAGGGTGGGAGGCATGGACAACCGCCGCAAGCAAACGCCGCATCGGCTTAAAGCGCCTAGGCTTGGAGCGACTCACCCTCTTCACGGGCTGAGGCCGAGGCCGGGTCGCCACAACGGCCTCAGGCACCGGCTTGATGGCAGGCACCGGCTTGATGGCAGCAATCGGATTCGACGTAGGCCTCACGGCGGCAACGGGGAACCTGGGAGCCTGGTGCGGAGAGGGTGCCGGAGGGGCAGCGACAGCGACAGGCTGGGGCGCGACAGGCGCGGGCGCTGCCGCCTTTGGCGGTGTCTGCGTCGGCGGCTTCGTCACCTGAGCGGCTCGTGCGGGATGCGGCGAGGTGAACTGCCCGGTCCGCCACAGGGCGAGCACAGCCAGGAAAAGCAGGGCCGCCCCAGCCAGCGCCCCGGCCAGCCCCCCGGTCCGGCGGGAAGCGGCGAGAGTCGCGCGCTGCTCCGGGGCGCCCGTGCCGGCCTCGACGGCGGCGCGCAGGGCGGCGGCGAACTGACCTGCCGAGGGGTAGCGGGACGCAGGCGCTTTGGCCAGCCCGCGCAGGACGGCGGCTTCGACGACGGGCGCGATGTCTTTCCGGTAGAGGCGCAGCGAGGGCGGGTCGGCGAAGACCTGCCGATGCATGACCGAAAGCTGCGCCTGGGTACTGTTGTCGGCGGCGCGGAACGGCGGCGTCTTGACGAGGGCGAAATATGCGACGGCCGCCAGTGAGTAGACATCGCTGCGGGCGTCCGGGACCTCGTTGCCATGCACCTGTTCGGGGCTGGCATACTCGATCGTTCCCAGGATGTCGCCCATCACCGTCAGCGGCACGTCTTCGTCAATATGGGCCACGCCGAAATCGTACAGCCGGGCTGGGCCGCGCCGGGGGAGCAGGATGTTGGAGGGCTTGACATCGCGGTGGATGATGCCCTGCGCGTGGGCGCAGTCCAGGGCAGCGGCGATGTCTTCGATCACCTGTGCAGCCCGCAGGGGTGTCAGCCAGCCGCTCGACTCCACCTGATCGGCCAGCGTCTGCCCCGGCACATATTCCAGGACGAGGGCCGCAGGATCGCCGTCGTGGAATTGATAGGGCGCAACAATGTTTGGGTGGCTCAGGCGCTTCATCACGGCGGCCTCGCGCCGGAACCGCTCCGCCGCGACGGGATCGCCCGTCGCACGCTGCACTTTGACGATCACGTCACAGCGATGGACCCGGTCCCACCCCCGATAAACGGCGGCGAAAGGGCCTCGGTTGAGCGGCTCAGAAGCAAGCGTGATGCCGGGCAGTTCAGGGAGGGCGGGGTCGGGCCGGGGGGCCGGGGAAGGGGACGCGGCGGGGGGCGCAGCGTCCGCTCCCTCGCGGGTCTGTCTGCCGGGAGGGCCGGCTGTATCCTCAGAGGGGGACGGCCGGCGCTGCTGCTTGTTGGAATGTTTACGGCGAATGGTTCGCTCCTCACCAGATCGGAAGGACCGGCGCTATTCGGCGGAAAGATCAGCCGCCGGATGCGGCGTCCTGGCACGGCATCGCTTTGGCGTCTCGGGTGCGGCGCTCCGCCAGCGTGCGCCCCACGGTCTTGACCAAGAACGGCACATCGCGCACGAAGTAGCGGTGCCACAGGCGCGTCGGCTCCTGCGAAAAACGATAGGCCCACTCCAGCCCGCAGTCCTGCATCCAGGAGGGGGCGCGCTTGACGACGCCGCCTGCCATCTCGAAGCAGCCGCCAACGCCGATGGAGACGGGGACGCTTAACAGGTCTTTATTCGCCGCAATCCATTTTTCCTGCTTGGGCGCGCCAAATCCCACCAAAAGAATGTCCGGCTGGGCCGCGCGGACGACGTCGCGGATGCGGGCCTGCTCGTCGGGGGCCGCAAAGGTCTCGAAGGGGGGGCAGTAGGTGCCGCAGACCTGCGCGCCGGGATGACGGCGCAGAACGGCGTCCTTTGCCAGTTCGGCGGCGCAGGGGGCGCCGCCGAGGAAGAACAGGCTCAGGCCCGTCGCTTCTGACGCGCGGGCCAGCTCCCAGAACAGGTCGCTGCCGGTCACGCGCTGCTTGAGGGCCGGGCGGGTAGGCGTCGCGGCGAGGCGGGACAGCAGGACGACCGGCTTCCCATCGGCCAGCGTCAGGTCCGAATTCTGGTAGATGGCCCGGAATTCCGGGTCATGCTCCAGCATGGCGAGGTGGTCCAGGTTCCCGGTGCAGACATGGCGCGGCTTTTCGGTCTTCTGCGCCATCTGCACGATATGCGTGACCGCCTCTTCCATGGTCACATTATGAAACGCCACGTCGGCGACAAACACTTTGCTCAAGCTATCCATGACTTTCTTGCGCTATTCCGTGGGCGTCCGCAACTTCGGATGAAGCGTCGTCCACATCTCGGCGGCAAATCTGCCCAGACGGTCGTGTCCCCGCGCATTCGCCCCGGCATCGGCTTCCAGGCTGCGCGTGAACCGCAGGAAATACACCGGCGTTCCGCGACGGCCCAGCAGGGCGCTCCAAAGCATGGCCGCGCGGATCTGAGTCACCTCAGTAATCACTTTTCCATTCACGACGTAAAGGTACAGCATGTCCGCTCCGGCAACGCCGGGCGCTCCGACGGCATGACAGGCGCGGGCCTCAACATCCGTCCCCGGCAGCCGTTCCAGGTGATCGCCCTCGATCTGCATTCCCGCCCCGATCAGGCACGAGCGCGGGTCGTGGAGGGCGCTGCGGTCCGTGCCGCCGATCAACACGAAGTTCACGAGGCCGCCCTGCCCGTCAAGCGGGGAGTAGGTGCGGGACAGGAGATCGGCGGACGACAGGGCGGCCTTGACGTCGTCCGGGACAAGGTCGTCCGAGGCAGCAGCATAATAATCACTCAGGGCGCGCGGCACGTCTCCGCCGCTGACGCCGAGGAAGGGCGGCGGCGGGGCCGGTTTCCAGACCATCGCCGTTGCCAGAGCTGCCCCAATCAGCAGCGTTAAAAAATAGCCCATCCGGCGAATGTGCGGCATCCCAGTCCCTTAGCCAGCCCGAAGAGGGCGATAAATCCGAGAACGAGCGTAATCAGGCCGCTCCAATCATGAAAGATGTGCGCGGCCCCGGCCCCGATGCACTCGCCGACCACGCCGATCAGTGCGATACGCACACTGTTGACCAACAGGCTCAACGGCAGGCTGAACGCAAACAACAGGAGCCGCCGGGCGGGCTTCCCGTCCGCGAGGTACGCAAACGTGGCGCTGAAGGTCAGCATAGCCAGCAGCAGCTTGAACCCGGAGCAGGGCACGTCCACGAACAGGGAGTAGTCGTCCATCGTGATGACGTTGCCGACGAGGGTCGTGCCGAACGTCATCAGGTGGAGCAGCTTGTTCGCCAAAACCGTAGACAGCATCTGCACATGCAGCGTCGAGTCGTTCAGGAGTGGCCCCGGCAGCGGCGCCATCAGCCACAGAAAGGCAAGCGGGAAAGCCGCCGTTCGGACAAAGCGCGTCCCCAGGGCCAGCCAGATGCTGCTCTCAACACTCAGCAGCAACCCGGTCGATTCCAGGGCCTCCGCCTGCGTCTTGATGGCGAACACGAGCAGGGCCAGGGCGGGCAGGAGCAGGGCCAGCGCGGCGGGTGCGGGCGCTTTCGGCACCGCCCGCAGGGCATCGCGCCGGTGCCAGAGCATCAAAGCGAAGATCAGCGGGATCAGCGGCGCGTGCCCGTAGTACGATTCGGGCTTGGTGTACTCATAGCCCCAAAAGCGCAGCACAGGCCAGGCCAGGGCCGCCAGCAGAGCCGCTGCCGCCGCGAATGGGGCCAGGGTGAGCCAGTCCTGACGGTGCAGGATGGTCAACAGGCCGCGCAGCGAACCTTCAGGCTCCGCGTGTTCAGGTTTGGAAAAGACAACGGCCATAACTTAACAGGGGGCGAACAAGAAAAAATGTGTTTCTACTTCAGACACTTCTATCTTCGGCAGAATGCGGGCGGAAAAATACTTGTTTTTCGTCCAGAAAAAAGGGTGGCGGGTTGTTGCAACAACACCGCCACCCAGTTGGGTCTGCGTTTTTCAGGATCGGTACTGCGCGGCGGCTCCTTTGTTTATCTTCCAAAGTTGCCCCCTCCTCATCCTAAATTCGCCTCCACGACGGGCGCCTGCCGTATGACAGGCGCCCTTAAGAGGTGAGTCTTAGACCGCCGCCATGCTGGACCGGCGGCCCTTGCGAGCCATCAGGCCGAGCAGGGCGAGGCCGCCCAGCGCGAACGGAACCATGGACGCCGGCTCCGGGACCGCAGGCGGCGGTGTTGCACCCGGCGTGAAGTTCACCTGAGCAGCGATCGTGCCCGGCACTACTGAACCGGTTGGACCAGGAGGGTTGAAGGTCAAATTGCTGACGGTGAAGATCCCGTTCCCGTCAAAGTTGAAGGTCTGCGTGCCGGGTCCAGTGAAGGCAACGCTGCTAATCGTCCCCTGGTTGTTGAACATGGCGTTGAAATTGCCGGTGAAGGTCCGCGTCAGGCTGCCACCACCGCTGACAGGGGTGAGGGTAAGCCCGACGGTGAACGGCGTAGCGTTCACTGTTCCGAACGCAGGCGGGGCCGTCGTGCTGGCTTCGTTGAAGCTGACCAGGGTGATCTGCGTACCGAACTGGCCGGCGTTGTCCATAACGTCAGCGCCGAGCGTGACGAGGATGCTGCTGTTCGGATCGGTGCTAGTGATGGGGTTGGGCGTGAAGGTCGTCGTGTAGTTGAAGACGCCCTGCTGCGCCTGGGCGCCCGCCGCCATGAGGGCCAGGCCCCCGACGGCTAGAGCGGAATTGATGAGTTTTTGAGTGTTCAAGATGCTGTTCCTTTTGCGAGAAGAAGTAGAGTTAAGTTGTTTCTGAGTGTTGATTATTATTTTCACCTCCCTTCGTTGAATAAATGGCTTTCCGCCTCAGAGAGCGGTAAATTGTAAAGGAAGGCGGTGGAGATCAAGGTCTCAGGAAAGAATAGAGCCGCCTGTAGGGATGCTCGTGTTCTTTTTCGCTGTTTTCTTGATGCATTCCGCAGCGGGATTGTTCCCGCTCCCCTGCCGCCCCAAACGTCAGTTTTCAGTGATTTTGTAAAAACAAGAACCCACGAGCCTGCCTGCTTTGAGTGTATCACATACGCGCCGACAAATCAATATCTTCGGCGCTTATTTTTCCTATGTTTAACACCTGTTTTCAGCGGTCGCTCGCAGTTTTCTTGTCCGCGCCCTGGCCGACCGGGTACTTCTGGACGGCATCGAAGTAGGCCGCATATTTGTCGGAGTTGAAGGCCGGCTTGGCCGCCTGGTACAGACGCGCAATCTCGGCCTGCGGCGCGGGCGCGCGCTCCAGTCGGGCCTGCCGCTCCACCTGAGGGCGGATCTGCGCCAGAGACGGCAGCGTCGCGCGGCTGCTCCTGGTCACTTGAAGGGTCAGGTAGACTGCTCCATCACGCAAGGTCTTCACATCACCGGCCCTGGCCGTGTTGACGAATGCGCCGACCTGCTGTTTCAAGGCCGGCGGCAGCGCCGTCAGGTTCGGATTGTAACCGTTGGCGCCCACGACCAGGAGGCGCGGCTGCCGGGCGATCACATCCATCGGGGTCTTCTGCCGCAGCAGATCGGCTGCCGTGGCGGCGTCCACCGGGTTTTGGGTCACGACCGTCGCGGCCTGGACCTGCTGCGGCAGCGCGAACTTGCCCTTGTTTTTGGCGTAGAACGCGGCCACCTCGGCGGGCGTCAGCGCCACGTCTTTGATACGCAGGTTTTCCAGCGCGAGGGCCGAGAGAAGGTCCTGCCGAACTTGGGCCATCTTGGCCGGGTCCTGGCTGTAGGGTGCCAGGATCTGCGGCGAGCGGCGCTCGATGTCCGTGATCTGCGCGTCCACATCCTTCGCCGTCGGCATCACCCCAGCGCGGGCCGCCGCCTGTGCCACCAGCTTGTCGAAGACCATCTTGCTCAACACCTGCTGGCCGGCCTGATGCTCCAACTGGTCCTGGTACTGCTTTTTCGTGATCACCTCGCCGCCCACCGTCACGAGGGGGCGGTTGGTGGAATAGCGCATGTAGAGAAGCACGTTGCCGATCAGCGACAGGACTGCGATGACGGCCAAAACACGCGCCGAGAAAGATTTCATGGTGGGTACTACCTCTTTGACACCAGGGACCGGGCGGCAGCGCCCACTCCCAAAGATTATCCTTGCACAAACCATGCCAAAGTGTGGTGCGGCATGATATTTCTGTGATATTTCTGTGATATTTTTAAATAAGTGGTGAAACGCGCTTTTTTAGCCTACGCACCGAGGATCGAGGAACGGGTGTGCCGCCGGCCCTGCTCCTGGGAGACGTTCCCAGCGGCCTGATCCACGGCTTCGGCCAGGCGCGCGGCCCAGCGGTCCAGGGCCGCATTCTCCTCCACCCAGCGCCGGGCGCTGCGGCCCAGCCGTTCGCGCAGGGCGTCATCATCCCGCAGGCGCGTGATCGCCCGCCGCCACCCCGCGACATCGCCCGGCGCGACGACCAGCCCGGTCTCGCCGTCCGTGATGACGTCCGTCTGGCCCGTCGTCCGCGTGGCGACGACGGCCTTGCCCATCGCCATGGCCTCCAAGATGGTCGTCACGCCGGCCTGGAAGTCCGTCTCGCGCAGCGGCACGACCACGAAGCTGGACTCGGCGTACAGGGCGCGCAGCCCGGCGTAATCATAGCGGCGGGCGTCCACGTTCGGCGGCAGCGCGCGGCCTGCGGTCTGGTCCTCGTGCTTGGACCAGGGCGAAGCGGCGGCCAGCTTGACGGAAAGCTCGGGCAGGATAGCCACGGCCTCGATCAAGGTCGGGTAATCCCGCCATTCCAGCCCCGCCGAGCAGATTTGATTCGGGTTGACAGGGACGGCCAGGGGGCGGTAAAAGCGGTCATCGGCGTGGAACGGGATCAGGGCCAGTTTTTCCGGCGCGATCCGCAGGCGGTCCACCCCCCAGTCGTACTGCGCCTGCGCGTAGACGAAGATCTTGTCCAGCCGGCGCTGCGCCTTCAAGAACCGGAAGAAGACGTGCTTTTTGCGCGTCGAGATGCGGTGGCCGATGGTCACATGGCCCGGCGCGCGCGGCACGACCCCCAGGAGCAGGGCCAGCGGCACCCCGACATTCTCGCCGTTCGAGAAGATGGCGGCGTATTCCTTGCGGCGCGCGAAGGCCAGCGCGGCCAGCGCGGCGTCGCGCCCGCCGAGTTTGCGTGCTTGGCGGATGGCGGGCGTGGTGTCCGCGTCCACGGCGGCGTAGTCGAGGATGTCCACGGCCAGGCCGTGACGGTCTTGCAGGGCGGCGGCGAGGGCGTGGTAGTCCATCGTCGGGTGCCGGTCCGCCGCCACGTCGGCCTCGATGTTGGTTTTGAGGACGCTGGGGATCAGCAGCAGCGCTTTGGTCGCACGAGAGTTCATCATGCTGTCTCTCTTATGCATGAACCGTGCCAACTGTTCGGATCGTCTCGATAAGGCGGCCATAATTTTTCGCGGCGTCGAACCGCTCCCGTCCGACCGCGCGCGCCTGCCGCGCAAGCCGGCCGCGCAGGGAGGGGTCGGAGGCTAAAGCGGCCAGCGCGTCGGCCAGCGCGCCCGCGTCGTCCGGCGGCACGATCCAGCCGGTCTCGCCGTGCGTGACCGCTTCCGGCAGGGCGCCGACGGTCGTCGTGACCACAGGCAGACCGGCGGACAGCGCCTCCATGACGGCGAGGGGCAGGCAGTCGCCCCGCGTCGGAAAAACAAAAAGATCGGCCTGGCCGAACAGCCTCAGCAGCGGCTCCGAGTTCGGCTGGACATCCTGCCAAACACTCACCCGAGGCAGCCCCTCCCCCACCCCGCGCGTCTTGGTGACGATGTGCAGATGCACGTCCAGCGCGGGCGGCAGGCGCGCGAACGCTTCCAGCAGGGTGTCGCCGCCCTTGCGCGCAAAGTCGCCGCCGACGAACAGCAGGCTGACCGGCCCCGGACGCCGCGCGGAGCGGTCGAAGTCCCAGCGGGCCGTATCAATGCCGGGCGGGATGACCGTGATCTTCTCCGGGGGAACGCCGTAGTCCGCCGCCAGTGAGTCCTTGGCCCACTGCGACCAGGTGACTAGGCCGCGGGCCGCGCCAAAGGCGCGCTGATGCACCCGCTTTTTCAGCTCTTCTATGCGCTCATTCGTGTTGGGCGCATGGCCGTAGAAAGCGCCCATCGAGTCGTACTGGATCGGTGTCGCGTCCAGGGAGATAATGGATGGCACCCGCCGCATCAGCCCTGCCGACAGCAGTGACGTCACCTGGGTGTGGAACAGCGCCCCTTGGAGGCGGTGCGCCTGTCCGCGCAGGCCGAGCCAGGCTCCAATCGAGGCCCGCAGCGACCAGTTGGAGCGCACGCCGGGCAGGCGAGTCCACGGCGCGGTCATTCCTTGATAGGGGAGATCAACGTAGGTTGGGACAATCTCAGGACGGCCTTGCAGGACGCGCTTGAGGTTCTGCGCGTGCGTCGTGTGTCCCAGCGAGTATTCGAGGGCAAAGCCGAGATTGAGGGGGGTATTCATGGGGAGCTATTTGACCGTCTCCGCGACCAACCGATCGCGTAAAGTGGAATAGATGAGATGGCCGACCACTATATGTGCGTCCTCCACCATCTGCATGTTGTCCGAGTGGACGACGACGTTGTGCTGGGCCAAGTCCGCCAGCTTGCCGCCCCCGAAGCCGCTCCACCCCAGCGTGACCGCCCCCGCCTCATGGGCCGCCTCCACCGCCGCCAGGATGTTCGGCGAGTTGCCGCTGCCGCTGATCGCCACCAGCAGGTCGCCGGGCCGAAGCCAAGTCCGCGCCTGGGCGGCGAAGACGTTGGCATACTCGGTGTCGTTGCCCCAAGCCGTCAGCAGCGGAACCGAGTCCACCAGCGACAGGCACTCCCAGGGCCTGCCCCCGTGCAGGAACATGTTCTTCTGGAAGTCGGCGGGCAGGTGGCTGGCCGTCGCCGCCGACCCGCCGTTGCCGCAGAAGACCGCCCGCCGCCCGGCTTGGTAGTTGTCCCAGAGCAGGGCCGTCGCGTTGTCAATCTCTTCGACCGAAAGCGCGCGCAGCAACGAAGCCATCCGGTCTAAATAAACGCGCGTATGTTCTGTTGATTCCATGTTTTATATGCCTGTTGCTACAGCCACGGCATAAGTAGTTTTACATAAAACAAGAAAGTATCTGCCTCAGATGGGCGGGCCTTCTGAGAGTTGCCGGGTTTATCCGTATCAACTCAAGCCACTGTCGGCGGGCTTCCTTTTTTTTACCTTCAAGCGTCAACCGATGCGCCTGTTCTAGATACAGCTGCGAGATGTACTTGATTATGAATCTGCGGCAACTCAGCCAGGAAATGATGTCGCCCGGTTTCGGAATAATCCCTAAATGTTTGTACTGCAATCGGCAACTGTTGAGATATAGCCGCCGCGTGTTCTTTGAAGCATTTCCGTCATGACGACGGTAGGACAGTGCCAGGTTGTCCGCAAAAACGAATTCGCCCTTGCTCGCCAGCCGGATGTAAAGGTCCCAGTCATCCGTGCCCCAGAGCGACTCATCGAAGCCGCCGATTGCCTGTAGCGCCGCCCGGCGGATCAGAGCCTGGCCCGGCGAGACGATGTAATTCATTTTCAGAAAGGCACCATGTACCCAACCGGAAGGTGCCTCCGACCCCGGATAGGTCTGGCCTGACGCTGCGCCGAGCGTCTCCATGGGTCCATAAACCAGAACAGCTTCCGGTTCCGCTTTGAGGCGAACCACTTGCCACGCCAGCTTGTCCTGCGGCCAGACGTCATCATCATCCAAGTAAGCAATGAGATCCCCGCGCGCCTCCGCCAAACCCCGGTTGCGCGCCGCCGACTGTCCCCGATTCTCCTGTTCGATGTACCGGATGCGCCCCGCCTCCACCAGCGGCCTCAGAACCTCAGCGGTGTCATCCGGTGAGCCATCGTTGATGACGATGACCTCATAGTCACTGAAAGTCTGCGCGAAGACGGAAGAAAGCGTCGTCAAAATGAAGTCACGGTGCTTGTAGGTTGGGATGATGACGGAGACCTTCATATGACTCTTTCTCTCGGCTGTTCCAACGCTAATCCACTTTCAGGCCGGTGACACGGCTCATCAGCGCCGTGAACGCCTGTCCCGCAATTACGGGCCGAAAATCGCTCGCGATGCGCTCCCGACCAGCACGGCCCATCGCACACGCCCGCCCTAAGTCGTCCGACAGGCATTGGATAGACCGTGCGAGGGCGTCCACATCCCCCGGCGCGGCGAGCAGCCCGGTCACGCCATTTTGCACCAGCTCGTTCGTGCCGCCTTCGGCATAGGCGGCCACGGGTAGACCGGCGGCGCAAGCCTCCGCTACTGCCAGCCCGAACGGTTCGCGGCGGGAAGGATGGACAAAGACATCCATCGCCGCCAACAGACGCGGCACGTCGGAGCGGCGGCCCAAGAAGTGTACTCCCTCCGCGACATCCAGCCCTTCGGCCAGCTCACGGAGCGTCCCGGCATAGGCGGGGTGCCATGGGGAAGGGTCGCCGACAACCAGGAGTTGGAGACGAGGATGCTCCCGGCGGGCCTGGGCGAAGGCCCGCAGCGTGTCCGCCTGGCCTTTGTCGGGGTCCAAGCGGGCGACGATCCCAAGCAGCGGCGCGTCCGGCGCGATCCCCAGCTCTTCACGAACCGCCGCGCGCGTTCCGGGGTCTGCTGGCGGGGTCGCGGGCACGGTGTTGCGAATGGTAGTAACTTTCTCCGCCTTTACCCCATGCCGCAGCGCTTCTTCACGGATGAAATCACTGACCGCGACGACATGCTCACAGGTCAGCAGCCGGCCCAAGACCGGCCTGTGCAGCCAGGAACCGATGATGTAATGCAGATGGATGACCTGCGGCTTGCCGAGTTTCCGCGCGAGGTAAGTGGCCGCCTGACAGTCCCAGAGCTGCTGGGAGGAATAAATAATATCCGGGTTGAGTCTCCGGGCCAGCGCGAGAGCGCGCGGCAGAGCGGCGAGGAACCGCAGACGTGCCTGCGCTTTGGCGGGCAGCGAACGGCCCGGCGTCATGGAACGCCAGCCGAAGTCCAGCATCTGGAGCGAGGCGCCGCTGATTTGCTGGAACGTCTTCGCGCTTTGGAGATCACCAGCCCACTGATGGTGGAGGACGTGCGGCTCCACGATGGCCCGGTCCGTGTGGGCGAGCAGCCCGGCAAAGACGCTGGCTTCAGAAGAATAGCCGTTGGCGATCTGGACGCCGAGCAGGCGGGCGGACATGAATGTGTTTTCCCCTGGGCCAAACTCACCGCTCCGTTTCACCTGATCACGGCCCACTCTATTATAGCATGCTTTGAACAAGAATGAGGGCAGGTCGTCACTCCTGCCCTCGCCGCATCCTTGAAACTGCCCACTGCTCTAGGGGGAGGGCAGTGTTGGGAAGGTGTCCAGGACGGCCTGGCCCATGTTGTCCCAGTGGCGTTCGTCGGCCCACGGGCGATAGTTATACCAGTACGGCTCGTCGCAGCGGTTAAGCAGCTCGGGACGGTCGTTGCCCGTATGGTAGAGCTGATGGACGAAGTAGACCTGGCACTTGTCGAAAGGCAGCGTGGCCCCTTCTGGGAAGGGGGCGTCCTTGACCACGACGCCCTGCTCCATGACGACTGCCCGATTTTTAGACAAGTACAGGTCGAACTTGTGGCGCTTGTCCAGGTCGCCCGGCGTCCCGTTGAAGGGAGTCGCGCACCACGGCCCGGAGCGGGCGCAGATGCCGAAGCTGTCGGGTCCAACTCCGCTTTCCTGATGCGTCACATAGATCGCATCCGAGGCAGCGTCGGGCTTGATGCCGGGGAAGAGGCTGAGCGAGTGGGCGCCGTTCCGGATCTCCCACCGGAACAGCCGGCCGCTCAAAGTGGGTCGGCGGCCCGCGAAGTCGGAAAACTTGCCCGGATCAACCAGGGTATCCCCCGCAGGACCGACGAACACGTCGCACCAGCGACGTCCACCCGTGTGGGCGTCCACCTCAAACGTCACATGCAGCACTTTCCCGCCGGAGATGTCGGCGGTGGCGTTGGGCATCATCACTAGGGAAGCGTTGTTGTTGTGTATCGGGATGCAGCTTCCGGGTGTGCCGCCGTCATAGAGCGTGTCCATAAAGTGGTTGCCCATGAAGAAGATTTTGGTGTCCTTCAAGTCGCCGCCGTAGTCGCGGATCGTCCACTTGTCATTGCTGAACTCAGCAAAGCCGTTGGGATCGCCGACCCAGGTGCCCGGCACCAGAGCGGGGAGCGGCTGCTCGACGAGCGGCTTCTCACCGCGGAAGGTGTCGAAGAAGACCTGCGATCCGGCCAGGGTGGCGGGCCGGCAGGTGACATGGACCGGCGCGGAGGACGCGAGGACGATGGGAATGTCCGAGGGATCGCCCTGCCCGTTGATGGCCGAGTGCATCCCGTCCATCTGCATCGCGCCCGGCCCGGCCATGCCGTCCATCGTCTGGAACGGGCCGAGCTTGTCCACGGCCTCGACCACGAGGTCTGCGCCGGCCGCCGGGTCCAGCCCGTTCATCTCGATGCTCAGGCTGCCGCCGCTGTACTTCACTGAACCGGGCTTGGCGACGTCGTAGACACGGTAGTCCACGGCGCCGGGCACGGCGGCGAAGGAGACCAGGGCGCTGTCGTCGTTGGCCTTGACGTCCGTGACCTGGACGGACACGCCGGACGCGACTGGCGCGGCGGACAGTGCGGTGGCCGTGACAGGATCGGTGGGTGCGCTCTCGACGGATGCCGTCCAGGGCAGGTTCACGCCGCTGACGGCATAAGTATGCGTCTCGCCCGGCTTCACCGACTGATCGTAGTAGTTCAAACCCCACAGGCCGTCCGCGACTTTTTTCCCGTCCCGGTAGACCGCATAGCTGTAGTCGTAGCCGTTGCCCTGCCAGGTCAGGTGAACGCGGGGGGCGCCGGCGTTCCACTGGGGCGTGGCGACCACCGTCGTCGGCGTCGGGGGTAGGGCCGGCAGCCATCCCGGCGTCTGCGCGGGATCCTTCCCACCCTGCGCGGTGGCGATTGCGGACGGCAGGCTTTCCATTCCCATTCCGTCCACGGTGGTGATGGTGTAGGTCATGCCGTCGTAAAAGACACTGGTGGGAACCGTGTAGGAGTTCGCCGTGAGGCCTTTGGCGATCAGGGTGCTGTACTGATAGACGTTATAGCCGGCTGCGCCGGGGACGGGGGACCAAGCGAGCTGGTCGGTCGGCGCCCCCGCCCAGATGCCCGCCACGCTCAGGTTCGTCGGCGGGATGAGGGCCTGGCCGGCAGGCGGCTGGGGGGCGGTGGCGGAGGCAGGCGCCGAACGGACGCTGGCGCCGCCCGGCCCGGTCGCCGTGACGGTGTAGGCGTAGGTCTTCCCGCTGACGACGCCCATGTCGGTCCAGGCCGGCGCCGTCAGCCCATCCTGGGTTTTGGCGCCGTCGCGGTAGACGGTGTAGGCGGACGCGCCGGGAACGGCGTTCCAGACGAGGACGATGTGCGCCATCGCCATGCCGCCGCACTTGGGGCACGACGCGGCCCACTGCGGAGTCGCAGACAGCCCGGAGGGCGCGGCGGGGGCGGGGGGTGCCGCCGTCAGGGCGATCTCATCCACGGAAAAGGCCGGCAGCCTCGTACCCGAAGCGTCCTGCAGCCACAGCCCGTCCATGTCCGGGGCACCGGCGACGCCGAGGTCACGGAGGGGGACGGTCACGGACTGCCACTGACCCGCCGGCAGCGGGCCGAGGGAAACGGTAGTTTGGGGGACGCCGCTTCGCAGCGCCTTCACCCACAGCCGCTGTCCTCCCTGGCTCCCGCCGTGGATCCAAAAAGTCACAGCGGCGTAAGCCGAGGTCTGAAACGGCGCGTGATGCAGATACAGTGCCTGCCAGGGGCCGGCGGCGACACGGATGGCGCCCCCGGCACGGACGGGCGCCGTGCTGTTGAAATCGAGGCCGGCCCAGCCCCAGGACTGCCAGCCGTTTGTGAGCGCATCGGCGTAGACCACCTGGCCTCCGCCGGCCGGGACGGTGGCCGTGGCGGGGGCGGAGGGGCGGCTTTCCCCGGCGTCACCCAAGCCCGTAACCGTGTAGGCATGGGTCTCGCCCGCCGCCACCGCATAGTCGGTCCAGAAGGCGCGGCCGCTGAGGGCGAGGAACTGACCGTCGCGATAAACTTTGTATTTGTATGTCCGTGGGAGGGGAACCCACGAAAGCTGGATTTGTGAGCCGATAGGCTGCGCCTGCCCCGTCGCCGCAAGGCGGCTGGGGACGGTGGGCCGGGCGATGCCGGCGGGCGATGCCGGAGCGGGGTCCGCTTGAGCGGGCGGGGCGGCAATCAGGCCTCCGGCGAGGGCCAGCGCAGCCCAGGCCGAAAGCAGGGTAAACTTCATTTTTTTCTCCCGAAATGTTATCAAACGCGCGACTGCCGCGCGTGGGGTTAGGGTTTAGAGGCCGGAGCCTATAGGCGACGACTGGTGTGATTATTGGAGGAAGATGACGCTTTTCGAAGCAAAAAACGTAAAACCCGTACTAATACAGAGGTCGCACGGACCGGCAGGGGAGACGGGGGAAACAAAGGAGGGAACGAATGCGAGTGGATCACGTCAACATCGTCGTCGCAGACATGGAGCGCAGCCTCGCGTTTTATGTGGGGTTATTGGGGATGCGGGTGACGTTCGAGGCGGAACTCGAAGGGGAATGGATCGAGGCGGTGTCGGGGCTGCCCCGTGTCTCCGCGCGCTGCGTCTTCTGCCAGCCGTCCGCCGGCGGGGCGCGCTTCGAGCTGCTCCAATACCGGACGCCGCCGGGCGCGGACTTTGGGGCGGAGGCGGCCGCCAGCACTCTGGGGCTGCGTCATGTGGCCCTGGAGGTGAACGGCTTGGACAGCCTGTACGCGCGCCTGACAGCAGCAGGCGTCCCGTTCGTCTCAGGCCCGGTCGGGGTGCCCTTTCCCGTCGCCGGTGTCCGCAAGCGGCTGTGTTACGCGCACGACCCGGACGGCACACTGGTGGAACTGGCCGAGTACGCCCCGGAAGGACTCGCCTCGCCGTTCTGAGAACGAGTGTCGCCTACCGCCTCTGATGGGACTGGCTCAGGCGGATGTTACTGTAGATGCTCTCCATGCCGGAAATTGTCATCTGATGAGAATTTCCGGCTTTCGCCGCGGCTAATGGATAAATAAGGCCCTCTTGCTTGGTTATATTTGGTACAGTATGTCTTGGAGACTTCCGATGACAATCCCAAAGACAACTGCCGATTCAAGGCCACTGGTGGCTCTGCCCGCATCGCCCCACCGCCCTCTACGCTTTCTGGGGCCGGAGGCGACGGCGGCGCAGCGCGTGCGGGCGACGGCAGCGAACCATAGGGCGTGGATGACCGAGGGCGCGCGGGCGTCCGGCGGTGAGGTCTGCCGGGAGAACGGCGCGGTATGGGTCTGTACGCCGGGGCCGAGCGGCGGGGCGGACATCCCGTTCCCTCGAATGACCAAAGCCACAGCGGGCGCGACTTTGGATGTGATCGTCGCCGACTGCCGCCGCCGCGCGCCGAAACAGGTGGGCTGCTGGGCGCTGACCCCGACGCGGCCGCCGGACCTGGGGGCGCGGCTGATGGCGCGCGGGTTCGAGTGGGGCTGGCAGCCGCACTGGATGGCGCTCGATTTGGGCCGGATGGGCGTGGACTTCCCTGTCCCCGACGGCCTGCGGATCGCCGTGGACGACGAAGCGGACTGGGACGTGGACGATCTGCCCTACTACACACGGCGGACGGAAGAGGAGCGGGAAGGCGTCGCGCCTTCGCTCGCGACCGCACACGTTCGCACACCGCCGCGCCGCCGGTGGCACTTCGGGGCCTGGCTGGAGGAGAGGATCGTCGGGCACAGCGCGCTCCAGCTCACAACCGGGCGACTCGGTGTGGCCGGTATATATAACGTGGGCGTTGTCCCGGACGCCCGCCGCCGGGACATCGGGTGGGCGGTGACACTGGCCGCCTGCCAATACGCGCGGGCGCTGGGATGTCATTGGGCGACGCTCAATTCGGCCACCAATTCGGCCACGGACATCTATGAGCGGCTGGGCTTCGTGTCGCTGGGCCGTGGCCAGACCTGGTGGATGCATCGCAAAGCGCTGGCCGCGCCGCCGACATCGGCACAGCTCGCTTTCGTCGAGGCGGTCGGGCGCGCAGACATCGCCGCCCTGGAGACGCTCGCCGCACAGGGAGAACTTCCCCCGGACCTAGATGGGTCGGGGCCGAATGGGATGACGCCGATGGGGGTGGCGATCAAGACCGGCAAAACGGCCTCCGTGGAATGGCTGGCCGCGCACGGGGCCATGCTGGAGATCGTCCACGCCTGGGACATGGGCTGGAAAGACCGCGTTCCCCAAATGCTGACGGAGAACCCCGCCCTTGCCAATCGCCGCCTGGGGCCATGGGGACTGACGCCCCTGCACGAAGCGGCCTCGCGCGGCGACGCCGAACTCGCACGGCTGTTGCTGACGGCGGAGCCAGACACGACGATTGAGGACACGCAATTCGGAAGCACACCGCTCGGCTGGGCACGTCACTTCGAACAGACGGAGATCATCGCGCTTCTGGAAGCAGTTGACAATGCTTCGGCCTCGTGATAGAATAGGCGTATCTTTCTGGTTCCCACTCGACCCGCCCAAAACCAATGTTCTAAACTCTCCTCATGCCGATCTTCCACTATTCGTGAGCCTCTTTTCTCACCGTGAAAAGAGAAGCCCACGCCCACGTCTGTCGCATTTTCGAGAGGAACAAGAACAATGTCAAAGGTTTTGGCGGAAACAACCGCTGACGAGAACACATCAAGAGCACTTGCACAACGCCGTGCCGAGCGCGCCGCGTTGCTGGCGCGCATCACGCAGACGCTGGAAGGCGACGACCGGATTGCCGCCGCGTGGCTCTTTGGCTCGATCGGGCGCGGGGAGGCCGACGACCTGAGCGACCTCGACCTGCGGGTCGTCGTCTCCAATGAGTATGTCGAGGGCATCTGCGCCAATCGGCAAGCTTACGCCGCGCAGGTCGGCGAGGCCGTGCTGTTCCAGGAGGCGCCGCAGAACCGGCCTGTCGGGGGCGCGTTCCTGCTGACTCTGTACGCCGGCGAGTTTGGCCCGCAGGAGGTGGACTGGACCTGGCAGCCGCTGTCGGGGGCGTGCCTGTGGCCGAACACCCGCATTCTGCTGAACCGCGTCGGCCTGTCCAGTCAGGGGGAAATGCCCTGGGGCTACCAGCCGCGCCCCGCACAGACCCCGCTGGAAGAGGCCGTGCAGCGGGTAAGCAGCTTCTGGGCCATGCTGCTGATCATCGCCAAGTACGCCGCCCGCTCGCCGTGGGAAGACAGCATGGGCCTGATCGGGATGTCGGTGCAGCCGCTCCACGAGGTGTCCGAATACCTCGGCCTGACGCCCCGTTACGTCATGGAGAACCTGCCGCCGCACGTGCGCCCGCAGGAGAAGGTGCGACTGCTGCGCGGACTCGCCGACGAGATGGAGGCGCTCATGCCCGCCGTCGAGGCGCGAGGCGGCCACGTTCCTGGACTGCCGTGCCGCACGCGCGCCGCTTTCTGGACTTGGTGGGGGCGGTCACGGAGAGCCAAACAATGCCCTCGGACGGCTTTCAAACCAAGTAAGCCAAACATATCAATCCGCGGCCCAAAATGTATTGGACATTCTGATCATTCTCGCCCATAATGGGGTCAGAACCGCAGAAGGGTGACTTCCAAATGAGCAAGCAGCTCGACTGCATTGACGACGAGATGGCCGCCTGGCTCCGCCGGCAGCATGTCTTCTTCGTCGCCACTGCCCCTCTTTCCGCGCAGGGCCATGTAAACTGCTCACCCAAAGGCGGCGACTGCTTCCGGGTCTTGAGTCCGATGCAGGTGGCCTACCTGGACTTCACCGGCAGCGGGGCGGAGACAATCGCGCATCTCCAGGAGAACGGTCGCATCGTTCTGATGTTCTGCGCCTTCGAGGGCAAGCCGAACGTCGTGCGCCTGCATGGACAGGGTGAAGTGCTGACACCGGATGCCCCGGAGTTTGAGGCATTGGCTTCCGGCTTCCCATCGAACCCCGGCGTTCGCGCTGTCGTCCGTGCCAGCGTCTCGCGTGTCTCCACTTCCTGCGGGTTTGCGGTGCCCTTCATGGAGTTCGGAGGAGACCGCAACACGCTCGATAAATGGTCCGCAGCCAAAGGGCCGGAAAGCCTCGCCGACTACCGACGGTCCAAGAACGTCCAAAGCATTGACGGCCTTCCCGCGCTATGAAACTCGCCATCAATTACCCGCCGCAGGCGGAAGCGCTTGCGGCGCAGGGGGCGATTGACTTCAACCTGTTCAAGTGCCCCCCATCCTGGGACTTCGTCGTGCCCCAATACGCGCCGGGCCTACACACCAGGGCAGGAGCCGCGCGTCCCATCTATCTCCATTTCCCGCTCCATGCCGGAAACAACAGCCTGCGGACGACCGACTGGGGGCAGATTGAGGAAGCGCTGGCACAGACGGAACCCCCCTTCGTCAACGTGCATTTGCAGGCGGCTGTCAAAGACTTCCCCCAAGTGGCCGCCATGACGACCGCGCCGGAAGACCGAAACAGGATCGCGGAGGTGCTAATCCGGGACGTGCTCCTGGTCACGGACAGGTTCGGGCCGGAGCGTGTGATCGTGGAGAACGTCCCGTATCGCGGCCCGGAGGGCGGACGTCTCGCGCCGTGCGTTGACCCCGATGTCATCCGCCGGGTCGTGGAAGAAACGGGGCGTGAGCTGCTGCTGGACCTGGCCCACGCCCGGCTGACCTGCCTGGCGCTGGGACTGGACGCGCGGAAGTACGTCGCGCGTCTCCCGGTCGCCCGCCTGCGGGAACTGCACGTCACGGGCGCGCAGTCGGACGGGCAGCGCCTGCGGGACAGTATGCCGATGGGAGAGGAAGACTGGGACCTGGTCGCCTGGGCCACGAGGCGCATCCGGGACGGCCACTGGGCAAGACCCTGGGCGCTGGCGTTGGAGTACGGCGGCGTCGGCCCGAATTTGGCGTGGCGCAGCGAAGCAAGCGTGATCGCAGACCACCTGCCCCGGTTGAAGGGGCTGATGGCCGTCGCTAGTTCGCCAGGGTCAGGGCGAGGATTTTGACGTTCTCGTTACTGGGCAGCGTGACGCTCTGAACAGTCTTCGCCCCGTCCAGACGGAAGCCGTAGCTGTAGGCATAGAAGGGACGTGGGTCTCGCGCACCCTGGGCCGAAAGCCGGTAGGGCATCTTCACCGCGCGGCTCTCGCCGGGGAAGCCGCCGGGCTGGAACCAGTCGCTGAGGTTCTGGACGAGGGCCTGAGTCGTGCCGTCGGTGTAGGTCACGGTGAACGTCTGGGCCATTTGGCTGCCTTCGACAGCCGCCCCCAGAAGCCACAGCGAGGCGTGGGGGCCGGAGGGCAAGGGGATTATCTGGCCGTGGCACGAGACCAGGTCCGGCGCGTCGGCCCGGCCCAGATGGAACTCGGCGCCTTTCCAAGTCTGGGCCGGGCCGAGCAATTGGGCCGCATAGCCGTTTCCCTCGCCGTCCACGCCGCCTGTTTCCAGTGCGGCGGCGCCTCCGCTGAAAATGCCCACCGTGCTGAAGGCCGAAGACAGGTCCACGGGTACGCTGCTGCCCGGCGTGACGGCGGGAAGCGGGCGGGGCCGGTCCGCTTGGGCGACAGGCGGTGTGATGACACCCGCCGGGTCCGCCTGATAGGCGGCGACAAACTCCGACCAGAGCGCGTCCACGTCCTTGCCGCAGTATTGCTTGAACAGGGCGGTGTTGTAGGTCCCGAAGCGGACCGCCCGACTGAGCTTCGTGACCAGGCCGCTGTCATAGTGCAGCTCGCACCAGGCGAGAAACGCCGCCGTCGTCCGGTAGGAGTCGTGGTAGGTGGACTTCTGGGGGTTGATGCGGTATTGGAAGTGGTCCGGCTCGAACTTCACCCAGCGGATGTAGTCGGCGATGCCCTCGACGAGCCAAACAGGGTTGTAGCTTGAGTACGCCTGGATGACGTGCGCGGTCTCGTGGACCGTCAGGCCGGTGTCTTCGGGATGCGCCCGGCACCAGGCGGTGTTGACCGTCATCACGCCCCCGCCCGTGGCGGCGACGCCGGTGACGCCCGGCCCGGTGCGGTAAACGACGTTGACCATGTTGGGCGGAAGGAACTTGTCCGAGTAGAGAAGCGCTTCGGTATCGGGCCAGAACTCCTCCATCTGCGTTTCCGCCTTCCGCGCCCAGACCGCCAGGTCGGGCGCCTGCGAGATGTCGTAAAACCCCCGCCCCGGCCCCCGCGCGACATGGGCAATCTTGACGGGTGACTGGAGCGTGATCTCACGCACGAGAAGGGCGGGAACGCCCTGGCCGCGATCCAGGCGAATCCGCAGGGCAGTGACCGGCGGGCCGCCCAAGGACGCATCAGCGACGCCCGCCGCGTTGAAGGAAGCCGCCGGATGGAAGTGGACGCCATCCGGGGACGTTTCCACAACGCCGCTGGTCAGGAGGTCCTGGCCGTCGGCGTCGCCCGTCGTGATGTGGACAGACTGGACAGGAACTGGGCGCGAAAGGAGAACGAGAAAATCGTCTCCATCGCCCATGCCGGAGGCAGACCGGAAGTAAGTACCCGCGTCCCCATCCATCGCCATTTCAGGGCGGTGGGCGGCCACGGACGGCAGGGTGGAATACAGGAGCGCCTCCACCGGAGCAGGGATTGTCTTCGCCCTCGCGGGCATCCTGGCCGCCGCAAGGACGCTGCCGGTCGAAGCGGCGGTCAGCCATAAGCAGAGCGCCGGCAATCCGAGAGCGATGCGGCGGCGAAAAGGTGTTCGGTCCATGCCTCCCATTATAACACTGCTGTCAAGGGCGGCGCGAGTGCCATGCCTTGCTTTTTCTTTGCCGTCATGTTATAATCCTCGCAATTTAGTCCCCACCCTATCGCGGTAAGAAACCCCCCGCGCGGAGGAAGATCACGCATGGCTCTGAAAGAAGCGCAAGCCCCGACCGCCGAACGTCCGCCCCGTCCGCAAGCCCCGCAGCCCAAGATGACGCGGCACGATGCCTGGTGGGTGCAGCCCCTGCTCACCGCCCTGGTGCTGGGCGGGTTTGCCGTGTACGCGACCTGGCGGGCGTTTGAGAACAATAACTTCTTGTATACGGGCAACGGCGCGTATTACTTGTCGCCGTTCTACTCCCCTGAAATCGCGACGCATTGGCGTATCGGGGGCTGGACCATCTCGCCGGCCCTTTACATCCTGCCGTTCCCGCTGTTCTTCCGGGCTACCTGCTACTACTACCGCAAGGCATATTACCGCGCCTTCTTCTGGGACCCGCCGGCCTGCGCCGTCGGTGAGATCGCGCCGCGCAAGAACTACACGGGCGAGCGTGCCTTCCCGTTTGTCCTGCAAAACCTGCACCGGTACGCCTTTTACTTCGCCGTCATCATTCTGGTCATCCTGTGGTGGGACGCGCTGCTGGCGTTTGATTTCAAAGACACTTCGGGGCAGGGACATTTCGGCATAGGGCTAGGCTCACTCGTGTTCCTGGCGAACATCGTCCTGCTGAGTTTGTACACGTTTTCGTGCCATTCGTGGCGGCATCTGTCCGGCGGCTGTTCCAACTGCTTTTCGTGCTCGGCGGGAGCGAAGGTGCAGCACGGGATTTGGGAACGGGTGACGCACCTGAATGAGAACCACGCGCTGTGGGCGTGGCTGAGTCTGTTCAGCGTCGTCATCACCGACCTGTATGTGCGCTGCCTGGCGACAGGTCTTTTTCAGGACCATATGTTCTTTAAGATGTAGGGGCAAGCACCGAAGATGTAGGGGCAAGCCCCCGTGCTTGCCCTAGATAACAAGGGCGGCCACGGGGGGCCGCCCCTACAAGGAATATCGGCTAGGGAGGGGCAACAGTGTACGATCCAGACGTTCATCATCGGCGATCAATCCGGCTACCCGACTACGACTACACACAGGCGGGGGTCTATTTCGTAACAGTCTGCGTTCAAGATCGCGCTTTTCTTCTGGGGCGTATTTGCGACAGCCGAATGCAGGAAAGTGTCGCAGGGCGAATGGTTCGGACGGCGTGGGAACAGTTACCAGCGCACTACCTTGGTGTCGGAACTGATGAGTTTGTTGTCATGCCGAATCACATACATGGCATTCTGACTTTGAGCGGATCGCTCTCAGAAGTCGCTCCTTTCTCGTTGTCAGACGTGGTACATCGCTGGAAATCTTGGACAACCACTCTCTATCGACGCGGCGTTCATGAAGAAGGTTGGCCACCCTTCCCAGCACGGCTCTGGCAACGCAACTATCACGAACACATCGTTCGCAGTGAACATGAGTGGCAATTAGTGCGGCAATACATTATCAATAACCCTGCTGAGTGGAAGAGCGATGACGAATACATCCCGTAGGGGCAGGCCCCCGTGCCTGCCCTGCTCTGGAAACAACAAACGGGCAGCCAACAACAAATGGGCAGCCACGGGGGGCTGCCCCTACGCGCATTGAGGCATCTATGGACTCTTACGAGACGTTTGAATCGGACGTGCTGATCGTCGGCGCAGGCGGGGCGGGGCTGCGGGCGACGGTCGCCGCCCGCGAGGCGGGATGCAGCGTCAACCTGGTCTGCAAGTCGCTGCTGGGCAAGGCACACACGGTCATGGCCGAGGGCGGTGTCGCCGCCGCGCTGGGCAACATGGGCGAGCCGGACGATTGGAAAGTCCACTTTATGGACACCATGAAGGGCGGGCAGTTCCTCAACAACCCGCGTACCGTCGAGATCTTCGCCAAAGAGGCCCCGGAGCGCGTGTTGGAGTTGGAACAGTACGGCGCGGTCTTCGACCGGACGCCGCAGGGTCTGATCTCGCAGCGGCCCTTCGGCGGGCACACCTACCGGCGCTTGAACCATGTCGGCGACCGGACCGGCCTGGAACTCATCCGCACCATGCAGGACAAGGCCGTCTCGTATGGCATGGATGTCCACATGGAGGTGACGCTGACGCGGCTGCTCCAGGACGAGGGCCGCGTGGTCGGCGCGTTCGGCTACTCGCGCGAGACGGGCCGGTTCGTCGTCTTCCGCGCCAAAGCCGTCGTGCTGGCAACGGGCGGCTGGGGGCGGATGTTCAAGGTCACGTCGAACTCCTGGGAGTCCACCGGCGATGGCCTGATGATGGCCTATGAGGCCGGGGCGGAACTCCTGGACATGGAGATGGTGCAGTTCCACCCGACCGGCATGGTCTGGCCGCCCGGCGTCCGGGGCCTGCTCATCACCGAGGGCGTCCGGGGCGAGGGCGGGGTTCTCAAGAACAAAAACGGCGAGCGGTTCATGTTCAACGACGCCTACATGCCGGACAATTACAAAGGCCAGTTCGCCGAGACCGACGAAGAGGGCGTCCGCTGGCTGGACGACAAAAAGAACAACCGCCGCCCGCCGGAACTGCTCCCGCGCGACGTGGTCGCCCGCGCCATTTACAAAGAAGTGCTGGCGGGCCGGGGCAGCGAGCACGGCGGGGTGTACCTGGACGTATCCCACCGGGGCGAGACGTATGTCAAGCGCAAGCTGCCCTCCATGTATGAGCAGTTCCACGCGCTGGGCGATGTGGACATCACCAAGCAGCCGATGGAGGTCTACCCGACCATCCATTACACGATGGGCGGCATCCTGGCCGACCCCGAAACCGGCGCGACGACGGTTCCCGGCCTCTACACGGCGGGCGAGTCAGCGGCGGGCCTGCACGGGGCCAACCGCCTGGGCGGCAACTCCCTCTCCGACATCCTCGTCTTCGGCAAGCGCGCCGGGGAAGCCGCCGCCGCCTACAGCCAGAGCGTCACGCCGGGCGCAGTCAACAAAGACCAGATCGCCGACGAATCCGCCCTGCTTCTGTCCCCCTTCGAGAGCGGCGGATCGGAAAACCCTTACACGCTCACCCAGGAGCTTCAGGAGGCCATGCAGAAGGGCGCGATGATCGCCCGCACCGAGGAGGGCCTGACTGAGTGCCTCCAGACTATCCTCGAACTGCAAGCCCGCGCCAAGAACCTCTGCATCCAGGGGTCCCGGATGTTCAACCCCGGCTGGCACGGCGCGCGTGACATCCGCTTCATGCTCAAAACGTCTGAAATCATCGTCCGTTGCGCCCTCGCCCGCAAGGAGAGCCGGGGCGCGCAGTGGCGTCTGGACTTCCCCGACAAAGACCCGCAGTGGGCCAAGCAGAACCTCATCACCGTCAAAGACGGTGACGCGGTAAAGATCACCCCCCGCCCCCTCCCCCCCATGCCGCCCCATCTGGCGGCGCTGTTTGAGGAGAAGCCGGGTGCCTGAACATGAGCTACGACATCACCATTCGGAGCGACGAAAGCTACTCCCAAAGAACCGATCCAGAATCACTACGAGCGTATCTCAATTCCCTCCCTGATATTGAGTCAAATGGAGAGAGGGGCTTTGTCTACGGTGATGGCAAAAGTCTGTACATGGAGTTGGAGGATGTTGATGCAGAAGGTGATTGGATAAAAGAGAGTGAATTGGTCAACTGTATCAGCGTTCACATTCCCTATGCTTTCTTGACAATCGAGAACAAGAAGCTATTTCTACTTTTATGCTCACAGATTGCTCACCATCTAGATTGGCAGGCGATTGACGCGCAAACTGGCGATCAGATTGCGGCAATTCTTTAAGACAAAGGCAACAAAATGGCAGTCGCTCGAAAATCTTCAGTGGATGAACTCTTCGCGGACAAAGCAAAAATACAACGCTTGGTCGCGGAGCAGAGCGAAATTATGGGGCTATCGGACGATCCGGCGGCAACTCCGCAGAAGGCGCGGGCTATGATGCTGGCGCTCGGCATTCGCCCGGAAGACAATGAGTTCTCCCGTGGTATCATCGCGGCGCGGGAAGAGTAATCAGGGTGCCGACGCTGTTCTGGGACGCAAGCGGGCTGGCGAAGCGTTACACCGCTGAAATCGGCAGTGACGTGGCGGATGCCTTGTTCGCGGCGGTTCCTGCCACGGCGATGCTGACGACGGTGTGGGGCTACGCCGAGACGTTTTCTATTCTGCTGCGCGGCTTGAACGGCGGACGGCTTGACCAGGCGACCTTCCAGACCGCCTTTGCCGCGTTGCGGCGCGAGATCATCGGCAGTCCCGACATCGGTTTTCTGACGGTGGATGAGGCCGCGGTTCTGGCGGGCCTATGGGCGCGTCGCCCTGCGTTTTGGTTACTGCCGACAAACGCCTTGTCCGCGCGGCAGGTGCCGAAGGATTGCTGACGCTGAACCCGGAACTCATCGCAGTCGAGGACGTTCCTGCTCTTCTCGCGAGTATATGAGGATACAGTGGCCGATCAAATCACTTTGAACGTATTTCGCGGAGACGCGAAGGGCGGCGGATCGGGACGCGAAGGGCGGCGGATCGGGAGAGGAAGATTTCCGTGCCTTTTCAATGCCTCGTTAAAACAGCCCATTGGCCCGGCCTGCTCGTGATACTGGCCCTGCTGGAGATGTCGGGCTTGTTCAACCAAGCCGAGGGCGCAGGGGCGGAAGCCAGGCCGCCGACATTTACGACTCTGACCGGGTGCAGCGGCAAGAGCATTGAGGCTTACGGGATGCCGCGCGACGTGTACGGGACGTGGATGGGCCGCTCATCCTGGAAGGATCTGGCCCAGGGCAATTGGCTGATGACGGAAGCCAGCGGCGTCCCGCAGTGGCGGCGCGATCATTTCGACCGCGCCCTGGATGTGGGTGTGCCGCTCGTCCCGACCGACAGCAAACAGGACCTGGATGCGATGCTCCGGCAGGCCGCCGCAGGAACACAGGACGAGACATATCGTTCGCTGGGCAGGTGCCTGGCCGTCTACGGCACCCGGACTGTCTTCGCACGGCTGTGGTGGGAGTTCAACATGCCCCCCGCCCGCCAGGACCCGAAGCTCTTTGTGGCGGCGTGGCGGCGGGCGGTTCCGCTCCTGCGCGCGGGCTTCCGGGCCGCGGCGCGGCCAGGGCAGACGCTCTCCGTCGTGTGGTGTACGAATGCCGGTGCGCCCAGCCCGGAGCCGTTCTACCCCGGTGATGACATGGTAGACGTGATCGGCTCGGACACCTACGGGTGGGTGTGGGGCGGCTCCGACCCGACCACCCGCCAGATGCTCGCCCATATCCGCACGGAGCCGTACATGCTGGACTGGCAGGCGCAGTTTGCCAACCAGCACCGGAAGCCGACCTGCCTGGGCGAGTGGGCCAACGTCGCCAAGAAGGGCGACAAGCCAAATGACAGCCACGGCATCGGCGACTGCCCTGAGTACATTGACACCATTTACGATTGGGCGCAGACCTGCAAGTATGGGTGCCGGTACGTCTGCTATTTCAACATTGCTGATGGCGGGGTGCTTATCACGCTTGACCAAACCCCGGCCTCTGTCGCCCGGCTGAAGGTCCGTGCCGCCCAGGCGAAGCGGAGACCAATCAACAAAGCAGTCGTTGCCCCAAGACTCTAAGACGAAAAGACCAACGAGGACACCATGCCCGACCAAATTACTTTGAACGTGTTTCGTGGGGACGCCGAGTGCGGCGGGGAGATCAAGTCGTATGACGTGCCGACGTTTGCCGGCATGGTGGTCCTGGACGCGATCCACTACATCCAGGCCAACCAGGACAGCTCGCTGGCGTGCCGGTGGAACTGCAAGGCGGCCAAGTGCGGCTCGTGCAGCGCGGAGATAGATGGCAAGCCCAGCCTGCTCTGCAAGACGCGCGTGGACCAGTACCCGACCGGCAGCATTAATGTCGGACCACTGCGGGCGTTCCCGCTGGTGAAGGACCTGGTGACGGACGTGTCGTGGAACTACCGGACGGCGCGCAAGATCGCGCCGCTGACGCCCGCCGCCGATGCGCCCAAGCCGTTCGTCATGCAGCAGGTGGACGTGGACCGGGTGCAGGAGTTCCGCAAGTGCATCGAGTGCTTCTTGTGCCAGGACGTGTGCCACGTCATCCGCGAGCACGGGCGGCAGGACGCCTTCTTCGGGCCGCGCCAGATGGTGCGAATCGCCGCCCTGGAGATGCACCCGATGGACTCGGTCAACCGCCGGGAACAGCTCAAGGGCGAGGCGGGGGTGGGCTTCTGCAACATTACGAAGTGCTGCACCGAGGTCTGCCCGGAGCACATCCACATCACCGACAACGCCATCATCCCGCTGAAGGAGCGCGTGGTGGATGACTATTACGACCCGGTACGCAAGCTGATCCAGATTTTCGTGGGCAAGAAGAAGTGACCTGAGTGCCGCGCAGGGCGGCGGGAAAGGAAACGGACATGGCTGAGGATTTGACGGCGGCGGAGAAAGTCTGTTTGCGGTGCGGCGGCGGCAAGATGATGTCCGCCCAACTGGAGCACCCGATTGCCTTCTGCGTGGACCATGTGACCCACCATGGGCGGGTTCACCTAAGCCTGAAGGCACTGCTGTGCGAGGAGTGCGGCCACGTCGAGTTCTGGATGCCTGACCCGTCGCAGCTCGTCGGGCGGCGCCAGCCGACGGAAACGACGAAGATTCAGGAAGAGGATTTCTGACGGCCGGCGACCGGCGCATCCCGCACTAGCTTGTGAGTTCAAACCAGAGGGATAGGGTGTGCCCCACTCCCAGCCCGGAGCGCTTGCCGTCGAATTCGAACGCCAGCCTGTAGGAGCCGGGGCGGCTCAGGTCGTACCAATCCCGCAGGTCCAGTTGTAGCACTTGCATCTTCTGGGTCGGTGTCAGCCGCCGTGCGGCCGATGTCGGCGCGAACGTCGCCGTTCGGGTCGGCGTCAGCGGCGTCCACACCCGCTGGGCTTCCCCATCAGGGCTGCCCTCGTCAGGGAGGAGAGGGCCTGGCGAGTAGGATAAAAGCAAGTGAAGACCCGCACGCAGCGCCGGACCATCCGCCCGCGTCCGCAGCCATTCCGAGGGAATCTGCTGCTCGCGGCTGCTCCGGCAGCGCAAAATGAGCGTGACTGGCAGCGGCCCTCCAACCGGCAGGCGATGGCTGTCGTCAGGCAGGGAAGCTTTGCCGTCCAATGCTGGGGAGAACGACATCCACTGGTAGGGATTGTCGGGCGGAAACTCGATCTGATCCGCCGGAACGCGCGCGATATCGTGCGGGCCGACGAAGCCGTAAAAGCGCCGCCACTGTCCCTTCTGCCAGACCTCCTCCGCCTGCCAGACCAGTCCATCCTGCTGATACTCGACGGTCGGCCTCCCATTCAAGAACGAGCCGGGCTGCGGATAGCGTCGGTCAGTCACCCAGCGCGCCGGCAAGGGCCAGTGGGGCAAGGGCCACACCCGCCGCTCCCCCGGCCCTGCCAGGGAGAAGATCGCGTCCCCGCGCACAGCCTCGGCGGGCGTCGCCGGATGATCCAGGCGCGGGAACGTCAGGTGTGCCAGCGGCGCGTCATAGGCGTCCCACAGATACCCCAAACCCGGTGCATATTTTGGGCGTGAGTCCGCCTCCCAGAGATAATCCAGGATCTTCCGGTATTCAAATCGGGAGCCATAGCGGCGCAGGCGGTTGGCGGCTTGGGAGATAACTGCATCACGCTTGGGTCGGGGCCAGTAGAACTGGAAGCGCGGCATCCCTCCAAGTCGGGACAGATGCCAAGCGTAGAGATCATCCCGCCGGATTGTCAGCGTCCGGGGTGTCTTGGGGCGGAGTGGATCAATGCCGGTGTCCTCCTGCAAACCGCGCCCCAATCCCGGCACATTGCCGCCCTGCCAGCCATGATCGGTCACGATCAAAGTTCCCAGAGGTGTCGAATCATGCAGGGCAGTAAGATACGGGCGGCGGAACACTTCCAGCCCGAGCAGCGGGCTGTGCAGGATGTCTCCGAAGCCGTAAACGTTCTGGCTCTGTTGGACGAGCGGCATCCAAGTGGACGGCGGCCCGTTGAACAAGCGGGCCGCCCCCGCCTCGACGGCGGGATCGTGGGGAAAGCGCCACAGCGGCTCAAATAGCCGATAGGAGTAGATCGAAGCCGCGACAGGGTCCAGGGTCGCCAGCCAGGCCACATAGCCCTCCAGCGCGTGCGTGTCATTCCCCCGGACACGCGCCAGGGTCATTTCTTCCCGATCCTGCGCCACCCACGGCTCCAAGTTCAGCCCTCTCTTTTTCAAAACATCCCCCAGCAAGTCGAGCCGGGCCGTCTGGACCCGAAGCGCTGGGACAGCGGCCTGCGAGTCCCAACGAGCCAAATCCAGCGCCATGAGGCAGGCATTGTGGGATTGAAGAGCCTCCATGGCGGGGCCGGGAAGCGTGTAGGAGCCGATTTGCAGGACACGCCAGGCCATAAGCTGGGAGACACTTGGAGCATTTTTGTCGCGCAGCGACGCGCCGCGCAAGGGGAGAACGACGCCGGGCTGAGGCCGCCATGTGATCGCTCCATCACCGAGGTATGTCACGTTGGTGGGCCGCACGATTGCATCGGCGGCTTCCTGCCATTGCTGCGGCGTCGCCCGGTCATCGGCCAGCGTCCCATACCAGCGCTCGGCCAGCGGCACGTTTTTGTATTTGTCCCAATACTGCTGAAGCGCGGCTGCCGTCCGGGCCGGGTCTTTGTCACGGGAGGGACCGTCACTGAATGCCGAAGTCTGTAGGATGATGGCGACGGCGGCAAACGCGGCCTGGGCGACGCGGGCCGGATGGACCTTCCGCTGGAAGATGTCGATCCCCACGGTGCGCGTCAAGCGGTGGTCCGTTGCAATCGCGTGGATCAGCGGCTCGACAGCTTCATCGCCCTGGTCAACGAGCGCCCGCACGATGGGGTCCTCGTTCATCACCGGAGTGGAGTTCGCCCACCCATTGGGATTGACCTGGTCGAGATCACCGATCAGGGCCGCGATGTAGGCCGCTTTATTGGAAAATGCCTTCTCGCCGGCTTGCAGCGCCGGCGTATGCTTCAGCGCGTGGGCACGCCTTTCCTGATCGGCCAGAATCTCCGGGAGGACATCCAGAAAATCCAGATAGGAGTGTGACACGGGTTGAGGGCCGTAGCCCTGAATGTTGAGGCGTGGAAGGTGGCGTTCGGCGGCCTCTCCCTCGATGCGCGCCCGGATCCGGCTCAGGCGACGTGCTCGAAAAAGAGCAAGAGGATCATCACCCTGGAGACGAGCGTCAATGGTGCGATGAAACAGCCCTGAGGTCCATTCGGAAGCAAGGCTTAAATAAGGATCGCCGTCACGCGGGAAGAAAGGATGGGCAGCCCATACCTGCTCCGCCAAGGAAGCCTCGCCCAGACGAAGCAGAAGGCAGGCTTTGAGAGGTGAAAACCACTTCTGAGAAACGGCGTCGTTCTCAGACTGCGTGGTGTTCCACCCCGGCGAATTGCTCTGCGTCATCGCCCCCACATCTGCCTTGAGGTCGGTGGGAGGGCCTATGGCGGTCAGGGGATAAGCCTGGCCGTTCCAGCACACGGCGAACGCTCCTGTCTCGCCCTGGCCGCGCGGCAGGACCCAGCCATGCACCCGTGTCGGGAGTGTATGGCCCGGCAGAAAGTCCTCCGCCCGGACGGTGATCTCGCGGTACTCGCCGCCGCGCGGGTCGGCGAGGCCCTGTCGGAAAAGGGTCTTTGTGGCAGCAACGAAGTCAGGCGGCAGGGTGGTCACCGGCGGCGTCCAGGGATCGTTCTGCCGGGGCGGGTCGGGAAGCAGTGCGGCGGACACAGCAGTGAGCGCGACATCCTTGAGAGACGGCGGGGCGGGCGTGACCGGGGGCGGAGCGCCCGCCGCCGTCAGCAGAAGCAGGGCTGGCGGCAAGGCGAAAAGAGCGAGTCTCCAGAAACTAAATTTGCTCTGCTCGATCATGGCTGGCTGGTCCTTATCCCCCTGCCGCGCCCCTGCGCGCGGGGATGACGTAGAGTGTGACGCTCTGGGCGGGCAGAGTGATCGTCAAGCGGCGGCCGGTCAGAGCGGCGTCGGGCAGGCGCGTAATTGCCCCGCCCCCCGCAAGCTGCCAGGCTTGGGCCGCCCCGCCGGCGTTGAAGCGGGACAGGGACAGAGCGACAGGCGTCGGGCCGGACAGGGCCTTGTTGATGACCATGACGGTTAAGGCGCCGTCGGACTGGCGCAGGGCGGCGAACGAGGCCAGGGTGTCCGGATCGGGGACGCGGTCCAAGACGCTGATGCTGCCGAACGTGGACTTGCGGCCGTCGTAGTTGCGGTACATCTGCATCGCCTTGAACGTCGGCGAGGTGAGCGCGGGTGTGGTCCAGCGGGTCGCCAGGTCCAGACCCTCGCGCCCGAAGATGCCCCAGATGTCGGCCTGCGCGGTTGCGCCGCTCATGCTTCCCTCGGCCCCCCAGTTGTACTCGGTGATGCCGGTCTTGGTGCCGGGGTAGTAGGTCTGGACCCACTGCTTCAAGCGCGGGATGAGGGTGATCTTGTCCTTGATCCAGCTTTCGTCCGTGTAATTCGGGTCCCACAGCGCCCGCGTCGAGCGGCTGCGTAGCTGCTCGATCTTGGGCGAAACGTCGTCGCCGCCATCGCCGCCCTGGGGGTAAAGGTGGACGGTGAGGTAGTCCAGCAGGCGCTTCCCGGTCTTCCGGTCGTGCGCGCGGACCGAGGTGAGCAGCCAGGGGATAAACTCCTGGCCGCCGTGGGCGTCCCGGTCCGGCTGGCCCTGGTAGCCATGCGTCCCCCGGTACTGCTGGTCCGCGCCGCTGTAGAAGAAGCCCGGCCAGCCCCACTCTTCCGGCCCCAGGACCTGCGCGGTTGGGTCCACGGACTTGATGGTTGCCGCGTAGACCAGCGTGTCGGCCAGCATCTCGTCCATCGTCGCCCCTTTGGGGTGGGCATCCCGGTGCGTGGAATGCCACAGGCTTGGCTCGTTGTCCAGGAAGTACCAGCCGACGCCCCCAGCCGACGCCTTGCCCCACTTCGCTGTCAAGTGCTGGAGCCAGCCGCGCTGGAAGTCCGGCGTGGCGGGAAGGTTGGCGTCATTGGGGTTCGTCCCGGTGACGTCCGTCTTGCCATCGGGCTTGACGCCATTGCCCGCGTCGGGCATGTACTGGTCGGTCTTCTGCTGCGGGCCGTACTTCTTGACCAAGAACCCGGCCAGCTTCTCGCGGCTGGGGCCGAGTTTGGCGACCCAGCCGAGCATCGGGACAGTGAGCATGGGCTGCGCCCCGCCGGCCTTGCTGGCGGCGACAAACGTATCAGCGCTGTCGCCCGGCACGGCGCTGGTCTCGCCGATGCTCTCATAGAAGTAGTCGTTGGCGTGGTTGGTGGCGTTCAGCTTCCAGTTGTAGCGTGTCACGGCGTTGCCGCCGCTGCGGTTGAGCGTGGCGTTCAGGGCCGCGAGCTGGTTTTTGGAGGCGAAGGCAACCCCATAGATCAGCGGGCTGATGAGGCGCTGGTTCGCCCCGGCGTCTATGGTGATGAGGGTGGGCGGCGTCCCCGCATTCGGAACCTCCGGCGCGGCCTGGAACGCAGGCGGCGGCGCGACGTTCGGCAGAGCGGGGGCATTGGGCGCCGCCGGGGCGCCCGGCGGGGGTCCCAGACGGGGCGGGGCGGGCGGCAGGTCCTCCTGAGCAATCGCGCTGGTGAGCGCGCCCAGGCCCAGTCCAGCACAAAGCGTGAGGGTGAGTTTGTTCATGGTAGGCGTTAAACATCCACGCCGCAGGGCGGGTCCTTCGAGAGTGTTGATTGATAGACAGTATACCTAACCGACCGAGAAAGATGATTCTTAGTTCCAGGCCAAACAGACTGTTGACATACCTCGGATAATAGTATATAATAGTTTCAATGTTAAAGGTGGTGCCCTATTGGACGAAGAACGAGAACTGCTGAAAGGCAACACGCCGACCCTGGTGCTGGCCGTCTTGGAGGACGCGCCGCAGCACGGGTACGCCATCGCGCGAGAGATCAACCGGCGCAGCGACGATGCCCTGCGCTGCAAGCAGGGGACTCTGTACCCCGCCCTGCACGCATTGGAGCGCGACGGTTTGATTGTCGGCGCGTGGGAGACCGGCGGCGGGGAGCGGCCCCGCAAAGTCTACGCGCTGACCGACGCGGGCCGGGCGGAACTGGCGCGGCGCGTCCGCACCTGGGACGCCTTTTCTCGCGCCATCGGGCAGGTGATCGGAGGGCAAGCGCGTGAGCGGACAGCAGAATCTTAGGGTGGTGCAGACGCCCGCCTGGGGAATGGACGCGCGGGAAGACGACTGGATCGAGGACTACCTCGACCACCTCTGCGCGCCCCTTGTCGGTATCGTTCCGCTGGCCGAGCGCCGGAGCCTGTGCGAAGAAGTGCGGGCGCACCTGGAAGCGCTGGCCGCCGAGTACGGCTTCGAGGGCAAATCTCCCCAGGCGGCGACCGCCGCCGCCCTGCAAGAGCTGGGCGAACCGTGGCAGGTGGGGCAGACCTTCCTGCGGGAGTGGCTTCAGGGTTCCCCTCACGCCGCGCCCGCGCGCCTGACCCGGCAGGCGGCCCTGCGCGCCTTCGCCTTCTTCGGCGTCGCCGCCGTCTCCAACTGGCTGCTGATCGAGCACCAGGCCCTGGACCTGCCGCGCGGCGACCTGACGCCCTGGATCGTGCTGGTGACCGCGCTCTCGCCCCTCGCCGCCGGGACTCTCACCGGCCTGGGTCTGCCAGCCCGGATGGGCCGGGGCCTGTGCTGGGCGCTGGGCGTCCTGACCCTCCACGCCCTCGCAGCGGGCGCGCTGCTGCTGCCCCAAATGGATGGTTTCGGCTTCGCTCTGTGCCTCGCCTTGTGGTGGCTGCCCTCCGGCTGGCTGTCGGCGGCGGCGACCGCCCACCTCGTCCGCAGCCACCGCCGCCAGCGGTTCCTGAAGTATGTGCGGTAGGGGGTTTACGTTAGGCATGTCACAGGGCTGAACCCCCGTGCTTTAGAAAAGCAACTCCCCGCCTGCGCGGGCAGAAGACGCTGCCTGTTTCTTTCTTCGCCCGCGCAGGCGGGGGCTTGCACTATTAAAGCACGGGGGTTCAGCCCCGTGGAAAACGCCCCGACACCGTCAGGAGGCTTCCCATGTCCCGCAAAGGCTTCACGCTGATTGAACTTCTCGTGGTCATCGCCATCCTCGGCCTCCTGGCCGCGCTGCTGTTCCCTGTCTTCGCCAAAGTGCGCGAGAACGGACGCCGCACCACCTGCCTCAGCAACGAACGACAGCTTGGGATGGCCCTCATGCAGTACACGGCTGATAATGATTCCTTCTTCCCGAACGACCATTCAAAGGACACTGCCGGTCAGTGGGCAGCTCAAGTCTATCCGTTCGTCAGGGCTGCCCAGATCTATCGCTGCCCGGATGACCCTACAACAGATAGTAAGCTGGACAAATCGAGCCTGGCAACTCACTATCTCGTTGACTCCTATGGCATTAACCTGAGCCTGCTGGAGAATGTCGCGTTCAACTCGACAGGAGGTGCGACTGAAGAAGTTAAACCCAATGTTTCCGAGTCTGTGTTGACAGCCCCGGCTCAAACGGTAACTTTGTTCGAAGTCATCGGCGCTACAGCGGCCCTGACGCTCTCCGGCAACCCCCATCTTGGCTGCGCCGCCTCTGGTAATGGCAATCGGAATCCCGCCTCGCCAGGCTTTCCGTTCGCGGACGGCTGTCGTCCAGAAGACAATCAAGTTGTATCCGGGACGCGCTATGCGACGGGCGCAATCGGGGGGCGCACCATGAGCTATGACACCACCGGCTACAGTTTCTCCGGCATCGAGTCTGTGCCGCCGCGCCACGGGGAGGGCGCGAACTACCTGGCCTGTGACGGCCATGCGGCCTGGCTGCGGCCCGAACAGGTCTCCGGTGGGCAGAGCCAGCCGGGTTCGGGAAGCGCCTGTGGCCAGGACGACACGGCGACAGGCTGCGGCGGCAAGAACACAGCGGCGGGGACGGGTAACAGCCGTTACACGCTGACGTTCAGCATCCACTGAGAGGGCAGACCATGAAACGCAACGGCTTCACGCTGATCGAACTGCTCGTCGTCATCGCGATCCTCGGCCTGCTGGCGGCGCTTCTTTTCCCCGTCTTCGCCAAAGTGCGTGAGAATGCCCGCCGGACGGACTGCGCCAGCAACCAGCGTCAGCTCGGCCTGGCTTTCCTGGCCTACGCGCAGGACAACAATGAATGCCTGCCGGCACAGAGGGCCGACACCGAGCGGGACCGCCTGAAGAACCACAACGCCATCACCAACGACTGGGCGCTCAAGCTCTGCCCCTACCTCACCACGACCGAGATTGCCTGGTGCAAGGACGACAGGATTTCCACCCCCTACAAAGACCCTCAAACGGGGGTCGAGGTGCTCCACTCGTATGCAACGGCGGGCAACGTCGCTGGCCGGCCCCTAGCGGAGATTCCCGCGCCCGCGATCACGGTCCTGCTCGTCGAGTCCGCGACCGTCGGCACCGGTGACAGCCTGGACGCCATGATCCCCACACTCGGTAAGAAGAGTTTCACACTGGATGACGGCGTGGTCTTTGAGATGCCGGACTTCCGCCACAACGGCAGGGCGAACTATCTGTTCCTGGATGGGCACGTCAAGACTCTGCAAGGCCCCAACCCGAAGTTCCCCGGCTACAAGACTGATGCCACTGGCGTTGCCCTCTGTTCCATCTTTGACCCCCTGCCACAGTAGCCGCTCAGGACGCCGCGCCCGGCGGAGTCGCCGGGCCAGGGGCGAGGAAAACCTGAATGCCGCTGATCTTTGGCTCGTCCACCGAGCCTCGGGTGAACGAGAGAGTGAGGCGCCCATCGCGGGCGGGCGCGAAGCCGAGGAAGTCCCGGATGAGAGCCTTGTTCTTGCCGCCTGCCTCGGCAAACACGTCAAAGTCGGTCAGGACGCGCCGCCCGTTGATGTCCACGTTAAAGCGCCGCCTGCCGGGGGCGCCATAGGTCGTCTCAGCGAAGTGCAGGCGGACGGTGTAGCTCTGGGCGGCGGGCAAGGGCAGTAAAGGTAGAACGTAGGTGCAGGCGCCCCAGCGCTCGGACTGGTAGACGGCGGGCGGGGCGGCATGGGGGGCACTCACGTCTATCGCGTCGCCGACGGTCTTGGTGCTGCCGCCGGTGTAGTCCACGTCGGCCACGAAGCCGCCCGACCCGGCGGCGGGCGCATTGTCGCCGAACGTGTAGAAGCCGGGCGCGCTGCCGCCGCAGTTGATGCTGAAGGTGCGGGACGCATTAGCAGCGGGACGCTGCGGCGGGGTATTTGTTCGAATCGCCCCCGCGTTTGGAACGATGCAGACGGCGTCGGCAGTGATCGTGAGAGTAGGCTTTACCGTCACGTTCCAGCCGTCCAGAGCCAGCAGGGGCGCCTCGCCGCCCAAGTCGGACGTTTGCGCCTCGATGGTCAGCGTCCTGCCCTCGCCGGGCAGCAGGGAAACGTAGTTGTCGCTGTAGAAAACCGGCAGGACGCGCGCGCCGGAACGCGCCTTCCTCAGTTGCAGGTGCGCCATGAGGGCAATGGATTTTGTGGAATTGTGCAGGGTGACGGACAGAAAGCACTTGCCGCCGATGTCATGGCGCGTGGCCGTGGCGGTCAATGTCACAGTCGGAAGCGTGTCGAGCGTCTTGAATTCGTCTTCCTGCTCCGGCGCGGATCGCCAGTAGAAGTTGTCCGAAATCAAATGTCCCTGGCCGTCGCGCAGTTCCAATTTGACAAAGTGAACCGGGGACAGAGCGGCGGGAAAAGCGACGGCTCCCAAGTCTGTGGACGCGCTTGGGGCAGTGGTGCGCGTCTGCCTGTGGGAGTAGGCAAGCGAGCCGTCCAAATTATACACCGTCGTTTTAACACTCAGGCCATACAGCACTTGGGGCGTATTGTTGACGACCAAGACGTGCCAATCGGTCTGGTTCATCTGGACATGCACCGGCTCGCAGGCGTGGCGCGTGGCGAACAGCGAGGCGTTCGGCTCCAGGTCCCAGCTATAAAGCTGCCAGACGAACGAGGGTTGGGCGGGGTTGCTCATCCAGGTCAGCACCCCCGTCGCGGGGTGGAACAGCTTGGCGCTGCGGCCCTCGTACATGGCGCGGAAGGCCTCAAAGTTCATCATCTGCGCCTTGCGGACAAAGTCTGCCAGATTGCCGGGCCGCCCGTAGCGCGCGGCCAGCGTATTGGGATACCAGTTGCCGCCCTGCGCGCCGCCCGCGAAATCGTGCTCGGCCCAGTCGTCGTTGATCGTGTTCCAGTCTTTCTTGGGCATCATGCCCTGGACGGATTCCAACGTCGGAATGGAGACCGACCCGACCTCAGTTTTGAACGCCTCGCCATAGTTATAAAACTCGCGCGGCGCACGCCAAAAATAGGGGCCGCCGGAATTGACGCCATGCCCCGCCGTTGACGACCGCTGGTACAAGCGCTGCGGCTCCAACTCGGCCATCAGCGTCTGGATGCCCTGGTCAATAGCGGGCGGCGGGTCGCCCTCGTTGCGGGCGCACCAGAGCGCGACGGACGGATGGTTACGGAAGCGCAGCATCTTCTCGCGGACATTGGCGAGGTAGAGAGCGGCATCGTCGGGATTTGGCCCGTCCGACGGGTTGGGCTGGAAGAACTCGTCCCAGACCAGAATGCCGTACTTGTCGCACAGGTCGTAGAAGCCCTCGCTCGTGCTCTGCCCGACCCAGTTGCGGATCATGGTGTAATTGGCGATCTGGTGCATCCGAACCTGGGCGTCCAAACGCTTCCGTCCGATGCGCTTCAGGGCCTCGTCCATGCCCCAGTCGCCGCCCTTGCAGAAGACGGGTACGCCGTTGACCGACAGCGTCAAGTTGTCCGATCCGGGAGCGGAGTAGGTGATCCTGCGGATGCCAAAAGACACATCCTGGCTGTCCGAGGCCCCTGCCGCTGTCTCAAACGCCAGATGCAGCGTGTAAAGGTTCTGCGGCCCGTAGCCGTTAGGCCACCACAGGCGCGGGCGGAGGACATGGAGCGCGGGATTCGTCGCGGGCGAGAGCGTGACGGTCTTTGTCTCCGACGCGGCGAGCATGACGAGTTTACGGAAAACGATGCTGCCCTCGGCCCGACCCGTCAGGACGCCCGCCTGCGGCCTGTCCGTAACATTGCGGACGGTCGCGGTGATGTTCAAATCGGCGCTGTCCGTGCGCGGCAGGGGCAGCGTGGAGGACACAAACGGGTCGGACACCGTGACCGGCCCCGTCGCAAAGAGCGTGACGCCCTGCCACAGCCCCATGTCGCGGTCACGGACGCCGGGTATCCAATCCCAGCCCATCGTACAGAGAAAGGTCGGGCCGTCCCGTGCGGTTTCGCCGCCGTTCTTGCCGACGCCCGCCGCGATCGTCTGCTCCTCGGGAACGCCCGGATGCGGCGGCGGCAGGATTCGGACCGCCAATGCGCCTGCCTGTCCGGGCATGACATACGGCGTCACGTCGAATAGGCCCCGCGCGAACGCGCCCTTGATTGTCCCCGCCTCGTGCCCATTGACCCACACGTCAGCCGCGTAGTTGATACCGTCGAAGCGCAGCCAGATCCGCCTGCCTTTGTAGGACGGCGGGACGGCGAGCGTCCGGCGATACCAGTAGGCCGTGCGGCACAGGCGTTCAGGAATCTTATCCGGGCGGTTGTTCTCGCCGTACAGCGGCTCCGGGTAAACGCCGTCGGCGACCAGCGACGTCAGCACGGTGCCGGGGACCATCGCCTTGTACCAGCCGCGCGGCTGATAACCGGCCTGCGAGACGGACGGGCCGGGCGCGGCCACTTTGGCCGCGTCCTGAAGCTGCCAGCCGGAATTGAGGGAAAGCGGCGCGGGCAGGGGCGCGGCGGCATCAAGGCGTGGGGCGAAGGCGAGCGCCAGCAGCAGCACCAGCAGTGATCGGTTCATGGTAAGCCTCTGAGTAGCCAGGTGTATATCCAGGGCTGAACCCCTGGGCTTCGGAAAAGCACATCCCCGCCTTCGCGGGCAGTAGGGGCGCGATGAATCGCGCCCTCTTAATCTTCGCCCGCGCAGGCGGGGGCTTGCACTTTTAAAGCACGGGGGTTCAGCCCCGTGGAGCACCCTCTGTTCAGGGCAGGCATCTACTGGCTGCCGACCCCGTGCGTCCGCATTCGCATCGCATACAGGCCCTTGCTGGCGGTGATGAAGAGCGTTCGCTGGTTCGCGCCGCCGAAGCAGACGTTGCCGGTCCAGTCCTCCGCTACGGGGATGTGTGCGATCTGCCGACCTGCTTTGTCGAAAACGGTGACGCCATGCCCGGTGAGATACACATTGCCCTCACTGTCAATGGTCATGCCGTCCGACCCCATCCCGCAGAACAGCCGCTTGCCCGACAGCCTGCCGTTTTTCTGAACATCGTAGGCGTAGGTCCTGCCCGCGCCGATGTCCGCGACGTAGAGCGTCTTGCCATCCGGCGTACCGATGATGCCGTTCGGCTGGGTCAGGTCCGTGGCGACCGTCGTGAGGGTCTTGTGGTCGGGCGCGAGGAAGAAAACATACTGGCCCGGCTGTTCCATCGCCCCGCGCTTCCAATAATCACGCTTGTAGAAGGGATCGGTGAGGTACAGACCGCCACCGGGCCGTATCCAGATGTCATTGGGGCCATTCAGCAGCTTGCCGCCGCTGTCTTTGAGGATGACCGTCACCTTGCCGGAGGGCGTGATGCGCCAAAGCTGGTTGTGCTCGTCGGCACAGGCCCAGAGATCGCCTGCGCGGTCGAAGCACAGGCCGTTGGAGCGCCCGCAGGGGGACAGGAAGACGGACAATCTGCCGTCTACGCTCCACATCAAAATCTTGTCGTTCGGCTGGTCAGTGAAAAAGACGTTGCCGTGCGCGTCGCAAGCTGGCCCTTCGGTAAACGCGAAGCCGTCGGCCAGCGTTTGCAGCGTTGCGCCGGGAGCAATAGGGCTAGGCGTGTCGGGCGCGGCGTGAAGGGCGGACACAAGAAGCAGTGCGGCCAGGGCGATCAGGAGTGTGATATTCATGGTGTTCTTTGCCTGTGTTGCCTCGCCGTTCAGAGCGGGGAACCGAGAAAATGATTCGCCCGAAGCCAGGCCGCGCAGCGGTCCGGCCAGGCGGCGGGTTCGCCGCCGTGGACGCCCAGGCCGAAGCCGTGCCCGCCCGTCTTCAGCCGCAGGAACTCATAGGGGACACCGGCGCGCTTCAGTGCTTCGGAGAACAAGACACTATTCTGCACGCTGACCGGATCGTCCTCCGCCTGCACCAAAAACGTCGGCGGCGTCTTCGGCGTCACCTGCTCGTCGTTCGAGTAGAGTATGACCAATTTTGGGTCGGCGGGCACACCCAGCAGGTTGTTCCGGCTTCCCGTATGGGCGAACGGCCCATGAAAGGTGATGACCGGGTAGCCCAGCACCAGGAAGTCGGGCCGGCTGCTCTGACGCGCGACCCGGTCCAGGGTCTTCGGGTCTCCTGCGTCGAAGTGGGTGGCGACGGACGAGGCCAGGTGCCCGCCCGCAGAGAAGCCCATGATGCCGACCCGGTGCGGGTCTATACCCCATTCGCGGGCGTGGTCGCGGACCATCCGAATGGCCTGCATCCCGTCCTGAATGGGCCACGGCGTCTGCGAACGATCCATGTCCGGCGTCGGCAGCCGGTACTTCAGCACGATCCCCGCCACGCCGTAGGAAACGAACCGCCGCGCCACATCATAGCCTTCCAGGTCCATCGCTTCCCCGCTATAGCCGCCGCCGGGGCAGATGACGACGGCGGCCCCCATCGCCGTCTCCTTCGGCGGCAGGTACACCGTCAGCGTCGGCCAGCGAACACCCGTCACCCAGATGATCTGGTGCCCCGGCTCGCCCTGAAGCACGCTCTTTTCCGCCGCCGTATCCGCCGCCGTCAGCGTCCGGTTCGGGTAAAGGGCAAGTGTCAGCGGCGGCGCAGTATCGGACACATCGGGACCTTTCTGGGCAAAACCCCGCCCGGCGAGGCTGAGGAGGAGCAACATGAGCACGAAATAAGCAGGTTTATACCGTGTGTGCAATGACATCTCTCGATCTGAATATCCCCTACGGCGCGGGCACAGGCTCACCCGGCAACAAGACGCGAAAGCTGTTCGTGACCACACGGTCATGCTGAGTAAAAGAAGCGGTCCCGAAACTGTCTATGTGCCTAAATATGAAATGCTCATGGGCGCGTGGATCATCAACGAGAACAGTGTGGCGGATCTCAACACGGTTTGTACTTTGTCTTTCCGCTCTACTGCTCCTCAGGGGCTTGGTTGTGGGTTTCTCAACGACCACGCTGATGGCATCTTCCTCTGGTTTGATCCATCTGTGCCACAATGATGCGCCCGGCCAATGGCCTTCCTTCTTGGAGATTATCACAAGTTGAAGAAGGTTGCCCTTGAAGTGTGCCGGGGTTGAACCGCTATAAACATTATTCCATGTCACAGGATACAGGAACGTGTAGCGCACCCCGTCTGGGAAGGGCGGGCTGGTGTAGCGACGGTAGGACATTGGCGGGGCCGGCCTCGGCACGACGGCGAAGCCGACCACCATGACGGCGGCCACGGGAAACAGCAAATATTTCCAGAAGGACGTTTTTCTTGTGAGTTGCATTGATTAAGGCCGAATGTCGAGTACGCGGTCATGCTCATCCAGCGTCACCGTAACAGAAGGGTAGCGCCAGACCTGATAAAAATGGCGGGAGGTGAGGACCGGCACGAGGGTGATTCGGCTCGGCTTGCCCAGCAAACGCCGCACCTGTGCCCCGGTCATGCCGACATGGATTGCGGCGGCGAAAACTCGCTTTGGCATCCGAGTGGGTAGAGAGGATTGCTTGCTGCTGCCCTGGCTTGCGCCGATGTCGGGTGGGCCGACAGATGGAAGGGGACTGCCCCAGAAGTCGCGGCCGCCATTGTCGGGGATGAATTTGCCGGCATGGTGCAGGGGGGAGCCGGAGCGGAGGGCGTAGCCGCGAACGCTCAAACTGCCGGGCACGGCGAGTTGGGAGTCGGCGAGGATGGCGTGCGGGTCGGCAGGGGGATTGATAATAGCACCCCAGTAGGCGTTGTGGTCGAAGACGACGGACTTCATGCCGCCGAAGTCGAAGTGCGCCTTGCCTTCCACGAAGAAGACGTTGTTGGAGAAGCGCGTGTCGGCAGGCCATTTGTCGCCGCCGCCCCAGTTGCCGCTGGCGACCAGGGGGCTGTCCCGCCCTTTGCCGAGGTAGAAGACGTTGTTGTAGACCTGCGTATTCTGACACGGCCCGGTGATGTTGAACGTGTGCAGGCCGTCGTTGACGCTGATGTTGTAGCGGATAACCGTTCCTTCATTCCCGATGTTCCAGGGTGGGTTCTGGCTGCCGTCGTCGCAGATCAGCATGAAGCCGCCGCCGTTGTCGTGGCTGTAGTTATACTGGAACAGGGTGCGGCGGCAGTTGTAATCCGAGTCGTAGCCCTCGCCGTCCATGGTCCCCTTCATGCCGCTGACCTCGTTGCACTGAACCACAGTGTTGTCGCAGGACCAGGGCCAGATGCCCGCCGCATAATCTAATGCGCGCATCCGCCCGCCGCGCAGGACGTTGTGCTCGATCAGACACCCGTCGCAGCCGATGGGAACGATGCCGTCGCCGCCGATGTCGGTCAGGGTGTTGCCCCGGATGACGACCCGCGTGCTCAGAGGCCACTGCGGGCGGGCGTAGTACGCGCCCATCGTGATGCCGTTGCGGTCGGTGCGGGCCAGCCGGCAGTTCTCGATGACCAGCCCGTCGTAGCGGGTCTTCACTTTGCCGCCGCTGCTGCTGCAATAGATGCCGTTGCCGCCGCCCTCGTCCTTGACGTTGCTGCCGAACACGTCATGGACATCCAGGCCGGCCAGCCGGATGTCATGGGCGACGCCGAAGTTTTCGAGCCGCACCTGCACCCCGGCGAGGTTCGGCACGCGGGCGGGGGCGCGATTGGCGATGTCCAGACCGCTGATGTCCCAATGCTCTCCGTTGTAGAGGTAAACCGTCGCCAGGAATTTGCCCCCGGCATCCAGGGCAGGCTTGGAGCCGTTTCCATAACTGCTGACCGTGATCGGCCTGCCCGCCGCGCCGCTGCCGCCGGGGGACAGAAAGCCCGCCCAGCGGCTGCCGGCGCGCATCAGAATACGGTCGCCCGGCCCGAACACGCCCGCATTCACCCGGTTCAAGCTGCGCCAGGCGCGGCGGGCGCTGTGCCCATCGCCCGCGTCACTGCCCCCTGCCGAGTCCACATAATAGGCGGTGCCGCCGGGCGACTTCCAGGTGCGCTTCGGGGCGGGCAGGTTCGGCGGTCGCGGGACGGGCATAGACGTGAGCGTGAGGTTGTTGATTGCGAGCGCGCCCTTGTTCTGGATGCCGATGATGAGGATATCGTCAGCGTCGCGCGTGGTGAACGCCGTTTGGATGTGTCCTGTGGCGCCCGGCTCCCCTACCCAATCCGTCCAACCTGCGCTGCCCGTTCCGCCGCCGGCCCGGCGCGCGAGGACGTAGAACTTGGCGTTCGGCGCGCGCGCAATGACGCGGTAGTCGAACGAGACCCGGTAGGCTCCTTTGGGCGTGAGCAGGCCGATCTTGGAGTGGAAGAACTCGTTCCACTCAGACGCGGCAGCGCGTGAGTCGTCTTTGAGAGACTTTTTACCGTCGACCTCTTCGGCGGGGTCCGTGGTCAGGGTCGCCGCAGCGGCATCGGCAGACGACAGGACACGGGCGGGATCATCGGCGGCGAAGTCCATGTGCAGAACCGTCTTGGGAGCATCATCGGCGCGGGCGGCAGATACTGTGACTGCAACCAGCAGAGCAGCAAGGGGAAGCGAAATCGTGTAGGCTCTCATAGTCGCCATTGTATCACGTTCGGGGCAAGAGATACAAGACCCGTCCCTACCGGATGCGGCTCAAGACGGCTTGCAGCACGAGCGGGGCGAGATAGGCGTGGCCGGCGGCATGAGGGTGGACGCCGCCCCCATAGACAGGCGAGCCGAGCGCGCGGGCAACGCGAGGGCCGAGATCAATTAAGACGGTCTTTCGGTCGCCAGGATGCGCGGCTTTGTACGTTGCGACGGCGGCTTTCAGGGCCGCGATGTAGGCCAGGCCGGTTGGGTAAACGCGCGTGTCAGCCAGGCCGGGCGGGACCAGAACAATAGTTTCCGCGCGGGGGGCGGCGCGGCGCAGTGCGGCCAACGCGCCGGTCACGCTCCGCCGCATCGCAGCCTTGTCGCTGCGGCTCAGGCACTCATTGACGACGTAGTTGAACAGGATCGCGGTCGGTTCCTGACCCGTCTTTCCATAGGCGCTCAGATGGCCCCGTGAGTCCAGCAGGGACGTATGGACGTCTATTTTGTCCCAGCGGCCTTCGCCGGGCGCCGGGTAGTAGGCCGGAACATCGCCCTGCGCGTCGCCGGGACGAATCCAGCCGGAATAGCCGCAGGCCGAGACGGCGTAGTCAAACCCTGCCGCGCTCAGGGCTTGTCCGACCAGGAACGAGTAGTCGCGCAGGCTGCTGTCACCGCCGTCGTCCGCTTGAATGCCTTCCGTGATGCTGTCGCCGACGATCAGTACCCAGGGACGCAGCGGCGGGGCAGCCAGAGGGGCCGCGCCGCCGTCGAGCGTCAGGCCCGTGACGGTGTAGGCGTTTGCGCCGCCCCAGCGGGCGGTCTGCCGGCTGTTCCGGGTGTAGACAGCCAGCGTGTGCGGACCCGACGCAGCCAGGCCCTCAATCCCGATGCCGCCCGACGGTGGTACGGGGACATTGTCGGTGAGCGCGCCGTCCAGGAAGTACGAAACCGCGCTACCGGGCGTAGGGTTGGCGATCTGAAGCGTCGCGCGGGGGGTGGCCGAGGTCGTAGACCAGCGCCAGACGCACCACGCGCCGTTGTTCCAAGTCCGGCGACTGAGCGCGCCCCCGCGCCCGGCGTCACCGGCCCAGGTTGCGGGGCTGAATCGGGCGGCGGGAGAGTTGACGGGCAGGGTTACGTCGGCGCGGGTGGGCGGGACGGCGGCGAGCAGCAAGAGCAGCAGGACCCAGGAGCGGGACATCAGCGGCTTCCCTGGCCCGACACCAACCGATACGTCCCGGCCCGGTTCAGGCGGATCGTCTTGCCGCCCAGACTTACCCGCGCGTCCACGCCGGGCGGCAGGGTGAGGCGGACGGCCAGGCCGCTGACGGTCTTGTCGGCGCGGACATGGATCAGCCCGCGCGGGGTGGGAACGTCGCCCTCGGCCCACTGCAAATCGCCCAGGCCGGGCGCGATGTCGGCGGTTTGGAAGCCGCCGCCCGTTGGGCGGACGCCCAGGACGCGCTCGGAGAGCCAGCTCGTCGGGCCGGACGACCAGCCGTGGCACAGGCTGACGAAGTAGCCGTGATTGCCGTCTGCGTAAAGGTTCGCGTGGAAGTCGTTCTTGGGCCAGTGCGGGTCATAGGCCTCCCAGCAGCTTGTCGCGCCCTCGGCCAGCATTGCCCCCCAATACTCCCGCAGGACACGCAGCCCGGCATCGTTGTGGCCTGTCTGGCTGAGGGCATAAAGGACGTAGTTGTTGTAATAGGGTGAGATGACGCCGTTGTTGTAGGGCGGGCTGCCGGTCTTGTCCCAAGCCGGGCTATCCGGGTTCAAGACGGCCTGGTAGATCGCCTTCTGCTGGTCGGGAGTGGCGACGCCCGAATAGACCGCCATCGCGTTCTCTTGCAGGCGGTCGCCGTAGGTATTCGCCGGGGCGCTGAGGAGGTTCTGCCGTGCGGCCTGGGTCAGCGTGTCGGCCCAGGCCGCGTATTTGGCGGCATTGACCCGGTCGCCCATCTCGCGCAGGAGGAAAACGGCGTCATGTGCGGCCCGGACATAGAACATCTGCGTCGCCGCGCGGGCCGAGGGCGTGTCGCCGTCGAAGCCGGGCGACCAGTCCACAAACGGCCATTGGCCGCGCTTGTTGGCGAACAGATTGCGGTCGTCCAGCTCCCCCTGCATGTAGCCGAGCAGCGAAACCAGCGCGTCGTGCTGCTTACGAAGATATGTATAGTCGCCGATGTGCCGGTGGAAGTCTGCCAGGGTGCAGACCCAGGCGCAGGAGTAGCCGGGGATGCTGTTGACGTGGCTCTTAGGCGAGGCCGTGGCCGGCTGCCCGCCCTGGGCGTCGTCGCGCAGGCGCTGCATGGTCTGCTCCATCAGGAACTTGTCGGCGAACACCGTATCAATGACGCGGCCCGAAACGTGTAGGTCGCCGATCCAGCGCGCGCGGTCACGCTTGGGAGCGTCCCAAATATCCTCCTGCATGCAGAGGTGGGCGGTATAGGCGCCCGTGTACCAAAGTTTGGTCAAGAGCGGGTCGGAGCAGGCGAAACTGCCCTTATACTGCACCGGGTAATACTTGTGGTCCAGCGTCACCCCGGTCAGCGTGTAGGGCTGCGTCCCGAAGAAGCTGAGTCTGGCATAGCGGAAGGCGCTGTAGGGCGAGGCCGCCTTGCCCGCCGCGTCGCACGTCAGCAGATGCGGGCCGCCCCAGGGCGAGCGCAGGCATTCCTCGCGCGACTCGCCGGTCGCCACCTGCACCTGCGCGCCGTCCGGCCCCGCGATCTGGATGCGCCCGGCGACCTCCTTGCCGAAATCCAGCAGCAGGCCCGTGGGGTTTGCCGTGCCGCTGGGAGCAGGCTGTACGGCCAGACGGACCGGCCCCCGCCGCGTCAGCGTCGCCGCGCCTGCCACCGTTCCTTGCCCCGGCAGCGTCTCCACCGAAACCGGGCGCAGGGCGAGATGGGCCAGATAGGGCACATTGACATCATAGCCCGGCCAGCCCGTCAGGCCGCCCGCACCGCTCCAGACGCCGCCGGTCAGTTCCGCCACAGTTGTCGCGGAACGCCAGGCCGCGTCGTCAAAGGCGATGCCGAGGCAGCCCTCCGGGGCGGTGCTTGGGGCGACTTCTGTCCATACCTTCCAGCGAGCATCCGTCTCGACCGGCGGCTGCCCCGACATTTCCAGCCGGGCGACGAAGCCCGCCGCGCCGCCGACATTGAACGCGCGAACTACGAGGACGTTTTTACCGGCCCTCAAAAGCGGCGCGATGTTCACGCGATGGACGTGCTGCCAGACGTTGTTGTCTTTCGGGTCCGGGGAGGAATGATCCACTTCAGGCGGCCTGCCGTTGACAAACAGCGTGAAGAAGTCGTCGGCGGTCAGGTACAGAGTCGCCTTGCTCGGCACGGCGGCCAGATCGAAGGTGCGGCGGAAGTAGACCGTTTGATTGTCCCGCGTCGCGTCCGCCCACACCCACTGGGCTTTGTCGGCAGGCGCGACGGGCACTTTTGCCAGCAGCGGCAGGCCGTAAGTCGGGTCCAGGGTCGGAGGCCGTGCCTGCGCGCCGCCGAGCGCTGTCAGCAAGAGGAGACCGCCGAGAGTAAGTTTTGTAGTGATGGGTGTCATGGGAATGGCCTGTTTCATGTTAAGGCATCGCTGGCTTGGCGTCCCCAATGGGATTTGTTGGCGGAGGCGACCCGGCAGGCGCCGCGTCCGGCGGGGTGGCCGGTTCGGGGGAGCCGGCTCTGCGAAGCAACGCGGCGACGTCGTCGTGATGGTGGCGCAAGGCCCACCAGAGCGCGGTGTTGTCCTTGCCGTCTTTGACGCTCACATCTGCGCCGCGCTCCAGCAGGAGGCGGGCGCACGGCAGGCTGCCCGAGGCGGACGCCTGCATCAAGGCGGTGTAGCCCAGGTTGTTCCGGGCTTCCAAATCCGCCTCATGGTCCAGCAGCATTCCCACGATGGCCGCGCTGCCGGTGTAGGCAGCCTGCATCAGCGGCGTGAAGGCGGTGTCGGTCTTGATCGCGATGTCGGCCCCCCGGTCGAGCAGCAGCTTGACGAGGGGGGTGTTGCCCGCGAAAGCCGCGCCCATCAAAGCCGTGTGACCGGCGTTGTCTCGCGCGTTGACATCGGCCCCCCGGTCGAGCAGCAGCTTGACGGCCAGCCCGCGCCCGCCATAGGCCGCCACGACCGCCGCCGTCGCCCCGCCCACCGTCCGCGCGTCCTTGTCCGCCCCGTGCGCCAGCAGAAGCTCCATGACGGGGACGCTGCCCGCCGAGGCGGCCTGCATCAGCGGCGTAAAGCCCGTGACGGTGCGGGCGTTCACGTCCGCGCCGCGCGCCAGCAGTACCTGGACCGCCCCCAGGCGCCCCGCCCCGGCGGCCAGGGCCAGCGGCGTGAAGCCGTCCCGGTCGCGGCCGTTCAGGTCGGCCCCCTTGCCCAGCAGCAGCGTCAGGCTCGGCACGCTGCCCGCGTAGGCAGCGTTCATCAGCGGCGTCCGCGCGCTGAGGTCGTGGGCGTTGGCATTCGCGCCGTGGCCGAGCAGCACCTGCACCGTTCGGGCGTCGGCGGCATAAGCGGCGATCATCAGGGCCGTGTAGCCATCTTTGGTGTCTGAGGCGTTGACGTCCGCGCCGTGCGCCAGCAGCAGCGTGACGCCGGCGGGGCTGGCGGAATGGGCGGCCTCCATGAGCACGGTGACACCGAGATTGTCGGCGGCTTTGGGGTCCGCACCTTTGTCGAGCAGCAGTTGCAGAATAGAAACGCTTCCCTTGTGGGCGGCTTCCAGCAGAGCACGGTCACCGTCGGAGGCGCGGGCGTTGACATCCGCGCCGCGCGCCAGCAGCAGCCTGACAGCGGCGGCATTGCCGGTCCCCGCCGCCGTCATCAGGGCGGTCGTGCCGTCATCGAGTTTGGCGTTCGGGCTGTCCCCAGCGGCCAGCAGACGCCGGATTTGGGCTAAGTCTTTGGCCCGAATGGCGTCCATTAAGGCAGCGACTTTGGGGTCCGGCGGCTTGACGGGCTTGGCCGAGGCGACTGTCATCGTCGCCGGGGCGCGCTGCGCTGAGGCCGCGCCACTCCCTATCCACAACAACAGAGGCGCCCCGAGTGACAGAGATAGCAGCGGTAGGTATGGAGTGCGATTCATTGTACCTTTCGCGTCAGTCCCCCACCCTGAACGGCGGGGCTTTAGAAGTGCAAATCCCCGCCTCTGCACTGGCAGGCCGCCCCAATAACTGAGACGCGGAGGGGCGCGGGCAGAAGAATGGCGGGCCGAACGGTTCTTTCCTCTCTTCATTCTTCGCCCGCGCAGGTGGGGGCTTGCTCTTTTACAGCCCAGGGGTTCAGCCCTGGGGATGCGCCTGTGCCACAGAAATAAGCAGCTACTTCGGCCCGGCGGGCCTGCCGATCTTCACCAGCGCCACCCCATAAGCCGGGAGGTCGGTGGCGAACGCGCCGGTGAAGCCGCCCAAATCCTGGTGCAGCCAGAGGTCGCGGACCGGCTGCGTGCTGGTCAATCCGATCTTTGTCAGAGTGACCCGCATCCGCCGGGGTTCCCCGGTAAGATTGAACAGACCGACGGCAACCGTCCCGTCGGCCAGCGGCTTGAACCAGACCTGCATTGTCCGATTGCCGACGATCTGGGCACCGGGATGACCGGCGGGATCCTGGTCCACATCCAGCACTTCGTCATTAGTCAGCATGGCAGTGACGGACGGGTGAAAGGCGTTCGGGTCAAGCGATGTCATGTCGCAGCTCAACCAAAGGGGCGCGGAGAGCAGGGCGCACTGCGTCATCTGCGCCATCTGCTGGGCAGGCGTCAGGCGGGTCGCGCGGACATTGCCGACGCCGAATTTGCCCACCATCAGCAGGCCCGGATTGGGCCAATGGCCCGGCCCGGCCCGATCCGCCGCCCAGGGCTGGTCGAACAAGGCGCGCGTCACGATGTTCCAATCATCAAACACCTGCCGACTCGTCACCCAGGTGTTTGCGCCTGCCCCCGGCGCCCAGTCCCCCGGATCGCGTTCGCCGAAGGTGTCGGCGGCCAGCACGATGTCCCGCCCCGTCTTGTTCAGCGCCAGCCGCATCTCCTTGAACGCGGCGGGCTGGTCGGTGGGCGGCGGCGCGTCGTCGAGCGCGGGGACGGGGCACCAGTCGTATTGGAGATAGTCCACGCCCCACCTCGCATAAGTGGCGGAGTCCTGGGCCGTGTGGCCTCGGCTGCCGGGGAAGCCGGCGCAGGTATGCTCGGTGGGGGCAGATTCGAGGCCGAACTTGAGGCCCTGACTGTGGATGTAATCCCCCAGCGCTTTCATGTCCGGGAAGCGGCGGCGGTTCGGCAGGATCTCGCCCGTGCTTTTGTCCCGGATGCCCTGCCAGGTGTCGTTGATGTGGACCGTGGACCACCCATGCGCGGCCAGGCCCGACTTGACTAGAGCGTCCGCCGCCGCGCGCGTCTTGGCGTCGTCCACGGTGTTGGCGTAGAGATCAACGGCGTCCCAGCCCATCGGGGGGGTCAGCGCGAGGGGATGATCGCCGCAGACGAGGGTAAGTGTTCTTGTCGCCTTGCCCCGCACGTTGGCCGCCGTCAGGTGCAGTGTGTCACGTCCCGCTCCCTTGACCGCGCCGGATAGAACACCCGTTTTAGGGTCCAGCGCCAGGCCGGGGGGAAGATCGGCGCACGCGAACGTCAGCGGCTCCTCGCCCGTGGCGGGGATGCGGAACAGGAACGGGTGGCCGGGCGTCGCGCCGACAATCCGAGGGCCGTGGATGGCGGGTTTGGAGTCCGGCGGCAGGATAACGGGCTGGAGCCGGGCTGACGCGGGGACGTTCGCCACCTGCTCCGGCGCTTCCCCAGGCGTTTGCGCCGGGGCGGCATGTGCGAACAGGAGCAAAAGACAGAGCACGGCGACGGGGCGCTCCCAGGCGATGAAGGATCGTACTGCCATTGTGACTATGTCGTCCCCCTCGATTAGAGCGGCGCCTTGTCTTTTTTCAAATCCTCTTCATCACTGGGCAGCGGGTAGAAGAAAGCATCTTCCGGGATGTATTGCTTCGGCTGGCTGGGGCTGGACCAGTAGAGGCGGACCAGGGCCGCCCCGCCCGCGCTTTCCAAATACTCCACCTTGATGAGGTACTGTTCCCCGGCCTTGAACGTAAAGCGATTGGAGAACTCGGTCGCCGCGTGCAGCGTCCAGTCATCAATGACTAAGCGATGGTTGATCCAAACCCGGACGCCGTCATCCGCCGTGGCGTAGAGCGTGTACGTTTCCGAATAGCGCGTCGCGATCTTGCCGGTCCAGCGGACCGTGTAATCGCTGCCGGAGGGAATCTTGGGGCTGGGCGACCTGTCCGGCAGGTCGGTGAAGATGAAGTTGATGTTCGGATCGGCCTTGCTGAACTGGAACTGGTCGAAGCGGCGGCCCTGGTAGTAATCGCCCTTCAGACCGGACCCGTCGCCGATCTCCATGTCGCTGTCAGGCAGGGGCGTCGGCGGCAGGGGCTGCTCGGTGCCCTGCTTGATGCCCTGGCTGTTCTTGACCTGCCGGACGATGGGCGGGGTCCTCTTGACGCTCTCCGTCGGCGGCGCGGGCGCGGCGGGCGGGGGGGACTGGGCGGCGACCCGCGCGCGGACCGGCCCCTGTTTGAGCGCCAGTGTCCGCGAACGCGGTGTACCTTTGGCGGGCGGGAGCGGCGGGTCCACCGTGTCGGCGACGGTGCCCAGTGCCAGGTGCGGGCGCGGAAGGACGACGACTGCGACCGTCCCGCGCGCGCTGGTCGAGCCGACGGTCAGGGCGGGCGCGATGGGTTTGGCGTCCGACTTCTTTGCCATCCCAACCGGGACCGGTGTCGCCTTGCGCGGCGCCCGCGCGCGGCTTGTGGACGACGGCAGGGTGATGGGACTGACGCGCGTGGCCGTCTTGCCGGTGGCGCGGGTGACGAGGTTGGCCTTGACGGGGTGCGGCGTTGGAGTCTTGCCGGTTTCGGTCCCCATTGGCGGCGAGGGCGGCAGGATCAGCGCACCGGGGAGGCCCTTCTTGTCGCCGCCCACCGGGTCGGAGGGCAGATCGGGCCAGGAGTGGGTTTCAGGCGTGTCGAAGCCCGTGGACTCGGTGTTCTGCGCCGCGACCTGGGTATCATCGGGCGTGTCCGACATGCCATCGTTCTGTTCGCCGCTCAAGACGCCACCCGCCGCGCCCTGTGCTCCCGGCGCTCCTGGTGCAGCAGGAGCATCCAGATTGTTGCCCGCCACCTGGGTCCCAGCATCGCCCGACTGCCCGGTCTGTCCCCCCGGCTGACCGGGTGGCCCCCCAGGCTGCCCCTGCCCCGCTGCTTGCCCCGGCTGACCGCCTTGTGCGCCTGGCTGACCAGATTGGCCTGCATTAGCTTTGGGTTGCCCCGCGCCGGATTGTCCGGTAGTGGTTCCGGGCTGGCCTCCGGGCTGGCCTCCGGGCTGGCCTCCGGGCTGGCCTCCGGGCTGGCCTCCGGGCTGGCCTCCGGGCTGGCCTCCGGGCTGGCCTCCGGGCTGGCCTCCGGGCTGGCCTCCGGGCTGGCCTCCGGGCTGGCCTTCATTCGCGGCCGATTGACCAGCCTGTGCTCCCGGTTGTCCCTGCTGCCCTGCTGGTGCCCCCGTCAAACCTTGCTGATCGGTGTTAGCATCAGGTTGGCCCCCCGATTGCCCGGTAGACGGGTTGCCACCCGGATTGCCGGGCTGACCCGGATTGCCGGGCGCTGGCGGGTTTGGAGAACCCGCCGCAACTCCTGGCTGCCCGTCCCTATTTCCCTCTTGGCTGGGATGCCCAGCCGACGCACCGGGTTGGCCTGCGGGGTTCCCAGGCTGGCCTGTAGGCGGTGGATTTTGACTGCCAGCCTGGCCTGTCGCTGCTCCTGGCGAGGCGGTTTGATTATTTGCGGGATTGGCCTGCGTCGCAGGCTGCCCTGCCGTCCGTGCGGCGCCACCAGGGTTAGCAGGCGACGCGGGCGGTTGCCCGGCTTGCCCATTCTGGGCGGCACCCTGATCACCTGCGGTCCCCGTCGTTGGATCTCCCGGGTGTCCTTGCGCCCCCGGCTGACCTGCTGGACCGGTCGCAGGATTGCCGGGCGTTCCCACAGGCTGATCGTTGGGAGTATTCTGCTTCCCGTTTACCCCTGGCGGTCCAGCCTGAGCGGCTGTGGGGCTGTTCGGCGCAACGCCGGCATTGCCTCCAGGCTGGCCCGGTTGCCCAACGGCGGGGTTTGTGGGCGTGGCGGACTGCCCTGCCGGAGTTTCGCCGGTCGCTCCAGGTGCGCCGGCTTGCCCGGCATTCTGTGGATCAATGACCCCGGCAAAGGCCGAGTTCTGCCCCGGCTGCCCATTGCTTGTGACCTGCTGCGGGTTGTTGGCGGATGCCGCTGAGGGCACGTCCGAGTTCATGGGCGTAGGACTGGCTGCGGTGGCGGTCTCAGAGGCGGCAGTCTGGTTCGGCTGCCAGCGACGGAGCATGTCGCTGTTCCACTGCTTGTAGGTGAACGGCGAGCGCGGCCGGGCCATCGCGACCTTGACGGGGACGCGTGTGTGTGCGGCGGCCATGTGCGGCTTGGCTGTGTGCGGTGTCGGCTCGTGCTTGGCCTCGCGCTTGCGGCCCTCGTCGCCTGGCTCCTTCTTTTCCGGCTTCTTGGTGTCCTCGGCGATGCGCTGGGCGGCGATTAGTTTTTTGAGCTGCTTGCGGTCGAGCGTCACATGCTTGAGCTTCTGCTGACGCAGGAGTTTTTGGACTTCTTCCAACTGCTCCGGCGTCAGCGGCGGGCCGGGAACCAGGGTCAAGGTCGGCGGGAGGGCGATGTTCAGGCTCGTCGCCAGGTTGAACTTCTGACCAACTTTGGGGGTCCACATCTTGATGACTTTAAGGGCAACCTTCTGCCCCGGCGCGGGCGGTTTCTGCTTGTCCGCCGTCGCCTTCTCCGGCTCCGGCGTTTGGGCGTCCTTGCCATCTTTGTCATCACCGTCTTTGTTCGTGGGCGCGACGGCCTGGAGCGACGCAGACTTGAGGGCAGCAAGGCGGGCGGCGGCCCGCGACTGCGCGCGGAGGACGGCGGCGGACGCGGCGACCTCACCGCCATTTTTGGACGCCGCAGGGTCTTCGCGGCTCGACAGCGCGCCGGATTCGGCGGATGCGGAGACCACTCGCGTTCCTGCCGCCCCGCTCTTCTCCGCCTGTCCCTGGGCCGTCTGAGACGCATGGCTTCCCGCCTGGGACTGTTTAGTGCCAGGCGCAGAGGTCTCCTGCCCCGGCGCCGTATGGCCCCCTTGTGCGGCAGTGCGGGCGGCAGCGCCCGAAGCCGACACACCAGAAGGGGAGAGGTTCGCCCCCCTTGCCGGGCCGGGGGCCGCCTGCGCGGCGGCGGACGCGGCCTGAGTCGGCGGGCCGCTTTGGGATGCGGAGCGGGAGGAGTCCGCCGTGCCCGGCTTGCCGTCCGCGCCCGCCTCTTTGGACTGCGACCCGTTCGGCGACCGCGCCGGGAGCGTGGCCGGCGGTGAGACTTCTTTGCGCGGCAGCGGCGGCAGGGGTTTGAACTGGCCAAGCACGAGGGGCTTGAACTTGTTGGCGACCGAGGGTGGCCTGGACGGGCTGGCCGCCGCCTGCCGCAGCTCGCGGGCGTAGACCAGCCAGAAAACGCCGTTGATCAAAAACGAGACCAGATAGGCGATGGCGATGCGCTTCTTTTTGCTCATGGACTTGCTTGACTTCCACCCGGCAGAGGCGGGACGGTCAGAGCGTGGCCGGTCTGATCCACAGGTTCCGTCGCCATCAGCGCCGTCACAGGCTGCCCGTCCGGGGTGCGGACGCGGTTGACCGTGTCCATGATCTTGATGAGGGTCTGAGCCGTCTGCGATTTGGCGACGTTCAGGACAACGACAGCATGCGAATCGGACGCGGCCCGCGCTTGCAGGGCCGCCCCCAGTGATTCGGGCGTGACGCGGCGCGTCCCCAGGTAGTAACCGCCCGCGTCGCTGACAGTCAGGATAACGAGGTGCTGCCGGCCGGCAGAGGCCGCCCCTGTGGAAGCACTGGCGGCGGAGGGCGTGTTCCGGGGCAGAGCAACAGTCATGGCCTTCATGCGAACCATTGTCAGACTGGTGATCATGAAGAAGACCAGCAGGAAGAAGATCGTGTCAATCATCGGGATGATCTCGATCCGCGCCCGCTTCATCTCGCGAGGGGGAAACTTCATCGTGGTGTCGCCATTTTCCGGGCCTTCAGGGTTGGGTCGGCGCTTCGGGCGCGGTAGCGATCATTACGGTCCCGGCATTAGCCTGCTTGATTAAATCAAACGCGCGCTGAAATTTGTCCAGGCGCTGAAATTTGTCGCAGTTGATAATCACGGCAACGGAAGGGTTCTCACTCACGCGGGCAGCAACCAGCGGCTTGATTTGATTTTCGGCCACGCGCTCACGGTCCACATAGTAATCGCCCTCTTTGGAGATCGTGACGACGATCTTTTCCTGCGGCTTCAGGGAGGCGGTCTCGCTGGAGGGCAGGTCCACTTTGTGCGCCGACATCGGCACCATGGAAAGGCTGGCGATCATAAAAAAGACCAGCAGGAAGAAGATCGTGTCAATCATCGGGATGATCTCGATCCGCGCCCGCTTCATCTCACCGCGCGGCAGCTTCATGGGTCTCTCCGTACTTCATTGCTGCAATCACATTGAGAAACTGCGCGGCCCGCAGTTCCATTTCGCTGATGTTCTCCTTGACGCGCCCAGTCAGAAAGTTGTAGGCGGGCAGCGTCACGATGGCGATGGTCAACCCCACACTGGTCGCGACCAGCGCCTCGGAAACACCGCTGGTGATGGCGTTGGGGTTCCCTAGCCCCGCCGTCGAGCCGACGACATGGAACGCATGAATCATGCCGGTGACGGTGCCCAGCAGCCCCAGCAGAGGCGCCAGAGTGACGATGGTGTCTAGGACGCCTAGGCGGTCATACAGGACGGGCAGCTCCTTGAGCGCCATTTCCTCCATGGAGCGCTCGATCCAGACATGGGCCAGGTGCGTGGAGCGCAGTCCGCCCGCGACCACTTTGGCGATCCGGCCCGGCGACTGCTCACAAAACTCCAGTGCGGCGGCGGCCTGCCCCGACTTTAGCAGAGCCGAAATACGGGTCATCAGCGCCTCGTTGTCCCGAACGGCGGCGCCGATGGCGAGGAAGCGCTCGATCATGACGGCGACGCTTATGACGCCGCAGAAAAAGAGAGGCCACATCACGGGGCCGCCCCGGAGCAGGAAATTAACGTCTTCAGACATAACGCGCGTGTTCTTTTCCCGCTAAGATTTGCTTTTCCCGCCAAGAGTAGATACGGCTATTATATCGCGAATGTGCCCAATAAGCAAGCCGAGCCGTCCGCGCATAAACCCGAAGCAGACTTAGGCCGCGCATCATTTTTGAAAAAAACCACAAATTTACCGGGTTTGCCTTGCGAAATCGCGACATCTGTGTTAGAATGTCGTGGTTGTGAAATTTTGCACGAACGCTTCCCGGTATTCAGACCAGGTTTCGCGACGCTTTTCTGGACTGTACCGCCTTCGCGGATAGTCTTTCCCACGCCGTCCGCTCAAGATTTTCGGACGACGATCCAAAGATGAACCCGAAAGGAACTTTGCTTTTGTCTCGACTGACCATTGACCCCAAGCCGGCGGCGCTGCTGGCCTGCGCCGCTTCCGTTCTGTTTTCCGCTCACGCCGGCATTGCCCGACCCGCCGCTCATTCTTCTCATTCTTCCGCCGCCCATCAGGCCAAGCTCGCCCATCTGCAAGCCCAGAACAAGGCGCTCGCCAGCGGCAACGCCGTCCAGGCGGCGTATGCCTTTCGCGGCACCCGCTATGTGATGGGCGGCACGTCCCGCTCCGGTTTTGACTGCTCCGGCTTCGTCCGCTACATCCTCGGCGCGACGAATGGCGTCGCGCTGCCGCGCACGGCGACCGAGCAGTATTACCACGGGGCGCCGATCCCGAACGATCAGCTCCAGCCGGGCGACCTGGTTTTCTTCAAGAACACTTACAAGCGCGGCATCTCCCACGTCGGCATCTACGCCGGCGAGGGCAAGTTCATCCACGCTGCCAACGCCCACAAAGGCGTTCGCATGGACAACCTGGGCGACAGCTACTACCAGTCCCACTATGCCGGTGCCCGCCGCGTTCTGCCGGCGCAGATGCGCCTCGCTGCTTCCCTCGGCTAGACCTCACATTTTTGATATGTGCCGCTCCCGACCGCCCGAGTTTGTTTTCTCTCGGAGAGTTGACAAAGGCCGGGCGGTTTGGGTATTATTTCCCTACCTATGAGCGCAGGCTGTTATCCCTAAGCCGATTGCCTACTGTCGCTTGAGGCCAGCGGAAAACAAAATGATGCTCTCGGCCCGTTCGTTCATCGGTTAGGACATCGGCTTTTCACGCCGGTAAGAGGGGTTCGACTCCCCTACGGGCTATGACAGAAAAAGAGGACCATAAATGGTCCTCTTTTTCTTTGCCTACTCCCCAATCAGCCCACGCCGCCTCAGTTCTTCCAGGATTTGCTTCAGCGACTGCTCCACTGTGTCTCGGTCCGTGCGGACGGAGATTTCGGGCTGGGCGGGCGGCTCGTAAGGGTCAGAGACGCCGGTAAAGTGGGGGATCTCGCCGGCCAATGCCTTTCTGTAGAGGCCCTTGACGTCCCGCTCGGCCAGCGCGTCTACGGTGGCTTCGGCGTAGACTTCGATGAAGGGGACGCCGTCGGCTTGGTGCTCGGCGCGGACCTCCTCACGGATGTCTTTGTAGGGGGAGATAGCTGCCGTCAGGGCGATGACGCCGTTACGGGCGAGGAGGCGGGCGACGTAGCCGATGCGGCGGACATTGGTGTCCCGGTCCTCTTTAGAGAAGGTCAGCCCTTTGGACAGATGCGTCCGCACCTCGTCGCCGTCCAGCAGTTCCACTTGGTAACCGCGTTCACGGAATAGGCGGGCGAGATGGCCCGTGAGCGTGGACTTGCCCGACCCGGACAGGCCGGTCAGCCAGAGAGTAAAGCCTTGATGTGATCGTGTCTCGGTCATAGTGTCTTCCAAAGCGCCTCGATCTGACGGCGTGTGCTTTCCATGCCGATGTCATAGTCATCCGTTGTGATTAAGAAGTCGGCACGGATTTCTTTCTTAGCGAGAGGCATTTGTGCGTTGATCTGGCGGTAGACTTCTTCCTCTGTGGAACTACTCCGTGTGAGCATGCGGGAAATCTGGTCTGAGCGGGAGCAGGTGACGACCACGATGCGGTCTACAAGACGCTCCAACTTCGCCTCGAACAACAGGGGAATCTCAGCGGCAGCGGCGGGTGCCTCGTCCGACGCGCGCCAGAGGGCGATCTGCGCCCGGAGGGCAGCGATAATAGCGGGGTGAGTCAGCGCTTCCAGACGGGCACGGGCACTCTCGTCGGCAAAGACCAATCGGCCTAAAGCGCGGCGGTTAATGGTCTGCCCGTTCAGATCGGCAGGATCGGCGCAGGCGGGGAAAGCCGTCAGAACAGCCTGCGTCATGTCCGTCCCCGGCGCCAGCAGGTCATGGGCTAGGGCATCGGCGCTGACGGTCGGAGCGCCCAGGTCCGCCAGCATCCGCGTGACGGTGCTTTTGCCGGTGGCGATACCGCCGGTGATTCCGAGGATCAGCATGGCATTCTCAAGAAAAAAGCCCCTGCTTGTGCAGGGGCTTTGCGCGTCGGCGCTTACTCTTTCTCGGCTTCCCCTTCGGTCGGGGCGTCGGACTTGGCTTCCGTCTCCGGCTGGATCTCGGCGAGATCAGCCCCGAGCTTCCCAAAGACGTCGGCCAGGCTGGTGCCGAAGGTCTCCTCGCGCTGGTTGGCGCGGTAGTTCTTGAACTCCTTGTAATCGTCCTCGGAGTCGCCGCCGTAGTTCATGTCACGGCCGCGTCCGCCGCCACCACCGCCGCTGCGTTCGCGGCGGGGTCGGTCGCGCGGCGGAGCGGGAGCCAGGCCGCCTTCGCGCTCACCGACGACCGGCCGGCCATCGCGACCGCCGCGCTCTCCGCCGCGACCGCCGCGCTCTCCGCCGCGACCGCCGAGGTCCGGCTCCGGCACATACGGCTGCGGGGCCGCGTTCTCCACCATCCGGCGGATGGACAGGGTCATCTTGCGCTCTTCGGTCCGCATCTCGATGATCCGCGCCTCGACGATCTCGCCGGGGTTGACGGCATCCGAAGGCTTGGCGATCCGCCGCTCGGCCAGCTCGCTGGTCGGGATGATCGCCTCGACGCCTTCTTCCAGTTCGACAAACGCGCCGAACGGAACCAGGCGAGAGACTTCCACCTTGACCACATCGCCGACGTTGTATTTCTCGCCGATCTGGGTCCACGGGTCCGGCAGGATCTGGCGCAGGCCGAGGCTGATGCGCCCCTGGTCCAGCCGGAGCTTGAGGATCATGACATCCAGCTCCTGACCGTTCTTTAGGACCTCATTCGGGTGCTTGACGCGGGACCAGGACATCTCGGAAACGTGCAGCAGGCCGTCAATGCCGCCGAGGTCAATGAACGCGCCGTAGTCGGTGACGCGGCGGACGATGCCCTTACGCACTTCACCCTCTTTAAGCGAGGCCAGCGTGGCGTCTTTGCGCTGCCGCCGCTCATCCTCGGTCGCCTCACGGTTGGACAGGACGACTTTGCGGCGGTCCCGGTCCACCTCGATGACCTTGAGCGCAATGCTTTGGCCGACATACTTGTCTAGGTTCTGGTGCTTGAAGTCGCCGGAGCCGACGTGGGAGGCGGGGACAAAGCCCCGAATGCCCAGGTCCACGACCAAGCCGCCCTTGACGCGCTCGGTCACCATCGCGTGGAGGAGAACGCCGCTGCTGAGGGCCTCGATGACCTTGTCCCAGGCCTTCTCGAAATCGGCGCGCTTCTTGGAAAGGAGGAGCTGCCCTTCCTCGGTGCGGCCGATGACGACCACTTTGACCGGCTCGTTCACCTGGACCACATCTTCGATGTTGTCATAAGGTTCACGGGACAACTCGTTGGGCCGAATAATACCCTCGCTCTTGCTGCCGACATCCACCAGAACGCCGTCCTTGTCTATATGGACGACGGTCCCGACGACGACATCGCCTTCGGCCAGTTCCTTGAACATGCTTTCAAAGTCGGACTGGCTCATGGGCTTGTCTTCGCGCGGGGCGGCGGGCGGCGCGGGCGCTGGGGCGGCGGCGGGCTGACCATTGTTGAGCGGGTTAGCGCTCGACTGGCCGGCGGCTGGAGCCGTCCCATTAGTTTCAGGGGCGGGGGAGGCCGCCTGCGCCACGGCTTCGGGGGCTGTCCCCGCTGCCGGGGCGGCAGTCTGCTCACTCGTCACAACATCTTCAGATACGGCCGACATAATTTCGTAGTGCTCCTCAGCAGGGGGACACGATTGTCCCAGGATTGGTATTGGTAAAAGTCTATTTAAAGTCTATTTTTGGCAGGACGCGCAGTAGACGGTGCCGCGACCTGTCACACGGATCTTCGTCAGCGGCAGGCCGCACGAAAGACAAGGCAGCCCGTTCCGGTCATAGACGCGGGGCGTGTACCGCCCGACTTGCCCTTCCGCGTCCACATAGTTGTCGCTCGTCGTCCCGCCTCCATCCGTCGCTTCGCGGAGGACAGCCTGGATTTCCCGGTGAAGACGCTCAGTTTCAGTTTCATTCAGCGAGGCCGCCGGACGCAAAGGATGGATACCTGCCCGGTACAAGGACTCATCTGCATAAATGTTGCCAACTCCGGCAACAACGCCCTGATCCAGCAAAACGCTTTTAATTGCTGTCTTGGGCCGTCTCGCCAGCCCTGCCGAAAAACGCTGCGGCGTCCACTCTTCCGAGAACGGTTCCGGCCCCATAGCGGAAATCGCCGGGTGCGCCGCCAGCTCTTCCCGTGACGCCAGCCGCATCTCACCCCAGGTCCACATATCGTGGAAGCGCAGCTCGTTCCCATTGTCCAGCGGGAAGGCTGCCGCCAGATACTTCCCCTCCGGCGTCTCTGAGGGCGTCACGAACAACTGCCCCCGCATATTCAAGTGGAGCAGTAGATAATACCCCGAATCCAGCGTAATAATCAAGTGCTTGCCGCGACGTCCGAGAGATTCGACGCGCGTACCCCGCAACCGTTCACTGAACGCTGTAGGATCGGAAAAGGTTCCCTTGAGCATTTTGGCGACACGGACGCGAACCGCGCCCAGCGTTCGGCCCGTGAGATGCCGCTCCAGCCCACGCCGCAGCGTCTCCACTTCCGGCAGTTCCGGCATAAACAAGACTTTCTAGGAACCCGTTTTAGCGGCCCACATACTTGCCGCTCGCAATGGCTTCCAGAGCGCGGTCAACCAGACCGGGGTGATACTTCCTGAGTCTGTCCATAGCACCCCAAGCGGCGGCACGCTCCACCAGATCCTCGTCATCGCTGGGCATACCGGCGAAGCGATCCGGGTAGAACTTGACGGTCAGCCGCCCCTCGGCGGCGAGCCGCAGCAGGTAGTCTTTGGCGTTGTCTACGCGCGTCTCGCGGAGCGGCGCGACCACCTCCTCGCTGACCAGATCGTGGCTCCACGTCGTCCGCCCTGCCGTGAAGCCGCGTCCGGGCAGCGTGTAAAGGGAGCCTCGGATGCCTCCGTATCGGCGCTCTATCGCGCCTCCGAAGCGTTCCACGAGGTAGGGCATCCCGTCAATAGTTCCGGTGGCACAGGTGAAGTCCCCACCCTCTCGTCCCAAGAACACGGAGGACATCACCATGTCCCCCGTGGCATATACCCAGCTCTGTGCGTGGGTGCTGACGCGGGGCATAATCAGTGCCAGCCCCTGCACGGGGGAGCAATGATAAACCTCTGCAAATGAGTGATTCATGGGCGCTACCCCGAGGCCACCGTCTCGAACTTCGGAATGACCGGGTTGTCCGAGCCAGCGACCGACGTGCTGGCTCTGCCGAGCACGTCCTGGACGTAGCGCGGCCACCAGTCCTCCTGCGGCGTTCCCTGGCTGCGCGCGTCGAGGGAGGGCGTCGGGCGGGCGATGATCTCGCCCGCCTTGTCCAAGATGTCCTTGACGGTGCCTAGGTCGGGTTTGAGCCAGCGGCGTCCGATCTGGGCGTGCAGGACTTCGTCGGCCCAATCGTAGTCCTGGAAGTAGGTCGCCAGCGGGTCATCCGCCTTTTGGGCGATCAGCCACTCCTGGCGCTTGCCGGTCTGGCCGTTCATCAGGCTCTGCTCGATGTAATACAAAATGACGTGCCGCTCCAGCGGCGTCCGGTCCAGGTTCAGGTGCATGGCCCAGCCGACATGGTTCGGGTAGCGGCTCCAGTCCACGTCGTATTTGGCGAACCAAACCTCGCCCATCATCGAGTGCCGGGCCTCGTCCCAGAGCTGCCGGCCCATGTCCCGGTAGTATTCCCAGGGCTTCCCCTTCGTCTGGATGATGATGCTGGACATCATCTCGGGGACATCCATCTCATGGAACCGCTTGAACATCAGGGCCAGGTTGCGCTCATCCCAGCCGGCGGCGGGGTCTGAGTAGACATCGTTGGCGCGGTAGTGGAAGTTGTAAATCTCGCCGGAGCGCGCGTCCCGCCGGGGGTCCACGTCCGGCACGAACTCGCCCATGGCGCGCGGCGCGGGCAAGACCAGGCCCGCCGGAACCTCTGCCTGCCCTGTGATGCCGCCCGCCGCCGCCAGATACGCTCGCAGGTGTTCCTGCCACGCGACCGCAACGGCCTGGTTCTCTTCGGCCTGGGTGAGAGCAGCCAATGCCTGCCGGCCCCAGTCCAGCATCTGCTCTTCCTCGCCGACGGCCTGACGCATCAGGCGCACGGTCGGGAAGTCGAAGACGGGGTTGATGGCGGCCAGATGCTCCCGGTACGCGGTCCGCAGGGCGGGGCGGATGACACCGACCAGGCCCGCCAGAAGCTCGACCGTCCCCTGCGCCCGGATGGCCTCGTTCATCAAGGCTTCCAGTGTGTCGTCGGGCGCTTCGTCCAGGTACAGCGGCGGGCGGCGGAGTTCGGCCACGCGGTTACGCAGTGCCTGGGAATGCTCGCCGTCGAGGTACAGGTGCAGGCTGAGGGCGCCCTTGACCTCCCACTCCGGGGTAGGGTTCATAAACGCCGCGCCCATCTCGTACAGACGCGACTCGACGTAGTTCAGTCGGCGCATCCGGTCCACATTCTCGTCCACGCCCAGTCCGACGCGCGCCGCCTCTTCATACGTCGCCAGCCCGGCTAGCGGCGGGATGCTGGGGTTCGTTTTCGCAGAATCCGTATCGTTTGTTGTGGTCATCAGCGGCCTCGCTTTCTATTCAGGTCAGGCAGCAGAGCGTAGAGGTTCGTTTTCGCCGATTCAAGTCGTCCTGCAATGTGACATGAGATCTTCTGTCCGCCTCTACTTCAGCACCGCCACATCGTCCTCGGCCTCGTACAAGGCCGTGGTCACGGTGGCGGGCTGGAGGCGCGTCCCCAGCGTGACCGATTTAGTCGCGATCGTGGTTTCCGGGGCGCGGCTGGCCGGGAAGACGAGCGGCGGGTAGTTCCGCTCGGCCCGCCAGGCGTCGCCCGTCGGCGTCTGGGCATGCGCCATCGGCAGCGGCGGGCGCAGCAGCGCGACGAACAGCGCCGCCAGGGCCAGAATGAACGCCGCCTTCTGCATGGTTCCCCTCATACCTCTCAGGCTGAGTGTGTTGCGGGCACTTCTCCCGCAGGCCGGTCAAATCTATCGCTCATCATCGCAAGCTGTTCGCCCGCGTCGAGGATGCCGAAGTCCCTGGGATGCTTCTTCATCCAAGAGATAATCAGTGCTTCCGCATGACTGCACTGTTCAGGTGTGCTCGCGGTCAGCGCGGTCACGATGAGCAAGTCACGCTCTATCTCCTCACGCTCCACTTCATCAGATACCATCTTTCCCTCCTACTGCCGGTTCAGGACGAAGGCGGCTTTGAGAAGCGCCGTCCTGAATGCTTGCTTGTCCGGTTCTTCCAGCATGATCGCACTACGCCTCAGCAACAGCAGGCGTTCGGGCAGCGGTGTCGCCAACAACATCCTATAAAAACTGAGGGGCGCATCATCTAAGCGTTGACGGAGGTCTTCCAGCAGCGTGATGAAGACGTTGTATGCGTGGCTTGATTCCACACCTGCAAGTACAGCCTCATCCAACTCGACGCCGAGAGCGGCCATGATCTGTGGCCTCAGCAGACGCTGCATCTGTTCAACCACTCCCTCTTCCCAGCCACGCGCCATCAGGAACTCGCGGCGCGTGTACTGTGGTGAAAAGGTATGTAGCGCCTCATGTATTAGTGTCCGCCAGCGCAGGTTCAGATCAGCACAGGCAAGTTCGCTGATACTAATGCTGCCGTCATAGTGCATCATACCAGAGTAAGAGATTTCCCGTTCGAGGGCTAAGTTGCCATTCCAGCGAGAGGGCCTACCGAGAATGTCTTCCAGCACTTGAATGATCTGCCGCAGGTTAAGTTGCAGTTCGCCTTCCATAGCTTTTTTCGTCTTTCCTCAGAACACGATGACGCTTCGGAGCACGTCGCCCCCGTGCATGGCCTCAAACGCCTCGTTGACGTCGTTAATCGTGATCCGGCTCGTGACCATCTCGTCCAGCTTCAACTGACCTTCAAGGTAAAGTTGGGCCAGGAGGGGGAAATCGTGGGACGGCAGGGCGTCCCCGCAGTGGCAGACGCGCAAGGATGCCTTGTTCCAGTAGACGCCGGTGGCTGTGTCGCCGAGGTTCAGCGTCACGGCATCCTCCGCCGCCGGGAAGCCGATGGTTGTCGCCGTGCCGCCGTAGGAGAGCATCCTGACGGCTTGCTCGGTGCAGGCGGGGATGCCGGTCGCCTCGAAGGCGAACTCGACGCCGCCGTCCCAGCCGTCCTCGGTCAGCGCGCGCACCTGCGCCACCGGGTCGCCGTCTTTCGCGTTGACGGTGTGGGTGGCTCCGAACTCCCTCGCCTGGTCGAGCTTTTTGGCGTTGACATCCACGGCGATGATCTGCCGGGCGTGCTGGAGCCTTGCGCCCTGGATGACGGACAGGCCGACGCCGCCGCAGCCGATCACGGCGACGCGCGCGCCGGCGAAAACGGGCGTCGTGTTCATGGCCGCGCCGACGCCGGTGACGACGCCGCAGGCGATCAAACACGCCTTGTCGAGCGGCATCTCGCGGGGCATCTTGATGGCCGCTTTGGCGTGGACGACGGTGTATGTGGAAAACGTGCCGCAGCGGAGCACCTGCGAGCAGACCGCGCCGTCGCGCTTGCGATGGAGGCGCAGGCCGGGCCGCAGGGCCATGTAGCAGTGGCGCGGGTCGCCGCGCCGGCAGGCGGGGCACTGCTCGCAGGGGGCGCGGTAGGCGAGGACGACGGGATCGCCCTTTTCCAGACCCTGAACGCCCTCGCCGACGGCCTCAATGGTGCCCGCGCCTTCATGTCCCAGCACGATGGGGAAGGGCAGGCCGTTGCCGTGAAGGTTCTTAACGGTCAGGTCGGTGTGGCAGACGCCCGACGCGGCCAGCTTGACCAGCACCTCGCCGGGGCCGGGGTCGTCAACCGTGATGTCTTCGACTTCAACGTCGCGTCCGTCTTCGTTGAGGACGGCGGCCTGTCCTTCGTAGGGCATGGGGAGGTCTCCTGAAAATGGCGGCGGTCAGAACCCGTCTGTTGCCCTCTATTATAGTCGAAAGGGGGGCGTGAGTCAAGGAAACCCGCCCTGCGGCAAGCGGCGGGGCGGGTTCATGGGCTGCCATATAGTTTGGAGAGAGCTGTTAGCCGCCTCCGCCTATGGAGGCTTCCATGTTGCCGAGGCCGTAGAGGGGGAGCACCTGGCCGTCCGGGGAGACATACTTGACGGTCAGCGTGAACTTGGCTTTACCTTGCGGGTCCGTGTACGGCCCCCCGGTCAGGACGATGCTCTCCGGGCGGGTGAGGTTGACCGGGAGTTCCGGCGTCAGCTCGTTCAGCACCCAGCCGAGCGTGTCCGCCATCTGGTACACCGCGAACGCCTCGCGCGCCGGCTCAGGCAGCTTGGAGTAGGGGATAAACTTGGCGGGAGTGGCCTTGAGCTGCGAGGCGACGGCGGCGTAGATGCGCTTGATCGCGGCCTTCTGGATGGCCTCGGGGATGTTCAGCGCTTCCCGCTGCTGCTTCACCCTTTGGTTGAGGCCCTTCTGACCGTAGGCGGCCAGATTTCCGCCGGTGGCGACCCGCTGATCCCAGGAAGGGCGGCCTTCCTGAACGGCGCTGTCGTGAATCAAGTGCAGCAGGGGGAGCGGCAACACGCGGCGCACTTCCGTGGGAACGCCCGTCACTTCGAGCGGAATGCGGAAGGCCACGCGCGTCAGGACGCGCGTGCCGTCGGAGTCTGTGCGGACACGCAGGCCGTAAACGGAGGTCAGGGCGGCAAGGACCTCCGAGGGCGGCGCATTCTCCGCGCCAGCCACGGTGAGGGGCTTTTCCCGCAAGGCGGCGTCCACCGTCACCGGCTTCTTGCCGTCCGCCGCCAGCCCGGCGACTGCCTCCCTGAGCGTGGTCTGCCCGTCATCAACCGGCAAGACTACCGGCGCCGCGGGCAGCGGGGCGGTCGCGTCCACCGTCTGGCCCACGACGGCGCCGTTCTGGAAGCGCACGCCCTCGAAAGGCCGGAACATATCCTTATCAGTCGTATCGGACACGCGGTAGCCGAACAAATGCGGGAAGGTCGGCCCCCCAGGGAAGTGCCAGTCGGCCACGCCGACGGAGTAGGCGGGCATCTTCGTGAGAATGGAGGTCGCCAAACCGGTCAAGGCCTGAGGGGTGTTTCTAAGATAGAGGGAAAGCCCCATCCGGTACACATAGGACTTCTGATCCGGGGTGAGCGCGGCGACGCTCAGGAAGCTGTTCTGCATCGCCTGTGTCTGCATCGGCGTGAGCGAATGGATCAGGTCCGCGATCAGCGGGTCATCCTGACCGGAGAGGTGGCGCGGCAGATGCGGATCAAACACCGCCACGACGAGGGAAAAATCCTTCAGCGCCAGGGCGCACTCGGCCGGGGTGACGCCGGGCAGGTCGTCCGGGTCGGTGTAGTTCTTTTCCAGGACGAAGACGTTGCCCTGGCGGGACGCCGTGTAATCAAAGGCGGCGGCGATCTTGTCTACGGCAGTGGACAGGGCAACGTCATGCTGGAGATTGGGAGCGTTCGCTTCGGTGATTTTGGGGTGGAGGGGGGAGCCTTCCGCCACGAACGCGACATGCCCCTGTGTTGCGAGAGACTTCAAGGCTTCCGGGAAGGACGCGGCCTGCTTGGCGGTCAGATGGACGGGAACATCTTGAGCCGGAGCCGGAGCGGCCTGCCCCTGGACGGCACAAGAGATGCTCACGAACAGAGAAACTGCAAGAGCAGCCGAAGAGATAGTCTTGTAAACCCTCATGGCTTGATCCTCCACTTGTGACTTGGCCTGTGCTGTTCTTGTTGATGTATATCTCAGCACGCTGACTTACAGGCCCGAAAACAGGTTGCTGCGCTTCCTAGGCTGTTGCCGATGGCGCTGTAGCACCCTCCCGAAACAGGCGGAAAGCCAATTGGCCTTTCGCCTGCTGTCAGGATCAAGATGCAGATTAGCATGTGAACATTGCACCGGAGATTGCATCATTTGTACCGCCCGTTTCGTAGTCATAATGAGGCTCTCATCGGTGCGTCGGAGCAAGGCTCACGGGCGCGGCGGGGTCGGGCGGGGCGGCGAGGGAGACTTCGGGCGGGATCGGGTGGCCCCGATCGCCCAGGCCGGACCCGCTGCTGCCGATGGGGGACATGCGGCTGTCGGTGATGCCGGCTGGCTGGGGCGGCAGGGTCGGCTCCTCGCGTGAGGAGCCGACGCGGCCCGCCTCATAGCCCGCCGCCGCCGAGCCGCCCGCGCCCGCGCCGGTCGCGGCTTCGCTGGGGCCACCTTTGGGGGTCACACCGACCCGCAGGTCCGGCGGCGTGGTGACGCCGCCGACCTGGTCCACGGAGGGCTGGGGTCGGGAGCAGCCGACGCTCAGGACGGCGGCAGTCAGCAGGACGAAGCCGATTTTCAATGGCAATGGCATGGGGAGTAACTTTCCAGTGTCGTTGTACCGGAAAGCAGAGGCGTGTCAAACGTCGGCTGGGGGCAACAGAATGCGTTCGACTTCATCACCAACCGTAATCGTCGCCGGCGCGCGGGCGTCCAGCAGGACGCCGCGCAGACGGCCCGCGCTGATCGCCTTCATCTGGGTCAGGCTCGTCCGCCGCGCCAGCTTGGAGCAGGGCCGGTGCGGCGTGGGTGTGACGGACAGCAGGGCATCGCCGACGCGCAGGGTGTCGCCCGGCGCGAAGCGGCTCAGGTCAAGCCCGCGAATGATCAGGTTGTCGCCGGGGACATCATAGGGGATGTCCAGCACGTCCAGCACGTCGGCGCTGACGGCGGAAATCTGTCGTCCAGGGATGCGCCGGCCGCGCCACCACTGCTTGCCGGGGTACTGGCCGCAGACGCCGCTTTCCGGCAGGACTTGCAAAGTGGTCATGGAGACGTGCCGGCCCATCTCCGGCGAAAAAGTCAGAGCGGCGACCATGCCGACCGTTTCGTAGCGCAGACACGCAAGCCGCTCCGCATAGCGCGCCAGGCGTACCTCGTCTACCGTGTCTTCCTCTCTGACTTTCGCTGTGTCTTCCGTCATCGCAGCATGATACCCGATTTAGATGGGGCTGAACGTCGCCGCCCAGGGCTGGGCGCTTTCTGTGCCGGCGGCGTTGCCCCGTTTGAGGCTGAGGTTGCTGTCCTGGGCGTCCGTGGAGCGCTCCGCCGCCCCCTTCGTCGGCGAGTCGGAGCCGAGGACCGGCCCTGTAGAAACCTGGTCCCCGCGCAGCCACTTGACGTGCCCGTCGCAGAAGAGAAAGTCCGAGCCGCCACTGTGCCGGCCCTGCGGCGACAGGTAATACTTGCCCGGCCCGGCCAGGAAGTTTACGGCACGCGGGCCGGAAAGGCCCATGAAGCCGGTGGCGAGGGGCAGTGAGCAGGAGGTGCCGCCGGGCGCAAGGACGACCGCCGCCTCGCCGTCGGTCGCGGGCGAGCCGTCCATGCAGGGCGACACGCCCGCGCCCTGATCGCCCCATTCCTCCGGCGTCGAGAGGTCCGCCACGGCCTGCGCGTCCTGCGCCGACGGGTCGAAGGCCGCCGCCGTCACTTCGCATAGCAGGACCGTCTTGGCCGGGGCGTTCAGGCGCGAGGCCGCGCCCTGGATGCCGAGAGAACCGCTGCCCGACAGGTTCGTGTTGTAGGCATACGAGACCGGCGACAGCGTGTAAGTCGTGCCCGCGAAGGGGTTCATGACCGGGACCACAGCGTCATCCGGGCAGGAGAAGACGCCCGAACTCTTGACGAAGGGGTAGACCCGCCCTGCCCAGCCATCGCCCGCACCCAAATTATCCCGACTCGCGGATGACCCCATCGGCAGGCGCTCGTCACTGTCCTGGGTGTATTGGGTGAGCGCCACTCCGAGCTGCTTGAGGTTAGACTGGCAGGATGCGCGTCGGGCGTTCTCGCGGACGTTTTGAAAGACGGGAAACAGAATGGCTGCCAAGATCGCGATGATGGCGATGACGACGAGCAGCTCGATCAAGGTAAAAGCCTGGGTGAACACTCTGCGGCGGGCCTGGCGGATGTGATTGACCATTTGGTATAGTATATCACACCTTTTGAGATTGCGCCAAGTTTTCCCACGACTACCCTGCGCCGAATTCGCGCCACTGCGCGATCTGGCGCAGGTGGTAAGTGTCGTGCAGCGGGATGAGCAAGGCTTGGGCCTCGATGGTCAGAACCCCGATCTCCGGGCGGTCTGCCGTGCGCGCCCAGTCCTGCGGGGCGCAGGAGCGCAGAAACGCCGCCAGCGCGCGGCGACGCTCGGTGAATAGCGACAACTGCTCGCGCCAATCGGTTTGCGCGTAAACGTGGTCAATCGCCCACTGCCCCTCATCGTAGCCGGGCAGCGTCGGATGGTCTTCGGCGCGCATCCGCGTCAGGCGCTCCAGGAAGACCGGCTCCCAGTCGGCCAGGTGCGCCATGACCTCGCGGATCGTGAAGCGGTCCGGGTCGGGCCGCCGGTCGGCCTCGGCGTCGGTCAGCCCCCGCAGCAGATGGTCGAACAGCGCGGGGGCCGCTTCCAGGGCGGTGAACAGGTAGTTCCGGGCATACGGGTATTCGGTCAGCATAGCGGCAGCAACCTCCTTCAGTCAGTCTTCGATCAGTGCGGCTTCTTCTCGGGCACATTCTCCGAGGAGTGGCCGGGATTGACTTTGGCCGTCGGGTCTATGTGCGGCTTGGCGTGATTGACGGCGATGGCCGCCTCGCCGAATCCGGTCGCGATCAGCTTCAATTTGCCGTCATAGGTGACGATGTCGCCCGCGCCGTAGACGCCGGGGATGTTGGTCTCCATGCGGGTGTTGACGTGGATGGAGTTGCCGACGATCTCGAACCCCCACTGCTTGATCGGGCCGAGGTTGGTCAGGAAGCCGAGGCTGAACAGAATTTCGTCGCAGGGGTAATAGAACTCTTCCTTGGTGCGGTTGTCGAAAATGGTGACGCCCTCGACGTGTTCCTCCCCATGCACCTGCTTGACCTCGTGGAAGGTCTTGAACTCGATGGGCAGCGCCATCACTTTTTGGATCGTGTCCTCGTGGGCCTTGTACTTGTCTGAACGGTGGATCTGCATGATGCTCTGCGCCGAGTCGTACAGGTTCAGCGTCCAGTCGAACGCGCTGTCGCCGCCGCCGACGACGAGCAGGCGCTTCCCGGCGAGGATGCTTTTGTCAGTAACGAAGTAGTGCAGGCCGCGCCCTTCCAGCTCGTCCAGCCCGGCCTGCGCGATCTTGCGCGGCATGAACGCCCCCACCCCCGCCGCGATGATGGCGGATTTGGCGTAGTGCGTATGCCCCTTCTCCGTCCCCATCGTGACCAGGCCGTCCGACGATGTCAGTGTAGAGACCTTCTCGTCCAGGGCCAGTGTCGGCCCATACTGCATCATCTGCTCGGTCAGGTTCTCCACCAAATCCCGCGCGTAGACTTTGGCGTACCCGGCCACGTCGAAGATGTACTTCTCCGGGTACAAAGCGGCAAGCTGCCCGCCGAGCTGCGGCAGGCTGTCAATCACCTTGGTCTTCATGCCGCGCAGGCCCGCATAGTAGGCCGCGTACTGCCCCACCGGCCCGCCGCCGATGATCGCCACGTCAAAAATCTCGTCCATATCCACTTCGTTCACGTCCCCGCTTCTAACAGTCCTACATAGTCGTTGTTTGGACGGTTATTATGGGCGAAAACAGGCGGCATTGTCAAGTTGAGCGCTAGGAAAACCCTTCAACTTCCGGTGACAAATAAGCTATACTGATGATAACGCGAAGTTATCAAGAGGGAAGATCGAAATGATATGCCTAACACCTACCTCCAAGCCGCCTGCCTGGGCGTCATCGCCGGGATGCGGAGCATGGCCGTGCCCGCTTTGGTGAGCGGACACCTGACGCGAAGCCAGTCGCCCGGATTGGGGCCGTCGCCGCTGCGGTGGCTGGGTACGGCGAAGGCGGCGAAGATCACGAAGTTCCTGGTGGCTGGGGAGATCGTCGGAGACAAGCTGCCCTTCACCCCGTCGCGCATCGCGCCCGGCCCACTGTTCGGGCGCGTGGTGTCGGGCGGACTGTGCGGGGCGGCCCTGTGCTCTGCCGGGGGCAAGCGCGCGGATTTGGGAGCCGTCCTCGGCGTAGCCGCCGCCATCGCGGGCACCTACGGGTTCTATCACCTGCGGCGGACGTTGGGGCAGAAGCTGCCCATCCCGGACCCGGTGCTAGGCGCGGCGGAAGATATGCTGGCGTATGGCGTCGGATGGAGTGTTCTCCAAAGATAAAAACGGGTGAAGTTACTTCCATAGGCTGCGGTCGTTTCGAGAAGGAGGCTGCCATGCGCCGTAAGATACCCTTCGTCGTTGCGTTCCTGGCGGGCGCGGTAGTGCTAATTGGTATCGCCGTCTATTTTTCCGTCAAGGCAATCAGCAGGCAGATCGAACATAGGTATGTTGCCTTTGACGTGTCGCCTGATGGCAGGCAGATCGTATTTTCTTCCGCCGACGCAGACCTTTATCTGTTTAACCTCAGAACACGCAACGTTCGGCAACTGACCCACAGCGCGGCACTGGAAACGGAACCGGCATTTTCACCTGACGGCCAATTTGTCGCCTATGCGTCCAGCGTCAAAGAAGGTGGCGGAGCCGGGATTTCCACCCGATCTCTCGACGGCAAAAAGGTTCAGGAGTTGACGCGCGGGCAGGACACGCTTGATATGATGCCTTCCTACTCCTCGGATGGCAAGCAGATCACTTTTGTGCGCGCGGCACGCCACCGGCCTTACAGCATGGGGGGGTGGACATGGGACAACTACGACGTATACGTCATGAACCGGGACGGCTTTGGGCTGCGCCGAGTCACGAAGCATAGCTATTACCAGGCGAGCCATCCGCATTTCCTTCACGGTGGCAAGCAGGTCATTTTTGCCGCGTCGGGTGATTACCCGGATACACACACTTATCTCTTTTCTGTGCCTGCCGACGGCGGACAGCCTCCCATGAAGCTCATGCCGCCGACGGATATTCTGAGCGACGACGGTTCATCACCTTCCTATTGTGCCGTCTGGGGCAGCGATCCATCCCCTGACACTGGCGGCAGGCAGATCGCATTCGTTTCCGATCGCGCCAAAAGCTACAACTACGACCTTTGGGTCACAGGCGCGAACGGCAGCAAGCCTCACGCGTTAAACATCACGGGCATCAGCAGTTACAATCAACAGCCGGTTTTTACACGGGATGGTAACCATATCTTGTTCCTGGCAGGAACCGAGCAAAATGCTTCGTCCCGTCCTATCTTCAGCCTCTGGGAAGTAGACCCAGACGGCTCCCATTCACATCGCATCGCCGACAGCGAACTGTTCGCCGACCCACTGCACTGGAAGCCGAAGCCGTAACACCCGTCTGTCTTAGCCAATTGATTATTTCCTCCTTTTTCGGGTACACTAAACCGGCAATTTTTGTGGTTTTGCGTGGTGTATGGCAGAGGAAGTTGGGAATTTGACGACCAAAGTGGGTCTGGTGCAGCTCGGCTGCGCGAAAAACCAGGTGGACGGCGAGGAGATGCTGGGGGCGCTGTCGGGGACGCGCGGCCAGGCAGTGCAGTTCGTGGCGGACAAGGCAGACGCGGACGTGCTGATCGTCAACACCTGCGGCTTCATCGGGCCGGCGAAGGAAGAGAGCATCGCGGCCATCCTGGACGCCGTGAAGCGCAAGGAGCGCGGGCAGGTGTCGAAAGTCATCGTGACCGGCTGCCTCGCCCAGCGGTACGGGGCCGACCTCGCCAAAGAAATCCCCGAAGTGGATGTGTTTTTGGGGATCGAGAGCGCGCCCAGCATCGGCAATGTCGTCTTCGGAGCGAGGCCCCGCCAGATCAACCTAGTGGAGCAAGTAGCAGACAAGTATCCCCTCGTTCCCCAGTCGCGCCTGCGCGCCACGGCGACGCCGTGGACGGCGTACTTGAAAATCTCCGAAGGCTGCGACCACACCTGCACGTTCTGCGCCATCCCCGGCATCCGGGGCAAGCACCGGTCCAAGCCGATTGAGCGCTTGGTTCAGGAAGCGCGGCAGCTCGCGGCGTCGGGCGCGCGGGAGCTGAACCTCGTCGCGCAGGACACGACTGCCTATGGCATGGACCTGTACGGGCGGCTGGCCCTGCCCGAACTGCTCCGGGCGCTGGCCGGGGTGGAGGGCGTCCGATGGCTGCGCCTGCTCTACTGCTACCCCACGATGGTGCGTCAGCCCCTCATTGACGCCCTGCGCGAGCTGCCGCAGGTGATCCCCTACATTGACATGCCCTTGCAGCACGGCGACGATTTGATGCTCAAGGCGATGAAGCGCGGCGGATCGGTCGAGCAATACAAACGGATATTCGGCAAGATGCGCGACGCCCTGCCCGACCTGGCGCTCAGGACAACGTTCCTGGTCGGCTTCCCCGGCGAGACGGACGCGCAGTTTGAGAACCTCTTGGACTTCGTCCGTGAGATGCGCTTCGACCGCGTGGGAGTCTTCACCTACTCCGCCGAGGAAGACACGCCCGCCTTTGACCTGCCCGACACTGTTCCTCCGAAGGTGATGCGCGCCCGGCGCGACGCCCTGATGGCCGCGCAGCAGCCCCTCAGTCTGGCGAATAACCAGAAGTGGCTGGGCCGGACGCTGGACGTGCTGGTCGAGTCGCAGCGCATTGAAGACGGACGGACGGACGCCGTGAGCCGCTCGTTCCGCGACGCACCGGAGATTGACGGGACAGTGATCGTGCGCGGCTGCGACGCCGCCCCCGGCACGTTTCTCCGCGCCCGCGTCGTGGAGGCCGAGCCTTACGATCTGTATGCCGTCCCCGTCTGAACGGAGAAGACCCCCTAGCCCCCAATTTTGGGGGAACCGGAAAGACGAATTCGGCCTCTCCTACTCCCCCAGAATTGGGGGGCCGGGGGGCGATCTTAGTCGAAGTGACATATCAAGGAGACTGCATGGCGACCACCCGAACCGACAAGAAATCCACCGCCAAGAAGAACGCCCCTGGAGCGGACCCGACTCAGGCGCTTGCCCAGGAGACGCTGACGACCCTGCTGCACCGCGCCCTGGTGCGCCTGGGCGAGCCGGCCCGCGTCGGCGAGGTCGCCCGCGAGGTCGGCGACGACGTGGTGACGCCCGCCCTAGCCCGCCATCAAATGGAGACGGAGCCTCGGCGCTTCGTCGCCGTGGACCGCCGCTGGGACATCACAAGCCGCTACCTGGACAAGACCCGGCCCCTGGAGCACATCCTGAGCGAAGTCATCTCCGTCTATGGCGCTCCCATCCCGATCAACGAGGTCGCTGGGGAGCTGGCCCAGATCACGGGCCGCGTCAAGGAGTATTATGCCGAGGTCGCCCCGCGCTTGCTGCGCGGCGCGCCCTTCTTCCCCATCGCCGGCGGCCTGGCCTACGGCCTGCGGTCGTGGCTGCTGGACATGACCTCGGAGCGCGAGAGCGACCTGCTATTTTACAACTACCTCAGCGCCGAGAAGCTGGCGCCGTTCCAGTCCGCCGCCAAGGGGCTGGACTGGGCGGACAACCCGACCGGGGCGGCCCTGGCGATCCTCACGGCCGGCAAGGGCCAGCCGGTGGACAACCGCATCATGCAGTATTTCGCCTGGAAGGCATTGGGCGAGGACTTCAGCGGCGCGGCGTTGTACGACGCCGTCGCGACCGACCGTGAGACGTTCCTCGCTTTGCCCGACCACCGCTGGCTGCTGCGCGACTCGCTGGAGCCGCTGCGCGCCCTCTGGCGCGCACAGGCCGCCCAAGCCGCCGAGACGGCGGTGGAGGAGCCGGCGGTGGAGGCCGCTGTGGCCGTCGAAGCGCCCGCCAAGCCGCTGGAAGTCACCGAGGAAGACGCCGAGGAGATCGCCGGCTACTTCGAGGGCCACGAGGACACCATCCCCGTGGGCGACCTGCTCACCCACGTCTTTGAAATCCGGCCCGGTTCCCGCACCTTTGCCGCCGACTCGGGGACGCTGACCGAGTACCTGCGGGCGCACCCCGACCAGTACCTCTGGGTCGGCGCGGACCGCTTCCGGGCACCCGATACGCTGCCGCTTTACATCGGGCAGATCCCCGAGTCGCTCATGTTCTCGACGCTGCCGCGCTTCGAGACGGCGGACGGCGAGATTCTGGACCAGATGCTGGCAGACGCGGGCTTGGAAGACGGCTTGCAGGAGGAGATTCTGGACCCGGTCGCCCAGGACGTCAACGATCAGGAGCCGGCTGACGCCACTCGCTGGCCGGAAGGAGCGTCGGGGGATGCCCCGCGCCTGCGGCTGGTCCTGAAGGCGCATCACAAGGAGATCGGCACGTTCCCCTTGGCGCAGGTTCCACCCGGCTTCTTCCCCGCCGAGCCGAACATCGTCGAGCTGACCATGCGCGACGCGGCGGGGAACGGTTACCCGGTCTATGTGGACTACGATGTCCAGCTTGTTTACGGCCTGTTCGATCTGTACGGGGAGATCGCCGCCGAATCCGGCGCGGTCGTCTATCTGGAAAAAACGGACAATCCCGACGAATACAAGTTCGTGGACGAGAACGAGAGCGACCTCGGCGTTTTCGTCAGCCCCGCCCGCATGGAGGAGTTGCTGGAGTTCCGCAATGAGGTCGAGGCAGGGGCCGCGATCTCCACCTACGACATCATCCGCCGGATTTTGGACCACTACCGCAAGGGCACGTCGTTCCTGACACTGCTGACTGAAGTAAACTTGGTCCGCCGCACCCCGCGCCGCCTGCTGGCGAGCGTCCTGAGCGGCTACTCGGCCTTCCACCCGCGCGCCAGCCGCTGGACCTTCGACCCCAAGAAGGAGCCGGAGGGCTTCGACAAGAGCAAGACCGGCTACATCCTCAAAAAGTAGCCTGGCGCAAGAGTCAGTCGGAAGAAAGCGGCCCGGTGCATCTGCACCGGGCCGCTTTTTGCTTTCTTAGCTTGACCTTACGCGGCAACCGCTATCGGGTGCCTTAGTGAGTACGCCCTTGATCGGCTTGAGCATAGCGTTGGAATTCCTGGAGTGTATGCAGTTTCGCACGCCTCACCAGCGGAAGATAGTGCCAATACTCAGGCCCCTTGATGTAAACGGTGGCGGATGAACCATCTCTGTACAAGATGTGGATTGGCATCTGCTTGGGCCAGTTCTTCGGGTATTGCGACGCAGGGCCAGTTCTTTTTGCGGAAGTGTGCGACCGAACCGGGTTTGCCAGAATCGGATGGGCAGATAGTAGCACTACCAATACTGCACAGGTGAGTACAAGGATAAAAGTAATCCTTTGCGCTATCATTTCATCTCCTAACGGATCCAAGTATATTACGTCTTCGCCGTCATGCGCCGGGCGGGGTCCACGATGTTGGCGTCGAAGATGGCGACGTTGGACTGGACCTGGGCGTTTGTGCCGACGACGCAGCGCTCTAGGTGGGTGCCCTGGCTGACGTGCGCGCCCGCCCAGAGGATGGTGTCTTTGAGGGTGACGTTTGCCTCGATGATGCAGCCGTCGCCGATAACGGTGTTTTCCAGGAGTTTGGCCCCGGCCCCGACCGTGACACCGCTGCCGATGGCGACGGGGGAGCTGATCTCCGCCGTGGGGTCCATTTGGATGTTCTCGCCCCACCAGACGCCGGACTCTTCCCGCAGCGGGATGTCCAGGTGGACACGGCCTGCCAGGGCGTCAAAGTTAGTTTGGCGATAGACTTGCAGGTTGCCGACATCCTTCCAGTAGGCGGTCGTGGCGAAGCCGTACAAGGGGCGGCCCGAAGCGAGGAGGCTGGGGAAGACGTTGTTGCCGAAGCCCCAGAAGGTGTCCGGCGGGATCAGGTCAAACACATCCGGCTCGAAGATGTAGACGCCCGTGTTGGCGGTGTTCGAGAACACGTCGCCGCCCTTGGGCTTCTCCAAGAAGCGCGTGATGCGTCCGTCTTCGTCCGTCACAACGATGCCGAATTGCGAGGGATCGTCCACGACCGTCGTGGCGATGGTGGAGGCGGCGTGTTTCTCCCGGTGGAGCGCCATCAGGCCCGACAGGTCAATGTCGGAGATGTCGTCGCCGCCGACGACCAGGAACGTCTCGTTCTCGAAGAACGCCTGCGAGCGCTTGACGCTGCCGGCGTCGCCCCACAGCTTGTCTTCCTGCGCGTAAGAGATTTGAACGCCCAGCCGTGACCCATCGCCCAAGCCTTCCTGAATGACGTCACCCAGGTAGTGCAGGTTGATCATGATCTCCTGGAAGCCGTGCTTTTTGAGGTCGAGGACGATGTGCTCGATGACGGGCCGGTTGACGACCGGCACCATCGGCTTGGGGATCGCGCGGGTCAGGGGGTCCAGACGGGAGCCGACTCCCGCCGCCAGTATCATAGCCTTCAAATTGGGTGTCTCCTTGGGTGAGTTTACCCGAAAAACGCCCGCACCATCTCTGCCGCGTACTCGACCTGCTTCGAGGACAGGTCGGGATGAACCGGCAGCGACAGGGCTTCGCGCGACGCGCGTTCGCTTTCGGGCAGGTCGCCCAGTTTATACCCCAAAAAGGCATAGGCTTCCTGCAAATGGATTGGTAGGGGGTAGTAGATGGCGGATTGAACCCCGTGCGCCGCCAGGTGCTTTTGCAGGATGTCTCGCCGCCCATCGGGGACACGGATGGTGTACTGGTGGTAGATGTGGTAGTTGCCCCGTTCGGCGCAGGGCAGGACAAGCTGCCCTTCCAGGCCGGACAGGACTTCGTCATACAGGGCGGCATTGCTCCGGCGGGCCACGTTCCAGTCGTGCAGGCGTCGGGCCTTGACGCGCAGCAGGGCGGCCTGCATCCCGTCCAGCCGCGAGCAGTAACCAATCCGCTTGTGGAAGTAGCCGCCGCCCGACCCGTGGAAGCGCAGCAGCTTAATCTGCTCGGCCAGTTCGTCGCTGTCCGTCAGCACCATGCCGCCGTCGCCGCAGGCGCCGAGGTTTTTGGTGGGATAAAACGACAGCGTGTTGGCATCGCCCCACGCGCCGAGCGGCTTGCCCTGATGGGTCGCGCCGATGGCCTGGGCGGCGTCGCCGAGCAGCACGATCCCATGCGGCCGGGCGATCTGGGCCAGGCGCGTCATGTCCGCGATCTGGCCGAACAAATGGACGGGGAGGATGACTTTGGTTTTGTCCGTGATCTTCGCCCCGGCGGCTTCGGGGTCGAGGTTGAACGTGTGCGGGTCAATGTCCGCGAAGACCGGCGTCGCACCCGCCAGGCAGATCGTCTCGCCCGTCGCGATGAAGGTGAACGGCGAGGTGATCACCTCGTCGCCCGGCCCGACGCCCATCGCCAGCAGGGACAGCAGCAGCGCGTCCGTCCCGGAATTGACGCCTAGCCCATGTTTCGCGCCGCAGATTTGGGCGATCTCCCGCTCCAGCCCCGACGTGTTCTCACCCAGCCCGCCGAAATCGCAGGCGGCCATGACCTGCTCAAACGCCTCCGTAAGTTCTGTCTTCAGCGCGCGGTGCTGCGCTTGCAGGTCCGCCATCGGAACAATCATTCATCGTCCTTTTCGTTGTTTTCTAGGACGTTGGACAATCCAAAGCGGCATTTGTTACAGAGTTTTACTCAAGGCTGGGGACCTCGTAGCCGCGCGATGCGGGCGTTCAGGAACGGCGAGAAGTGACCCTCATATCGCTCCTGCACGTCAGGACGTTCCCAGTCGCTGCCGGTGATGAGGTGGCGGCAGGAGGGGGAACCACACCGGCACTCGCTGTCAAGCCGCCAGTCGGGTTGTGCCGTGCAGAGGGCATAGTCCACCGTCAGTTCCTCTCCAGCGGCTATGTCACGACGCGCAATTACTGTGACTTCATCTCCCATCCAAAGATTGGAGTCGCAGGAATGGTTGATCGAGCCACGGCGCGCGGCAGTGACTTCCTGCGGCTCGACCAGGTGGAGTCCTTCGCCAATTTGCATGGCATTAAAACGAGATGTTCCGACCAGAAACGTCTGGAACTCGGCTTCGGTCATCACAATCCCGCCCATAATCTCTACGACCTCGCCCATTTGAATCGGATCGACGGCGAATGAGCCGTGGCCTGCTGTAGGGGATGGGCTGATTTGGGCGCGTGGGTCTGTCCAGAAGCGGACGCGGTACTCCTTCCGAGGCATTCGCTTACCTGCCGACTCCTTTTTAAAGCAGATGATGCCGCCCGCGCGCCTTCAGCTCTTCAACGATCTTTTTCACGTCCTCGGAGCGGGACTTGGGGCAGATCAGCGTCGCATCGGGCGTGTCAATCACGATGATGTCGTCCAGGCCGATGGTGGCAATCAGGCGGTCGGGGCTGTAGACTAGAGTCCCATGCGTGTCCACGCCTAGATGATGCCCGACGACGATGTTGCCGGTCTCCTCATCGTGCCGGCCTGCCGACTCCAGCACTTCGGCCAAACGCTGCCAGGAGCCGACGTCGTTCCAGCCGATGTCGGCAGGGATCACGGCCACGCGGTCAGCCTTCTCGGCGATGCCGTAGTCCACCGAGATTTTATCCAGAGTCGGGAAGACGGTGTTCAGGGTCGGCTCGAATTCGTCCGTGCCGTGCGCGGCGACGATCCGGGCAAACCCTTCCTCCATCTGCGGCAGGTGGGTTTTATACAAGTCGCGCAGCGTTCGGACGGACGCGATGAACATGCCGGCGTTCCAGAAGTAGCCGCCGTCACGCAGGTACTGCTCGGCGGCCTCGCGGCTGGGCTTCTCCTTGAACTGCCGCACGAGGTAGGCGGGAACGCCCGCCTCAGTCTGCTCACGGATCGTTTCGCCGCTCTGGATATAGCCGAAGCCGACATCCGGCCCAGTCGGAGGGATGCCCAGCGTGACGAGGTAGCCGTCTGCGGCCACGTCCGCCGCCGCCCGCAGGATGTCGCGGAATTGAGCCTCATGGAGGATGACATGATCAGCGGGCAGCGTCGCCATGACCGTGTCCGGCCCCTGCGTCTTTTCCAGGATCGCCGCCATCAGGCCGATGGCCGGAGCCGAGTCGCGGCCCTCGGGTTCGCCGACGATGTTGCCGGGCGGGACGTCCTGGAGCTGCGACCGAACGGCGGAGGCGTGGCGAGCGTTCGTGATGACGTACAGCCGGTCGGGCGGGACCAGACCCTGGACGCGATCCGTGGTTTCCTGGAGCATGGTGCGCTCGCTGACGATGTCGAGGAACTGCTTGGGCGTTTCCCGGCGGCTGCGCGGCCACAGGCGGGTCCCGCCGCCCCCGGCGGGGATGACGACGGCGATGTTGGGACTGGAGTTTGACAAGGCGGACTCTCTTTTGCGGGATTGTCGGGCGGTTCAGTGTACCGAATCCGCCTGCCGACTGTCAATACGGACGGCACCGGGGAGTGTCTAATTGAGCGCAGGTAGGAAATCAATCAAATGAGCATTCAGTCTTGGATAACGCCGCTTGAACAACTGCCGGGCGTTGTAGCAGAACACAAACAGTTTCACCTGCAACTTCACCTGACGCCCCAGCGCCGCCAAACTGCGGCTGAAGCACCGGCTCTTGCGCCCCAGACGCGCCAGGTAGTGACGCAAGTCCGCATTATCCCCTTCCACCGAGTGCCCCTACAGCTCGTCCATCTCGACCACGTCCATCTCGACCACGTCCGCCTGCGAGGGCGCGGGCCGAGGTGGCAGGGCATTACAGGCGGCATTACAGGCGGCATTGACCCAGTTGACCCAGTTGACCCAGTTGACCACGGTTTGGGGAGCCACGCCCACGAGGCGGGCGGTGCGCCGGAAGTTGGTGCCGTCCACATATATCTGCAGAGCTGCCTGGCGCGTTTCTTTGGGATAGCCTTTCTTCTGTGGCTGGAGAGTAGAATAGCGTCGGCAGTGCCGGCAGTGGAGGCGCTGGGTGCCGCAGCGGTTGAAGCCGGCTTTGGTCTGGCGGGTGGTCGCGGCGCAAGAAGGGCAAGTTTCCATGCCTCCCATTCCTGGCTACCCCTGCGCGAAACTAGACACTCCCGGCGGCGTTTTCACGGGCGGCAGAAACGGCGTCTCGATCCTGCGTCCCGGAAGCGTGGTGAAAGTGGTGTATAATAAAGGTAGGGGACAGCAAAATCGGGGCTGTCCGCCGAACATGAAGGGAAGTTAAATGAAAAAGACGATAACTCTGGGAACCAGCCTAATGCTGGCGCTGCTCACGGGCGCGGCAGGGGCGCAGAGCGGCGGGGGCGCGGCGGACCAGACACAGGATCAGCAGAACATGACGGCGGGAGCAGCCACGCATGGGACCAAAACGGCCTATCAGCAGAAGCTTCAAGATGCTTACAACGATTTCAGCGGAGAGCGCTACCCGAAGGCCGCCACAGAGCTTCAGGACGTCCTCAAGAAAGAGCCGAACAACCTAATGGCCCACCAGATGATGGCGGCTGTCTACCAGAAGCAGAACAAGGTCCCGGAGATGGTCCCGGAACTGGAAGCCGTCCTCCGGCTGGACCCCAAAGACGCCAACGCGCAGAACAACCTGGGCGTTGCCTACCTCCAGACCGGCCGCTTCGACAAGGCCGTGACGCTCTTCAAAGCGGCTCAGGCGCGCAGCCCCAAGGACCCCAACATCGCCTACGACTTGGGACTGGCGCTGGCGCAGGCCGGCAGGACCGGGGAAGCAATCCCAGCCCTGCAAAACGCCGTCAAGCTCAAGCCGACCGCCGTCGCCTATGTCCAGCTCGGTGCGGTTTTGGAACAGTCCGGCAAGCACACTGAGGCCGCGACCGCGTTCGAGGCGGCGTCCGGCCTCGACCCCAAAGACGCCCAGGCGGTCCTGTACGCGGGAATGATGTACCACCAGACCGGCCATGACGACAAGGCTGTCCCCGCTCTTCAGAAAGCGCTGGCGCTGGGGGTTCAGGACAAATTCGGCGCGCATATGGTGCTGGCGGAGGCTTACGGCCACGCGGGCAAGACCGAGGCGGCCATCGCGGAGTACAAGATGGCGTCTGCAATCAAGCCGGATGACTTCGGGGCGGTCGCGAACCTGGGCGTCTTGAGCCAGAGCGCCGGCAGAAAGGCGGACGCCGTGGCGGCGTACCGCCGAGCGCTGACGCTCAAGGCTCCCATGCCCGAAGCGCTGGCGCAGGTGCAGGATAGTCTGTCCGGCCTGCTGGCCCAGGACGGCGGCGCCGACGAGGCCGTGACGCTGCTGGCGCAGGCGACGCAGAACGACCCGAAGAACGCCCAGTACGCGAGCGATCTCGGCCAGGTATATGAAAAGCAGGGAAAGAAAGACCTCGCCGTCACGGCTTACCAGAAGGCGCTGACGCTGGACGCACACCAGCCGGAAGCCATTGCAGGGCTGGCGCGTCTGAAGAAATAGAACCTAAGTTCATTCGCGCCGGGGCGGCTTTTAATACCCCAGCCGCCCCGCTTCTTCCGGCGGGGCGGGAACCGGCGCGACCCGGCCCGCCGCCACTTCGTAGATCCGCTCGTGAGTCTCCCGCACGGCGTCCGCGAACTCCGGGTAGGACCGGTGGCAGCCGTCCACGACGCCGATCTGCCAGTTTTCGCCGTCGAACCGGCCCAGCAGGGGCTGGTCATTCCACTGGAAATAGTGCGTACCAATCACATCCGGCAGGGCGGCGGCCTGCTCGACGAAATACCCGTAGGCGCGGCCCCGGTCGGCCTGGCTGCGGACGCCTTTCAAGCCCGAAGCGGGCAGACCCCGGTCGGTCGCGCCGAAATGGAACTCGCCGATGAGGACCGGCCGCCCCGACGCTTCGGCGGCGCGGCGGACCACGGCTGGGTCTACGCCAAAATTGTAGGTGTTGAGCGAAAACACGTCGCAGGCGTCCGAGCCGGCCAGAAGGTCGTCGGTGGCGATCCACGCCCAGCGCATTCCGAGGTTGAGGTGGTGCGGGTCTACGGCTTTACACGCCTCGCTGGGGATGCGGACATAGGCGTCTATCATCTTGCGCGAGAACTGGGACAGCCAGCCGCGCGCGATCTCGGCGGGCAGGGTTGCGTCGGTCAGCACAACATTTTCCAGGTCTTCCACGCAGGACAGGCCCGACCAGTGCGCCTTGAACGCATGAGACGAGTCGGCATAACGGGGCCGCAGGTGCTCGACCAGCGCGCGCCGGCAGTGGGGCGCGCGGCGGGGGTCCTGCTTCAGCATCTCTTCGGCCAGGCGGAACGCGCCGAAGGCCCACAGCGGCTCGTTGCGGAGGAAGTAGCCGATGAGGTTCTTGTCTTCGCGGAAGGCCGTCAACTGCTGGGCGAAGGTCTCAGCATTGGATTTGTATTCGGGCGCGAACACGTCGGGGAAGTCACGGAAGACGGTCGTCCTCGTCGTCGGGAAGCCCCCCAGCGACCAGACGTAGGGCAGGCCGGATCCGCGCGCGAACTCGCCGTCCGACCAGTTGCCGACCGTGTTAAAGCCCATCCCGGCCAGCGCGCGCTGCGTCAGCCGCTGCCAGCCGTCTTTCCAGCCTGCCCCGAACGCCCGGATGAGGTTGGCGACGGCCCACGAGAACAGGTCCGGCCCGCGCCAGGCGGGGGCGAACTCGCCCTCAGACGGCGGCAGCCACGCGCACAGCGCCTCGTTGCCCGTCACCCGAGCCGCCTCGCCCGGCCCGACACAGTCCACGCCCGCGCTCCAGAATGCCCCGCCATCCGGGTCCACCAGCCACCAGCGCCGCCCGTCGTGCTGCGTCCGAAACCAGCCGGTTGGGGCAAACGTGATCTGGGCCGAGCCGCCGTATTGGGTCAAGCCGGGCCGCAGGACGGGCATGGTCGCGTCCGCTGCGGCTTGCAGGCGGCGGGCCATTTCTTCCGCGTTCGCCGCTTTGCCCGGCCACGCGCGGGCCGTCCACTGCCCCAATTCGTCTGCCAGCACCGGCCCGTCGGGGACTAGCGGCTGTGGGTCGGACGTGATGCGCCAGTCGGACAGCTCCACACTAACCTCGGCGCCGACCTTGCCAACCGCGATTTCCATCCAGGCAATGTCTTCCACTCGCGTCGGCACGCCCTGCACCGTCGCCTTGAGCCGCCCCGGCGTCCGGGGCAGAAAGACGGTCTCGGCGTTCAGCGCGGACAGAGGGAAGACCAGCCGTGTGGTGACACCGGGCAGGACGCCCAAGACGGCGCGCAGCGCAGGCGCCGCGCGGTCCCGCTCCGTCCCAAATGAGATCTGAACGGGCAGCGCGATCTCGGACTGCTGCCGCACGTCCAGGATCATAAAGTCGTCCAGGGTCCAAGCGCGACCACCGATCTTCCCCGGCTCGCCCTCGATGCGAACGTGCGCTCCGTCACTCTCTGTCGTCACCACCAGCCGCCGAATGGGCGGGTCCAGCACACTGTCTTCCATGTCCAAAGGATAACAGAATGGGAGCGGGCTGTCAACCGTTCTCGCTTGACACGCCCGCTCGCTTTTCGTATAATGGCAGCAGCCTCATCAAGCTCTGGGAGCAAAGAAACTTTAGGAGCAAAGGAAAATCACGATGCCGAAGTATGACCTGGCGGGCAACCCGCTGCCGGAACCTGTGTCCTCCTCCCCCGCGCCGTCCGCCCAGCCCGGCGCTGCCCCGCCTGAGGTCAAGTACGACCTGGCGGGGAACCCCATCCCGGTCGCCTCACCCCCGCCCGCCACGGGAGGAGCGCCCTTCCTTCCGCCCGGCGGGGGCAGCGCCTATGCGCCCCGGCCCGGCGGTTCGCCGTCCCCTCCGCGCCCGATGCCGTCCGCATCGGACGAAGGCAGCGGCAGGCGGAGCCTCTGGCTGGGGCTGGGCCTCGCCGTGGCCGTCGTCATCGGAATCGCGGCCTTCTTGCTGGCGCCCAAGCACGGGGCGGCCCCAGCGTCCTGGGGCACCTACACCGCTCAGGACAAGTCGTTCTCCTGCGCCGCCCCACAGGGATGGGAAACGACGCCGTCCGACAAGGCCCAGCAGATGACGGGCAAGGATTCGACGACCGGCGGCGTCCTGTTCCGGTCGGGCAGCGCCACCATTGACATCACGACCGATACGGTCGCCACGCTGGTCGGGTATGATGTGATGCACAACAACGCCGACCCGCAGACGCTGACCGGCTCCAAGGCAGGCGTGCTGCACAAGCAGTGGCGCATCGCGACTTCGGCGATCCACAAGGGCTACCACGAGACAAAGGTGACGGACTTCGAGCAGAAGATGGGTGACGCCCGCCTGTCCGAATGGACCGCCAACGGCAACGTTTTTGGGCTAGGCGGGCGTGTTCACGGCTACCGGGCCTCGCTGGTCGGGGGCAGCACGACCGCCGTCGTCGTCTGCCAATGCCTTGAATCCGACTGGCCCGCTCTGAAGCCGGCCTTTTTGCACGTCATCGCCAGCGTCACGCCGCCCGCCCCGCCGCCCGGCGCTCCGGGGACTGATCTCCCGCCGATGCCGTGAGCAGGGGAGTCTCAGAGGCTGAACATCGCAGCGCATATGGGGGAAGAATTGACTCGGGGGCGGCACGGTTAGTTGTGGAGATTCTTACAAAACCGCTTGACAAGCGGCGGCAGGTGTGCTATGATGAGCAGGTAAGTTGGCGTTGACGGCGAAAACTACTAAGAAGGCGGGTAATACGATGAACTTTTGCCCATTCGTCCCTCGTCCGCATCTTATATAATATAAGATGTTCGCCCTGTCCAGCCTCGTCCTCGCGGCGGCGCTCTGTCCGTCTGCGGCCCAAGCCGGCCACTTCGACTTCGCCGCCAGCACCTACACCAATTCCGACCCACCCGACTCAACTTTCCAGGCACCGCTCACCGGCGGCGGTCACTACCTCTTCGGCTCCTGCCGCAGCGACTCCTCAACGGGCAATGGCGCGACCGCCCACGCCAACATGAGCGTCACCATCACCCTCAAAGCCACCTGGACCCATGACGCCGGGCAAACCGACGCCAATGACCCCGCCCCGCCCTTGGTGTGCCTGGAGGAGACGGGGTCGTCGTTCTGGTCCGGCGTCACCCACACCAGCACGCCCCCTACCGGCAGTTGCAGCAACCCGCTCAAGGGCGGGGAGACCGAGCTTGCATCTACCAATCCAATCGGCGGGACGCGGAGCGGCCACCAGTTCACCAAAGTAGCGGTTTCGGGCGGGGTGGCGACGCTGACACGCACGTTCTCAGGCACGGCCAGCGCCCCCTCTGCCCCCGCCAACTGGTCTGACGCCAAGGCAGGCTTGGGAAGCTACCAAGTCACCATCCACGCACAACCGTACAATTTCCATCAACTGGGTGCTGTTATGGATAATGGGGACGGTACATTGTCGTGGAATTATGTCTGGAACTCAACCACTGGAAATTTGAGCGACATAGGCCCAGGATGCACCATCTACGAATATGTATCGTATGATGGAAACACTACAGGAACCTACTTTTCAGGCCCGCCAGCGGGTTACGCGCCGCCGCATCCCCCCGTCGGGCCTGCGTCCAATGGAGGAATATATGCTAATTTTAATCCGACTATTTCACCAAACCCGACTGTTCCTGGGGGGGCGGCTTCGGCAGGTGCTATGAACGACATTCAGGACAAGCCATATTCGTTCGCAGCTTCGTCTTCCTGTGTTGCAGCCACTTGGACAGCGACTCAAACGTACAAGTTCGACGACACCGCTACAGGAGAAAAGGCAATAGTTGTCCCCGGACCTGGTGCTGGGCCGATGACCATCACACGACATGTGTATCCTGTGGGAACGCCACCGAACTTGCCTACCTGGTACTACACGGTCAACAAAAGTGGATCGACATCCACGCCTATCGTCATTCCCTGAAAAGTGGGCGTATGTGCCTCCTGAGAGGGTGATCATTGAAAGTACAAGGAGTCTGTCATGTTCTTCCAGATTTCACGGCCTGCCATCTTGCTGACACTTGGCCTGCTGCTCGGCATTTTCGCGGCAACACGGCAGGCACAGGCGAACGATAAGCCTGATCTTCAGGTGCAGGTGTCACTTATCTCAAACAGCACTTTCTCAATGGGCGAGCCGCTCATATTGAAGTACAAGATACTGAACACTTCGCCCGAACGAGCCGAAACCTACATGGGGAAAGATCAGGCGGGCTGGGTGACGGAAGCGCTGGCCGATGCTCAAGGTCACACGATCCCCACCGAGGTTGGGCAATCCTGGCACCGCAATGGTGGCGCTCATAATGATGGCGTCAGTGTGTCTCCCATGAGTTCAGCAACAGGGTACGTCATCTTCAACCCATGTGCCGCTATCCATGCCGCAGGAAAGTACAAGGTCACTGTGAAAACCCGGCTTCCCTATGCGCTTGGGGTGCAGGCGGATGAGGTTCCCCGTAACAAGTACGAAACCTCCGACAACGTTGCCATCAATGACTTCACTTTCTCGTTGAACGTCACGCCTCATGCCTCTCAGACGCTGAAGCAAGCGGCTGAGACGCTACGGCAGAATGTGGAAAATGCCAACCTTCGTGACTGGTCTTATGCAGCTGTAGAAGCTCTCTTCTCGATGCCTGAAGCGGATGTCTCATCGGTTTGGCAGGAGCTAATCTCTGATCCCGCGACACCCCAACACGCCCTTGGTCTTGCGGCGGATCAACTTGTCCGCCTTCACTCAATCACAGCCTCCGACCTTGTCGCACAAATGCGCTGGGAACCGGCACGACCTTTAGAGGCAGGGGAAACCCCTATTGGCGCAACGGCGTTAGATGAGATGTCTCGGCTTGGTGACGCAAAACTCAGGAAGCACATCGACAGCTTGTATGCAGTTCATGGAGAGTCTCAAAAATACTCATTGGTGGTAGCAGATTAGGCAATCTGCTGGCTCTGCTGAAGGTGGAAGGGACCGCTGCATCAGCCGATGCAGCGGCCTTTTTGTGTCCCGACCGGCAGGCAACGGCTTGACCGCCGGGCCGGGCTGTGCTATGATGGGCGCATGAGCATCACGCGAAACAGAGGGATAGCGCTCCTCGCGCTGGCCCTATGTCTCCTCGCTGCCCCGCGCGGATTTGGAGCGCCGGATGGTACACAAGGGCAGAGGCCGTATTTAGGCTGGAGCAGTTGGAGCCTGGAGGCGACCAAGTATCCGGGCTACGGCGGCATGGGCTGGCTGACGGCGGAGCATGTCAAGCAGCAGTCGGACGCGCTGCACCGGACGCTGCAAGCGCATGGGTATATCTACGTCAACATGGATTCAGGCTGGGCGGACGGGTTCGATGAATACGGGCGGCCCAAGCCGGATGCGAAGAAGTTCCCCCAGGGCGTGTCCGATGTCGCCGCTTATGTCCACAAGAACGGGCAGAAGCTGGGCATCTACTGGATACCGGGCATTCTGGAGGACGTCTACAAGGCCAACCCGCCCATACTGGGGTCGAAGCAGCACATCCAGGACATCGTCGTCAAGCCGTTCCAGCCTGCCACCAGCTGGGGGTTCGGCTACAAGATTGACTACACCCAGCCGGGCGCGCAGGCGTATGTCAACTCGGTCGCCGATCAGTTCGCGTCCTGGGGCGTGGACTTCCTAAAACTGGACGGCGTGACGCCCGGCTCGGACCACACCGATCTGAAGATAGACGCCCGGCCCGATGTGGCGGCATGGGCGGCGGCCTTGAAGCGGACGGGGCGGCCGATCTGGCTGGAACTCTCGTGGAAGCTGGACCGAAATTATGCTACCACCTGGCGTCTGTACGCACAGGGGCGGCGCATCACGACCGATGTCGAGACCTACGGGCCGACCTTGACCGGCTGGGGGTCCATCCCCCGCGCCTTTGAAGCCGCCCGCGACTGGGCAGGCGAGGCCGGGCCGGGCCGAGGCTGGAACGACCTGGACTCGCTGGACATCGGCGTCGGAGCGATGGACGGGCTGACGAGGGACGAGCGGCAAACCGTGATGACGCTGTGGGCGATCTCGTGCAGCCCACTCTATATGGGCGACGACTTGACGAAGCTGGACCCCGAAGGCGTGGCGATGCTGACCAACGACGAGGTGATTGCCGTGGACCAGGCGGGGCATCTGGCCTCGCCGGCGGCAGGGAACCCGCAGGTCTGGGTCAGCACGGGCGCGGACGGGAGCCAAACGGTCGCCTTGTTCAACCTGAGTGACAAGAGGGCGACGGTGACGGCGCAGCGGAGCGACCTGGGGCTGACCGGCCCAGCCCGTGTGCGCGACCTGTGGGGCCGCAAGGACTTGGGGCTGTTCAGCGGCAGCCTGAGCGAGTCCCTCGCGCCGCACGCCTCGCGCCTCTTCCGAGTGGTCCTCGACCCTCACGCGGCGGATGTGGCGGCGATGGTGGACCCATCGATTCAGTACCAGACCTGGCAGGGCTGGGGAACGTCCCTGGCATGGTGGGCCAAGATCGTCGGCGGCTACCCGGAGCCGATCCGAAGCGACTACATCGAGAAGGCGTTCGACCCCGTCAAGGGACTGGGGCTGAACATCGTCCGCTACAACATCGGCGGCGGCGAGAACCCCGCCCACCTGACCCCCAACCCGCAGATGCTGGGCTTTCGCAACGCCGTCCCCGGCTTCGAGCCGCAGTCCGGCGTGTGGGACTGGACGGCGGACGCGAATCAGCGCTGGGTGCTCGAGGCGGCAATCAAGAAGGGCGCAAATCAGCTTGAGGCCTTTTCCAATTCACCCCCTTGGTGGATGACGGTCAGCGGCAGCGTCACCGGCGGCCAGGGCGGCGCGGACAACCTGCGGCCAGACCAGGATGCCGCCTTCGCCGACTATCTTATCGAAGTGACGAAACACTTCCGCGACGCCTGGGGCATCACCTTCCGGGACCTGGAGCCGCTGAACGAGCCGAGCGGCGGCTGGCAATTCGGCGGCAGCGGCAGCGCCCAGGAGGGCTGCCATGTGGACCGGCCCCACCAGAACCTGGTCGTCAAGGCGACCGCCGCCGCCCTGGCGCGTAAAGGCTTAAAAACGACGGCGACGGCCTCGGACGAGCCGAGTATCGGGGACGGCGACAAGACATCCGGCTTTTACGACGAGGAAGCCCTGCGCGGCCTGTCCAAGATCAACGTCCATTCCTACGGCGGGGGCGACCGGACCCAGCTCTCTAACTTCGCCGTCTCGCACGGCAAGGACCTGTGGCTGTCCGAGGACGGCGACGGGGACGCTTCGGGCCTGTCCATGGCCCGGAACATCACCGACGACCTGAACGGCCTGCATCCGTCCGCCTGGGTCACCTGGCAGGTGGTGGACAGCGCCGTCGGCTGGGGCTTCCTCCGAAACCCGCAGCTCGATGAGACGACGACGGCCTACACCATCAACAAGAAGTATTATGTGATGGCCCAGTACAGCCGGTTCCTGCGGCCCGGCTACCGGATCATCGCCCTCACCGACCCGAACTCCGTGGCGGCGTGGGACGCCAAAACGGGCACGGTCATCATCGTGACCCGGAACGGCAACGACACCGACCTGCACGTCAGCTACGACCTGTCCCGATTCACCCGGCTGGGCGCGTCGGCGACGGCCTACCGCACCTCGCCGACCGAAGATCTGGCAAAGCTGCCGCCAATCGCTCTCCAGGGCAAGCGCTTCACGGCGACCGTCCCCGCCAAGTCCGTCACGACCTATGTCTTCACGGGCGCGGCCTTTCGGGGCGGCTTGGGCTTCTCCTACCGCGACTACTATGGGCTGGTCAACCGCAGCACCGGCCTGGCCCTGGACGTGGTCGGGGCGACGGGCGCCGCCGCCATCGGCGTGTCGGCCCCGACCGGCGATGCGAGCCAGCAGTGGAGCCTGCGGGGCGTGGGCGGCGGGGAGTATAAGCTCATCAGCCGCAGCAGCGGCCTAGCCCTGGACGTCAGCCAAGCCTCGAAAGAGGCCGGCGCCGCCCTGCTCCCCTACTCGGACAACGGCGGCGGTAATCAGCAATGGCGGCTGAAGCCCGCGCCGGGCGGTGCCTACACACTGGTCAACCGCAACAGCGGTTTGGCCCTGGGTGTGGCGCTTGGTGGGGGGGGAACGGGCGTGACGCAGCAGCGGGGCGATGACGCATTGGGCCAGCAGTGGCGGCTCATGGGGACGCCGTGAGGGCGCATGTCACGGGGCAGGCGGCGTTTCATGGATTGGTCCCTTTCGGCGTCCCCGCTCGAGAGCGTAACAACCCCGCCCGGCGGCGGAAGGGGCGGCGCCACGCTTCGGCAAGCAGTGACAGGCGGCCCAATTCCTCGGCCAGCGCGGCGTCGTCCTTGTCCACATACATCGCCCGATTGACCCGCGCCACGGGCCAGTCGGGCAGGGGGCGCTCGATCAACGTCAGCACGTCCCCGGCCCCGACCTCGCCCGGCTCCAGGACGCGCAGGTAGTAGCCCGTCCTGCCACTCCCCGAAACCTCCAGCGGGAGGCCGGGCCGCTCCCAGCGCCGCCCCAGCTTCCAGCAGGGCATTCGGGGCTGGCTCACCTGCACCCGCGCCGTGCCGACCGTGTAACTGTCGCCGATGCAGGCCGCGTCTTCGGTCATACCCGCCAGCGTCCAGTTCTCGCCGAAGGCGCCGTAGGGGAACTCGGCCTCGGGCTTGCCTAACGTCGTCCGCCAGTCTGCGTAATGCTCGGCGGCGTAGCAGCAGACGGCCTTGTCCAGCCCGCCGTGGTTTTTGAGGTCGGCCTGCGCGTCGCCGTCCAGATTGACTCGGCCCAGCCGCAGCCGCCCCTCGACGGGCGCCTTCCAGATGCCGCTGACCCAGGCCGCGTCCTGTTCGTCCTTGAGTTCCGAGACGTGTTCGGCGGGCCGGCCCACTTGTAACGAAAGAAGCTTCATGTTAGCTCGCGTAGGGTTGGCGGCGAAACTATCCCTGTACCTGCACGGGCGGAAGCAGATCGGCGACGGCGACTTCTTGGCCCGGCGCGAACAGAGGCGCGATGGAATCCCCTTCGGACAGAACCTGGCGAAGTTTGTAGCCAGGGCCGTCAGGGAGCAGAGCCGGGTTGCGATGAACCTCCAACTGCCGGTTCACGAGATTGACGATCCAGTAGTCTGCAATGGCTTCCCGTGCGTAAGACAACAGTTTCGCTCCCCGGTCTGTGGCAAGAGTCGCATCCGAAATCTCCACGAGCAGGCGGATTTCGGGTGGTGTCGGATGGTGGTCCGCGTAGTCACGGGCCGTTCCGGGAACGACCACCACGTCCGGCTCAGGCTCACTCTCATCTGAAAGGACAACCGGCCCCTGTGATCGGACCTCGCAGCCTTCTCCGAACACGGCAGCCATGACCTCTGTGGTGAAGCGAAGTGCGGTGAAGTGAGGCGTCTTCTGACCGGCCATGACCAGAACCTCCCCGTCCAAAAGCTCCACCCTCGTGTCGCCGAACAAACCCATATCGGCGGCTTGGTGGAACTCTTTGCGCGTCCACCGCCAGCGCCCTTCTGATGCTGTTGTCGGGAATTCCGCCGTCAGCGTCATCGTGCCCCTCCTATTTCAGCGCCCCGATGTGCAGGACATGACGATGCACCAGCTCATTGACCCGATCTTGACTGCTGCCCTCGGCGTAGATGCGGAAAAACGGTTCGGAGGCGTCCGGCAGGACCAGCACCCAGGAACCGTCGTCGCGATAGGTCTTGATGCCGTCAATCAGTTCCGTGTTGGTGCCCTCGCTTTCCGCCGTCAGGACGCGCATGATGCGGCCCTTGACCTCCCACGGGCAGGCGACGATCTCCGTCGCCATGTAGACGGGCGGCAGCAGCTTGCGGATCTGGCTCAACGAGGTTTCCTGAGCGGCCAGCAGTTCCAGCAGCTTGGCGAACGAGAACAGGCCGTCGAAGGCCGGGTGGAACTCGGGGAAGATGAAGCCGCCTCCCGTGTCGCCGGCCAGCGCGATCCCCTCCTTGCCCTCCGCCGCCGTCGCCATCAAGGCGCGGACGTCTGTTTTGGTGCGCGTCACGCCGCCGCCATGCTCCGCCAGAATGCGTTCGATGGTGGACGGTGCAGTGACGGGCACGGCCACCTGGGCGCCGGGCTTGGCACGGGCCACGAGCAGGGCGAAGACGGCCAGCAACTCGCTGCCGGACAGGATCGCCCCGGTCTCATCCACCGCCGTCAGCCGCTCGCCGTCGTCGCCTAAAAAGACGCCGATGTCCGCCTTCAGCGTCACCAAATAGTCGCTCAGGTTTCGAACCAGGGCGGCCCGGTCGGCGGCCGTCTTGGGTGACTTCTTCGGGTCAGTGTAGGCGTTCAGCGCGATCGTGTCGGTCTCAAGCTGCCCCAGCATTTGCGGCAGGATGCTGGAGATGCGGTTATAGCCGTAGTCTACGACCACCCGGAAGCCGCGCTTCTGGACGGCCTCGATGTTCAGCAGCCGGAAGAAGTCCTGCCGGTACTGCTCGATGGCGCGCGGCACATAGGCGATCTCCCCCACCTCGTCGGCGGGAGTGCGTCCGAAGTCTTCACGGTAGAAGATGGTCTCGATCTTGCGCTGCCCGTTCGTTGAGAGATAGATGCCGTTCTTGTCGAAGAACTCAACCAGGGCCAGGTCGGGTTGGTCGGGGGCCAGCCGGATGTGGATGCCTCCGCTGGCGTTGTTGGAGCGGATGGTGTGGCGCGAGACGGGCAGCGGCATCCCCTCGTTGTCCAGGACGTTGACGCCGACGGAGACCAGCCCGGCCATCAGGGCGCGCTTGAGCATCCGGCAGACCAGGGTCGAGTCGCGGGAGGTGATGACGGTCGAGCCTTTCTTCAAGAAGGCGCCGTAGCTGGCGCCCAGTTTCGTCGCGAAGTCCGGCGTCATCTCGACATTGGCGATGCCCGAGACGCCCAGGTTGCGGAACAGCGCCCCCTGCCACTTGGACCCCCAGATGAGGCTCATGGTGACCATCGAGCCGGCCTCAATGACCTTGTCCGGCCACAGCTTGATGAGGGGCCGGATGGTGCTGCCGCCCTCGATGTGGCAGCGGTCGCCGACTACGGCGCCCTCCTGGATGTCCACGTCTTCCTTGATCGTGTTACGGAAACAGACCGTACAGGCGGTCAGGCGTGAGCGCGCCCCGATGTAGTTGGAGTCCCAGACGATGGCCCGCTGGAGGATCGCGCCTTCTTCGATCAGGCAGTTGTCGCCGATCACCGTGTCCGGCCCGATGTGGGCGTCGGCGCTGATGCGGCAGTTCTTGCCGATGCAGACGGGGCCGACGATCTGGGCCGAGGGATCAATCTCGGTGCCTTCGCCGATCCAGATGTGCCCGCCCTCGCGTCGGCCCTCGATGGGGAGCTGCGTCATCCCGCCCAGCATCTCGTACTGCGCCTGCCGATACTGCTGGAGCGAGCCGACGTCGGTCCAGTACTCGCCCAGGACGTAGCCGAACATCGGATCTTCTTTCGTCAGGAGCTGCGGGAAGATGTCCTGCGACCAGTCGTAGTTCTTCTCGGGCTGCATGTACTCAAAGACGGACGGCTCCAGAATATACATGCCGGTGTTGACGGTATCCGAGAAAACCTCGCCCCAACTCGGCTTTTCCAAAAACCGTCGGATGCGCCCGCCGTCGTCGGTAATGACGACGCCGAATTCGAGCGGGTTGTCCACATGCTGCAAGACAAGGGTCGCCACCGACCCCTTTTCGCGGTGGAAGGCCAGGGCTTTGTCCACATCCAGGTCGGTCAGGGCGTCGCCCGAGACGATGATGAAGGTGTCATCCTTCAGGTACTCCTCGGCCTTCTTGACGCTGCCCGCCGTGCCCAGCGGCGTGTCCTCGACGGTGTAAATGAGGTTGACGCCCAGTTCGGACCCGTCGCCGAAGTATCCCTCGATCTCGTCGGCGAGATAGTAAAGGGTGACGACGATGTCGGTGATGCCGTAGCGCTTCAGCAGCTCGATGGTGTGCTGCATGCACGGCTTGTTGAGGATGGGGACGAGGGGCTTGGGGCGGCTGGAAGTGAGCGGCCGGAGCCGCGTCCCCTCCCCGCCCGCCATGACGACGGCTTTCATCGTGTTGATCTCCTTGCGTAAGCGGACATTTAAATCTGCGCCGGGTCCACGGCAACGAATCCCGAATAGCGCGTGAAATCTTTCGTGTTGAACGTCAGCAGGCGCGTCACGCCATGCACATGCAGGCAGGCTGCGATCCGGGCGTCATGCACCTGCACCCCGGACACGCCGATTTGCACCACCAGCCTCCGCCACTCGGCATGTACGTCGGGCGTGTCGGGCAGGAACGTGAAAATCCGCTCCATTATTCGTACCTGGTGATCCGCCTCCCGCAGCGTCAAGCCAAACCCTCCGCGCGCAGAAGGTGGGCGTGTCGCGACGTTCCAATACTCGACGACGTTTTGAGGTAGGATGCAGACGTCTTCCCCAGAATCGCCCAACCGACGGACGGCTCCCCGCACAACTGAGTGCAGAGGGTGCGACCTCTGAAAGAACCGAAGGAGCGCGTTCGCGTCTACAGCAATCGCCATCAATCGTGATCTTCGTAGATGCCTTCACGCGACACGGCATAGTCACTGAGGGGTGGGATGGATGGATCAACTAGGTCCGCCGCCTCGTCGGCCAGCCTCTCCCACTCTTCATCCGACAGCGGTGGGGGCACGGTCCTCAGACCGAGGTGCCGTAGCAGATACGTCGTCACGTCATGCCCAGCAATCTCCGCCCGCCGCCGCAGGTTTTGTTCTTCTTCCGGCGGCAACTCTAATGTAATCGCCATCATTTGCCTCCTGAATAGCAATGCTGTCTTGTTTGCTTGTTCATTCCCATTTCACGGCATTTCCATCGCGTGTCGGCATGGAAGGAACGGCATCCGCTAAAAATCGAGCGCCAAGTGGAACTGAGCATTGTGTTCCTGCGCCAGTAGCAGCGCTTTCTCTAGATGCTGTAGATCATCCGTGAGACCTTCAGAAAATTCGTCCGGCTCCCATCCCACTGGCGGTATCAGCGGACCAGCCTGCGAATGAGAACGAACTTGCTCCAACAGTGAGCGCACAATCTGCAACCCTTCTTCTGGGGCAAACCATTCTTCCGCTGGGACTTCGACTGCATTTGCCTCTTGCCCGGTCTGATCTGCAATGAAGTTAGCCAGTTCCTCTTTATTCTGGATTCTGACTGTTAAAGCGCTCCAAAATGGCGAACGCGCTGCCTTCTTCAAAGACGGCCTCGGCCAATGCCTTTCCTGACACTTCCGTCACATCGAAGCCTGGCATTTCTTTGTTCAACACGGGATAGACGCTGACGCCCATGCTATTTATTCCACTGCCGGATGCTCCACGCGCGCGAACCACTTTGGCTCGATGTCCGGGAAGACGCTGTCGCGGGCCTCGCACTCGGCGATGTTTTTCCAGTCGCCGACCGATAATTCCTCCCCGGCCCCGGCCCGTCGGGTCAGCGCGGCCAGCGCCTGGAAGTTGTCGTAGTGGTTGCGGAGGCGAACCTCGGAGTAGTCTTTGGCGCCGCCCGTCGAGATGCAGAACTGCCAGTCCGAGGCCATCAGCAGCAGGGCCTCGCGGGCGGCCTGCTTCAAGACCGGCGCGGCGGCGGGGTTGTCATCGTACTCGCGCGCCAGGGCGGACATCTCGGCCTCGACCTCGTAAACCAGCTTCCACGACCAGGCCGTCTGCTCGTTGAGCCAGATGTAGTGGAAGCCGCCCTCCCCCCACGACCCTTCCGGCAGGGTCACGGGCAGCGTCGCGGGGTTTGCATCCAAGTATTCGCCGACGGTCTGGAGCGTGATTTCGGGGTCGAGCGCCATCTGTCGCAGGACGTGGTACAAGAACTGCGGCCCCTCGAACCACCAGTGGCCGAACAGCTCCGTGTCATAGACCGCCGTGATGATGGACTGCGGATCGTTCTGTGCCCTGAGAACGTCTTTCACGAGGGGCACGAAATGGGCGGCGTGGCCTTGCGTCCGCTCCCCGGCCTGGTGCGGCTCATAGAAGCGCTTCGCGTCCATGTCCGCCTTGTCCCCGCTGATGCGCCAGTAGCGCAGGCCCAGGGACTTCTCCTTTTCCATGACGAACTTCTTGTGGAACTCCAAGTACCACTCGTCGCCCGGATAGCCGTGCTCGCCGCTCCAGACCTGATGGCCGGTTGCCGAGTCGCGCCCGAAGACCGCCAGGGTAGGCTTGTCTACTAGCCCCGACGAGTCCACCAGGTAGGGCCGGTAGGTCGTGTAGGGGCGGTACTCGACTCGCACCGTCTCCTTCTGGAACTGCTTGTAAATCTCCTTCAACGGCCCGAATTTGTCCGCGTAGACGCCCAACGCCTCGCCGCCGTGCAGCAGGCTGCCCTCGACGAAGAAGTATTCGATGCCGTTTTCGGCCAGAAATTCGTCCACGCCCTTACGCAAGACCGGCGTGCGCGGCACGTCCGGGACGCTGACCGGCGGCGCCCAGTGGTAGCGGGGGCGATAGGCGCACTCCGGCAGCCAGTAGCCGCGCGGCCTCCTGCCGAAGTGCCGCTCATAGGCCCCGATCCCCGTCTTCACCTGCGCCTGAAGGCTGGTGTCCTGGGACAGCAGGGCCGAGTACCCGTGCGTCGCGCTGCTTGTGATGATCTCGATGTGGCCGGCGTCCTGAAGCGCCCTGAACGCGCCGACAATATCACGCGCGTAGTTGTCCTCGAAGTCCGCCAGCCCCTGGCCGTACCAGTCCTCCCAATAGCGCGCGAGATAGGCCAAGTGGTAGTTGCCGCCCTGCCGGAACTGCTCCTGATTGGCCCGCGCCGCCGCCACCTTGCCGCGCAGGTAGTCCGAGAACTCGTCCTGGAAACTGGGATCGCGGAGCTGCTCGACGAGCACCGGCGTCAGGCCGAGGGTGATCTTAGGCGACAGCCCTTCGGCGATCAATCGGCGGCAGGTGTCCAGCAGAGGCAGGTACGTCTCCGCCGCCGCCTCGGAAAGCCAGTCGGTGCCGTGCGGGGAGCGGCCGTGAGCGAGGACATAGGGGATGTGGGAGTGCAAAACGAACGAAAAAGTGCCGAGGGATCGGGTCATGAAGGTCGCCTCGCGAACAGAGTTCTTCTTGAGACAAGGATAGCACTTTTGCGCGGGTTTGTCAAATAAACCATGGCCGCGAGAAACGGCCCTGGGCAATTCTGCCGAGGGCCGTTTTGTTTCAGGCCACGGCGGCGAAACTGGAGAATTCGCCGGTCGGCTCGCCCCAGGCGGTGGCGACTTCGGTGACTTCGGCGGCATGCGGGCCGTGCCGGAGCGACTTGAGGAATTCGTGGAGCGTCTCTTCTTCGGCCTCGGCGACCGCCTCAACGCCGCCTTCAGGGATGTTGCGTACCGTCCCGACTACGCCCAGCTCACGGGCGACGTGGCTCGCGAAGTAACGATACCCAACTCCCTGCACCCGGCCTGAAACCCGTGCCTGCACTCGCTTTGTCATGGCGTTCCCTTTCTCTTGGCGGCTGCAGCCACTACTTCGCCAGCGTTACTTTGGTCATCTTGTCGCCGACCTTGAGGCGGCTCGCCACATCCAGTCCCTTGATCACCATGCCAAAGACGGCATAGCTGCCGTCAAGGTCATGCACCGGCTTGCTGCAAATGTAAAACTGCGAACCGGCAGAGTTGAACGCGCGCACCTGCGCCTCATGAGGCGCACCTGGGGGAGCGCCTTGCCGTGCCATCGCTACTGCACCTGCCACATGAGTCAGGGGGTTGTTGACGCCGTTCGCCGGGAACTCGCCTTTAATCGTGTAGCCGGGGCCGCCTGAGCCATTGCCGGCGGGATCGCCGCCCTGGGCAATGCCGGGAGGGGCATTGGGATCGTTCTCATCACCGACCCGGTGGAACGTCAGGCCATTGTAAAACCCCTTCTTCACCAGCTTCTCGAAGTTGGCTACAGTGATTGGGGCCTCTTTGGGGTAGAGCTTAATCAGGATGGTGCCCTTCGTCGTCACCATGCGGACGACGGGAGCCTTTGGCGCAGTGTGATGGGCGGCGGTGGGGTGGGCAGACACGGGCGGTGCAGACTGGGCGGGCAGCGCCAGGGCGACGGCGCCCAGGGCGGCGAACGCGGCGGATAAGCGGGGAGAGCAAAGCTTCATGGAGTCTCCTTCGGTGTGTGACTTCTTCAGTGCTCATTGTAGCACGCGGGCCGCCGCGCGTCAAGGGAGCACCGAGAGTCAAGGGAGCGGCGAGTGGCAAAAATCCCGAAGCGTCTGCGCGAAGCCCGCTGGGTCGGTGTCCATGGGGCAGTGCTGCGCGGTGGGGAAGACGATCAATTTTGCTCCGGCCAGAGCGTGCGCCAGGGCCAGCGCTTCGGCGAGGGGAACGACGGCGTCTCGCGCGCCGTGCGCGATCAAGATCGGCAGGCGCAGGGCGGTCAAGCGGGTCGGCAGCAGCGGGTTGTCAGTCAGCGCCTGAAGCTGGCGCTGGAGCGCGCGGTCGTCACGGTTCGCCTGCGCGTACCAGTGCGTCCGGCGCGCATACGCGCGCCAGAAGCCGAGCGTCTGGTCGGACGCCGCGCCCCGCCCCGCTGCCGCCAGGGGCAGGGAGACCAGCCGCATCAGGCGCAGCGCGGGCAGCCCCAGGCGCCCGTGCAGCGGCCAACGGGCGCGGACGGGCAGGGAGGAAGGGTCGAGGGCGGCATCCACGAGAACCAGGCGGTGGGCCAGGGCTGGAAAGTCCAGGGCGACCTGCGCGGCCAGGTTGCCGCCGAGCGAGTGACCGACCAGCGTCACGCGCGCCAGGCCGAGGCGGGTACACGTTTGAGCTACCCACCGCGCCATGTCCGGCATCGTCCGCAGGCCGGGCGGCAGGGCTGTCCCGCCCGTGCCGGGCAGGTCCAGCGCGATGCTCCGGTGCGTGTCCGCCAGCCGGGTCAGCGTGTTCCACCACAGCTCCTTGCTGCCGCCCCAGCCATGCAGGTACAGCAGCGTTTCGGAGGCATCCTCCGGCCCCGCCGCCAATGCGCCGATGTCGGGCAGGGTCAGGAGGTTAGCTGGAGTCGCCGCCGCCCCCAAAGTCCCCTCCCCCGCCGAAGTCCCCTCCCCCGCCGAAGTCGCTGCCGCCGGAGCCGAAGTCGCTGCCGCCGAAGTCCGAGCCGCCGCTGTCAAATCCACCACCCGTGTCACCACCCGTCATGAAGTCGGAGCCGCCGGTGTCGCTGTAGCCGCCCGAGTTGTTGTCACTCGCGCTGCCGCTCGTCATAAAGTCCGAGCCGCCGGTGTCATTGTAACCGCCGCCCTGGAAGCCGCCGTCCGCCATGGGCGTGGCATAGCCCTGGTACATGGGCATGTCGGTGGCATAAGCGTAGGGGGAGTAGCCCATGCCGTAGGCGGGCATGAGCAGGCCGCTCAGGAGTTCCGCGCCGACGAAGCCGGCGACGATGCCCCCGCCGAAGCCGCCCCAGCCGGCGTTCTGGTAGCGCCAGTAGTCGTTGTATGGGTCATAGCCGTTGTAGTCGTACCAGGGGACATAGCGGCCACCCTGCTGGAAAGCGAGAACCTGAGGCATCCGGCCTGAGCGCAGCTCGTCCGCCTCGTCGGGCGTCACCAGGACCTGGCGGCTCTGACCGCCGACGGTGAGGGTGACGGGGACCAGCGAACCCAGCGGCGCGGGGCGGCCCGAGAAGAACGAGACGCCGCGCTGGCTCGCCGGGATGGCGGCGACTGCGGGCTGGCTCTCCGGCAGGGGTTGGGGCCGCACGGCGTCGTCGCCGGGAATGTTTCCTGTGCCGCCGGTCGCTCGGTCCTGATAGCGCCGCGCCTGCTCCACGTCCACCTGGGCCTGGGTGAAAAGGGCCTGCGCCCGGCTCAGGTCGGTCGCCTCGGTCGCGCGGTCCATGATCTTGACGGCCTGCTCGTACTTGGCCGAGGCGGACTGGCGGAAGAGGCGGGTTTGATCCGAGTCGGGGTTGTTCTTGGGCAGCACGTCCATGTAGCCGTCCAGATACTCGATGCCGCTCAGGACCTGGTCGCGCTGGGCCTGGATCGGCCCGCGCGCCGCCGTCAGCGTCTGCTTCTTGCGCCGCGTGGCGGCGATGATCAGGCCGCCGATGACCAGCACAACGACGAGGAACACGCCCCACAGGCCCGCCGAGCTTCGGTACTCCTTGCCGTTGATGTCCGAGGCGACCGCCTGCGCGAGCGCCGCCGTGCCGTCGGTTGGGTTGGTGACGATGGCGGGAGCGTACTGCTTGGCGAGGCGCGTACTTTCCTGCGGGTCCAGGCCCGTCGAGACGACGCTGACACCCGCGCCGCGCCCGCGCAGGGCGACGACGACGAGGCCGTCCTTGTCCAATCCTAGGGTTTGATGGAGCTGATGGGCATAATCGTTGCGGCTGCCCTGGCCCAGAGGCAGGGCGGCGAGGAGTGCGATCTTGACGCGGGTGTGCGGGTTCCCCTGGGCCTGCATGGACGCCTGTTCCAGAGTCTGGGCGTTCACGCCGCCGAGGCTCGGGTCCACATAGACGTTGCCCGCCGAAAGGCTCTGGAAGGCGGGGTCAAGCCCCCCTTGCTGTGCCCGGACGACGCCGAGCGCCAGCAGGCAGAGCAGCAGGACGAGAACAGGGGCGAAAAGTTTGCGGGTCATGGGCATCTCCGATTGACTCTACGAATTGGGAAACGGCTTCGTTTCGGGGAGCCGGCGAGCCGGTTTCCTGCGTATCATACCCGAAGGAGGACCCTCCCATGACACTCGACGACATCCTGACGACCTTGCAGCGATTAGCGCCGGAAGAAATCGCGCTGGACGGGGACCCGGTCGGCCTGCTGATCGGGCGCGAGGCCGAAGACGTGACACGCATCGGCGTCTGCCTGGACTGCACGCCGGACGCGGCCCAGCGGGCGGCGCAGGCGGACGTCCATCTGGTCGTCGCCCACCATCCCCTGATCTATCATCCCCTCAAGCGCCTGGGAACAGACCCAGTCTCGCGCGCAGTGGCGGTGTTGGTCAAAGCCGACATCGCGCTGTACGCGATGCACACGAACTGGGACCGGGCGGCGGGTGGCATCAACGACACGCTGGCGGCGTGCCTGGAGTTGTCAAACGTCAGGCCGTTGGGGACGGAAGGCGAGGCCGCCTTGCCCCGCATCGGCGACCTGTCCGCTCCCCGCCCCCTGGCGGATTTCGCGCGGTTCGTGGAGATGGCCCTGGGGTGCGCGGGGATGAGCGCTCTGCGCGTGAACGGGGTGGACCCGGCGACCATGATTACCCGCGTGGCCGTCTGCGGCGGGGCGGGGGCGGGGCTGGCTGAAGACGTGCGGGCGGCGGGAGCGCAGGCGTATGTGACGAGCGATGTCCGCCACCACGAGTTCTGGGAGGCCGAGGCGCGCGGCCTGGCACTGCTGGACGCCGGGCACGGAGCGACGGAGACGCCGGGGATGCGCGCCCTGGTCCAGTCGCTGCCGGGCCTGCTGGCTGGGGTGGAAGTGGTCTGGGTGGGGGATTAGGCGGCCCCCACCTTTTTCTGAACCAGCGCGGTGATCTCATGGGCGAGAACGTCAATCTCGGCCTGGTCCGGCCCTTCCGCCATCACGCGCACCAGCTTTTCCGTGCCCGACGCGCGGACGTTGAGCCGGCCCCGGCCCGCGAGCTGCGCCTCGGCGGCCTTGATCGCCTTCCCGATGTCCGGGTCGGACGCCCAGGACTGCCGATCACGCACCTTGACGCCCAGCAGCACCTGGGGGTACTCGGTCATCTGGTCGGCCAGGGCAGACAGAGATTGCCCCGTTTCGCGCATTACTTTCAGCACTTGCAGGGCGGTCAGCAGGCCGTCGCCGGTCGTGGTCAAATGCCCGAAGATCAGATGCCCGGACTTCTCGCCGCCCAGGACGTGGCCATCCCGGCGCATGGCTTCCGAGACGTAGCGGTCGCCGACGGCGGTTCGGAGCAGGGTCAGGCCCGTCTCGCGCAGGGCCACTTCCAGCCCCATGTTGCTCATGATGGTGCCGACGACCGTGTTGTTCGCCAGCCTCCCCTGCGCGGCCAGATGCCGACCCACCAGGAGCATCACGCGGTCCCCGTCCACCTTGCGGCCCTGCTCGTCGGATAGGATCACGCGGTCGGCGTCGCCGTCGAAGGCCAGGCCGAGGTCGGCCCCTTCGGAAACGGTCCGCCGCATCATCTCTTCGGGATGCAGCGAGCCGCAGTCGGCGTTGATATTGATGCCGTTCGGGGCGCAGTTCAGGGCAACAACTTCGGCCCCCAAATCCGAGACGACGCGCGGGGCCAGGGCGAAATTCGCGCCGTTCGCGCCATCGAGGACGATCTTCATTCCGGCCAGGGAGATGCCTTCCAGCGTGCCCTCCAGATGCCCGGCGTACAAGCCCGCCAGGCCCGTGTCATGCGCCAGCCGCCCCACGGCGGCGCCGGAAGGCCGGTCCCACATCTCCACCTGGGCAAGCTGCGCCTCGATCTCGGCCTCTAAAGCGTCGTCCAGCTTGTAGCCGTCACCGCCGAAGAACTTGATGCCGTTGTCGGCGAAAGGGTTGTGTGAGGCGGAGATGACGATGCCAGCGTCGAAGTTTTGTGTCCGCGCGATGCTGGCGACGGCCGGGGTCGGGACGACGCCTGCCGTGACCACCTGCGCGCCCATCGAGCACAGCCCGGCGGCGAGGGCGGATTCGAGCAACGTCCCTGAGACGCGCGTGTCGCGGCCAATGATGAAGCGGGGCGTGTGCCCCCGGCCTAAGGTGTGGGCGGCGGATGCCCCCAGCGCGAGGGCCAGCGCAGGCGTCAGCTCGGTGTTGGCGACGCCGCGCACACCATCGGTTCCAAATAACTTTTCGGGCATGGAAAGGGTATGTTCTCCTGTGTTAGAATGTCAAGGCTTTGTCGTGTCAGGACCTGCCGGCGGGGGCGCGACGGGAACAGCCGACGGCGCGGGAGGCGCGATGACGTGGACGGTGACGGTGATCGGACCGCGCGGGGTCAGCGTGACGCCGAGCGGGATGAGCGGCTCCACACGCCGCACCACGTCCGCCGTCGCCCCGGAAACATCAATCGGCTGGGTCGTCAGTGTGCCGATGGGCGCGAGCTGTTCAGGCCGCCCTTCGGCGACGACGGTAGCGGGCGCAACCTCGATGTTGCCGAACCGATACGGGGCAGGCAGCATCCCTTTGACGTTGGCGCTGACGATCAGGGTCTTGCGCGACAGGGCGCGCGTTATCTCCATGCGGATGTGGGCCGTGGGAGGTGTCACCGTGACATCCCCGACAGGGCTGCCCGTCGCGTCCAGGGCGACGATGGTGAAGTCGTCATCCACCGCGCCCGCCGCCTGGTCCGGGTCCGCCTGCGCGACCAGCCGGACGACAGAGTTGACGGCCTCGCGCGTCCCGGTGATGACGGCCTCGCGCGGCGTGATCACGGGCGGCGTGAAGGCGTAAGAGGCAGGCGCGATGCCGATGTCATCTGCGCTGATGGGGAGCTGGCGGCGGCGGCGCGGCTGCAAGAGGAGTGCCACCGGATGCGGGTCACTCTCGACAGTGACGCCAGTGGGCAGCGGAGACAGATGGACGGTCAGCGGAGGCGTCTGGCCCGCCCGTGCGTGGGAAAGGTCCACCCACGCGGTGACCGTCGTGTCCGTCAGCCGGCCCATGTCGTCGGGCGGGCCGTCCAGCGCGACGGTCACGGACGGCAGGGCTTTGTCGTCCAGGATCAGGTTCGGCGGCAGGTTCCGTACCGTGAGGGGCAGGATCAGGCTGTGCGGAGGGTGGGCGCTGATCAGCCCGGCGGCGTAGAAGTGCAGGACGACGGCGAAGAACAGGCACAGCAGCTTGTACCCGAAATTGTGGCGGACGGCGCGCTGGAAGAAGGCGAACATGATAGATCCTAAGAGATCCTAAGACCGCGTCTCCGCTGGGGCAGCCGGTTCCGGGGCGGGATCGGACAGGCGGATCGGGTCCGGCACGACGGGCTTTGCCACGTTTTCCTTGACGGGGACCTCCTTGACCGGTTCCCGCTCCGCGCGCGCGGAGCGGGGCCGGATGAAGCCCCGGCGGCGGACACTGGGCCGTACACGGCCCGTGTATTCGCGGATCAGCAGGTCGCGCAGCCGGCCCTCGTCGCGCAGGCCGCGCGCCATCTTGCCCTCGAAGGCCAGCGAGATGATGCCCGTCTCCTCGGAGACGACCACGACCAAAGCGTCGCTCTGCTCCGAGATGCCTAGGGCGGCCTTGTGGCGCGTGTGGACCTGCATCCCCTGCACCTCACGGCTCTCGGACAGCGGCAGGGTGCAGCCGGCGGCGACGATCCGGTCCCGGCGGATGACAGCCGCGCCGTCATGCAAGGGGGAGCCGGGATAAAACAAGGTGCAAAGCAGATCGTGGTGGACTTCGGCATTGATCAGGGTGCCGGTCTCGATGATGAAGTTCAGCCCCGTCTCGCGCTCCAGCACCAGCAGGGCGCCGATCTTCTTGTCCGACAGTCTTTCCGCCGCCAGGACAATCTCGCCGACCATCGAGGACAGGTTCTCGCGGTCCAGGCCGGTGAACCCTTTGCCCCAAAAGCCCAGCCGCCCGACTTCCTCCAGGGCATGACGCAGTTCGGGATAAAACAGGATGACGATGGCGACCGGCCCCAGCGGCAGGATCTGCTGGAGCAGCCAGGAAAGCGCGGAAAGATGCGCCCACGTCGAAAAAAGCAGCATGCTGACAAAGACGATCAGGCCGGTCACGATCTGCCAGGCCCGCGTCCCTTTGGCCAGCATCATCAGGCGGTAAATCAGGTAAGCGACGACCAGGATGTCCGCCCCGGTTCGCACCAGACCCCAGGCATCTCCTCCCAGCAGCCACCTCTGTCCGTTGTGCCACAACTCATGCATCGCGTGCCCTGCTACAGCCCCTCTGTGCCAATTATGACACAAGCACGAGGCGTATTGCAAGGACGCAGGCGCCAGGCAAAAATGTGGGGGAGGCTCTGAATTCATTTCAGAGCCTCCCCCACATTTCCTCTCTAGGGAGAAGGAAACGGACTGCCGGGCGGGCCGCTGACGGGCGGGGGCGGAACGCCCTGGGACGGCGGCACGATCAAGACTGCGGCCTGCTTGGCATAGATCCAGTAGCCGTTGTACGGGTCGAGCGTCGCCGCCGGATCAACTGCAACGTAGGCATTCGTGGCGGGGTCATACCGGAAGTAGACCGGCACATAGGCGCCCGCAACAGTGTCATACCGGAACAGGTTCGGCAGGACCGGGCTGGCGGCGACGGTCAGCGAGACCGCCCCCGCCGCCGTGTCTGCGGTGACTGTGGACAGCGGGACCGAGCCAGGGAAAGGATCACCGATCTGATTCCAGCCCGCCGCAAGCGGAATGCGGAACGACTGGGTCAGGGAGGCGGGGACGCCCAGACGGTGGAGGTAGTTCGCGACGGGGAACTTGATCCAGTACCCCTGGCCGAGCCGGAGCGTGTCGGCGGGCACGGCAGGGTAGAACACATAGACGCCGAGGGAGGGCTGCCACTGGAGCAGGCGCGGGTTCGGGTTGGCGAGCGGCGTGGCCAGGCCGAACAGGGTCGCGAAGTCGCCCAAGCCCGTGAAGTCATAGGGCGCGGAGATCATCTGCAAGCCCGCCGCGAAGGTGTGGGCTGGAACGAGCACGAAGTTTTGCGTCGTCGTGCCTGCCGCCAGAGTGAGGCTGACGGGCGTAGGCGAAGCATAATTCGTTCCGCCGGCGGCGGTGACGACCGTGGAGGTATCCACGATGATGGTCAGCGCCAGGCCGCTGGGAACCGTCAGCGTATAGGCGCCGGTCGGGTCCGTGGTCGCGGTCGCCTTGACAGCGCCCGTAGCGATGGAGGTGGCCGTCACGGTTGCGCCCGAGATCGGATTCGCGGGGCTGGCGTTGTCGGTGACAAAGCCGGTGAGGGTGGCGGTCCCCGTGCCCTGGTCCGTGTTCACGGAGAGGGCGGCCACGAGCGGGGCGCCGATGAACGAGCCGAAGCCTGTCGCATCATCAAAGCCCACGTTCGCCGTGTAAAAGAGGTTGTCGCCCTGCGTGACGTCGTGGAAGAGGCTCGTGTAGCTCGTGCTCTGGGCGAGGCTGTAGAGCGTCGGGTTGGCAAAGCCCAGAGGCGCCGTCAGGCCGTTGAGACCGCGCTGCTGGTTCACCAGGGCGGCGAATGCGGCCCAAAGCGGGGCGGAAGCGCTGGTCCCGCCGACAGTGGCGACAACGCCATTGAAGTAGATGTCGTACCCAGTGGCCGGGTCGGCATTGAGAGAAACATCGGGGATGTCACGGCTCGAAGCCGATGCGCCCAGGCCGACCTGATAGCTGGGCTTGGGCCAGACCACGCTGCTGCCGCCGCCGCCGCCTTCCGGGCCGGTCGGGTTGTTGACTGTGCCGGTCTTCCAGGCACTCTCGGAAACATAGCTGCCGACGCTTAACACTCCAGTCGTTGTGCCGGCCTTCGGCTTCGAATAACCCAATGTCGTGCCGCCGACGGCGGTGACGAGCGGCTGCGAGGCGGGGCTGTCTACTGAGACCTGTCCCAAAGATTTCGTGATGGGATTGTACTGGTCAAAAGCGCCCATGTCACCGGTGGCGGCAAAAACGGACTGCCCCTGAGCGGCCATCTTCTGGAAGATGGTGTTCTCCGCGTTCCGAATGGCCGGGTCCTCAATCTCTTCCGGCAAGCCCCAACTGGTGCTGATCACCTGGAGGAGCGGCTTACCGCTGCCGTCAAGCGCCTTGTCGTCGGCCATCTTCTGGAAGATATCCACAGCGATTTTTGAGTTGGAAGTGGCCGCGCTCGTCCCCTGGCTGCCCTCATAGCTATAGATAGCCGCGGCGTTTGGCGCCAGCTCCAGCATCATGTCAATGTCCAGCGTCACCTCGAGCTTACCGGCTCCCGGCGTACCGTTGACGTTGAAGTTGTCCACAGAGACCGGCCGCACGGTTCCCAGCACAGCGGGAGTGGTCCCGGTGGCCGCCTGCGCCAGCACGGTCGGCAGGCTATACTGGTTGACAAAGAGCTTGATGTCGTTGGGATCATACGCATCCAGCTCGAACAGCCCCAGCGTCTGTCCCTTGCCGTCCAACAGGGTCGTCGTGCCCGTCGTGGCGGCCGCCGAGCCGTAGAGCGGGGTGATCGCGCTGAGGTCATACGCATACTTGATGTCGTTGGGGGTCAGCCCGCCCGCAGGGCCGCTGCCGACGCCAGTGCCGCCGACTACCGGCACGGAAGGCCGCATCCCCATGCATCGGAGAGTAAGCTGATGGCAATGAGACCGCATCCGGCTGATGTCGCTTAACCCTGCGACACCGACCAGGCGCGCGGCGACCGAGCGCGCAACGCGGGGCGCGCCGCTGTTGGCGAAGACGACGCGGCCGTCCTGGGCCTGGTAGTGGTTCATCCGAATGGCGAACGCAGCTTCCACCTGGGCGGCGGACCCAGTGACATCTAGGGTCGTGCGGCCGGCATAGGTGCCGGTGACGGTCAGCCCCTGCACCTGCGCCCAGGCGGCGACCGCCTGGTAGTCTTCCTCCGTTGGGCCGAATCGCTCGACGAACTCATCCGAAGTGAGAAAGTGCCCATAGAGGGCGTCGCCCGGCGTGTACTGCCGGCGCAGCAGGGTGTCCAGGGCGGCCTGGTTTCGCAGCGGCAGGGTCAGCGCGAGGCGCATCGGGGTGGCGGCCGCCAGACGGCCCAGCACCCGCGCCCCGCGCAGGGCGGGCGCCAGGGCCGCATGACGCGAAAGAGAGACGCGCGGCTCCGCCGCCCGCGCGGGAGCGGGGCCGAGCGCGGTCATCAGCAGAGCCAGCAGCAGCGCGGGCTTCAGCGCCGCAGGCCGGGGGTTATGGAAGAGGTGCATCGGAAACAAGCTCCTTGATTGGAAAAGCGGATGCGAACATGCGGAAGATTGTCTATTCATACCATTATAAGGGAAAGCGGCGGCGCTGTCAAGCGGTAATGCGCGGCAGCCGGAAAAACCGATTATGACAGCCGCCCGAAAGGGTCTTCGCGCGGACGCCCGACCTGCAACAGCCGCAGGAACAGGTACACGGGCAGGGCGAGCAGGGTGTTGTACAGGACCTCGCCACCCGTCTGTTCGGCCCAGCGGCGGACGTGGTGAACGGCCAGACCGGGGACCATCAGCACATACAGCAGCTCGGCCAGCACACTTGACGCCAGGACCACAAGGGGCGGGACGACCAGATTGTCGCGGATCAAATTCCGCCCGAAGCCGCCGGCGAACGCGCCTGCCAGGATGCGGCTGACGAACAGACTGCCGTAGGTCTGCGGGAAAGCGGAGGCGGCCAGCAGCCCCGCCCAAAAGCCGAGGACGGCGCCGCGCGCGCTGCCGACCAGGAGTGAGCCGCAGGACAGCGCGACCAGGGGCAGGTCCGGCTGTGCGGCGCCGATGCTGAGGGCATGGGCGACGCGGCCCTGGAGAATGGCCGCCAGCCAGACTGTCAAGGCCGCCAGGAAGACGTGGCGCATCGGGATCATAGGCTCGCGATCATGGGACAGGAGCACCGCTTGCCGGACCATCCGGCGGCGCGTCCTGAATCAGAAACACTTCCTCCAGATGGTCATAATCGGCGGCGGGCCGCAGGATCGCCGTTTGCAGCGACCGGGTCTTGTCCACGAAAACGGACGCCACCGCGCCGATCGGCAAAGACTTTGGGAAAACGCCGCCCAAGCCGGACGTCGTCACGGCGTCGCCGATGTGCAACAGGGTATCGCTGCGGAGGTACGTCACCCGCAAATGCCCCTGGCCGTCGCCCTGGCACAGCCCGAGGGGTCCGCGCGGCGTGTGGTTGTGGACAAGCGCGCCGACGCTCGAACCCCCGTCCGTCAGCAGGAGGACATCGCAGGCGCGAGCCGAAACGTCCAGCACCTGGCCGACAAGCACACCGTTTGGGGTGAGGACGACCGATTGGGGATGAACGCCCTGCGCGCTGCCGCGGTTCAGCGTGAGCGTGTCCGAGCGGGGGTTGGGCTTGAGGGCGACGACCTGCGCGGCCAGGAGCGGCCGGGGCGTGCGCTGCTCGAACCCGAGAAGCTGCCGCAGGCGGGCGTTTTCGGCCTGCGCGGTCAGCAGGGATTTGTTCTGCGCGGACAGGTCCAGGACGCGGGCCTTGAGGTCGGCGTTTTCACGGGCGAGGCGCGGACCGGACAGAAGCGCTCCGGCGCTCCGGCGCCACCATTGGCCGAGTTGGGCGGCCGCGCCCTGGCCCGGCACCAGGCCCATGTCCCGCACGGCGCCCGAAATGGGATCGGACTCGCCGCGCCGCGCCGCCCGGCTGTGCAGCGCAGTCAGCAGGCCGCAGGCAAGCAGCAGGAGGAGAAGTATCCCCCCGCGCCGGTTGTCGCGCTCAGGTCGCATGGTGTCCTTTCAGCCAGTGACCCGGCCCTGACCAGTGACCCGGCCCAAATCGTACCCGGCCCTGAAGGGCCGGGCTACTAGTGAGTGAAAGTGCCTCCGGCACTGAGGACACACTATCAATCGCCTAATCCTCAGTCGCGGAGCGACTTTCATTAAGAGTAGCCCGGCTCTTCAGAGCCGGGTGCAAGCCGCCTCGTCAGCGCCCCGGCGATGTGTAGTGGCCCAGCCGCGTCTCGGTGAGGAGAACATTACGCAGCGCGCTGGAGCGCGAAGCCTCATCCAGACACTTGCCGGTGCCGAGCACGACGCAGGAGAGCGGGTCCGGGGCGATATGCACCGGCATCCCGGTCTCGCGCGAGATCAGGCGGTCCAGGCCGCGCAGCAGAGCGCCGCCGCCGGCCAGCATGATGCCGCTGTCCATGATGTCGGCGGACAGTTCCGGAGGAGTGTCTTCCAGCGTCTCTTTCACGGTCTCGACGATCGCGTTGATTGGGTCGGAGATCGCCTCGCGCACCTGCTCGGAGGTGATAAGGGTCTTGCGCGGCAGGCCCGTAATCAAGTCGCGCCCGCGAATCTCCATCGTGGTCTCCTGCTCCATCCGGTCAGCCGATCCGATGGTGATTTTGCAGTCTTCGGCCATGCGGTCGCCGATCAGCAGGTTGAACGCCTGCCGGGCATAGGTGACGATCGCCTCGTCAATCTCATCGCCGGCGATGCGGATCGAGCGCGAGGCGGCCATCGCGCTGAGTGAAATCACAGCGACCTCCGATGTCCCGCCGCCGATGTCCACGATCATCGAGCCGACCGGCTCGGAAACGGGCAAGCCCGCCCCGATCGCCGCCGCCATCGGCTCCTCGATCAGATAAGCTTCCTTTGCCCCCGCCTTTTTGGTCGCCTCGATGACCGCGCGCCGCTCCACTTCCGTGATGCCGGACGGGATTCCGACGACGACAATGGGATGTACAAACCCCTTGCGCCGATGCACTTTCTCGATAAAGTAGCGCAGCATCCGCTCGGTCTGGTCGAAATCAGCGATGACACCATCTTTGAGCGGGCGGATCGCGATGATGTTGCCCGGCGTCCGCCCCAGCATCCGCTTGGCTTCCTCGCCGACGCTCAGAACTTCATTCGTCCGGCGGTTGACGGCCACCACGCTCGGTTCGCGCAGCAGTATCCCCCGGCCCTGAACATGGACCAGAGTGTTGGCCGTACCGAGGTCAATGCCCATGTCACGCGAGAACCGGCTCGACATCCGGCGAATGAAGTTGAACATGAAAGACGTGCTGCTCCTGACGTGGGGAACCGGGCGGCGCGAACCGCATCCGTGATCGGCCTTATTATAGCATACTTGGGGCGGGATTGCGGCGGTGGAACATGGAGCAGGCAGGCATGGCGTTATTTTCCTGCTCGCTGTGAGAACGAGCAGAAAAGTCAAGCCATCAGGCGTTTGTCTCAGGAGCCGGGAGGGTAAAGGGTGTCTGCCGGACCTGCCCGCCAAGCAGCGGAGCGGCGAAGGCATCTAAAACCGATACACAAAAAACACAGAACCAAAACGAAGGAGAACAACAATGGCAAGCACAGTGGTAGGACTTTTCGAGAGCCGCTCGGAGGCAGAGGCCGCCCTGAACGATCTGGTCGGCAGCGGGTTTAGTCGCGGCGACATTGACCTGAAGGCGGCCGGCGGCGGGACGGGCGACGACGGCCTGATCCGCGAGCTGGAGGGCGAAGGCGTCCCCGCCGCCGACGCCCGGCTGTATGCCGAGGGCGTCCGGGCCGGCGACGCCCTGGAGATCGCCCACACGAGCGACGACCGAGCGGCGATGGCCCAGGACATCATGAACCGGCACGGCGCCCTGGATATCCACGACGCCTTCACCCAGCGCGGCGGCACCCAGACGACAGGCATGGCGACGGGCATGGCGGCGGCTTCCGCCAAGACGACCGCGAACACGGCCATGAACACGGCTGGAACCAAGAACGTTCAGGGCGAGACGGTGATCCCCATCGTCGAGGAGGAGCTGGCCGTCGGCAAGCGGCAGATCCAGCGCGGCGGCGTCCGCGTCTTCCAGCGCGTCGAGGAGCGCCCGGTATCGGAGCAGGTGACGCTGCACGAGGAGCACGTCACCGTTCAGCGCCAGGCCGTGGATCGGCCCGTGTCGAGCGCCGACACCGCGTTCCGTGAGGGCACCATCGAGGTGACCGAAACGTCGGAAGTGCCCGTGGTCTCCAAGGAGGCCCGCGTGGTCGAGGAAGTCGTCGTCGGCAAGACGGCCACCGACCGCGTGGAGACTGTGCAGGATACCGTCCGCCGCACCGACGTCGAAGTCGAGGAAGTCACCGACACGGCAACCACGACGGGCGCCACGACGACTGACCGGCGCTAAAAGAAGCCCGGCACGGGAAGTGCCGACTTGCCCAAATAAGGAAAAAGCCCCTCCGGGGCTGAAGAAGGCCGTATCAGGCAGTTCCTCAGCCCCGAAGGGGCTTTTTCCTTTGCTTCGTTAGCCCGGCCTTGAAAGGCCGGGCGTCTCTTCCTCCGGCGCCTTCACCGCTTCCTCCGGCGCCTCCAGACCCTCCGCCAGCTTCTGGAACTCTTCCTCCGTCAGCACCGTGACGCCTAGCGAACGCGCTTTTTCCAGCTTGCTGCCCGCGCTGTCGCCCGCCACGACGTAATCGGTCTGCTTGGAAACGGACGAGGCGGCCCGGCCTCCGAGCCGCTTGACCGTCGCCTCGGCGTCGCCCCGCGTCATCGTCTGGAGCGCGCCGGTGAAGACAAACGACTTGCCCCGAAAAGTGTCCGCCTGGGGCGCGTCTTCGGCGACAATCGGCTGGACGCCCGCCTTTGCTAGTTTGTCCAGGAGTTCGGTCGTCTCGGCCTGACCAAAAAAGGCGACGACCATCTCAGCCGTCGTCAGGCCAATCTCGTAGACAGCGTTCAAATCTTCCACGGTGGCGGCTTTCAACTTATCGAGAGAGCCGAAGTGGCGGGCCAGGATTTCCGCCGCGTGCTCGCCGATGAGCCGGATGCCCAGCGCGAAGATCAGACGCGGCAGGGGCGGACGCTTGCTGCCCTCGATGGCAGCCAGGATGTTGTCGGCCAGCCTGTCGCCCATGCGCTCCAGCGGCAGCAGGTCTTCTTTCTTGACGAAATACAGGTCGGCGGCGTCTTTAATGAGGCCCTTGTCCACCATCTGCGCGACGTGCTTCTCGCCCAGCCACTGGATGTCCATCGCGCGGCGCGAGACGAAGTGGATGATGCGCTGGACGTTCTGGCCGGGGCAGGCGGCGGCGTTGGGGCAGCGCGTGACGGGCATGCCTTCCGGGCGGACGAGCGGCGTCCCGCAGGCGGGGCACAGGTCGGGCAGTTTGTACGGCGTCGTCCCTTCGGGCCGGGCGTCGAGGACGACCTGCACGATCTCGGGGATGACATCGCCCGCCTTCTGGATGAGCACGGTGTCGCCGACGCGGACATCTTTCCGGTTTATCTCCATCTGGTTGTGCAGCGTCGCCCGCTGGACGATCGAGTTCGGCGGCAGGGTCACGGCCTCGACGACGGCGACCGGCGTGATGGCCCCCGTCCGCCCCACCTGCGCGATGATGTCCAGGATTTTCGTGCGGCCCTGCTGGGCGGGGAACTTATAGGCGATGGCCCAGCGCGGCGTCCGGGCCACCGCGCCCAGGTCCTGCTGCTGGCCGAAGGCGTTGACCTTGACGACGATGCCGTCAATGTCATAGGGCAGCGTCGCCTTTTTCTCGGTCCACTCGGCGACATAGGCGATCACCGAATCCATGTCCGGGCAGGTCTTGACGTTCGGGTTGACCCGCATCCCCCACCCTTTGAGCGTCTGCAACAACTCCTGCTGGGAGTGCGCCACCGGCGCGCTGCTCTCGCCCAGGGCGTATAGGAACACGGTCAATTTGCGCCTCGCGGTGACGGATGGATCAAGCTGCCGGACGCTGCCGGCGGCGGCGTTGCGCGGGTTGGCGAAGACCGGCTCGCCCGCCGCCTCCCGCGCGGCGTTGATCCGGGCGAACTCCGCATGGTCTAGGTAGACCTCGCCCCGCGCCTCCAAAAAGTTCGGGAACGGCGGGCGCAGGCGGAGCGGGATGCTGGGCACGGTTTTAAGATTGGCCGTGATGTCCTCGCCGACGAAGCCGTCGCCGCGCGTCGCGCCCCGTTGGAAGACACCTTTGTCGTAAGTCAGCGAGATCGCCAGGCCGTCTATCTTCAGCTCGACGACATACTCCACGGCGGCGTCTTCGGCCAGACCGAGGTGGCGCTTGATCTTCTCGTCGAAGGCCCGCAGCTCGTCCTCGTTGAAGGCGTTCGCCAGAGACAGCATCGGCAGCTTGTGGGGGTGAGGCTTGAAGTCGGCCTGGGGGGACGCGCCGACGCGCTGGGTAGGCGAGTCCGCCGTGACCATCTCGGGGTGCGCCATTTCTAAATCGGTCAGTTCGCGCAGGAGCTTGTCATACTCCGAGTCGGCGAGTTCGGGCTGGTCGAGGACGTAGTAGCAGTAATTGGCGTGATTGAGCCGTGCCCGCAGGTCTTCGGCGTTCGCGGCGGCGTCTTGGAGCGGGTCGAGGTCTTGGAAGGGGTCCGCCGCAGGCGGCGCATCGGTAGTGTTAGTCATGTCGTGTTAGTTATGAGGCTGAGTGACATCCGGTGTGGCAAACAGGATCGTGTCAGTCGCAGGCTGGCCCTGATGCGGCAGAAGCTGAGTGGACAATCTCAGGTCCGTCGGTCCGCGAGACGCCGTCCGAGTGATATAAAGATCCACAAGCGTAGTCGTTGCCGGATTGATCCGAATGGCCTGATAAAACTTAAAACCCTGCCCCAGCACACTGCCGCTGATGTCCTGCCCCTTGAGTTTGTATCGGACAGTCCACGCCTTGTTTGCCTGCCCTCCCGTTGCTTTCAAAACAGCCGCGTAATCGAGCCAGGGCGACGTGTTGACGATCTTGATTGTGTAATGATAAATCGTTTCTGGGGACGCAGTGCGTTTGAGACTGATCATCTTTGCCTTCCCCGGACCGGCAGACAGATGCAGCGTATTAGGATCGCCCTTGATATGCTTGATCAAGTAGTAGGCCAAAGCGGTTGTGCTGTTTTTTGCGGGCACACCGTTTGTCTGCTCGGGTACGGCGCCGATGGTTGTTGCATATTCAAAGACATCATAGACCTCCGGCTCGGCATTGTTGTCTTCGTGCCTGCGGACGCAATCCTCACCTGTGCTCAAGAAAGTAGACGGAGCATCGTAGGTAGATATTCCGGCGCCGTAGGGGCAAAGCATCACCACGGCCGGCTTACCTTGCGCGTGGGCATACTTGACCATGGAATAGCTGCCGCTTTGCATCTTGTTGAAGCCGACGCCGGGGTCGTAATACCAATAACCGAGAGGGCCGTCCGTGCTCACTCCGTCTGCCTGATCAAACCAGCCGCGATATTCAGCATTCGGAAATAATCCTCCCGTGCTGATGTTCCCGGTTATATCCCCATTGATCGTCCAGGGGCCATTCTGAACAAGGCTATGCCGAGCAGTCTGGCGAGGGAGCAAGTGATAGGTTTTCAGGTTCTGATACCGGCGGGTGTCCCACCCTGTGTTGAGGCTGGTGTACGGGACAGTAAAGCCGGCCTTTTGCAGCATATCAATGTCCCGGTCATCGGCCGCCTCATCCTGACCATCCAATTTATAGTCAGACTCAAAGTAAGCGTTTTTGTGAGTGAACAGCGACGCCGTTTTATTGAGCCGCTCCTGGTTCATCCCGTGCTCACCCCTCAGCACCCAGTTCATCTCGATAAAATTGACATAGAAGCCGTCCGCATTTCGCTGGACATACTGCCATTGATCGCCATGAATGATCAGCTCGTTCCACTGATCGGCGACGCCGACATACACCTTTTGTGCGCTGACTGGTATGGCGGATAGCAGGAGAGCAGAAATGACCAGGTTCTGAACGAACAGTCTCTTGATAATACGCGGGTATTTCATTGGAATCAATTTCGGCCTGCCGCTCAGAAGATGCACAGCCTCCAGTTGGAGACCGCTCACCAGCGGGACCCGGAGCACGTCTCGCGCCTACTGCTGTGGGTTTGCCTGACCCATGTTTTACTGAGGAACTCAGGTGTCTGGTCAGCATCGGCTGTGGTCCCGCCGCTCCGGTTCTATTGAGAGTACGGCGAGAGGGGTTCTACTCGTCCGGCGCATCCGTCACGGAGGGCGCAGCGGCGGCAGAGGCCGCGCCGCCAGCGGGCGGGGCCAGTTCTGAGAGCAGAGGATCGGTCAACGGGTCAGTGGGCGGAACCGGCACGACCGGCGGGGGTGCGATCCGCACGACCTTGTTTCGCGGTGCGCGTCGCTCACGAGTGACGATCTCACGCCGGACGACGCGCCCGTTCTGGGTCCAGAACCGGGCGAGGACGACGTCGTATCCCGAACGCGGCTTTTGGTCCACGACACTCTGGCCGGGTGGCAGCGCCGGGTCCGTCTTCGTCACGACCGCGTAGGGGATCGTGGTCAGCGAAAGCGGCTTGACGATCACCTGACGGCCCGGCGGCAGCGTATGGCCGAAGAGTCGCACAGCGACGTGGTCGTCCTCGGGGGCGGCGCGGATCACCAGCGGCTTCCCTGTGGTGTTGCGGAACTTGAAGTCTTCCTGGCCGTACACGATCCCCGCGTCGCAGCCGGGGGCGGCGTAGGAAACCAAGCCCGAATGCGGGTGCCGCTCCGTGATCGCCAGGCCGGCGTGGAGCGCAGCGTTGTACAGCCCCGTCGCCACCAGGCAGATGCCGCCGCCCGTCCCACGGATCACATGGCCGTTGTCAAACATCAGCCCGTCCTGGTAGCCGCGCTCCGGCGTCCGCTCACCCACCTGGGCGTTGAACGAGAACTCCATGCCGGGCGCGATTGTAACGTTGTCCACCGCCTGCGCCGACAGCAGGATGTTGGTCCGCTCGGCGGGGTCATCCCGCAGGGGTACGTCGAAGGCTCCCAATGCGGCGATGTCAAAGACGTGCCGCCAGTCCGTCAGTCGCAGGCTGGGGTCCGCCATGCGGCCCCACGGCGGCCTGTTCAGGCCCCAAAAGGAGACGTTCATGTCGAGCGCGGGCATTGTGGGAGATGCCATCGGCTCCAGGCGCAGCGCCACGTCGTTCAGCGGGTTCGCTTCGAGCGTGAGGGCCGCTTCCAGCGTGAGGGCCGCCTCCAGCGGGGCAGTGTGAGGCAGCGCGCGGGCCGGCCCCATCCCCAGCAGCAGAGCGACGGCGCCCGGCAGAAAAACAGTGAATGGAAAAAATTTCATGGTCGTTATTATTTTACCCCTAGTCTGCGGCCCGATGCAAGGGAATTTTTCTTCGTTAAAACTATATATGTAGTCATTATGCCCCGAATACGGCGGACTGTCAATAGACCAGAGCAATTCGTTTTCCCGCTTGACTACGGGCGTAGTCCTATGATATACTGTCGGTGCTTTGATCCGCCTGGAAGGAACCCTAACGATGAACAAACCGCCCACGCTGGGCGACCAGGAACTGTCCCTGCTGCGCTATGTCACCGACCATGCGCCCATCACCGTCCGCGAGGTGGCCGAGCGGTTCGGCGAGTCGCACGGCCTGGCCCGGACGACAATCCTGACCATGATGGAGCGCCTGCGCCGGAAGAACTTCTTGACCCGGCGCAAGGACGGGGGCGCATTCCAGTACCTGGCCGTGGTCGCCAAGACCGAGCTGATGCAAAACCTGGTCCATGATTTCGTCGAAAAGACATTAGGCGGCTCACTCTCGCCGTTCGTCGCCTATCTCAGCGAGGCGAAAGGACTATCGGACCGTGAGCTTGCCGAATTGCGGAAGCTGATCGAGACCCAGGAGTCCGGAAGGAGCTAGGCCGATGGGTGCGGAAGGGTTTTCACCCCTGGCGGCAAGCTGCGCCGTCCGTTTGATCCAGGCCGCCCTGTGGGGCGGCCTGTTTATCGTCGGCGTCGGCGCTGTCTGCCGGCTGGTCCCGCGCCTCCCGGCGAGTGTCCGCGCGGGCCTCTGGTGGCTGGCCTGCCTCAAGCTGGTCTTCGACCTGTTCTGGGCCGCCCCCATCGTTTTGCCGCTGCTCCCTGCGCCTGCCGTTCGCCGCGTGACCGCCCCCGCCCTCACGACTGTCCCACCGACTGCCGCCGTTTCTCCTTTGGCCGCCGGTCCCGCCGCAAAAAATGCCCTGCGGCTTGAGGGCAGTGACAGCCGCCCTGTTCCCGGCGCACACGGCCTGCGCTTCTCCCCGCCGCTCGGCCTGCTGGCCTGCTGGCTGATGGGAGTCTCCCTCTCGCTGCTGACGGCGCTGCGGCAGGGCGTCCGCCTCGCCCGGACCGTGCGTGCCGCCTCACCCGCCCCTCTTGCGGGCGTGGACAGGAATGCTCTGGCTGCCGCGCTGGGGCTGCGCCGCGCCCTGCGCGTCATGCAGCACCCCGCCATCGCCGCTCCCTGCGTCACGGGCTGGCTCCAGCCTGTCATCCTGCTGCCGCCCGGCCTGGCCCAGACGCTCACGGACGAGGAGCTGCGGCTGACCCTGGCGCACGAGATGGCGCATGTTCGGCGCGGCGATCTGCTATTGGCCCTTTTGCCCGCGCTGGCCCGCGCCCTGTTCTTTTTCCACCCGTTGGTCTGGTGGGCAAGCGCCGAATGGGGCGCGGTACGCGAGGAAGCCTGTGACGCGCTGGCACTGGGGGCGACCGGCGCATCCACGGCTCGGCTGGGCCACCTGCTGCTCAAGATGGCGTCCGGCGAGACGCGCGCACCCGCGCTGGGGCTTTCGTCCGGCTACCACGGCCTGCGCCGCCGCCTGGTCGGGCTGGCGCAGGGGGTGCGCGAGAGCCGCCCGCGCGCTCGCTGGCTCCTGGCCGTCGCCCTGCCGCTCCTGCTGCCCTGGCGCCTGACGGCCGCCGTCCATGTCGCGCCCACGACGCCGTCTCAGGACGCCGCCCCATCGCTATACCAGATCACCGACATGGGCGAACTTGGGGAGGGCGAACTTGGGGAGAACGGCATCGCGGCACTAAATGATGCAGGCCAGATCGCGGGCACGACGCCCGGCACGGGCGACATGGCGCGCGGCTTCCTATGGGGCGCGGGCCGAGAGGTGCCTGTGGGCACACTGCCCAAGCACCACGCGAGCATCGCCTATGGGCTGAACAGCCGGGGGCAGGTGGCAGGAGCCTCCTACAACATCGCCAGCCGGGGCCGCGCTTTCCTCTGGGACGGCGTTCCTCACCGGATCGGGTCGCTGCCCGGCTTTCCCTACAGCGAGGCGCGCGGCGTCAACGACGCCGGCCAGGTCGCCGGCTCTTCGGAGACCGGCGGCCACGACCGCTGGCGGGCGACCGTCGCCCGCGCCTTCCTCTGGGACGCTGGGGAGATGACCGACCTGGGGACACTGGGCGGGCCGTACAGCCGCGCCTACGGCCTCAACAACACCGGAGTTGTCGTCGGCAAGGCAGACACCTCCGTCTTCGGCCAGACCCACGCCTTCGCCTGGTCCGGCAGCCAGATGCAGGACCTGGGCACGCTGGGCGGTGCGAACAGCCTCGCGTATCACATCAACGACCGGGGCCAGGCCGTCGGCTATTCCGAGGTCGGGGTGGGCGAGACCCGCCACGCCTTCCTGTATGCCGACGGCCAGATGCGCGACCTGGGCGCCGTGCCCGGCCTAGATGACAGCGTCGCCTACGACGTTAACAGCGCAGGCGAGGCCGTCGGCACCGCCGCATCCGCCCCCGACGCCGCCGGCCAGCGCGCCCTCCTCTGGCGCAACGGCCAGACTGTTGACCTCAGCCGCCTGCTCCCCCCGAACTCCGGCTGGACCCTGGACGAAGCCCGCGCCATCAACGACCGGGGCCAGATCGCCGGGACCGGCCGCTTGCACGGCCAGCCCCACGCCTTCCTGCTGACACCACACTGAGGCAGAACATAACCACACAGAAGACAGTCGTTGGTGTCCTCATAGGAGGCATGATCTTGTTCGCCTTCCTGCTGACGGTTCCGGGCCTCGTGACGGTTCTGGGCCCCGGGTCGTTTCTACCAGACCAAACCCGGCAAGGCTGGGTAAATACAGTCGTGGGAATACTCTACAAGTTGCCCGGCGCGGCGCTGGGATGCCTCGCGGCCATCGCCCTGATCTCTTTTGCTGTCGGCGTCTGTTCGCGCCTCGCCCGCCGCCGCGCCGCCTTCAGGCATCCCTCAGCGCCCGTCCCGCATGGCAAGTACCTCCCGTGGGGACGGAACCTCCGCCGTCATGCGAGCATCCCGGCACGATACGGCGGCCTGCGGCCCCGGAAGCCGCTCCGGCCCTTGCGCCGCCGCGCGGACTGGCCGTAGCCTCCTTGATAGACCCCCCCGGTCGATGCGCTACAATGACGCTGAGGCTGAATCTGCCGAACGGAGGAGACACATGACACCAGTAAAGGGGCAGACGGAGCGGCAGGGCGACATGGACGCGCTGGCACCGGAGGAGTTGGTCGCGCTGCTGGCCGAACACCAGGGCGACTGGGAGGCGCCGCCCGTCTCATGGGCGGCTTCGGAGGCACTGGCGGCGCGGGGCAAAGCGGCCATGGGGCGCTGCTGAGACAGGCGCTCGTGGTAGGCGGCCAGGATCATGGCCTTGCGTTGCGGGTCGGTCCCGTGTGAGGCTGGGTTGTCCCGCTGGGTCTTTTTGCAGTCACGGCACTGGTAGCGCGGCTTGCCGCTCTGGTGGTTGCCGCTCCGGTGGCCGTTGCGCCTGACGTTCGCGCTGGCGCAAGCCGGGCAAGCGGGCAGGTTGTCAAGAAGTATTTTAGGGCGCAAACCAGGCCCGCGAATCGGGGACCGCCGGGCCTGTTTTCCCTCTTCTACCTTGTGCGTTTTGGCTTTACCCCTTCGGCAGCTCGATCCGGCGCAGGGCCTCGCGGAACTGGGCCTTTTGGCGCTCTTGGGCGCTGGAGGTGTGCAGCTCCTCCGTGCGGTGCGTCTCCTTGTTGGAGCGGTCCACGATCAGGGCCAGGAAGCGGAAGAAGCCTTGCAGCTCGCTGGCGTAGCGCGGCAGGTAGATGATACGCAGGCTGTCCTCGTAAACGCGCACCGGCGGTTTTAGCGTGTAGGGGGTCTGCAAGTATGCCTGGTCGAACTCCTGCACCCAGGCGTCATTGGGGCGGCTCGACAGCCGCACGGTGAACTCGATGGCCTCGCGGTTTTCCTCGATATTCTCCAGGTGGTCGGCGTCAATCTCGCGCAGGTGGATGTCCGGCGACGCCACATATTGTAGCTCGTCTTGCGATGCTGCTTGTCTCATTCCATTTTTCCTTCGATTAGCAGGCAGCGGCAGGGGCTGCCTTCGAGGCCGGCAAACTTGGGCGGCAGGGCCAGCAGCGTAAACGCGCCCGCGTCTACCTCATCCAGCACCAATGTCTCGACGACCACAACGCCTGCGCCGAGCAGGATGCGGTGCGTCTCGACGTTGAGCGGGCCGTAGGGGCCGACCGAAAGGTAGTCCACCCCGACCAGCCGGACGCCGCGCGTCACCAGCCACTCCGCGCCGCTCGGCGCGACTCCCACATAGTCCGGGTGGAACACACCGTCGCGCAGCCTGCCGAGCCGCGTGTTGTCCGTCTTGAGCAGGACGCGCTCCGTGGCAGGCGTGATCCCCGCACGTTCCAAGTCCGCCGCCGTGACCTGGTCCCGCCCATAGATTTCAACTACCTGCGCGGGTCCGACCAGGACATTGACGTCCAGCGCCTCGACGGCCGCGCCCGCCGGTACGAAGTGCAGGGGCGCATCCAGGTGCGTCCCCGTGTGCGTCCCAGCCGTGAACACGGACAGATTGCAGGCCGCGCCCGGCTCGCCCAGATGCGCGGCCCACTGCACCGAGAAGCCCTGATCCGTGCCCTCCCAGGTGAGCGTCCGAGGCGAAGTCGTCAGCGAAATGTCGTGAATCTTCATGGGGCCGTTGTACCCACTCACAGGCCCAAATCCAGCGTATCCGTGGGGGCCGAGGGCGCCTTGCCGATAATGCCCGCCTGATATTTCGCCATATCCACGCTCCCGTTCTCCTTGAACGCCACGCCCTCGGCTTCGAGCAGTTCCCGCTGCCGCTGCGCCAGGTACGGCGACCGCTTGCCGATGCGTAAGTGCCCGTCGCTGCCCACCACGCGCTGCCACGGAACGTCTTCCTCGTCCGGGGCCTGGTTCATCGCCCACCCCGCCTCCCGCGCCGAGCAGCCGACCTCATCCCCCACCTGCCCATACGACATGACCTGACCCGGCGGGATGAGGCGGACGCGGGCGTGGACAAGTTCCAGCAGGGTGTCGTCGTTCAACTGGATACCTCTAGTGACCGCCCCAGATGTGCGATTGCCCAAATTGCATATATTTCGTGAGCACGAACCAGCCGATTAGGGCAACGACCATCAGTTTCCACTTCATCCCAACTCTCTCACTTTCCTTTGATGCCGAGGTTTGCGTCCGACGTGGCTTGTGCCGCATCCTTGAGCTTTTGCTGACGCATAAGATCAATCATCGCGATCCAGAAGGTTGGCGTCCAGTTGTTCGGGTCAGTTTCGTGTGCGGCCCGAAAGGCAGCAACCGCCAGCGTGTCTTCTCCCCTGGCAAAGTGACGTAGGCCACCCTGCACTAGATTTTCCTCGTGCAGATAGTCGCTGTGCGCCCATCCAATAATCGCCTCCCGAGCCGCCTCGTCCACAGTGTGCACCATAACCACACGGCGGCTAAAGCAGAGCGCAGGTGCGGAGATATAAAGCCTGGTTAGACTATCTACACTAACCGCCCCATCAGGCACGATTAGCGTGTGGATGGCCGGGTCACGAAATGCCGCTTCCGCCTTGAAGTCAACGCCGCCTACTGGCTGCACCTGACCCTGGAGCGTGACAGCACCCGTCATTGCTACAGAGTTATCCACTGGAAGTTTGAAGGAGCACGAGAGAATTGCTATAGCGTCGGCCAAACCAGCCGACGGCCCGCCATTCTTGAGGTCGTTCTTATCGTAGCCTACCGTCAGGTCGTACCTCAACCAATCCCATCCCTGCGGAGCCGTCCGCATCTTGCAATATTCCGCTGCTTGTTGGGCGGCGATCTTGGAGTCCTCCTCCGAGAATGCGAGGAAGTTAACTTGTCCACTGCCTGGCCGCACGAGGGCGCTAACCGTGAATGGAACACCGGTGATAGCTTCGCCATCGCTAGTAAGCACGGCGAGAGCGTGGACCGACCCAACCGTCCCCTGGCGGAGTTCCGGTGCGTAGAAGGCGAGTCGCGTGAGTTGGTCGCGGAAGATCGCCCCATCGTACCCGGCACGGGGCGCGAACACCTGCAAGTTCGCCGCCTGCTCGGACGTAATATGGTCTATGACGGCCTGCCGCTTCGCGTTTTCGCCGGCGATGGCGGCGTCCTTCACTTCCGCTGCCACGCGATCTTTAGCCTCCTGAGCCTGACGATTATCGTCAGGTACATTAGTCAGGGCGAGCGGCACGGCCCATGCTTCGTAGACATTACCCGCCACTGACGTAACGATAGCATTGACCCAGTAGTCCCCGGATGCACGATTGGAAAGGTCTACGTCGGCGGAGAATGGCGCGGCGGTGGTATCAGCGACGACTTGATAGTCAGTGGAGTTGGCGTGAGCGATGGTGTAGCTGACCTTGGCAACCTTGACACCTGGTAAGACGCTTGCTGCTAGGTTGGCTTTATCCGCAGCATTTCGCAGGGTGAACGCGCGTGGGGCCGTCACCTGAACGCGCTGAGGCACTTCGATTTTGACCGCATGAGCATAGAAGGGGCGGCCCGCGCCGTCGTAAGCGATGAACTTGACGGGGTAAGTGCCTGGCTGAGTAATTGCCGCAATCGGGAGCGTTGTTGCGAAGGGGGCAGAAGTCGTCACCGCGAGAGGCTTGTCGTTGAAGTAGAAGTCCACCCGCGCCAGCGGAAATGGGCGCGGCCCTGCCCCCACGACGGCCACAGCAGTATCCGCCCCCGCACCTACAGGGAGGCCAGCCAACACGGCCGGCGGCGAGTCTTCCGCCGTGACGAGCAGCCGCCTGACGCTGACTTTGGCGTGGAGAGTTGTGTAGCGAAGTTCTAGGGTGTGCGTCCCCGGTGTCTTCGGCGTCCAAGTGAAGCTGTAATTATCTGTAGGGATGCTGGGTGTTCGTGTTGAGGCCACGCCCCCATCGGCCATCAGCAGACAGGTGTCGAAAGTGTTTTGCATCGTAACGGAGCCAGTGATCTGGAGATGATCCCCCACTTGGCAAGTGATGTTGCTATCAGTAGGGCTTAACGGAATGATTGTGTCAATCGTGGGTGCCGCCGCGAGACGAGACAAAGGAACTAGGGAGGGGGCATTAGAGGTGGACACTTCCAAATTACGCATCCAAAGTTCACCCTGCCTGCTTAACCATTTTCCCTCTGACCAAGCGCCTACGATAAGCGTGTTCGGTGTCCCCTGCGTCGGCTCTTCATTGACTTTGACGCCATTGTGCCAAGCAGACGAAGTGACGCCATCACAAATAAACTCGAAGTGATGCCATTCGGCATCTGTTGGCTGTAAGACTTTTACCGTGTCGTTGCCGAGGTAAACTCTCAGGCCCTTCTCGTCCGCTGCGACTGCGCCAATCAGGGTATCGCCTATGCCGAGTTTGACAACCGAGGCGACCGGTTGCACTTGCCCGTAGCGCACGTCGAAAGCCACACGCCAAGCCGCCTTATCCATAAGGTTTAGCTTCTTACGGGCCAGAGCGAAGGCGTTGGTATCCTTGGCATCACGCTGTTTGACGTGAATGCCCACCGAAGTTGCCTCAATGATGTTGTCACCCCTGTTGAACGACCATTCACTATCCTGAGCGACAGCGGGGAGAGCGAGAGTGCAGAGCAGGGTGATGATGGCAAGTGCTAAACGGAATTTCATGGAGTTCCCTCGGCTATTATTTTCGGCCCAATGTGGTTACTGTGTCCAGCGCGGGTGTGTATCATTGCTCCTCGGAGATGCGAACAGCTTGCGGGTTTGGCGGCAGTCTGCTTTTGATCCGTTGAATTTGCTGTGTACGCTCATGGAGCAGGGCTTGGCGAGTTTTCCGGTATGAGCGACGATCACGGCCCCACAATGCGAAGAGGAGTAAGCTGAGAATAAAGGCAAGGACAGAAATGATGACAAATAATTCATACGTCCGATCAGATCGGATCGTAGTCGTCAATAAGGTGATCACAAAACTCAGAGAAATCGGAAGTAAGAAAAGAGCGAAGTTCAAATAAACAGATTCAGGAGGGTCTTTTGACAAATCAGCATCAAGTTTGTCAAGTTTGTCTAATTCATGTTCATAGATCACATAGGCGTTTAGTTCGCCTAATTGAGCCACGCGAATGGGAACGCGCGAGACAAGCGGCTGCTCACGCGGCGGGTTTTCCTCGTTACTCAATGGTATGCCCTCCCTGGGTTAGCTGATTGCAGGTTCACCGGGAATACGGCGAAACTTGGGAACGACTTGAACAGAAGCGCGGACACTTCCGGGGGCGCCGCCAAGGTCAACAGCGAGATGCCAGTGACCGGGATGCGGTGCCCGTAGTCGATAAGGGGAAACCTGTGCGTACCCTCCGTAGTACTGGAAGGGCTGCCCCATTGTGTAGTTCGTATAGTTCAGCATGTCTAGCAACTGTACGTTTGCGGCGTGATCTAAAACTACTTCCACAACGTCCCCGGCTTGGGCGTTGAACTGATAATGCAGGTGTTCCATGGTTACCTCCCTGACAAGGATTTTACCGCATTTTGCCGTTTCACGCGACACATCGCAAAAACAGTTCAAAGAAGAATAATCCTGCTTCAAACTGTGATTGCCCGCCGACGAGCTACCGCGCAATCGCAGGTTTCTTCAGTTCCGCCTCCAGCACCGTCACTACGTCCGGCGAGAGGGGGTCGTGGCCGGCGGGGAAGCGGGCGACGACCTGACCGTTGCGGCCGATGAGGAACTTGGCGAAGTTCCACTCGATGTCGCCGCCGAACTTGGGGTCGGTCTCCTTGCTGGTCAGGAACGTGTAGAGCGGGGCCTGGTTCGGGGGCTTGACCGAGACCTTGCTGAACAGGTCGAAGGTGGCGTTGAACTTCGACGTGCAGAACTGGCGAATCTCGCCGTTCGTGCCCGGCTCCTGCTGGCCGAAATCGTTGGCGGGGAAGGCGAGGACACGCAGGCCCTGCGCCTTGTATTTCTGGTTCAGCTTCTCCAGCGAGGCGTACTGGGGCGTGTTGCCGCACAGGGAGGCGGTGTTGACGATCAGGAGCACCTTGCCCTTGTAGCGGGACAACGGGACGCTCTTGCCGTTGATGTCCTGGACGGTATAGCTCAGGACGCCCGCCGGTTTCGCGGGGGCGGCCTCGGCGGCGGGCGGCAGGAGCGCGACCAGCGTGAGCAAGGCCAGGCCGATGGTGAGGGAAGGCGCCATGATGTTTTCCTTTTGATCGCGGCGTCAGGCCGCACTCAGGACGCCGTTTTCGACGCCCAATTTTTTTGCCTCGGCGTGGGTGAGGCCGAGGACGCTGCTGATCTTGAGCACGGTATCCGTGCCGCGTACCTGCTGATACGCATCCATGATGACGCGGCCCCGGTCCTCGCCGGGAATGCCCAGCCAGCGATCCCAGATCACTTGGACGTGCAGGAAATCACGGCGGGGCGTTAGTTCTTCAATGATGAGCGGTGCATCTGCCGGGCCGTCAGGCCGCTGCAAGCGCAGTTCTTCCGCGAGGGCTGTCACGAGGTCAGGATGTTCGCGCAGCGGTTCCGGTTCAATCAATTTGAAAGGCATAGCTATCTCCATAGAAGCGCGTGATTATCACGCAGCCACTCGACACCGGCAAAGGTTTCGCCCAACTCGATCACCGTTGCGGCCTGGGACGTGTACCGCAGACTTTCTCGCCAATGAGCGTCAACCGCCAGCACACGCTGCCGAATTGCCCCTGCCGTCAGCGGGGACAAAGGCCTGCCCTGAAGCTGGCGGATGTCAATCAAGAAGTCAATCCAGCTTCGCAGGTCGTGTAAATTGCGCCCCGTCCAAAGCGAATGATTACGGACAGTGCGGAGAACCGGCGCAATGTCCTGACCCGCAGGAACGCCGACGAAACGAAAATAGGCGGTCTTCAGAAGCATCTCGGCGGCGTAGCCCAGCAAGTAGATCGCGCCGGCCTCGTGTCCGGCCCCGCCGGTCGCCAGCGAAAGCGCGTCCCAGAACCGCTGCGCTGCCGCCTGCTCCATGCCGGGCCATGTCTCGAACGGCTCCGCCAGGGCCAGCCGCGTCAGGAAAGGCAATTCTACCTCATTTCCTGGCCGCCGGTGACGTTGATGGCCTGGCCGGTCATGTAGGAGGAGTCGTCGGAGGCGAGGAAGACGACGACGTTGGCGACGTCGTCGTAGGTGCAGCCGCGCCCCAGGGGGACCTGGGACTCGTACTTGGCGCGGACCTCGTCGGGGGTCAGGCCCTGCGTCTTGGCGTACTGATCGAAGAGGGAGGTCTGCCACAGCGTACCGTCAAGCAGGTTGCCGGGACAGACGGCATTGACGCGGATTTTGTGCGGGGCGAGGTCCAGCGCGATGCTCTGGGTCAGGCCGATGCCGGCGAACTTGGAGGCGGAATAGGCGGAATTGCGAAACGACCCTTTTTTGCCGGACTTGGAGTTGATCTGGACGATGGCGCCGCGCTTGTGGGGAATCATGGCCCGCGCCGCTGCTTGGGCGCAGAGGAAATAGCCGGTCAGGTTGATGTCCAGGACCGTCTGCCACTCGCTCAGGGGCATCTCCACGATGTCGTGGGCGCGGACGATGCCCGCATTGGCGACTAAAATGTCCACTTTGCCGAAGGCGCTGACGGCCTCGTCCACCATCGCCTGCACGTCGGCCTCGCTGGCGACGTTGGTCTGGGTCGCGCCTGTGCGCCGGCCCGTGTCGCGCTCGATGGCGTCGGCGGCAGCGCGCGCTTTGTCCAGGTTGATGTCGGCCAGCAGCACGTCGCAGCCTTCGACGGCCAGACGCCGGGCCAGCGCTTCGCCCAGACCCTGGGCCGCGCCGGTGACGATAGCGGATTTGTTTTGAAGACGCATAACTTTATCTTAACTTCTCCCGCAGCAGCTCGTCTTCCGCCTCCTGCGTCCAGAACGCGCCATCCTGTAATTTGGCGTAGACGTTCGGCATCTGCGTCTGGAGGTCTTCAATAGACAGCAGCGGCAGGTCTTCGATGTGCGGGAAGATCACCGTCTTGCCGGGAAATTTGCCGCTCTTGACGGCAGCCAGGCCGTCCCGGAACGCCCCCAGTCCGCCGATGGCGGCCAGGCTGGCGTTAGTGGAGAGGTTGTTGGCCTCGACCAATTCCAGCGTGTGGCGCAGGTCGGCGATGCTCGACCCGGATGTGCCGATCAGCCGCTGGTTCTTCGCCAGGATCGTCCCCAAGTCTAAGTTCGCCGTGACGCCTTTGGCGACGCCCGCGAAGATGTTATAGACGCCGCTCTCAGCCAGGTGGGGGATGGACTGAGTGACAAGATCGGCGCTGGGAACCATGCTGAGGATGTCGTCGAACGGGCCATAGGCGGTCGGATCGCCGCCGGTCTTGGCGTTCCGCAGGACCAACTCGATCCCGCGTTCCTGCATCAGAGTGCCGAAGCGCTCTTGAATTCGTTCTAAGCGGTCATCGTGCCGGTCGCTGACGACGATGAGGCTCGGCGGCGCGTCCAGCATGATAGTGCGCTGGAGGTGCATCTGACCCATCGGGCCGCCCGCGCCGGCCAGCCAGACCTTGCCGCCCGGCAGGAGGTCTTTGCGCGTGTTGCGGGTGTAGGCGTCGTCCACTCTGGCAGGGTCGTCCGTGGAGAGGAACAGGTGCTGCTCGTAATGCACCCGCCCGATGTCTATGGGCACGGTGCCCAGCAGGGGCCGGTCCCGCACGAGGTTGAGGATGCCGCGCGGCCCAAGACAGGCGGTGATCCGGGCGAGGTCTTCAGGTTCCGGCGTCCCGTAAACGATGATGTCGTCGAACCCCCGCCCTCCCGTCTCCTCCTGCCGCAGCCGGACGAAGTCCGTCCCTGCCACATCGTCCACGCTCACGACAGTCGCGGGCTGATGGCCGGGAACGCAGAGCGCCGCCGCGTCGCCATTCATCGTGCGGCTGACACGCGCGACCAGCAGGCGGCCCCCGTCTAACAGGCCGTCGCGGTAGTTAGGGTACTCATACGCCGCCACGACGCAGGCCCACGGCTCGACGAGGGCGGCTTCCACATAGCCGGTGCCGTCTTCCAGAGGCAGCAGATAGCACCCCTCGTCGCCTTGCAGGACTTCTTTCGTCACCACCCCGTACTGCGCCATGCCGCCATCCAATTGATACCCGTAGGCCGGATTGGCGCCCTTGTAATAGACATCGGCCTGCACGATGAACCGCTGGCCGATCTCAAACTGGCCTCTGAGGCTGTCCCCCACCCCGGCCACGGTCAGCGCGACCTCGTGCCCCATGACGACCGGATGCGCGCCCATGTCCCGCCCCAACAAGCGCGGGTGCTGCGGGCCGAGGTTGATGATCTTGATGTCCGAAAAGCAGATGCCGCAGGCGTCATGCCGTACCAGCAGCTCGTCCGGCCCATAGGAGGGCAGGCCCACCGTCGCCTCGCGCAGCGACTCCAGCCCGGCCCCATGCAGGTGCCAGCGCTTGATCTTCTCCGGCAGCGGCCCCCGCGCCGCCTTGTAATCGTCCAGCGTTTGCGTCATAAATTGCGTCTCCAAAACTGCCTGATGGTATGGGATTCGCCGTATGTTGCACAGTTTCCTGCCCTGGCGACAAAAAGGCCGGGCGCATCCCGCGCCCGGCCTTCCGTCTCATCTCCTACCCCTGCTCCTGCTCTTCCAGGAAGCGTTCGGCGTCCATCGCGGCCTGACAGCCCGACCCGGCGGCGGTGATGGCCTGCTTGTACTCGGTGTCCTGCACGTCTCCCGCCGCAAAAACGCCGGGGACGCTGGTGAGGGGGCGGCCCGGCGTGGTGATGATGTAGCCCTGCGGGTCCATCGCCAAGTGCCCTTCAAAGAGCTTGGTGTTCGGGGTGTGGCCGATGGCGATGAAGACGCCGTCAGTGGGGAAGAAGGTCTCCACATCGGTCTTAAGATTATGGAGGGTCAGGCCGGTGACTTTGCCTGCGTCGGGGTCGTGGATCGCCTTGACGGCGCTGTCCCAGACGAACTGAATCTTCGGGTTGTCCATCGCGCGCTTCTGCATGATGTGCGAGGCGCGCAGGGTGTCCCGGCGATGCACGACGGTGACTTTAGAGGCCATGCGGGCCAGGTAGTTCGCTTCCTCCAGAGCCGTGTCGCCGCCGCCGACCACCACGACCTCGCGGCCACGAAAAAAGAAGCCGTCGCACGTCGCGCAGGCGGACACGCCCTTGCCGTACAGGGCGGTCTCGGTCGGCAGCCCCAGCCACTTCGCCGAGGCGCCGGTCGTGACGATGGCGGTCTTGGCCCAGAACTCCTTGCCGTCGTCGGTCTGGACGTGGAACGGGCGCCGGGAGAAGTCCACCGCGCTGACGTTCTCGGTCAGGAACTCCGCGCCGACGCGGGCGGCCTGCTGGCGCATCTGGTCCATCAGGTCCGGCCCCATGATGCCGTTCGCAAAGCCGGGAAAGTTCTCGACATCCGAGGTAATCATCAGTTGGCCGCCCGGCAGGTTCGGCGCCCCGCCCTCGATCACGAGAGGGCTGAGGTTGGCCCGTGCGGCGTAAATGGCCGCCGTCAGGCCGGCGGGGCCGGAGCCGATAATAATCACGTTGCGCGGTTCGCTTGCGTTGGAAGTAGTCACCGAATGGCCTCTCGTTCGTCTTCGTTCTTGATCTTCATGCGGGCATCGTCAGCCCCGATTATTTTAGCACATGCTCTTTCTTTAACAGACGGGCGGGGGCTTGGGTTCCCTTGACAGCGTGCCTTCCAAAGTGCTATCGTATCGCCGTCATGCCTCCCAACGCCCACCGCGACCGGCGCCGCCTGTCCATCGTTGTCCTGCTCACACTGCTGCCCTGGCCGGCGGTCTGGCTGGGGATGTACCGGCTGGACAGCATCGCTTGGACGTTCTTTCTCTACCACGGCTGCTGCCTGCTGCCGGCGGCGGTGTGGGGCCGCCGGCTGTGGCGCGGGGCTGTCCGCTGGCCGACCGCCCGGCAGTGGGCGTGGCTGCTGGCTGCCCTCGCGTGCGTCGTCCCGCTGTCGCTGTTTGGCTATGCGGAGATTGGCGAAAGGGTTTTGGATACGCCCGACATTCCCTCCGTCGTCACCGGGCGCGGCTTCCACGGCACTTGGCTCCTGCCGTTCGGCGTTTACTTCGTGGCGGTGAACGCGACGTTGGAAGAGTTGTTCTGGCGGGGTGTCGTGCTGAACGAGCTGCGCGGGACGAGCGAGGCGGTCTGGACGGCGGGCGCGGCCTGGACGGCGTTCACCTTTGCGGCCTGGCACTATTTGGTGCTGCGCCTGCTGCTGCGCCCCGGCTGGGCCGAGGCGACCGTGCTGGCGATCCTGGCGGCGGGCATCTTTTTCGCCTGGCTGTACCGGCAGACGCGCTCGATCATCGTGCCGATCTTGTGGCACGGGCTGGTCTTCGATCTGGGGCTGGTCGTCGTCTTCGGGGCAGTGCTGAGGACTTGAACCGGCACACTGGAAGTGCCGGTCTACTCAAAGTGAAAGTCGCTCCGCGACTACAGAAGAACCACCCGTTGCTTGTCCTCAGTCGCGGAGCGACTTTCATTCAGTAGTAGGCCGGCACTTCCAGTGCCGGTTCCGAAAAGCGCCTGCGGGCATGAAAGTGTCTATGTGGATCGGAATCTTTTCGGGCATCTTCTCCATTCCCGCCCTGCTCGGCCTGCTGGTCGGGCTGGCGGAAGCCGTGCGCGCCGCGCGTGGCCGGCGCCCCATTCGCTGGGAGCGGCTGGCCCTAGCGGGGCTTGTCCTGACTGGGCGCTGGTGGATGCGTTATTTGCGCCGGGCCGACCCGGACGAGCCGAAGCCGCTCATCCCCGACCGGCGCGGAGCGGCATGGGGCCGAGGCGGCGTCCGGCTGGAATGGGAGCAGTTCGGACCGGACGACGCGCCCGCCCTGCTGCTCTCGCACGGCTGGTCGCTGACCCATGACACCTGGTACTACCAGAAAAAGGCGCTCTCAGGTGAGTTCCGCGTCATCGTCTGGGACATGCGCGGGACGGGACGGTCGGACGCGCCCGCCGATTGGGATTACTCGATGGGGGCGGTGACGGACGACCTGGCCGCCGTCTTTGACGCCACGGACGCGGGCCGGCACCCTCGGGGCTGCGTCCTCGCCGGTCATTCGGTTGGGGCGATGATCCTGCCCTTGTTCGCCCAGCGCTTCCCCGAACCCATGGCGCGTGTGCGCGGGCTGGCGCTGGTCGGCGGGACGGACACTCCCTTGCTGGAAACGATGTGGGGGCGTCGGGGGCTGGTTCCGATGCGCCCCTGGTTCTGGGAGCCGCTGGCCCGGACGATGGCCCGATTCCCACGCCCGTTCGAAGCCTTTGCGCGCCTGTGCCGGCAGATGGGGTGCGTCCACGCCGCCCTGATGTTCGGGACGCATGTCGGGCGCGAAAGCCGGGGGCAGGACGACTTGCTGGCGTACCGCTGCGCCCACTTCTCCATGCGCGCGGCGGGCGCGGGCGCCTTGTCCTGCTTCGCCTTCGACGCCCGTGCGGCGATGAGCAGTATCACCGTCCCGACGCTGCTGCTGACGGGTGAATCCGACCGGAACATGCCGCCGGACATCCAGCAGGCGATGGCCGCGCGGCTCCGTCATCCTCACTTGGTCTTGATCGAGAAGTGCGGGCACCTGAGCCTGCTGGAATGCCACGCCGAAGTCAGCGCACATTTGGGCGACTTCGCCCGGCACTGCTTTCAGGTATCATAGACACATGAAGCCTTTATCCTCTCCGCAACGATTGCGCCTTCTTGTCGGCGGCGGCGTGCTGGCCGCCTTTCTCATTGCCCTGGTTATTTACGGCACTTGGAAGCGTCACTACTCAGGCCGCGACAACTATCGGGACATGGTCTCGGCCTTCTACACGGGCGTCATCGCGCTCCAGGTCGGCGACGACGAACATGCCTCTTCGGGCCTGACCCTGGCGACACAGATTGACGCCCAGGAACCGGCTGCCTGGGCCGACCTGGGGTTGTACTATTTGCGCCACAACAACCCCGATGAGGCCCGCAAGGACTTGGAAAAAGCGCAGGGCCTCGCGCCCAAGAACGCCCAGATCGCCTCCCTGTTCGGTCTGCTGGCCGCGCAGAGCCAGCGCTATGACGAGGCCGTCGCGGCCTATCAGAAGGCAGTTGGGATTGACCCGCACGACCTCCGCGCGCGCTATGCCTTGGTGAAGGCCCTGGAGCAGCAGGCAGGGACGGGAGCCGATGCGGAGATGCGGAAGCATCTCAAGACCATTTATGAGGCCGCCCCGGACAACTTGTTCGCCGAACTTGAGCTGGCGATTCCCGCCGCCAAGGCCGGCGATGCGGACACGGCGCATCGCGTGGTCGCCCGGCTGGCGACGCACTCCGCCCCCTGGTCGCCGGAGATGCAGGACGATCTCAAGCAGGCGCAGAAATTCATCGCCGGGCCGGATCCGCGCGGGGCGGCGATCCCCCTACAGTTCCTGCAAAACCTGCTCAAAGTGTCCCCCCAATACAAGGGCGACTCGGTGGTCGTCGCCGGTGCGCCCGAGACAACGGGCACCCCTTTAGATCGCTTCGTTAGCCTGCCTTCTCCCTCCCCGACGCCTGCCTCGCCCGACACGGCCTTGAAGCTCACGCCGCAGCCGATCCCCGTTCCCGCACCGGGGCCGTGGGCCTGGACGCGGACGGTGCTGCTCAGTGGCAGCGGCACCCCAGCGCTTCTGGTCGCGAACGGAAAGGAAGTGCGTATCGGCAGCGTCTCCCTGCCCTTCCCCGGCGGGCCAAAGACCGCGCCGCCCGCGCCGGACGGCATCGTCGCCTTCGACGCTCGTAACACAGGCTTAATGGACCTTGCCTGCGCGGGCGCGGGCGGCCTGCGGCTGTATCAGCAGGGAACGGACGGGACATTCGCCGATGTGACCGGCAAGGCGAAGCTGCCCCCAAATATCGTCGGCGGCGCCTACACCGGCGTCTGGGCGGCGGACCTCGTCACCGGCGGGCAGCTTGACTTGGTTCTGGGCACGACTGACGGGTCGCCGACCGTGCTGCGGAACAACGGTGATGGGACATGGGCCGTCCTGCACCCGTTCGGTCCGGCAAAGTCAGGCCTGACGCAGTGGGCATGGGCGGACTTCGACGGCGACGGGCTGGCCGATGCGGCGTTCGTGGACGGTCAGGGCCGGCTCGTCGTTCTTGAAAACAAGCGGGCGGGCGCCTTCGCACCCTGGCCGCTCCCCGCCGGCGGGGGCCGCGTCGCCGCCCTGTCCGCCGCCGACCCCGACCGGGACGGGACGCAGGACGTAATCATCTTGACGGCGGATGGGGCGGTTCGCCGCCTGTCCCGCCGGGCCGACGGCAGCGGCTGGGACGAGACCGACCTGGGGCGCACATCTACCGTTCCGACCGACGGCAGTGCGCGCCTTCAGTGGGCTGACCTGGACAACAACGGCGCGCTGGACCTGATCGTGGCAAGTTCGCAGGGCAGTCAGGTCCTTCTTGGCGACGCGCAGGGAAAACTCGCGCCGCTGGGCACACCCGCCGACGCCCGGAACGTCAGCGTAGATGCACAGTCCGTCCAGGGACGATTAGACTTGATTGGGCTGAACGCGCAGGGCCAGCCGGTGCGTTTGGTGAGTGCGCGCAGCAAGAACTACGGCTGGCAGGAGGTCCGCCTGCACGCGGCCTCGCAGGGTGACAAGCGCAACAACACCTACGGCGTCGGCGGCGAGATCGGCCTGCGGGCCGGGCTGCTGTTTGAAACGCAGATCGTCTCCGGCCCCGTCACGCACTTCGGCTTGGGCGACAACAAGCGCGCGGACAGCCTGCGCGTTATCTGGCCCAACGGCAACACCCAGGGCGAGTTCGCGCTGAAGGCGGATCAACTGGCCGAGGCCCCCGAACGGCTGAAAGGGTCGTGCCCGTGGCTGCTGGCCGACGACGGCACGGGGGCAAGCGCCGACGCGGGCATGAAGTTCGTCACCGACTTTATTTGGCGCTCGCCGCTCGGCCTGCGGATCAACGCCCAGGACACGGCGGGCGTGGTGCAGACGCGCGACTGGGTCAAGGTGCGGGGCGATCAACTGAAGGCGCGGGACGGGTTCTATAACCTTCGCATCACGGCGGACCTGTGGGAGACGCACTTCTTTGATGAAGTCAAGCTGATGACCGTGGACCACCGCGTCGGCACCGAGGTAAACGTGGACGAGCGGTTCTCGATCCCCCCGCCGCCGCTGGCCGTGGACGCGATGACCCCGCCGCAGCCGGCGGTTCGGGCCACGGACGACCGGGGGCAGGATGTGACGGACGTCGTGCGGGCACGCGACGGGCGGTATCTGGACACGTTTGGCCTGGGCGAATATCAGGGCGTGACACGCGACCATTGGGTGACGCTTGATCTCGGCCCGACCCTGCCCGCCGGCCAGATATGGCTGGTCGGGGTGGGCTGGATTCACCCGACCGACAGCTCGATCAACGTCGCCTTGGGCCAGGGGCATCACGCCCTGCCGCGCGACCTGAGCCTGGAGGTCTCCGACGGCCGGGGCGGCTGGAAGACGGCCAAGCCGCATCTCGGCTTCCCGGAAGGCAAGAACAAGACCATCCTGATCCCGCTGGCGGGCCTGTTCAAGCCGGGCCAGCCGCACCAAGTTCGCCTGCGGACCAACATGGAGATCTACTGGGACTTTCTGGGCACGGCCCAGGCGCTGCCCCAAGCGACAATGAAGCGGCAGACGCTTTCCCTCAGCGACGCGACCTTACGCTACCGGGGCTTCTCGGCCACGCGCCAGGCGAGTCACTCGTCGCCGGAAATCCCGGACTACGCGCACCTGGCCCAGACCGGGCCTCGCTGGCTCGACCTGGAAGGCTACTGCACGCGCTTCGGCGATGTGCGGGAGCTTCTGGCGCGCACCGACGATCGGTATGTCATTATGAACGCGGGTGATGAGATGGTCCTGCGCTTCGCCGCCCTGCCCCCGCCTCCGCCGGGCTGGACGCGCGATTATGTGCTGATCGGCGACGGCTGGGAAAAGGACGGTGACTTCAATACGGGCTTCTCGCGGACGGTCCTGCCCCTGCCCTCGCATTCCCGGCCTGCTTACAACACTCCGCCGGGCCGCCTCGAAGATGACCCGGTGTATAAGGCACACCGGCAGGACTGGGTGACGTATCAGACCCGGTGGGTGTCTCAGCGGCGCTTCCACGAGGCGCTGAGACCCTGAACCCGGCATTGTGCCCGGCCCTGAAGGGCCGGGCTACTCGAAAGTGAAAGTCGCTCCGCGACTGAGGATAGCAAAAAGAGGGCGCGATGAATCGCGCCCCTACGGGGCGGGTCTTCAGTGCCGGAGGCACTTCCACGCGATAGTAGCCCGGCCCTTCAGGGCCGGGCGCTACCGCCCATCACCACCCGCAGCCACCGCTCCTGACGCATGGCGAGGGCGTGCGCTGCGGCCAAATCCACGGCCTGGAAGCGGACAGGATCGCCCGGCGCGAGCTGCGCGGCGCGGGAAAGGTCGGCGGAGAGGACGACGCCGACCAGCGGATAGCCGCCGGTCGTCTGGCGGTCGGCCATCAGCAGGATCGGCTGTCCGTCCGGCGGGATCTGGACGCCGCCCAGGGGCATGGCTTCGGAAAGGATATCGCCCACATCGGCGTGGGCCACGGCGGGGCCATCTAAACGATAACCCTGCCGGTCGGACAGAGGCGAGACGCTGTAGGTCGCGGAAAAGAACGTGTCCCGGCCCGGCTCGGTGAAGGCGGGCAGGTGCGGGCCGGGCAGGACGCGCAGGACGGCGGGCAAGGCATACGCGGGGATGTCGGCGGGCCGTAGGCCCCGCGCGCCGGGGAGGGGGCATTGGGGAATGCCTTCCAGCACGTCGCCTGCCTCTAAGCGCCGCCCTGCGAAGCCGCCGATGCGTCCGCGCAAAAACGTCGCGCGGCTGTCCAGAACGATGGGCACTTGGAAGCCGCCCGCGACGGCAAGATAGACCCGCGCACCCGACCGGCGACGGCCAAACGTGAGCGTCTGGCCTTCGCACAGGGTCAGGGTCTTCCACAGAGGCGCGGGCAGGCCGTCCACGGCGGGCGACAGGTCGCCGCCGCACAGGGCCAGGCGCAGGTCGGCGAGGGCGCGCAGGACCGGCCCCGTCTGCGTGATCTCCAAGACGGCCGCCCCGCGCTCATTGCCGACCAGCCCGTTCGCCACGGCGGCGGCAAACGGGTCCATGGCGCCGGCCACGACCATGCCGTCCCGCTGATGCCCCCACCGCCCCCCGTCCTGCACCGTCGTCAGCAGGCCGGGCGACTCGACGCGCAAGAGCGGCACCGTTGTCATGGCGCCCCCAGCGGGCGGACGGCGACGCCTTGGGCTTCCAGCGCCCGCAGGACCGCGTCTGCGAGCAGAGCCGCGCCGAGCGCGTCGCCGTGCAGGCAGATCGTGTCCGCCGCCAATGTCAGGTCCGAGCCGTCCACCGCCGCGATCTTCCCTTCCCGTGCCAGCCGGACGATGCGGGCGGCGACTTTCTCCGGGTTGTCTAGGACCGCGCCGGGCCGCCCGCGCGGCGTCAGCGTCCCATCCGGCTCGTAAGAGCGGTCGGCGAACACCTCATTCGCGACGCGCAGACCTTGCTCACGCCCCGCCGCCACCAGCTTCCCCTCCGACAGACCCATTAGGATCAAGTCGGCATCCACCTCGCACACGGCCTGAGCAATCGCCTTCGCCACTGCCGGGTCGCGCTCCGCCATCGCGTACAGCGCGCCGTGCGGCTTGACGTGCTGGAGACGCCGCCCGTGCCGCGCGGCGAAGGCGGCCAGTGCGCCGACCTGATAGGTGATCAGGTCGCGGACTTCGGCAGGCGTGACGGCCATCGCCCGCCGCCCGAAGCCGGCCAAATCCGGCAGGCCGGGATGCGCGCCGAAGGCGACGCCGCGCGCGAGGCATGACTCCACGGCGCGGGCCATCGTGCCGGGGTCGCCCGCGTGGAACCCGCAGGCGATGCTGGCCGACGTGACGAAGTGAAGCAGGGCTTGGTCGTCGCCCAGGGTGTAGATGCCGAAGCTTTCTCCCATGTCGGCGTTCAGGTCAATGCGGTCCACCAGCGACCTCCTCCCATCTCTTCTCATACTGCCGCTCCGTGATGGGAACGAACTGGACGTGGTCGCCCGCCGCCAGCAGGGCAGGCGGCTGCCGGTCCGGGTCGTACAAGCGCAGCGGCGTCCGCCCGATGATCTGCCAGCCGCCCGGCGTCTCCAGGGGGTAAACGCCTGTCTGCGCTCCGGCGATGCCGACCGACCCGCCAAGGACGCGCGGGCGCGGCGTCGCCCGCCGGGGCGTCGCGAGGAATGGGTCCAGCCCGCCCAGGTAGGGAAAGCCGGGCAGGAAGCCGAGGAAGTAGACGAGGTACAACGGGGCCGCGTGACGCTCGATCACCTGCGCCGCAGTCAGGCCGTGCGCGGCGGCCACTTCGTCTAAATCCGGCCCCCATTCCCCGCCGTAGCAGACGGGAATTTCGACCCGCCGGGCGGCGGGCAGGGGCGCGTCCGTGCCCGCCCGGACATACTCCTCCAGGGCACAGCACAATTCGTCGTAGCCGATGGTCCAGGGCCGGTAGTAGACGGTCACGACGGCATAACCTGGGACCCACTCGGTCACGCCCCGGATCGGCTCTGCCTGGAGGCGGTGGCAGAAGCGGCGCACCCGGCCGTTGATGCGCGGGCTGATCTCCGCCCCGAAGGCGACGCGCACGGCCAGATCGCCGACCGGCAGGAACTCGGCTGTCATGTCCTTTTGTACGACGGACGGCACGGAAAATCCTGCCGGGGTATGATTGACAGCTTGCCGGGGTATGTTATGACGTGATTCGCGGCTGATCGTACCGTAAATCACAGTGAATCTATGGCATCAATCACGGGATTTTTGTCCTTCGTGTGCTAAACTGACAGTGCCTTTGACAAAATCGCTTTCACTTCAATGACAGGAGAAACCCGATGGCTGCCAGCACTCTCCCGAAAGCTTCTCCCGACAGCGAGGTCCCCAATGCGCTGGATCGCGATGCGATTCGCATCGTCCCGCTGCATCTGCCCGGCGGCCTTTCCGATGCCGCGCCCGGCGTCCCGCCTGCCCCGCCGCCCAGCCTCACCTATCGCGGCGGGCCGCTGCTGGGCGCGGTCGAGGTCTTCGTGATCTTCTGGGGCAGCGCCTGGGCGCAGCCGCCGCAGAGCGGCATCGCCCAGTCCCTAACCCAATTCTTTCCCTTTGTCCTGACCAGCCCGCTGCTGGACCAGATGGCCGAGTATAACGTCCCCGGCGGAACCCAGATCGGACACGGCAAGTACGTCGGCTCCGCGAACATCACCACGCCCGCGCCGAAACACACGACGACCGACAAAGCTATCCAGGCGATGCTTCAGAAAGAAATCGGCAGCAATGCCGCGATCCCGCAGCCGACCCCGAACACCCTGTACTTTGTTTACCTGCAACCGGGCGTCGCCGTGAGCCAGGGCGGGAGCCGCTCCTGCACCGCCTTCTGCGGCTACCACGACCACATCGCCGCTCACGGTGGGAACATCTACTATGCCGCCATGCCCTACCCAAACTGCAAAGGCTGCCTCGGCGGGCTGGCCCCGCTCGACGCGCTGACCTCCATCTCCTCACATGAGCTGTGCGAGGCGATCACCGACCCCATCCCCGGCATGGGCTGGTATGACGACAATCACGGCGAGATCGGCGACATCTGTGCCTGGAAGACCAAGCCGCTCGGCGCGTACACCGTCCAGTTGGAATGGTCAAACCGGGCCAGCAAATGTTTTTAAGCAACTGAGATTGAAACCGGAACGGAGGCTCCTCCTATGGCGGACGTACAGTGCGACGTGCTGGTCATCGGCGCCAGTCTGGGCGGCGTGGCCGCCGCCCTGCGGGCGGGGGCGATCGGGGCCGCAGTCTGCCTGATTGAGCCGAGCGGATGGATCGGCGGGCAGATGACCGGGCAGGGCGTCTGCACACCCGATGAGAACGAGTACGTCGAGACGGTCGGCAGTACGGCGGCGTATCGGGACTTCCGGCAGCGGGTCCGCGAGTTTTACCGGACTTCCTACCGACTGTCCCCGAAAGGCGCGGCCATGCCCCGCTTTAACCTGGGCCGCTGCTGGGTCAATGGAGGCTCTTCCGTCGAGCCTTTGGCCGCGATGCGGATTTTGGGGGAGATGCTGGCCGAGTTCCCCGGCATCTCCCTCATCCTCAATACGGCCGTCGTTAGCATCGAGACTGAGGGCGATGCGATCCTCGCCGTCAACGCCGTGGCCTCGGACGGCACGGCGACGCGCTTCGTGGCTCCCTTTGTGCTGGACGCGACGGACACGGGCGACCTGCTGCCGCTGGCCGGCGCGGAGTGGACAATCGGGGCCGAAAGCCGGCGCGAGACAGGTGAGCCGGACGCGCCCGCCGACGCCCACCCGGAATGGGTGCAGCCGTTCACCTTCCCCTTCGCGCTGGAACATCGCCCGGTCGGTGAGAACCACACGATCAGCCCGCCGCCGGGCTACGCCCAGCTTAAGGCGACTCAGCGCTACGGCATCCAAGACGGGCCGATCCGGCAGGTCTTCGGCGGCACGTTCCCCTGGTGGACCTATCGCCGCGTCATCGCGGCGGAGAACTTCGCCGACCCCGCCTTCCCCCACGACATCGCCACCATCAACACCGGCTCTAACGACTACGAGGGCGGCATCGTCCCGTCCGGTTCGCCCGAGGCGGACGCGCAGGCGCTGGCGGCGGGACGCCTGGCCTCATTGGGCTACCTTTACTGGCTCCAGACGGAATGCCCGCGCGATGAAAACCCCGCGCGACGGGGCTACCCGGAACTGAGACCGCGCCCGGATTTCTTCGGCACGCCCGACGGCCTGGCGCCCCTGCCTTACATTCGCGAGTCGCGGCGCCTCCGGGCGCAGAAGACCGTCCGCGAGACCGACATCGCCGCCAAATACAACCCCGGCCCGCGCGCGACGCTGTTCCCCGACACCTGCGGCATCGGCTCTTACGGGATCGACATCCACCGAGGCAGCACGGGTGATCCGGGCCTGTGGGAGCCGACCAAGCCGTTCCAAATCCCGCTGGGGGCGCTGCTTCCCATTCGGCTCACGAACCTCATCGCCGCCTGCAAGAACATCGGCGTCACCCACATCACCAACGGCGCGTACCGCGTCCACCCCTCCGAATGGGCCGTCGGCGAGGCGGCGGGGGCACTGGCAGGCTTCTGCGCCGGCCAGGGTGTCACGACGGCGGCGGCCGCGACCGACGCCGCCCTCCTGCGCTCCTACCAGAAGCTGCTGCTGGGCGTCGGCATCCCCCTGTTCTGGTGGTCGGACGTTCCTTTCGGCCACCCGGCCTTCGAGGCGACCCAGCTTCTCGGCGTGATGCAAATCTTCCACGGCAACGGCCGGGACCTCGCCTTCGACGTGGACACGGTCCTGACGGCGGGGGAAGCACAAGCCCTCGCCGCCCGCGCCGGCCTGACGCAGCCCTTCCCCCAGCCGAACATGACGCGCGGCCAGGCGGCCCTCTGGCTGGCGGGGCAGTTGAATTTGTGACCGTTCTCTTGACATCTCCCAAGCCGGGCGGTATAATAGCCTCCATAAAGCCCGGGTGGCGAAATGGTATACGCGTAACGTTGAGGTCGTTATGGGGGCAACCCTGTAAGAGTTCGAGTCTCTTTCCGGGCATTGGAAGAGCGAAACAAAGCAAGGAAGAGAAGGCAAGGAATATCCGTTCCTTGCCTTCTTCTTTGTCGGCCCGCGCTTACCGTGTCGGGCGACAGGAGACAGTGGCATAGCCGTGAACCCTAAGCAGATTGCCGCCGAGCGGGCCGTGGCTCACCTCCAGGACGGCATGACGGTGGGCCTGGGGACGGGCAGCACGGCGGCCTTCGCCATCCACGCCCTGGGCCGCCGCTTCCAGACCCAGCCCCTGTCCCTGCGCTGCATCGCCACGTCGCGCGAGTCCGAAGAACTCGGCCGCGCCTACGGCTTAACCTTCGTGGAGGCCGCCGACGTGTCGCGCTTCGATGTCACGGTTGACGGCGCGGACGAGGTGGACCCTGAGTTTCGCCTGATCAAAGGCGGCGGCGGCGCCCTCGTCCGCGAGAAGATCGTCGCGGCGGCCACCGAAGTGGAAATCATCATCGTGGATGAGGGCAAGGTCAAAGCCGCGCTGGGCGCACACCCACTGCCGGTCGCCATCCTCCCCTTCGCCTGGCAATGGACGCAGGCGCGGCTCCAGTCCACCTTCAGCGTCCCCGCCCCCCGCCGTCTGCTGCCCTCCGGCGACCCGTTCCTGAACGACGACGGCCTGTACATCCTCGACATGGCCTTCGGCGCCCCCCTGCCCTCCCCGGACACGCTCGAAGCGCGTCTGAAAACCGTCGTCGGCGTGGTCGAAGCCGGGCTGTTCGTCGGCCTGTGCCAGCGCCTCATCATCGGCTACGCCGACGGGCGCATCGAAGAGAGGACCCCCAAAAAAACCGCGCCGGCCCCGAAGGGCTGACGCGGCTTCCTCTCCTTCGTCTTTCCAATTAATGCTTGTCATCTCGCAGGGCCTGCTGGCACTGGTCAATGGCCCGCTGGACCAGGTCCAGCGCCTGCTCCCGATGCCCGCCAAAATCATGGGCGGCGCTCTGTAGGTTGCCCTTCGCCTGCTGGAGATTGCGTAGGGCGCGGCGGATTTCGGGGTGGCGCTCGCCGCCACGGTGCGGGCGGGCCATCGGCGGGGCGGGCGGCAGCGGCCCCTGGGCCTGCGCGGGCGTCGAGAAGGCGAAGCCGGCAGCCCCCAGTCCGGCGGCAGCGGCGAGGGTCGCCGTGACTTTCTTGGTCGTGTTCATGGTTCAGGTTCCTTTTTGTGTTTTTTGTGCTTGTGGTCGGCGGCAGTCAATCGAGCGCTCAATTTTCTACTGTATTGCAATTGACGCAATCATTACACGATTGTTCACATCGGGTGTAATTTTTTTGCGCGTCTCGCAACAGAAGGGAGAAGCGGCGGTGGGCGCGGAAAAGTTCCCGCGACACATTGCGGCGTTTTTGTGGTATATCTAACGTTGTGAGAACAGGCGGCGCATCAACAAGGGGCGAAGGGGATGGTGCCGATGCCGTGCAGGAGCATCCTCCGACAGCATCTAGCGGCCGCAAGAAGGCACGCGGGAAGTGTTTGCTGCGTCCCGCGCTGATCGTCTCTATCTATCTTATCGCCTGGTACGCACTGGACGTCATCTCCCTCCACTTCGAGGCCGCGCCGGAGATTCAGGTCTGGTATCCGCCGTCTGCACTGGACGTCGCCCTCCTGCTCGTGTTCGGGCTGCGCTACTGGCCCGCCCTGTTCCTCAACACACTGCTGCACGACGTGTTCGTGACTCACCGCCACTTGCCGTGGGAGACGCTGCTCGTTTTTGATGTCGTCACCACCCTGGGATACTGGGGAGCCTGCGCCCTGCTGCTGCGCCGTGTCCGCATTGATCCGGGCCTGTCTTCGCTTCGGGACGTGGGCTGGTTCGTGCTGATCGCCGCCTTCGCCGCCCCCTTCACCATCGGCGGCTTGCAGGCCCTCAATTTCGCCTGGTCGGGCATCATTCCGTGGCCGAAGGTCTGGCTGGACGGGCTGCTGTATGGGGCCGGGGACGCCACGGGCGTCGCCATGCTCACGCCTTTCCTCCTGCTGCTGTTCCGGCGGTCGCGGCGGGAAGACAGCCCCTTATGGCCCGTGCGCCGAGAGGCGCCGCAGGCGCTAGTGGAGATGACCATACTTGGGGCAGCCACCGGGATCGCTTACCGCTCACACACCGCCTCTGCGCTCGACTGCCAGTATGTCGTCTTCGCACCCCTGCTCTGGATCGCCGCACGGCATGGCTTTGAAAGGGCTGTGGGCGCCGTGTTCCTCTTCAACGTCGTGGCCGCGTTTTTGGTCTGGGACAATGTCAATGGGGCAACCCCCCTGCCTTTGCAGTTCGGCCTGATGGCGACGACGTACACCGGCATCCTGCTGGGCGCCTTCCTCACGGAGCGCACCCGGCAGGTTCACGCTCTCCAAGCGGGCGAAGAGCGGTTTCAGGCCGTCGCCCATGCCACCAATGACGCCTTGTGGGATTGGGACCTGGCGACGGGCGCGGTGTGGCGGAGCGCGGGCTTTTTCACGATGTCCGGCTATTCCGCTGAACAGGTAACGCCCAAGATCTCGTGGTGGGTCGAACACATCCACCCCGACGACCACGAGCGGGTCGTGCGGGGCATCTACGAAGCGATTGACGGCGGCGCTCAGGAGTGGGCGGCGGAGTACCGCTACCGGCGGCAGGACGGGACCTATGCCGTCACTGCCGATCGGGGCACTGTCCTATCGGACGACGCGGGCCGGCCCACGCGCATGATCGGGGGCATGAGCGACATCACCGAGCGCCAGCAGGCACAGGAAGCGCTGCGGCATCAAGCCTTCTATGACGCGCTGACAGGCCTGCCCAACCGGGCGCTGTTCACCGACCGCCTGGGGCACGCCCTGGAACACGACCGGCGGCGTCCGGGCTACCCCTGCGCCGTTCTGTTCCTGGACCTGGACCGCTTCAAAGTGATCAATGACAGCCTAGGGCACGCGGCGGGGGATCAATTCCTCGTTTCCACGGCGCGGCGGCTGGCATCGTGTCTTCGCCCGAAGGACACAGCGGCCCGCATCGGCGGCGACGAGTTCGTCATTCTTCTGGAGGATTTCGGCGGCGAGGGCGACCCAGTGCGGGTGGCCGAGCGCGTACAGGCCGAGATGAGCCGGCCCCTGGAATTGGGCGGACAGGAGGTTTCGGCCACGGTCAGCATCGGCATCGTGCTGATGAGCGCCGCGCTGTACGACCGGCCCGAGGACGTCCTGCGCGACGCCGACATCGCCATGTACCGGGCCAAGACCGGGGGCAGGGCGCGCTGCCAGGTCTTTGGAGCGGAGATGCATGCTCACGCGGTAGCCCTGCTCCGGCTGGAGACGGATTTGCGGCGAGCGGTGGAGCGCGAGCAGTTCCGGCTGCACTACCAGCCCATCGTATCTTTGGAGTCGGGGCGGATCACCGGCTTCGAGGCGCTGGTTCGCTGGCAGCACCCGCAGCGGGGTCTGGTCGGCCCCAGTGAGTTCCTGCCGCTGGCCGAAGAGACCGGGCTGATCCTGTCCCTGGGCCGCTGGGTCCTGCGCGAGGCCTGCCGCCAGAACGGCAGGTGGCGGCGTCAGTTCCCGCAGGCGCCTTTCCTGACCGTCAGCGTCAACCTGGCGAGTCGGCAGTTCGCCCAGGCCGCTCTCGTCGAGACGATCACCGAGGCGCTGGAGGAGGCCGGCTTGGATGCCTCGGGGCTGGGACTTGAGATCACCGAAAGCGGGATCATGGAGGACGTCGAAGCGGCGGCCATGCTTTCGCGGCTGCGGGACCTGGGGGTCTCCGTGTCCATTGATGACTTCGGGACCGGATACTCTTCCCTGAGTCGCCTGCACTCCCTGCCGCTCGACTCGCTCAAGATTGACCGCTCCTTCGTTGCCCAGATGAACGGCTCCGACTCGATGCTTCGGGCCGTCGTCACGCTCGCCCACGGCCTGCAAATAGATGTGGTCGCGGAAGGCGTGGAAACGGCGGAGCAGCTTGCCGCCCTGCGTACCCTGAACTGCCGGTACGGGCAGGGATATTTCTTTTCCCGCCCCTTAGACGCCGCCGCCGCCGCCCTGCTGCTGGAGTCCTAGCCCCGCTGGTAAGGTCTTAACACCCGCTTAACGCGCGCTGAGGTATACTGTGTCATGTCACTCTATGCCGAACTCCACCGCCATCTGGGCGGCGCGGTCGTTCCCCGCGTCTTCTGGCGCTATCTCCTCCGCAACGGTCACCCCTTGGCCGCCGAGTTTCCCGAATACGAGAGCTTCGAGGCTTTTGTTACCCGCCCCCGCGCCTCGCTCGCCGAGTACCTGGAGCTGCACGCGCTGGTCGAGCCGTTCCAAACACTCGAAACGCTGCCCTACTTCGTCTCCAAGCTGGTGCGCGGCGCCTATGTGTTCGAGGGCATCTGCTACCTGGAGCTGCGCCACACGCCGTTCTACCGCACCGACCCGGCGCTCTCCCAGGCGGACAAGATCGCACAGATGCGCGACGTCGTGGTTGCCGTCGGCGAGGCCGGGCATGACCCGCGCTATCCGCTGCTGATGCGGCAAATATTGTGCATGCACTCCCAACTGCCGTATGAGGTCAACCGGGCGACTTTGGACCTGGCCGAGCGCCTGCCGCAGTATGTCTGCGGCGTGGACCTGGCCGGGCCGGACATTTACTACGCGGACCGGCTGGACGAATGGGTAGGCCTGTTCCGGTCCGCGCGAGAGCGGGGGATCAACACGACGGGGCACCTGTACGAGACGTCGGACGGCTGCCACCCGGCCCTGCTGCCCTACCTGTCGCGCATCGGGCACGGCATCCAGATCGCCCTGCGCTTCCCCGAACTGCTGCCGGAAGTGGCGGCGCGCGGCCAGTGCCTGGAGGTCTGCCCGACGACATATCTCAAAACGGGAACTTTATCGGACCTTTCGACGCTGAGGACGGTGTTCGAGCGCTGCGAAGCGGCGGGAGTGGACGTGGTGATCTGCACCGACAATGCGGGCCTGCACAACGTCCGGCTGCCCTGGGAATTTGAAAACCTGCTGACGCAGGACGTGATTGATTTCTCCCAGCTTGCCGCCTGCCAGGATGCCGCGTTCCGCCATGCCTTCGCCTGGCCGCACCCGCACCCGCCGCGCGTCCTGCTCGATCAACTAATTCAGACCCCGCCGCCACTGGCGGAAAGCCCTAAAGGAGAATCTTTCTCATGAGCAAAGTCACCATCCGCGTCGGCATCGCCGCTGTCGCCCTTCTCAGCGCCGCACTGACCGGTCCCGCCGCCCAGGCCCAGAACACGCTGGACAAGGCCGGCAAGGCCATCGCCTACCCCTTCAAGAAGGCCGCCGGGAACGCCAAGCCGAGCGCCAAGATCGCCGGCAAGGCCATCACCAAAGCCGGCAAAGATGTCCAGTACGGCGCGCGCAAGAACGCCAGCAACCTGAGCGTGAACGCCCACCGGGCGACCGGCCATAACTCCGTCGTGCGCCGCAAGAACGGCACGAAGCGGCACGACACCGTTGTGACGCCCAAAGGCGACTTGAAGCGCCTGCCCAAGTAGAACAAGCCGGCCCAAAAGAACGCCCGCCGGTCCTTCACAGGACCGGCGGGCGTTTTCGTTTCCCGTTTCACGGGTATGACTGTCTCAAGTAAGCTCGATGATTCCCGTCCTATCGCTGGGTTTGTGCGCGAAAGGAGAATCGAAATGAACACCTGGATCAAATCACTCGCCGCCCTGTCGCTGCTGACCGGACCGGCACTTCTGACTGCACCCGCGGGTGCCATCCCTGTGACGCCCTCACCCGCTGCGGCCCTGCCCGCGCCCACCCCGGCGCAGGACGCGCTCAATGCCCTCGCCGCCCGTCCTGACAGCCCCTTGCCCTCCGGCACAAAGCTTCTTTCTGTTCGCGTTGCCAACGGCCTCGCCACGGCAAACTTTTCCCGCGAGCTGCGCGATAACTTCACCGGCGGCGACAGCGGCGAGACGCGCACCGTGAACGCCATCCTGAGCACGTTGGGTCGGTTCCCCACCATCAGCCGCGTTCAGCTTCTTGTCGAGGGGAAGCCCGTGGACTCGCTCGGCGGCCTGCTGTCCCTGTCCGACCCGCTGCCCGTCATTCGCCCTGCCTCGGACGCCGCGCCAGCGCCGCAGGCCCCCCACCGCTGGCTGCACCGCACCCCGCACAGCGCCGCCCCGGCGGCAAAGACCCGCGCGCTTTGATTTCCGGCGCGACTCTTGACAGAACCCGATGAAGACAGTATAATGGTGCTGTCCTCATCGGGTTTCCTCATGGACGGTTGGCTCAGTGGTAGAGCATGATGCTTGACAGCCTAAAGGGATTTTCATGCCTGTGTGTCAAAAGTGTAGTCAAAGGTTTCCTTGTTCCGTCAAGGTTGACGCCAAAAAGCGCTACCTCCACCGGCGCAAGTTTTGCCTTAGTTGTTCACCGTTTGGCGAACATAACACGAGCGATATTGTTAAACGTCCAACCATCATCGTCAATTGTATTGCTTGTGGTAATCTGACCAAGAAGGGTTCGCGGTTTTGTCCCTCATGTTTGACTAAGGTACGCCGCTACCAAATCAAATTGGCGGCTATCGCGTACAAAGGGAGTTGTTGTTCAGAGTGTGGCCGGGTGGTGCAAACTGCCGCTTTCGAGTTCCACCATCGAGACCCGGCATTGAAAGGCTTCGAGATCGGCCCATGCGCCAACCGAAGCATGGGTGCCATACGAGTTGAACTTGATAAGTGCGATCTTCTTTGTGCGGCTTGTCATAGAATAAAGCATAGTTTCTGTGAGCCGGAAATTATGCAATATGTAAAGAGCCACCCGCTCTCCTTTGCGACCTTGGACAGTTAGCGTAGCGGTAGCGCACTTCCTTCACACGGAAGGGGTCACAGGTTCGAATCCTGTACTGTCCATTTTCTCACACTCCACGGGCGGATTTGACCGTGGAGTGACCTCTTTCTTTCTTCTGGCTGATCCTCTAATTTCCAAATTGGAGGACTTTAGCCCGATGACACCTCTTCCTTCCCGTAGACGTGTGGCCCCACACGCCTCCGTACCGCTCGATGAAATCAAGCGTTTCATCAACGGATACGTCGTCGAATGCCGATACCGGCAACTCTCCCCCGCGACCATTGGTGCCTGTCATGGCATGGTCTCAAAACTCATCTGGTGGCTGGAACACAACAACCTGGATAGCTGCGGTCGGATGGAAATCCAGCAGTTCCTTTCGTATGTTGGTGACGGCCATACCGACCCCACAACTGAAGGTCGCTGGGGAAATCCCCATGAGACACATCAGAACCGACCTTCAACCCTCGCGACGTACCACCGCAAACTGAATACGTTTTTCTCCTGGCTCACGACTGAAGAGTATATCGAAGCCTCTCCGATGGAGAACGTTAGACCTCCTCTTTTCCCTCGTGACCAAATTCAACCTTTCACAGAGGATCAAGTCCAGGCTATCCTAGGAGCCGCTAAACGGGCAAAGTATCCCAAACGGGATGTAGCAGTCATCCTGTTCCTACTGGATACGGCAGTCCGTGCCAGCGAACTATGCGGCCTTCGGATGCAGGACATTGATCTCGTCGGCAAGAGAGCCGTCGTACTGGGAAAGGGAAGCAAGCACCGACCCGTATTCTTTTCCCGTGCCACTGGCCGAGCCTTGAATACCTACCTGCGAGGTTCTTCCCGTGAGCCGGATGATCCACTGTTCAGGTCGGAAAAAGGAGGCTGCTTCTCTCGTTCGGGACTGTTCCAACTGATAGAAAGGTTGGGAGACAACGCCGGTATCGAGGCAACCCGGTGCAGTCCCCACACCTTCCGTCATACTGCTGCTATCTGGTTCCTTCGGAATGGCGGCAATATGTTCTCATTGCAACAAATGCTAGGGCATTCTGACTTGAAGATGACCAGCAACTATCTTGCAATCGCAGACGCTGACGTTCAGGTTCAGCACACCAAGTTCAGCCCGGTCGAGCGGCTGAAACGGGGAGGAAGATGATGAGCAATCTTTCCCCGTTCGAGGCCGGCTTGAAGGCTGCTCGGAAGGCGATAGCAGATCGCGCACAGCAACGGAAGAAAAGGGAACTGCGCTGGACGACCGAGGACTACTACCAGTTCAGCAATGAATGGGAGCAGTTCCTAGAGGGGTGGATGAAGGCAATTCGGGAAGATAAGGAGCGCCAACTATCTTGGGATGACTTCTATTTCCCGACCTGCGAGGAGGATGAAGAGTAGCCTAAAGAGGCCGGGTCTGGTGGTCGCGCCCCGCGCCCGCCGCCCGGCCCAAAGCCCGGTTTATGGCCCCTAGCAGCCCCTGTACCGGCTTCATTTTCTTTTCTGGTGGTGCTGGCCGAAGAAGAAAAAGAGGCCCGTACAGGGCGCTCTAGGGGCTTTTGACGCGCCGGGCCGGAAAAAGCGAACCGGGCTGGAAACCAAGTCGATACAGGTATCGGTGCGGCTACAAATCTGCGATTTGGGCGCATTTACGGGAAGAGTGGTCTTTCCCTGCAAAGGCGTAACGTGTATGGATTTACACAAAATAACCGGGTTTGCGATCAATAGACTCAGACCGGCTGGCAAGAAAAAAAGAACCGCCTAAAGCCCATTTCAGGGAGGAATATTCGCGGCCTATGGTGAACTTATAATTAGACGGGCGCGGCGGGCCTTCCTTCCCGTATGCGTTCTCAAAGTGCCTACACTGTCTCAATATGTTGACCGTAAGGTTTTCACCGTGGAAGTCGGGGGCGTGTCTGTAAAGCACGTCAATCGTGGTCTTGTTTAAATTGGCGTTTGGATTCTTCTACACACGATAAGAAGAGTTCACCGCAAAGTGAAGTGATGCGCGTACATCTGTATGCCTCCTTCATTCTACAATTTAAACGGCCAGGAAATATAAGGTTTTGGTAGATTTCTCCGACTTATAACCGGAGAGAGTCTAGCCGGGTCGCAACCCTCCTGTGTCCGTTGCGGCCCGTGCTACTGTTTTTAGGACACAGGAAATGAAAGCCCTCACACCGCTCAAAGTGCGAGTTGTCACGCTGAACCGCGTTGACCATCCTCGCATACTCGCTAGCGCCGATTTAGAAATTGGCAACCTCTTTTTCGTCAAAGGCGTCCGCCTGATCCAAGACGCTCCCAGCCTTCCCCTTCGTCTGCAAGGCCCCCAAGTAGTCTGGATTGACGAAGATTCTTCCCGTCACTACGTTTCCTGCTGTAAACTCCGCAAGCCCCTTCGCCAGTCAATTCTTGACGCTATGGTCTCTGCCCTTCTCACGGAAGGAGCGACCAAATGAGCTACAGAGAACTTCTCCCACATGAGCAAACTGTCGTTGACGCCCTAAAAGCTGCTGGATATATTCCTGAGCGGACGTCTAACACAGAGTTCCGATGCGGCTGTCCAGCGCATAGCGGCGATGGTAAAAACATGGCTGTCTATCTCAATGACAAAGCGGTGAACTTTCAGTGCTATTCTCACGGCTGCACAAGCAAGGAAATCCGTGACGCATTGGGACTTGACGGGAATAAGCTAGCTGCTTCTCTCCGTTCAACTCAATCCCGTCTCACTCTCCAAGAATACGCAGAGGCGAAGAGACTGGAAGTCGAGGAACTCATACCGCTTCGTGTATCCACTGGACATCAATTCAACGGGCAGACGCAACTCCTCATCCATTATGCAGACTTTGAAGGTAATCTCATAGGTTGGCGTATTCGCAGGTCTATGGATGAGGGCGTACAGGCAATAAAAGGTGGTTCGCCTCGGTTGTACGGGCAGTGGCGGCACGAGCATATAGCGAAAAAGGAGTACGTCGTCATTGTGGAAGGGGAGTCGGATTGCCATACACTTTGGCATCACGATGAACCAGCCGTGGGCATTCCCGGCGCTTCATGCGTTCCGAATGTGCTACCCGACCTAGAGCGCCTATTAGAGTTACATCATGACTTGGAGATATATGTATTCCAAGAACCAGATGAGGCCGGAACGGGTTTTGTCAATTCGTTCGCTCAAACAAGTTTCAAGGATCGGCTGGGCGTCATTAGTCTTGAAGGCTTTAAAGATGCAAGTGCGCTTCATATCCACGATGCCTCAGCCTTCAAGGAAACTTGGGCCTCGGCCTTAAAGAATGCAGTACCTCTGTCAAACTTCCTTGACGAAACTGCGCCTAAGTCTTTATCCGACCTCGCACCGAGGGTACGCGGGCGGCTAAACGGAAAAGCATTGAAACGGGAAGAAAAGGAAAAATTAGCAGACATTATCGGTGACTTTCTTATTCTGCATTCTCGCTTACTGCTTGATGTGTCTAACGAAAGCGACCCCGTGCCGTATATACTGACAGACAACGGCTCCGCTGTTACTCTCGCAAAAGGAGTACAAGACCTGACCTTTGCGCTTCAAGATTGCGGCATGAACCCGTCAGAAACCATTTTTGGCTGGACGATTGATGCCCTTGTTCACCGAGCATCCCGTGAAGGCAAACAAGTAAAACTAGAACGGTATAGTGCTAAACGGAATAACAAACTCTACGTTTCCTCTGGTACTACAGGGATCGTAGTGGCGGAAGTCATTGACGGAAAGGCATCTTTGCAGGCCTTGCCCAATGGGACTGATGAGGTTCTGTTTGCGGCGGAGGCTTGTATTCCTGAGTGGCAAATAGCCGACCACATACATCTTGACGACATCGCAGCATTTCGCCCCGCTCTTGAAGCACCAGAGGAAGCGCCTGATTACTTTCCAGAGTATCAACGTATTCTCTTTGAAGCATGGATGCTATGTCGGGTGGCCGGAGTCGCTGCTCCCATCTTGACCAGCATTGGAGCAATGGCAAGTGGAAAATCAATCACCCAACGCGCAGTCGTGAAAATGTTCATGGGAGCGGGGAAAGACGTTTGTAATTCGCCGGAGAGCCAAAGAGGGTTTTTCTCTGCGGCGACGAGTTTCCCTGTCTACATGATTGACAACCTGGATAAAGACCCCGACTCCTGGTTTGCCGATGCAATCGCTTCTGCTTGCACGGGCGTCATAGAGACGGACCGAAAACTGTTCAAGAACTCGGAGGTCTTTAGCAAACCCGTGACAGCCAATTTCGGCATCACAACTCGCAGCGCATCTTTTGCCAACCGTCCCGATATTCAAGATCGGCTCCTACCGCTGTTCTACGGGGTTCTGGAAGACGAAAAGAAAGAGGATGAGACCCGTCTGCTGAGTGAGGTTTGCGAGAAACGCAACGGCCTACTTAGCCGACTCGTGTATATTGCGGCAGTATGCTTGCTGAACGGAGATAAGGTTGGCGGCTTACCAGGACGGTTTCAACCGTTTGCTAGTATCGCGGCTGCTCTTTCGCCTAAAGGATTGACCGCACTCAATGCGTGTGAGGTTGCGAAACGGCTCAGTGTCGTTGATTGTGACCCTGTAACGGAAGCTATTCACCGCTGGTTCCGTGAGCCTGATCGAAGTGAAATGCGGGGTACGGCAATCGAGATCGGAAGATTGATTCGCGACGTCAATCCTGACCTCCCGGACCTCGGTGGAAAAGCGTTTGCTAGACGGCTTAGAGAGATAAGAAACACTTTGCTGGCGTTAGAATACCGCATGGGCGAAGTAAAGCGCTCAGACGGTTCCACTGTGTTTACAATCTCGCGGCGATGAGCGGGGGTTGGTCGGGGAAAACCGGGGAAACCGGGGAAACCGGGGAAACCCAGCATCATTAAAAGAAGAAAAATTATTCTTGGTGGTGGTGGCGGTGGTCCAGAGAAGGACGAGCAGGAACCCCGTTTTCCCCGTTTTCCCCGACCAGGAGCAAAACAATGAAAGGAGGTGAGAGTATGGAGCAAAGCGATACAGAGCGGGCTGAATATCTGCTGAGAACTATTGAGATGATAGTGACCGACGCAGAGCGGGAGGCGAACACGAGTCCGGCAGGCAGCGGCGTGGACTTCTCAGCGGCATATTCGGCTATCTCAGAGCTACGAGAGAAGATCGAGGAGGCACTATAGTTGTCCCCTATGGCTTGTTTGGGTTAGCGGAGGGCTTTCCAGTCTTCTACTCGTCTAGCCTTCTAGCCTCCGACTGAAATTCCATTTGTGGAAGCGTTCTTGAATCTGGCGGCGACCCGCCTACATAGTGTAGGTTGCCAGTCCTTGCAGTGGGTCTATTGCTACGTTCGCAACCCGGTTGCGGAAAGGTCACGACAGTGGCACAAGAAAATCAGATCAGCGCAGAGGAACAACTGAAAGCGTTCCAAACGAGCTATCGGGAGGTTCTTTCTTCCCGTTATGGGCTGGACCCAGCGGTAGCAGAAGCTATCCCTTCTGGCACGGCTTCGGAAATGGAGGCTCAGGCGAAGTTCCTTCAACAAGCTATCAGTGCGAGCGGAAAGCCAGGCGAACATTCTTCCCGTTCTCTGCCTTCCGTTGACGCGCTGCTGGCACAGAAATACAAAGGGCCTACCAGCAAGGCTGAGGCTAAAGGAGCGTCTAAATGATACAACCATCGGCTACCGTTGCCGAGACGGTGCTTGCTGCGAATGAGGCGACTGCCGCAGAGACAGCACGGATCACGGCCCGAATGACCGAGCAGTGCCAGCGAGTGACAGAATTGGGGCGCGAGTTTGTGGCGCTTCTTTCCGTTGACCCCTCCTCGTTGAGTCCCGATGAGTGCGGTACGCAAGCCTACCTTCTTGAAAACAAGCACAGGGAGATTGCTACAGCAGTCAACGAACTCGCTCAACAGCCTGTGGTTACTGTCGCGTGGGCTGCAATCTATCTCAAGTTATGCAGTGCTGGCGCTCCATTCCAGAACAGATATAGCGAGTGGCGCGAACATCAGAAAGAGGAGCAGGAGCGTCAGGAAAGAGCCGCCGCCTACCGGGAGCAGTGCCACAATGCACAACAGCAACACGAGCAACGCTTACGGGGCGAAATAGCCTGAGCAGACGCAGGGAAGAGACTTTACATTTCTTCCCGTTTGCTTCACATCTACCGTTGAAAATAAGCGTCTTCCAATTCAATGACCAACTTATATTGGCTCATCGGTATTTCCTTGCTGGCGCGTGACCAGTCTCCATAGGGAGCATAGTCACATTGTCCAGCGGTAACAACGCCTTCATAGTTGCTGCCCTTCCGGTACGCAAACTGGAGTGAACCCTTTGGGTGAGACAAACAGTTAAGGTGTAATCGTCTGGTTCTTGTCTCGGCTTTCGTTGTAGTCTCTCTCGAACTCGGCGGGCGGCAGGTAGCCCAGGCTCGAATGCAGAC